>CDZD01041214.1_pt1 | contig 446668 bp, 375 predicted proteins | sample 554771 | NCBI WGS metagenome assembly CDZD01 (sample SAMEA3182069, study PRJEB8094) | gut metagenome | biome: human; feature: gut; material: Stool; isolation source: human stools | place: Canada | collected 2011-11-08
GTCCCAATGTGGCCGTTCACCCTCTCAGGCCGGCTACTGATCGTTGACTTGGTGGGCCGTTACCTCACCAACTATCTAATCAGACGCGGGTCCATCCTGTACCACCGGAGTTTTTCACACTGTGCCATGCGGCACTGTGCGCTTATGCGGTATTAGCACCTATTTCTAAGTGTTATCCCCCAGTACAGGGCAGGTTACCCACGCGTTACTCACCCGTCCGCCACTAAGTTTACAATCACTAGGTTTCATGTAAACTCCGTTCGACTTGCATGTGTTAGGCACGCCGCCAGCGTTCATCCTGAGCCAGGATCAAACTCTCATGTTAATGTTTGTTGATCCGGTTTTAGATTAACTCTGGTTAATGTTAAACCGTTCCTTTTTTACTTTGGTTTTGCTTGTTCTGAATTTTCTCTTTAAGAATTTTCAGGGTTGCATTGCTGTTTATTTGTCAAGGTTCTGTTCGGCAATTTCCTTAAGAATAATCCAGGGAAGTTACCTGACGGAGAAGGAGGGATTTGAACCCTCGCGCCGCTATTAACGACCTGCACCCTTTCCAGGGGTGTCCCTTCGACCTCTTGGGTACTTCTCCAAATGAGGTTGAATCATCAACTCTTATTCTGTTTTCACCGAAGGAGTAATACTCCAACGGAGAGGGTGGGATTCGAACCCACGCGCCCTTTCGGACAAACGGTTTTCAAGACCGCCTCGTTATGACCGCTTCGATACCTCTCCAAACCGTCATGCCGCTTGCCTGACGCAAGACATATCTTAACAAAAAAGGGTATTCTTGTCAACAACTTTTTTCAGAATTTTTTAAATCCCTTTTTTATGCGGGTTTTAGGGCATATTTCACTGATTTTTACCCCCTTTTTTGCAAATTGTTTATATTGTCTTTCCTTTTAATAACTGGTACAATTATTACATCGCTAATATATTTATAAGGGAATTTTTTAACAAAGGGTGAGTTATTATGGCAGGAAAAAGATACAACATAGGTCTTGTCACCGGTAACGTAGAGGATGATTTTCCCAACCAGATCTGCGAAGGTGCCATTCAGGCAGCCGCCGAACTGGACGACAATCTCTTTATCGTGCCGGTTAAATATTTTGACAGATACGACTTTACAGACCCATTACAAAAATATGAATATCAGTACAATACGTTAATCAGCTACGCACAGGTACATTCCCTGGACATCGTGCTTTTGTGTCTCGGCAATATTTCCGCTATCCACGAAACGCGTTCCGCAGAAATCATAAATGGCTTCGGAGATATCCCCATTATCCTGATTGCTTCGGAACAGGATGGATATTCAAGCGTGTGCTACGCCAACGAAGCAGGGCTTACCGAGGGTATTGAGGCGCTGGTTACTAGGGAAAACAGGGAGCACATCGGTATTATCACCGGCTATACGACCAATAAGGACTCCTATGAAAGGCTGGAAACTTACAAAAAGGTGCTGCAGGCGCACAATCTTCCTATTGATGAATCCCTCATCTGCTGCACATACTTTGACGAAAAATGCCGGGCAGATGCAGCCGCTTTCATTGACAGCAATCCCGATTTGGATGCCATTGTCTGCGGCAACGACGCCATTGCCGCCGTTGTATATGATTTGCTGCAGAAACGTGGCATCTTAGTCGGAAAGGATATCTCGGTTATCGGCTTTGACGACATTCTGGGCAGCAAATATCTGACACCGCCCCTTGCCAGTGTAAAAGCAAGCGCTTACGATTTAGGTTCCTGCGCCGTTATGCAGGCGCACCGCAAGCTGCTTACCGGCACCATGGGACAGGTGGAGCAGTTCCGTGTCTCTACCAAGTTTTTATACCGCTCTTCTCTTGGTTCCGGCTGTGAAGAAGAAATTAAGCTGCAGAACCTTTTAGATGAGCAGGATAAGTTGATTGAAAATGTGCAGCAGGCAGAAAACAGCCGCAAGCTGATCATGACGAATCACAACATGAATGTTTTTTCCCGTGATATGCTGATGCTTGCCGACGACAGCGACGACAGCTACCTGTGCATCATGAACAGTCTGACGGAAGCGGGTATTAAAAACAGCTATCTTTTTACCTTAAAAGAGCCGGTCGCCTTCCATCCCGGTGACAACTGGATCCAGCCGAACCAGATTTACCTGCGTGCCTGTTTAAATGACGGCAGGGCGTTTGTTCCCCGTAAGACTGCCCAGCTCATAAATATTCAGAACATTTATGACCATCCGCATATGTCGGATACCCGCAACACCTATGTCATGATCGATTTATATTCCCGCGATCTGCAGTATGGTTTTCTGCTCTGTGACATCGGCTATGACAATCTGCATTACGTGGAATATCTGTGTTACCAGGTAAGTATTGCCATCAAATTCATTTATATGTTCGCCAAACAGCATACCCTGCTTTTAGAAAAGGACGAAATGCTGCAGCGTCTGCAGAAAGAAAATTTACAGCTCGACTCCATTTCCGGCAAGGATGAGCTGACGGGTATCTTAAACCGCCGCGGCTTCTACAAAAAAGCCGATGCCTTTATCGAGTCTGCCGCTGAAACAGGTCAGTCCGTGGTATTTGCCTATGCTGACCTTAACTACTTAAAGCAGATTAATGATATTCACGGACATGCGGAGGGTGACTTCGCTCTTACCTCCTGTGCCACGGTTCTGGAAGAAGTCTTCCCGGGAAGCCTGACGGGCCGTATCGGCGGTGATGAATTCGCCGTGCTTGCCCTTCATCAGAACATTTCCACGGAAGCGGACTTAAAGAAGCAGATTAACCAGAAGCTGGCGGAATGTGCCGAGAAAGCCGGCAAGCCCTATTCCGTTACTCTTTCCGTGGGCATTTACATGCAGCCTGCCAATTCCCGTTTCCTGTTAAAGGACGCCATTGAAGCTGCCGATGCTCTTCTGTACGAGGAGAAAAAGAAAAAGCCTCCCTTTGTAACCGGGAAGCCTTAATGTTTGTTTTCAGGTTGATGTAGTTATTTACTGAGATAAACCTTAGCCACCTCCATATCTTCGGGGGTGGTTATTTTTATGTTTTCATAGGTGCCCTGCAGCATTTTTACCTTTTTTCCGTATACGCATTCCACTACCATGGCGTCATCCGTGACAGTCACATTCCGGTACGTGTCGGGGTTTTGCAGGAGTTCATTGTAGGCGCCTGTAATGAGCGGCAGGGAAAATACCTGGGGTGTCTGTACCGCATACACCGTCTTGCGGTCGGGTGTCCTGACGGCAAAGCCCTCTTCGTCCACTACCTTTATGGTATCCTTTACCGGTACTGCCGCGCAGACTGCCTCGTAGGTGCAAACACCTTCATAGAGCCGTCCGATGATTTCTTCCGTCAGCATCGGTCTTGCTCCGTCGTGAATCATCACATAGCCGTCTTTTCCCTCAAGCTTTTTCAGGGCATTGGCAACGGAAAAATAGCGCTCCTTTCCACCGGCAAGAATGGCTGTTACTTTCGTAAAGCCGTATTTGTCCACAATTTCTTTCTTCACATAAGATAAATCATCCGCTCCCGCCACCAGCAGTATTTCATCTATGTAAGGGGAATCCTCAAAGGCTTTCAGACTGTAATAAATGACCGGTCTGTCAAGCAGGGGCAGATACTGTTTAGGAACACTGCTGCCCATACGGCTGCCGGTTCCGGCAGAAAGGACAATGGCATAGCATTTTTTCTTTTCGTTTTCCAGCATAACCCCTCCCTATCTTTCGCCCAGGCGGAGATTGGGTACAGCATTCAAGGATAAATCGCTCCGGATGCCTTTAATAAAGTCGTAGTAGCCTGCTGCTCCTATCATTGCCGCATTGTCCGTACACAAAATCGGAGACGGATGATAGAACGCAATGTTTTCTCTGGCGCACCTTTCTTCAAATGCCTTGCGCAGTGCGGAATTGGAAGCAACGCCTCCGGCTATGGCAAATTTTTTATAGCCGTACCGGGATACCGCATGCATGGCGTGTTCTACCAGTACATCCACAACCGCTTTCTGGAAGGAGGCTGCCACATCCGGCACACAGACCTCTTCCCCCTTCATCTGGCAGCTGTTAAGATAATTGAGTACCGCCGACTTTAAGCCGCTGAAGCTGAAATCGTAAGCATTATCTTCCACCTTTGCGCGGGGAAAATGAATGGCTTCCGGGTTGCCTTCCTTTGCCACTAATTTATCAATCTTGGGACCTCCGGGATAGCCTAAGCCAATGGCTCTTGCCACCTTGTCAAAGGCTTCGCCCGCCGCATCATCCCTGGTGCGTCCGATAATTTCGTATTCGCCGTAATCCTTTACCACAACCAGATGGGAGTGTCCGCCGGATACCACAAGGCAGATAAAAGGCGGCTCTAAATCCTTATTTTCAATATAGTTAGCACTGATGTGCCCTTCAATATGATGCACGCCGATAAGGGGAATACCTGTGGCAAAGCTGATGGCTTTTGCCGCGGAAACGCCCACTAAAAGAGGACCTACCAGCCCCGGGCCGTAGGTCACAGCAATAGCATCCATCTGTCTTAAATGATAACCGGACTCTTTTAATGCTTCTTCGATTACCTGATTTATTTTTTCGATATGTTTACGGGATGCAATTTCCGGCACAACCCCGCCGTAAAGGGTGTGCAGTGCAATCTGCGTGGAAATGATGTTGGAGCACACCTCTCGCCCGTTTTTCACCACTGCAGCCGCTGTTTCGTCACAGGAGCTTTCGATTGCCAGAATTACAATATCTTTTTCCACCTTGGTTACCATACCTTTCTGAGAAACTCTCAGTCTTCTTCCGTGCTGCCTGTATCCTCATCCGCAAGCTGCCAGCCCAAAATCCGCCAGTGGCCTTCTTCATCCTTATGCAGCACAAATATTTCGTCCACCGTTCTTTTATGGGAGCCGCTCTGGACCATGTAGGAACAGGTCATTTTCGCATATTTTTCCTCACCCCGGTTGTAATACACCACATCATCGCTGGAGGGCAGAAAATAGCTGCTGATACGCATATTTTTTTCTTTATAGGCATTAATCTGTACCGTCAGATTGACCAGATAGGCATTCCAGTCGTTCTCGTCCTTCAGTTTTTCGTCGTACAGCCGGTAGGTCTGCTCGGCAAGCTGCTCCAGTTCGGCACTGGTATACGTTTCGTTATAAAAACATTTGGTAATATCACTGTAAAACTTAATCACTTCTCTGGGAGAAGGCGGATAAGTGTAGGAAAGATTGCGGTTAATAAGCTCCTGTGCCACGGTAAGCCTGACATTCTCCTCCGTTACTTTGGATGCACGGTTACTCAGATAATAGTAGTATCCAAGCATCCCCACTACGAAGATCAGAATGACAATCCCGCTTTTAAATATATCCGCTTTCCCATTATGATGACTGCCGCTTTTACTCGGTGTTTTCCCGGTGGCTGCTCGTACCATATGCGTTCCCTTCCTCACAATGTGTTTAGGTTTATGTTTAGGTTTACTCGTCAAAATTCAATTCTACACTTCTTCCGTCCCTGGCTGCAATGGCTGCGGGGAAAATCTTCCGTACCTCAGGCATATATTCCTCCGGGTAGGGAAGTGACGGACTGTAATGTGTCAGCCACATTTCCCTTACACCTGCGCGTTTTGCCATATCTGCCGCTTCGTAGAATGTCATGTGTTTGTATTCTTTTGCCTTGCTGAGCTTGTCCGGCTCCCCGTACATGCCTTCGCAGATAAATAAATCTGCCTCTTTCGCATGCTCCACAATCCCTTCCGTGGGACGGGTGTCCGTTGTGTAGGTAAGCTTGATGCCCTTTCTTTTGGGACCGAGCACCATGTCCGGTGTCAGCACCCTGTCGGGAAGAACGACTTCTTCGCCCTTCTGCAGACGGTTCCAGTACTGCTTTTCGATGTTTCGGGAAAGCGCTCTTTCCACTTCAAATTTACCGGCACGCTCCACCACTAAGCTATATCCATAGCATACCACATTATGATTTACCTTAAAAGCCTCGATATAAAATCCGTCAAAGGGAATTTTTACTTCATTTTCCGTGATTTCCATGCAGACCACTTCAAACGGAAGCTCCGGTGCAATGACGCGGAGCGCCGATACCACGCGGTTCAGCCCCTTGGGTCCGATCAAAAGAAGCGGCTCCGTTCTCTCGGCATTTCCCATGGTAAGGAGCATACCGGGCAGTCCGCTGATATGGTCTGCGTGATAATGGGTAAAGCAGATGATATCAATGGGTTTGGGACTCCAGCCTTTTTCCTTTAAGGCTATCTGGGTGCCTTCGCCGCAGTCTATCAATATGCTTTTGCCGTTGTAACGCATCATGAGGGCTGTCAGCCATCTGTAAGGAAGGGGCATCATGCCGCCCGTTCCCAGTAAACATACATCTAACATAGTTCCGTTTCCTCTTGTACCGTTACCGGAATCTTAAACTGCCGTATCATCCGGTCGTAGCACTCTTCACATAAATCAAATTCCTGACGGATACCGTCTTTTTTACTGAAATAGCCAAAGGAAACCTCAGCGCTGAAAATGCCTTCCCTGACGATTCCGTTTTCTATCTTCATGGATCTTCCGCACTGGTTGCAGAAAATCCTCTGTACTTTTCTTTCCGTGGATGTTGTTTTTCTGTATACTTTCATACCTGCCTCCTGTTATGCTAAACTTTCCGCGCATGGACAGTATAAAGTATAACATGCCCGTTTTCTTTTGCATGCTGGTAATTTATGCATGCTCTTCCTTGCGTTTCCACATAATAAGGGCATCCTCCTTCGGCTTTTCATAAAAGCCGGGGCGTATGCCTTCACCCTTAAAACCAAGTGCTTCGTAAAGTCTTATGGCAGATTTGTTTCCCGCCCGTACTTCCAGCGTGTAATCCGTAATCCCCATGCGTTCTCCCTGCTTCATAAGAAGGGTCAGCATTCGTCTGCCGATACCCTGTTTCCGCTTCGCAGGCTCCACTGCCACATTGCAGATGTCGCCGTCCGTCCATGCCCGGAATACCCCGCAGTAACCGGCAAGCTGTCCGTCCTGCCACACGGTCAGGAAAAAGGCATCGGGGTTGTCCACGGTGTCGCAGAATGCCTGCTCCGACCATGGCTCGCTGAAGCATTCTTTTTCCAGCGCCGCTACCTCGGCGGCATCTTCTTTTGTAAGCATCCGAAACAGCAGTCCGTCCTCCGCTTCATAGGAAAAATTTCCCGGCTTCGCCGTCCTACTGTCCATCCTTTGCCGCCTCCTGCTCCATGCGTTCTCTTTCCGCCTGGCTTAAGCGCAGGTAAATGGGCTGATGGGCTGCCGCCGGTACGGTCTTTCCTTCTTTGAAATAAATTTCACCCAGAGCAGCCACAGAACCGGCACGCTGTCTGTTCATGTGGGCGGGTGCAAAGAAGTACGGTACCTTCACACCGTTTTCCAGTTGTTCTTTGTAAACGGGAACACCGTCACCCAGAAAGATGACTTCCCTTCTCAGTTCGTTTACGGCTGCTATAATATCCGCCACATCCACGGCACACTGGTCCTTTAACACCCGGATGCCGTCCGAAACTTCATACAGACCGGTATACACCTGATTTCTGCGAGCGTCCATAAGCGGGCAGACCACCTTGTCCGTACCGTATAAATTGTATGCCAGTCCCTCCACGGTTTTCACTTCCACAATGGGACAATCCATGGCAAGCGCCAGTCCCTTTGCGGTAGCGGAGCCGATGCGAAGTCCGGTAAAGGAACCGGGGCCCGCTGCCACGGCAATGGCATCCACCGTGGATAAATCTAATTCTATCATGTCCTTCACAGCCTGCAGCATGGGCAGCAGCGTCTGGGAATGCGTTTTTTTATAATTGACAGTGTATTCCGCGGTGAGGACATCATCCTCTGCAACCGCCACGGATGCTACCAGTCCCGAACTGTCAAGCGCCAGTATTTTCACAATAATATTCCATCCTTTCAGTCCATTTCCCCGATGGTTATTTTTCGGTAATCAAAGCCCTTGTCCAGGCATTTTTCGATGGTAATGCGGGTATAACCCTTCGGGAGGATTTCCTCAATCAGGTTTGCCCACTCGATGAGGCAGACGCCCTCTCCGTAAAAGCAGTCCTCATAACCGATTTCATCCATTTCCTCAATATCCCCGATACGGTATACATCAAAATGATAAAACGGCATCCTGCCTTCGTCATATACCTGCACGATGGTAAACGTGGGACTGCTTATGGGCTCGTCAATGCCGAGACCTTTTGCAAAGCCCTGGGTAAATACAGTCTTGCCAACGCCCAAATCGCCGATGAGGGTGTAAATCTGTCCCGGCTCTGCCGCTTTTCCCAGGCGCTCTCCCAATGCCCTTGTTTCCTGTTCTCCGTTTGTTTCAAAAATACGACTCATGTACTGCCTTCCTGTCTGCGTTACTGTCTGATTTTTACTTTGGATGCCGGCAGGTGGGTTTCTATCACCTGAATCACCTGCGGGGTGTATTCGCCCATATCCCTTCTGGGAAAAATACAGGCATTTACTTTGGAGGTATAGACAATAATGCTGCGGTTCGTGGACACTGCCTTACGGATATCCTCCCACTTCTGCATTTCCTCCGTGCCGTTCTGGGAGACATGGATGCCTTCATCGTCCAGCACATAATGCAGAGGCTCCTTGAATGCCGGATTGGCAAGTGCCTGCTGTCTGCTTCTTAAAAATAAGGTCCATGGCAGGTAGGCAAGCAGAATTGCACCTGCTATCACCATCAGATACCCTTTCATATACACACCGGCTATCACCATCAGGGCTCCCACCACGCTGCCGAACAGGCCGGAAAATCCGCTGTAGGTATGACGGAGCATATAGTCGTATAAATCTCCCGCCTTCATATTTACATCAAATTCTATCATTCTTTCTTACCTTTCCTGCTGCCGGAGTACCTGGCGCCATTTTTCCCGTAATCCCAGAAAAAGCACCTACTCAGTAGGTGCTTTCAGATCTGACGTACAATGTGGACACCTTGTAGCTTCAATGCTGATTTCAGATTGACAGTACGGACATTTTTTCGTGGTGGGCGCCGCCGGCGCTTCTTCTTTGTGTGACAGCTTGTTCATAAGCTTGACAAACATAAATACCACAAATGCCATAATGATAAAGTTAATCACATTGGAGATAAAGGATCCGTAATTAAAGGTAGCGGCTCCGGCTGCCTGTGCAGCTTCCAGTGTCGGATAGTAGGAACCGTCCAGAGAAATAAACCAGTTGGTAAAGTCTACTTTTCCGGTAAAGATACTTACGACCGGCATAATAATGTCATTTACCAGGGAATTTACAATGCCGGTAAAGGCGCTGCCGATAATCATACCGACTGCCAGATCAATCATGTTGCCGCGCAACGCAAATTTCTTAAACTCTTTTAACATGGTGCTTTCTCTCCTTTTAGTCTCTTGTATCTTACAAAAGCCATTTTTCTTTCTATATTATAGGGAAAAAGGAGAGAAAAAGCAAGTCCTGATTATCTGTGTCCTGTCTTTAATATGGGACTTAACGGCTTGTAAATCAGTATGGTAAGTAAGGATATGACTCCGCCCTTTATAATGTTTATCGGTGCCACCGCAAAACATACATAGGTTGTCAGGCTGGTGATGGCGGGATTAATGGCAGTTCCGCCAGCAATCAGGGCATCCAGAGGAATGCCGTACATTTCTGCATACTTAGGTAAAAGGTACCATGCATTCAGCGCCGTACCGAACAGAGTGATGCAGACGGTTCCCAGAACGCATCCCAGAATGGCGCTTTTCTTGGTTTTCTTAAATTCATACACAAGGCTTGCCGGCAGAAGCAGGCTGCAGCCGATGGTAAAATTGGCAAGGTCGCCCACAAATGCAGTATCGGTGCCCTTGATGATAATTTTCAGAACCACTTTACAGAATTCAACAAGCACACCCGCTACCGGTCCGAACGCAAAGCTGCCTATCATAACCGGCAGTTCGCTGAAGTCCAGCTTGTAATGTCCCGGTGCCAGAAAAGGAAGCGGGAAGTCCAGCATGTAGAGAATAAGGGAGATGGCGGAAAGCATACCCGTCACCGCCATCATACGGGTTGTGAAAATTTTCTGTGTCCTGCCGTTCTTTTTATCCGCCACTTTCTGAATAATAAGTGCCGCTGCAAAGATGAGCACCACGATACCCAAAAACTCCAAAAAGAATACTAAGTTGTCCGCAATTGATTTTGCTAATCCATTCATAAATAAAACCTGCCTTTCCATTTCTTTCGGTCTAAGAGATTTCGTCTTTTCCTGTAACGGTGCGCACCTTACTGTCTTTCCGACAATAAAAAACCCCGGCATAAACCGGGGTCATTACATACCAAAGACGACTCTCCCATACTTGCCGCCGCAGATATGGAAAAGTTTTCTCTTCTTTCATCCAGACTGTAACTGTTGGTACCGGATTCTGACCGGTTCAGCCATGCATTGCATGGGTCGCAGACCTATCAGCTTTCGCTGCATCACTGCCAGTAGGGAATCTCACCCTGCCCCGAAGATCTATTTATTTTACGTGCCCATAATAGCACAGGGAAAGCAAAAAAGCAATACTGATTTTTTCTGCTTCTACTTCTTATCTTTGGCAATTTTCATGGTGAGACCGATACGCTTCTTTGCCACATCCACGGAAAGCACCTGCACATCCACCACATCTCCGACGCTGACCGCCTCTAAGGGATGCTTGATAAAGCGGTCGGTAATCTGGGAAATATGAACCAGACCATCCTGATGCACGCCGATATCCACGAAAACGCCAAAATCTATGACATTACGAACGGTGCCTTTTAAAATCATACCGGGCTTTAAGTCCTTCATATCCAGAACATCGCTGCGAAGTACAGGTGCGGGCATGTCCGCTCTGGGGTCACGCGCCGGCTTTTCCAGTTCTTTAATAATATCCGTCAGTGTGATTTCGCCGATGCCAAGCTCCATGGCAAGCTTTCCCTTGTCGGAAATCCGGCGTTCAATACTGCCCAGTCTTTCTGCCGCATTGTCCTTCTTTGCGGGCACTTCCTTTGTCTCCGTCAGGGTCACGCCGCCCATTGCCTGTGCCAGCGCCTTGCCCATAGCGGTATTGGTGTTGTGTACCTGAATAGTTTTCTTTGCAGGAACCTTGGCAGGCTTATTCTCTGTCTTAACGGAAGTATTCTGCGCCGCCTTTTTCTGGAATTCCTTTACATCTTCCATGGTAAGTCCCAGCTTTGCCAAAAGTTTTTGTGCCGCTTCGTAGGACTCGGGATGCACACTGGTGGCATCCAGCGGATTGTCCCCGCCGGTAATGCGTAAGAAACCGGCGCACTGTTCAAATGCCTTGGGTCCTAACTTGGCTACCTTTAAAAGCTGCTTCCTGTTGGTAAATCGTCCGTTCTGTTCCCGGTAATCCACAATATTTTTTGCAATCGCCTTGCTGATGCCGGAGATGTATTCCAGAAGGGAAACCGATGCGGTATTCAAATCCACACCTACCTTGTTTACACAGTCTTCTACGACACCGTTTAAGGTTTCGCCTAATTTTTTCTGGTTCATGTCATGCTGATACTGACCGACACCGATGGATTTCGGGTCGATTTTAACCAGCTCGGCAAGCGGATCCTGCAGTCTCCTGGCGATGGATGCCGCACTTCTCTGTCCCACATCAAAGTTGGGGAATTCCTCCGTTGCCAGTTTGCTTGCGGAATAAACGGAAGCACCGGCTTCGTTTACAATCACGTACTGCACCGGCTCCTTCAGTTCCTTAATCATTTCCACAATAACCTGCTCTGACTCACGGGATGCGGTTCCGTTTCCTACGGAAATCAGGGAAACACCGTATTTTTTAATGAGCTTCTTTACTTCTGTCTTGGCTTCTTCTACTTTATTCTGGGGTGCTGTGGGATACACCACCTTGGTGTCCAGCACCTTTCCGGTAGCATCCACGACCGCTAATTTACAGCCGGTACGGAATGCCGGATCCCAGCCCAGTACCACTTTTCCGGCAATGGGAGGCTGCATGAGAAGCTGCTTTAAGTTCTTGCCGAATACACTGATGGCACCGTCTTCCGCTTTTTCCGTCAGTTCATTTCTGACTTCTCTTTCAATGGAAGGAGCAATCAGTCTGTCGTAAGCATCTTCCACTGCTTCCTTCAGTACCGGTGTGGTAAATTCGTTGTCCTTTGTAACAAGCTGTTTCTCCAGATAACGGAGAATTCTCTCTTCCGGTGCATTGACCTTTACAGTAAGCACCTTTTCCGCCTCACCTCTGTTTAAGGCAAGGACTCTGTGACCGGCCACCTTTTTCACCGGCTCTTCAAAATGATAATACATTTCGTATACGCTCTCTGCCTTTTCATCCTTGGCTCCGGAGGTAATCACTCCCTCATCCATGGTGGCTGAGCGGATGTATGCACGGTATTCTGCGGAGTCGGAAATGCTTTCGGCTATGATGTCCTTTGCTCCCTGCAGTGCTTCTTCCGCATTCTTTACCTGTTTTCCTTCCTCTGCGTCCTCACCTGTCACATATTTCTTTGCTTCTTCCAAAACAGGTGTTTCCGCCGTCTGCGCCAGTATGTATTCCGCCAGTCCCTCCAGTCCTTTTTCCTTGGCAATGCTGGCCCTCGTTTTTCTCTTGGGACGGTACGGACGGTATAAATCCTCTACCACTACCAGTGTTTCCGCTGCCAGAATCTGCTTTTTTAACTCATCCGTCAGCTTTCCCTGTTCCTCTATGCTGCCCAGTACCTGCTCCTTTTTCTCCTCAAGGTTGCGAAGGTACAGCAGTCTTTCATGCAGATTTCGGAGCTGCTCGTCATTTAAGGAGCCGGTTGCCTCCTTCCGGTAACGGGAGATGAAGGGAATGGTGTTGCCCTCATCAATCAGTCCCACGGCTGCTTCCACCTGCCATTTTTTCACCTGAAGTTCTTCTGTGATTTTGCTTATAATGTCCATATTTCCTCACATTCTGCCCAAACGGCATTCCCTTGCGGGTTCTGTCTTGTAATTACTCTTGCTATTATACTGAAAAAGAGGACTTGTTTCAATTGTAAAAGAGTAAAAAAAATGCTACAATATCTGAAAAGTTTTAAAATTTTTATGATAAGGAGTACCCCCTATGGATGACCGTTATACGGACGATGATTTTTATAACTATCCGTTTCCGTCTTTTACTGACAACCGCAATAAATTTGCCCGTGCTTCCCTGATTCTGGGGATGTGTTCCATTGTTCTTGTATGCACCCTTTTTCTCCCCATTCCTCTGGGTGCGCTGGGACTTCTCTTTTATTTTCTGTCCAAAAGGCTTCATAAGCCGGTGGATTCCTCCGCAAAGGCAGGGCTTGTGACTTCCCTGATTGGTTTATGCGCAGGACTGATTTTCATGGGCTTTACCGTGTATTCCTCCGTACAGCTCTTAAAGCCGGAAAACCGCGATGTGTTAAACGCACAGTTTGAATCCCTTTACGGTGTGGATTTTGACGAATATATCAACCGTCTTTACGGTGAAGAATAAAGGAGGGACCACTGTGAATTCTTATTTATCCAATGCTGAACTGAAAGACAAAGCGAAGGAAAAGCTGACCGGGCATTACGGCTTTTTAATCGGATGCACCCTGCTTTCCTCTTTTCTTACTTATATTGTTTCCGTCCTTTTTACCAATGTCTATACCTTCTCCAACATGGCGGAGTTTGCACTTGGCGAGGCGATTTCCTTTTTAGTTTCCCTGTTTACCGGCATCTTAAACGTGGGACTTACCCTGATTTATTTAAAAACTGCCTGCGGAGCGCCCTGCAGCTTTTCGGACCTTTTCTCCGGCTACCGGAACCGCTTCAACATATCCCTCGGAGTTTCCTTTTTCCGCGATCTTCTCTCCCTTTTGCCGGGACTTGCCTATGCCGTTCCGTTAAGTCTGTTCCAGCTTACGGGAAAAGTGAATTATCTGTATGTAAGCATCGGTCTTTTGCTTGCTGTTACCGTGATTTACCTGCCGTTTTACCTGATGCTTTCCCAGTGCCTGTTTATTATGCTGGACTTTCCGGATAAGTCCGTAAAAGAAGTTTTGCAATTCAGTGCAGAAATCATGAAGGGGCAGAAAAAGCGGCTGTTTGTTTTGATTTTAAGCTTTATCCCCATTACGTTACTGGCATGCTTATCCCTGATCGGCGTCCTGTGGTTAACCCCCTATGTCAATATGACTTACACGATTTTCTATCTCAATCTCATGCAGAACTTCCGGAAAGCCTGAACCGGTCTCTATAGAAAAGGAGCAGCGATGCTTTACGCATCCGCTGCTCCTTCTACTGTCTTAGCGCCTGTGCTAATCCACTTTAAGTATCCGTTTATAAAATTGTCCAGAGCGCCGTCCAGCACTGCATCGGCGTTGCCGCTTTCCACTCCGGTACGATGGTCTTTTACCAGCGTATAGGGTTGCAGCACGTAGGAACGAATCTGGTTGCCCCAGCCGATTTCCTTTACTTCGCCGCGGATGTCGGACAGTTTTTCCGCATTGGCTTCCTGCTTTAACAAATACAGCTTCGCCTTCAGCATCTGCATTGCCTTTTCCTTGTTCTGGAACTGGCTTCGTTCATTCTGGCACTGTACCACGGTTCCCGTAGGAATATGAGTAATACGGATGGCGGAAGATGTCTTGTTGATATGCTGACCGCCCGCGCCGCTGCTTCGGTAGGTATCAATTCGTAAATCCTCTTCGTTGATATCCACATCCAGATCTTCTTCGATATCCGGCATGACATCCAGCGACACAAAGGAGGTCTGGCGCTTGCCCTGCGCATTGAAGGGCGAAATGCGCACCAGTCTGTGCACGCCTTTTTCAGACTTCAGATAACCATAGGCATTTTCGCCGTTTACCTGGAATGTTACGGATTTGATACCGGCTTCGTCGCCGTCCAGATAGTCCAGCACTTCAATGGAAAATCCTTTTCTCTCCGCCCATCTGGTATACATACGGTACAACATGCCGCACCAGTCGCAACTTTCCGTACCGCCGGCACCGGCATTGAGCTTTAAGATGGCATTGTTTTTGTCGTATTCTCCGGACAATAACGTACCGATACGCATCTGCTCAAATACACTGATGAAGTGGTCCAGCTCTTTCTGGATTTCGGGAATAAGGCTTTCGTCGTTTTCCTCATAGCCCATTTCAATCAGGGTCAGAATGTCATCATAACCGGTCCGTAAATCCTTGTAGGTCTGACAGGTATCTTTTAAGTTTTTCAGCTCTTTCATGAGCTTGTTGGAACGGTCGGGATTGTCCCAGAAACCGGGTGCCTCCATTTCCCGCTCTAATTCTTCGATTCGCTTTTCCTTATTAGCTAAGTCAAAGTGAATCCCTCACTTCCGCTAAAGGGGTTTCATAGGTAAGCAATTTTGCTTTCATGTTATCCAATTCTACCACTTAAACGTCACCTCTTTCTTTTTATTGATAACAGGGCAGTGCGCTTTATTTGTTTCTGCCGCAGCACTGTTTGTATTTTTTGCCGCTTCCGCAGGGGCAGGGATCGTTGGGATAAACCTTGATGTTTTCTCTCTTCTTCGGTGCTTTGGGACCGGAGTCGTCCTTATTGGTGCCGGTTACCTTGGCAACCTGTTCTCTTTCCACCTTCTGCTCTAATTTCACACGAAGTAAGAGTCTGACGGTATCCTCTCGGATGTTTTCCGTCATTTCATCGAACATTTCGTAGCCGCTTATCTTGTACTCGATAACGGGATCTCTCTGTCCGTAAGCCTGTAAGCCGATACCCTGACGTAACTGATCCATATCGTCGATATGTGCCATCCACTTCTTATCAATTACCTTAAGCAGGATAACACGCTCTACCTCACGCATCATTTCCGCTTCAGGGAATTCGGTTTCCTTGGCTTCGTAAAGTTTGACTGCCTCTTCCTTAAGCTGCTGCTTTAAGCCGTTTTTCCTGGTAGCGGTAATCCTTTCCTTGGTCACCGGCTTTAACGGAATAATGGGCAGCAACAGGGAATTCAGTTCGTTGAAATCCCATTCGTCAGAGCTTGCATCCTCTCCGATTGCCATATCCACGCAGTGCTCTACCACATCCGTAATCATCTTGTAGATAACATCGCGCATGCTTTCGCCATCCAGTACACGGCGTCTTTCGCTGTAAATAATCTCTCTCTGTTCGCTCATGACACGGTCATATTCCAACAGATTTTTACGCACACCGTAGTTGTTGTTTTCAATCTTTTTCTGTGCGGATTCGATGGCATTGCTTAACATCTTGTGCTGGATTTCCTGGCCTTCGGGAATACCGAGGGTATTGAACATATTTATCAGTCTCTCGGAACCGAACAGTCTCATAACATCGTCTTCCAGAGAGATGTAGAACTTGGATTCACCGGGGTCACCCTGACGTCCGGCACGGCCACGCAGCTGATTGTCAATACGTCTTGACTCATGACGCTCGGTACCGATAATCATAAGACCGCCTGCTGCCTTTGCCTCTTCGTCCAGCTTGATATCCGTACCACGGCCCGCCATGTTGGTGGCGATGGTAACGGCTCCGTGAATACCGGCATCGGCTACGATTTCCGCTTCCAGTTCATGGAATTTTGCATTTAAAACTTTATGCTGGATGCCTCTTCTCTTTAACATATCGCTGATTTCTTCGGAAGCCTCGATGGTAATGGTGCCGACCAGTACCGGCTGACCCTTGGCATGTGCCTCTTCCACTGCCTGTACGATGGCATGCAGTTTTTCTTTCTTGGTCTTGTAAACCGCATCCTGATGGTCCACTCTGGCTACCGGCCTGTTGGTCGGGATTTCAATTACGTCCATGCCGTAAATGTCACGGAATTCTCTTTCTTCCGTAAGAGCGGTACCGGTCATACCGGCTTTCTTGGCAAACAGGTTGAAGAAGTTCTGGAAGGTAATGGTAGCAAGGGTCTTGCTTTCTCTCTTGACCTTTACATGCTCCTTGGCTTCGATTGCCTGATGCAGGCCGTCGGAATAGCGGCGTCCCGGCATGATACGTCCGGTAAACTCGTCTACAATAAGTACCTGGTCGTCCTTTACCACATAATCCTTGTCACGGAACATCAGGTTGTGGGCACGGAGCGCCAGAATAATGTTATGCTGGATTTCCAGATTTTCCGGGTCTGCAAAGTTGTCAATCTGGAAGAATCTTTCTACTTTTTCCACACCGGCTTCGGTCAGGTTGATAACCTTGTCCTTTTCATTGACAATGAAATCACCGGTTTCTTCCTGTACCACGCCCATCATGGCATCAATCTTGGAAAGCTCTGCCACATCTTCACCACGCTTCATCTGGTGCGCCAGGATATCACAGGCTTCGTACAATCTGGTGGACTTGCCGCTCTGACCGGAAATAATCAGAGGGGTACGGGCTTCATCGATGAGAACGGAGTCCACTTCATCGATGATGGCATAGTGTAAATCACGGAGAACGAGCTGCTTTTTGTAAACTACCATGTTGTCACGCAGGTAGTCGAAGCCCAGTTCGTTGTTGGTAACATAGGTAATGTCGCAGTTGTAGGCTTCGCGGCGTTCCTCGGGAGTCATGCTGTTTAATACCACGCCGACCGTAAGTCCTAAGAAACGATGTACCTGTCCCATCCATTCTGCATCACGGTGTGCCAGATAATCGTTAACGGTAACGATGTGTACGCCCTTTCCTTCCAAAGCATTTAAGTAAGCCGGAAGGGTGGAAACCAGGGTTTTACCTTCACCGGTACGCATTTCCGCAATACGTCCCTGATGAAGAATGATACCGCCGATAAGCTGTACGCGGTAATGTTCCATATTTAATGACCTCTTGGCGCCTTCTCTGACTACGGCATATGCCTCCGGCAGAAGGTCATCCAGTGTCTCCCCATTCTGTAATCTCTTTTTAAATTCCTCCGTCTTGCCTCTCAGTTCCTCATCGGTAAGGGACTGCATTTCCGGACGAAGGGACTCGATTTTATTTACAATCGGTTCAATTCTCTTTAGTTCTCTTTCGCTGTGTGTGCCAAATATCTTTGAAACCAAGCTCATAAATCCAATACTCCAATCTGCGTTCTTTCACAACATAAGGTTTATTTTAGCAGATTTCCATACCATATTCAACCAAAATACATGACTAAACCGTTAAAGTTTTATTAACAAAATAGCAATATCTCCGGTTTTCCGGGTATAAGAAAGAATCCTGCTTTGCAGGATTCTACGCCTGCGGCAGGTCGCTTCAGCGACATAATTCCACTCCGCCGCAGTGCGTTCCTGCCCGGAGGGCTTTATTGTTTTATAGGAAAATTCAACGAAATTTCCTATAAAACAATAAAACTGCCACACCTCTGTCCGGCATGGCAGTTTTGCATTTTTATTAGTATTCCATTGCCTTTTCTTCGCCTGTCAGTACACGAAGTCCGCCCTGACAGAGAGCTAAAAGCTCATCTTCGCCGGGATATACGGTAAAGGGTGCAATCCATTCTGCTTTCTTCTTTAAATTTTCAATTACTTCTGCGCCGTAAGCAATGCCGCCGGTTACGATAATCCGGTCTACCTTGCCCTCCAGTACGCATGCCATGGAGCCGATGTCCTTTGCTACCTGATACAGGAATGCTTCCTTTACTTCGGCTGCATGTGCATCGCCTTCGTTTGCCATCCTGGTAACGGTACGCATATCGTTGGTACCAAGGTATGCGTTGAAGCCGCCCTTACCTACGATCTTGCTGTAAACTTCTTTTTCGGTATACTTACCGGAGAAGCACATTTTAACCAGTGCGCCGGAAGGAACCGCACCTGCTCTCTCGGGAGAGAAAGCGCCGTCGCCGTCAAGGGCGTTGAATACATCTACTACACGGCCGCCGATGTGTGCGCCTACGGAAACACCTCCGCCCATATGGACAACAATCAGTCTTAAGGATTCATATGCTTTGCCGCATTCCTTTGCGTAGCGCTTTGCTACTGCTTTCTGGTTCAGTGCGTGGAACACACTGGTGCGGGGAAGTTCGGGTACGCCGGAGTATCTGGCTACGGTCTGCAGCTCATCTACTACAACGGGGTCTACAATATAGGAAGGAACTCCTAATTCATCACCGATTTCTCTTGCTAAGATACCGCCCAGGTTGGAAGCATGCTGTCCCTGCCTGCCAATCTTTAAGTCCTCAAGCAGTTCGTCGGTTACGGCATAGGTACCGCCGGGAATGGGCTTTAACATACCGCCGCGGCCTACTACCATATTAAGGGACTTCATGTCGAAGTTCTTTTCTGCCAGAAGGTCGGTAATGATTTTCTTACGGAAATCCTTCTGGTCAAAAATAGTGGCATACTGACCGATTTCTTCGGTGCTGTGTCTTAAGGTTTCTTCAAATAACAGGGTCTCGTCTTCAAATACACCGATTTTGGTGGACGTGGAGCCCGGATTGATAATCAGACTTTTAATGGACATTTTATTTCTCCTTTTCCCGCAGCCTTCCTTTTAAGGAGCTGCTGCATTTGCGCATTACTGCTGGTTTTTCTTCATTTCTTCCGCTACTACGGCTGCCAGGGCAATAGAGTTTACCTTGGTTTCAAAGGTATCGGAACGGCTGGTTAAGATAACGGGAACCTTGGTACCGGTCAGGATGCATCCGTTCTTTACCTTTACCATATGTACGATTGCCTTGTATACCAGGTTTCCTGCGTGGATATCCGGGAACAGAAGGATATCGGCATCACCCTGGATTTTTCTGTCGGTTGCACCCTTATGCTTTGCAGCTTCGGGGTCAATCGCTAAGTCGAGGGACAGAGGTCCGTCTACGATACAACCGGTAATTTCGCCGTTTTCGTTCATCTTTGTAAGCTCTGCTGCATCCACGGTAACGGGCATCTTGGGATTTACCACTTCTACTGCAGCTAAAGGTGCTACCTTCGGACATTCCACGCCGCATGCTCTTGCTACGGGAAGGGTATTTTTAATAATGTTTACTTTATCCTCCAGAGTGGGATATGTCATAAATGCTACGTCGGTTAAGAACAGAAGTCTGTCGATACCGGGAATTTCAAATACGCATACGTGGGAAAGCACACCGCCGGTACGAAGACCTACCTCTTTGTTCAGAACACTTTTCAAGAAGTTCTTGGAATCAATCAGTCCCTTCATATACATATCCGCTTTTCCTTCATGGGCAAGCTTTACTGCCTTTAAGGATGCCTGGATCATATCCGGCTCGTCAATAATTTCGTATCCATCCAGGTCCATGCCGATGGATGCTGCAATTTCTCTGATCTTTGCTTCATCACCTACTAAAATTGCATCTGCGATGCCTCTTTTCTTGGCTTCTCTTACAGCTTCCAGCACTGCTTCGTCCTGTGCTACGGAAACTGCTACTTTTTTCATTCCGCATTCGCCTACTTTAGCGAAAATGTCATCAAAACCCTTGCTCATTTTTTCCTCCATTCCGAAACGCTTCATCTTTCTATCTTTCACGTTTTCGCTTGTAAAATCATTCGTTAAAATAATATCACGTAGCATTTGAAAAATCAAGTTTAGAAAAGCCATAGCAGAACAGTTCCCGCCGCCACACCCAGAAGCAGGGGATACCCTATGGTCAGGACCGGTATCAGTATGCGGTGGTATTTATGCTGTCTTTTTGCCCGTTTATCCTGCACAAGCTGCAGGACCCCCGTCAAAGTGCAGAGTATCACACACAAAGCTGCCATGACACGCACCGGGTAAGTACTTGCGCTGCTTCTTGCGGATTTCTCCGCTTGTCCGTCGGACAGATACAGGGTTTCCACCGCGAAGGTTTCGCCCGAACGGATAATGGAATCGGTAATATCTTTCACGCTGCCGAAAACTCCGCCATCCGCTGCTCCTTTTCCACCGTCTTCTGCGATGAGCCCCTTTTCTGCAAGATATCCTTCAAACCATGTAAGGGATGTCTGATAGAATACTCTCTCAAAAAGCACCTCGTTTACTAATTTTGTAAGGGTAGCTGCCTCATTTTCGTAAACCGTGATACTCCAGTTGCCGTTACCGTCCAGCAGTTCATTCTGCAAGTTATCCTGCAAAATATAGCCACATTCCGCTTTCCCCAGCAGGACCTGTTTCTTCACATCCTCTTCGGTGGCACAGGATTCAAACGTTACCAGTCCGGTCTTTTCCTGTAAAAGCTGTGTCATCCCTTCCTCTGCTCCATAAAACACCGCTGTTACCTGATTTTGCGACTTCTTTTCGATATTCCCTACGGCAGATGAGCACGCAAGCACAAAAAGCAGGCTTATCCAAAGCATTTTACTGCGGAGTGTCCGCCTTAAAATTGCCGCAGGGAGCCCGGTATGTGGCAGGGAGTGTGTTTTTTGCCGGTGCATGCCGTGGAAACTTTCAGGCGCTTTGGCATGGCGGCTCTCCTTTTTATAAAAAACGGCAATCGCCATACACAATATGGCAGTGCCAAGCAGAATACCGGCCGTTTTACCGGTTCCCTCCGTATTTCCGGAAAGCAGGGACAAAAAAGCTTTTTTCAGATACCAGACCGGATTATATGCTGCAAGCTTCTGCATTGTCCCGGGCATCAGCGCCCTGGGCACCACACAGCCGGCGCCGTATCCTAAAAGAGCGGCAGTCAAAATAACCGGCAGCGGAAAGACCGATTTCTTTTCCGTAAAACAGGACAACAGAAGTGTCCATGCCGAAACTGCCAGCAGTCCGCAGATAAGGACGCTTACTGTCTGTAAAGACAACCGCAGTGTAACCGTCCTTCCCGGCAACAGGAGCATCCCCGAAAGAATAAGCGCTCCCAGGCACACCGTACCGGTAAACAGGACGAGAAATCTCGCCGCAAGCTGCATACCCACCGGTATTCCCGCCCGTCCGGCTATGATTTTTTCCTGCATGCCATCCCGTAAAAGGTATGCACTGAAAAAAAGACCCGTAAGCAGAAAATACAGCGCAAGCAGGCTGCTTCCGTAATAATTCACAGCTCCCTCGTTTTCCGTCCGGGAGAGCCTGCGTGTCCGGAAATACTGCTCTCTGTTTAAGTAAAGTTTCAGGTTGGCGGCATCCACGTCGTTATACATACTCTGTATCTGCTCCCCATCAAGCCCGTAAATGCCGGCAAGTCTGCTTATCGTATATATTTCTCCCTGTGCCGTTTGTAAGGAACCCACTCCCGCCTGCAAAAGAGTCTCCAGCACAAGTCCCTGTAAATCGGTTTTATCCGCAAGATAAAGCTTTGCCTGCACGTTGTTGCCGCTTAAAATTCCTTCCACTGTATTTTCCGGCAATACCAGAAGTGCCTGCAGGCTGCCATCCTTTACGGCTTCCTTTCCTGCCTGCTCCCCCGTTTTTTCAAGGCTGCAGTATGCCTTTGTGGAGTCCATACCCTCCACAAACCGCAGTCCGTAATCCGTATATGTGCTTTCTTCTGCGGAAAAGCCTATCTTTATTTTTTCTTTGGGGACATCACGGAACCATTTCTGCATGCAAAAAACAGCCATACCCGCTATGCATACCGGTATCGCCGCTTTCAGCAAAATACCGGGCAGCCTTACCGCTGCCCGTTTGTATTCTGTTTGCAAAAATTTAGTAAAACGTCCCATTTTATTTTCCTATTTGGTAAGACTTGTCAGGGAACTTAAGTTTTGTTCCAGTTCCAGAATCAGAGAATAAATATCCATCTGAGACATTTCAAATACATTGACCGCCCCCTCCGGAGTATTGATTTCTCCGTCATAGGGTGCAATCTTATAAGAACCGGTTGCCTTAAATACCGTCTTGCCGTCTTCTTCAAGAAGGATATTTCCAAATGTGATTTCAAAGCTTTCACCCGCCTTATAATCGGTAAAAGCGCCGTCTATGTCTAAGGACAGATTTTCGGAGCCATCACCTATTTTTACTGAAACAGAAAACTCTTTGTCCGCCTTGGCAAAGGTGCTGTGAAAGGCAAAATCTCCGGAGCTTTTCTCTCCGTCCGCATCTGTGAAGTCTGCATGAAGTGTGTAGGTAATGACATCCTCTTCTTTGGTTCTCTCCGCCGTATAATGGAGTTCACACTCCGTGGTTTCTCCCGTGGTCATTTCCACATTCCACTTGCCGGTAATATCCTCCGTGGAATTTTTCTCTCCGTTAAAGTTTAACGCAAAGCCAATGCCGGAAACGCCTGCATTGTCAAGAAGGATATCCTCTTCCGTTTCTATGCCGGTGAGTTTTCCGCTCTTGTCGATACTGAAACGAATGACTGCGTCCTCTTTCAGACTGATGTCAAAGACTTCTGCTATGACATCGGTTATCTCTTCCTTGGCATCATCCTTCATCTCCTGCAGTTCTTCTTCGGAAACCTGCAGATAGCTGATAGCCGCGTACTGACTGTCAATGTATTCATCTATGGCAGCATTTAAGGATTCACTGTCTGTAACAGCCCTGCCCAGGTCTTCCATGAAATCATTGACAGCATCTTTATCAACAGTAACGGTAATATAGCCTTTTTGCTGCTTATAAACGGATGCCTTGCGCAGAGTCTCCTTATGCCGGTCGATAACCGCCAGCATTTCCTTTGCAAACTGTGTTCCCCTTGCGAGAGTTTCCTCTGCGGAAGCATTGTCCTCTTCCTTGTCATTATATACATCAATACTGAAATCTTCGTCTAAGTCCGCGCCCAGTAAGCTTTCCCATACGGAACCCTGGTAGTCCTTACCGATGGTTTTCAGGTTCATTTCATAGGTATCGGACAAAAGTCCCGGCAACGCCATGTACAGATCATCCCCAATGAGTGCCGTCTGCAGCTCCAGGAAATCCACATTTGCCACGCTGAGCGTAAACGTTGTTTCACTTTTCTGTTCCGGTCTGTTTACGTGGGATGTAAAATCAATGCCCACTGTATCAAACATACTGTTTTCCTCCAGATACGGAACAGTAATATTGGCGGAGCCTTCCATGCCGGTAGGATTTTTCCGGGCATTTGCCAGAATATCCTCTATCTTCAGTTCCTCTAAAAAGCTGCTTTCGCTGCCGGCAAATTCCCTGCCCAGTTTTTCAAAGGCTTTGGTCAGTTTCCGTTGCGGGGTATTGTATACAAACGTATATACCAAAGCGGCGGCTACTGCCAGAAGAACGATGACGGCGGCAACACATATACCGATGATGCCCCCCTTGCCGCTCTTTTTCGTTTCCATGTTCTGATTTTCAAAATCCATAGTTTCCTCCCTCTTCCGGCTCCTGCCGGTTTTCTCTTTTCCTTGCTTCCTGTCCCATTTTCCCATTGCGGATGGAATAAATTTTATCACACAATTCCAAATCCGCTTCTTCGTGGGTTGCCAGAATGATGCAGCCTCCCTGTAATTTGTACTTTCTTAAATAAGCCCGCAATTCCCACTTGGATGCCATATCCAGTGCGGTTCCGGGTTCATCCAGCAGCAACACCGGCGCGTTTTGTGCCATAGCACAGGCAATGCTGACTTTTTTCTTCATGCCGCCTGACAAATGGCTCACACGTTTATGCAGAAATTCCTCAATTCCCAGACTTTGCAGGATACCTTCCTTCAATGCGTTTTGCAGACTCCTTTTGTCCGGATACCAGAACAGCAGGTTATCCCACACGGAAAGTTCTTCGTACAGATTGCTATTTTGGGGAACATAAGCTGTAAATTTACGGATATTTTCGGGTGTACCGGGTTTTTCATCAAAAAAGAGACTTCCCGCCGCCGGTTTATAAATGCCCGCCAGAATATTTAAGAGTGTGCTTTTACCGCAGCCGTTCCTGCCTACTATTCCAATACATTCTCCTGCATGGGCTTCAAAGGTAATGCCCTGCAGTATCTTTTTTCTTCCGTATGCACTTTGCAGTCCCTCTACCCGTACACAATTCATACACATGCTTCTTTCCGCCGACAAAGACTTTTCATTACCGTCTGCAAGACTTTTGCCCCGTCGGTAAACGGGTGCCTTTTACCGCATTATAACAGAGGTTTGCTTTTCTCACAAGAAAAATCAAAAAAGACCCCGGAGCTTATACTCCGGAGTCTCTTAAGAATTCGTTATTTGGTTATTACTGAACCTTTGCAGCGTTTGCTTCTTTAATCTTTTCGGTCAGCATGGGAACAATCTTGTTTAAGTCACCTACGATACCGTAGTCCGCTACATCAAAGATAGGAGCAGTCTCATCTTTGTTGATGGCAATGATGAGGTCGGATTCTTCCATACCGGCTAAGTGCTGGATAGCACCGGAAATACCGATTGCGAAGTATACGTTGGGACGAACGGTCTTACCGGTCTGTCCAACCTGAAGGTCTTTGGACTTCCAGCCGGCATCTACAACTGCACGGGAGCAGCTTACGGTACCGCCGATTGCTTCTGCAAGGTCGTCTAAGAGCTTGAAGTTCTCTGCACTGCCAACACCACGTCCGCCGGAAACTAAGATTTTAGCATCCATGATATCTGCTACGTCGTTTACAGCCTTAACAACTTTAAGAATCTCTACATACTTGTTGTCGGGAGTAAATCCGGGATTGAACTCTTCGATAACAGCCTTTCTGCCTGCTTCCTTGGGAAGCTTCTGCATAACACCGGGACGTACGGTTGCCATCTGGGGACGGAATTCCGGACATGCGATGGTTGCGATGGTGTTACCACCAAATGCAGGACGGGTCATAAGGAGCTGATTGTGAAGCTGTTCCTTGCCGGGAATCGGATTGATAGGGAAATCACCGATTTCAAGCTGTGTACAGTCTGCAGTCAGACCTGTATGAATTCTTGCGGATACGCGGGGACCTAAGTCACGACCGATTGCGGTTGCACCTACAAGGAATACATCGGGTTTGTACTTCTTGATAACGGATGCCAGTGCATGTGCATAAGGCTCTGTTCTGTATTCTTTTAATTCGGGATCGTCTACTACGATAACTCTGTCTGCGCCGTACTCGCCAAGTTCATCTGCAAGGTTCTTTACGTTGCTGCCGACAAGTACTGCAGTTACATCTGTACCTAAAGCATTTGCAAGATCTTTGCCCTTTCCGATCAGTTCAAAAGCGATGTTGTTGATTTCGTTGTCAACCTGCTGAGCAAAGACATATACGCCTTTATATTCTTCTAAATTCATTGTCCACACCTCTTCCTGTTAGATAACATGTTTTTCTTTTAACTTGTTCATGATATACTCTACAGATTCTGTAGGATCCAGAGTAACCTTTTCGCCGGCACCCTTTCTTACCTTATCAGAAGCCTTTGCAATCTTGGTAGGAGAACCGTTCAGACCAAGGTTGGAGTCTTCCACGTCAACTAAGTTTGCTCTGCCCCATACGGTGATGTCAGCTTTGCAAGCCTTGAAGATTCCGCCCGGAGTCATGTAACGGGGCTCGTTTAATTCTGCAAGTGCAGTAATCAGACAAGGCATCTTAGCTTTCAGTACATGATATCTGTCATCGAACTGACGCTCTACGATAACACTGTCGCCTTCTACGTCGATTTTCTGAGCATAGGAGATAACAGGAATGTTTAAGTGTTCGGAAATCTGAGGACCTACCTGAGCGGTATCGCCGTCGATTGCCTGACGTCCTGTGATAATTAAATCATAGTCTAAGTTGCGGATGGCGCCTGCCAGTGTCTGGCTGGTAGCCCAGGTATCAGCACCGCCGAGTACACGGTCGGTAACAAGGATACCCTTATCTGCACCCATAGCGATTGCTTCGCGAAGTACATCTTCAGCCTTGGGAAGACCCATGGTGATAACAGTAACTTCTGCGCCGTATTTATCTTTTAATCTTAATGCTGCTTCAAGACCTGCTTTGTCATCAGGGTTCATGATTGTCAGCATGGCACCTCTGTCCAGTGTTCCGTCGGGATTGAACTTAACGCCGCCCTTGGTATCAGGTACCTGTTTTACACAAACAACGATTTTCATTGTATTTCACTCCTTATCCATTTTTATTTAAGCAGGGCACCAGAGATAACCATTCTCTGAACTTCGCTGGTACCTTCATAAATCTCGGTAATCTTAGCATCACGCATCATACGCTCTACATCGTATTCTCTGGTGTAGCCGTAACCGCCGTGAAGCTGAACAGCCTTGGTAGTAACTTCCATAGCAACTTCTGCAGCATATAACTTAGCCATAGCTGCTTCTACGGAGTAGCTTACCTTAGGATTGGTTGCAAATTCTGCCTTCTTCATTGCTGCTTTGTAAACAAGCATCTTAGCAGCTTCTACCTTGGTAGCCATATCTGCTAACTGGAACTGGGTGTTCTGGAAAGCGGAAATGGAACGTCCGAACTGCTTTCTTTCCTTGGTGTAAGCAATGGTTCTGTCAAGAGCGCCTTCTGCAATACCAAGTGCCTGAGCAGCGATACCGATACGGCCGCCGTCCAGAGTATGCATTGCAATCTTAAAGCCCTGTCCCTGCTTGCCAAGCATGTTTTCCTTGGGAATTCTGCAGTCTGTGAAAATCAGTTCGTATGTGGATGAACCGCGGATACCCATCTTCTTTTCCTTAGTACCGAAGGTAAATCCGGGCGTTCCTTTTTCTACGATGAATGCGGAAATTTCCTTTAAGGTCTTGGTTCCCTTTGTAATAGTACCGGTAACAGCAAAGATTACATATACGTCTGCTTCCTTACCGTTGGTAATGAAAATCTTGGAGCCGTTTAATACATATTCGTCACCGTCAAGTACAGCCTTGGTCTGCTGACCCTGTGCATCAGTACCTGCGCCGGGCTCGGTAAGACCGAATGCGCCTAACTTTTCGCCCTTTGCAAGGGGAACTAAGTATTTCTGCTTCTGTTCTTCGGTACCGAAGGTCAGGATGGGATCGCAGCAAAGAGAGGTATGTGCGGAAACGATAACACCTGTGGTGCCGCATACCTTAGAGAGCTCTTCTACGCAAAGTACATAGGTAAGAGCGTCTGCTCCCTGTCCGCCGTACTGTTCGGGAACGGGAATTCCGAGGAAACCGTTCTTTGCCATTTTTTCAACTGTTCCGCGAGGGAATACTTCAGTTTCATCAACCTCCTGTGCAAGAGGCTTTACTTCTTTTTCTGCGAACTCTTTAAAAAGAGAACGCGCCATTTCATGTTCTTTTTTCAAAGTAAAATCCATGATTACTTTTCCTCCATACAATCTATTCTTTAATCATAAGCACTTCACGCTGCGGAAAGCTGCTTATTTTGCATAGTCATAGAAGCCCTTGCCGGTCTTCTTTCCAAGTTTGCCTGCACGAACCATCTTACGAAGAAGGGGATGAGGACGATACTTGGGATCTCCGGTTTCATTCTGCAGTACTTCCATGATGGCAAGCACGATATCCAGACCTACTAAGTCGCCTAATGCAAGAGGTCCCATGGGATGGGATGCGCCAAGCTTCATAGCTTCATCGATGTCAGCTACGCTTGCGATACCGTCTGCATAGATGCCGATTGCTTCGTTAATCATAGGGATTAAAATTCTGTTTACAACGAATCCGGGAGCTTCCTTAACTTCTACGGGAGTCTTGCCGATTTCGGTTGCGATTGCTTTAATCTTTTCTACTAATTCTACAGGAGTGTTTTCACCGGCAATAACTTCTACCAGCTTCATTCTGTCTGCAGGATTGAAGAAGTGCATACCGATCATGGGTCTGTCAAGACCTGCACCGATTTCGGTAATGGAAAGGGAAGAGGTGTTGGTTGCAAAAATGCAGTCGGGCTTTACAATAGCTTCCAATTCCTTGAATGTGGTCTTCTTAATCTGCATATTTTCGGGAGCAACTTCGATAACTAAATCGCAGTCTGTGCAGATGTCCTTTAAGCCTGTTGTAATTTTGGCAGCGATAGCATCTGCCTTCTCCTGTGTGATTTTCTCCTTGCCTACGAGGAAGTTCAGATTCTTTAAAATTCTGCCCTTTCCTCCATCAGCAAATTCCTGCTTGATGTCGCAAAGACATACTTCATAACCATCTGTCATTGCAAATGCCTGTGCAATTCCGGCACCCATGGTACCTGCGCCAATAATACCTACTTTCATTGTAGTTCCTCCTTGTATGTGAATTGTTTTTCCTTAACGGTTTTTAAACGGCTCTTTTACCTTTTCCTTGTTTTTGTCAAGGAAGAATGCCATGCCGTACTTCTGGTCTTCGGATTCGAAGCAGTCACCGAACAGCTTCTCTTCCAGTGCTACTGCCGCATCCATGTCAAGGTCTAAGCCTTCATTGATTGCCTTTTTGCAGTTGCGGACAGCGATAGGTGCATTTTTTGCAATGCCTGCTGCCATTTTTTCTGCTGCGGGAAGAAGCTCTTCCTGAGTGTAAACAGCATTTACCAGGCCGATTCTGTATGCTTCGTCAGCCTTGATGTTTCTTGCTGTGTAAATCATCTGCTTAGCAATGCCTGCGCCGACAAGTCTTGCCAGTCTCTGGGTACCGCCGAAACCGGGGGTAATGCCGAGACCTGCTTCGGGCTGTCCGAATACTGCGTTGTCGGAACAGATTCTGATGTCACAGCTCATGGAAATCTCGCATCCGCCGCCTAATGCAAAGCCGTTTACAGCTGCAATAACGGGAATGGGGAAGGTTTCGATTTTACGGAATACGTCGTTGCCCTTCTTACCGAAGGCTTCGCCTTCTGCCTTGGTCAGGGTGCTCATTTCTCCGATATCTGCACCTGCTACGAAGGATTTGGTGCCTGCGCCGGTTAAGATCAAGCATCTTACTTCGTCAAGATTTACAGCGTCCAGAGTTGTGTTTAATTCATCGAGTACCTGGGAATTCAGAGCATTTAATGCCTTTTCGCGGTTGATGGTGATAATACCGGTCTGGCCTTTCTGTTCATATAAAATATAATCCATGATTGTCTCCTCTTTGTAACTGTCAAAACAGATACTCCGAAGCAGGATAGCCCCGCTTCGGAATGCCTTTTTGTTTCTTAATTAGTCTTCAATTTTAACAATGGTAGAGCATCCCATACCACCGCCGATACACAGGGTAGCAAGACCTGTCTTAGCGCCCTTTGCCTGCATCTCATGAAGCAGGGTAACAAGGATACGGGCACCGGAAGCACCAACGGGATGGCCGAGTGCGATAGCACCGCCGTTCGGGTTGAGCTGCTTGTCCACATCAATACCGAGGTCCTTGCCTACAGCTACGGACTGTGCTGCGAATGCTTCGTTTGCTTCAATGATGTCGAAGTCTTCAATCTTCATACCGGTCTTAGCCATTACCTTCTTGGTGGAAGCTACGGGACCGATACCCATTACTTCGGGTCTTACACCTGCAAGTGCGCCTGCTACGAAAGTAGCCATGGGCTTAACGCCTAATTCTTTTGCTTTTTCTTCGCTCATAACAACGATTGCTGCTGCGCCGTCGTTGATACCGGAAGCATTACCTGCGGTAACGAATCCGTCTTTGTTGATGGTGCGGAGTTTTGCAAGAGCTTCGATAGTAGAGCCGTGACGAGGTCCTTCATCTACCTTGAACTCTACCATTTCTTTTTTCTTCTTAACCATAACGGGAACAATTTCTTTTTCAAATGCGCCGCTGTTCTGGGCAGCTTCTGCCTTCTGCTGGCTCTTTAATGCGAACTCATCCAGTTCTTCTCTGGTAAGTCCCCACTCTCTGCAGATATTGTCTGCAGTGGTAATCATATGGTAATTGTTGAATGCATCCCAAAGTGCATCGTTTACCATGGTATCTACTAAAGTACCGTTGTTCATACGGTAACCGAAACGAGCCTGGGGAACAGCATAAGGAGCCATGGACATGTTTTCCATACCACCTGCTACTACTACATCAGCATCTCCTGCCATAATCATCTGTGCTGCCTGGTTTACACAGTTCAGACCGGAACCGCAGACAACGTTCATGGTAACTGCGGGTACTTCGATGGGAAGACCTGCTTTGATGGATGCCTGACGTGCTACGTTCTGACCCAGACCTGCCTGGATTACACATCCCATGTAAACCTGGTCAACATCTTCCGGCTTTACTCCGGCTCTGTTTAATGCTTCCTTAATAACGATTGCGCCTAATTCAGGTGCGGGTGTGGTACTTAAAGAACCACCCATGGTACCGATTGCTGTACGGCATGCTCCAGCTAAAACTACTTTTCTTGCCATTGCTTTTCTCCTCCAAAACCTTTCATTTTATAGATTGTTATTTTTTTATCATTTCTGTCAAGTCTCATTTTATCATAGCATTTTAGGTTTTGCAATGGAAAAACAAAAAAACTCACCGGGAAATCTTTTCTTTTTGCAGGTAGAGTGTTACCGCCGGGTCGCGGATGTCCGAAACCCGTTTCCACTCCTTCGTTCCTTCCACTTTTACGGCCTCGCTCTGGTGCCTGCTTAAGAACATGGTAAGCGGATAGACATTTATCCAGATTTCATGGTCGCTCTCTTTCTGGGACTCATCAAATACAAGTTCCATCCCCCAGTGCAGGTGGGTCACTTTGATGTTGTTGGTGTTTTCCGTGGTGCTGTAACCGGTATGCCCCATATAGCCGATGACATCTCCCGCCGTCACCACGCTGCCTTCCTTTAATTCTTCCGCATAGGGGTAGTTCTGTCGCAGATGGGCATAATAGTAATAGCGTTTTTTATCAAAGCTGCGGATGCCGATGCGCCAGCCTCCGTACCGGTTCCAGCCGATTGCCTCCACATAGCCGGACTCCACGGCGATAATCGGTGTACCCACCTGTCCCATCATGTCGTGCCCCAGATGCTGTCTTTTATAGCCGTAGCTTCTTCCCGCTCCGAAATCGTCATAATGGCTGTATTCAAAGCCTTTTGCAATGGGGGAATAGGCTTTCAGTCCGTATACCTTTTCCCAGGTGCTGCTTCCGTCCTCCGCCCTGACCTCTCTTTCAAATTCTCCCACCATGCCGCCCAGAACCGTACGGTAAGCTTCTTCATAATAAGAATAATATTTGTTGTCCTTCATCAGTTCTTTCATGGTAAGCCCTTTTTCCGCCGTGAGTTTTTCCGTAACTTTTGCGATATCTTTCTTTATGTTTTTCTCGTGGGAGTCAAATTCCCCGCCGTATCCGGTCCCGAGATAGGCAAGCAGCTCCACCCAGTCGAAATGCACGTCCTGTCCATAGCTTTCCACATCCGTGCGGTAGGCTTCACAGAGTGCCGTATAGCTCACATCAAAATCCACCCATTTGATACAGCCGTCACTGACTGCCTCTGCCTTCCGGTTCTGTTGTCCCGTATTCTCCCTGCTCGTCCATATTCCCGCCAGTGCAATCAGGCACAGTACTAACTCCGCTGCTACGGCAAACTGTAAAATACGGATTTTCCGTTTCTTTTTTTCCTCCATATGCCACCCCCACACACAATTTTCTATGCATGTATATGTCGTAAGCTCCGCTAAATATGCCTTGCTTTCCCGCAATATAAAAGGCAGACACCTTGCGGTATCTGCCTTTTCCCTTTATACATTATTTAGTTTGTTTACAATCTGCCGGTCTGTCCCGTGCTTAATCTTCCGGCTCAATGAGTCCGTAGGTATCGCCTTTACGCTTGTATACTACGTTTACCTGACCGGTTTCCGCATTGTGGAATACGAAGAAGCTGTGTCCCAAAAGCTCCATCTGGATGCAGGCATCCTCAGGATACATGGGCTTGATATCAAACTTCTTGGTACGGACAATTTTAATTTCTTCATCATCCATATAGTTGTTTTCTACAAACAACTGGCTGAAAGATGTTGCATCTTTCTGCCTGTCCACTAATTTGGTTTTATATTTCTTTAACTGTCTTTCAATGATTTCTTCCACCAGGTCAATGGAAACATACATGTCGTTGCTTACCTGTTCAGAACGGATGATACTGCCTTTCACCGGTATCGTTACTTCAATTTTCTGTCTGTCTTTTTCCACGCTGAGTGTTACATGTACTTCTGTTTCGGGAGTGAAATACTTTTCCAGTTTTCCGATTTTGTCTTCCACTGCCGTTTTCAGTCCGGGAGTCACCTCAATGTTTCTGCCTACTATAATAAATTTCATATACCTCATCCCTTCCGGTTTATTATTGTATAAGCATTATACCATATCTTCCTGTATTTTTGCAATAATTTACTTTATTTTTTCTATATTTTTGACATTCTTAATGTCAATACTTATTTCGACTTTTTTCGACATTTTTTCTTTTTTAGGTATTCTTTACAAAACATCCGTTCTGCATCGGAAACATATCGGATGTTGTTTTTTTCCTTTCTTTTCCTGTGGACAGTGTGGATAACTCCGTGTATAAGTAGCTTTTATCTCATTTCCGGCTCTTTTTCCGGTGGATAAGTTGTGCGATGAAAATTTTATTTTTTTCTTCTTTTCCTCTTGCATTCATTCAGCTTTGTACATCTTGCACAATGGGACACTCCTCCTTCTGTTTGCGGTCACTTATTATTGTCGCACAACAGTTCAAAATTGCGCATAGTTATAAAGTAAGAATGGAATAAAAAAACTGTGCCCGGATGTTGTCCATGACACAGTTTTGTTTTTCTGTTTTATTTTTGTTTGAATTAGAAAATTCTTCTGACTGCCAGTACCTTCTTATAATCTGCATTGGAAACAATGATACCTGTCTTAGCGTTAGACGCATGCACAATCTGTCCGTTTCCGATATACAGCGCCACATGACCGGAATAGCAGACCAAATCTCCGGGCTGTGCATTGGCAAGTCCGTCAACCGCCGCACCCTGTGACCTGTCGGACTTGGAGCTATGGGGAAGGCTGACACCAAAGTTGGCGTATACGCTCATAACGAAACCGGAGCAGTCCGCACCGTTTGTCAGACTGGTTCCGCCGTATACATACGGATTGCCGACAAACTGCAATGCATACTCTGCAACGGATTTTCCTAATTCACTGCCTTCGCCTACTGCATAGGTTGTGGTCTGTGTCTGTGTAGTCTGGGAAGATGTCTGCTTTCCTGCCTGACTCTTCTTGGCAGCTTCGCGTGCTTTCTTTCTCTCTTCCTCTTCCTTTGCCAGACGTGCCTGTTCTTCTTCCTTGGACTCCGCCTCTACAAATTCGGTGTGAATTTCCAGATAATCCTTGGAAACCCAGCCGTCGCCTTCTTCTACGTTAATCTTTGCCCAGTCATCTGTTTCATCCATTACCAGAAAGTCATCTCCTTCAGGTACCATGGATAACACCTTGGAATCGGTGGTGGGCTCCATTCTGACGTAAAGTGTGGTGGTGGTTACGGTTGCCAGTCTGGTTCCTACCTTCCTGGCAAGCTCTACCGCATCCTCGCCGGTCACACAATACTCTGCCTTTACATAACCGGTTACACTGCCGGAATTAATCTTGTACCAGCCGTTGTCCTCTTCGATAAAGGTGCCGACGGAATCATCGTAAAGCTTTCCGACAATTTCGCCCTCTTCACTGGGAAGGCTTCTGACATTGACATAGGCATTTACCTGTGCTATAACGAGGTTTTTGAAAAGTTCCTCTTCTTCATCCTTGTCCGCATCCTGAAGACTTTCATTCAGAACATCCACCATATCCTCAAGACAGACCGATGCTTCTATTTTACTGGTTGCGCTGACTTTTTCTGTCTGAATACTTTCCAGAGGTGCCGCTTTTGCCAGGGACAGGTTCACACCGCCGTTGGGCAGTACCGTGGTTACATTGGCAGAAGCATTTGCATCTACTGAATATAAGGAAGCAGCCATAACGGCTGCCAGTAAGCCGACTGTAAGTCTACTGCTTTTCCGCATCCATTCATCCTCCGAAACATTTGTTACAAATTTGTTAAATCTGTTAAAAAATATATCACAGATTTTTTAATTTGTCAACATAGTTTCGGCTAAATATGCAGCTGCGGCACTGGCGGCATTGGCCCCGTCCGCTACCGCCGTGATAATCTGCCGGAGCGGCTTTTTCCGTATATCTCCGGCTGCAAAAATCCCCGGCTTGTCGGTAAGGGTATCCTCGCCTGCCAGTACATAGCCCGCCTCGTTACAGTTCACAAGTTGTTTACATATTTCTGTATCGGGATGAATGCCCACAGCGATGAAAATGCCGTTTACCGCCAGTTCTTCCTGCTGTCCGTCCCGGTGTATAATGAGATTTTCCACCATGTCTTCTCCGCAGATTTCCTGTACGGTAGTATTATACAGGATTTCCACATTAGACAGATTTTTTACCGTCTCCTGCAGCACACCCGCCGCCCGGAACGTATCCCTGCGGTGAATGAGATAGACTTTTTTACAGGCTCTGGCAAGAAAAACAGCATCTTCCAGCGCCACGTCTCCGCCGCCCACTACTGCCACCGTCCGGTTCTTGAAAAATGCCCCGTCGCAGGTAGCGCAGTAGGAAACGCCCATTCCCTGCAGTTCTTCTTCTCCCGGTACGCCGAGTTTGGCGTGATGCGCTCCCATTGCCAGAATCAGGGTTCTGCCTTCGTAATCTCCCGTGGTAGTGTGCACCGTTTTGCAGTTTCTGCCATCTTCAATTTTTTCTACTTCGGCTTCCGCAAACTCGGCGCCCATTTTATCCGCATGCTCCCGGAATTTCGTTCCCAGATCAAAGCCGTTTATACCCGGTAGTCCCAGGTAATTATCCACTTCATACGTGGTCAGGACCTGTCCTCCGCTCATGGGATTTTTTTCAATCACCAATGTGGACATTCCCGCCCGCTTTCCGTATACCGCCGCTCCCAGCCCCGCCGGACCGGAACCGATAATAATTAAATCGTACATTTTCCGTTGCTCCATTCTGTATTTTTTTCAGTCTTCCTATATAAGCTCCCTGCTTTCTGTATGGACTAAGTGTAGCATAGACTTTATGTTTTTACAACTGTCCTTCATATCATATAACAACCATTTATTTACTGTACAGCGTAATACTTTTGTATCTTTCCCCGCAATGTGTTATGATATGCAAAAGAAAAGAAAAGGATGTTTTGCCATGAAACAAGTGCTTATCACCGGTGCGTCCCGCGGAATCGGGGCTGCCATTGCCAGAAAGTTTGCCAAGGAGGGGATGTCCCTCACCATTACCGGTTTCCACGACAGGGAAGCGCTGCAAAAACTGCAGGAAGAAATAGAAAACAATTTTTCCGTTGCCTGCCGTTCTTACGTCTGCGATATGGGCGATTTTGCCTCCGTGGAAAAAATGTTTGCCCAAATACCGGCGCCGGATATCCTTATAAACAATGCCGGCATCTCTTATTTTGGCCTGTTGTCCGATATGAGTATTGCCGACTGGCACACGGTATTAAATACCAATTTGAATGCCGCCTTTTATACCAGCAAACTTGCCATCCCCCATATGGTGCATGAAAAATGGGGAAAAATTATAAACATATCCTCCATCTGGGGAAATGTGGGCGCCTCCATGGAGGTTGCCTATTCCGTTTCAAAAGGCGGAATCAATGCTCTGACAAAGGCACTGGCAAAGGAGCTTGCGCCCAGCAACATCCAGGTCAATGCCATTGCTCCCGGTATGATTGATACCGCTATGAACCATGTATTATCGGAAGAAGACATTTCTTCTATAATAGAAGAAATACCTGCCGACAGAATGGGCACTCCCGAAGAAGTGGCTCACCTTGTCTGGCAGGTAGTAAATTCCCCTTCCTATATGACAGGACAGATTATTTCGCTGGACGGCGGCTGGATTTAAGCCGTCGCATCCAGTTTGCTCACATATGCCTTTTCGATACGCCTGTCTTTAATGTCCTCTACATGGATATGCAGACCATAGCCCTCCACGTCAATCTTCTCGCCATCCTCCGGAATAGCTTCCAGCAAATTGATAACCAGCCCCGCAATGGTATCATATCCTTCTTCCGGCAGTTCCTCCGGCAAATCCAGTTCTTCCGAAAGCTCATCCAGATTAGTGCTGCCCGGTACGCACCAGAGGTTATCGCCTATCTTTTCAATGGAAGGTTCTTCTTCCTTGTCAAACTCATCATAAATGTTACCCACAATTTCTTCCACCAGGTCTTCCATGGTAACAATACCCTCCATGGCGCCGTATTCGTCCACAATGACTGCAATATGGATTTTCTTTTTCTGCATGTCGGAAAACAGTTTATCCGCATGAATACTTTCCGGCACAAAATAAGCGGAACGCATTGTTTTCTCCACCTGCGGCTGTTCGCCCCTGCCCAGTGCCAGTAAAAAATCCCGGGCATACAGGATACCGACGATATCATCCAGATCCTCTCCGTAAACCGGATAGCGGGACAGACCGTTTTCTTCTATCAGGTGCATGATTTCTTCTTTGTCCGCATCCCTGGAAACTGCAATCACATCCGCTCTCGGAGTCATCACTCTGCGTACACTCAGATCATCGAAATCAAATACATTCTGAATCCATTCCTTTTCGTTCTCATCAATACTTCCCTTTTCTTCCCCGATGTCCACCAGCATACGGATTTCATCCTCTGTCACATTTTCATCGTTACCCTCCACCTTGCAGTGCAGCAGCCGAAGCACCAGATTGGTAGATAAGGAAAGAAGCGCAATCACCGGACGCATTAGGAAAGCAATGCCCGAAACCACGCCGTAAGCAGCCTTTGACCACTCAAAGGACTTCTGCATGGCAATTCTTTTCGGCACCAGTTCCCCGAAAATCAAGGTAAAAAAAGCCAGTATCATGGTAATCAGCACAATGGCAATGCCTGTCAGCACATTTTCCGGCCACAGGGTAAAATGCAGATCGTAGTAAATCCAGTGTACGAAGTAACCGGCAAAATTTTCAGATGCCAGTGCACTGCCCAGATATCCGGCCAGGGTAATTCCAATCTGTATGGTGGAAAGAAATCCGGACGGATCCGCCACCAGCTTCAGAAGTTTTACGGCATGCGGGTTTCCTTCCTCTTCCAGTTTGTGTAGTTTCGCCGTATTTAAGGAAACTACCGCCATCTCCGTTCCCGCAAAAAAGGCATTCAGTAAAATCAGCAGTATCTGTAATAAAAGCTGCAATACTATCGTTTTCAAAATATAATCTCCATTCTCTTAAAAATAAACACAAAAAGGCATAACCGGTAAATATAAACACTACCAGCTACACCTTACAGTTTCCATTTTTCATATAAACAGTGCAATTCTGTCTGCCCTGCCAAAATCATAAATCCATTAAAAAAATAAGTATCGGTATCCGCGTCACTGTCTGCGTCTTCCATGATAATTGGTTCCTTTCGCACAATTTAGAATATTATAGCATATCTGCCCGTACGATGCAAGTAATCGGCCGCCCGCTGCGCGCATCCCATGCCGCACATCCATACGCTGCGAGTAAAATCTACGCCAGCTTCACCATCCTGTCAATTCCGAGAGAACAGATAACGGCTCCGGCTTCCGTTTTGAGACCGTGCTTCTTGTTTACTACTTCCATGATGGCATTCCGTTGTTCTCTTGGCGCCACTATGGCAATAATCTCCTTTTCGGACTGCAGGGAAATGCCATAGAACTGCCCGTCATCCTCTGCTCCCGCCCATCTGGCGCGGATAATGGTGCCGCCTCTGGCGCCGGCTTCTCTTGCCGTATCCATGACATCGTCGGTATGGCCCTGGTTGACCGCTATTAAAATAAGACTGTTTTCCTTGTGTTCGTCCATGTTGTTTCCTCCCGTTCTGCCGTCCTGTTCATGTAAGAATATGGTAGCAATGGTGCTGTTTAATCCGGTGACCGGAACGGAGCACACGATGCCGCTTCCCCATTTCCGCATATCCGTTTCTTCTATTTTTTCAAGCAGCCTTCCCGCCAAAGCCGCACCCGTCAGAGAAATCAAAATATCCTTTTCGGGAGAGCCTACGCCCAGCACATCCAGAAGCTCGGAGGAAGCCGTTCCCTGCCCCCTGCACTGAAAGCTGAAATAGACGCCCTGCTCAGTATACCACTTTGCGAGATGCTTTCCCCTGCCGCGTTCCGCAATGGTTAGAACCGCCTGTATGCTGTTTTTTTCTGCCATGTATGTACCCAACCTTTCTTAATCAAAGTAAAGAATACTGTCCTCCACTTCCCTCAGTTCCAGCATAAGCTTCCGCTTCCGGATGCGTTTCCGGATATTGTCCGCAAGACCTAAAAGCTGAATGGTAAGAAGCGGCGTCATGGCAACCAGCGCTACAATGCCGAAAGCATCCGTCAGAATATTTCCACCGAAGGCTTCGCAGGCTCCCATGGCAAAGGGCAGAAGAAATGTCGTCGTCATGGGACCGCTTGCCACACCGCCGGCATCGAAAGCAATACCGGTAAAAAGCTGTGGAACAAAGAAGGTAAGTGTCAGGGAAATCAGGTAGCCCGGAATTAAAATCCAGAGAATGGGAAGTCCCGTCAGAATACGCACCATGGAGATGCCCGCCGAAAGTGCCACACCTGCTGACAGACTTTTGTAAATGGACTTCTGTGGAATGGAACCGCTTGTAACATCCTCAACCTGTCGGGCGAGCACCTGTACCGCAGGCTCCGCCCTTACGATAAAGTAACCGATAAGCATGGCAATGGGAATTAAAAGATACGGCTTGCTGCCGCCTGCCACTGCCGCTCCGATGTACTGACCGGCAGGCATAAATCCCACATTGACACCTGTCAGAAACAAAACCAGACCGATATAACTATACAGAAATCCGGCACAGATTTTCACAATCTTTCTGGCATGGAAACGCCGGAAAATAAGCTGGAACAGTAAAAACAGAACCATAATGGGAAGCACGGCTATCAGTACTTCCTTCATATAGACAGGAAATGCCCTGGCAAATTCAGCCGCTACCGCCTTTGTGTCCGTCAGTTCCGGAAGACTTACCGATGTATAGGATGTTTCTTCGGGACGGTAAAAAATCCCTAAAAGAAGCACCGAAAGAATGGGGCCGATGCTGCAGATGGCAGTTAGACCGAAGCTGTCGCTGTTGGAATTTTTGTCGCTTCGGACGGATGCCATACCGATACCGAGCGCCATGATAAACGGAACGGTCACAGGTCCCGTGGTAACACCGCCGGAATCAAAGGATACCGGAATAAAGTCCGCCGGCGCCAAAACGGTCAGGATGAAAATGAGGGCATAAAAGCCAAGGAGTATGTACGAAATCGGGATTTTAAAAAGGATGCGGAGCTTCGCAATCACCAGAAAGATTCCCACACCCATAGCCACCGTTAATATCAGGACCAGATTGGGAATGGCAGAAACCTGCCCCGCCAGAACCTGCAAATCCGGCTCTGCAACGGTAATGATAACGCCTAAGATAAAACAGACTACCATGGAAAGCCAGACCTTCTTGGTACGGGACAACTCCACACCTATGCCTTCTCCCATGGGAATCATGGACATATCCACGCCCAAAGTAAAAAAGCCCATGCCTACTATCAGAAGCACTGCGCCGAACAAAAACAACGTCAGTGTTCCCGGAGTAAGCGGGGCTATGGAAATACTTAAAACAAGTACAATTAACGTAATAGGGAGCACGGAGGTTACGGATTCGTAAACCTTCTCACGCAGTAATTCATTTTGATGCAAGCAAGTTCCTCCTGTCGGTACTTCATCGTGGGAATGTTCCCGTGTTTTCATGTCTATTTTATTGTAACAGATTTATGCCTCCGTGCCGTTAAGATTTCTTTACATAGAGAAAATTTTTATAAACTATTCCTCTTCTTCCTCTTCCCCGGAAAGCCCCATACGTACGGTAATACCGTTTACCTCCACGCTGTTGTCTAAGGAGATGACCAGACACTTCCTGCCGTTGATGACTTTTGTTTCCACCAGATCCATCCGGTCGGGGCTTACCTTTACCACCACATCGGGGGTTTTGATTTCAAACTGTCTGGTATTTGCCACATTGGAAGCCACAAAGCAGGTATCCGTCCCCGCCGCTTCCTCGTACTTTTCTTCAAAGGAGCTGAGCTTTTCTTCCTCCACGCCACTGTATTCCAGAAGTCTTTTCACTTCCGCCCGGTCAAGTACCACGGGGTCCGGCTCATCCTTTTTTTCCTCAATCATCTCATTTAATTTTTCGTGGATGTTTTTAACCACCTCATAGTCACAGGCATCGCCAAGAGTTTCTTCTACGATGGTCTGGAAGGTTTCCTTCTGGTCCCCTGCGGAAAGAGGCAGGTTGCAGCCAAGTACCGGCTCTACAAATTCCATCCGCAGTTCTTCCGGCTTTGCCGCATAATACAGCAGACTGTGAACATCCGTGCTTCTGTCGTGGAATGTGGGGAACAGGAAACCGATATCCGGCATGTTTACCACCCTGTCGCAGATACGGGTATGGAATGCGTTGCTCTCCTCATCGTAGGAAAGCCCCGGCTTGCTTAACGTAACCGGACAGATACAGCAGAGAATATGGTCATACACTTCGTCGGAAGCATCGAACATTTCCTCTCCGTCCGAGGATTTGCCGGGAATATCGTACACGGCATGAATGAGCAAAATGAGATAATTCTCCACAGAATAATAATTCTCTATGATTTTATCGTAAAATTCTTCCAGCAGGTTTTCATCCTTCAGGGAAGAGGCACGGAGCTGCATCAGAAAGTCCTGGGTACCCCCGGCTTCCTCCGATGCCAGGGGAAATTCCATAGTGAGGAGATTTTTACCCACCGTGCCGGAAAGGGCTTTGCGGAAAATGGCAAAATATTTAAACATCTCTTCTTCCGGCAGGGAAAGGAAGGCTTCCTTCAGCTCGGTTTTTTTATTTTTTTCTCCGTCTACATAACAACCGCAGATACGGGTGATGGCACACCGCTCCTGGGTAAACTGCTTTTTGATTTCTGCAATTTCTTTCTTATTCATAATATCCTTTAGTCCACTCTTTCATCACCTAAGAAGAACAGTGCCACCGTGCCGGGACCGGTATGGGAACCGATTACCGTACCGATGCTGTTAATAAGAACCTTGCCTTTTAAGTTCGGGCAGTAAGCTTCTACTAAATCACGCACCTTTTCGGCATCCTCTTCGCAGGCGGAATTGCTGATGTAGCAATAGCCTTTGTAATCCGGACCGTCTTCCACATGTTCTTTCATCATATTGACCAGTTCTTCAATGACTTTCTTTTTAGTACGGATCTTCTTGCGGGGAATCAGATGTCCCTCTTTATCCATGTTTAGCAGCGGACAAATACCAAGCAGGGTACCTACCATAGCGGAAGTGGCGCTGATACGGCCGCCCCTCTTGTAGCTGGTAAGGTCGGTGGAGAAGAACCAGTGATGCACGCGGAGTTTATTTTTTTCAGCCCAGTCATACACTTCCGTAAGGCTCTTTCCTTCGTCCCTGAGGTCCGCAAGATACGTCATCAGCACACCGAAACCGGAAGAAGCCCCTAAGGAGTCCACTACCTTGATGGTTCTCTCCGGATATTTTTCCATCAGATCCCTTGCGGCGATGCTGGCGGAATTAAAGGAACCGGACAGACCGGAGGAAAGGCTGACGTGCAGGATATCCTTTCCTTCTTTTAAAAACGGTTCAAAGAAATTTGTAAACTCATCCACATTTACCTGTGAAGTGGTAGGCTGCGCTCCCTCTTCAATTCTTTTGTAAAATTCAGGAAATGGCATGCTTTCCCCTAAATCATCCGGGTAATCTTTTCCATCCATATTAAAGTGGAAACAAACATAAGCTACGTTTCTTTCTTCAAAAAAAGACTTGGGCATGTCTGCCGTGGAACAACAACTCAAGATAAAATCTGACATATCACGTAAATCCTCCTGAACATATTTCGTAGTTTTCATAACTACGTCTTCCCTATTATAAACCACATGTGGTTTCTTTGGCAACAAAAGATTGTTTTTGTTTTACAAAACAAGTCCCTTATCCTCTGTACAGCCAAGCATGATATTCAGACACTGTACCGCAGCTCCGGAAGCACCCTTTCCCAGATTATCAAACCGGGAGCTGACCACCATTCTGTCCTCATTGCCGGTCACAAAAATTTCCATGCCGTCCCAGCCGCTTCTGACATTGGCGGATAAAAATCCCCGGCTTTCCGCTTCAGCACCGAAGGCATTGACCTTGATAAACGGTTCATTTGCATAATATCCTGCAAAAAACGCCTGTAATCCTTCCGGTGTAAGTGCTTTTTGCATAAAATCCTTCTGAATAGGGAGGGAAACCAGCATGCCGCTGTAGTAATCACAGACAATGGGAGAAAACAGAGGCTCCCTATCAAGTCCCGGAACAGCCTTCATTTCCTTCAGATGTTTATGCTGCTGGCTCAGGGCATATTCCCTGGGTGCGGAAAGCTCCGCCGCACGTTCCTCCGCTTCGTATTCCGCAATCATCTTTTTACCGCCGCCGCTGTAGCCGGACATGGCAAAGGCACATGCCGGGTAATCGGCTGAAAGGATGCCCTTCTTTACCAGCGGATACATCAGGGCAATAAAGCCGGAGGCATAACAGCCGGGCACCGCCACTCTTTTTCCGGTTTTGATTTTTTCCCGGAAAGACGGTGCCAGTTCGGGAAAGCCGTATGCCCAGCCTTCTTCCGTACGGTGTGCGGTGGATGCATCCAGAATGCGCACGTTTTCGTTTTCCACTAAGGAAACCGCTTCCTTTGCCGCAGCATCCGGCAGGCAGAGAATGGTAATATCGGAGGCGTTAATCAGCTTCTTTCTTTCCTCCGTATCCTTTCTGAGCGCCGGGTCAATCTGTAAAATTTCCAAATCGTCTCTTCCCGCAAAACGTTCGTTGATGCGGAGTCCCGTCGTTCCTTCGCTGCCATCGATAAAAATCTTTGTTTTCTTTTTGCTGTATGTCACATAAGAATAAGGGATTTCTCCATCCACTATTTCTTCCACCGTCCTTTCATAGGCTGACACATCAAATTCCGGGAAATAGGTATCTCCCTCTATCTCCGCATCGATTTCCGTCACAAAAAGCTTCTCCGCCAGGGCAATTCCTTCCTTATAAATGCCCGCACCGCCGGATATGTAAATATTTTTGCCCGGGCACAGCTCTTCCGCCTTCTTTATGGCTGCCGGCAGGGAATTTACCGTAATGCAGTTTTCCGCTTCATAGTCTGCCGTGGAAGATACCACCACCGTATAACGGTTGGGAAGGGGATGTCCGATTTCCTCATAGGATTTCCTGCCCATAATTACCACATTGCCTGTGGTAAGCTCCTTAAAACGGCGCTGTTCCCCCTTAATCCTCCAGGGAATTCTGCCTTCACTTCCGATAACGCGGTTCTTCGTATATGCTACAATCAGTCCTATCATGTCTGCCTGTCTCCTTTTCTTTTCCTTGCCCTATTGTATCATTCTTTCTTTTCAATTTCCATGTAAAATTTAAAAAGCAAAAAGCCCGGGGAGAACCGGGCTTTCCGCTTTTCTTATGAGGGGGGGAGATAGTGAGTTCATCAACTATCTGTAAGAATACTATACAAAGGAATTGTGTTCATTCTGTGTCCAAAATATTAGAAAAAAATGAAATCCCTCTAAAGAGAAAATAATCAGCCTATCTGTAAATAGGGGATGATGTACTGCAATTTATAAAAAATTTATACATAATCTCTTCCTTTTTCCATAAAATAGTATTAAAATGTTTATTAAGAAGGACAAATATTGTTCCTGTCTCCATTAAGAATGAAAGAATAAAAAGAAAGGAGTACCCTCATGGCTAAAAAATTTGGTAAAGTTTTATTATTTGCAACTGCTGTTGCCGCTGCCGGAGCCGGTATCTATTATTATCTGAACAAGGAAAAATTTTCTCCCGAATACAATGGTGAAGAAGATGATGACTACGACGATTTCGGAGATGAGTCCGATGAGGAAGACAATAGTCGTTCTTACGTAGCTCTCAATCATGAGAATGCTCCCGCAGAAGATAAAGAAGAAGCTCCCGTAAAAGAGGAGGCACCTGCTGATGCCCCCGCTGAAGAAAAGGAAGCCGCTGCTGAAGCTCCCAAGGCAGAAGCACCTGCAGAAAAAGAAGATGCCCCCTTTGAAGAGCTTTCTTCCGTAGTAGAAGATGTTACCGAAAAAGCAGACGAAAAAATCGATGAAGTAGAAGAATTCTTCGACGAAGACGATGAGAAAAATGAATAATCAGCCGGTCCGATTACATGTTTATTGACCGGAACCGTAAAAAGGACGTATGAATTTTCTTTCATACGTCCTTTTTATTTCTTTCTGTATTTATCGGTACCGCCTGTTATGCCGGTAAAAAGATTTTATGCCTTATTTTTTCGAAGCTCCGCTAAAATGGCATCCTTCAATTCCCTCGTCTTTTCCTTCATGCGGGAGTTGGCATAGGGCCTTATCAGAATCTCGGAAATGAGTTTGGAAGCAATGTCATACTTGCCGAGCCCGAAAGCCAGATTGGCAATCAGGTATTCCAATGTGGTATCGTCCATACCGCAGATAGGAAAGCTTTCCGCTGCTTCCGCCGCAATAAATCCCTCCATGGCATTTTTCAGATATTCTCTTTCCTGTGCCTTTAATTCGGCTCTCTTTTCTTCCGTGCCGGGTTCCCTTTCCAGGGTTTCTCTCCAGCCGCGGAGCACCCATGCCGCCTTTAAGCAGGTATAGGCTTTTTCACTGTTTCTTGCCTGTTTTACGATAGAGCAGGCAAGCGCCACCTTATAATGCTCCATAGCCTCCTCATAGGTATAGGTATCTCCCGTGTGAGGCTTCAGTTTAATATGCTGGCAGATTTTTTCCCGGATAAGCCGCACCTGTCCTTCCGGCATGGGCTTGAAAAAGCGGATAAGCGCGGAATAGCCGCATTTCGGGCAGCATATCACGTCGTATTTATAGGCATCGATGCCCTCGAAAACAGAACGCAAATCGTTGTCGGTCCGTATCAGTCTTGCTTTTCCCGCCTTCATGGTCTTTGCCGTAATCTTTTCCCCGCAGACCGGGCAGTCGTAATTTCTGTCATAGATTAAATCTTTTTCTTCGATTGCTGTTGCTTTCTTCCCCTTATTACTGTCCTGATTCTTATTCGGGTCCTCATATAATTTGACACCTTCCAGATCCCCAAGACCCAAATCCGATAATCCAGACAATAAATTACCCATAATTAATCCTCCTTCTTTGGTAACACGAATGAGCTCTTCAAGGATACAATCCTGTTAAAGACCAAAGCTCCTTCTTTGGAATCCTTGCAGTCCACACAGAAAAACCCGTTTCTGACAAACTGGAAGCTTTCATAGGCTTTTGCATCCTTAAGTGCCGGCTCTGCATAACATTCCTTTAAGATTGTCAGGGAATTGGGATTTAAGTTTAAGCTGCCATCCTCGTTGTAAACGCCCTTTTCTTCGTCAATGATGTTTTCGTACAGTCTGACCTCTGCTTTTACGGATTCCTTTGCAGGAACCCAGTGAATGGTACCCTTTACTTTTCTGCCGTCCGGGCTGTTGCCGCCTCTGGATGCGGGGTCATAGGTACAGTGCACTTCCGTTACGTTGCCGTTTTCGTCCTTCACACAACCGGTGCAGGTGACAAAGTAAGCATTCATCAGACGCACTTCATTGCCGGGGAACAGTCGGAAATATTTCTTAGGAGGCTCCTCCATGAAATCTTCTCTTTCAATATAAAGCTCTCTGCCGAACGGGATTTCCCTGCTGCCTAAGGACTCATTCTCCAGGTTGTTGGCAGCGGTAAGCATCTCGGTCTGTCCTTCGGGATAGTTGTCGATCACAAGCTTCACAGGATTTAAGACCGCCATCATACGGGGACGCTTCATCTTTAAGTCCTCGCGGATGCAGTATTCAAGCATCGCATAATCGGCAATGGAATTTGCTTTGGAAACACCGCAGAGCTCTACGAACATTTTAATGGATTCCGGGGTAAAACCGCGTCTTCTCAGCGCAGCGATGGAAACTAATCTGGGGTCGTCCCAGCCGTCCACGATGCCTTCCTCCACTAATTTTTTGATGTATCTCTTGCCGGTCACCACATTTTTCAGATACAACTTTGCAAACTCAATCTGTTTGGGAGGATGCGGATATTCTAATTCTCTTACCACCCAGTCGTACAGAGGTCTGTGGTCTTCAAACTCCAGGGTACAGATGGAATGGGTAATGCCTTCAATGGCATCCTCAATGGGATGTGCAAAATCGTACATGGGATAAATGCACCATTTATCCCCGGTATTGTGGTGGGTCATATGGGCTACACGGTAAATAACCGGGTCTCTCATGTTCATGTTGGGAGAAGCCATATCGATACGGGCGCGGAGTACCTTTTCACCGTCTGCAAATTTGCCGGCGCGCATGTCCTCAAATAACTGCAGGTTTTCCTCAATGCTTCTGCCTGCTGCCGGGTCTTCCTTTCCGGGCTCGGTCAGTGTGCCTCTGTATTCCTTCATCTGCTCTGCAGACAAGTCGGATACATAGGCTTTTCCTTTTTTTATCAGCTTTACAGCCGCTTCGTACATCTGTTCAAAATAGTTGGATGCAAAGAAAAGTCTGTCTTCCCAGTCGGCGCCCAGCCATTCCACATCCGCTTTGATGGAGTCTACGAACTCTTCCTTTTCCTTGGTCGGGTTGGTATCGTCAAATCGCATGTTGAACTTGCCGTTGTACTTCTGCGCCAGCCCGTAGTTTAAAAGAATACTCTTGGCATGTCCAATATGAAGATAGCCGTTGGGTTCGGGAGGAAAACGGGTGTGCACGGTATCGTAAAATCCATCCGCCAGATCCTTCTCTATAATCTGTTCAATAAAATTTTTGCTTTCTGTCTCGCTCATATTAAAACCTTCCTGTTTCCGATTATTCCGTAATTTCGTTTTGCGTATATTTTACCACATCTGCCTCTGCCATAGCAAGCAGTTCATCCAAAGTGTATACCGGACATAAATAATAATTGTCCAGATTGTCCGTCGTAAGCAGTTTTCCCGACTCATCTATCTGCGCCATACCGCGTAAGAATGCCAGATTTTCATTCCCGGGACTCATCATATACGCCCAGGAACCGAAGCCCACGTAATAATTGCCCTGGGCATCCTTCCCGTAATATTCCGAAGCATCGCCCGGCGTATCCGTGATTTCCGCAAGTAGTTCTCCCGAAGCCGTATCGTACATCCTAAGGGAAGAATCCTGATACGTTACAAACGTAATGGTTTTGTCTTCGTTATAAAAAATGCCTTCCGCAAGTTTGGGCAGGACATACCCCTTTTCCTTTGCGTTTTCCTGTACCTCATTGCCCCACAGTACCTCGGTATCCTCCCTGTCGGGCGTTTTGTCCGTCAGGGTATCGTCCGTCGGATAAAAGCGCTGATAGCACACCGCCCGGTTCTCCGTATGCGTTGCCATCACAAAGCCCTGTGCCAGTCTTACCGTATAATAAATCCTGTCAGCGAAGCAGTCGAAGGTGACGCCGTGGGTAAAGGATACATTGTTTTCATAGCTCATGATATACTGGCAGCCGTCGCTCGTAATATAGGAATACAGGTTGGCGCCGTTTACCGCCTCCGCATATACAATGCCGCTGATGCCCGTCTCGGCGCGCAGGTAAACCTCGCCGTTTTTCCGGCTGACGGCATCGGCTTCATAACTGCCGTACAGAAGCATGCTGTCGTCATCCCCCCGGGAAAACAGAATATCATTCAGCATGACATTTTTATATTCCTTTCGATAGAGCAGTTTTCCGGTGCTTTCCTCATATGCCTCCAGATAGCTGTCAAAAACAGAATACAATTCATCCCTGTTTTCATAGGTCAGCACATACATGCAGCCGTCCTTAAAAGCCACATCCTCCACATATGCCGTCTTCCAGTCGGAATATCTCTTCGTATCATCCGTCAGGCCAAGATACAGAAGCCTTCTGTCCTCCGACATTACGTCGTCGCTGTTTCGCAGGGTAAGCACCACCGCCGTGGAGTCTTCGTTGAAATAAATCCGTCCGGTCTGTTCCTTGCAGTATTCATCTAAGTTCTGAACCTCTGTATAATCCTCCGCATCTATAATACGGAGATAATTGTAACCGCTTACCGCTATCCGGGTTCTGTCCTCTGACAGATAGTAATTGTAAGCGCTGCCCGGCAGCTCCGGCTTTTCGGTTTCCCCGGTCTTGGCATCAAATACCAGCAGTTCCTTCTCTTCGTTCTGATAAACCAGTCTGCTGTCATCTATAAAAAACATACCGCCGTCCGAGTAGCCCGGCAACCCTGCAAGCTTCCCCACCGTATGTCCGTATTCGCTTTCTTTTACCGTAATGTCTCCCGCGCTTTCCTTCAGTGCATAATAAGACATGTCCCCGGAAGACTGCATATCCGTAATCACGCTGTCCGTCTTCACTTCGTACCGGCTCAAAAAATCTCCCGTCCGGTTATATACATACAGACTGTCCGTCAGGGCTTTCTGAGCCTGTGCCGTATAAGGCATGGCAATGCCGTCATACTCCGTCAGGGCGCTGATTGCCGTCTGCATAGCGCCTATTCTGTCGCCCTTCTTCAAAAGCCGCCCGGATTCCTCCGCCAGACTGAGTGCCTGCTCCCTGGACAGAATATCGTTCTGGCTGCTAATCTGTGCCGCCTGCTCTGCAAGGGAGTCGTTCTGTATCTGGATCTGCTTTTTCTGCTCCCGTATCTGCATGACCATGGCGGTGCTGACAACTCCGAATGCCAGACATACGGCAGCTCCCGCTGCAGTAAAGCCGAGGATTTTCTTTAATTTCTGTTCCCGGTGGCGCTGCTTTAAGTCATCAAAGCCAACACCCAGCATGGGAGCTATCAGACGCAGCTTTTCGGTTTTCATGACCTTCAGGACATCTCTCTTATTTTTGCCGCGCACATCCGCCGCCAGCGGTTCCATTTCCTCTTTTACGGTTTCCGTGCTGCCGTCCGGATGAGTAACCGTTTTTTCCCGGTATAAAAGTTCCTCCGGGAAGGACTCCGCAGGCTCCCCTTCCACCAGAACCGCAAAAATATTTTCCCTGCCGTGCAGGCTGATAAAGGTTTCGATTTCCTTGCGGCACCACAAAGACTCCTTCAGTCTGGGGGAACAGATGACAATCAGGTATTCCGACTCCTCCAGCGCCTTCCGGATAGGGTCCTCTAAATTATTGGTAAGAGGCAGCTCGTCCTTATCCCGAAAGATTCTTTCAATCTTTGTCCGGGAAAGCTTTTTATCCTTCTTAAGAGAGCCGGGTATCTTAAACCACTCCAACTGCTTCTGCAGATTTTCCGCCACAAACCTGTCAAGATCTGCATGGCGGTAGCTGATAAACGCATCGTACTTATACGGTTTCTTCATAGGTTTTACCAAATATATCCCTTTCTACCACATAAATGTCGTGTCTGTCCTCACAACGTACAGCCAGAAAATCCCCCGGTTTCCCCAGCATATACTTACTTTTATCCCATGCTGTAAAAACCTTTACACCTCTTGTCAATTCCCTGGCATGGATGTGCACCTGCCCCGTAGGCACGCAGGCTCTTGCATAATCGGTCAGATGCAGGGTGCTTCCGTCATTCCGGTTCTTTATGGTCGGCACATAATCCGCCGATAGCGCATAGGTTTCAAACTCATATTTATCCGGAAGCACCTGATAGCTTTTTTCAAATTTGGCTCTCCGGTTGGGATAGACCTCGCCTTTGATGCCAATCATAATATACAGATCATCTTCAATGGTCATATCCACATCCCCTTCCAGGGTACGGATGGTAATCGGCGTACCTGCCGGAAGCACCTCATCCGCTTTCACAAAGCCGATGGGGATTTTCTTTTTGCTGTATTTCTTCATGCCAGAGGTGTCAATGTCATAGTCCGCCGCATAAATCAGATCAAAGCTGTCAAAATACTGGTTCATGCGGTTGTTGAAGTACGCTTCCGGATGCAGGGTGGGATAATGCTTCTCGTAAAGCTTCTTACTGACAAATCCGCCCGCTTTTTCATAATGCCCGCCGCCGGAGCCTATGCCCTCACATAAATAGGATGCCAGCTCGCTGGCATTCACTTCCCTGATGCAGCTACGTACGGAAAACTTATAGCCGTCCGCGTTTTCGTTAAACACCAGACAACTGGTAATCACATCCACCTGCAGCAGGAAATCACTGATAAGTCCCAATATATTAGGGTCGCAGGGCTGTGCCTTAATCACGGCAAAGTTATAATCCTCGTTGAAGCTGTAGCGTATCAATGCTACTCCCGCAATCTCCAGCTCCTTTAAGGAAAGGTTGGAATTTTTGAAATAATTGATAAGACCGGCATCAAATGCCAGGTCATCCCGCATATCCATATCGAGGGGATTGCGGATTTCGGAAAGCTGGTTCGTATCCGTATACAGTCCGTAATACAGAGCCGTTTCCAGTCCCGGCTCCGTCTTTATATCGAACTTTTCATCACGCAGAAGCTTCCACACAAGTGTGCAGCAGCTTCCCAGTGCCGGCACAATCAGGCTTAAAGGCTCACCGTCTATTTCCACCTGATGATGGTCCACAATGGCTACCGTGTCAGCCGCTATCTTCGTCACATTGCCTGCGCCGTACTGACAGTCCACTGTCACAAGCAGCCCCTTTATAAAAAGGGGCTGTTCTTCGTCCGGGTGTACATATTCCACCGGTATATGCAGTTCATCAATCATGATTTTCAGATTGGACTTCTGGATGGGATTTCTGCCGCTGTAAATAAGCCTTGTCTGTCTGCCCAGGCTCTTGAAATAGGCATACAGACCAAAGCCGGCTCCCAGTGCATCCGCATCCGGATTGTCGTGGCATTGTATGGTAACAGGGTCAAATGCTTCCAAATCTTTCAGTGTCATAGTTTTATTCCTTATTGTCCGTGAAGATGTCCGTGCCGCCCGGTTCCTTATTAGTGATGGAACAGACGGATGCCGGTAAATACCATTGCCATATTGTACTTGTCGCAGCAGGAGATCACCAGATCATCCCTGACGGAACCGCCGGGCTGTACGATGTACTTCACGCCGCTCTTGTGTGCTCTTTCCACGTTGTCGGAGAACGGGAAGAACGCATCGGAGCCTAAGGTAACATCCTTTAAGCCGTCAAGCCATGCTCTCTTTTCCTCTGCGGTAAATACAGGGGGCTTTTCCTTGAATACTCTCTGCCATGCGCCCTCTGCCAGTACATCCATATATTCGTCGCCGATGTAGTTGTCAATGGCGTTGTCTCTGTCCGCTCTGCCCAGGGAGTCTGCAAACTGTAAGGAAAGAACCTGCGGTGCCTGACGTAAGAACCAGTTATCCGCTTTCTGTCCGGCAAGTCTGGTGCAGTGTACACGGGACTGCTGTCCTGCGCCGATACCGATTGCCTGACCGTCCTTTACATAACATACGGAATTGGACTGGGTGTATTTTAAGGTAATGAGCGCTACCTTCATGTCGCGAAGGGCGCTTTCGGGAATGTCCTTATTCTGGGTTACGATGTTGCTTAAAAGCTCTTTGTCAATCTTTAACTCGTTTCTGCCCTGTTCAAAGGTAATGCCGTACACCTGCTTTCTTTCGATGGGCGCCGGTACATAGGAAGGATCAATCTGAATAATATTGTAGTTGCCCTTCTTTTTGGATTTCAGAAGCTCCAGTGCCTTTTCGGTATAGCCGGGAGCGATAACACCGTCGGAAACCTCTCGTTTAATCAGGCGGGCGGTATCCTCGTCGCATACGTCGGAAAGAGCAATGAAATCACCGAAGGAAGACATTCTGTCCGCACCTCTTGCTCTCGCATACGCACATGCCAGAGGAGAAAGCTCTCCTAAATCGTCCACCCAGTAAATCTTCTTTAAGGTTTCGGACATATGAAGTCCCAGCGCCGCGCCGGCAGGAGAAACATGCTTAAAGGATGTGGCTGCGGGAAGACCGGTTGCTTCCTTTAATTCCTTTACAAGCTGCCAGCCGTTAAAAGCATCCAGAAAGTTAATATAGCCGGGCTTGCCGTTTAACACCGTAACGGGCAGGTCGCTGCCGTCTTCCATAAAAATGCGGGAAGGCTTCTGGTTGGGGTTACATCCGTATTTTAATTCGATTTCGTTCATAATAACTGTATTCCTTTCTATGTGCCGTAAAAGGCATGCCTATTTGTTCTTGTTGACAATTCTGGTTTCGTATCTGCCGGTTTCCACTTCAATGTATCTGACAAATAAGGAAACCTTGTTGTCTTCGTTTAAGCTGTTCCACAGCATATCGGTAAACGTATCAATGTCATTGGGAATTTCCACTTCCTTCGGTTCACCTTCAAAGCTGGGCAGCGGGTTGCCGTCATGCATATAGGTATGGATAAAATGTCCTTCGCCTGCCTTGGGATTTTCATATGCAAATGTATAGCGGCGGCAGGAGTCCGGGTCACCGTGGTTACTCTTTAAGATGGACATGGCGTAGTTGAAGCTGCCGTTCTCCAGATGAATAATACCGGAAATTCTCGGTGTGTAGTTGGGTGCGTCCGGTTCAAACTTACGGCAGCGTAAAGACTGTTCAAAAGTAAGCTGCTTATCCATGCCTTCGTAAATGGTGTCGGTCTGGTCACCGTTTGTGACGATGGTCTTGTTGCCGAGTACTCTGACGGGTGCATAAATAATAAGCGAGGGATCCTCTAACTTGGAAGGATCAAATGCCTGTGTGCGGATACCTTCGCCGTCCTGTACAAAAATACGGTTGCGGCTGTTTACGCTTCTTCCCATAATAAAGTATGCGCTGACCGCATATTTGCCATTGCCGGATTTACCAAGGACAATGCCTCTGCCGGGGTAGCTGTTTTCCATCAGTTCCTGTTGTAATGATACCATGTTCATTTCCTCCGTTTCCAAACAATAAAACCGCCTGAGCGGCACATATGTGTTCGCCCAGGCGGTCGGCATTTTCTTATTTCTACACTTCCTATGGGTACTCCCACGACAGCAGTTGCTGTTTCCGCCAGTTGTGTAGCTCATAAGTCCATACTACATGATTTTATAAGGGATTTCAAGTGGCTTTTTCGGGAAACGCAAGAAGTTTGGCAGAAGGCTGCGTTTCTTTTTTCTCTACAAGCTCCGGCACATAATCCGCTTCAAAAACTTCCCGTTTTAAGGGACGCGCAAAGTAGTAGCCCTGCACCATACGCACCTTCATATCACCGAGCAGGCGGTACTGTTCCTTCGTTTCAATGCCCTCCACACAGATGTTCACACCGATGGTCTGCGCCAACTCCGCCACCATCTTGATGAAGGACTGGGAATAGGCATCCTCCGCCAGGTCCTTGACAAAGCTCTGGTCGACTTTGATAACATCAAAGGGCAGCTCCCTTATGTGGTTTAAGGAAGAATAGCCGGTGCCGAAATCATCCAATGCAATGCGTACGCCAAGCTTCCGGATATTGCCCAAGATTTCCTTCATGCGGTTCATATCGTTGATGGCAAGGCTTTCCGTTACCTCCAGTGTCAGGTTTTTCGGGGAAATACCGGTTTCGTCCAGCACTCTTTCCACGGACTCCACAATATCCGGCTGCAAAAGCTGCACTACCGAAAGATTGACACTTACCTTGTATTCGGGATGACCGTTCTCATTCCATCTGCGGCACTCCCTGCAGGCTTCCACAAGCACATGGTGGCCGATGGGATTGATAAGTCCCAGGTACTCTGCCAAAGGAATAAAGTCAGCCGGGGAAATAAATCCAAGCGAGGCGCTGTTCCAGCGAAGTAATGCTTCCGCGCCCGTACAGGGAGCACCGGGTCTGGAGATATCCATAATGGGCTGGTAGTAAATTTCAAACTCCTTGTAACCGGCAACCGTGGCATCCCTCATGTTTTTCTCCATGGTCAGCCTTCTGCCGGACTCGCTGTCCAGACCGTCCTCATAACGGATTACCCTGTTCTTGCCGTTTTTCTTGGCTTCAAACATGGCAATATCCGCTTTTTTGATCAAGTCCTGAATACCCTGTCCGTTCTGGGGATACTCCACCACCCCCATGCTCATGGTGCAGTAGTAATCCATGTCCTTTAAATTCCAGGGTCTTAGGAAAATATCCTGTATGTCGGAAAGAATGCGGTCGTACTCGCCGTATTCTTCCGGCGGAATGATGATGATGAATTCATCCCCGCCGACCCGGTAGCAGTTCTGCCCGATACCCTTTATCTTTTTCAGTTCCCTGGAAATCTGCTTTAACAGCATATCGCCGTACTGGTGTCCCAGTCCGTCATTGATATGCTTAAAATCGTCTAAATCCAGATACAACAGAGCACCCTTTTTCTGTTTTTCACCGGCATTGTCCACGTAAACCGCCAGGTCTCTTTCACAGCAGATACGGTTGTAAAGTCCCGTCAGGAAATCCGTATAAATCTGCTGCTCCACCTTCTTCTGGTATACCTTTCTGTCGGTCACATCATAGACTGCGTACATCTGTACTTTCCTGCCGTCTACCCAGGTAACATCCGAAACTGCCAGGTCAAACCAGTTACAGGCCTCGCCCTCTTCATCCGTCTTTGGCGCCGTTTCGTATCGAAACGGCAGCTTCTGTGTTAAAAGCTCTTCAAAGGTACCCGCTTCCAATTCCTTTGCAAAGGTGTTCTGCAAAAGCTTATTGGAAAACAGGACCTGTCCGCTTTCCGCCTCCCGGATGTAAATGCCGCATTTCATGCCGTCCAGTACGGACTCCATGGACACATAGGCACAGGACAGGGAATTTTTCTGGATACGTTTTCCTAAAATACTCTGTAAAATCTTTACGGCGCCGGAGATAAACCGCACCTCTCCGCCGTCAAAATAACGTTCTTCGTTTAACTGGCACAAAGAAAGGCACATACTGCTCTCTTCGTTTTCCATAAGCGGATACAAAAGAAATGCCCTTACGCCGTCCCGGTACCACTTTTCCGCTTCCGGAATGCCCTGTATGGAGTCGGAGTCCACAATCAGAGGCTCCTTCGTAAACAGAATATCCTCCGCCGGAATTCCCCTTGTTTTTTCAAATGGGGAAACATTTCCTCTTCCGTACCACTGCGCCAGAATATCTGCCGTCCGTTCTTTTCTGTCCATGTGGCATACAAAGCCGCCGGATAATTTCAGGGTGCTTACGGTAATCTGCAGGAATTTTGCCATAATCACTTCCACGGCATCCTCACTGTCAAGAAGCTCTGTCAGTGCGGCAATTTCGTCCTGCCTGTCCTTTTTTAAGGCCGTCTCCTGCATCTTTCCTGTGGGCTCGTCCGCAAGCAGTGTCCTGCATTTATTTTCAAAAATAAGCCGGGAGCAGACCATCAGCAGATCGATGTCCTTGTAGAAATTCATTTCGGACAGGGCATTGTGACAGCCTGCCGGCACACCCGGCTCTCCTTCCGTATCGTTCAGGATGCCAAGCAGCACCCAGTTTATCATAACCCTGCCCTTTACCCGGACGGAAAGCACGGCATACTTCACATAGGGAAGCTCCGTATCCTCTACCACAAGCTCTTCCAAGGAGCCTTCTTTCACGCGTTTTAAGGCTTCCTCTATCTGCCTGTCCGTCACGATGCTCCGGAGTCTGTCCAGATCTTCCTTGTCTCCGGTAAATTCCGTGCGCATCTTTCCGTAAGCATCCACACAGCCGGCACACAAACCGGAAGCACTGCAGAAGTGCTTCTGCAGGGATAACAGTTCTTTTTCATCTATCAGACTTTTGTATGTAATCTTCCAATTCCAGTCGTCATGTTCCATCATAAGATAAACCCTCTTTCATTGATCAGTGTATCATATTACAGAATGTCACCGCAACCGTTTTGGTCAGATTTTACACTATTTGTTACTTTTTCATAACTTTTCCGGCTGCCTTCGATACACTGATAGCCAGAAGAATTTTCACCACATCGGGAACAATGTAAGGAACCACGCATGCCATCAGGGCAGCTGCCAGGCTGATTGTTTTACCCTGCTGCACATAAACTTTCATAAACCAGGCGGTACCGAAAGCATAACAGGCAGCGAGACCGAGAATACAGCTTAAAAGAAGCACAAAAAAGTTTTTCTTTTTCATAAGCGCCGTCACCAGCCAGAATACAAACCCGGAGAATAAGAATCCTACGATATAACCGCCGGTCATACCGGTCAGTACACCAAGACCGCCCTTAAAGCCGGCAAACACAGGGGCGCCTACCGCACCAAGTAAAATATACACAACAATACTGATGGTTCCTTTTTTACCACCCAGAGTACAAAGTGCTGCAAAAATCGCAAACACCTGCAACGTGAAGGGAATATTGGGTATGGGGATTACAATCCAGGCACATACGGCCATCAGCGCCGCAAAAAAGGCAATCTGGGTCATATCCAGTATCGTTAATTTCATTTTGTTTTTCTTCTGTTCTTCCATGGGAAGTCCTCCTGTTAATTGTAAATGTATTTTTTCAAACATTTACAATTATAAGGACAGCCGCCCGATTGTCAAGTTATTTTTTATTTGCCTTTACAATTTGTTTTTCTTCTGTGGTAAAAGAAAGGAAAATCTGTTATGATGAAAGAACAAAAATCATGATGCAGCCTGCTTTAAGGGAACAGGCTGTCGAAAGGCACGGTGTTTGTTATGACAAAGGACAAGGTTCTTGCCTTACTTAAAAATCAGACGGATTATCTGTCCGGTGCATGGATCAGTGAGCAGATCGGGGTCAGCCGCATGGCAGTCAGTTCTGCCGTAAAAGCCCTCCGGGAGGAAGGCTACGACATCGCCTCCTCTACCAACAGAGGCTATCTGCTTAAAAATGCACCCGACTTATTAAATACGGGGGAAATCATGGGGTATCTGCCGGAGGGATTCTCCGGTTCCATTCTGTGCTTAGACTCCGTGGACTCCACCAACCGGTATTTAAAATCCCTTGCCTTAAACGGCGCCGAAAACTATACAGTGGTTCTCTCAAACGAACAGACAAACGGAAAGGGAAGAGTGGGCAGAGCCTTCAGCTCCCCAAAAGACAAGGGGATTTACCTCTCCCTGCTTCTGTATCCGCAAAGTCTTCCCGGCGGCTTTCTGCAGCTTAGTGATAGTCCCGCTCTGACCGCCTGCACGGCGCTGGCGGTGCGGAATGCCATCTCTTCCGTCTGCAGCACGGATATTCAGATTAAATGGCTGAATGATTTAATGGCGGATGGACGCAAGCTCAGCGGCATCTTAACGGAAATGTCCATGGAAAGTGAAAGTGACCATGTAGAATATGTGATTATCGGCATCGGCATCAATGTAAACCAGATGCTCTCCGATTTTGACGACTCTCTTAAGGAAAAAGCGGTGTCCCTGCGGATGCTCACCGGTACAAAACAGTCCCGTGCAAAGCTGACAGCTGCCCTTTTACAGGAAATGACCGCCATGCTCTCCCACTTTCCCGACAAGCTTCCCTCCTATTTAGAAGCCTACCGGGCGGCAAACTTAACCCCCGGCAGAAAAGTGACCTTAAACGGTCCCGAAGGAATCCGCAGCGGTATTGCGGAAGAAATTGAAAACGACTTTTCCCTGCGGGTAAGACTGGATAACGGAGAAATACTAAAGGTACGTGGGGGAGACTTAAAACAGGAGGGGCTGTATTGACAGCATAAAACTTCCACAGTGAAAACCATTAAAGCAAACAGACTTTCCCACATACAAAAACAAGGGCTGCCGCAATGCGACAGCCCTTTTCCTGTTCTGTTATACTATTTACAAACACATCATTCATCCGTGCTGTAGTTGGGAGCTTCCTTGGTGATATGAATATCGTGAGGATGGCTTTCCTTTAAGGATGCAGCAGAAATCTTGACAAATCTGCCGTTTTCCTTCAGCTCTTCGATGTTGTGGGTACCGCAGTAACCCATACCGGAACGGAGACCGCCCATAAGCTGGAATACGGTATCTTCTACATTGCCCTTGTAAGCAACACGTCCTTCTACACCTTCGGGTACAAGCTTCTTGGCATCTGTCTGGAAATAACGGTCCTTGCTGCCGTTTTCCATGGCTGCAATAGATCCCATTCCGCGGTATACCTTGTATTTTCTACCCTGGAACAGTTCAAACTCTCCCGGGCTTTCTTCACAACCTGCGAAGATGGAACCCATCATACATACGTTGCCGCCTGCTGCAATTGCCTTTGTCATATCGCCGGAGTACTTGATACCGCCGTCTGCGATGATGGGGATGCCATACTCTTTAGCTACGGCGTAGCAATCCATAATAGCGGAAATCTGGGGAACACCGATACCTGCCACGATACGTGTGGTACAGATGGAACCCGGACCGATACCGACTTTAACGGCATCCGCACCGGCTTCGATTAAAGCCTTTGTTCCTTCGCCCGTTGCCACATTGCCGGCAATAACCGGTAAATCGGGATATTTTTCTTTAATCATCTTAACGCAGCGGAGTACGTTTGCGGAATGTCCGTGTGCGGAGTCCAGTACGACTACGTCCACCTTGGCATCTACCAGGGCTGCAACTCTTTCCAGCACGTTTGCGGTAATGCCGACTGCGGCACCGCAGAGAAGTCTGCCCTGTGCATCCTTTGCTGCCAGAGGATATTTGATGGTCTTTTCAATATCCTTGATGGTGATAAGACCCTTCAGATTGTAATCGGCGTCAACAATGGGAAGCTTTTCCTTTCTTGCCTTGGCGAGAATCTTTTTTGCCTCTTCCAGAGTGATTCCTTCCGGAGCCGTAATCAGACCTTCGCTGGTCATGGACTCTTTGATTTTCTTGGAGAAATCTGTTTCAAATTTCAAATCGCGGTTGGTAATGATACCAACTAATTTACGTCCCTCGGTAATGGGAACGCCGGAAATACGGAACTTAGCCATCAGTGCATCGGCATCTGCCAGGGTGTGCTCCGGAGAAAGTGAAAACGGATCGGTAATAACGCCGTTCTCGGAACGCTTTACCTTGTCCACCTCTTCTGCCTGCGCCTCAATAGACATATTCTTGTGAATGATACCGATACCGCCCTGTCTTGCCATGGCAATCGCCATACGGTGCTCGGTAACGGTGTCCATGCCGGCACTCATCATCGGAATGTTCAGCTTAATCGTCTTTGTAAGCCATGTTGTCAAATCCACCTGATTGGGAATTACCTCAGAATATCCGGGAACCAAAAGGACATCATCAAAGGTAATACCTTCGCCAATAATCTTTCCCATTCTTTCCTCCTTGTGCGTATTTATTATGTTGTTCATTTTGTGAAAAAATAAGTACTGTAAATGTTTATGAGTTTAGCAAACTCATACCTGCCTGTCAAGTGTCAAAGTCTAATCCGTAAACACTTTTCTCGGGGAAGCATTGCGCATTGCCTTCACAAATTCCTCATTGGGACTTAAGACAATTCGGCGGTTGCCTTCGTAATACATCACATAACGTGAATCCGGCTTTTCCTCCACGCCGATGCTGTAATCGGTTTCCTTTGCATTTCTGTTTTTATAAGAATCCAGATGGTAGGAATGAATGGGAGCTAAAATTTCCATTCTTTCCACTTCAAAGGTTTCCGCTTTTTTTCTTTTGGTTTTGCCAAAAATTTTGTCCACGGAAAATTCCTTGTCCAGATACAGGTATTCAAATTCCACGTCGGCATACAGACCCGCAAAATAAGCACCCACGCCGGTTCCGACCGCAATCAGTAACGGCAGACCGTAAAGCATCATCATCAGTCCCATCAGACCGAATACCACGGTCAGCATTATCAGTAAAATTTTCAAGAATTTCAATCCGGAAGCCTTTTCTCTCTTTACCAGATGTTCTACATATACTTCGCTCATTCGTACCCCTTGCCTTTCTGTTATTCAGGTTCTTAAAATAGGATAGTACATTTTAAAAAAGAAAGCAAGGATTTATATTTTTTTAATATTCTTCTTCCGTTTCGTTCATTGACAGAAAATATCCCGGACAGTATCATAGAAAATATATTTATAATAGATGGAAAGGACGTATTTTTATGCCGGTAATGGATGAATTCAGGGAAGAACGGGAAGCGATAAAGCAGAAAAGCAGGAAAGAGCAGTGGGATTATTTCTGGGGGTATTATAAATGGTATGTCATCGGGGGTGTGGCGCTGCTTGCCGTTATCATCTACATTATTTATACAAGAGTCACCACAAAAAATGAAGTGCTGTTCGGCATTGCCTTAAACAGCTCCCTGACGGAAATCGGTACGGATGCCTCCGAAGAGCTGCTTGCCGGTTATGTGTCCTCCATGGGGCTGGACACTTCCAAAAACGAGGCCTATTTAAGCACCGGGCTTTATATGAGAGCGGACAACGCCCAGGCATCCTACCAGGCAAACCAGTCCATCGCCACCTACGTGGCTGCCAGAAGTCTGGATATCTGCATCATGGATGAATCAAGCTTTGCCATGTACGGTTACGACTGCACCTTTTTGGATTTGGAAACCTGTCTCGATAAAGAATTTCTCGACTCCGTTTCCGACAAACTCTTTTATGTGGACCTGCCGCTTGCGGAGGAATACCGCAGACGTCAGGATGAAGACGAGTCCACGGAGGATATGGTATTTCCCGCCGGCTCCGATACGGAAAGCATGGACGACCCGCACCCCGTGGGAATAGATGTCAGCGGCTGCACCGGGCTGCTTCGCGCTTACGGTTATACTGAAGAGGACGGACCTCTTTATATCGGCATTGTCCGCAACTCCAAACGCACGGACGCCGCCGTTAAATTTGTGCAGTTTCTCTTTTCTTCTTCAGAGAACAATACCCTGCCACAATCGCACTGATAATCAGCGGCAGGTAATAATTGATGCCTCTTGTTACACACATGGATATGGTCAGTGTCCCGCCGGCGAAAACAGCACCGAATATAGCGGCATACACCAGCTCCGTTACCCCCTGGGAGCCCGGCAGGGGCAGCATATCCACCGTTATGTAAACTACCGCCTGCAGAGCCATGATGGGGATGGCTCCGGTACCGGAAAGTCCCATTCCCCTGTAGACGAAATACGTCAGTCCGAACACCGCACATCTCTGTACAAACGTCACTGCCAGGATATGCAGAATCACCTGGACATGCGTCCGCAGAAACACCACCGTATCGGCATACTGCAGCACCATTTCATGCAGCTTTTCCCTTCTTTTCGGAGAATCCTTTAACAGATGGATTTTAATAAGGAACCTCTCAGGCACCAGAATGATTTTCTCAATTTTCGCCCCGAAAGCAAGTAACAGGAGCAAGGACAATACCAGCACGGAGTTCAGCGCCAGTCCTAAAAAATAAAGTGGCATGAGATTGCCCATATTGTCCTTAAGCCCCTGCCACCAGAACAGGGCAATGCCGATACCCATGAGCACTAAAATCAGCTTGTATGCCATGGCAGCGCAGACCAATGCTATGGTGCTGTGCACAAAGGAATGTCCGTCCCTGTTCATATAATATAGCTGCATGGGCTGTCCGCCAGATGCAGAAGGTGTAATGCCGGAATAAAAGAAGCCCACAAAAGCGTACTTAATGCACTGCAGGAAGCCCGCTTTTTCTCCCAGCGAATGAAACATATGGAAAAACAGAAGTCCCTCCGCTCCCACAAAAAAAATTGCCATGGCGATTGCCAGTCCCAGATAAATTTTATTCATGCCGGCTACCGTATGCAGCACTTCCGTTAAATCCTGATTTTTGAGCACCACAAAAACCGTGGCTCCCATAATAACCAGAAACAATAAAACACTCAGTAATTTTTTTACATTCATTTCTCTTCCAAACCTTTTATTCCTCTGTCTGTTATTCCCCTTTTTGCTCCACCGCAATAATGTGGCAGTACGGGAAATCTTTATCTGTATCCTGACGTAAAGTAAACGTGTAGTATTCCCCTTCCGTCAGGGTGAAATCCAGTTTCTTTTTTACTTCCTCCGCGAAAACCGCTTTGGTCTCAAACATGCCGTCCCTGCTCACTGCGCTTACCAGCTCGTAACCGTCGTATTCCTCTACTGCCGTCACCTTAAGCTCCATGCTGCTCACACCCGGCTGTATTTCCGTAGCAGAAGAATTTTCCACCGAAGCGCCGTTCTCCGCTTCTTCCGAATACGCATCGTCACATTCCCCGGGGAAGGCATCTGCAAACGCCGTATCCGCGCTGTCCGCAGCTATCCCCTCCGTATCCGTCATACCCGTCGTGTTTTCTTTGGCGGCTGTCATGTCCTGCACGCTCATAGGCGCAGCATTTTCTGCAGTGTTCTTGGCCTGCGTCATGTGAAGAAGCCCCGGCACTGTCACAAGCACCATAACGGCTGCTGCCACAAAGGCTCCGTAGCGCATCCAGACCTTGCGGATAGCTGCCTGCGTCTGTGTGCCGGTACCAGCTTTTGATGCACTGCTTTGCGTCTGTGGTGAGGCTGCTGCCCGGTCCTTCTCCTTTGCCGTCTGCTCTGTCTTTTGCGGAAGTCCCGCCTCTATCCGGTTCCAGAGGTCGGGTGTTTCTTCGGCGCATGCTTTTTTATATTCTTCGTCAAGTTTCTTCATACCCATACCTCCTTAATTTCTTCATGGCTTCCCTGTACCGCCAGGTGACGGTGCCCATGGGCGAGCCCAGTAAGTCCGCAATCTCCTGAAAGGTCATGCCACTCATGATCTTTAAATGCACAACCTCCCGCTCCGGCTCCTTCAGTAAGGAAAACGCCTCCTTCACGGTCAGGCTGCCGACAACTTCCTCTTCCACACTTTTGCCGTCCGTGGCATGAAGCGCCCTGGATGCCGCTTCCGTACAGTCCTCTTCCCCGGAGCCTTCCCGCATCTGAAAGTCCACCGGCTCCTCCCGGCGTTTTTTCCGCAAGGTATCTATGGCTAAGTTGCGGGCTATGGTCGCCATCCAGCCCTTATGTCCGTTGCCCGCCCGGTAAGAATCCGACTTTTCCCAGAGCTTTATAAAAAACTCACTGGTCACGTCCTCCGCTTCTTCCCTGCTTGCAAGCAGGGAGCGGACAATACCGTATATGTACGAAACATACTCTTCGTAAACCTGCCGCAGCCCGTCTTTGTCTCCCCGGTTCATGGCCTGTATGCATTCTGAAAATTTCTCCTCGGTCACACTGATTCCTTCCCAAGAATCCCGCTTCTGTCATAGTAACGAAACAGAACCCCCTCATTTATGGTAAATTTCGTGTTACTTTACATAATCTTTTAATTCGGTTTCAATCAGATTCAGAGACTCTGAAAGGGCATGGAGCTGCTTCTTCAATTCCTCCGTATCGCTTCTGTCCTTCTTGTAACAGATACGGTGCTCCATGCTGGACCAGAAATCCATGGACAGGGTACGGAACTGCACTTCCACCGGATAGTACTCCATGGCGTCCATGGTATGAAGTGGCACACCGAAAATGATGTGATAGCTGCGGTAGCCGTTGTCCTTGGGATTTTTGATGTAATCCTTTTCCTTGATAACGATTAAATCCTCATGCCGTTTCAGGGCTTCCACCATCTCGTAAACCTCTGACTGAAAATAACAGATGACGCGGATGCCCGCAATGTCCATCAGGTAATCCTTGGCATTCATCACACTGTCGGTTACACCAATGCGCGCCAGCTTCTCCTCCATGCTCTTCTTTTCCTTGATACGGTACTGCATGTGATGTACCGGCTGGTTTTCTTCGGTATGGCTTCGGTCGTATATATTGTGATTTAATATTTCCAGTCTGGTTTTCATCAGATTCATGGCATCCTCGTAAGGCCGGATTAAATCGTAATACTGTTCGTTAGTCATGTTCTGTTCCTTTCGGTTTGCTTCTGAATTTACAGTATACTCTATTTTTGTATAGAGGTCATGTCCGAAATGTAAAAAAATCCGAAAACATTTCTTAAGATTTTATAAGATAATGCTTTCGGATTTCTCATTTTACGTTTTAAGTTAAAAAATTTATACGGAAACGGTGTACGCGGTCTGGAAGGACGTATTGGGCAAAAGCTCGCTGCCCCATTCCCTTTCCTCAAAGCTTCCGTCAAAACGGACGCTGTCACATCTGCCGTACCATGGCTCGATGCAGATGAACGGCGCGTTCTTACCCACCGGCGACCATACACCGAACAGGGGCGCATCGAATTTCACGGTAAGGTAGGGAACCTTTTCGGAATCACACAGGGAAACCTCCTGTGTCTGGCGGTTTTCAATAATAAGCGCATCCTCCGCAAACAACTCTTCCGTCACAGGCAGATAGCCGCCGTCCTCCAATGTAATCTTTTCTACCGTATCGGAGGCCAGACCTCCCTCCAGCTTTCGGTTGACCAGTTCTTTTACCCCTTCAAATTTCAGATAACAGGTAATTCGTTCCGCCTCTCTCTTTTCGCAGCAGAAAGCCGGATGTCCGCCGATGGAGAAATACAGCGGCTCTTCCGAAAGGTTGGTCACACGCCACATCACCTTTACCTTCCGTCCCTCCAATTTATAGCCGATTTCCAGCACAAACGGGAACGGATATTTTTCCAGTGTGGCTTCCTGCTCGGTTAGACAGAACCAGATTTCCCCTTCTGATTCTTCCGTCAGGCAGAAATCCATATCCCTGGCAAAACCGTGCTGGGACATATGATAGGTCTTATCCTTAAAACGGTAGGTATTGTTCTTTACCGCACCCACAATAGGGAACAGAACGGGGGACACCCTGCCCCAGTAAGCGGCGTCGCCGCACCACATGTATTCCCTGCCGGTCTTTTTATCCTTCAGGGAGCGTACCTCCGCACCGTGGCTGCTGATTACCAGTATTAATTCTTCATTTTCTATGGTGTAATTCATGCTTTGTCCTTTCCGGTCTCGTTTACCGTAGAGAAAATCAGTTCCATGGAACCAGTGAGCGTCGCATCCCCGTAAACAGCCGGGAGAATGAAATGGTCACCCTTCTTTACCGGAGTGCCGTCAATGCTGCCCTCGCCGTCCAGCACGCTGCCCAGCATAAAAGGTCCTTCCATGGGCACGGTTACGCCCTTTTCCACTGTTACCTTGTAAACCTTGTAGAATTCGCAACTGATCAGTTCATTTACCGTATCCTTCGGCATATCCTGGGTATGACTGACTGCCTTTTCCGCGGAAGTATCCGGCACGGTAATCACATCGATGCTCTGCTGTACGTGAAGCGGTCTTTCCTTACCGTCCACAAGTCTGTGGTAATCGTATACACGGTAGGTAATGTCGCTGCTCTGCTGGGTTTCCAAAATGGTAAAGCCACCCTTGATGGCATGCACGGTACCGGGCACAATCTGGATGAAGTCACCCTTCTTTACCGGCATCTGGCGGACCAGTTCTTCGTATCTGTCTTCGTGAATCATCCGGGCAAGTTCTTCTCTGGTCTTTGCATGGTGGCCGATGACAAGGCTTGCGTCCTCCGGGCAGTCCATGACATACCAGCATTCGGTCTTGCCGTAAGGGCAGCCTTCGTGCTCTCTGGCATAGGCATCGTCCGGGTGGACCTGGATGCTTAAATCCGCATCCGCATTGATGATTTTCACCAGAAGAGGGAATTCCTCCGCCTGAATGTTTCCGAACAGTTCCCTGTGAGTTTTGTAAAGCTCGGAAAGCTTCATGCCAGCGAATTCTCCGTTCTTAACGGTATCGTCCCCGTTGGGATGTGCGCTGATACCCCAGCACTCGCCGGTGGAATCCCCGGCTCCTTCGTAATGAAATTCATCGCGAAGCTTTTTACCGCCCCATACCACATCCTTTAAGCAGGGGTTCAAAAAAAGAATTTCTTTATTTTCCATACTAATTACGCACCTTTCGTATTGATGTCCCTATTATATACTGCCGGAGCCTAAAAATCCATCTTACATTTTTGCACATTTATGCTTCGATAATATGATACAGACGTCCCTTGTAATCGCCCCACAGGTTCTCTGCCAGAATACCTGCCTGCATCAGGGTTCTGCCGGTGTAGGTACGGTCTTCGCCTTCGATGCGGTAAATCTTTTCCGGCGCCAGTCCCTTTAATAAAATGCGGCGGGAGTGGGAGTTGGGTCTGCCCATTACCTGAATGTAGGTCATAAGGGCTTCGGATTTGTCCTTTGCCACTACCATGTAGCAGTCATACATTCTGTTTTCACGGAACGAAGCAATCCGGTAATAATCACCGGTGCGCACCAGGTCATTGTACTTGTGGTACATTTTTACCTGGTCGGGAATCATCTTTCTGTCCTCTTCGGGAATGCGGGTAATATCCAGCTCGTAGCCGAATGTACCTGCCAGCGCCACATAGCCCCTGGTTTCAAACGGCGTGGTACGCCCTACCGTGTGGTTCGGGCAGTCGCTGACATGGGCTCCCATGGCGGAAAGCGGGTAGATAAGAGCCGTGCCTTCCTGGATGGTCAGTCTTTCGATGGCATCCGTGTCATCGGAGCACCAGATCTGCGGGCTGTAATAAAGCATGCCGGCATCAAAGCGGGCGCCGCCGCCGGAGCAGTTTTCCAGAAGCAGGTGCGGGAATTCCGTTACCAGTCTTTCCTGCAGGCTGTACATACCCAAGACATATCTGTGGAACAGCTCGCCCTGGCAGTCTGCGGAAAGGGCTGCGCTTCCCATGTCGCACAGAGGACGGTTCATATCCCATTTTACATATTCAATGTTGGCACTGTGCAGGTTTGCGGAAAGTCTTTCAAAAATGTAATCCTGGATTTCCTTGCGGGACATATCCAGCACATACTGGTTACGGGCAAGTCCCGGGGTTCTGCCGGGAATGGCGATCGCCCAGTCGGGATGCGCGCGGTACAAATCGGAGTCGGGGCTTATCATTTCCGGCTCAAACCAGATACCGAACTTAAGCCCTGCCTTGTTGACCTCGTCAACCAGATATTTCAGGCCGCCCTTTAACTTCTCTTCGTTTACAAACCAGTCGCCCAGCGCACGGTTGTCATCGCAGCGGTTGCCGAACCAGCCGTCGTCCATAACCAGCATCTCAATGCCGTCCTTTGCCGCTTCCTTTGCAATGGCAAGCAGCTTGTCGGTGTTGAAATCAAAATAGGTGGCTTCCCAGTTGTTAATGAGGATGGGACGCTTTTTATCACGGTACTCGCCGCGGATTAAATGCTGTCTGTAAAGGTCGTGGAACACACGGCTCATGCCGCCGATACCTTCCTTAGAGTAAACCAGAACTGCTTCCGGTGCCTGGAACTCTTCTCCGGGATTTAATTTCCAGGAAAAGCCTGCCGGGTTGATACCGGTCATCAGACGGATGTTGTCAAACTGTCCCTTGTCCGCCAGTGTCATGCAGTTGCCGGAATAAATTAAATGCATACCGTAAATATCGCCGGTATCCTGTGTGGTGCTGTGGGAAAGAAGCGCCATGAACGGCTGCTGCTGATGCCCGCTTTCACCGCGCAGGGAAGAGGTGCTCTGTACGCCGTGGTTTACGGGAGTACGGTCAATATAACGTTCTCTTGCCCAGGAGCCGTGCAGGATAATCTTGTCGTAGCCCGCATCATCCATATCGATGGATGCAGACATTACTTTTTCAAGCATCACCGGCTCCGTGCCGGCGTTTACGATGCGGACGCTTCTTACTACCGCATCAATGCCTTCAAAAATGCTGTAGGACAGAATGGCTTTTACGTGAAGCACCTTGTCCTCCAGTGTAAGCTCCAGGGTTTCCGTATCCTCTTCGCTGCCCCAGGTAGCGGGCAGTCCCTGTAACTTTTCCTTCCCCCTGTAAATGCGGTAATCCGTTAAATTTAACTGCAGGGCATTGTGTCCGCCCGCGCTCTTTACAACGATGGCGCTTTCCCTGTAGTCCCCGATACCCTGTGTGGGGTATTCCTGGGGGAAGCAGTCTAAAAAGGAAAGTCTGTCACGGCTGTTTTTGTCCGGGGTAAAAGGAGCTTCTCCCGTACGCATCAGATAAGTGACATCGTCCTCTGAAAGTCTTTCTCCGTAGTAAGCATGTCCTACGAACTTTTCTGCATCCGCAATGCCGATTACATAGGATGTATTCGGCGTATTTAACATAAAACTATTACTTTTTTCCTGATAGATAATTGCCATAAAGCCTGTCCGCCTTTCTTGGTTTTTCGCTTCTGTAAGCCCATTGTACTGATTTTTTACCCATATTTCTATAATCATTCCTGACTTTTTGCAAATATACAGGTTGTTATTTTTAACATTCCATGATAAAGTAATAAAAAGGAGATATGACTATGGATATTAAGAATGTGCCCAATCTGCCACTCTATGTGGACTGTGCCTATATGAACGGAAACTGGAAGTACTATTCCATGGATGTACACAGCCATGGTCTGTTTGAATGCAACTATATTGCGGAAGGGAGCTGTGTGTATGAAATAGCCGGAAAGGAATACCCTCTCGCTAAGAGGAACCTTATTCTTTTAGACTCTTCCATTCCCCACCGCATTCATTTTAACCATGAGCGTCCCTGCACGGTACTGGGCTTTTCTTTGTCCTTTGATGCGGCGCCCGGACAGGCTGCCTTTCCGCCTTTTCTGCAGTTACTAAACAGTTCTTTAGACATCTGCCTTTTATTCTCTTCCTTAGAGGATGTGCGCATCTTTCCGGATGCCCGCAGCTTAAAGCCCGACATGCTGCGGCTGTACCACGAATACGAAGGCAGGCGCGACAATCTTTACTTAAACAGCTTAAGCTATCACTTTTTAGCCGAGCTGTCCCGCCTTCCCATGACGGAGAAATCCTCCGCCCAGTATTATGTAGAAAAAGCCACCGACTATATTCGTGAGGCCTTCTATCTGATTAAAAACAACGAGCAGATTGCCGACCACATCGGCTTAAATGCCACGTATCTGGAGCGCATTTTCAAGCGGGCGACCGGCACCTCCCTCTGGGAAAGCGTCACTTCCTGCCGCCTGAAAGCCGCCGAGGAGCTTTTAGCCAATCCATCCATTCCCATTCAGGACATCGACACCATGATCGGCTTTGCCAACCGGCAGACCTTCTATCTGCAATTTAAAAAGAAATACGGTATGTCGCCGTCGGCATACCGTAAATCGCTTGTGTTGAAGAAATAAATCATAATACACTAATTCTCACTCAGCACGAACTGGCTGTTGTAGAGTTCTGCATAGAAGCCCTTTTTCTCAAGCAGCTCCTCGTGTCTGCCCTGCTCGATGATGTGCCCATCGCGCATCACTAAGATGATGTCGGCATCCACGATGGTAGACAGACGGTGGGCAATGATAAAGCTGGTTCTGCCCTTCATCATCTTGGCAAACGCCTTCTGGATACGGATTTCCGTACGGGTATCGATGGAGGAGGTTGCCTCGTCTAAGATTAACATGGGTGGCAGGCAGAGCATAACTCTGGTGATACACAAAAGCTGCTTCTGTCCCTGGGAAAGTCCCTCACCGTCCTCGGAAAGCACGGTGTCGTAACCGTTCGGCAGACGCTTGATGAAGCTATGGGAATGGGCTGCCCTGGCTGCCGCAATCATTTCCTCATCCGTTGCATCGGGCTTGCCCATAATCAGGTTTTCTCTTACCGTTCCCGCCTTCAGCCAGGTTTCCTGCAGCACCATACCATAATTTTCACGCAGGCTCTTTCTGGTGAGCTTACGGATATCGGTATCATCCACCGCAATGCTTCCCGCATCCACATCATAGAAACGCATGAGCAGGTTGATAATCGTGGTCTTGCCGCAGCCGGTAGGCCCGACAATCGCCACTCTCCTGCCGCTTTCCACATGCAGATTCAAATCCTCGATTAACTTTCTGTCCGGGTCATAGGAGAATGCCACATCGGTAAGCTCCACTCTGCCGTCCGCATGGGTGAGCACCCTGGCATCCGCAGGCTCTTCCACCTGGGGAGTTTCTTCAATCAGTTCAAAAATACGTGCCGCACAGGCAAGCGCATTCTGGAATTCCGTAAACACGCCAGAGATTTCGTTGAAGGGCTTGGTATACTGGTTGGCGTAGCTTAAGAAGCAGGACAGCACACCGACGGTAATTCTGCCGGAAATAACGGACAGCGCACCCACGATGCAGACACCGGTATACACCAAGCTGTTTACAAAACGGGTTGCCGGATTTGTGGTAGAGGAAAAGAAAATCGCCTGCAGGGAGTATCTGGAAAGCTTTTCGTTTATTACATCAAAACGCTTCATGGCTTCCTCTTCATAGGAGAACGCCTGCACGACCTTCTGATTTCCAATCATTTCATCAATCAATGCGGTCTGCTCGCCCCTGGTTTCGGACTGCAGCTTAAACATGCGGTATGTCTTTTTCGCAATGAAGTTTGCCACCAGCATGCTGACAGGTGTAATACAGATAACCACCAGTGTAATGCCCACATTCTGACGGAACATGAAAATCAGGGTTCCGAAAATGGTAAGGACACCGGTGAACAGCTGGGTAAATCCTAAAATCAGACCGTCGGAGAACTGATCCACATCCGCAATGACACGGCTTACGATTTCGCCGTAGGGATGGGCATCCAGATACTTCAGGGGTAAAATCTGGATTTTGTCAAACGCATCCTTACGGATGTCCTGTACCACATGGTAGGCAATGCGGTTGTTGCACACGCTCATAATCCACTGGGTGAGTGCCGTCAGCAGAATGGCAATGCCCATTTTCTTTAAGATTTCCAAAAGGACTGTAAAATCTACCTGGCCGGGACCGATAATCGCATCCACCGCATCACCGGTGAGAATGGGGATATACAAAGTAAACGTAACGGTCAGCGCCGCACAGACAATGGAGCACAGTAAGAAAAACCAATATTTTCCGATATAACGAAGTACTTTTTTCATGGTAGAACCATTGTTTTTTGTCTTCATACCTATGCCTCCTTTCTCTTATCCGGGTACTGGGAATAGTAAATTTCCTGATAAACGCTGCAGGAAGTGAGCAACTCATCATGTGTTCCAATACCTGCCACGTTGCCGTCATCCAGGACAATAATGCTGTCCGCCGCAAGCAGGGAGGAAGCACGCTGGGATACGATAAATACCACAGGTGTTTTCTCCATGCCGTGAATGGCTTTCCGCAGCTTTAAGTCGGTTGCATAGTCCAGTGCGGAAGCGCTGTCGTCCAGAATGAGGATTTCCGGTTTTCTGACCAACGCCCTTGCAATGGTCAGACGCTGCTTCTGACCGCCGGAGAGGTTCTTGCCGCCCTGGCTGACCATGGTTTCCATTCCTTCCGGCTTGTTGTCTACGAACTCTGCCGACTGGGAAATTTCCAATGCGTCGCGGAGCATTTTTTCTATGGTTTCATCCCTGCTGTCAGGATTTTCTTCCAGCTTCTTTTTATATTCTTCGGGAAGTCCCATTAACAGGTTTTCCCGGATGGTGCCCTTAAACAGAACTGCCTTCTGGGGTACCATGCCAATCTTGGCACGAAGCGCCTTATAGTCGTAGTCTTCCACTGCCACACCGTCGATTTTGACACTTCCCTTTGTAGCTTCGTAAAACCGGGGAATTAAGTTTACCAGCGAAGATTTACCGGAACCGGTACCGCCGATAACACCGATGGTCTGCCCTCTCATTGCCTTAAAGTCAATGTCCGTTAAGCTTTCCGCGCCGGCGCCCGGATAGGTCAGGGACACATGTTCAAAGGAAACCACGGGAACATCTTCCTTCGCTTCGGTTTCCGTTACCTTGCCGTTGGTAAGACCGGGAGTAAGCTCTAAAACGGCTTCAATACGGTTGCCGCAGGCAATGGACTTGTTGACGGTAATAATTAAATTTGCCAGCTTGATTAACTCCACCAGAATCTGGGACATGTAGTTTACCAGCGCCAGCACCGCACCCTGTGTCAGAATGCCGTTGTCCACCTTTACGGCACCCACCCATAGGAGAACTACCAGACCGCCGTTTATGATGATGTAGGTTGCCGGGTTCATAACGGCGGAAATTCTTCCTACAAACATCTGGAAGCCGGTCAGCTTTTCATTGGCTTCGTCAAACGCTTTTCTTTCTTCCTCTTCCTTATGGAACGCACGCAGGACTCTCACACCGGTTAAGTTACCTCTGGTAACGCCGAGGAGCCTGTCCAGACCGCCCTGCACTTTTTTGTATAAGGGAATGGTTATCAGCATGATGCCGAATACCACGATGGACAGAAGAGGGATAACTACCGCAAAGATAAGCGCTGCTTTTACATCAATGGTAAATGCCATAATCATGGCGCCGAACACGATGAACGGAGAACGCAAGAACAGACGGAGTACCAGATTGACACCGTTCTGCACCTGGTTGATATCACTGGTCATACGGGTAATCATGGTGGATGTACCCATGTGGTCTGTCTGCGCATAGGACAGCTTCTGCATGTGTCCGAACAGCACATGTCTTAATTTTGTAGCAAACCCCACCGCGGCCTTGGCTGAAAAGTACTGCGCCGTAATGGAGCACGCCAGACCAATCAGACCGAGCGCTATCATCAGAAGGCACATTTTTCCCACATACCCCCTGTCGGAATTGGCAATACCGATATCTACGATTTTTTTCACCACAAGAGGCACCAGCAATTCAAAAGAAGCCTCCAGCATCTTGAACAAAGGCGCTAAAATGGATTCTTTTTTGTAGTCCTTAAGATACACAAGAATTTTTTTCATAGAGCGAGCTTTCCTTTCTCTGTTTCCTGCTGCCGATTGCAGGGCTGCTTTTCCTGTTACAAGGCAACTTTTTTATTTTATCACAATACAGTTAAAATGAGAAGCCGGATAAAAAAACAGGCAAAGTTTTTTAATAAAAATGGGAAAAGTTTTTTGACAGGGAGATTGTCTTTTTGTCGGAAATCCCGTATAATAGATATGGAATGAACACATAGCAGGAGGTTTCTATATGGAGCAGATGACACATTATGCCCACTCCTTTTTAAGAAGAAAAAAAATCGCACCGGCAGATATCCGTTATCTGATTCGCACCGGCGCCCAGACGGAGCTGCATCTTTTGGACGGCCGCACCCTAAATACCTACATCGGCTTAAAAGCATTTTCCGATGCCCTGCCCAAAGAGGACTTTCTCCGTATCAATAAAGGTGTACTGCTTGCCAAATCGCAAATTGTAAAGATTTACCGTGGCACCTACCTCACCACGGACGGAAAAAGCTTCACCGGCCGTACCCACGATCCCATCCAGCACAAGACCATTATGAAGGAGCTTGCAAAAAGCCAGGCGCGTCATTCCAAAGAGGTCAGTGCCGAATTAAATACCCGTTTTTCCGTTTTGGATATCATGCCGGCGCCTTTCTGCGTGATTGAGCTGGTATTTGACGAAAAAGGCAAAGAAACCACCTTCATCTTCCGCTACTGCAACGACTCCATGGGCGAGCTTTCCAATCAGCCGGTAGCCCAGATGATGAACCATTCCTTTTACGATATCTTTGAAAATGCGGACGAAAGATGGCTGCCCGAATATGCGGAAATTGCTATCAACGGCGGTTCCAATGTACTCCACGGTTACAGCCGGGCGCTTGACAGGGATTTATCCATCTACTGTTTCCAGCCGGAAAAAGGCTTCTGTGCCTGCCTTCTGATTGACAAGGCTACACTGGCATAGCCTGCCTGTATATTCACAGTTTCTGAAAACCAAAAGTCACCGGTGCTTTCTTTCGAAAGTTTCCGGTGACTCTTTTTATATTCTTACTTTCTTTCGGAATTTCTAAATCTCAATTTCGCCTTCAAATACGGTAGCTGCGGGACCTGTCATGAAAACCAGATCGGCATCCCTGTCCCAGAAAATTTCCAGTTCCCCGCCGAGCAGCTTTACGGTAACCTGATTTTCGGTAAGACCGTTTAAGATACAGGCCACTACCGTAGCGCAGGCGCCGGTTCCGCAGGCAAGGGTTTCACCGGTTCCTCTTTCCCAGACGCGCATTTCCACCGTGTTTCTGTCGATTACCTTTACAAACTCCGTGTTGGTCCGCTTCGGAAATCTTTCGTGATTTTCAAAATAAGGACCGATTTTTTCAATGGCAAGGTCTGCCACATTATCCATAAAAACAACTGCATGGGGATTGCCCATGGACACGCAGGTCATGCGGTATTCTTTTCCCTGTACGGTAATGGGGGCATCCAGCACGGTTTCCGTTTCGCTTACCACGGGAATGTTTTCCGCAACAAGCTCCGGTGCGCCCATGTTCACCTTTACCAAAATCACTTTACCGTCCTGGATGGTCAGGCATAAATGCTTTACCTTTCCGGCACTGATAATGCTGATTTTCTTTTTGGTGGTCAGCCCCTTGTCATACACATATTTTGCCACACAGCGGATACCGTTTCCGCACATCTCCGCACGGCTGCCGTCCGCATTATACATTTCCATTTCAAAGTCCGCTTCTTCGGAAGGGTTGATGAAAATCACGCCGTCTCCGCCAATGCCGAAATGTCTGTCGCTTAACCGTTTTACAATTTCCGGCTTCTTTTCCGCCGGAATAATCTCCTTACTGCCGTCCACATAGATATAATCATTGCCGCAACCATGCATTTTTGTAAATTTCATAGTAATATCCATTCCTTTCCATAACTGCAAGCTTTGTGCCATTTCTATATGCGAAAAATACTCTTTCTTTACCGCATCATGGTCAACACCATCTGCGCCGTTTCCACCATATTGGTACCGGTATCCATGCTGGAGCGCTGGATATAACGATGCGCTTCCTCTTCCGTCATATGGTTGCGGCTCATGAGAAGCTCCTTTGCTTCGGCAATCATAGCCGCATCCTTGTCATTTCGTACCTTGGGAGTGAGTCTCCGCTTTCTCCGGCGTCGCTCCATGTTGTCCACCATCATATTGACGGTGTTCACCAGCTCCTGTACCTTAAGCGGCATTCCCAGGCATACAATATTATCTTTTCGTATTTCGCCAATGTGCTGCGCCTGCATCAGGGCGAGCATTTCAAAATCGTTCGGCAGAAGCTCCCGCAGCTGTGAGTAAAGCATATCCGTCATCTTATAGCCGCACACAATAATTCCTTCGTTCCATTCGTCCGCACGCGCAATCGCCTGTGCGCCGGAGGTACAGATACCGGTCACGTTGAAACCACTGCGTACCAAGAGGTTCTTAATGCTCCTGCCTTCTTCCAGTTTCGGAAAAACCACAAGAATATTTGTCACAGAACCACCTTCCTTTTAAGTATTGTTATGAGGTGGCTCTCTTTAGAAACGGTACAGATATTCATTGATTTCCCATTCGGAAACCTGCACACGGTAACGGTTCCATTCCGCTTTCTTTAATTCCAGGTAGCGTTTATTTACCTTGCTGCCAAGCACTTTCTCCACAAAAGCATCCTCTTCCATGCTGCGGATTGCTTCCCAGAGATTGTCCGGCATATCCGCCTTGGCGTCCATATCCGGTTCGGTATGTTCTTCAATACCCTTAAGACCTGCCTGTAAGCAGAGGCTTAAGGTCAGATAAGGATTGGCTGCAGGATCCGGGCTTCTGAATTCCAGTCTGGCTTCTTCTCCTACAATGTGAGGAAGATATACCATAACGCTTCTGCTGTGGCTGCCGAAACCAATCTGCACCGGCGCTTCAAAACCGGGTACCAGACGCTTGTAGGAATTTACCAGTGGATTGGTAACCGGCGCCATGCTTCTTACATGCTTAAGCAGTCCTCCGATAAACCACATGGCTTCCTTACTCAGTTCTCCATTGTCGTTTACCGGCTCGAAAATGCTCTTTCCGTCCTTCTTTAAGGACATCTTGATATTCATGCCGGAACCGCTGACGCCCTGCTTCGGCTTGGGCATAAAAGTGGCGTGCAGACCGTGGGACTTGGCAATACTCTTGACTGCCAGCTTAAAGGTGTTCATATTGTCAGCCGCTGCTACAGCTTCATCGTTCATAAAATCAATTTCATGCTGGGCGGGCGCATCCTCATGGTGGGAGGACTCAATTTCAAAGCCCATCTGCTCCAGTGTCATAATAATATCTCTTCTGGCATTCTCGCCCATATCAATCGGCGCTAAATCCAGATAACCTGCCTGCTCATAGGTAACGGTGGTGGGCAGTCCGTTTTCATCCGTCTGGAACAGGAAAAATTCGCATTCCGTTCTGACATCAAAGGTATAGCCCTTTCTGCCTGCCTCTTCCACTGCCTGCTTTAAGATGTAACGGGAATCGCCCTCATAAGGAGTGCCGTCCTGTCTATAGACATCGCAGATCATACGGGCAACCTTTCCCTGCTGGGGTCTCCAGGGGAAAATAACAAAGGTGGAAAGGTCGGGATGTAAAAACAATACATCGTCCTCATCCTTTACATAACCGTCAATGGATGCCGGGTTAAAATAAATTTTATTGTCCAGCGCTTTCTCCAGCTGGCTTACGGTAATGGCTATATTTTTCAGATTGCCGAACAAATCCGTAAATTGCAGACGGATAAATTCCACATCCTCGTCTTCTACCAGATTAAAAATATCTTCCTTCGTGTACTTCTGCATGGCAAAACCTCCGTATTTATCACATTATTTTTCATAATAGCAACGCAGAAACCGTCTTGTCAATAGCATTATTCACGGTTTTCCCGCATATCCTTAATAAAAAAGAACACGTGCAGGACACCTTATGAATTCTAAAACAAAAATCGTAGTACTCCATTTAAAAGAACTGATTTATACCGGCATCTTCGCCGCGCTGGGAATCTTGTTTGTTATACTGTTAATCATCATGTTTCTTCCCAAAAACAAAAACGGCACGCTGTCTTCGGAAAGCATGGAAAACTCTGTGCCCGGAAGCTCTGCAGAGGACTTTTCCCTGAATGAAAATCCCGATGCAGCAAAAAATTCCTACATACCCGGCGTATATGCTTCCACCCTGCCCCTTTCCGGCTACAGTGTAGATATGGAAGTGGTGGTGAATGAAAGCGGCATTTCTTCTGTCCGGCTGGTCAACTTAGATGAGGCGGTAACGACCATGTATCCCTTAATGGAGCCCACACTGGCTTCCGTTTCCACCCAGCTTACAGACGGCACACCCCTTTCCTCCGTCAGCTATCAGGACGAGAACAAATACACCACTCTCATTTTACTGGAAACCATACAGACCTGCCTGGATAAAGCGGCCGTTGTTTCCGAGTAACGGGTAATGAAAAACAGGCGGCGACCTGTTAAGTTGAGTCGCCGCCCCTTGCCAGTTCTTCTTCCATAATTGTTCTGATTGCTTTAATATCCGTAAAAGTCAATTTAATTCCACAATTACACATAGCCAGCACTTTATACAGATTTTCAACAAGTAATTTATCCAGCTTTTTATGTACAGTAACCGGCTGTTCTTGAATTGTATGAATATGGTCAAAATATTTTTCAATAACAGGGAATGCATTCTGTATCAGAAAAGCATTTTCTTTTCCTGCAAACAAACCAATCACAATCGTGTTACATCTACCGTATCGTTTCTTTTTCTTCTCAATAATTTCCTTATATTTCTCTGCCTGTGAACTAATCGGTATCATCCAATATAATTTCGGATTTTTTTTATCCTGAATCGCATAATAATGAGGACGATAATTTCCCTGTTCCTTATTGCTCATCAAATATTTATCATCAACCAAGCAAAAAAATTCATCCTTGATATGATATGAATATCCCTGCCGTATTTCCATAAAACGCCTTTCCTTTATATGAAAATTCCCCATCAGCAAACACTGATGGGGAACATTTACAAACTATACTATTTTTATCCCACCTGTATAGCAAGTGGCTTCATATACAAACTGAATTATTTATATCCCGCGCCATCAGCAAGCGGCAAACATTTACTTCTACATTTAGTATACACAGTATTTTGAAAATAATCAACCTGTTTCTCTGTAATCTGTTCCTATATTCTACTTCTGTATTCTATTCCTGTCCGTCCAGCAGGGCTTTCAGCTCGTCTATGGTGAAGTGATAATTCTTGTTGCAGAAGTGGCAGTTGACGTCAATGCCCTCTCCGTCCTTTATAATATCCTCCAGATCCCTGCGTCCCATGCCCATCAAGGCTTTCTGCACTCTTTCCTTGCTGCAGTTGCAGTAGAAGGAAACCGGCATGGTGTCCAGGATTTCCACGTCCATACCGTCCAAAATCTGCGTAAGCATCTCTTCGGGAGTGTGTCCCGCTTCCAGCATGGCGGTAACGGACTTTATGTTCTGTAAATTTTCTTCCAGTCTGGCAATGACTTCTTCCTCCGCAAAAGGCATAAGCTGGATAATAAAGCCGCCTGCCTGCTTCACGGTATTGTCCTTCTCCATGAGGACACCCAATCCTACAGAAGAAGGCACCTGTTCGGAAAGGGCAAAGTAATACGTTAAATCCTCTGCGATTTCTCCGGTCTGAAGCTCCGTCTGTCCTACATATGGCTCTTTTAACCCCATATCCCGGATAACTTTGAGGTAACCGCGGCCCACGGCGCCGCCCACATCCAGTTTTCCTATGGCATTTGCCGGTAATATCACATCCGGCACCAGAGGATAGCCCTTAACGCGGCCTTTGCTGTCAGCCGTCACCGTCAGTCCCTGTAAAGGACCGTCTCCCCTCACAATCAGGGTAATCAGATCGTCCTCTCCTTTTAACATGCTGCCCATCATGCAGCCGGCGCTTAACAGTCTGCCAAGCCCTGCTGTCACCACAGGACTGGTGTTGTGTGCTTTCCTTGCTTCCTCCACAAGCTCTTTTGTGGTACAGGCAAACGCCCTTATCTGGGCACCTGCCGCTGTGGCTCTCACCATATAATCATGCATTGTTCATTCCTGCTTTCTGTCATCATAGACTCTGTTTCAAAGCCTGCGTTTTCAGTTCTGCACCGAGGTGTCGGCTCCCGATTTTCCGGCAATGATATAAATTCTTTCGCTATCCGGACGGACGGGACCCTTCGTGTCCGCATCCAGTGCTTCAATAATGGACATACCCGCCTTTGTTACCAGCTCTTCCATTTCCGCAAGAGTATATCCTCTCTGGTAATGGGTTTCCGTAAATTTGCGGTACAAGTCCTCTTCCTCTTCCACAAAAACCGTCACATCATATTCATTGATGCAGTCTTCGGGGTAATAATAATTTTCCCAGATAAAGCTGCAGTCCTCTCTGTTTTCGGCAATGGTCGCATCCCCGATAACCTCGGCGTACTTGTAAACCGTATTGAAATCAAAGATAAAGATACCGCCGGGATAGAGAAAATTTTTCACCAGCCGGAAGGTTTTTTCCAAATCCTGTGTGGTAAGCAGGTAATTTAAGGAGTCGCAGACACTGACCACTGTACCGATGGTACTGTATAAATCCAGCTCCCGCATATCCTGCAGCAGATACAGAATTTCCAGTCCCTTCTCCGCACTCTTTTCACGGGCAATGTTAAGCATGTCGCAGGAATTGTCCACGCCAATCATGTCGTAACCCGCTTCCGCTAAAAGCTCCGTCAGGGTGCCGGTGCCGCAGCCAAGGTCCAGAACAAGATTTTTCTCGGACTCTATGGCATCCTCGGAACGCTCCGGTCTGGAAATGCCGTACTGTTTTATTTTTTCCTGTAAAAACAGGCTCCATTCCTCATAGGGTGTTTCATCCATGAATGTATCGTATACATAAGCAAAATCCGTATATGCTTTCACTTCCGTCTCCTTATTCACCCAGTTTTAATGCTACAAAGAAACCAACCGCAAAGGTAATGACACTGCTTACCACCGTCAGTACCGTAACACCTGAAAAGCTTGCCAGATTGTTGAAAATAATGGCAAACGGGGAAGCCACAATCAGACCGATAATCGCCCAGTTCGCATACAGCGGGAACTTTTCAAAAATAATCTCAATCAACTTGGCAATGGCAAAAATACCGATTACCACACCGATACCGAAAGGCACCAGTATGCCGCAGCCCTTCAGTACCCCGGCAAAATCACCGGAGGTAAGGGAACGGATAAAATCATTAATCTGTGCAATAATGGGGTTGTAAAAACCAAGCAGTAAAAGAACCATGGAGCCGCTGACTCCGGGAATAACCATGGTTGCGGAAGCAATTACGCCCACCAGAAAAAGGATTATCACATTAAGGAAATTAAAGCTTAAGTCCACAGCTCTGCCTTCCTTGTCGCCCATCAGTCCCATAACCACAACCAGGGCAAAAAAGGCAATCAGGGAAATCATATGTCCCACCTTTATTTTCTGTCCCTTTACCTTCTTGGTCATCATGGGAAGTCCGCCCAGAATCAGACCGATAAAGAAAAGGTTTGTGGGAACCGGAAACTTCCTAAACAGAAATTCTATTCCGAAGGAACCTGCCACCAGCGCCACTGCGGCGCCCAGCAGAATGGGAATTAAAAATTTAACGCTCTTCTTGAATTCTTTGAATAAATGGGTCAGGCAGAAAATCAGCTTGTCGTAAATGCCCATGGTAACCGCCATGGTGCCGCCGCTGACTCCGGGGATAATGTTGGCAATACCGATTACGGCACCCTTTGCCATGTTCTTGATAAACTGCATAATTTTTCTCCTTTTACATCTGTATGATTTCTTTCAGGGCATCTATAAGCGCCTGCATCTGCTCTTTCGTACCGATGGAAATACGCAGATAGTCGGAAATTCTTTCCTTGTTCCAATGCCTTACAAAAATCTTTCTTTCCTTTAATGCCTTGAAAATGGTATCACCGCTTAAGGTTGCATGCTTGGCAAAAATAAAGTTTGCCCTGGAGTCTTCAAAGGTGAACTGTAATTTCTTAAGTTCTTCCTTAGTCCATTCCCGCACTTCCACAATTTTATCCGTACACTTCTTAAAATAGGCTTCGTCACGCACAGCCTCCGCACCCAAAATCTGGGTAAACCAGTCCATGGTGTAGGAGTTGAAGGAAAACTTCACATCATTCATATAGGAAATCAGCTTTTTGCTGCCAATTGCAAAACCGATACGCATGCCCGCCATGGAGCGGGATTTGGAAAAGGTCTGCACCACCAGCAGGTTTTCGTATTTTTCCACCAAAGGAAGAACACTGGTGCCGCCGAAATCGATATAGGCTTCGTCCACAATCACCACCACATCCGGATTGTTCTTCACAATGGTTTCAATATTTTCCACGGTTTCCAGCACACCGGTAGGAGCATTGGGATTGGGGAAAATGATACCCCCGTTTTCCTGCTCATAGTCCCTGATGTTCATCCGGAAATTTTCATCCAGCGGGCAGGTCTTATAGGGTATCCGGTAAAGATCCGCCCACACATCATAGAACGAGTAGGTAATATCCGGGAAAAGTATCGGCTTTTCCCCATTGAAAAATGTCAGGAACGCCATTGCCAGCACGTCATCGGAGCCGACGCCCACAAAAACCTGCGCGGGCTTTACACCGTAGCGCTTCGCAATCGCATCCACCAGCACCATTGCCTCCGGGTCGGGATAGAGCCGCAGTCTGTCGCAGGGAAACTCCTGCTTAAGCTTCTCCACACCCGGTGCGGGCGGGTAGGGATTTTCGTTTGTATTGAGTTTAATGACATTTGTGTCCTTGGGCTGTTCTCCCGGAACATAGGGGACTACCCTTCTGACATTTTCTTCCCAGTTCATACTCTGCCTTCTTTCCTGTTATTCTCTGTGTATTACTGTTCTTTTTATCAGCTTTAACGCCTTTGATTTTAACATGACTAAAGTACAAAGTCTACACATTCTTCCATGGACTGCAATATCTTTCGTCCGCCGTAATGAATGGTAAGCTTGCGGTGTCTCGCCTGCTTTATCAGTCTGCCCTTAAAGACCAGACGGAACCGTTCCTTCCCTTCATCCTCCGTAATGCCGTCGGGAAACTGTAATTCATAGGAGCCCTGCTTCTTCTTCACGAACAAAAGTCCCAGACGCTTATACTCCTCGCCGCCGTCGTAGCAGTACACATCCACGCCGAAATACCAGAACAGATACCCTCCGATAAGAAGAGCTGCCAGAAGCAGCATGCCGCCTGCTGCCGGAAGCGGATTTGCTCCTATCCAGCTTACCATTCCGGCAAGACCGCCCGCATTGCTTTTAAGGGAAGGCATTTCTTCATCCGTGCTTTCCTCCACGCCGGTTCCGGCATCCGCATAGCCGCCTGCCAGCCTGTCGTCGTCCATCATATCCTTCTGGGCCAACAGCCGTTCCTTTTCTAACCTGGCAATGAGAAGCATTTTGCTGTCCGTTCCGCTCTTTCCTGCCGCATTTTCTTTCCTGCTTCCCTCCGCGCCGGTTCCGGCATCCGCATTGTTTCCGCTGTTTCCTGCGGTATCCTTTCCGGAAGTTCTGTTTTTATCGGAATTTTTACCGGGATTGCCGCCATTCTGTTTACCGCCTGCTCCGGTACTGCTGCCTTTCCCGCCTGCACCGCCTGATCCGCCGTTGCCCGTTCCGTTACTGCCGGTATCGTTGTTTTCTCCGGTACTGTTGCTGTCGTTTCCACTGTTTTCTCCGTTGCCGCTGTTTCCTCCCGTATTGCTGCCTCCGGTTCCGCTGTTTCCTCCGTTGCCGCTTCCTCCCGTTCCGCCGCTCTCACCGCCGGGTTTGTTGCCGCCCTCCGAAGGCTTTTCGGCAGGATAGGGAAAGTCCCCCCGCTTAATGGTTTTCTGCGTCGTATTTCCGGCTTTATCCTTTACCACAAAGGTGACGGGATTTCCTTCCGTTACCGTAAACGTATTGGCTGTGCCAAAGCTGCTTCCGCCGTCCGTGGAAAAAGGAGCCTCCGCCAGACCGCTTTCCGCGTCAGAAGCTGCTACCGTAACGGAAATGGCGGTTTTGCTCATGCTGCCGGTGTCCCCGGTCACCGAAGAAATCACCGGCGCCGTGGTATCAATGCAGTTTACCGCAACGGACGCACTGATGCTCTGTCCCTGCCCGTTGGTGGCGGTCACTGTGTAGGTACCGTTCTGAGTGACACTCATTTTGCCGTCCTGCCAGCTTAGTGTAATCCCCTGACTGGATATATCGTCCTTAAGTACCGCCACAGATGCCGTCAGTCCCACCGCTTTATTGGTCCATGCAGTGCTGTCGGCACTGACACTTAAGGTCGCGGTTGCCTCTCCCTCTTCCATGCCGCAGACTCTCCTGTCCACGGTATATTCGTGCTTTTTTCCGGGCGGATTGACCCAGCCCACGGAAGTGCCGCAGACCGTACAGGTACAGACACCGTCCGGCTGCCAGGTGTCATTCTGCTTGGAGCAGGTATAGGTGTGCGCAGTCAGCTTGTGGTCGGTTCCCTTGCCGCAGGTATTGCAGAACCTTGTCTGGTACTCTTCGTGATAACTGCATGTGTGGTGCACCGTACAGGTTTCCGTAGATTTCTGCGTGCATTTTGCCGCATGTGTATGGGTAAAGGACGGATTTTCCGCCGCGCTTACCACCCTTGCGGAGCTTAACAGATACAAAACAATCAGGCTGAAACCGATCAGCCATTCCCAGATATAACTCTTAAATTTGTGCATAAAAAAACCTCCTGAAATGAATATACGTTTAAGAGAGCCTTTCCGGGCCCTCTGTCTCGCTTCTTCAATTTCAACAGGTAATGTGGTTATCTTACCACCTTTTTGTGTTTCTGCCTATTGGTTTATTTTCACAAGATTGGGTGGCATTTTTTCTGTTATATTTACCAAATCAGGGGTCTTTCTTTTTCTGTAACAGCCCCCTATAACTGTTCTAATTCTTTCCGGTAGGTATAAGCATCCTCCGGACGGTTTAACTTCTCGCAACACTCCACTAATTTTTCCAGCGGTTCTCTTTCCTTTTTCTTAAGGCAGAGAATGGCTTCCGTTTCGTAGCGGGCATTGTAATACCAGAGCACCGCTTCTTCATAATCGCCCTTAGAAAAATAATATTCGCCGATTTCAAAGCATACCTCGGAGCAGCCGCCCAGTATCACGGACTTTAAGGCATACTTAAAGAAATTGTCGGTGTCTTTTCTCTGCCGTTTGGCAGCAACCACTACCGCCAACGCTTCCTTCAGCTCCTCTTCGTCCTCCGCCGTGTCCGCAATCTGTTCAAAATAATCCGCCGCATGCCGGAAATCTTCTTTTCCGCCTGCAATAAACAGCTCCTTGGCGTACATATTTTTCAGCCTTTTAGAGAGGGGCTCGCCTCCTTTTATCAGTCTTTCAAATGCGGCAAAATCCCTGCCGGTATGTAAGCTCTCCGGCTTGTGCTGGATGCTGATGTCGCTGTCGTACACAATGGGACCGGTTGCCACGGTTTCATGAATGGCGCCTTCCCAGATAAAGCCTCTCACCCTCTTGAACAGCTTGGGGCGGTACTCTTCGTCGTAATTGTAAACCGTGCTGTAAGAAAGCTGGTTGACGTATTTCATCTGCACAATTTCGATTTCCGGCAGAAGCACCTGCTTTAAGCGCATGAATTTTTTCCGGTTTTCCTCGTTGATTTCCTCATCCGCATCCGCCGAATAAATATAGTCACAGGTTGCCTTGGAAAAAGCGAAGTTTCTCGCTTTTGCGAAATCGTCCACCCAGGTAAAATCGTAAATCTTCGCACCGGGATAGGAGGCTGCGATTTCCTTCGTCCTGTCCGTGGAGCCGGTATCCACGATAATCATTTCGTCCACCAGATCCCTGACGCTGTCTAAGCATCTCTTCAGGACTTTTTCTTCATTTTTCACTATCATGCAAAGACTGATGGTTATCATAGGCCGTCCTCCTTACCGTACTGTTTCGGTAAAAGATTTATCGGCATGTCTACCCGCTAACTTAACCTTCCGCATTCTTCCATTTTCTGTAAAGAGTGCCCGCCCGGAACCTGCTGTCTACAGGGCGTCGTAAGCCGCCTTCAGGATTTCCACGCAGCCGTCGATACCGAATTTGCTGCGGTCCAAAACCATATTGTAGTTGGTGATGTCGCCCCATTTATAATCCGTGTAGGCGTTGTAGTAGTTTTTCCGCTGTTTGTCGGTTTTCTTCATCAGCTCCAGTGCGCTTTCCCTGTCCAGGTTATAATGCGCCGTCACGTTTTCCACCTTTGTTTCCTTATCGGCAATGACAAAGACACTTAAGAGCTTGTCGTTGTTCCGCAGAATATAATCGGCGCCGCGTCCTATGATAACGCAGGGGCTTTTCGCTGCCATATCGTGGATGATTTCCTTCTGCACCCGGTACAGCTCCTCGTTGACCGGAATTCTTTTCAGGGAGTACTTGGCATTGTTTTCATCCGTAAACTGATACCAGCGGGTGCCCACCTTTTTCTCATCCACTTCCAGTAAATCCTCATAGGCTGCGCCGCTGCGCTCCGCCGCCATTTCAATAATTGCCAAATCGTAAAAGGGGATGTCCAGCTCCTCCGCCACTTTTTTGCCGATTGCCCTGCCGCCGCTGCCGAACTGACGGCTGATGGCTATTACCTTGTTTTCCATATACTCACCTGCCTTATTCCACTACATCCTTGGTAAATACCATGTTTACAAATGCCTTGGTTCTTTCGTTCTGCGGATGGTCAAAAATCTGCTCGGGAGGTCCCTGCTCGATAATGGAGCCTTCTTCCAGAACCACTACCTTGTCCGCAATACTCTTTGCAAAGTTCATTTCATGGGTCACAATCACCATGGTCATACCGGATTTTGCCAGTTCCTTCATAACCTTTAATACTTCTCCTACCATTTCCGGGTCCAGTGCGGAAGTCGGTTCGTCAAACAGCATAACCTTGGGCTTCATGGCAAGCGCCCTCGCAATGGCAATACGCTGCTTCTGGCCTCCGGATAAGCTGGAAGGCATGACATTGGCTTTCTGGGGAAGTCCTACCTTACGGAGAAGCTCCTCGGCTTCTTCCCTGGCATCCGCCCTGTTTTCCTTTTTCAAATCCATGGGCGCCATCATGATATTCTGGATAACCGTCTTGTGTCCGAACAGGTTAAAGCTCTGGAACACCATACCTACCTTCTGGCGCATGGCATTTAATTTCTTTTCCTCCATGGGCACGGATTTTCCGTTTTTCATGGTGCGTCCTATGTATTCGCCGTCAATAATAATGGTGCCGTCCTGATATTCCTCCAGGTAGTTGATGCTCCGAAGTAAAGTACTTTTACCGGAACCGGAAGGTCCGATGATAACCACCACTTCGCCTTCTTCCACATCTAAATTTATTTTTTTCAGCACATGATGGGCACCGTAGAATTTTTCCAAATCATGAATTTCAATCATTTTTCTGCTCATTCCAATTCCTCCCCGGTTCTTAATTTCTTCTCAAGCACCTTGCCGATTACACCAAAGATGTTGTTTAGGATGTAATATAAAATCGCCACGAAAATATAAACCTCCATGGTTTTGAAATTCTTTGCAATCAGTGTGTTTGCCTGACGGAACAGTTCGGCAACCGTAATACAGGAAAGCAAAGAAGAGTTTTTGGTAAGAGAGATTAACTCATTGGTAAGGGGCGCTAACATACGCCGGAATGCCTGGGGCAGTACGATTTTACGCATGGTCTGTCCCTGGGAATATCCCAGGGAACGACCGGCTTCCATCTGCCCTTTATCAATGGAAACAATGGCACCGCGGATAACCTGTGATACATAAGCACCACTGTACATGCCAAGTGCGATAATGCCGCAGACCCAGTCCTTCGTGTCAATATGGAAGAGAATGGGCAGACCATAGTAAATAAGCACAAGCTGTACTAACAGGGGCGTGGAGCGAAACCAGGAAATATAGATTTCAGCAACAGTCCTGCATACTTTTTTCTTTGACAACTGACCGAAGGCTACAATCAGCCCAATCAGCATACTCAACACAAATCCGGTAATCGTATAAAAAACGGTTGCGGCAAGACCTGTCATTAAAAAAGAGAAATTACCGTTTCTGAATACCACTAAAAAATCCATAATCAATACCTAACCTTTCCCACACCGCTGCCAGTCCGCTGTGTTTCTTATTGTTTATTCTCCAAAATACTTGGCAGAGATTTCATCATATACACCGTTTTCCTTGATGGCTGCCAGTGCGGCATTCATTTCATCTAAAAGCTCGGTGTCTTCCTTACGGATACCGAAACCGTAAAGTTCTTCGGTTACCGGATAATCCAGAACCTTTACCTTGTCAGACTGGGATGCGTAAACCATGGCTGCGGGTCTGCCGGTGATAACGGCATCTGCCTTGCCGGATTCCAGGGACATGAACATTTCGTTGTTGGTTTCTACTTCCACTCTCTTGATATCCGGATAGTTCTCTTCCAGATAGGTTACGGACTTGGTACCTACCTGAACGGCTACCTTCTTGTCCTTTAAGTCCTCAATGCTTGAAACGGAATCGTCATCCTTCAGCACCATAATGGAAAGACCGCCGGGATAATAGGTATCGGTAAAGTTGATGCTCTCTTTTCTTTCATCGGTGATATACATACCGGATGCAATGACGTCAAATTTCTTGGCGGTCAGCCCGGGAATGAGACCCTTGAAATCGGTGTTTACAAACTCTACGTCGTCATAGCCCATTTCGGCGCCCAGCGCTCTCATCAGGTCGATATCAAAGCCCGTGTATTCATCGTTTTCTACATACTCAAACGGCTGGAAGGTTGCATCGGTACCTACATACAAGGTACCCTTGCCTCCGGTGGTTGTTTCTGCTGTGCTTTCTCCTGCCGTTGTTTCCTCGGAAACGGTGGATTCTGTTTTACTTTCTGCGGGAGTGCTTTCCTTCGGTGCTGCGCTGTCGCCGCATCCTGCCAGGGCTCCCATAACCATAACTGCTGTCAACATTGCGATAATTTTTTTCTTCATAGTTTTGTCCTCCTTTAGGTAAAATGACTTTGCTATATACAAAAAAGCGCACAGATTTCCCATCCGTACGCCTTTGTACCAAATTAACCGTCAGCACATTTGCTGCTCTATACGCTCTGAAATTTTTTCATTAACTTCTTTACTCTTTCTGTTACCATTTCTTCCGAAAGAGTATCCATATGCCCTCTGTCCACGGTAGTCCTGCCGTTTACCACGACCTTACGGATAGCGGTGGGCTGCATGGAGTAGACAATATTGGGAAGAAGCTGTTCGTAATTATCAAACATGGGCTGCATGGAAAAATCGTTCAAATCAAGTCCCACTAAATCTGCCCGGCAGCCTTCCTTGATTTCGCCGATTGGCAAATCTAAAATCTTTCCGCCGTTCTTTGTACCGAAATCAAATGCCACATCGGAGTCAATGGTGAGGGCATCTAACTTGTCCGCCTTCTGTAACAGGGATGCCATACGCATTTCTTCAAACACGCTGATACGGTTGTTGCTGCACGCACCGTCCGTACCGACACCGATGGTCACACCGTTCTTCACCATTTCCTTTATATTGGTAACGCCGTCCGCCAAAAACATGTTGCTGGACGGACAGTAGGCTAAGCTGGCCTTTTTGTCACAGAACAGCTTCAGCTCGTTTTCATCCAGCCAGACCGCATGAACGGCAACCATTTTGTCGCCCAACACTCCGATTTTATCTAAGAGTTCCACCGGTCTTACGCCGAACTGTTTCTTCACATCCTCCACTTCAAAGGGTTCTTCCGCTACGTGGATATGGAACTTGGTGCCAAGCTCTCTTGCTAATTCAAATCCCGCCTTTACCATGTCCGTACTGGCCGCATGCAGGCTGTGGGGTGCGGGTAAAATATTGGTCATGAGGCTTTCGCTTCCGTTGTACTTTTCCGCCAGATCCCTTGTGTTGTTTACGGCGGTGTCAATGCTTTCCACGTAGCCCGCCGGAGCGCCTGTCCAGTCGTACATGGTTCTCGCCAGCACCAGCCGGATGCCCACGTCTTTTGCCGCCTGCACAATGGCCTCGTCACTTTCTTTTCCGTCGTTGTGCACATAGAAGAAATCCGAAACGGTGGTAACACCGCATTTCATCATTTCCGAAAAAGCGAAGGCGGAACCGGTATACAAATCATCCGGAGTTAAAATCGGAGAATACTTATATAACGCCTGATCCCTCCAGGTTAAAAACGGTTTTCCCACCGCAAGTCCGCGAAGCAGGCTCTGGAAGCAGTGGTTGTGGATATTGATGGTGCCGGGTACCATTGCCATGTCCGTCCAGTATTCAATGCCTTCCTTCGGATACTGCTTTTTGATGGTGCTAAGACGTCCGATTTTTACAATTTTTCCGTCCTGTATGACAACCGCAGAACCGGTAAGAATTTTTCCGTCCTGTAAAATGACCTTCGGTGCAATAATTCTCATGTATATCCTTCCTTTCCGATCTACCTCTATCTTACATCCAGCATTTCGTCCAGCCGCAGGATGCTTGCCAGAAGCACATTTCCCGCTACTTCAATATCCTCTATCCGGGTGTATTCCTCTGCACAGTGGCTCTTGCCGTTGACACTTCGTACAAACAGCATTCCCGTTTTCGTAAGGTTCGTCATATGTACCGCATCGTGCCCTGCCATGCTCACCAGCGACACCGTCTTTTTCTGAAAAGGCTTGGTTTCCTCTGTCAGGACCTTCTGTATCAGGTCGCTCATCACAACGCCGTCCTGGTTTAGGTTGATTTCCCTTGTAATGGAAACGCCCCTTTCTTTTTCTATACCTGCAAATTCTTCTGTTACCTTCTGTAAAAATGCCTGCTTTTCTTCTTCGCAGGACGTCCGGATTTCCATAATAAAGCTGACCGAATCCGATATGATGTTGGCGGAATTGGGCTTCACATTTAGCTTGCCCACCGTTGCCACAATGTGGGTCTTTCCAAACTCTCTGGCAATTTTTTCAATCGCCAGCACACATTCGCTGGCGGCTGTCAGCGCATCCTTCCGGTACGGCATGGGCGTGGTTCCCGCATGATTGGCTTCCCCCTGTACGGTAACAACCTCCCGGTAAATACCGGTGATGGATTTTACCGTTGCCACAGAAAGCTTTGCATCGTCCAGGTTGCGGCTCTGTTCAATGTGGCACTCGATAAAAGCGCTCATTTCCTTATCCGTCATCCTGTCCTCTTTCAGTCGGGATAAATCGCCACCCGCCCTTTTTATCGCCTCCGGCAGCGGCATACCGCTATAGCAGTCCGTGGCGGAAAGGAGCATCTCCTCCGGTATTTTTCCGGTAATGCTGCGGCTTCCCATGGTGGAGATGGAAAAAGGATTGGGTTCTTCTGCGGTAAACATCAGCACCTCGTAGGGATGTCTTAACCAGATGCCGTTTTCCAAAATGCACTGCATCACTTCCAGTCCCAATAAAACGCCCATGGCTCCGTCATATTTGCCGCCGTTCGGCACCGCATCGTGGTGGGAACCGATGACTAATTTTTTCAAATGCTCCGTACCGGGAAGTACGGCGTGGATATTGGCAATGGCGTCCGTATGTACCCTGGCTCCCAGCTTTTCCGCGTAATCCGTCAGCCATTTCCTTGCCAGCAGATCCGCTTCGCTTCCGATGGAACGGTCTACACCGCCGTTTGCATTGAGGCCAAACTGTGCCAGTTCTTCGATATTCTGTTTCAGCCTTTCTTTGTTTACCCTAAGCTGCATACCCATCACCCGCTTTCTTTCGCAGCCGCTGTTTTTCTTTTGTGATTCTTTATACCCGGTAATAGGTATCGTTTTCTTTCTCATAGGTTTCCAGCCTGTTCAGCCGCTCCTCTAAGTTTTCTATCTGACCGGCGATGTCCCGCACTAAGTAGTTCAGAAGCACGGTTGCCGTTCCGTAACAGTCGAAAATGGATGTGGAGGAAACCGGTACTTCTATATAATAAGATGAATGCGGTATCAGGGGACTTAACATACTGTTGGTCATAAGTCCGATTTCAAATCCCGCTTTATGCAGGGCGGCAATTTCCGTTATCAGGATGTTGGGGTACCGGGGAAACATAATGGTAAAAATAAAGGTATCTTCCGGCTTCTCCAGTATCAGGTTGTTCCATTCGGGGCTTCCCGGCAGTACAATCTGCACGTTGTCCCGGATTTTGGAAAGCATATAATGTATCTGGTCCAAGAGAGTGGCGGAAATTCTTGCCGACAGCAAAACGATTTTTTTCCGGTCCGTCATCGCTTTTACTATCTTGCGGTAAGCTTCCCCGGAAACTATTTCCGGCAGCCTGTTTAAGTTTTCCTGTTCCACTTCTATCATGCGTGCCAGATCGGCGTGTTCCCCGCGGATATTTTTCAGCCGGTCCGGTGCGGAAAGCGGTTCGTAAATGCTCTCCTTCCACTTTTTAGAAAATTCACTGTATCCGGCAAATCCCAGCTCATTGCAGAACCTTGTGACGCTGCCCTGGCTGACGCCCGCCCTCTTTGCCACCTCCGTGGCACTTAACATTCCCACACTCACCCAGTTTTCTTCCATGAAGGTTCCTAACTTATGAAAGGTGTTGGATGAATGGGAAACCCTTGCTACCTGATTTTTGAACTCCTGTGCTGACACCTTATTCCACCCTCTCTGCCGGTCCCGGTAAATCAGTAATTCCTACATGAACGATTCCCGGATTTTCTTCATCGCTTATGAGCTTTACCCCACCCGTCTGCCCGGTTATCATGGCAAGCTGCCCTCTTTTTACGATGGTCTGCTCCAGCCGGAAATCATCTTCCTTACTATAGAAGAAATCCATGCCCACCGTCTTTTCAAAGACCGCCTTTCCGGTTTCCGAAATGACCTTTACAAAGCTCTTACAGTTTTGATACATGACGTTAAAGTCTGTGGCTTTTCCGTGGCTTACCGTTTCCCATTCGCCTTCAAATGCATGTGGTTCATAGGGTTGTAAAGTAACCGGAACGCCCTTGCCGTGCTGTAAGACCATGCTGCCGTTTAATAAAAGAATTTCCCGGTGGATGCCCGGCAGTCTCGTAAAAACGGAGGTTTCGTCCTCCACCGTAGCGGAGCTGATGCGGAAGAGAAAATTTCGTTCCTTATAGGACGCATCCTGCGGATACAGATACATTTCCGTGGTCTTTCCCCCCGACCAGACAGAAGTGGAAAATTGGGATTCGTCTATGATTTTAATTTCCATGCTCTCGCTTCCTTTCTTCCGTATCATGCGGCATTTTCCTATCATACAAAAAAGACGCCACGATACTTGTTCGTGACGTCTTTGTCCTTGTTTATGGGTGTATTATATTTCCACTTATTTTCTTTGTCAATAGAAAAATGATAATTTCATCAATTTTATTTTCAAGATTGATATTTTCATCATTTCATTAAAAGCCTGACTGTTCATCTCCGAAAAATTTCTCTGTAGTATGCTTTATTTTTCTGTTCAAATTTGGAATTTGGGTTGTAGTTTTTAGAAAAACAAGCTATAATATGGGTTAGAAATGATTGGTGCAGGATTTCCGCACCGGATAATGAACCGGTTATGGAAATTACGAATTACAGAATTTTGATTACAGAAAGGCATAGTGATTACAATGGAAATTTTATTATTGGGCGGCGGCCTTTTAATTATCATCTTTGCAGTAGTGGTTTCCGTGGTTTCTTCCGTGGTAAGTGCTATTGCGGCAGACCAGGACGACGCAGAAGATTAAAAATCTTCTGCGTTTTTCTTTTGCGCCGTTACTGTTCCGCAATCTTTGCCGCCAGTTCTTCGAGATACATCCACCTGTCCATTTTTTCTTCGAGAGCCGCTTTTGCTTCTTCCGTTTTCTGATTGATTTCCTGGAGTTTTACAAAGTCGGAGGCATAGTTCGGAATACTCGCTTCCAAATCGGCAATCTGCTGTTCCATATCCGCAATATCCTGCTCAATGGTTTCATATTCCTTCTGTTCTTTATAAGAAAATTTCAGTTTTCGTTTACCGGGGTCCCATGTGCTTTTTTTATCGGTTGCCCCTTCGGCACCACCGTTCTTCGCAGATGCGGCTTCTTTATCTGCATCTTTCTCCGCTCTGCCTGCATTTCGTCCGCTTCCGTCAGCTTCCTTCAGCATCTCCGCTTCCACACTTTTCCGCAGCAGATAATCGGAGTAATTGCCCTCGTACTGCCGGATGATACCGTCCCCTTCAAACGCAAAGATACGCTTCATGGTACGGTCTAAGAAATACCGGTCATGGGACACGGCAATGACAATTCCCTGAAAGGTATCTAAATAGCTTTCCAGAATCGTCAGGGTGGCGATGTCCAAATCGTTTGTCGGCTCGTCTAAAATCAAAACATTGGGTGCTTCCATCAATACGCGGCACAGATTCAGCCGCCGCTTTTCTCCGCCGGAAAGCTTGCCCACAAGACCATACTGGTCTTCGCCCGAAAATAAAAACTTTTCCAGCATCCTTGCCGCCGTGACCCTGCCCTCCGTAGTATCGATAATCTCCGCCACATCCCGGATGTAATCAATCACCCTTTTGTCGTCCGGCATGTCACATTCCTGCGCATAATAGCCGATTTTAATGGTCTGTCCGATTTCGATATCGCCTGTATCCGGCTGCACGGCTCCGGTAATCATTTTCATCAGGGTGGTTTTGCCGCAGCCGTTCCTGCCCACAAATCCAACTCGGTCATTCTTTAAGAAAATATAGGAAAAATCCCGGATAAGTTCCTTGCCCGGATAGCTCTTGGAAATATGGTTTAACTCAATGGTTGTCCTTCCCATGCGGTTAGAAACGGAGCTTAACTCCACGTTGGTGGAAACAGACTCCGTTTTGCGGTTCTTTAACTCTTCATATCGCTCCAGCCTTGCCTTTTGCTTGGTGGAACGGGCTCTTGCGCCTCTCTGCACCCAGGCAAGCTCCGTGCGGAGCAGGGACTGCCGCTTTCTTTCCGCCGCTTCCGCCATTTCCTCCCGGCTTATTTTTTCTTCCAGATAGCCGGAATAATTGGTCTCATGGGAATAAATTTTTCCCCTGTCGATTTCAATAATTCTACCTGCCACGCTGTCTAAGAAATACCGGTCATGGGTCACCATGATGACCGCATTTTTTCTCTTTTTCAGCACCTCTTCCAGCCATTCCGCCATGTCGCCGTCCAGGTGGTTGGTGGGCTCGTCCAAAATCAGTATGTCGGAAGGTGTAAGCAGTACGCTGATCAGCGCAAGACGCTTTTTTTGTCCGCCGGACAAATGCCCGCATGTTTCGTTAAAATCCGTTATTCCCAGCCGGGTCATCATATTTTTGGCATCGGTAATCAGGTCGGTAGCTTCCTCCTCCGTTTTTCCGTTCTCCCGAAGCAACGCTTCTATCAGCGTATCCTCCGGCCGGAAAGAAGGATGCTGGGGCAGAAAGCGGACCACCATGCCCTGCGCCCGGATGACCTTGCCCTCGTCCGGCTCTTCCATGCCTGCCAGAATTTTAAGCAGCGTGCTTTTGCCGGTGCCGTTAATGCCGATGATACCGACTTTTTCCCCTTCCTGCAAAAAGAAGGAGGCTCCGTCTAAGAGCCTTCTTTCCCCGTATGCCTTTGTGATATTATCAGCCGTTAAAATGTTCATGTTTCATCCTTTCTTATAAGAAGGATTGATTATCATAAAGATGCGTAAACCGTCATGCGGAGTTTTCTCACTTCCTCCGTGGTGCCGGCATCCGTTTTCTGGATAAAATACAAAAATGCCATGTTTTCACTGGGGTCCATGGTGATGTAATTGCCCGTCCAGCCGTCCCAGCCGTATTCGCCCACACTGGCATTGCAGCCTGCTTCACCGGGATTGCGCAGCACTCTCGTTAAAAATCCATAGTCATAACCCCACAGACTGTCCCAGTTAAAATCTTTCGCCTGCTCCCTGGTCAGATGGGAGCTTGTCATCAGTTCCACGGTTTTACGGCCTAAAATCCGCACACCGTCCAATGTACCGTAGTGCATCATCATGCGGGCAAATTTTGCGTAATCATCCACGGTGGACACCAGTCCCGCTCCGCCGGATTCGTATACCACATCTTCGCCGTAGCCTTCCAGTCCCAGGTGATTATCCGTATAGGGGATGAGTCTGCCCTCCTCGTTGCTCCACTGATAGCAGGCTGCCAGACGGTTCCTCTTTTCCCTGGGTACTACAAAGCCGGTATCCTTCATTCCCAGGGGATCGAAAATTTCTTTCTGCAAGAAATTGCCGAAGGTTTCCCCGGAAACCACCTCTATGATACCACCTAAAATGTCCGCTGACAAACCATATCTCCATTTTTCGCCGGGATGGAAGCAAAGAGGCACCTTGGCAATCCGCCGGCAATACCCCAGCGTATCGGTGTGAATGCCCTGCGCCAGCTTCTCTTTTAATTCCTTAAACAGCGCATCCATCTGTCTGCCGGGCTCGCAGCCCATATCCGGGTAGGTAAGACCGGATGTCATGGTAAGTAAATCCCAGATTTTCACCGGGCGCCTGGGCGGCACCAGTCTGCCGTCCTCCTCCATGACCTTGCAGTCCGCAAATTCGGGAATATACTTGGATACCGGATCCCAGAGGTCGATTTTTCCCCGTTCCGCCAGTATCATGGTGGCTGCTGCCGTCACCGGCTTCGTCATGGAGTACAGGCGGAAAATGGCATCCCTTTTCATGGGCACGCCGTTCTCTTTATCCGCATAGCCGTGGCTCTTAAAATATACTTCTTTGTCATCTTTTATCATCAGCACATTTGCGCCGATGATATGTCCCTGTGCAATGCCGTTTTCTACGATTTCTTCCATGGTTTTCTGGTAATCTGTCATTTGGGTTCCTTCTTTCTATGTTGTTGGGATGAAGCTGTGCTTCCTGCATTTTCCTCGCAGACCCGCTTGCGCTTAGTATGCCGGTGTGCTGTGCTTCCTGCATTTCCTCGCAGACCCGCTTGCGCTTAGTAATCTGTGAAGCCGTGCCTCCTGCCGTTTCCTCGCAGACCCGCTTGCGCTTAGTAATCACCGTAGCAGTACATAAGTTGCCAAAATACGGCAACTAAGTACTGACGGTGATTAAAAGTCTGCTTAGGAAATGGCAGGATGGCACAGCCGTAAATTTGCTACTTTGTAAAGGGCAGGGGCACAGCCGTAAATTTGCTACTTTGTAAAGGGCAGGGGCACAGCCGTAAATTTGCTACTTTGTAAAGGGCAGGGGCACAGCCGTAAATTTGCTACTTTGTAAAGGGCAGGGGCACAGCCGTCGTTTACTACTCTAAAATATCTTGATGTCTTTTCCGTCCCGGACAAAGACCGGGATAACGGACAACGGTGCGTCTACGGTAACCGTCCGGCCGCCTTCGTACAGGTTTCCGCTTACGGCGTCTTTCCATTCCGCACCCTTAGGTAAGTAAAGGGTTCTTTCCCTTGCGCCAAGCTCCATAACGGGAGCCACCAGCACATCCGGGCCGAACATGTAAACATCTTCGGTTTCCCAGCATTTTTTATCCTCCGGGAAGTCAAAGAACAGCGGGCGCATCACCGGCGCTCCGGTTTCACTGGCTGCCCGCATGCATTCCCGGATGTAGGGACGCATATTTTCCCGGACAAATAAATACTTCTTTAAGATTTCATAGTTGTCCTCGCCGAAGCTCCAGACCTCGTTGTCCTGACCGGAGGTAAGCTGACGCACATTGTCAATAAACTCCTGCTCCCTCTCGTACCAGGGGGAACGCTCTCCGTGCATACGGAATACCGGGCAAAAGGCGCCCCATGCAAACCATCTGACCAGAAGTTCCCGGAAATCTTCATCTTCAATGTTGCCACCGACAAAGCCGCCGATATCGCTGGTCCACCAGGGGATACCCGCCATGCCCATGTTTAAGCCTGCCTGTAACTGCTCCCGCATGGCACGGAACGAAGAATAAATGTCGCCGGACCAAGTCAGCACTCCGTATTTCTGGCTGCCCGCCCAGGCACAACGCACCAGGGACATGATTTCTTTTTCCCCGGACTCTTTCAGCCCGTCATAAAAGCCCTTGGCATACATAGCAGGATAAATATTGCTGCACTGCAGTGCCGGTCCGATGTAATAACGGGTATTGTCAAAATCGTAAGGTCCGTATTCCGGCTCCGCTTCATCCAGCCAGAAAATACGGATGCCCTTCTTATAATAATTTTCCTTGCATTTTTCCCAGACAAATTTTCTGGCGCCGGGATGTGTGGCATCGTAAAATACCGTGTTTCCCATCCAGGTCATATGGAGGCCGTTTCCCCTGTCGGAATGCACGAGATACCCTTTTCCGTTCATCTCCCAGAAGTTTTCGCTGCGCTCATCCACCGTGGGCCAGACCGAAACAACCGTTTCAATGCCCATATCCTTCAGTTCTTTTACCATGGCATCCGGGTCGGGCCAGTCTCTTTTTTCAAATTTGAAATCCCCCTGCATGGTCCAGTGGAAAAAATCCACCACAATGGCATCCATGGGGAGTCCGCGTCTTTTATGCTCTCTGGCAACCGCAAGGATTTCCTCCTGGGTACGGTATCTTAATTTACACTGCCAATAGCCCAGACCGAATTCCGGCATCATGGGCGTTCTGCCCGCTGCCGCACTGTAATGCAGCTCAATTTCCGCCGGGGTATCGCCTGCCGTGATGAAATAATCTAATTTCTTGGTTCTCTTCGCATACCATTCCGTCTTGTTGGTACCGAAGGTTGCCGTGCCGATTGCAGGGTTGTTCCAGAGGAAGCCATAGCCTCTGCTGGAAACATAAAAAGGCACGCTTGCCTGGGAATTCCGCTGGGCAAGCTCCAGAGTGGCGCCTTTTTTATCCAGATGCTTTTCCTGATACTGCCCCATGCCGAAAATTTTTTCATCATCATACGCTTCAAAACGCGCCGTCAGCTCATAATCGCAGGAGCCCATGACCGGCTTTAACTCTCTCGCATCCACACGGATGGGCACACAGTAGCGGTTAATACGGTTGCGGTTGCGCCAGTATTCCTCCGTCAGCACCTCGCCTCTCTGATTTAAGAAACGAATCCAGCCCTCGGGACTTACTTCCGCCGTAATTTTTCCGTTGGTAAGCGTTGCCACCGTACCGGTCTGGTGATATTTTTTCCACTCATCTCCCTTGTACCAGGGGTCCGTCACATCCACTTCCGTGAACGTAATCACCGGCGTCACTTCTTCCACCCTTTCGCAAAGCGCCCAGTCATTTTTGTCCATCTCCGGCTCCGCCGTCATGCGGACGCGCAGGGAACTCTCTCCCCAGCATTCTATGTAAACCCGTGTGATTCCTTCTTCGATAACCAGCCTGTTTCCTTCCTGCCTGACCATACCTGCCTCCTGTGTGATAATTTATTGGTAACTTAGTTCTGTTTCATTTTATTATAAGGAAAAAACAGGATAACGTATACCCTGTTTTTTGTAGTTTGAATACCTTACATTTTGTGAAATTTTACCTTGCCACTTTCCGGCGTTTATCTATTTTTTTAACGATTGCGTACCCTATAATTCCCGACAGAATGCCCACTACAGCTCCACCCAGTACATCCGTCGGATAATGCACGTAAAAATACAACCGTGAAAAAGCAATCAGTACTGCCAGAACAAGTGCGGCAATCCATGCCTTTTTCATTTTTGCCAGGAACAAAGCCGTCATAGCCGCAAAGGACGCAGCCGTATGCCCCGACGGAAAAGAAAAATCAAGGGGCTTTTTTATGAGAATGGCAATAGCCGTATTGACGTCATACGGTCTCACCCTTGCCACCAGATTTTTCAGAATGAGGTTGCATAAAATAAGGTCCATTAGAAGCGCTGCCGCTACGATTATCCCCGTCTTTCTTGTCTTCGGCAGTATCAGCAAAACAACCGCCAGCACAATCCAGATAATACCGGCATTGCCGAGACTAGTGATAAATGCCAATATTTTATCAAGCAGCGGCGTATGTATGGTCTGTAAAAAATCCAGAAATCGAAGTTCCATGAGTACTCCTTCTTTGTTATGGTATGGTCTCTATGTCATAAGCCTTCGCCTTCAGGACAATCGTTTCTTTCCCAAACACCTCTTTAATCAGCTTTCACTCTAATTGCTCTCTTCTTTTCAGGTGCTTCAACAGTCCTTCTTTACCCAAAAGCCCGTGCATCTGCCCATAGGGAGATGCCTCTATATAACTTACCATAAGTGGGAACCAAAGTTCCACACCATTTTCATCCGCTCTTTCTTTTTTTATTACCTCGAGGCTTCCCACAATATCCTCTACGTCCAGATAAAGAATTTTATACGGATTATTTTGCAAGATTTCATGCACTTTTCTATAAAAAGCCAAGATTTCATCGTCCTGCATCTGCAGATACAGCATCATGTTTTCCAGAATATTCTGAAACATGGCACATTCAAAAATTTCGTCCTCCGTCTCCCATGCCGAAAACCTGGAAAGTACTGTATTTTCAAATGTTTCCCTATCCAGATTGCCGTTGTAGATCTCAAACTGCTCCATGTATTTGTAAAAGCCCGGAATATCCGTCAGAATCCGCGTATAGGGAATGACACGGTGATTTTTCTCCAGCACGGCATACCTTTCTATTTCCTCCGATAATGACGGAAATCTTGCAAAAATGCTCTGATAGGTCGTTTCATCCACATAAGCACACCACGCCAAATCCACCGGCGTATAATCTCCCTCCCGACAGACCTTTTTCTCCGGATAATTTTCTGCCAGGCGGTTTACCAGCGTACTTTTGCCCGCTCCCTGCAAGCCTTCTATGAAGTACGACTGTTTTTGTGTCATAACGTTTTCCCATCTATGCACCGAAGCAGCGCTTCACATCCCTTTACCACATCTTCGTAGGTCTTTCGGAAGTCCCCCGTATACCAGGGGTCCGATATGGGCCTGTCCTCTCCCGCAAAGGAAAGCAGCAGTTTTATTTTGCCGCCCTGTTGCCCCGTCATCCGCTCTATGTTTTTTATATTCATATAATCCATGCCAATCAGATAATCATACGCATCATAATCGGACTTTTTTAGCTGCACCGCCCGTTTCCCATCGCAGGAAATCCCGTGCTTCGCCAGTTCTTCCCTCGCCGGCGGGTACACCGGATTACCGACACCGTTCCATATTTCTTCCGTACTGGTAGCTGCCGAAGCGATTTCAAACCGGTCGGCAAGACCACGTTTTTCTACCATATCTTTGAAAACAAATTCCGCCATCGGGGAGCGGCAGATGTTGCCGTGGCAAATGAAAAGTACTTTTATCATAGTTTTGTTTCTCCCTGATTTGTCCCGGAATGCCCTGTTTTGCTCCGATTTGCCCTTCAATTTTTCAGATGTATTTCCGCTTACTCTGTCACTGAAATGCCGAAATATGGAAAAATAGTGCAAGTTGGAGCAAGCTGTAGTAGTCAAATGGTAGTAAAACCAAGGCTATATTACTACCGTTTGATTCAAAAATCACTCTAATAACAAAAAAAACAGCTGAATAATCAGCTGTTCTTCCCACTTGCCTGGCGTACTCAAAAGTACGCTTAATACAAAGTATCAGTTACCAAGCGTATACAGTCCATCTCTGTCTGTACTATTATAATATACTCTTCTTACGGAAATGTCAAGGTCAAATGGCTATCTATCTGTCGCAAATTTCGATTTTTTGTTCTATAAGATGTCCAAATTCTATTTGCCAATATATCACTTGCCTGAATCATATAATTTGAGCTCGAATCACAATATTGAATATTTACACTCACATTTGCATCAAATAAATGGGGATGTCTAATACCATAGTCAAAGTTAGCAATTCCGTATTGTAACTCCTCCATTATGGAATCTCTCAAATCATAATAACCATTTGTTGCCGTTAATTGTTCGTCTATGTAGATAGATATCTTGATTTCTTCATCTTTAGAAATTATACCATCTGCAATCAAATGATTTAGTTTATTTTTAACACATCTCTTTAAAACATAATCTTTATATCTACAAATAGATTTTTTATCAGCAAGTATGTGATTATAAACCCTTGAAATATCAACAACCACATCAACAGAATCATATTCTCTTACAGAATTAAATAATGCCCTTTTATGTCTTACTTCAAGATTAGCAGCCTTCAATTCATCTGTACGTCCTAACGCCTTCTTTAGTTTTCTATTTGCATTAATATACTTACGTTTAGCAACATCAAGAGTATTGCGATCCGTAAATACATATCCTGCATATACAAAATAGCCACTTGGCTCATTTTTATGAAGAACACCAGAATCATCAAAGAAAAAAATCACTTCTTGTACTATATCGCCCACCTCAGTTCTTGTCGATAATAAGCATATTATATCAAAAAAAGATGAAATTAACAAGGTGAGACTTTTAGCTAAAGAAACAAAAGCACTCAAGCATTGCCGCCCAAGTGCTATATTCGGATTCTAGTTATATTCTCAACCACCCGAAACATCTTTTGGATCACAGGCTGCTCGCCTGTGGTCTTTTCAATTTCTGCCTTGGCAGCATTCAGCTTCTCCATGCAAAACATCTCGTCCTTGGAATCTTCCAGGCCGAGGTACGTGTATGTGCTCATAGTCACACCGATGTCTGAATGCCCCATGAGGTATTGTAGTGTCTTCGAATTCATTCCTGGTTTTGTCATATTCAGACAATACTGTGTCGACATACATAAGGTGTAATATTTGGCATGGGAAAGGTTGAAATATCTTCAACTTCGTCTACAAAAGAAATAATATGCACAATCCATATACTTCTATTGCTGCTCCGGATGCCTCCTGGGAAGAATGCTTTCGGAATAACTTGCTATCAATCTATAAAAATGTCCCCGCTTCCTATATCCGCTTTCGGAAATATAGAGTAGATAATCCATACGCCAAAGCTCCAATAAAAACCGGTATGCCAAAAATAGCTGTCTGTATTCCACTTATGATGCCTGTGTTTTTCATGTATATGAATACACCAATATAGCTGATAAGTGATATAAACAAAGTTACTCCACATGAACTTAGTTTGATCTGTTTGTTTCTTTCGTCCTTTTCCTCAATCAGAACCTTCTTATAACTATTTTGGTTTCTTGCATTGATCATCATTCCCGTACCACCGCTCAATAATGCTACCAACAATATAAAACTCACGTTTTCTAACCATGCAATGTCAGTTACCGTGCTGACCACACACCCTAATATAATATATTGCAAAACCGCAACAATTACCAAAACAACTCCGGTTCTTTTATATTCTTTTCTATTCATCACTATCCTCCTCATAGATAAAAATCTCTTCAATCGTCATACCAAAATAATGTGCGATCTTGAAAGCAAGCTGTATGGAAGGGTTGTATCTTCCTTTTTCCAAAGAGCTGATTGTCTGACGTGATACTTCTAAACTGTCTGCAAGTTCTTCTTGTTTTATTCCTCTTTCCTTTCTTAATTTTTCTAAATGATTTTTCACTATTTATCTCCCTCGAACTCTCATCAAATAGTTCTCCGTTTTTATTTAACATTCTACAGATAGAAACTATTTTTCGTCAATGTAAAGTATACTTTACATCGACATCGTACTATAACTCAGGTCAAATGTCAGGTTTACTTTACATTGTATCTGAATAGAGCGCAGTCTCAAGATTTCTCCTAAAACTACGCCTACCGTTGTGTTTGAAAGCTGCTTCCGAATGGAATACACTTTTTTCATTGTTCTATTCTTTCCATCCGTGATAGAAAAACATTTAATCAACAAATTCCACTTCGACCACAAGGGATGTCTGCTCGGGATTAAGCTTCCTTACCAGATCCGAAATTATTATTTGAGCAGATGTTTTTGCACTCTTATAAAATTTTGTATTGGATTTCATGTAATTCTTCAATTTTTCATACCCAGCCCTTCTCAAATTAATTGCAAGATCAGTACCTACAGAAATGCTCTTATTACAGATTCCATTTTGCCAGAATAATTGGTTTGCCTGTGTTATCCTGCAGTTCGTTAATTCCGGTCTCGGAACCCTCACTAATACGTATTGCCGATCGTAATCTATGATGAATTCGCTTGCTTTCATATCTACCGTAAAAATTCCGTCACCGTAAAACTCCATCCAGACCTCAATGCCGTCATCATTGTCTTTTTTCGATTCAATCACATATTCCACATGATCAGCTTGGAGGAGAAGCAAGTCCTCTGGCTGATGCAATCATTGACGTAAACGTCAAACCATACGCCTGACGCTAAAATATACGCCGCTGGATTATGAGCGGCGTGGTTTCCTGCATTCTTCCGGAAGACTTTCTGACCATGGCATTAAGTAATCCAGCTCTGCAGGATCTATATTTCCTTTTTCGTCACAGTGTTTTGGTAACTCTGTGAGTATATATCTGAAATAATAATACGGACGAAGATGATTCAGCTTTGCAGTTTCCGGAGGAAATATAGAGTTTTCAAGGTTCAAAAATATATTGATATCGCCTGTATGCCGTCCTGGGATGCCTTATCACAGATTCTTTTAAAGCACATAAGCGAAAGATATGCAGAAAAAATACCGGCAAAAAATTCTCGTTTTGCACAAAACTAAAATATCTTTTGCGGATGAACATCCCTTATTTTAGGGTGGACGGGATTCAGCCCCATCATTAGCATTTCGTACTGCCCGCATGTAAGCTGCATTGCTTCTTCAGGAGTACGGGGCCATGAGAAAGAGCCGTCTTCCAGTCTCTTGTATAAAAGCAGAAATCCATTGCCCTCCCACAAGAGCCCTTTAATCCGGTCCCCACGTCCGCCGCTGAAAAGAAAAAGTACATTTTTCTCAAACGGATTCATATCGTACTTTGTTCCGATTAGTTGTGCAAGGCCATCGATTCCCTTTCGAAGATCCGTTCTGCCACAGGCAATGATAATCTTCGAAATACCTGCTGCTTCAGCGAGCATGGCCGATCACCTCAAACAGCTTATCGAGTAACGAATCGGATGCGGTGTTAGAAACACCAATGAGCATGGTTCCGGTCTGTATGGTAATATCCGGATGAAATCTATTTCCGTCTGGTACAACGGGATTCATGACCGGTAGCGGAACTTCCGCAAATGCAACTTCACCATGCATTGTTTTCAAACATGCCGTATCAGATGAAGTTTTTGCAAGCTCATACGTTTCCTGACGGATTCTTTTGATCCAGTGATAATAAGTCTGTTCGCAAATGCTGTTTTCATCAAGCCACTGCTTGACAGTCATACCTTCCGGTCTTTGCAGACATTGATTGATGATATTTTTCCAATACTGTTTGCGAACTTCGTGTGTACATTTGTCCATTGAATTTGCCTCCTATAAAAACTACAAAAACTCCAAAGAATTTTTAGATTTTTTATAGTATGGCACAGATTCAGGCTTTAGTTAAGGCGGGAGATTTGACGTTTACTCATTGACCGTATTGCCCATGACAGCTATCAGATCAACATCACAAGCATTAATCCTGAACATGACAGATCGATGCGAGAGATATACGGTCTAGATAAAACATTACGCGTGTAAACTCGCATAGATGATTTCCACTTCCGGACATCTGATTTCCAATTTTCCGGAAGTGCGATTTCATCGCACAAGAATATTCACTTTCTTCGTCTTAGCTCTACACTATCTGCACATTTGGTTCTACTGTCAGTCTATCCCCACATACCTTTCCTTCGTTCAACATTTTTTCTGACAAAGTTGAGTTGTTCATACTATCTAAAGATTTTGTGAGACGCAAGTCTTACACTCGGCTCTGCCATTTGTAAGAAAAATGAATTACTTTACTAATGCTTTTCTTTTTTTATCCATTCCAAAAAGTTATTCATATCATTTTCAATCTCCTATACATCAAAGTCAATTAGCGGTGTTTCTGATGACATTGAATGATCATACGCGGAATACTTCGTCATCATCGCATCAACTGTACTACAGTCTTCCTTCGTTATCGTTGGGAGATTCCTCGTATAAATGATTATTTAGAAGAGATGGCAAAGACCATCTACGACTATTGGTTTGTGCAGTTTGATTTCCCTGATGAAAATGGTAAGCCGTATAAATCCTCAGGAGGTAAAATGGTAAATGCTAATGGTCACATTATTCCAGAAGGCTGGACATTTTGTAAAGTACAAGATATTATTTCAAATATTTGCACCGGTTTGAACCCAAGAGATAATTTTAAACTAGGAACAGGTGATATAAAATACATTACCGTTAAAAATCTGACCACTAATGGAACTTTAGATTTTACAGGTTGTGACACTATTGATGAATCAGCACGAGCTATTGTTCATAACAGATCTGATATTCAAATTGGAGATATCTTATTTGCAAGTATCGCCCCATTAGGACGTTGCTACCTCATTCAATCAGAACCTACAGATTGGGATATCAACGAATCTGTATTTTCAATTCGTGCAAACACTGATATTGTTACGCCAGCATTTTTGTATTTATATTTTATGAGTGATGCTTTTATTAAACATGCAACATCTAGTTCTACTGGAAGTATTTTTAAAGGCATCCGTATAAATACCCTTCTGGAAACAGAACTATGTATACCACCATTATCTGTCATTTTAAAATTTGAAGAAAGGCTTGCGTCTTCATTTACCTTAAAATCAAAGAATTATGAGGAAATTCAAAGGTTATCCAATTTACGAGACTGGCTTCTTTCAATGTTGATGAATGGTCAGGCCACCATTGAAGATTGATATGGTAAATAATCATTTATACTGTTGTTATTTCGTATTTTTCTATCAATAGCAGATAATGTTGCCGCAATTTTACTCTGTTCCTCATGACTTGGTAAATTTATTTCTATATCGCCTAAAATATCAGTATTTAACGAAGCCATTGTAGAGCCCACAGCAGAATTGTTTATCTTTGCTTTTACTGCATCAGTCAACAAATAATAAGATACAAAATCTGGAAGAACGAAAGAATCTGTAAACCTTACCCGAATGCAATTAGAACCCTGCATCCAACCATCTTGCCCCTTTGTAATTAAACAATGTCTGTCAACTGAACCTCTCCTTCCAAAGACAATATCTCCCTTTCTCAGCTTATGATCAGCCAATCTTTCCAATGTATCAATCCTAACATAGTCAAGTCCTGTTGTAATAATATCTCCATACCCTATATTTTTGACATTTATTACCGGTGTTCCCTCTAAAGCATACTCGTTAGCACTAAACTGTGTGCCAAATGGACCTGTTTTTAATTCGGATATTTCTCTAAGTTTTACTGTTCTCATTGAACTTCTCCTATCCAATGTATTTTCTATGAGCAATTTTAACATTACTCTGCTTAACCATTGCATATTGCAATGTTGTATCTATGCGTTGATGCCCTAATAATTTTTGTAATTGTTCTATTGGCATCCCCTTATCAATGGCTACTGTTGCCAGTGTTCTTCTAAACTTATGTGGATGAACTTTGTCTATATTCAACCGCTTCCCCATTTCTCGAAGTCTCAGTTCTATTCCACCTATTTTCATTCGATTGTATGGTGCTTTAAGTGATACAAACAATGCATCATTATTATCTGTCCTTGAATCAAGATAATTCTGCAAATGGATCTTCGTTCTGGCATCAAAATATACCATTCGTTCCTTATCACCTTTACCAAACACAATACATTCTCTTTCATCAAAAGAGATATCATCTCAGGATGAATGTGAGTATTTCGGTGTGTCCGACATCGCAGTTAAAGAATAAACAGATTTTTCTGTTTGGAACTGCAGGCTTTGGTGGCAGTGATATCTATTTCCGGAAAATCCTGAGTCAGGTTAAGCAGTTCATTGACGCAAGCAATGTTATCGTCGGAGAGTATATGTGTCAGGGCAGAATGCCTCAGTCTGTCCGGAAACGCTACTTGAAAATGAAGGAAGCTCCTGATCATCCGGCAAATCTTGATGTATTGATCCAGAATTTTGACTGTGCATTGTCTCACCCTGATGCAGATGACCTGGAGAGACTCAGACAAGCCGTTAGGAACTCATCCTTCTGATAAGACCATAAAATAAGGCAGCCCCACATAGCTGAGTCTGCCTTACTATCTTTATTTAACATTGACGCCACTGGCATATTGCTGTAGAAACTGTTTCTTTCCACATGGTCTTCCCAAATAATATCCCTGCAGATAATCAACCTTCATTTCTTTCATTTTCAGAAACCATTCTTTTTCCTCGATGCCTTCTGCGCATATCCTGACGTTAATACTATGTACCATGGAGATGATATTTTTATATAATTCATAATCCCTGTCACTGTTCATCGCCTTGGCAGTAAAATCCCTATCCATTTTCACGTAACTTGGATTCATATCACGGATACAATGAAGATTCGAATATCCTGTTCCAAAATCATCGATCACAAAGGGAATCCCGTTCTTGTCCAGAGTTTTACGGAATTTACAGAACGAAGGTGTCATATCCATAAATCCGCTTTCTGTCATTTCAACACATAAGCATTCCGGCTGTAATGAATATTTTTGAATTGCATCCAGAATATCCCGCTCCACATTGCCTTGCAGGATCTGAACATAGGATACATTTACATTCATCCGGAAGTCAGGAATATATTTCTGCATTTCACAGCACATCGCTGCAGCTTCGTTCAAAATATATCTTCCAGCGGGAATGATCAATCCGGTCTCTTCCAATAATGGGATAAACTCCATCGGTGAAACAAACTCCCGCCCTTCTTCCGTTATCATGGAAAAACGCATCAGTGCCTCTGCTCCAATGATCTGTTCGGACTGACAGTCCACGATCGGCTGATAGTATACTTCAAAGCCATCATAATGATTCACAATAGCATTGCGAAGTGTTGCTATGATTCTTCCTTGTCGTAAAAAGACCTCATAGTCATCCTCGTCAAAAATATAGAATCCATTTTTACCCATGCTTTTTGCCTGTTTCAAGGCAAATTCAAACTTTTTGCGGCATTCTTCGGTTCCCTCACAAAATGTTGCTGCATCTATAACACCAATAGAAATAGAAAATATAGCTTCATAATTTTCGGCTACTATGAAATTATGAAGTTTATCTGTAATCTTTTCTTTCAGTGCCACAGCGTCTTCTGCGGAGGAAGCTTCCAGATCCACGATCACATACTGATCCGCTACCAGATGGTAAATTCTCTGCTTGTCTGAAAGGCATTCCTTCATACAGCCAGCTACGCTTTTCAGGATATAATTACCATAATCAGCTCCCCTGGAGCTATTGATCGCTCCAAAATCATCAATTCCTATATGCATAAAAAATCCCTTGGTAATGGGTTCTTTTTGTGCACACAGGTAAGCAAGGAATTCCGGACCGCCAAGCAGTCCTGTGACATTATCGGCTCTTCTCTTGTTGCCGGTCTCATTCAAACACCCGACCAGATACTCTGCCTTTCCCTGCTGATCATTGATCACGATACCACGGCAGTTAATCCAGACCGGCATACCTTCTTTATCAAGCCACCTGCAATGAAGATTATGTACCATTTCTCTTCCTTCGCATATATCCGCAAGATGCTTTGCAAGCATCCTGCGGTCTTCCTCATATACTACCTTCATAACTTCATTTGCAGCATCTGTCAAAACATTTTTCGACATATTAAACCGTTTCACAGCTGACTGTGAAATCTCAAAGATATTATTCTGCAGATCAAATATATACAGGTAATCATCCATACATTCTGTAATGATCTCAAATAAGATTTCTGCTGTCTGCTCTCCAAACACTCTAAATATATCATTAATCACAACAAGTACTTTCCTTCCAACAACTGCACTCTATTCCTGCTATTTTCTAGAATAGCTTAAAGATATTCACACGGTCATGCATCTTGGTTGCTCCCTCTGCCAGATTAATACTGATTGCGCTATTCTCTTCGGAGGATGCAGCATTGTCCTGCACTACACTGGACAGCTGTTCAATTCCCTGGCCGATCTGCTCCAAGGACTCTGCCTGGGAGTTGGCTTTCTCCATGGTGTTCTCTGCAAGCTCTGCAAAGGCCTCCATATCTGCAATGATCTGATTGAATGCGTCTGCTGTTGTTCTTGTAATCGTATTGCCCTTTTCGATTTCCACTAAGGTCTTATCGATCAGATCCCTTGTATTTACAGCAGATTTTGCACTGTCTGCTGCCAGCTTGCCGATCTGATCTGCCACTACTGCAAAGCCTTTTCCTGCTTCTCCCGCTCTGGCAGCTTCAATGGAAGCATTCAGGGATAACAGGTTGGTCTGGGATGCAATATTCTCGATATCTGTGATAATATTACCGATCTCCTTGGAGATATCTGTAATGTGCTCCATTTCCATCAGCAGATCGTTCATTTTTTCTTTTTCTTCGTTCGCTTTATTTGCAGAGGCTTTTACACGTGCAGATGCACTCTGTGTTTCCTTCGCTGTATCTGCCGCCAGATTCACGACCGTATCAATGGTGGCATTCAATTCCTCGATGACTCCTGCCTGCTCTGTTGCACCATCCGCCAGGGATTTTGATGCATTTTCCACCTGGGATGCATTCGATGATACCTGTTCTGCCAGATCGCTGATCTCGGTCAGGGTACTGTTAAACCGTTTCAGAATATACAGCAGTGATTCCTTCAATTCCGAGAAATCGCCTAGGAAATCTGTAATATCATCACCATTTTTGGTCAGGTCACCCTGCGCTATTGCCTTTACCTCCACAGAGATCTCGCTGACATAACCTGCCAGAATACCTATGGCTTCTTTCAGATTCCTGATGGTATCGCCAAGCTCATCCTCAGACTCATAGGTAAGCATTTCTACATTAGACAGTTCGCCCTTACGCAGGCTGGCAACTGCTGTCTCTATCTGTTCTATCGGCTCGGTAATGGATTTGGTAATGATCCTTCCGATCAGTGTCGTCACTCCAGCAATCGCAAGACCTGCTGCCACGATCACAATAAATATGATTACAGTGCATACATTAGCCATGGTCTTTGCCCGGTCTAATTCTTTCTGGAACTCATCACGTAATAAAGTTAATTTTTCAGCAAAAACTTTATATTCTTCATACACCTCTCCGATCATAAGCTTTGCTGCTTCCTGCTGTTTACCCTCACGGCTTAACTGCAAAATTTCATCCGAAGCAGCCCTGTATTCTTCCCATCCTGCGCTTGCTGCTTTATAATCAGCTTGTCCTTTTTGAGCATCACTGTCTGCATTGATGATCGCATCCAGATTCTCACCGGTATCTTGGATCTGACTCTCCAGCTTCTGAATTTCCTCTTCACAGGCAGTCATAACCGATTCATCTGATTCTACCAGATGCTGGTACTGCTTGATTCTGTATTTCGCAGTCATTGTCTCTAAATCCTGCAGATATTCCAATGACGGAGACCAGACCTCTGTGATCTTCTCTATATTTGAACGGATCACTAATGTCGAGATCAGTGCCACCAACACTAAGAATAATGTCATAACAAGCACTGTCATTCGATATACTTTTAATTTTCCTGCAACCTTTAAGTTAGCTATACGCTTTTTGATCTTTTCCATGATAGTTTTTCCTTCCTTTGTAAATTCATTTTTGTTTATCCACAAATAGTTATAATATAGCATACTTTATTAGAAAAATCTATTACAAAAGTATTAAATCATTTTCTACTAAATATTAGTGGTTCTATTGCTAGAAACTGGTGAAAATTAATCTAATTTCTGTCTCCTGGATGAACACCTTTCACCATGCTGATTTTTATTCTATTTTTAGTTTATTGACGTGAACCTAAATTACGCTTCTTGCATAGTTGATTGGGATTTGAGCTTCATTACTATTTAATCTGTTTTTTTCTCTGCATAAGCTTTGTAACAGTTCCTCAATCTCCGTTTTGCCTGTATGATAAATCACAGCCATAAACTCATCGCCGCCATATCTTCCCACAAAATCCTTGTCCGGGATCTGTCTCGATTTCTGTTTTTAATTTCTCCCAATAATCACTCTGAACCTGCATAATTGATCACACGTGCAGTCCCTTGTAACCTGGTAATCTGTACCATTATCATAATAACTCAAACTTCGCACATTAAAATGTGCCTATAATAACTGGCATGAAAATAGTATGAAACCAATAGTTTTGATATAATTGAGTTGCCAAAAAACAATTACAAACCGGAGGCTCATGCTATGAATAAAAGTATAACACAAGCGACTCAAAATGATAAGCATATTTCTAAATCTATCAAACGATTTTTTACAAGGTTTCATATTTCCTCAGCCTTGAAAACTGCCAATGCCTATAAAATGAAAGGCACTCCGGTAACGGAGATTTTTCAATACATGTTTCTGCTGATTTTCTCCAACAGAAGTATGTATATGAGTCTGCTTACAGGAAAAGATGCGTTTTACTACAATCCTTGCATTCAGAATCATAAACAACGCTATTCTTCCACTGGATTCGGAAGACCGTGCCAATGTTCTTATTATAGACGATTCCATGTTTGAACGTAACCGTTCTAAAAAGGTAGAGCTTCTTGCAAAGGTCTATGACCACGCAAAACATAAATATCGCTTCGGATTTAGAATGCTTACTCTTGGATGGTCAGATGGGAGTACATTTTTGCTGGTAAACAGCATTCTTCTTTCTACAGAAAACAAAAAGAATCGTATCAATGAAGCGGCTGAGGTAGACAAAAGAGACTCAAATCGTGGGGTTCAGGATATTCTCATTCTCTGCTCCAGCGTATTTTTTTCAATCCCGACTGACACGCTCCTGATAGTGTTCCTGAAATACTCTCAGGAGCTGCGTGACTTCTGTGGCTTTGATGTTGTACCGGATGACTCAAAATACGCTCGCCTTAAACAGGATTTCTTATCGGACTTGTTTCACTTTTCTCCCCCGCTTTCATTCCTTCCTCAATCATCTTTGTTATTTCACTGCAAAAATCAGAATAATCCCTGTAACCTAACAACAGCATATTATTCTTCAGCTTATCCAGTGCCTCTTCAAATCGTGCTGTATCCTTTTTTCCCACTTTACAAAAAATGATACGGTATGGCGAGTCTTCTTTTGCATATTCCCTCTTGTATTTTATTCTTACCTTATCTTGCACAAATAACCGGTCAGCCGGATAGGAACTATGGTCTATATATGTATAAAACACGGAAAATATCGAAAAATTGCTCATTCTCCAGTAGTTTTTCATCCTTTTCTCCTTCTGCATGTTATGTCCTTGGCAACTGGTATCAGCTTACTGCCTTGCATACAATTTGTCATTGAACCAGTAGTTTAAAATATATTCCCTTTAAAAGAACAATATCCCCGTCAATATCGAGGATATCTTCCATACTTGTATGTAGTAACCTGCTTAAGATTACAAAATTGTCCAGGCTCGGTAATGACCTGCCAGAAAGCCATTTGTAAATGGCCTGCGGATTTTCAAATCCCATGGCATTCTGCCATCCTTCGTTTTCCACGTTTGTGGTCCGCTCACACTGTATGTCATCTGTCAGTGTATGACATTTGAACATGATTTCTTCCTCTTCCCCATAGGTGGGTCTATTATCGTTATTTTCCGGATTCATTCGTCCATTTTCAAATCCATCGTAAAATAAACTGTCCAAGAAACAATCCCGCTAAAAAAGAAGTCAGATTTGCTGCAAGTGAATATACTGTTGCTTCATAAGTCCCGATTGGCGGATCATTTGTTTTTTTAAGTGCAACAGAATATACAAAAGCTTCCGCTGCGGAAATGATTATCTCAGTTAAAAGATACAGAAGGGCAGTATAAAGTCCCATACCATATAAACTGATATTCCATAAAAGACTGATATTCAGAAATAACTGCGTAACGACATTTGTTACAATCAGTACGCATATTGATTTTTTCCCTTTGATTTGAAAAAGAAATGCTACACCAATCTCTATGATAATAGTCAGTACAGCCCGTACTGTAACCAGCAATGCTGCCCCCATCCAGTCATACGAATCATTTTCCAACAGAAGTCTTCCATCTTCTGATATTTTATTGATATCTACTATATACACTTCCTCAAATTTTTGTCTTGTATAAAAATCACTTTCCAACATTTTATCTTCATCCGGAAGATATACCACCAGTTTATATTTTTCAGGCGGCATATAACCGCAGGCCATTCTCGGATTTTCTTCATTGATAATCCAGATATCCTCAACAAACCTTGCCTTTTCTTTCTCGGAATAATTTAGAAAAGTCTGCTTGATTTCTTCAGGAACCTGCCTCCAATTGCCGGATGATACTGGTGATGGTCCGCCTTCCAGTGCATAAAGGCTGGCATAGATTGTCCTATCACCAATATTTTCAAACGCAAAATAGATACAGGGCTTAGGTCCCATATCTGCATATACTGTCATTGGTTGCATAAATATAAATATAAAAAAAGTTAATATTACTATATACTTTTTCTTCATCCTTAAACCTCTCACTTTTGGGATTCGATTGTTTCAGGTGATGTCACGCCAATCCACCGGATAAAAGCTGTTTTATCTGAACTATTATAGCCGGTACTTTCATAAAACCTTAAAAACGCAGATATAATCTCCCTATTTTTCCCGCAGAGAAGTCATCCACAGATAAAGAACTCCCAGAAGCACTATGCTTCCCACCATGACCCTGATCATCTGCTCCACGCTTACCACGTGCCTGCGAAACTGCGGATTGCATTCCAGGGTATCCTTGACGGCCGCAATCATTTCCTCCGGCAGATTTTGTTTCTCCATCTCTTCAATAATACCACGCAGCATGTGATTCTTCAATAAAGAAGTTCCGTAAGTGCTCGGCAGATAAGACAATACTTTCTGCAATCCAGTGCCAAAATTGGATATTGGCATATAGGCTCCGCACAAAAAGCCGTAACCGGCGCTGACGATGGTTCCCACTGCCGAAAGCTGTCCCTGTGTCGTCAGCGGAAGGCCGATAATGCCGGAAAGTGTGCTGCAAAAAGCACAATCAGTATCTCATCCCCCATAATCCACAGTACATCAGCCGCACTCAAATACCACCCCATTTTGTACATATAGCACAGGCACAGAATAAGTGCCAGTCCGTTTCCCAAAATAGTGGTGCTTTTTCCGGCTCCGTTTACCCCCAGAAAAGCAAACAGCTCTCCCTTTTTCACCTGAAAACTCAGGTCGTTTACTGCTTTTACATCCCCAAAGCTTTTGCTTAAGTGACTGATTTTAATAATTTCCGGTTCCACTGCATCATCCTCCTTACACATGACTCTCATGTCTTTTATCACCTATGCTTTTTATAGCGGATTTTCGAAGATGTGTCTATGGGATTCAACGTAGGATGCCTTATTTTACATGTAAGCTGCAGATATTTGCGTTTTCCTACGTAGAAAGGCGAAGTACCTTGCAGGGTACTCCGCCTTTTCATTCGTTGCCTGGATGTTAAATCATCCAAATCGGTACAATATAATTGTCTCTGTCAATCGCTCCCAGCCCCGGTTTCATACAGATAATGGCTCCCTTGGAACGTGGTGTAGAAGACTTATCTAAAAGTTCAAATACCTTTGTCAGCTCGGTTCCGGGATTTGATGTTTTTTTGATTTCAATGGGATTTAAAACGCCGTCGTGTTCCAGAACAATATCAATCTCTTTGGCATCCTTATCCCGGTAGTAATACATATATGGCTCCATACCGCAGTTCCAATAAGTTTTGGCTATCTCCGCAACCACATAATTTTCAAGAATTGCTCCGTTCATGGCTCCACTTTCCAGTGTATCCGCACTGCTCCACTTTGTCAGGTAACATACCAGTCCTGTATCATAAAAATACAGCTTCGGTGTTTTTACCAGTCGCTTCAGCAGATTATTGGAATACGGATGAAGATAGAAAATGATTCCCAGTGTTTCCAAAATGCCCAGCCAGTTTTTTGCCTGTGTCTGGTTAATGTCCGCATCCTGCGCTATATCCGCCACATTTACCATTTGTCCGCATCTTGCTGCTGCCGCTGTCATGAACTTCAGAAACTTAAGCGAATCAATCGCATCGGACAAATCCCGAATATCCCTTTCTATATAAGTAGATAAATAACTGCTGTAAAAAATCTGGCTGTTACTATTTGCTCCGCTTACTATGGCCGGCATGGAGCCCCTGTATATCCTCTCAAAAATCCCTCTTGCATCGGTCTTATCTCTTTCTTTTTCCCGTTCAGACAGTTTCTCCAGTTCTATGGTGAAGGGTTTCATTTCTACGCCGGATATTTCTGCCTGTGACAACGACGTAAGAGAAAGCACGGCAACTCTCCCTGCCAGAGACTCCTGCACGCCCTGCATGAGCTTAAATACCTGCGACCCGGTCAGCCAGAATGCTCCCGGCTCATGATTTTTATCGGCATACTTTTTAATATACGTAAACAGTTCCGGTGCATACTGAACCTCATCGATCAGTACCGGTGGTTTATGCAATTGCAGGAACAATTCCGGATCGTTCTTTGCAAGACTTCTGTCATTCAGATCATCCAGTGTCACATATCCTCTTTCCGTTCCTTCCATCAATTTCTGAAGCATGGTGGTTTTGCCAACCTGTCTCGGTCCCGTAACCAGAACTACCGGATATTCTTTTGTGACCTGTGCTACTACCTTCTCCAGATTTCTTTTAATATAATGCATATCCGCAACCTTCTTTCGGCTGATTTATAATCTGATTATATTTTAGCCGAAAATCTAAAAAAAAGCAAGATAACAACTGCATTTTTCGGACGAATAAATGTGTTTCATCTGCGTTTTCGGGAGGAACAATAGGCTGCTTTCCTAAAACTATGCCGCATATTCTTTTATGGCGTCCCCAACAGTCCGGTACCGGGGCGAATCCAGTACGGCCAGCAGAGCTTCATAGGGATCTTTCTTCCTTGGGTCCGCTGCCACTTTCATGGCATTCTGGGAGAATCCAGACAGGAGACACAGACCTTCTTCATTGTCCACCTTGGGAATGGTGTCCGTTCTGCCGCACACATTCCAGAAGATGAGACGCGGCATCCGGTAGCCGTTTTCTTCGTATTCTGCGGCAATCCTGTCAAACAGAGTGTCATTTACGGTATTCCGTCTTCTGGAATACCAGTCGCAGTTTCCGACAGCCCAGTCAAATTCCATGTCGGAAATGATGAGCACCTGTTTGGGCAGTTCTTCCCGGGGTACATCCTTACTTTTTGCCATGTCAAGGATCAGGTTAAACACAGCTTCAATGTTGGTGTTTGCCACCTCGTCATGGGCAAACATGATTTCCATTTTGTCCTTCAGGCTGGTGTTGTCTTTCAGGTCGATGAACTGCGGATGTTCACTGAAGGTAATTGCCTTGTTGTGAAATACCCCTTTTAACTGCTCCGCAAAGTAAATAGCAAGGGAGTTGCAGACCTCAATGGCACTGACAGAACTGCTGCCGGAAGCAAAGGAAAACATGCTGCCGGAGCCGTCCGCCACCACAATGGCATCCTCCAGGCCCCAGTCGTTGGCAAACCCGTCGGCCAGGATTTTCTTCCACATTAATTCTGCCAGAAGGTCATCCTTCAGCCCTGCTCCGCTGGGAGCGTTTTTCATAAATCGATGTACGATTTCATAGGGCATCAGACCGCCTGCATTCAGTTTACCCTCGCCTGAAAGAACGCTTTCCAGGTATTCCGTCCTTCTTTCCAGATCATGCCTTGCAAATGCCCCGTCATATTTAAGATTTGCCTTGGCGGGAACTTTTGCATAATCAATGTCTGCCCATCGGAAAGCGGACATTTGCGTTTCCACCACGTTGCCGTAGGCTCTTAACCGGGACAGTGTCCTGCGGTATTCCTTCTGCGACATTTTAAAATGGTGGCAGAGTTTTCCCGCATATTCCCTTGTTTTTGCAGAAGAAGTGTTGATGCTGGGCAGCCATTTTGCAAGTAAAGAAATAGGCTCGCCGCATTTCATGGCTTCCAAATCTCTATCCAGTTGCTCCTTATAAAAAGCTGCCACGTCGGCGGCAAGGGGCGTATCCAGCATTACGAGTGCGTCATCAAAGCGTCCGTATTGCGGAATAAAGGGTAGAATTGCCTGCGCAATCTTTGGCTGGGATATGGCAAGATATTTCAATCCGATGCGGAAAGTTCTTCTTTCTCCCATTCCTTCCAAGATATCCCTTAAAAAGAACAGCCACTTTACGGCATACTTTGGAGATTCATGAAATGCTTTTATGTACCCTTCTATGATTTCGCTCTCGTTTCGGTTTCTCAAAGAAGAAACCCTGAAATTCAAATCTAACAGTGCTTTTGTCGTGGTTCGGTAGCCCACCGCACCGTTTTCGGTTACGGACGTATTTCCGTAATTTTTCGCAAAACGGACAACATGAGCTTCTGTGGTATCCACTTCTGCAATCTGCTGATCCATATGTGTTTCATCATACCAAAATGCTCTTTTCATAATTACCTCCTCGTGTTGTCCGTATTTTTCTACCAGACGCAGATAAATGAATCTTCCCATGGGGAAAAATTTTCTTCACGCGTATTTGTCCAATATGTTTTGATTGCTGTATGCGTCTGTCTGTTGTTTATGTCCTTATGATACCCTGTTTCTTCACGCCAGTATGTCCTGCAGTCCATCTTTTTCGGTCATGTGCATGAACTTCTGTAAGTCCACCACACTCCGGTTAAATAACATCAGCATTTGTCTGCCGTCCTTCCACGGATAGAGTCTGTCGGCATGAAAATGTCCGAACACCCATCGTTTATAAGAAAGCCCTTCCTCTATTTCACCCAGATATTGCTCCATCCGCTTATCCACCGTCTCCTGGCTGATATAAGGCAGAAACAAATCCCGCGGTTCATAGGATATCGGACAGGTATGGGATATCACCAGGTCAATTTCCGGTTCTACCTCCTTTATCTTTCTTCCTGTGTTCATTTCTTCCTCCGACAACTGCTCATCCTCAAACCATGCCCATCCATGGTTTAACCGGTACCATTTGTCCACACTGTAAGCTCCCGGAAGTGAAAATGTTTTGTAACCGTCAAATTCATATACAGCAGGTCCGTCGGATAAATATTATATCCGCGGGAATTTCTTTTCCACATAAATTTCGCCGCCGTATTTCTTTTTTGCCTCCCATTTTTCTGGGTGCATCTCCATTACCTTCTGCACTCTTGCCTCATGGTTTCCCCTAAGGCAGACATAGGTAAACGGATACTTAGAAAGTGCCTTCTTAAACCTTGCGTCCTGCTGGCCCTGCAGCGCATAATTTGCCCCCACATCCCCCAGCAGAATGATATGGTTGTTTCCGGTATCCAACTGCAAACGTTCTTTATTCTTTTCGTAAAAATTCCGGATTACCTCCGGTTTGCCGTGAATATCGCCTAACAGGAACCATCTTTCCTTTTCCATGGCTGCCTCCGTTTTCTAAAATGTCTTCTTTTGTGGTTCTGATATCATTGTAAACGAGAATACCCGGTTTGTCATTGAACGCATAGTTTAATTTTCTCTACAGGAAATGGATATTCAAATAGCAAAAAACGCAGAGCTTTCTTACAAAGCCCTGCGTTCGCATTACCATTATAAACTTTTACTTTCCGAGCGGCTTACCGGTCAGTTTTTCGTATCCTTCGAGGTAGATATCGATGGTCTTCTGCGCCACATCCTCGGGAAGCTTCCAGCCCTTTTCGGGATTGGCTTTCAGCCAGTCGCGGGCGAACTGCTTGTCGAAGGAAGGCTGTCCGTGGCCGGGTTCGTAAACATCGGCAGGCCAGAAACGGGAGCTGTCGGGGGTCAGCATTTCATCGCCCAGTACCACATTGCCGTTTTCATCCAGACCGAATTCAAACTTGGTATCTGCGATAATGATGCCTCTTGTCAGGGCATATTCCGCACATTTCTTGTAAAGAGCAATGGTATAGTCCTTAAGCTTGGTTGCGTATTCCTCACCCTTGCCGGGGAAGTACTTTTCCAGATGGGCAATGCTCTGCTCGTAGGATATATTTTCATCATGGTCGCCAATCTCGGCTTTGGTAGAAGGGGTGTAAATGGGTTCAGGCAGCTTGTCGGACTCCTTTAAGCCCTCGGGAAGCTTGATGCCGCAAACGGTTCCGTTCTCCTTGTAGCTTGCCCAGCCACTGCCGGTGATGTAACCGCGGACGATGCATTCGATGGGAAGCATCTGCAGTTTTCTGCACATCATGCTATTTCCGTCAAATTTCTCCTGCTGGAAAAATTCCGGCATATCCTTTACATCCACAGAAATCATATGGTTGGGAATAATGTCCTCGGTCATATCAAACCAGAACTTGGACATCTGTGTCAGCACGGTTCCCTTTTTAGAAATGATATTGTCCAGAATTACGTCGAAACAGCTGATACGGTCGGTTGCTACCATAATCAGACTGTCCCCATTGTCATAAATCTCGCGTACTTTACCTTCTTTGATTGGCTTTAATTCCTGCATGTTTTTTCTCCTTATATTTGAGTGATATTATAATAAACACTTCCATATATGTGTGTATCACTTTTTATGGTCGGTTGTCAAGGTGTAGACGGAATTCCTTTTCTTTTTACTCTGCATGTAACAGAATGGGAAAGCAGTTCTTTACAGAAGCTATGAGGTTTACCCGTCGTGAAAACATACAACTCGGATTTTGCCCGGGTCGCCCCCACATAAAACAGACGCCGTTCCTCTTCGTAGTTTTCCCGTTCTTCCCCGGATGCCTTCTCCGGGTTTTTGAGCATCTGTGCCGGCAGAATGCCGTCCGTCACATCCATCAGATACACCGTATCATACTCGAGTCCCTTGCTGGCATGTATGGTGGACAAAATAAAATTGCAGCTATAGTCCGTTTCTTTCCGGGTAAGAATATCCTGCAGTTCCCGCAGTCTTTGCAGAAGCCCCGCCATGGAGTCCTCCCGGCTTCCCAAAATCCGCAGAATTTCTATCTTATCGGCTTTCAGTCCACATCGTTCCAAATATTCCTGATACCCCATGTAATACAAAATACGCTTCACGGCTTTGTCGCCCCGTTCCGTCAGAAGCTGCTGCATATGCATGCGCGTATTCTGCACACTGCTCATGGTATAATCGCTCAGCCCATGGTAGCGCACTGCCGCATTCCACACGGAAATGTCCTGCGTTTCGCTGATTCTGGCTATCTGCAGGGCGTCCTCTTTCCGGATGTAGGTATTGATTTTGTAATAGACCTGCAAAAAGGTTTCGGCGTCCTTCGGATGCATGGCAAGCTTCATGATATTCAGCACATCCAGCACCGTGCGGTGGGTAAAAAAGGAGATTTCCGCGTTCCGCATACGGTAAGGAATTTCCTTCCGCTCCAGCAAATCAATCAAAGGAAGGGCGCACTCGTGGTCCCGGTAAAGCACCGCCACAGTGTGGGAGGCGTCCGCGGTCCCGTTGTCTGACCTGCCGCCCACTCTGCCTGCCCGAGCGGCGGCGCAGTTTTCCGCCACGGCTGTCAGGTAGCGGTACTGGTCGTCCCTTGTTTTCACCGCAATCTCCTTTACAACTTCCTCTCCGTCTTTTATCGCGCGCATGTGCTTTTTGTGGCGGAGCGTGTTTTTCTGGATAAAGGTATCGGCAGCCTTTACGATGCCGGCGCCGGAGCGGAAGTTTTCTTCCATTAAAAGCACCTTGGCACCGGGATGGTTTTTCTCAAAGGAAAGCAACGCCTCCGGGTACGCCGCACGGAAGCCGTAAATGCTTTGGTCCTCATCTCCCACCATAAACAGGTTTTCCGTTTTGGATGCAAGCAGGGCTATAATGGCATGCTGGATTTTGGAAGTGTCCTGCGCCTCGTCCACGCACAGGTACGGAAATTTATCCTGATACAGTCTAAGCAGCTCCGGAAACCGTTGCAGCATGGTATAGGCATACACCATCTGGTCGTCGTAGTCCATCAGCTTCTGCTCCCTTAGCCAGGTGTTGTATTCTTTATAAATAGCAGAAATTTTCATATCGGCGGTTTTGTCCAGTTCCCTGATTTCCGTTTCCGTGAGCATGCTGTTTTTGATATAGGTAATAAGTGTCCGTACCGTCTGCAAATCACTTTCCGTGGCGTATGTCCGCTCCGTCTTCTGGTAGATTTTCGCCAGTGTGTCCGCAATGACTTTTTCATCGTTCAGAAGGGCAAAGGGCGTCCGGCCGGTTTTCCTGCCGTAAGTATGTATGATACCGGCGCAGATGCCGTTAATGGTTTTAAAGGTCAGTCTGTCTGCCATATCCGTTCCGAACAGGGAGGCAAAGCGGGCTGCCATATCCTCGGTCGCCGCCACCGTATAGGTCACCGTCAGGATTTTCTCCGGAGCAATGCCCTTTGCGTAAATCATATAGCCGAGGCGGGTCACCAGCACCGTAGTCTTGCCGGAGCCGGGCACAGCAAGAAGCAGTACCGGGCCTTCCACACTCTGTACTGCTTCCTTCTGCTGTTCATTTAATTTTTGCGGAAATTTTCTTTCAAATTCCTGCCATTCCATGTATCATTTCCTTTACTGTCTGCTGATTTCCGCTGCGATTTCGTCCTCGGTAGCTGCCATCGCCTGCAGTTTTTTCCACACCGCATCCGCCAGCGCCCGATGCCCTTCCTCATCCATATGCTCTCTGTCAGCCGAGGAAGGCTCCGCCACGTCCGATGCCGCCAGAAACTCATAGCCGTACAGCTTTGCCAGTCTGCCGTACTCCGTTTTCAGTTCCCTGGAAACCTCTACGGATGCCCTGTTAAATTCCGGGTCGTATTCCTTTTCCCACACGCCCTCGCCCAGATAAATCGGGGACAAAAGCAGCACGGGAAGTGACGCATCATAATTTTTAACCTGCTTCAACAATACTTCCATTCCCTTCCCTATCACATGGGAAGAGGCGTTGTACACCGTTTTGCAGTCGTTGGTTCCCAGCATCAGCACCACCGCATCCACCGGGTAATGGGTTTCCAAAAGCGGCAGAAGAAAATTGCTTCCCTTTCTGCCCATGCGGACACTGTCCTCAAAAATCGTGGTTCTTCCCACCAGACCTTCTTCAATAATGCGGTATCCGCCGCCTTTTGCTTTTTCCTGCAAAAGCCCCGTCCACCGTACATCCTCAGGAAAACGGCTGCCGTCCGCCGGATTGTATCCATATGTATTTGAATCGCCGAAACAAAGTATATTTTTCATGGAGTATGCCCTCTCTGCATTTTTTGTTAAGAGAAATCATACACTCCATATCCTACTATGTCAATAGGTATTGTCTGATTATGCACCGTTTGCCTTATTGTTTCTTTCTATCATCCGTTATAGGTATTTCCTAATTCCCTTATAAAAACTTTGCAAACACGGAGGCAAACAACACCGTCAGAATACCGGAAACCGCAATGGCAAGGCTGCTCATGGCGCCCTCTATCTCACCGATTTCCATGGCTTTTGCCGTACCAATCGCGTGGGCGGCGCTGCCGAAGGCAAGTCCCTTGGAAATGGGTTCTTTAATGCGGAAAATCTTACAAATCATTTCACCCATCATATTGCCCAGTACTCCCGTAACGATAATCACCGCCACCGTAATGGTCACATAGCCGCCAAGTTCTTCCGACACGCCCATGCCGATTGCCGTGGTAATGGATTTGGGAAGCAGTGTCACGTATTCTTCATGGGAAAGTCCCAGAAGCAGAGACAACGCCAGCACCGTCACCAGACTTGTCAGCACACCGGACAGAAGTCCTATCACGACCGCCTTGCAGTTTTTCCGCAAAAGCTCCCACTGTTCGTACAGAGGAATGGCAAGACAGACAGTTGCCGGTGTCAGCAGATATCCTAAGAACTGCGCACTTTCGTTGTAGGTTTCATAATCCACTTTTCCCACAACCAGCACCACGATGGACACCAGAATGGAAATGAGGAGCGGGTTAAAAATCCCTAACTTGAATTTTTTCTTTAAAAACATACCGAGCAGGTATGCCAGCAGGCTTAACGTAACGCCCGCAAACATGGAATTTTCAAAAAAACTATTCATGGCTCTCCCCCTTCTTTCTGTCCTTGCGGATAACCCACTGTGACAAAAGTCCCGTTATCGCCATAACCGTAACAATTGTTACCACCGTAATAATGCAGACCGGAACAAGCACCGGCTTCAAAATCCCCCAACTTTCCACAAGACCCACGCCCGCCGGAATAAACATCACCGGCATGATTTCGATTAAGAACTTGCCCGCATCCTTCACATCCTCCAATTTTACCAGACCTGTTTTTAGGCAGATAAACAAAATGACCATGCCGTAAATGCTTGCCGGAATGGGCAGCGGCAGCACATATTTGAGCAGTTCCCCGATAAGGGAAATCGCCAGAATAATCAGAAACTGTTTCACATATTTCATTTTCATTCCATGTCTTTTTTGTGTAAAAAAGACCGCTCCTTTGCATCTTAAATCTTTGGCGTCGAAGCGCCATTCCCTATTTTAGTCACTTTTCCTCTTTTGTCAATTCTGATTTTCCGCCATCTGCCTTCGGTAGGCTTTCGGAGATACTCCCGTCATTTTTTTGAACTGCCGGTTAAAATTGGACAGATTGTTGTAGCCGCATCCGGTTGCGATTTCTGCAACATTTTCCGTGGTATCCGTAAGCGCCGCACAGGCTGCCTGGATGCGCAGGTGAATGAGATATTCAATGGCGCTGCAGCCTACCACCTTCTGAAAAGTATTCATAAAGTGACTGATGCTGATGGCGCATATGCCCGCAAGGTAGTCCACACTGATGGTTTCTTCGTAATGAAATGTCATGTATTCCAGTGCCGGACGAATCAGCTCCGAGCTGCCTGTCTGTTTCCCTCTTTCCGATATATTTTCCTTTTTTTCAAAAAAATAAAGCAGCGCAAACAACCGGCTTTTCAAAAATAAATCATGGTAGGCATCGTTACATTCCGCCAGGGCAATCAAATCCTCCGCCAGTTCTTTCACCTTCGGATAATCGGCATCTTCCCTTCCGTACTTCGGCTTCACCTGCAGCTGCCCGTTTCTGAGCGGTTTTATATAGGAAAGACTGCTTCGGTCGTTCTGTTCCGCTCCCACCATATTCGCATGAAAAACGAAAGCGCGGTACTTCAGTCCTTCCTCTTTATCGTGGTACGCCGCATGCAGCATGTTGGGTGGAATAAGCACCACGTCCCCACTTTCCACCGGAAAATGCATATCGCCGCAGATAAATTCGCCCTTTCCCTCCGTCACCACATCGAGCTCCAGTTCGCTGTGCCAGTGCATGGGCACCGTGGGAAACGCCTCCGGAAGCCGGCAGTTATACAAACTGTAGGGCACAGTTACCGAGCTGTGATGCCGCTGTTCCATCAATTCTTTTTGTTCCGTCAGCTTATTTCTTCCCATTGGTTACTCCCTTATCCTGCTGCCTGCCGCTCCGTTTCTTTGCCGTCTGCAGCTCCGTTTCTCTGCTGCCCGCTGCTCCGTTTCTTTGCCGTCTGCAGCTCCGTTTCTCTGCTGCCAGCTGCTCCGTTTCTCTGCTGCCCGCTGCTCCGTTTCTTTGCCGTCTGCGTTACAAATTGCTTTAATCGTGCACACATTCGTAGAATAGTATCAGTTATCTGTAATATAGGAATTGAATTTCCTTATTTTCTAAAGTATGATACCATTATAAGATATAAAACGCAATCATGCAAGGAGGGTTACACCATGAGATTTGTAAACGAAGGCAATGCACTTGTCTGCTACCACAACGGCGAGATGCTTCGTATCGAAGCATGGGGCAGGGATGCTCTGCGTGTCCGTTCCACCATGCAGCATAAACTGCAGAACACAGACTGGGCGTTAAGCGAAGCACCGTCTGTAAAAGAGGCTGTTGTTACCATTGAAGAGGAAGAACACTGGGTAGGCGACGGCACCATTGACAAGCGCCAGTTTGCCACCATTACCAACGGCAAAATCAAGGCTGTGGTAAACTTTGTCGGCATTATCAGTTTTTATAAGGACGGCGAACTTATTTTACGTGAATATTTCCGTATGTATGACGGCACCATTTCCAAGGAAAGCCGCTGCTTAAAGGTGATCAACCGTGAATGGAAGGGCGTTACCTGCGGCACCGAATACACTCTGAACGTGAAATTTGAAAGCAACAAGATGGAAAAGATTTTCGGTATGGGTCAGTATCAGCAGCAGGACATGGACTTAAAGGGTTGTGTTTTAGAGCTGGCACAGCGCAACTCCCAGATTTCCGTACCTTTTGCCGTTTCTTCCTTAGGCTATGGTTTCCTTTGGAACAACCCGGCAGTCGGCCGCGTTACTTTCGGTAAAAACTACACCGAATGGATTGCCAATTCTACAAAGGAAATGGATTACTGGATTACTGCTGCTGACACCCCGAAGCAGATTTTGGCAAACTATACGGATGTGACCGGGCATGCCGACATGTTCCCGGAAGACCTGATGGGCTTATGGCAGTGCAAACTGCGTTACCGTACCCAGGACGAGGTACTGACCGTAGCACGCCAGTATCAGAAGGAAGGCATCCATATCGACCAGATTGTCATCGACTTCTTCCACTGGACTGTACAGGGCGACTGGAAATTCGACAAGACCTACTGGCCCGACCCCAAAGCAATGGTAGACGAACTACATTCCATGGGCATCAAGGTTATCGTTTCCGTATGGCCTTCCGTTGACAGAAGAAGTGAAAACTTCTGGCCTATGCAGGAAAAGGGTCTGTTAATCCGCACCGAAAGAGGCGCTCTTCAGACCTACGATTACGAAGGCGACTGCGTGGAAATCGATGTATTCAATCCGGAAACCCGTAAATATGTATGGGAAGTATGCAAGCGAAATTATTATGATTTCGGCATCGACGCTTTCTGGCTGGACAACTCCGAACCGGACTACGGCGTATACGATTTCGACCACTACCGCTACTGCGACGGTCCCGCCATGTCCTTGAGCAATATATACCCGCAGCTTTACAGCCGTGTTTTCTATGATGAAATGAGCAAAGAAGGAAAGCCTGTTGTCAACCTGCTCCGTTGTGCATGGGCAGGCTCCCAGAAATACGGTAACGTGGTATGGTCCGGCGATGTGCCCAGTACCTTTGAAGCTTTTGAAGACCAGCTTCAGTGCGGCTTAAACATGGGACTTGCTGGTATTCCCTGGTGGACTACCGACGTAGGCGGTTTCATGACCGATGATGTAAATGACCCTGATTTCCGTCAGCTTCTTATCCGCTGGTACCAGTTTGCCGTATACTCAGCAGTTCTTCGTATGCACGGCGACAGAGGCCCCTACAACATTCCGCCTCTTGACACCAGAGATTTCGGCGGCGGCTATCTGCACACCGGTCAGCCCAATGAACTTTGGAGCTACGGCGAAGACAATTACAAGATTATGAAGAGCTACTACGATATCCGTATTGCTATGCATGACTATATCAAGCATCTTTACGAAGAAGCACACACCAACGGTTCTCCTTTAATCCGTACCATGTTCTATGAGTTCCCCGCAGATGAAAAATGCTGGAACTTACAGGATCAGTACATGTTTGGTGAGAAGTATCTGGTAGCGCCCATTCTCCACTTAAATCAGTTTGAACGCGAGGTTTACCTCCCCGAAGGCGACTGGAAGCTGACTTCCACCGGCGAAACCTACAAGGGCGGTCAGACCGTTACCGTGGATGCCCCCATCGAGTACATGCCGGTATTTGAAAGACTGTAAGAGGGTCTGCCCGGCTGTATAATAGCCATCGGCAAATGAAATACTCATCTTGAATGTGTGATTACGCGGATTTGGACTAAGAGCCTATTTTACACGTAAATATTTTCGTTGATTTACGTGGATTTGGCTTCATATACTCATTTTCCGCGTAATCTTTTTTTCTGCCTTACGCGGATTTGGCTTTATATTCTCATTTTCCGCGTAAGGCCATATGTCATATATAATTTTTGCAAAACTCTGCACGCAAAAAGAGCCCTGCCGGATAATTTCAATTAGGATTGTCCGGACAAGGCTCTTTTTTTCCTGCGATTAGCGCAGCTTATTCTTTATTTCATTGTCAATCTTTTCCACGAATTCGTCCAGAGGAAGTACGGTGGTATCGGCTTCGCCGTGCAGTCTGTAGGCAACAGTCTTGCTTTCCTGTTCCTTGAAGCCAAGTACGATTAAGTAAGGCACTTTTTCAACCTGACCTTCACGCATACGATAGCCAAGCTTCTCGGCTCTGTCATCCAGTTCTACTCTCACGTTTCTGTCTTCCAGTGCCTTGACAACTTCCTGTGCGTAGGCGTTCAGGGTGTCGTCATCGGACTTAACCGGCATAACTCTTACCTGAACGGGTGCTAACCAGGTAGGCAGGTTGCCCTTGGTTTCCTCCAGGATATATGCCATAAATCTGTCAAGGGAGCCTAAGATTGCTCTGTGCAGAACAACGGGAGTCTTCTTTTCGCCGTCCTTGTCAATGTAGGTCAGTTCAAATTTAGCAGGCAGACAGAAGTCAAGCTGGCAGGTGGAAAGGGTGTATTCATTACCAACGGCAGGCTTTACGTTTACGTCTAACTTCGGACCGTAGAAAGCAGCCTCGCCGATTTCTTCAGTGTAAGGAATGCCTAAATCGTTCATAACCTTACGAAGTGCGTTTTCTGCCTTCTCCCACATCTCATCGTCATCATGATATTTTTCTTTGTTTGCCGGGTCTCTTAAGGAAAGAACGCAGCGGTAATCGGTAATGCCAAAATCCTTGTAAGTGCTGAAAATCAAATCCACAACCTTGGTAAATTCATCCTCAATCTGCTCCGGTGTTACAAACAGGTGGGCATCGTTCTGGCAGAAATGTCTGCCTCTTTCAATACCCTTCAAGGTACCGCTGGACTCATAACGGAAGTCATGGGCAATTTCACCGATACGGATTGGCAGGGCTTTATAGGAATGCATTCTGTGTGCATAAATCATCATATGATGAGGGCAGTTCATGGGTCTTAATACAAAGGACTCGCCGTCCACTTCCATAGCCGGGAACATGTTTTCCTTGTAGTGGTCCCAGTGACCGGAGGTCTTGTAGAGATTTACGGTACCGACGCAGGGAGTCATAACATGAAGGTAGCCTAACTTTCTTTCCTTGTCACGGATGTAGGTTTCCAGCTCCTGCCAGATGGTGTAGCCCTTCGGTAAAAACATGGGAAGACCGCGGCCTACCAGATCGTCTACCATAAACAGGTTCATGTCCTTGCCAATCTTTCTGTGGTCTCTTTCCTTAGCTTCTTCGAGGAGCTTAATGTGCGCTTCCAGCTCTTCTGCGGTGGGGAAGCAGACACCGTAAATTCTCTGCAGCACTTTGTTCTTGGCATCGCCCTTCCAGTAAGCACCGGAATGTCTGATGAGCTTGAAGTTGCGGCAAAGCTTTACATTATCTACATGAGGTCCGCGGCAAAGGTCGGTAAAATCGCCCTGCTCATAGCAGGTGATGTGACCGTCTTCCAGACCGTCGATTAAGTCCAGCTTGTACTCGTCATCCTTAAACATTTCCTTCGCTTCTTCCTTGGAAATCTCCTTGCGGATAATCTTTTTGCCGGTCTTGGCAACCTTCTTCATTTCCTGCTCAATTCTGGGAATGTCTTCGTCATGGATAACGTCATCGCCCAGGTCTACATCATAGTAGAAGCCTTCTGCTACAACGGGGCCTACCCAGAATTTTGCCTGAGGATACAGATGCTTGATTGCCTGTGCCATTAAGTGGGCGCAGGAATGGTTTAAGGTTGCAAGCTGTTCGTCTTCTTTAAAGTTTACCATTGTTTTTTCTCCTTTTTTTCGGGAAGCCGGTGACATACTTCAAAAACTATACAGAATAAAATTATGCCAGATAATTTTCAAAATAAAAAGCACCCCTGGGTATTGCTACCTAAGGGTGCATTATGCACGGTTCCACCTTGATTTTCACTCTTTGCCTGTAACGCGGCTATACGGTAACGCTTACGGCTGCTCTCCTGATGCATACTGCTCACGGTATGCAGCTCTCGCGTACAGCTTCGGAATGGTTTTCCTGTATCTTCTCCAAAGCCGCTTCCACCTTTGCGGCTCTCTCTGTGTGGCACCGGGTACAGTACTCTTTCCTTCATTGCTTTTCTCATATGGCTTATTGTACCACGCACTTATTTTTTTAACAACTGCTTTTACAGAATTTTTGCTTCTATTTTTTATTTCTTTTCCAAAATCTTCATGAACTCGTCGCCGGTAATGGTTTCTTTTTCATAAAGGTACTGGGCAAGCTCGTCCAGCTTCCTGCGGTTTGCCTTTAAGATGCCGATGGCTTTTTCATGCTGCTGCTTTACCAGCTCCACAACCTTCTTGTCGATTTCCTTCTGGGTATCGGCGGAGCAGGAAAGGGAAGTATCGCCGCCAAGGTACTGGTTCGTCACGGTTTCCATGGCTACCATGTCAAAGTCTTCGCACATGCCGTAACGGGTAATCATGGCGCGGGCTAACTTGGTTGCCTGCTCAATATCGTTGGAAGCGCCGGTGGTAATCTCGTTAAAAATAACTTCCTCCGCGGCACGTCCGCCGGTAAGGGTGGCAATCTTATTTTCCAGTTCTACCTTGGTCATCAGGTTCTTGTCCTGCTGCTCCACCTGCATGGTGTAGCCGAGGGCGCCGGAGGTACGGGGAATAATGGTAATCTTCTGCACCGGAGCGGAATGGGTCTGCAGGGCAGCCACCAGGGCGTGTCCGATTTCATGGTAGGAAACCACCAATTTTTCATGGTTAGACAGTACGGCATTCCGTTTCTGGTAACCGGCAATAACCACCTCGATGCTTTCTTCCAAATCGGCTTCGTTCACAATGGTGCGTCCGTTTCTCACGGCACGGAGGGCTGCTTCGTTAATAATATTGGCAAGCTCTGCACCGGAGGCGCCGGATGCCATTCTGGCAATGGTGTGGAAATCCACATCTTCGCCCACTTTAATCTTTCTGGCATGAACTTTGAGAATGGCTTCCCTACCGGCTAAATCGGGCAGTTCCACAGGCACTCGTCTGTCGAAACGTCCGGGACGGGTCAGCGCCGGGTCAAGGGACTCGGGACGGTTGGTTGCAGCTAAAATAATAACGCCGTTGTTGCCTTCAAAGCCGTCCATTTCGGTAAGAAGCTGGTTTAAGGTCTGCTCTCTTTCGTCGTTGCCGCCAATCTGGCCGTCACGCTTTTTACCGATGGCATCGATTTCATCAATGAATACGATACAGGGAGCTTTTTCCTTTGCCTGGCTGAACAAATCACGTACCTTGGCAGCGCCCATACCGACAAACATTTCCACAAATTCCGAACCGGACATGGAGAAGAACGGGACGCCCGCTTCACCGGCTACGGCCTTTGCCAGCATGGTTTTACCGGTTCCGGGAGGGCCTACAAGCAGAATACCTTTCGGCATGGAAGCACCGGCCTCCGTATATTTCTTCGTGTTGTGCAGATAATCTACGATTTCCTTTAAGTTGTCCTTGGCTTCGTCCTCGCCGGCTACATCGTCAAAGTGGATACCTTCCGTGGACTGCACATAAACCTTAGCATTGCTCTTTCCCATGCCGAAGGACATGGCATTTTTGCCGCCTGCATGTTCGATAAGCTTTCGTCCCATAATCTGTCCAATGATGATAAACACAATAATGGGCAGAAATATAGTCAATAAGCCGCTTAAAAGGGGCGAAGTTTTCTTTTCAATGTTTTTGGAGAAAGTAGCTCCCGCTTCATAGAGCCTTTCCGTCAGGTTCGGATCATCCATGGTGCCTGTCCTGTAAATCTGGGTTTCCGCCTTGTCCGTAAACAAAATCTGGGAATCGGAAATTTCCACTTCCCCGATGTTTTTATCCTCCGTCATGTTCATGAAGGTGCCGTAATCGACTTCCTTTACACGGTTTTCCATAATCATGGGGGTGACAAACATATTGAACAGGAAAAGTATCAGTAAAACAATTCCGTAATAGTAAAGTAACGGTTTCTTGGGTGATTTGACTTCTTTCATGTCATTTCCTCTCTTTTTGCCTGCTTTGCGCATACATTCTTCTTATGTATTATAAAACATGCAAGATTTGTTATTCATGCTTTATTTCCTATACTATAACACATATCATACGGAATAACGATTAAAAAAATATAAAATAAATTTAAAAGTTTGCAAAAAAACAGGGCTGAGGAAACTCAACCCTGCTTATATTTGCAGCCATTATTACTTAGACTTCGGTTTCACAATAACCTTATAAGTCGCCTTTGCGGAACTGCCGTCAATACAGGAAACGGTTACCGTATAGGTACCCACCTTATTTCCGGCAAAGGTGATGTACGGATATCCGTTGGAAACCGTATATCCGACTGTAAGTCCCTCTTTGTTACTCTTGACATCTACCGCATAGCTGCAGGTACCATAGGATGTACCTGTTTCATAAAGCCGCCCACTGCCAACTTCTCCTACTTCCAGCGAATAGGCTCTGGCATATCCTACTTTGATTTTTTTTACCTTATCACAGGACACCACCACATAGGTTGCCACCAGATTACTTCCATCATTGGTTTTTGCCGTAATGGTAACTTTATAACTTCTGTCCGACATACCCGTCACACGTCCCTGATTATCTACCTTTACTGCACTGGGATTGCTGGAAGTCCAGGTAAGCTTCTTGGCATCTGCATTGACCTTGCCGCTTGCGGTTTCAAAGGTCGGAATTAACTTCAGGGTAGTTCCCTTCGCTACATAATTGCTTCTTCCACCCTGCGGGGAAATCATCAGGTTGGTGGCAGGATTCTTTACCGTTACCTTAATCGTGGCTTTCTTGTTTGTGCCGTCCGTGGTTGCTACCGTAACGGTTGCCGTACCGGTGCCATTGCCGGTAGCCTTTATGGTAAGCTTGCTGCCGCTTCCTGTGACCGAAACCAGTCCGGGAGCGCTGCTGGTTGCACTCCAATAAGGAGAACTGCAGTTTACCGCTACGGTTGCGGAAGTTGCTGCACCCTTATTATTAGTGGTGCGGAAAATGTCCACACTCTTTTTATCCACGGTCAGCGTTGTGTTCTTTTCCTCTTCTATAATCGAAATAACATAGTTTGCGGAGGCACCGCTGCCGTCCGCGGCGGTTGCCGTAACGGTAATATTGCACGGTTTTGCATTCTTTGCTGCTTTCACCACACCGTTTACCACGGTAATACCTTCCCTGGCGGGAGAATAACTCCATTTCACCTTCTTATTGGCTGCCGTAGTCGGGAACACATTGGCAGTCAGCTTGACAGACTTGCCCTGTCTTACACACATGGCGGTTCCGCTGTTTGCAATGGTCACGGAAGTCACTGCCTGCTTTACGGTTATGGGAATCGTAACCATCTTGCCGCTGCCATCGGTAGCTACACCGACTAACTTGGTTTTTCCTGCCTTATTACCGGTTATGACAACATTTCCGTTGTTTTTTGTCATGGATGCAATGCTGCTGTCCTCGATAGTCCAGCTAAGAGAGGAGCCATTATAGGTTGTTTTATTCTTTCTGGTTACCGTAACATCCGTTGCTGCAAGTGTAAAGGCAGCGCCGGTGTTCACGGTAACGCTTTTTGTCTTGGTAGTAATGCTTGTTACCGGATTTGAGGAAACCGCACATACCTTGATAGTAAAAGTTTTTTTGACACTGTTGTTATTTGCCATTTTTGCGGTTATCAGATAGGTGCCTGTAAGTGCTGTTTTGCTTGCGGTAACCTTGCCGGATGCATTGATGGAAACACCGGTTACCTTCGGGTCATTGTCGCTTGCTGTATTGTTGTTATATCGTTCCAGGCTCCATGTTATCTTCTTGTCCGGTGCATAATCCGGTGTGCATGCAGCTTTGAGCGTAAGACTGGTACCCTGCGCCAGTGTACTTACTCCATTGGTCGATGTAATCGCAATGGAAGATACCTTCGGCTTAAACGTAAACCTGCCGGATAATGCCGGGCTTACCAGTCTATTGGACCTTTTTAGCGCAATGGCATACACGGTGACATTTGCCTGGTTTCCAACCGTAATGCCGCCATTCGTACTGGAATACTGCAGTGCATTGTCTGACAGCTTACCGTTTTTATAGGTTACGGGTTTACCGTCTGTGGAGTAGTAAATAATACAGTCGGGGTCCGGGCTCTTTATGGCTACCCTGATAGATGGACTGGTATAAGTTCCCGGCTTGGTTACGAATTCCGGCTTCTTCGGCGCAGCTTCATTGTTCGTCAGTCCCAATGCCTTGGCTAAGTCAATGCATCCTTTTCCGAGTCCCTTTCCCGTTACCTTGCTGCAGCTGCTGTCCATCTTCTTAAGCAGAGCATCTACCTTTGCCTTACCGGAAAGATTGGACGGAAGGGTTGCCCAGATTACAGCTGCCGCACCGGCTGTTACCGGAGTAGCCTGGGATGTACCGCTCATGCTTTTGTAAGAGGAAGCACTGTCCTTGTAGGTGGAATAAATATCCACACCGGGCGCGCTGTAACGGACACCGGAATCATAGTTGGAAAAATAAGCCTTACCCATGCTCTTATCGAGCGCCGCTACGGAAATGGTACTCTTATAAGCCGCGGGATAATGTGCAGAGTTACTGAACTCGTTCCCTGCTGCACAGAATACGGCAATACCAGCTTCATAAGCCCTCTGATAAGCATCTGCTTCTACCTTGCTGTATAAGGCACCCCCTAAGCTCATATTAATAATATCTACTCTATTGTTTACCGCCTGATTGACACCTTTAATAATGGTAGAAGAAGCGCCGCTTCCGGTATCCCTCAAAACCTTAATGGAATAAATGTAGCATTCCGGTGCTACACCGGCACCGCCTGTTCCGTTGTTCAGTTTTGCACCGATAATACCGCTGACATGGGTGCCGTGTCCGTGACCGTCTGCCGTACCATAGCCGACATCAATGGTTTTTACCGCCGATATGTCATCATGACCCGCTAAAATACCAGTATCCAGAACCGCTACCTTAACACCTTTTCCACGGTATCCCGCTGCCCAGGCAAGCTGGGAGTTCAGCACACTGTGCTGCCACTGATAGCCTCCGTTGGTCGTGGTCAGAAACGGGTCATTGTAACCGTCTGTCCCCATGAATTCCTCTTCTTCCTGACCGCCGGATTCCTCTTCCTCCGCAGCCGCAAAATCGTAGGTCTGTTCTTCCACGATTTCCTCTGCGTCCACATCCTCTATGTAACGGTAATAGTTGGGCCATGCGGCAGGCAATGCCATTTCTTCCAGGGAAGAAGCATAGACCGCATCCTTTACGCTTGCCTCAGGCAGGGATTCATCCGCATTTAAGGTGATGACTGCCACACCAAAGAAATAATCAGTCAGTGTACCGTTAAAAGCCTGCGCATAGGCATTCGCCTCTTCCTCGGTTTCCGCTTCCACCAGAATTTCCGATTCTGCATAGTCAACGCCTTCTTCTGCGCCTCCCCATTCCTGCGCGTAATTTCCGAGAATTGTCTTATCATCCATTTCCGTTGCAGTCAGGGCATACTCTTCCGTGAGTCCCGGGAACATCTCCTCTAACTCATCGGAAGCCTCCGGTACATTGCCCGATACATCGCCTGCGGAAACATCTTCGTTCTCACCCGGCTTACCGGCATCTTCTCCGGGTACTTCCGTACCGTCTCCGCCGGATACATCAGCCGGTGCTCCCGGCTCCCCGGCATCCCCGTCAGATATGTCAAACTCTACGGTCTGCGCGGGTTCCTCCGCCAGCACGTAACCGGTTTCGCCAAAGGCAATGGTAAATGCCAGTGCAAGTGCAAGACTTCTTTTTACAAATTTCTTTCTCATTTCTTCCTCCCCTGATCAATGGTTAATGTATTGTTGGTGGAAAGGGTGGGATAATTGTTTTTCTCACCCAGTGCAATCAGTTCCTGCGGATCCTTTGTGGTCTCATACTCTGCCACACCATAAGAAAAATTCACTAATTCTATTCCGTACAGCTCCGCAATTTTTTTGGCTTCCTCTTTCGTATCCGCCAGAGCAATCATGGAAACCTTTTCCCCCATGATTACCTCTTCTTCTGCCGAGGAATGGTTTCTTCCGGTATCTCCGGCGTCCTCTGCCGAGGAATGGTTTCTTCCGGTATCTCCGGCGTCCTCTGCCGAGGAATGGTTTCTTCCGGTTTCTCCGTTGTCCTCTGCCGGTTCCATGGCTTCCTCAGTTCCTTTCGGTTTACTTTCTTCCTGTACGTCAGTGTCCGCTTCCGTCTCCCCGTCCGTTTTCTCCGGCTCTGCAAGATACCCGGGGTCTGTTTCTGCCATACCGGAATTCCAATCATTGGCGTCCGGACTTTCCGTCGTTCCCTGCCCGGTATCCCGGCTGCCGCGGCCAAGTAAAATGATAACGGCAATTACCAGAAAAACGGCAATTACGCCTATCACCGCATACATGACTTTTTTATTCACCTTCGCTGCTCCTCCCTCCTGAAAGCAATTTTTCACACTTGATTTTATTGTATAAAAGTTGGAGAAATATGTAAATAGATATTTTTTGCACTTTACCAGCCTTTTTCATATAAAATAACAAAAAAACAGAGCGAAGTCTCCTTCACTCTGCCTCTTTTTTCATTATTCTACAGTGATAGTATATACGCATTTTGCGGTACTGCCATCCAGACAGGAAATCGTAACAACATAGACTCCCTCTTTATTGCCACTGAATTTAATCTTGTGGGTACTGCGGTCGTACTCTGCTGTAAGTCCGGGTTTATTTACCTTCACATCAATCATATAACTGCAGTCACCGCCGTTCGCCGCTACTTCCTTTACTTCCTTTTCAAAGGTATCGCCCACATTTACCGTCAGGATGTCATCGTCATCAATAGAAATGGATTTTACCATGTCACAGGCATATACGGTATAGGTTGCCTGAACATTGCTGCCATCCGCTGATACTGCGGTAATGGTAACGGGGCCTTCCAGACCGCTGTTACCGGTTACCCGTCCGTAGGAGTCAACATCCACTGCCGCCGCGTTGGACGTTCTCCAGTAGAAGCCCTGATTGTTCTTTGTTACACTTCCGTGATTATTGGTAAGCGTTGTGAGCATCTGCATGGAGGAATCACAGGCAATGTATGCACACCTTCCTCTTTCAGGCGAAATTCTCAAGCTTGATGACGGGTTCTTCACTGTTACACGGATGGGGATGTTTTTATTGGTGCCGTCCAGTGTGCCGACGGTAACGGTCGCCGTTCCGACGGCTCTTCCGGTTGCCTCCAGATAAACAAAATCTCCCCGTTTTTCCGCCTTTACAATGCCGGGGGCGCTGTTGCCTGTAATGTTCCAGAGATCGGCAGAATCGCTTAAGACCTGAATGGACCTTGTGGTGGAAGAACCGTAGCCGTTATTGATACGATAGAGGTCTACCCGGGTATCCTGCGTACGGATATTGGTCTTGCTATAGTTTTTCACTTCCACCGTAAAGCTTGCTTCCGCTCCGTTTTCATCCAGAGCTTTTGCTGTGATGGTATAGGTACCGGGTTTTGCCTTTCTGTCCGCCTTTACCACACCGTTCTTTACGGTAACGCCGTTACCGGCAGGATTTACCGACCATTTGACCGCCTTGTTGGAAGCATTGGCAGGCTCCACTACCAGATTTAATTTAATGGATTTATTGCAGGCTAAAGTATAGCCTGTCTCCGTTGTCTTACAGTTGGTTACATACAGTTTTTTTACGGGCTGCTTTACCGTGATATTTAATACCACCGTCTTGCCGCTGCCGTCCGATGCAATACCGGTAATCTTGGTCTTGCCGAATGCAACGCCCTGCACATAAACGGAGCCGTTTGCCTTGCTGCTTACAACGGCAATGCTCTTATCGGCGGAGTACCAGTTAATATCTGAGGCTGCTGCGCTTTCCGCTACGCGCATGCCTTTTTTCTTGATGGTAATGTTGTTTACCAGGGCAAGCTGTCCTGCCCAGACGGTGATGTTTTTATTCTTCACCATAATGGCTGTGGTAAGGTCCTGGGCTGCTGCCTTTATTTCCACCTCCATGGATGTGGAAAGTCCGTTTTTAAGTGTTGCCGTTATCCGGTAAATGCCGGGTACTGCCTTCTTTGTCGCGGAAATTCTGCCGGAGGCGCTGATGGTTACGCCGGTTTTTTTGTACTCATTTTTCACATAAACCTCTTTGCCGGTCTGTTCGTCCTTCTGTACTGCCTCCAAGGTCCATTTTACGGATTGTTTCACCCCGTAATCCGGTGTCTGTACGGCACGGAACGCAAGTCCCGTTCCCTGTGTCAGATATTTTGCTCCGGTAACGGATTCCACCCGGACGCCAAACACTTCCGGCCGGAAGGTATATCTTGCCGATGCCACCGGGCTGGCAAGCTGATTGCTGTTTTTGATAACCATGGCATAAACCTGCACATAGTTCTTTCCACCTATTTCAATGGGACCGGTATATTCTTTCGCATTGTCGGAAAGCACACCGTTCTTAAAGGTAATAGTCTTGCCGTCGGTGGAATAATATGCCGTACAACCCACTTCCACGCCGGTCAGCTCCAGTGTAATGGTGTTGTCTTTATAGGTGCCGGCTTTCTTGGAAAAACCGGGCTTCTTGGGCGCTGCGTTGACATTGGTAAGCGCCAGTGCCTTTACCAGATTCACATAACCCCTTCCTAAATCGGTGCCCTGTGCCTTGATACAGCTGCTGTCCATTTTCTTAAGAAGGGCATCCACTCTTGCCTTGCCGGTTCCTTTAACGGTGGGCAGGATTAAGGCTGCCGTACCTGCCATGATGGCGGATGCCTGGGAAGTACCGCTCATGGATACATAGGAAGAAGGGCCTTCGTTGCTGGCGGAATAAATGCCGACGCCGGGTACGCTGTAACGCACGTTTTTATCGTAATTGGAGAACGGCGCTTTGGTCATGCCGGTATCCAGTGCCGCTACGGCAATGGTTGTCTTGTAAGCTGCGGGATAAGTGCAGACATTGGAGTAGCCGTTGCCCGCCGGGCAGAACACGGCAATACCGCTTTCATACGCCTGCTTGTAAAGGCTCTCCTCCATGGCACTGTATTCCGTGCCTGCAAAGCCTACGTTTACAATATCTACATTTTCTTCCATTGCTTTATAAAGTGCTCTGATGATGCTGGCACTGTCGGTTCTGCCGGCTTCCCTGCTCACCTTGATGGAGTACAGGGTACATTCCGGTGCGATACCGGCGCCACCCTTTCCGTTGTCAAGTGTACCGCCGATTAATGCTGCAATGTGGGTGCCGTGACCGTTGTTGTCCTCTGTACCGAGAGCATTGTCTGCGGTGCTGATGTCGCAGGTATTCACATTCGCCAGTTCTTCGTGGGCTGTATTGATACCGGTATCCAGAATGGCGACCTTTACGCCCTGTCCGCGGTAACCGGCATTCCATGCCTGTGTGGTATTCAGTACTTCATGATACCACTGGCTGTTGTCCGCACGGGTATTTAAATACGGGTCGCTGTAATCTGCCGACTGGGTATATCTGTAATAGTTGGGCCATGCGGCGGGAAGTCTGGTGCCTTCTGCTGCGGAAGCCTGTACGGCATCGTACACGCTGGCTTCGGGAAGGCTTTCATCCGCATTCAGTTCCACGAGGGCAACCGTACCGAAGTAGGAAACCAGTGTGCCGTTAAATGCCTCTGCGTACTGCTCCGCTTCTTCCTTTGTTGCCGCTTCTATTAAAACCTGGCCGGGAACATAATCTTTTCCTGCGTCTGCTTTTGTCCACTCTGTCCGGTGACTGCTTAAGAGGTCTTTTTCCGCATAAGCTTCTGCGGAAAGTGTGTACTCATCGGAGAGTCCCGGGAACTTGTCCTCCGTATCTTCCGAAGCAGGCGCATCACTGCCGGACACATCTTTCGCCGGTGCATCGTTTCCGGTAATATCTGTCGGATTCTCTGCGTCATTGCCGGTTACATCCGTCTCTCCTCCTGCCGTTTCTTCTGTTTCTGCATATTGGGAAATCTCCGTTTCATAAGCCTGCAGAGGCTCTGCTGCCAGTGCGCTGCTGCTTTCTCCAAGCGCCATCGTCAGTGCCAGCATCCATGCGATTCCTCTTTTGCCGAATTTCTTCATTTCTACGCCCACTTTCTTTTTGGTAAAACTTTTCTGTGTTTTGTTTCTTTTCCGAGACTTCCGTTTGGGAAGCTCTTCTTTCATTGTAGAGACAACAATAAATTATGTAAATAGCTTACGCTGCCCAAAATTCTTAATTTTTTGTGTAGATGCCCTACAGTGCGGACTCTTCCTGCACAATGTCTTTTTTCTTAATCAGACGGCTCTTGTACTCTTCTTTTACTTCGTACTTGCTGACGCCCTGTAAAATCCGGATTTTCTCGCCGGTGGCATCGTCCTGCAGATAAAAATCAAAGGTCTTTTTGTCCGCATAGCTTACCATGTGCGGTGTAAAATGCACGTTGGAAGGCGCCTGTGCCAGAAGCTGTTTGATTTCCTTCTTCTGCTCCTTGTCTGCCTTGAGGCCGTTCATGCAGACCGGGCATACGGAATAATAGTCCGTTCCCATGGGAATTAAGGGGATGTAGTCAAAATGACCCCATTTGGAATCCCTGATAATTTCTCTCGGATAGGTGTGTCCGCAGTTGCAGGCTACCGGCTGTCCGTAACATCCCTTGTTTTTTCTGAAATGCTGTACTCCATAATAAAAAATCATAACTTCTCTCCTTTTCTCCCTCCCGGGAATGCTTTAACATATACAGAAAAAATGTACCATATTTTAGCACGCTTTGCAATTCCTACGGCTTTGCTTTATAATAAAGAATATCTGAATACCCGCAAGGAGGATGTTTTATGAGTAGCTGTGTAAAAGAACCCAGGTGGCTTGACAATGCTGTTTTTTATGAGATTTATCCCCAGTCTTTTAACGATACCAATGCCGACGGTATCGGCGATATTCCCGGCATCATTGAAAAGCTGGATTACATTAAGGATTTAGGCTGTACCGCTCTCTGGCTCAACCCCTGTTTCCTTTCTCCCTTCGGCGACGCCGGTTATGACGTGGAGGATTATTATACGGTAGCGCCCCGTTACGGCACAAATGCCGACCTGGTGCGTCTGTTTAAGGAAGCGCATGCAAGGGATATGCATGTGATTCTGGACCTGGTACCCGGTCATACCGCCGTTACCTGCAAGTGGTTCAGAGAGTCCATGAAAGCGGAGAAAAATGCTTATACCGACCGTTATGTCTGGACGGACAACATCTGGGAAACGCCGGAAAACATGGGCTGCATCCGCGGTATTTCCGACCGTGACGGATCCTGCGTCGTAAACTTTTTCTCCCACCAGCCGGCCTTAAACTACGGCTTCTACCGTCCCGACCCGGACAAAAAGTGGCAGCAGCCCATGGATGCCGAGGGTCCTATGGCTACCCGGGAAGAACTTAAGAATATCATGCGTTTCTGGCTGGGACTCGGCTGTGACGGTTTCCGCGTGGACATGGCAGGTTCCTTAGTTAAAAACGATGAGGACGGCAAGGGCACCATTTCCCTCTGGCAGGACATCCGCGCTTTCCTTGACAAAGAATTTCCGGCTGCCGCCATGGTAAGCGAATGGGGCGAACCGGACAAGAGCCTTATCGGCGGTTTTCATATGGACTTCCTGCTGCATTTCGGTCCTTCCCACTACAACGATTTGTTCCGCTGCGGAGAGCCTTATTTTTCCTCCCGAGGAAAAGGCAGCGCCAAAGAATTTGTGGCAAAATACAAAGAAAATTATGAGAAGACAAACGGCAGAGGGCTTATCTGTATTCCTTCCGGCAACCACGACATGGACCGTCTGGCAAGAAGTCTTTCTCCCGAAGAAATGAAGATAGCGTTTGCTTTCCTGCTTTCCATGCCCGGCGCGCCGTTTATCTATTACGGCGATGAAATCGGTCTGCGTTATGTGGAAGGCCTTACTTCCGTGGAAGGCGGCTACGGCAGAACCGGTTCCCGTTCTCCCATGCAGTGGGACAAAACGCCCAATGCCGGCTTTTCCTCCGCTCCCGCCGAAAAGCTTTATGTAAGGCAGGATGATGCCCCGGACAGACCCGATGCTGCAAGCCAGTGTGCGGATGAAATGTCCCTGCGCAGCGAGGTAAAACGGCTCATCGCCCTGCGTATGGCGCATCCCGCCCTGCAGAGCAAGGGAACCGTTTCCTTCCTTTCCGACAATTATCCCCTTGCTTACGTACGAAGCAGCGCAGAGGAAAGCATTTTAGTGATTATCAATCCCTCTGCAGCACCTGCGGTTCTGTCCGCAGAGGAGCTGTGCGCCCTTAATAAAGAATTACTTTATACCGTCGGCGGCACGGTAAAAGAAAACGCCGACCTTGCTTTACAGGTGGACGGCGGTACCGCAGCTTTTATTTCTCTTACAAAATAAGTCAGAAGAAAAGGCGTATGAAAATTTTCGTTTCATACGCCTTTCACAATGTTACTTATTTGTAATGTTTCTTTTTACAGGGAAGCCTTCAGGATTGCCAGAATATCCTCTTCCTTCAGCGGTGCCCAGGCATTTTCCAGACCCTCGTTTTCGGCAATGTGATGTGCCATTTCGGAAAGTCTTGACTCATCGATACCCACTTCCTTTAGGTGCATGGGAATGCCTATGGTCTCAAACAGACTGTAGGTTTTATCAATGGTCTTTTCCGCAATTTCAAAATCGGGCAGGGATGCATCAATACCGAAAATATGCTCGCCGAAGCTGACAAAACGTTCTACGGTCTTTTCGTTTAAGATGTATTTCATCCATCTCGGAGTGAGAATTGCCAGCCCCTCGCCGTGGGTGATGTCATAATATGCACTCAGAGCATGCTCCATACCGTGAAGCGGCCAGCCGGAAGGGCTGTTGCCGATTGCCAGGATGCCGTTGCAGGCAAGGGAACAGTCCGCCATCAGCTCTGCTCTGGCATCGTAATTGTCCGGCTCTTCCAGCGCAACTTTTACATTTTCTATAAGGCTCCTGATAACGGTTTCGCACATGCCGTCGGAAAGGGTGGTATGCACGCCGCAGAAATACTGCTCCATCACATGATTGATGGCATCGGCGGTACCTGCTGCCGTCTGCTTTTTCGATACGGAGAAGGTGTATTTCGGGTCTAAAATGGAAACTCTGGGATAAAGCAGTTCATCCAGATAGCCGACCTTGTCGTTGGTTTCCGTGCGGGAGATTACACAACCGGAGTCATATTCGGATCCGGTCGCCGCCAGTGTCAGAATGTCCACAAGAGGGAGAGCTTCCTTTGCTTTCACCCTATAGGTAATCAGATCCCAGGGTTCTCCTTCATAGCACGCGCCCGCGCAGATTGCCTTGGAGCAGTCCAGTACGCTGCCGCCGCCCACAGCCAGCACTACATCAATTTTATGTTCTTTGCAAAGTCTGACGCCTTCCAGCACACTGGGATTATATTTGGGGTTGGGTGCAATGCCGGACAGTTCGTATACTTCAAAGCCTTCCAGCAGTTTTTTCACCTCGTCATACAGTCCCATTTTCTTAATGCTGCCGCCACCGTAAGTCAGAAGCACCCTGGTGCCGTAGAGTTTTAATGCCTTCGGAAGTTTTTTTACCGCATCTTTTCCGAAAATCAGTTTCGTTGGTGTACAGTACGTGAAATTTTCCATAGTTTTTTCCTCTCTTTCTTTAGATATTCTTTTTTTTATTGTAAACCTTGGAGCCCACTCCAAGTCAAGATTTTTTTGCCGTCCTCAAAGAAATGTAAAAGTAACTTCCGCATGCCCTGTTTATCTTTTACCGCGGACGAGAAAAAGCTCCCGCACAACAGGCTCTCCCTGCGTACAGAAGCTTTTTCTCCTTTTGTCTGTAGAATTCCCTTTCCTACACATAATGTCTCATTGTTTACACTTTCAACAAGACTCGGTGCCGTAATCACTGTTTTGAAATACAAAAGTCATTCCCGTAAATTTTGATTTCCCGATTAGCGGCCTCCCCCGGTATAGAATTAGCCGAAAGGTGCTAAGTAGTTGTCTTTTGAGTACGATCCGTCATGGCCGCTTCCAATCCCGCTTCCGCTTCCCTTACCGTTTCCACGATAATCTGCTCGGCAATGGGCTTGAGGTCCATATGTAACACAAACTCCGTAAGCTGCTCTCTTGTTTCATCCGGTACTTTGTACAACAGACAATTACAATACAGAAAGCGCCAGATTTTCTGCTCCATGGTGAAATACAAATCACACTTTTTTGCCATAAAGCCCCGCATCATACCTGCGGATGCGATTTCCATTTCATAGAAATCCTTGAGTCCGCATTCCGGCACATACCTCTGGAAAATCTGTCTCCATTTCTCTGCGGTTTCCCTATAGATAAACTCCATGGTGGACGGCAGCGAATATGCCATGGTATACACTTCCCGGATAGGCTCGGACAGCTCCGCAATATAAAGTTGCAGCACCGTCTGCACCACATAAGTATGAAGTGGGTCCTCGTCCTTTTTTAAAATCTTTGCCGTAGTTTCAAACTGACAGGTAAACATTCTCCTGGTCAGTGCCAAAAGCAGCGCCTCCTTATTTTCAAAGGCTGCAAAAAAAGAAGAGGGGGCCATGCCGGCTTTTCTGGCGATGGCCGCTGTCGTAGTCTTTTCATATCCGTTCTCAAGGAATAACTTCACAGCAGCCAGGAGCATCTTGTTTCTTCTTGTCAATCCTTTTTGCTGTAATCCCCTTGGCATGATATTCCTCCGTAAGTATGTTTATAAGTCTACTATTGACTATGGTCAATAGTAACACACTTTTTTATACTCAGCAATGATATATTTTATTTTTTGATACCAAAAGTATTGATTATTTATCATTTTTACCACCCAGTGCCAGAGTTTCATTCCTGATTAACCCGGCATGATGGAGAGAATGTTAACGCATGACCACCAGGTTTCAATATATTTGCAGGAAGAAAACAGGAGCAGTCATTTCTGACTGCTCCCGCATACTCTTCCTAAATATTTATTCCTAAAAATCCGTGCTTTCTTCTTTACGTTCTTTCGTACTTTCTTCTGTACTTCCTTCTTTACGTTCTTCCTTGCTTTCCTCTTTTCTGCTGCGTCCGTAGATGACTGTCAGGCGTTTCATCTGTCCGGCGAGCTCCTCCGTAAAGGCGCCTTTTTCCATGCGCCAGGTCCAGTTGCCGCCCAGTGTGGAAGGGGTGTTGATACGCGCCTCCTTATCCAGACACAGGTAGTCCTGCATAGGTATCATACAGAGATTTGCCACACTGCTCATGGCAAGGGCAATGAAATTCCACGAAAGCGTATCCTCGTCCAGCGCCGGGATGCGCATATACTCTCTGGCAAAGGCCCGGCTCTCTGCGCTGATTTCATGATACCAGCCGCGGGTCGTGGTGTTGTCGTGGGTTCCCGTGTATACTACCGAATTCGGAGTATAGGTATGAGGCAGGTAATTGCTCGGCTCCCTGGGGTCAAAGGCAAACTGCAATACCTTCATGCCGGGATAGCCGGAGTCTTTTAAAAGCTCCTTTACGGACTCCGTTAAAAATCCCAGGTCTTCTGCGATAATGGGTAAATCCCCTAACCTTTCTTTTACGGTACGGAACAAATCCATGCCCGGTCCCGGCATCCACTTGCCGAATTCCGCCGTCTTATCCCCATAGGGTATCGCATAATACTCATCAAATCCACGGAAGTGGTCAATCCGGACCACATCATATAAGGAAAAACAATGGGCAATGCGCTTCAGCCACCATTCGTATCCGGTCTTTTTATGGTAATCCCAGTTAAACAGCGGATTGCCCCAGAGCTGCCCGGTTGCGGAAAAGGCATCGGGCGGACAGCCTGCCACACCGGTGGGAAGGTTGTCCTCTCCTATCTGGAATAATTTCGGATTTGCCCAGGTATCGGCGCTGTCAAATGCCACATAAATGGGAATGTCGCCGATGATTTCAATGCCCTGTGCGTTGGCATAGGCATGCAGCTTATCCCACTGTTTCCGGAATTCATACTGCTGGAAACGGTAAAAATCCATTTCCGTTTTTAAGGCTGCTTTCGCTTCTTCCATGGCTTCCGGTTCCCTGTTCCGGTAAGCATCCGGCCACTCTGCGAAGCTGATGCCGCCCTGTTTGTCCTTGATTGCCATAAAGAGGCAGTAATCGGTCAGCCAGTCCTCATTTTCCATTAAAAATTTTTCATAAGCGGCATCCGGCTTAAAACGGGAAAATGCCTTACGGAGAAGCGGGAATCGATGAAAATACAGCCACTCATAATCTATCGAGGACATGGCTTGCTCACCCTTGGCGGCGGGCATGCTCTCTTCACACTCTTTTTTTGTGAGCAGCCCTTCCTTTATCAGGGTTTCCGGGTCAATAAAATAAGGATTACCCGCAAAGGTGGAGAAGGACTGGTACGGGGAGTCCCCATAACCGGTCGGACCAAGAGGCAGAATCTGCCACCTGGTCTGTCCGGACTTTTTTAACATATCTGCAAATTCATAGGCTTCCTTGGAGAAGCAGCCGATTCCGTATGCTGACGGCAAGGAAAAAACCGGCATCAAAACACCACATTCTCTCATGGTACTCATCCTTTCACACCTTCCAGATGTCCCTGTTGTATTCGGCAATGGTTCTGTCGGAGGAGAAATAGCCCGCCTTGGCGATGTTTACAATCATCATTTCCGCAAAGGCGCTTCTATCCTCGTATGCCTTGTAGGCCTTCTCCTTGGCTTCCACATAGGAACGGAAGTCAAGCAGGGTCATGAACCAGTCTTTATTTAAGATTTCCTTCTGAAGCCGTACTAAGTTTTCCTCATGTCCGATAGTGAGGAGCTCCTTAGATGTAATAAAATCTACGGCTTCTTTTACCATGGCGTCTTTTTCGTAAATATCCTTTGCCACGTAGTCCGCCTTCTCATAATGGGCAATGACTTCTTCACTCTTTGCGCCGAAGATAAAGATGTTGTCATCCCCCACCAGCTCATGGATTTCCACGTTGGCGCCGTCCTCCGTACCTAAGGTCACGGCTCCGTTTAACATGAACTTCATGTTGCCGGTACCGGAGGCTTCCTTGGAGGCTAAGGAAATCTGCTCGGAAATATCCGTAGCGGGAATGAGCTTTTCCGCCTTGGTCACATTGTAATTTTCCACCATTACCACCTTAAGGTAAGGGCTGACTTCGGGGTCATTGTTTACCAGTTCCTGCAGACATAACAACAGATGAATGATGTCCTTGGCAATCACATAAGCGGGCGCCGCCTTTGCACCGAAAATCACGGTAATGGGCGTTGTGGGAATTTTGCCTGCTTTGATTTCCAGATACTTGTGAATGACATACAAGGCGTTCATCTGCTGACGCTTGTATTCATGCAGACGCTTGATCTGGGTATCGAAAATGCTGTCGGGATTTAATGTGATACCCTGAGTTTCCTTCAGGTATCCGCACAGCTCCTTCTTGTTTTCCATTTTCACCGCAAGCAGTTTTTCCTTCATTGCGGCATCCTTTTTATACGCAAGTAAATGGGACAGTTCCTGCGCATCCTTCCGGTAACCGTTGCCGATGCTTGCATCAAGCAATGCCGACAGGCGGGGATTGCAGTGCAGAAGCCATCTGCGGAAGGTAATGCCGTTGGTCTTGTTGTTGAATTTTTCCGGATAAAGCTCGTAGAAAGCATGCAGCTCGGTCTGCTTTAAGATTTCCGTATGCAGGGAGGCTACACCGTTTACCGAAAAGCCGTAGTGGATATCGATATGTGCCATATGGACCACATCGTTTTTGTCAATGATAACCACTTTTTCGTCCGCATACTTTCTTCTTACCTTATCATCAAGAATTTCTATGATCGGTACCAGCTGGGGTACTACCTTCTGTAAGTAAGTAATCGGCCATTTTTCCAGTGCTTCCGCTAAAATGGTATGGTTGGTGTAAGCACAGGTCTTTGATACGATTTCAATGGCTTCGTCCATACCAATGCCTTTTTTCACCAGCAGACGGATAAGTTCCGGAATGATCATGGTCGGATGGGTATCGTTAATCTGGATGACCGCGTATTCATACAGATCGTGGAGGTTGGAGCCTTTTTTCACACATTCGTCCAGGATAAGCTGGGCGCCGCTGCTTACCATGAAATACTGCTGGTAAATGCGGAGCAGTCTGCCCTCTTCATCGGAGTCATCCGGATAAAGGAACAGTGTCAGATTTTTTGCAATGTCGGTTTTATCAAAGGAAATGCCGTCCTTCACAATGGACTCATCCACGGTATCCACATCAAATAAATGCAGTTTATTGGTCCGGTTTTCATAACCGGTTACGGCAATGTCATACATTTTTGCCTGCAAAGTCAGGTTTCCGAAGGTAACCGGATAGGAAACACCGGTGTCGCTCAGCCAGTTTTTCTTCTCTATCCAGGGATTGGGAGTTTCCTTCTGCAGTCCATCCGCAAATTCCTGTTTGAAAAGACCCAGATGATAATTTAAGCCGATGCCGTCGCCGGGAAGTCCCAGACTTGCCATGGAGTCAAGGAAGCAGGCTGCCAGTCTGCCAAGTCCCCCGTTGCCCAGAGAGGGCTCCGGTTCGATTTCTTCAATGGCGGCCAGGTCCTTGCCGTTTTCCGCAAGCAGCTCTTTCACTTCGTCATAGATGCCGAGGTTAATCATGTTGTTGGAAAGCAGCTTGCCGATTAAGAATTCGGCGGATACATAGTAAATTTTCTTTTTCTCTGCGTTTTCAGAACTGCTCTCTTTTGCCGTGCAGCTTTCTCTTTCCTCCGCCAGCTCTTTTACCACGGTGAGCAGGGCCTCGTAAATTTCTCTGTCCGATGCGTCTTTTACTGATTTACCGAGTTTCGTCTGTAATAATGCATGAATTGCCATGGGAAATTCTCCTTATAAATATAAAATCAACCTTTTACCGCGCCGGCAGCCACACCCTTGATGATGTACTTCTGTCCTGCCAGATATACGATAATGATGGGAATAATGGTCAGCATGATGCTTGCCATCATAGGTCCCATTTCTACTTTTCCGTAGCTGCCGCGGAAATACTGGATCAGCATGGGAATGGTTTTGTATTTCTTGATGTCCAGTACCAGGGTAGGAAGCAGATAATCGTTCCATACCCACATGGCTTCCAGAATACCTACGGAAATCATGGTGGGAGCCAGCATATGCATATCAATCCTAAAGAAGGTCTGTACCGGGTTGCAGCCGTCAATGAGTGCTGCCTCTTCGATTTCCACCGGAATGGATTTTACGAAGCCGCAGAACATGAATACCGCAAGCCCCGCACCGAAACCAAGATAAATAATCCAGATGGTCCAGGGGGTATTTAATTTCAGTCTGTCCGCTGTCTGGGACAGGGTGAACATTACCATCTGGAACGGCACTACCATGGAAAACGCAAACAGTAAGTACATTATTTTACTGAATGCACTCTTCACGCGGGTGATATACCATGCACACATGGAGCAGAAAAGTAAAATTGCCGCAACTGAGGTAATGGTAATAAACAGGCTGTAGAAAAGACTGCTTAAAAAGCCTTTGGATGCAATGGCATCAATGAAGTTGTCAAGTCCGGCAAAGGTTTCCGCTGTGGGAAGCTTAAACACCGAGCCGGTACTGATTGCGGATTCCTTTTTTAAGGAATTCATTAAAATCATGAAGGCGGGATAAATCCAAAGTAAAGAAAGAATGGAAAGAATTACCGTAACAATGTAATTGCCTATATTTCTCTTTTGTTTCATTACTGCTGCACCTCCTTAGAACGGGTTGCCTTTAACTGGAACAGGGCAATAGAAATAACCAGAATACAGAAGATAACGGCTTTTGCCTGTCCGTAGCCCTTCCAGAGTGCGCCTGCACGGGCATAGAAGGTCTGGTAGATATTGAGCGCCATCATTTCAGTGGAGTGATTGGGGTCACCGCCGGTTAATGCTAAGTTCTGATCAAAAAGCTTAAAGGAATTGGTCAATGTCAGGAATACACATACGGTAATGGATGACATAACCATGGGAATTTTAACCCTTAACAACGCCTGCCATTTGTTTGCTCCGTCAATTTCCGCTGCTTCAATCAGGGAATCGGGAACGTTCTGCAGTCCTGCAATGTAAATAATCATCATATAACCGATCTGCTGCCAGCACATCAGAATGATAAGACCCCAGTATCCTGCGGTGGAATTCAGCGCTAAAAGCGGTTTTTCCACTAAGGTTAATACACAGTTAATCAGAATCTGCCAGATATAACCAAGTACGATACCTCCAATCAGGTTCGGCATAAAGAATACGGTTCGGAAAATATTGGTTCCTTTGATTTTCTGAGTCAGTAAAACCGCCAGGCCAAAGGCGATAACGTTGATGGTCAGAATGGAAACTACCGCAAACAATACGGTGAATACAAAGGAACGTCCGAACGAAGCATCCGTCAGCGCTGCTTTGTAATTGGTAAGTCCAACCCACTCTGCATTGTTTACCGTTGTAAACTTACAAAAAGATAAATACAACCCCTGACCAAACGGAACGATAAATCCGATAATAAATGCAATCAATGTGGGAAGAACAAAAATCGGTGCACTTTTCTTCAATGCCTTCTCCATAAGCTACCTCCAAAAAACGGGCAGGCTTTTTTAGGTCCCTGCCCGTTAAATATAATCTAAATTACTGCTGGTTTGCTAACTGATATTCGGTTGCCCATCCGTCTACGAATGCGCTTACGACTGCATCCCAGTTAGCATCGGTTTCGTCTGCTGCGTATGCGGTCAGAGCGGAGCCTACACCGTTCTTCCATTCTTCGGAAGGCATTGTGGGGAAGTTCCATGAAACAGGAGTCTTTCCTTCTGCGGTGTACTCTCTGTCCTGCTGAACAAACAGGTTAGTAGATTCCTTGGCATTCTTGAAAGGAATTACAAAGCCCATATCGTCTGCCATGCTGGAAGTACCTTCTTCAGAAGTTACACACCAGTAAAGGAAGTCTAAGGTTGCCTGGATATCTGCGGGATCTGCATCCTTGTTTACACACCAGTAGTTCTCGGTACCGGTGCAGAGACCCTGATTTGCTTCGTCACCTACGCCGATGTAGATGGGAATCATAGCTAAATCGTCATCGGTGAATTTGTTTTCGCCAACTAAGTTAGCATATTCCCAGGAACCGTTCTGGAAGAAGACTGCCTGCTTGTTTAAGAATTCGTTACGGGAGTCATCACCGGTCTTTGCTGCAAGGTCTTTACCTGCACAGGTGCTGTTGTTTACATATAAATCCCAAATTGCACGGTAATTATCCAGATAGGTGCCCTTGATGGCATCGGTGGAGCCGATTCCGTCATCTTTGTATTCAAAGTAAATGGGAAGGTTTGCTAAGTGTGTCTTAAATCTCCAGTCGGAAGAACCGTCCATACCTGCGGAGGTAAATGCTGAGAAACCGAGTTCGGAGGAACGTGCGGTAATGTCTTCCGCTACCTTCTTTAAGTCTGCAAAGGACTTGATGTCATCCACGGTGTAGCCTGCTTCTTTCAGTAAGGTCTTGTTGCAGATCAGACCGTAAGACTCGATTACATATGCGATACCTGCAACGGAATCTCCGTCCTTTAAGGCGTAATCCTCGCTGGTCAGTTCGTTGAATACTGCGGTACCGGAGAGATCATAGCAGTAATCCTTCCAGTTTGCCAGACCTACGGGGCCGTTTACCTGGAATAAGGTAGGAGCACCGCTCTTGCCCATTTCACTCATCAGAGTGGTTTCATAGTTGCCGCTTGCTGCGGTAACAACAGTTACCTTTGTACCTGTCTGTTCGGTATAGGTCTTTGCCAGTGCCTGCCACTGCTCATCCTGTTCCGGTTTGAAGTTCAGGTAATATACGGAGCCGCCTGCTGCGGTGTTTTCACCTTCTTTGTTGTCCGCTGCGGTGTTTTCACTTTCTTTGTTGTCCGCTGCGGTGCTTTCGCTGCCGTTTCCTGCATTGTTTGTGTTGTTATTGCCGCATCCGGTAAGGGTACCTACTGCCAGCGCCGTTGCCATTCCAAGGGCAAATAAACGTTTTACATTTTTCATACTTTTTCTCCCTTTCTTTTTAGAATGTGCTGCCGTGCAGCACGTTTCTTTGTTATGCACTTATCATAGCAGTAAACTTCCCATAACCATTATCAAATATTCAACCTTGAATGCAAAAAATTAAACCTGACGGTTATTGCTCCGCCTCATATTCCTTTATACTTTCATCCGCCATTTTCACAAAGCCTTCCGTATCAATTTTTCCTTCCTTCAGAAGGGGCAGCGCCTCTCCTATCGTTTCCTCCTGCAGAATGGAATTCCATTTTACCTGATAATTGGGAACAATCTGCGCAGCTCCGGTGAATGCTTCCATATAATCGGAAAGCACCTTGGGGGCTTCCTCAAAATCCTGTGTAAAAAAGGCTTCTTTTTCCTGTTTGTTGTAATGGGTGCGGAATTTCAAGAATTCCACTGCCGCCTCCTTTACCTCGTCGCTGTAGGTGGACACCACTGCCCAGCCGAAGGTCTCCGGAGAGGCTACCATGGTCTTTTGCGGAAAGGCTGCAAAACGCACCCTATCCTCCCAGCCGTCCGGGATCTGGTCAATCAGCCAGTAACCGTTGGGGAGCATGGCTGCCTTGCCCGAAAAAAAATTGCTGTACGCCACGTCGTAATCCGCATGCATGGCATCCTCCGTGGTGTAGGTGAAAATCTTCTGCAGGGTTGCCGCCAGCTTGTAACCGCTTGGGTTGTCATAGCTTTCCGGCAGCATCCGGCGCATGAAATCCGCTCCCTCCGGATCCTCCGCCACTGCCGCCGTGGCAATCAGCATGGGGGCCCAGCCGGTACCCTCCGTATGCAGGGCCAGCGGTGTGATCCCCTTCTCCTTCAGCTTATCACAGCAGGCATAAAATTCCTCCCATGTGGCAGGAAAGCTGTTTATCCCCGCCTGTGTGAAAAGTTCTTCGTTATAAAACATACCGGCACAGGTAAAGGCTGCCGTACTGATGGGACCTAAATACACCTTTCCGTCCTCATAGGTGCATCCCTTTAAGACCGCCGGTTCGATTTCCGCCATCCATTCCTCATCTTCCTCTAAATAAGGTGTCAGATCGGTGAGCCGTCCCTCCTCCACCATCATCTGGTAAAAGGAAGGTATCGTGCACACATCATAGATTATGGCGGGCAGGGTTCCGGTCACATTCATACGCTTTAAGTTCTGCCGGTATTCCTCTTCCGTTTCCAGCACCCACTGCACATCCAGATAATATTTTCCCTCGTATGCCTTGTTGAAGGCATCCGCCAGCTCCTGGTTGTTCTTCTTTCCCGTGGTAGGATCCACTGTAAAAATAATGGGAATCCGCACCTCCTCCGGGCTTTCCTCTTCGGTTTTATTATTATTTCTGCTGCCGCAGCCGGTCAAAAGAGTGCCCAGCAGACTCACGGCAAGAAACAACACCAAGGCTCTTTTGCCATTTCTATTCTTCTTCATTCTGCCCACCTCCTCCGGGAATACGGATGATACATGTTGTGCCGTCCTCCTCTACCCGGTACCGGTAGCGGACGTTGTCCCCGTATTTCAGGCGCAGTCTGGTAAGTACATTCACGACCCCATATCCGTTTTTCTGATTGGGGAAGCTTTTCTTTGCCTCGGAAAGCGGCTTTTCGTTCAGAGCATTGATTTTTTCCGCCATATCCTCCTCAATGGGCGTACCGTTATTGTAAACCACAAGCAATAAATCACCGCCGTCCCGGTATATGCGGATGGCAATGATACCGCCCTCGTATATTTCCCGGAACCCGTATTTAATGGCATTTTCCACAAGGGGCTGTAAAATCAGCTTGAGAACATAGGTTTTCTCCGGATCCACCTCGCAGTCCACCGTGTAAGTAAACAGGTTTTCGTTTCGGATTTCCTGAATCTGAAGGTAACTTCTGACATTCTCCAATTCATCCGCCACCGTCACAATATCATTTCCTTTACTTAAGGAAAGCCGCAGATATTTGGAAAGTGCCTGAATCATTTTCATGGTTGTTTCTTCTTTATTAATACGTGCCAGCATGTATATGGTGTCCAGCGTGTTATACAGAAAATGTGGGTTGATCTGGCTGATCAGCATATTCAGTTCGCTGGTACGCAGCTCCTTCTGCTGGTCCTTGATTTCCGTCAGAAGGTTTTCGATGTTACTGAGCATTTTATTGTAGGAATTTCCAATCCGGTCCAGCTCCGTATTGGTATGCAGATGCACCTGGTGGGAAAAATCGTTGCCGTCGAACTCCGTCATTGCCCTGCTAAGCACCTTAATGGGCCTGGTAATTTTGTTGGAAAAATACACACTCAAGACTACCGCAATGGCAATAACCAGAAAATAGATACTAAACAATACCATCATAATTCTGCCGGTGCCTTTCGTTAACACCCGCTCCGGTATTATGGTAAAGACCGAAAAGCCGCTCTGCTTCTGCTTATACAGGAAAAGCATTCCCTCCGCCACTCTTTCGCCCTGCAGCACAACGCCGTTTTTTTCTTCTACGGCATAGTCCGCCAGCAGTCTTTTTGTGCTTTCCGTCAGGGAAAAGGAAGCAGGGAACCAGGAGTCACAGATGTTGCCGCCGCCATCCATTACACCCATGGCGGCTTCCCCGGTAAAGGAATCGCCGCCCTCTTTTATACTGTCCAGAAATTCGCTGTCCATTTTCAGAAACAAATACCCCGGCTCATGGGCATAATCTAAGCTGTGTACCTTTCTGCCGATAAAGAGCGCTTCCTTCCCGGTGCCGAATAAGGTATCCTCCGCCACAAACCAGACCGTATCCGCATAGGAATCCCCCAGCCTGGTCAAGAAACCGCTTTCTGAAAAATCCGCATAGGGAATTTTGGAATAAGAACGTGTATACAGATTCTGCTTGTTATCCACGTAACAGTATTCGGAAACATGGTCCAGATTGATATAGGCAAAATATTTACTTAAAGAATTCTTTTCCACTTCCTCAAGCGGCTTTGCCTTCAGGCTCTGCTGCACCTGGTCGTTTAAGATACATTCCTCCGTAACCTTATCCGCTTTCTGGAACAAAGTATCTAAGGAAATCCCCATCTTTTCATTCAGGAAAGCATACTGGTTCGTCACAATGACCAGCATATTGCTGCGCATATAAAACCAGACTCCTACGCTGGACAGCAAAAGCGCCAGCAGTAAAAGTCCGATTGTATACCTTAAATATTTTTTTTGAAATCCCGATACACTTTTTTTCTTTGTCATGCGTCAAATTCCTTTTTGTATTCGCTGGGCAGTTTTCCGGTGTATTCCTTAAACAGATGGGCAAAGTAGGAAGGATTGCTGATTCCTATCTGGTCGCAGATGCTGCCGATGCTCTCTGCATTGTTCTGCAGAAGCTTCTTTGCTTTTTCCATGCGGCACTGCAGCAGGTACTTTTTAAAAGACATGTGAAAGGTTTCCTTAAACACCCTGCCGAAGTAAACCGGGTTTAAGTAAATATGGGTGGCAACGGAAACAATGGACAAATCCTCTTCCTGTAAATGCTCCTCCACGTAAGCCACCGCTGCGTTCATATATTCCTTGCCGCCCTTGATTTCGTGGGCTTCCGCGTATTCCTTCCGAAGCTCTACCGCCCGGCACAGGATTTTGTAGCAGACATCCACTTCCTTGGAGGCATGCAGGCTCTGCATATTGGAATAATAATTCTGAAACTGTTTCTTTAACTCCTCCGTCATACCATAGGAGTCCTCAACCGCCATTTCCGCTTCCAGCATCACGCCGTGCATTTTCTGACGCTGCAGATCCTCATCATCCGGCAGAGCATAAAGAAAGCGGATAAAGGCTTCCTTTAAGCTTTTTTCGTCATTCTTCCGGATAGCACCGAGAATGGGCAGGGTTTCCTCCGTATTTTCTCCCTTTGCCGCCTTTCCGCCGAATTCTTCCTTGACGGCAAAGGTGCTTCCCCCGGAAGCCGTTGCCAGTTCAAACAGCTTTCCTGCTTCTTCATAGCTTTTCCGGATACCCGTAAGTCCCTTGTAGGGCTTGGATATGGATGCCACCACGGGACTCTTTAATTCTTCCCTTGCGTTCTCCAAAAAAGCCTTCAGCTCATGTACCGTTGTATTGTCTTTGGTTTTGACGACAAAGATTTCCGCACCCGTTTCGGAAAGAAAATGCCAGAAAAAATACCGGCTTCCGATTTTTTCCTGCAGTAATTTTTCCAGGGCAAAACGGGAAGCTTCGTACTCCAGCGCATTAGTGATTTTATAGGCAATATCAATATCCGCTTCCACGGTAATGAACCGTTCTTCTTTTTCCGGCATCTGACCGACAGTTTCCAGCACCTCCGTCAGTTTTTCAAAAGGTATCTGATCCTGCAGATATTTCTGCACCACCACCTGCAAAAAGCTCACAGAGTCCCTTTTTACCATCCGTTCCCAGTTTTCAAACTTTTCCGCATTCTTTTTCTGTTCCATGCAGGTTTTATACGCACTTTCCATGGTTTCCTGCAGTTTTTCGTCCTCAATGGGCTTTAAAAGATATGCAAACGCTCCTAATTCACATGCCTGCTGGGCATAGGAGAAATCCCTGTAAGCGCTTAATACAATAAACAGACATTCCTGTCCTGTTTTTTTGATTTCCTCCATGACCTGCAGTCCGGTGACCTGCTTCATACGGATGTCCGTAAGCACCACATCCGGCTGCTTTTCTCTTATGATGCGGATGGCCTGCTCCCCGCTCTGGGCAGCGCCCACCACCTGAAAGCCCATCCGGTCCCACTCATAGGTATTGACCAGTCCTTTTAACAGAATCGGTTCATCATCTACAATTACAAGTTTTAATAATTCCATACATTTATCCAGCATTCGTGAGATTACATTATATTTTGTGACATCTTCAGTTTACTTCCCAAATGCAAAAAATCATACTAATTACCATACCCTAAATATAAAAAATCATACTTTTTTACATCCTTTGTACGGTTTTCTTATAGACAATGCTAAAATAAATACCCTCCGCAACCGCTGTTATCGTCCAGGAAAAGATATAGAGAAGATACAGGGACGGAATGGTGTGGAAATACGCAAATACGGTATAAATCCAGATGACACGGAACACGCAGGAGCCCATTACCACGATAATGGTGGGAACCACGCTTTTGCCAAGACCTCTGGAGGCCGCTATGGTGCAGTCCATGAACGGCGCCATCACAAAAGAAAAGCCCATAATACGCAGTCTCTGCATGCCGGCATCTATAACCTCGGTGTTGTTGGCAAACAAAGATAAAAACTGTCTGCCTGACAAAAGCAGTACACCGCCCGCAAGGGCAGCCACTCCGGCACCGTAAAACAGACTGATGAAATAGCTCTTCTTCATGCGTTCCTTTTTGCCCGCTCCCCTGTTCTGTCCGATGAAGCTGGCGCATGCCGTGTAGAACGCATTCAGGATATTGAAAATAACCGTATCCGCATTGGCCGCCGCCGAGTTGCCGGATACCATAACCGTGTCAAAGGAGTTGACGCCCATCTGCACAAACAGATTTGCGATGGCAAAAATGGCATTCTGGATGCCGGTGGGCAGTCCGATTAACAGCACGGATTTTGCGGCGTCCTTATGCAGCCGTATTTTTCTTACGGACAGATTGCATTCATCCTCCCTGCGCAGCAGATTGGCAATGATAAGCACTGCCGATACATACTGGGCAATCACACTGGCAATCGCGACGCCCGCTGCCGCCAGATGCATCACAATGACAAAAAACAAATTCAGCAGGACATTCAGAATGCCCGCAATGCTTAAGTAAACCAACGGATGCCTGGTATCCCCACCGGCGCTCATGACGCCATTGCCGAAATTATAAACTGCCATACCGGGCAGACCCAGCGCATAAATCTGCAGATACAGCACTGCCTGCTCCAGCAGATCTTCTTTGGTTTTCATGAGGGTAAGCACCGGTCTTGCCAGTACAAAGCACAGGATGCAGGCAGCCATACCCACAATAAAGCATAAAATCAGGGAAGTATGGATGGTCTGTTCCACATTTCTTTTATCCCTGGATCCCAGGCCCAGCGCCACCTGTACGTTGACACCGCTCCCCATACCGATTAAAAATCCCACAAATAACGAAACGAGAAGGGTTGTGGAGCCGACGGCTCCCAACGCCTTGTAGTCGGCAAACTTACCGACTACCGCCACGTCGCTTAAATTGAACATGACCTCTAAAAGCTGGGAGAGCATCAACGGAACACTGAATAAAAAGATGTTCTTCCACAAAGACCCTTCTACCATATTAATCGTTGTTTTCTTTTTGTTTTTTGTTTCTCCGCACATGACGATGTCTGCACAACAGTACTATCCCCACGATAACAGCCACCGCTGCCACGGCAATGCCGGTAATAAGCAGCGTACTGTTTTTACTGTTTTCTCCTATCTTAAATGTTCCTTCCGCATCTGCCGTAAATTCTATGTAGCTGCCGATGACGCGGGAGTCCGTTTTTTCAAAGTTTCCGTTCTTTTCCACTAAAATGTGGCAGTTGTCGCTGTCCTCACAGTATACACGCAGGGTGACTTCTCCCTGATACAGGGTGCCTTTCTCGGTATCCTCCTTCGGATTTTCCACCCGGTAACGGTACACGCCGTCCTCCTGTGTGACACTTAAGCATGCGCCCGGATAAAATTCTCCGGCTGCCATTAAAACCGCCTTGCCGCCCTCCACCGTATCCTCGGAGGCAACGGAGGCAATCCATTCCTTGTATTCCGCGTTGAGAACGGTATTGCTGCGGATGCCTGCCTCGTCGATTTCGGGCCAGCTTCCGTAATAGCCTTCTTTTTCCGGTACTTGCGGAAGGTCCAAATCGGAAAGCCTGCTGCCGTAGGTGCAGTTTATCTTTGCCACCTCTTTGTCATCCGCCATAAATGTAACCGTGAAGTAGGTAAAGGCATCCGGCACATTTTCCATATTGCTCAGTTCTTCGTAGCTGATGGGGCAAGCGCCGTTTTCATAGCCGATGCCGTCCACACCGTCCAGGCCGCCTTCCACATAATAATTGCCGTACATGGTGCCGTTATCCTTCAGGGAACCGGCAATGCCGCCACCCGCTTCTCCGCTCATGGAAACGGTGTTGCATGCATAGCTGTAGAAAATATCACAGCCTCTGCCGGTGATACCTCCCACATAATTTTTACCGGTGATATTGCCCATGCTGTAGCAGCTCCGGATGGCATAATCCGCAGAACCGGCAATTCCGCCTACATTGCTGCCGCCGGTACTTTCAACGTCCGCATAGGACTCGCAGGAAATAATGGCGCCGTAATCCGCTTTTCCCGCAATACCGCCTACGCAGTCTTTTTTACCGGTCACCTTGCCGGTGTTGCGGCTGTCACGCACTACTGCCTTCACCGTCTGCTCCACATCAAAGCTTTCCGCACCGGAAAGAGTGATATCCTCCTCCGGGTCAAAATCGTATTCCGTGGCAATCTGTCCCACGATACCGCCCACGTTGGTGTCGGCTTCTATGGTTCCCCGGTTGATACAGAGAGTGATCTTCCCCTTCTGGAAACCGGATGTATCGTAAAGTGCTTCATCCGCCACCTCCTTTTCCGTACCGGGATCCCCCGGTGTCACATCCCCGTCCGTTGCCGGTTCGTCGGAGGTGTCTTCTATAGAGATGCCTTCATAACGGAATAAATCGTCCCTGATTTCGCTGGTAAGCTTCCGCAGAACCCTTGCCTGTTCTGTCAGGGCATCCATATTCCCACTGTTTGTATCCGCGGATTTTTCCAACAGATTCGCCAGAGCCTCCAGGCTGTTCGTGGCGTCATCCAGATTCTTGTTGAGTAATTCCAGATTGTTCTTTATAACGCTTTCCCTGCTCTCTGTGGCATCCGTCATGGTGTCTATATGACCGGAAGCGCTTTCTCCGAACTTCTTCAGGGCTGTTTTATAGCTTTCCCAGTCATCATTGCCGGAAATATCCGGCCAGGAATCATTGCCTGATATATCAAACCAAGGATTGTTTCCTGAAATATCGTCCCACGGGTTGTTGCCGGAAATATCATCGAGGGGACTGTCCGCCGTAACATTGCCTGCCTCAGAGCCAGCCATGCCTTCCACCTCCCGGGGTGGGTCATCGGGGTCGGGCTTCATGCCGTTGTTGCCGGACACGTCGGCAAGGTCATCATTCAGTTTCCGTATATCGTTGCTGACACCGCCAAGCTCCTGATTGTAAATATACCAGAGATCCACCGCTGCCGTGGAAAGCTCTTTCCCGGCGGCATTTGCTCCCTTTAAGCTGCCTGATATCTGCCTGGCTATCTGTGTGGCATCCCTGCTCGTCTTACTGATTTCATCGTAAGTGGCATCCAACAGGTCAAGGAATTTGTCCGTTTCCCGGTCCAGCTCCTGCAGCTTGTCGCTTAAATACTGGATTTCCAGAAAAGGCTCCATCTGGCCGGCCATACCGCCCACATCCTTACGTCCCAGTACATGTCCGTTATTGGTGCAGCTCTGTATGTACCCCTGATGCAGTCTGCCCACGATGCCGCCGATGTTGTAGCCCACATGCTCATAACCGATGTCGCCGGTATTGACGCAGAAATAAATCTTGCCGCCGGAAATACCCGCAATACCGCCGGTATCCGTATGGGCAGCCACATTGGAGGTGCTGTTTAGCTTCTCTAAATTGTCCACGGAAAAGTCATCCAGATCATAGGTTACTTCCGTACTGTAGGTATTGATTTTACCGCTGTTGCCGCAGTTGTTCAGGGTACCGTCGTTACTGCCGGCAATACCGCCCGCGGAATGGTCTCCCAAAATCACACCGGCATTCTTGCAACGGCGGATTTCACCGGTTTCCGCGTTGCTTCCGGCAATGCCGCCCACGTTGGTATCACCGATGACCGTACCGGTAAAGCTGCAGTTTTCCACAAGTCCGTAGTTCACACCTACAATGCCGCCTACCTGCTTTGCCGTTCCGTCCGGGGCTACATGTCCTTCCACGGTCAGTCCCTTCACAATACCGCCGTCCTGCACATAGCGGAACAAGCCCTTGTCGGAGCCTGCGGATGTAATTTCTAAATTGCTGATATGGTGTCCCGCACCGTCAAAATAACCGCCGAAGACCGGAATGCAGAGCTCATCCGCACCGGTCAGGCTGATGTTGTCCGTAAGAATGACCAGCTTGTCCACGGACCATTCGTCCACGCTGCAATCTGCCGCGAATTTGCGCAGCTCCTCTTCCGTGCCGATTTCTATCCTGGTATATACTTTATCCGGCTGCTGTGTACGGTAGCTGCCGCCCCTGTACTGCTCGTAAGTGGGAACCTCTGCCGCCAGTGCCGGAAATGTGGTCTGTAAAAGAATGAGTGCCGCGCAGACACCTGCCAAAACCTTCTTACTCTTCATGGCCTGCCACCTCACTTTCTGTTTCTTCCGTAGCTGTTTCTTCTGCCGAAGGTCCTTCATCCTCATCTTTTATAGTGCTTTCCCCTTCCATCCGCACTAAATCCCTGGGGCGCACCACCGCACCCATTTCACCGTCAATGATACCCTGGAATTCGCCGTCCAGCACACCGTTTACATAGCCTCTGATGTGACCGTTCATGAAGACACGGCCCTTGGCAGGCAGTGCTCTCGTCACATCCCGTTTTAAGGTAAATGCCGTCTTCTGGATGATAATATCACCCACAAGCAGGGTCTGGGGCAGTGCTAAAAGCACCAGTAAAATAGAAGTCAGGGTACCGCGTCCCAGCGCCAGACCGATTGCCGCTACCGCTGCATTGGAGGAAACACCGCTGATGATAAATCCCGCCGCTACCAGCATGGAACCGCTGGTTACGATGGTGGGGAATGCCTGGTTTAAGGATTCAATAGCTGCTTCCCTGATATCCATGTAATTCTTCAGATCCATATATCGGCTGGTAATGACAATCGCATAGTCGATGGTCGCACCCATCTGGATAGCCGATACCACCAGGTAACCTAAGAAGTAAACCGGCTCGTTTAAGAGATACGGCAGGGAGAAGTTCATCCAGATACTTCCCTGGATGGTCACAACCAGCAATACGGGAAGACCTGCCGACTGGAAGGTAAACAGCAGAATAATCATAACAAATACCGCCGTCAGCACGGTAATGATGGTATTGTCCGTTGCAAAGGAGTCGCCCAAATCCTTATCACTGGTAGAGTTTCCGACCAGCAGTATCGAATCTACGTCGTAGTATTGAGCCACGGTATTACGGATTTCCTCCAGCGCCGCTTCCGTTTCGTCGCCTTCCACCGGGACGGAAAGCTCCAGTACAAAGCGGGTGTCGTCTTCACCAATGAGCTGGTCCTTAGCGATTTTTATCTGGGAGTATGCATCCGTCAGCGTTTCCTCCAGATCACCGGAAAGAGTGATATTTCCCTTTTCCTTCTGGTCGTAAATAAACAGGAACATATCAATAAACGGTACCTTGTAGTTGCTGACACCGTCAATCAGAGCACCGTAATTATCGTCGTTCAAAGCGTATGCGGAGTACAGGGTATTGGCAATTTCCACATCCATATCCAGCATTTCCGCAAACTGTCTCGGAGAAAGCTGCTCCGTCAGGGTATAGCCGTCCATGGCTTCGATGTTGGCAAGTCCCTGACAGGATTTGACATACGGAAGCCTGGACAGGGCATTTAAGGCTCTTGCCTCTTTTTCGTAGTCACCGTTCGGCACCAGAACCGCAAGCTGGTTGACTTCGCCGAATTCCTTGTTTACCATGCTCACCGAGAATTTATTGTCGCTCATGCGGCTGGCGCTTAAGGAGTTTACATCAAATGCATACTGCGCCTTATTGGAAAGGAAAAATGCCACAATAACCGCCACGATAAGCAGGGGCGGTACAATGTAACGGGTTGCCACACAGAACCTGCCGACTGCCGTAATCTTCGGCACGAAGCTTTTGTGGTGGGTATTGTCAATAGCCTTGGAAAACGTAAGCAGAAGTCCGGGCATCAGGAAGAATACCGCCACCATACTGAAGATAATGGATTTGGCAAGAATAATACCCATATCGTAACCGATTCGGAACTGCATGAACATCATGGCTACCATACCGGAAACCGTGGTTAAGGAGCTGGAGGAAATCTCCGGGATTGCCTTGCTAAGTGCCACGATAACCGCTTCCCGGGCATCCTTGCTTTCATGCTCTTCCATGAAACGGTGGGCTAAAATGATGGCATAGTCCACCGCAAGACCAAGCTGCAGCACCACGGCAATGGAGTTTGTAACAAAGCTGATGGTGCCGAACCAGAAGTTGGTTCCCTTGTTCAGAATTGCCGCTACTATAAAGGTCATCAGGTAAACCGGAATTTCCGCATAGGTGGTGGAGGTAAACAGAAGCACAGCCACGATAACCACCGCCGCCAGACATAAGATTAAAATCATGTCGTTGTTCAGGTCGGAGGCATCTCTTTCCTCCTGTCCGATATCGGAAGAATAATACACATCATATCCGGAAAGCCCGGAAAGCAGGTTTTCCAGATTTTCCTTGGTGTTTTCCGAATCCGCATCCTCATCAAACGTCACGGAGTAAAGCGCCTCCATATCGTGATAGTGGTCCTTCGTATCGTCAAAATCAAGCATGCTGACGCCGGGCAGCTCCTTGATTTTCTCCGAAAGCTTTTCCGCTTCATCGTAGGTGATGTTGCAGACTAAAATCCGGGCGCTGCCGTAGGTAATAAACTGCTCATCCATCCGGGTAAGACCACGCCTTGTCTCGGTGGTATCCGGCAGATAGGTCGTCAGGTCGTTGTTGACCTTTACCTTATTCATACATAGCACACTGAATACACAAAGTACGATAAATACAAGATAAAATCCCTTCCTTTTATCCACAATCAATGTGGCAAGCTTAACCATAAAGGATTCGTCTTTTTTCTCTTTCGCCATATTAATCCTCCTTGTTTTGCGCAGCAAAATGCGACTGCCTCTGCAGGAGCAGAGGATTTAGCCTCCTTGTTTTACGCAGCAAAATGCGACTGTCTCTGCAGGAGCAGAGGATTTCGTCTCCTTGTTTCTGTCAACATTTTATCTTAGAACCATTTGTTTGTCCATATAAGAAATGCCAAAAAGCTGTCCACGCAAGAAGAGCTTTTTGGCATTTTTCATTGTTTTATTTTTCCGCTGCCGTATTCTCCTTTGTATTGTATAAATCGGGAAGCTCGTCCAGGGTAATCACATAATCGTCGTTGTAAATTTCGTTTAAGGTATCGGTATCATTGTGGTCGGTAATGTGCTCCGTATGCCAGGTCATGAACCATACCCAGCCCGCATTTGTTGTGGTAAGCTGATCCACGGTAGGAATGCGTCCGCATTCATGGAAGCAGATGGGCCTTTCTTCTCCCACCACATCCTTTACTTTATTATACAAAGCCGCATTGGAGCCGTCATTGTAGGAATCCGCACCGGCAATGTCCACATAGGCATCTCCGGGATACCAGTCGGCGTAGCCGTTGCCGTTGCCGGAATAACCCAGTACCCAGATTAAATTGTCCAGTCCCCAGTAATTGGTGTAACGGTCGTACATCATGACCCAGAGCTTCTTAAAGTTTTCCGAGCCGCCCTTGCCCCACCAGAACCAGGCACCGTCAAATTCATGGAACGGACGCCAGAGCACGGGAATGTTTTCTTCCTTAAGCTCCTGCAGTGCTTCGGCTGCCTTGTCCATTCCTTTGATAAGGGTTTCGTATTCCGGGGTGCCCTCGGTAAGCGCTTTGTCCCAGTCGGTGATCGTGGTGTTCATGCACTCGCTCCAGCTTCCCGAGAAATCAGAACCGCAGTGCCAGCAGATGGTCACGATACCGCCTCTGTCATACCATTCCTTTGCCCTTCTGTTCACGCCGTCGAAGTCATCGTTCATGTAGTCCAGGCCGCGGATGGCGGGATATTTTCCGGTGTTGTCGTAAATGTAGTCGAATTCGTACTGTTCGCTGCCCATCCAGGTTGACTCCTGCTGCCCGGATAAAATAGCATTTCCGTAAGTGTCGCAGATGTAGGCAAACAGATCCTGCGCCGCCTCGCTGGCGTCAGGGTTTGACAGGACGCCCGGCGTGTAGACCGCGTTTTCCGCTGCATCGTCGGCATCGGTGCTGCCGGCAGCATTCTCCGTCTGCTGTGTGTTGCCGGTGTTGTTATTGTCCTCCGTCTGCTGCGCATTGGTTTCGTTTTCTCCGCTGCCGGACGTAGCGCAGGCCGCCGCGCCCACGGCAAGAGTCAGGGCACATAATAAAGCAAGTAATCTTTTTTTCATAATCATCAGTATTCCTTTCCTGCTGTTTTTCATTTGAAGTCACAAGTTACTTACAGTATATACCGAACAGACATGAAAAAGCAAAACACTTTTTTATCTCCGCACATATTCTTCTATGGCGTCCGCCGCGCAAGCCACACCGTTTTCTCTCTGCATCTTTGCGGAAATCTCCCTTGCCGCTTCGTCGTACTGTCCGCTCACCAGGTCAAGCAGGGCACTTTCAATCTGTTCCGTGGTGCAGAGTTTTTTCCGGATATATAAGGGTTCCGGCCCGGCTCCCAGCCTGTTGTCCATTCTGCCGTAAAAATACTGGTCTAATGCCAGAGGAATAACAAGTGTGGGACAGCCATACAGAAGGCTTAAACCGTTTGTGGTGCAGCCTCCATGATGAACCACGCCTCTTACATAGGGGAAAATGTAGCTGTAAGGAACCGCATCGATAAAATACAACTTCTCCGTATTGACCTTTTCCACCTCTTTTATCTGGTCTGCCTGGATAATGGCGCGGATGCCCGCCATTTTAGCTGCCGTAAGCGTCCGCTCCTGCAACTCCGCCAGTTCTTCTGACTCCGCTTTTCCGAAGGCAATAAAGATGGGCTTTTCGCCTTTTGCAAGAAACGCACGTAAAGAGTCCGGCATCTCGTACTGCGCCGCATCCTCCGCAGGATGATACCAGTAACCCGTCACATACGTGTCCTTGTCCCAGGAAGTATCGGGCGGCATTAACTGCGGGCTTACCGGGTAAAACGTAAGCAGGTGCCTGCCGTCCATCACCGGATACCGGTCACTCATTTTCCACTTGGGCAGTCCCACCGATTTCCGCCATTTGTTCATCATGATTTTGGTCAGCATGCTCATGCCGCTGTAAAGGCTGTTATAGGTCTTTCCCACCTTGGGGCTGTCGTATTCCTCACTGTATAAAGAATACTTATCCGTTTTATCCATGGGGCTGTAAAAATAACGGGCGCAGGGAATGTGGTAATATTCCGCCGCATGGCGGGCAAATGCCCCACAGGTGCCGTACATGATTAAATCGGAACCCTGGACCGCTTCCATGGTCTGCTCCATGAAGGCAGGGCTTTCTTTTTTCAGCTTCATAAGCCCCTTCATAAAATCCGCCGAGGTCTTATAATCCGTCACCATGTACTGCATCACATGGTCGGCATTGCCGTCCAGATGCAGATAGGTCACACCCTTTTCTTCTATCATGGGACGGAACTTTTCATGAGTTAAAATTCGGAATTCATGCCCTCTCTTTTTCATTTCCATTCCCAATTCCACCAGAGGGTTTACATCCCCTCTGGTGCCGACTGCTACTGCCGTAACACGCATACTACCGTCTCCTTTCTCTTACGCGATTGTCCAGTTCTGGCTTTCCATCTGCAATGCAGCCATATGGGAATAAATGCCGTTTGTCGCGGAAAGCTCTTCTGCCGTGCCCTCTTCTGCCACAACGCCGTCCTTCAGCACCACAATCTTGTCGGCACCGGCAATGGTGCGCATACGGTGGGCAATTACCATAACGGTCTTATTTTTAATCAGACGGGATAGCGCCGTCTGGATAGCACTTTCGTTTTCCACATCCAGTGAAGCGGTGGCTTCGTCTAAAAGAATGACGGGCGCATCCTTTAAGAAAGCTCTGGCAATGGAGATACGCTGTCTTTCTCCTCCGGAAAGCTCACATCCGTTTTCTCCGATCATGGAGTGGTAGCCTTCGGGAAGTTTTAAGGCAAATTCATCGCAGTTAGCCATTTTTGCCGCCGCCAGGACTTCTTCGTCCGTAGCGCCCTTGCGTCCTAAGCGGATATTTTCCAAAATACTGTTGTTAAACAGGGTAACATCCTGGAACACGATGGAATACAAGGACATCAGGGTTTCCGGCTCCACCTTGGAAACATCCATGCCGCCTACGGTTATCTTACCGTGGCTGCAGTCATAGAAGCGGGCTGCCAGACGGGAAATCGTGGTTTTACCGCCGCCGGAGGGTCCTACCAGTGCCGTTACCTGACCCTGCTTTGCCGTAAAGGAAACGTCCTTTAAGACCACCTCTTTGTCCTGATAGGAAAATCCCACATGGTCGAAGCAGATGTCGCAGCCCTTGTTGCTTAAGGTGTTTGCACCTGTCTGCACAGGGTGGTCTAAAATTTCATTCATCCGGTTTACATTGGTACGGGTGCTGATAATGGCTGCCAGATTCTGCAGTACCGACTGCATGGGGTCGTACAGTCTGGAAACCACCAGTAAAAACATAAAAAAGGTCAGTACATCCAGAGACCCCTGTAACAGAAGGGAAGCGCCTACCACTGCTGTGGTTCCGATACCTAATTTTAAGATAAGTTGTGCGCAGGTCATGTAGACGGCGGTTATAAGTTCGCAGTTTATGACTTCCTTTTCCACATTGTCCACCTTTTTGTCCAGCCCCTTTATGTAGGCGGCTTCCGCATTGTTGGACTTTAAATCCTGCATGGTTTCGATGCATTCCTGAATGCCGTCCGCACATGCCATTTTGGCATTCATGGCTTTCTGCTGCATACGGTCCGCCAGTCTGGCGGAAGAAAACACAATGCCGAAGGAAACGGGCAGTACCCAGAGGGAAGCCAGTGCCATTCTCCAGTCAAAGAAAAACAGACTGACAGCGATTAACACAGTGGAAAGAATGGCTCCCGCAAACGGCGGTATAAAATGGGAAAATGCCGTTTCAAGGAAGGTACAATCCGCCATGATGGTGCTGGTAAGGTCTGCCAGGTCCTTCTTTCCGAAGTAGGAAAGGGGAAGCTTCCGAAGCTTTTCGGCCAGTGTCAGTCTGCGGGTTCCGGTTTCCACATACGTAGCGAGGAAGGTGGCATTGTACTGCCAGTAGGTAATTCCAAATATCAGTGCCAGTGCAAGCAGGCTGCCCACTATGTAAAAAACAGCTCTTTCGTGTGTAATTTCTCCCTTTAACAAATCGCCTACGAAAAAGTAAAGCAGGGAAACGGGCACCATAAAGGAAACATTCTGTACGGCGCAGGCAACGACACCCTTTACCAAATCCTTCGCGCCTCTTTCCGATAACGCAAATCTATGCTGTAATTTCTCTATCATCACGCACTCTCCTTTCCCACTTTCCAGTTTACGGAGGAAATGTAATTCTTCATCATTTCGGCATAAATGCCGCCTTTGTTCTTCAGTTCACTGTCCGTACCGTGTTCGGCAATGCTGCCGTCCTTTAAGACATAGATGCAGTCGGCGGAGGTTACGGTGGACAGACGGTGTGCAATCATGATAACCGTCCTATCCTTTGCCAGCTCCTTAAAAGCTGCCTGTACCCTGACTTCGTTATCCGGATCGGCAAATGCTGTCGCCTCGTCTAAAATAATGATGGGCGCGTTCTTTAAGATGGCTCTGGCAATGGCAATCCGCTGGCCTTCGCCGCCGGACAAATAAACGCCGTTTGTTCCGATGACCGTATGTACGCCGTCCGGCATTTTTTCCACAATGTCCATGCACTGTGCCTGCCGCAGGGCTGTCATGACTTCCTCTTCCGCAGCGTCCGGCTTTCCTAATTTGACATTATCTAAAATGGTTCCTTTTATCAGACGGCTGTTCTGGAATACAAAGGAAACGGTTTCCATCAATTTTTCCTTGCTGATATCCTTCACATTGACGCCGCCGATTAACACCTCGCCTTCCTTCACGTCGAAGAAACGGCTGATAACATTGGCAAGTGTGGTCTTACCGCTGCCGGAGGGTCCCACAAAGGCTACGGTCTGACCGCCCTTGATGGAAAGGGAAATATCCTTAAGCGCCTGAGTTCTCTCATCGTAGCTATAGGATACATGACGAAGCTCCACGGAGTTTTCTTTGGGATTTTTCGCATTCTGTGTTTCTTTCAGAGGCTCTAAACTTAAGATATTGTCCATACGCTTCATGGCATCCTCTAAAAGCATGTTGTTTTCACTCTGGAACATAATTTTTGTCATGGTTACCGTAAGAATGGGCGTCAGGATAATATAGAACAAAATATTCAGAACCAGCGTTGTGCTGATGCCGCCCTTCGTAAACCAGATACCAGCTGCCAGAATAAACGCGAATATACCGTTAATCAGAATGGTGAGCAGACACATTGGAATACGCATGCTCTTGGTATAGGAAATCGCCCATTCACTGTAACGGTCGATGGATTTTTTGAACTTTTCAAAGGAATAAACGGTCTGTCCGAAAGTCTTTACCACCGGCACGCCGCGCACATATTCCACGGCTTCGTTGGACATGTCTTCCAGTGCATTCTGGTATTCCTGCATCTTTACCTTTAAGGTCGGACCGGTCATGAACACCATCATTACCACAAAGGAAAGCACAATGGGTATCAGGCAGATAAGTCCGAAACGCCAGTCAAACGCAAACAGAAGAACCACCAGTCCCAGCGGGGTCACATAAGCGCCCACCATATCCGGAAGCTGATGCGCCAGAAAGGTTTCCGTTGCGCCGGAACATTCCTGAATGGTCTTTCTGACCTTGCCGCTGCCTTCCTTTTCCAATGTGCCGAGGGGCAGGGTGATGACATGATGCAGCATGGCTTTCCGCAGATTTGCCTGCACACGAAACGCCGCTAAATGGGAGCACATCAGGGCGCAGATATAAATAACAAGGGACAGTGCCGCAAACAGCACCGCCATCCAGCCGTTATGGATAAGCCCGGCTGCCTTTGAAAAGTCAGGCATAACGGTGAGCACCTCTTTGATGATGCGCCATAAAAAATAGAAGGGAATCAAAGCGAAAGCCGCGCTGACTCCCGATAAAATCCATGAGGCATATGTGAGGAAACGGAAATTTCCCGCATAGCCCATGAGCTTTGACAGGTTAGATTGTTTTTTCATAAGAAACCTCCTTTTCAATTAGTTTATGCTAATTAGTCTGCGCTAACTGCAAATCAAAAAGCAATGGGACATCACTGTCCCATAATTTTGGCCCAGCCCGCTTCAAAAAACAGATGAAGCTCTCTTAAATAGCTCTCCGCTTCTTTGGGCGGCATATTGTGAATAATCATTTCAAAAAAACCGTTAAACATCGCCGTCACAATAATGTGCTTTAGGTGCGGGGATATTTCCGGTGCCGGTCTGCCCAGTTTTGCCAGTGTTTCCAGATAATCATCCGTGGACTTTATTTCCGCTTCGATAAATTCATCCCGCATACCGGAGAAACGAGTGCCCTCCGACTTGCATAAAATCAGATAAAATTCCTTTTGGTGCGCCAGTCCGTACTGCAGCATTTACTTCATGCAGTTCTGGGATATTTCTCCCATATGCTCCGGCTTTTTCTCCTCCGGAAGTTTGTAAAATTCCGCGAGCGCATTCTTAAACTTCTCCGTCAGGTACCTGTAATGGGTACCCACAATGGCTTCAAACAGACCTTCCTTATCCCCGAACCGGGTATAAATGGAGCCCGTGGTGGTACCTGCCTTGGCGGCAATGTCCCGCAGTGAAGCATCCGTATAGCCCTTTTCCAGAAACTCTGTCATGGCGCAGGATAAAATCTGTTCGTATACGCCTTCAATCTGTTTTGCCAGTGCATCCGCCTCCCTTATATAAACCTTGCACACATTTTGTCCATAGCACTTTTGCTTGGGACGTTTCATTATTCATAACGCCGTTATGAATATATCACCGGGAGATTTATCTGTCAAGAGGTCTTGTCTTTGCTTTTCAGAATGTTATAATAGACATGCACAAACTGCAAAGAGAGGCACATTCTGTTTTACCGAAATACTGTGTCCTCGGAAAGGCTGAACTATGTGGGCATACGAAAGTGTATTTTATCAGATTTACCCCCTGGGCTTCTGCGGCGCACCCTTTGAAAACGACGGTGTGCTGACACACAAAATCAAAAAGGTGGAGGACTGGATTCCCCATATGAAAAAATTAGGCATCAATGCCGTCTATTTTTCTCCGGTATTTGAGTCCGACACCCACGGCTACAACACCCGGGATTACAAAAAAATTGATGTCCGTCTGGGTACCAACGAAGATTTTAAGGACGTCTGCAATAAGCTCCACGAAAACGGCATCAAGGTTGTTTTAGACGGCGTTTTCAACCATGTGGGCAGGGGCTTTTACCAGTTCCAGGATGTCTTAAAAAACAGGGAGCATTCTCCTTATTTAAATTGGTTCCACATCAATCTCTCCGGCAACGATGCGTACAATGACGGTCTCTGGTACGAAGGCTGGGAGGGCAACTACGACTTAGTCAAATTGAATTTACAGAACAATGACGTGGTGGAGCACATTTTAGATGCCGTAAACTACTGGATTGATTATTTTGACATCGACGGTCTGCGTCTGGATGTGGCTTACTGTCTGGATGAAAATTTTGTCAGACGCCTGCGCAGCTTCACCGACAGCAAAAAGCAGGATTTCTTCCTGCTCGGCGAAATGCTGCACGGCGATTACAACCGCATGATGAACGATTCCATGCTGCATTCCGTTACCAATTACGAATGCTACAAGGGTCTGCACTCCAGTTTCAACAGCATGAACCTGTTTGAAATCGTCCATTCCCTGCTCCGTCAGTTCGGACCGGAAAACTGGACGCTTTATAAAGGAAAGCATCTGCTCTCCTTCGTGGACAACCACGATGTGACCAGAGTGGCAAGCATTCTGCAGAACGAAAAGCATCTGCCTCTTATTTATGCCCTCTGCTTCGGCATGCCCGGCATCCCCTGCGTATATTACGGCAGCGAATGGGGCGAAAAAGCAAATAAAAGCGAGGGCGACCCGGCTCTGCGTAGGTGCTTTGATGCTCCCGTTTTCAATGAACTTTCCGAATGGATTTCCAAGCTGGCGGAAGCCAAGAAGAACTCCCATGCCTTAAATTACGGAGACTTCCGTTCCGTTGTTCTGACAAACAGACAATGTATTTTTGAAAGAAAAACAGACGGCGAGCGCGTGCTGGTTGCCATCAATGCGGATGCTGCCCCCTATACCGCACACTTTGATGCTGGCTGCGGCACCGCCGTGGATTTAATTACCGGAGAGCCCCACGATTTCGGAGGCGGCAGCGAGCTTCCCCCTTACAGCGCTTATTTCTGGAAGATGGAGCGGTAAGGAGGATTTATGTCCCAGATTACCAAACGTGCCCTGGAGGCATCCCTTAAGAATCTGCTTTTGCAGAAGCCCTTGAATAAAATCACCATCAACGATATTACCGAGGACTGCGGCATCAACCGCATGACCTTTTACTACCACTTTAAGGATATTTACGATCTGGTGGAGTGGGCCTGTCTGGAGGATGCCACCAAGGCGCTTGAGGGCAAGAAAACGGCGGAAACCTGGCAACAGGGATTTTTACAGATTTTCTATGCAGTCCGGGAAAACAAGCCATTTATTATGAATGTTTACCACTGCGTGAGCAGGGAACAGGTGGAAAAATACCTGACACCGCTGACCGACAACCTTCTTTTAGGTGTGATTGCCGAGTTTTCCGAAGGCATGGTCGTCCGGGAAGAAGATAAGGAATTTATCGCCCAGGTCTACTCCTATTGCTTCATCGGCATTATGATTGACTGGATTAAAGACGGCATGAAGCAGGACCCGGAAACCCTGGTGGAACGGTTTACTCTTGTTATACAGGACGACATCCGAATGGCGCTGAACCGTTTCCGCAAAGACAAACCGTTATAAAACCGTGTTTTTATCAAAACATGCAGAATGATAAAAATTTTGACAGCTTTTTCCCCATGATTATTTTTTAGTCATGGGGATTTTTCTGTCTATGGTTCTTTCTCCCGAATACAGGTATAGTAAAGCCATCGAAAGGAAAAAATAAATTGATTTTCCTATTCACATGAAACAAAAACCAACAAACATCAACAGGAGGTAATGATTATGTATTACGGAGCAGGAACTTATGAAGCATTTGCACATCCGGAGAAACCGGAAGGCGTTGACAGAAAATCAGCTTATATTATCGGTACCGGTCTTGCCGGACTATCGGCAGCATTTTATCTCGTAAGAGACGGTCAGATGAAGGGTGAACGTATTCACCTGTTGGAAAAATTAGACTTAGCAGGCGGCAGCTGCGACGGTCGCAAGGATATCACAAAGGGCTTCTACATGAGAGGCGGACGTGAAATGGACAACCATTTTGAATGTATGTGGGATATGTTCCGTGACGTTCCTTCCATCGAAACCCCGGAGGTTTCCGTGCTGGATGAATACTACTGGTTAAATAAGCATGACCCTAACTATTCTCTTTGCCGTGCTTCCGTCAACTGCGGCGAGGATGCCCACACCGACAAGAAGTTCTGTCTGGACAAGGCTTCCGCACTGGCACTTTCCAAATTATTCATGACACCGGAAAAGGATCTGGAAGACAAGAAGATTTCCGATGTTCTGCCGGACTCCTTCTGGGACACCAACTTCTGGCTTTACTGGCAGACCATGTTCGCTTTCCAGCGTTGGTCAAGTGCTCTCGAAATGAAGCGTTACCTTTGCAGATATGTGCACCATATTGACGGACTGCCCGACTTCAGTGCTCTCCGTTTCACCAAATACAACCAGTTTGAAAGCATGATTCTTCCTCTGGTAAAATATCTGGAAGCACACGGTGTTCGCATCGAATACGGAATGGATGTGAAAAACGTCATCATTAAAAACGTAGGTGACAAGAAAATTGCCGAGAAGATTGTTTACCTCAAGGACGGCAAAGAAGAAGAAATCGGCCTGACCGAGGATGACCTGGTATTCATTACCAATGGATGCTGCACCGATACTTCCTGCTACGGCGACCAGACCCACAAACCCGACCTTTCCGGTGTAAAGAACGGTGCCGGCGAGTCCTGGGATCTTTGGAAGAACATTGCAAAGCAGGCAGTAAACGGCGAATACGGCGATCCCGACAACTTCTGCAATGACTTTGAAGCAACGAACTGGATGAGTGCGACCGTGGAAACCTCCAACGAAGAGATCATTCAGCACATTATCAAGATTTGTAAGAGAGACCCGAGAGCGGGCAAAGTTACCACCGGCGGTATCGTTACCGTAAAGGACAGCACCGACAACTGGTATCTTTCCTGGACCATTAACCGTCAGCCCCAGTTCAAGGCACAGAATAAGGACTCCGTTTTAATCTGGGTATACTCTCTTTCCACCAACAAGGAAGGCAACTATGTAAAGAAAGCGATGCGCGACTGTACCGGTGAAGAAGTCTGCAAGGAATGGCTCTACCACATCGGTATTCCCACTTCCGAAATCGACGACCTGGCTAAGAATGCCTGCAACACCACGACCTGCTTCATGCCGTTCATCAATGCATTCTTCCAGCCCAGAAAGAAATCCGACCGTCCTCTGGTCGTACCCGAGGGCTCTGTAAACTTCGCTTTCTTAGGCCAGTTTGCCGAAACACCGAGAGACACCATCTTCACCACCGAGTACTCTATCCGTACCGGTATGGAAGCGGTTTACACCCTGCTTAATGTAGACCGTGCCGTTCCCGAAGTATGGGGCAGCCAGTACGATGTGCGTGAACTGCTTCGTGCCTGCTACTATGCTATCGACAAGAAGCCCATTTCCGAAGCCAAGCTTTCCTTCAAGGAAAAGGAAATGTTAAAGGTTGTCTTAAAGAAAGTAAAAGACACCGACATCGAGCTTCTGTTAAAGGACAGCGGACTGATTGAGTAAGCATTCTTCTCTATATAGATCACAAGATTACCACAAACGGGACTCCCCCGGACTTTTGTCCGGGGGAGTCCTGCTATATGCTAACTATACCTGTTTTTTATTTCTCCCTTTTCGGAAAAGTGTTCCCGCTGTTCATTTCCCCAATTTCAGTGTATATTCATACATTTTTAATTTTTCGAGCAATTTGAGCAACTGTATCTTGGATTTTGCCTACTGAATATTGAGAAAATTTAGGCTGAGAATTGAAAAAGGCTATCCCTTTATTGAGACAGCCTTTTGAATTTAATTTGACTTATCTATCGTTTATTCTCTCATTCAGATTCTTCTCTGTATTCAAAGACGAACCACTTTTCATTCATATAAATTTCTATTGTATCGTCTGCTCCATACTGATAACCAAATCCGCTTCCAAAATTAGACTGATTATCTTCTGTTGGTATTTCAGTTCCATCGACAGTTGATGTTATTTCTCCATCCATAGTGCCACAACGTGCATCCATGATGCTTTCTCTCCCTGTATCGTAGTATAATTTACCATCTATTCTTACCATCGGTATTCTATCCCACATGGCATTTGCTTCTGTCTGTTCTATCACGGTAATTTTATAAACCTCTCCTAATTGTGCAGGATATGATTCCATTATTTCTCCGTTATAGCTAATTTCTACGAAATCTCCAATTTGTAATTCAAGGTTCTCTTCGTTTGATATATAAAACTTATCTGCTGAATCAAGTTCCAAAGAACCATCTACCGGTTTTACTATTATTGAATCATGATTCGTTTCAATTACCGATGCCTGAAATGTTACCATTAGCGGTCTATTATCTGCCGAAGCAAGCATTTCAGTTATACAATTACCTAAAGCAGGCGTTGGTTTATAAATTCCTTGATATGGCTGTTCTACATATTCGATTCCTTTATCTACATAGTAAAAAAGAGTAGTTCCTGCCGCCCCATCACAATTTATATTGATCGTAATAGAATCTTTGTTGACCGGTGCATCATTGATTGATTGCTGACTGGTTGTTTCCATATCCATTAGCATAGATAAAAATTCATCAATAAACTCCGTAGCTTCACCTTCTGTGTTAGGTGATATAGCATATTTGTCACCGTCAGAGACACCAATCGATACAATATCCTCTCTGGCTGGCAATCTAATAGGATTCCCCTGTTCTTTTCTTCCACATGCACATAACATAATTGAAACAAAGTAGCAAAGACAAACAATACTGCATAATTTCTTTTTCATGGTCATAATCCTCCCCAAAATATATTTCGTATTATACGTTATCTAAGTGTATATTTCAATGTGTGAGAAATAGCCAGAACGTGTTTTTATGCATTGTGAATGCATGTTTATAGGCTCGTTTTCAGTGGGTACACAATTCCGAAAAGGGAGTTTTATTTTAAGATTACGGTAAATACTATCGCTATCAGCAGGGTAATAACACCCGCTGCCATTGCCAGCAGAATTTTCTGGTAAGGTCTTTTCCCTTCCTCCTTCGCCTTGGCAATCTCATCCAGTCCTTTTCCTTCTGTAAAAGCAATGATTTCCCGGTAGGTCTGAATGTCGAATTTTCTTTTCTTCTTCTCCACTAAAATTGCGACATACATCCCTGCTGCCAGCAGCAGTACCCATATGCCAATCCCCACAAACCCGAAAAAATGGGCTAACGGAATCGGTGTAATCATCATCGCCAGAAGTAAAACGGTAAATACTGCACTCAGTTTTTCAAATTCTTTCTTGTCTTCCTGCTTCACCTGCTGTTTCATAATTTCTACATCTCCTTTGATTAAAGTATCGAGAGAGGTATGGAATACTTCGCTTAAAAGCAGCAGACTTTTTACGTCCGGATAGCTTTTATCATTTTCCCAGTTGGAAACGGTCTGTCTGGAAACATACACCTTTTCCGCCAGGGCTTCCTGGGACAGGTTTCCTTCATTCCGGTAACGTTTAATCTGATTTCCAAGCTCCATATCATGCCCTCCTTTCCCTCTTACTTTATCCAAAGCAGAGTTTTAAGTCTATCAAACCTCTTTGACACAGGTCTTTTTCCTGTCTTTTTTTGTCTGTTAAAAGCTTTTGACAGGCGCCTTTTGTTCTATTTTCGGCAATAAATCACGCCTATGCCGGCTCCCTGCCCGCAAGAATGGCTTCCACATCTTTGATGTCCATGTCCGTTGCCGCCGCTATCTGCTCCGCCGTGAAGCCGTTTTTGTGCATATTCCCTACGAGTCTGGCTTCTGTTTTTGCTTCGCCAATCGCAATGGCTTTTTCCTCAATTCCTTCTCCCAAATTGCACATAACATTCACATCCTTCCTCAAATTTTTTTCTACTGGTATATGATACTCCGTTTCCATGATTGTTAATTTTTCTTCTACCGTAAGTTTCTGTGACAACAGTGCACCCAGCAAACGATGCAGCTCATACCCCTCTTCGGGTCCGGGCAATTCTTCCGACAGACCAATCATAATGATATTCATTAAATTAAGATTGCCCTTCCATTGATTTTTACCGACCAAATCCTCTTGTGTCAGATGAATATGACTCAGACTGTTCTCTTCCATATTCATACATACCCAGATGGAATATACACTCCGGATGTCATCATAATGTGAATTCACGAAATCACGCTCTTTCTGTGAAGAAATCAGCCTTCCTACATAAAAAACCGCCCTGTTTATGATTTTGTATTCCGTGGGATTGTTTTTCTGTGCCTCCACATTTAGGATAATTTTGTTCAGGGCACCTTTGTTTTTCTCTGCTGGGGCTTCCTCCGATGCAGCCGGGTCTGTTTTAATCGGTTCCCATGCATAAAAAATAATGTCAAACTTTATGAGTCCTTCATAAATTTCCTGATTTTCCGTATTGAGTCCTATAACCCTCTGCCCGTTTTCTTCCCGGGCTGTATTGGTCAGCCCCGGCTCCACCGGCACCATACTGATATAGGGCTCTCCTTCAATATATGGCACCACATCCTCCGGGACCATCCCTTTGTATACATCCACTGCATTTACAAGGATGTTGGCAATAATGTTTTTTCCGCCAGCAGACGCTTGACACACATATCATACTGTGGAATGGCATCCGCCGCTTTTACTGCGTTTTTTAGTTCCGTACTCACAGTCTTCCTCCTTCTATCCGGAATAACGATAGATACGTTATCCGCAAAGGCATCCAACTGTATCTATATTATACCTTGGTTTGTTTTTTGATACAACAAAATCTTTTATTTCGTGTATCTGTTTCTACTGTTGCAAAAATGGAATAATAAGCAGGATGTTCCGAATGTTTCAGATACCGGTATGAACCGGCTTAGAATATAGAATAGTTAGAATTATCTGCTCAGAAAGCATTATAACGTAAATTTACAAACTATGCAAGGACAACTCTTTGATTTTTCTGCAATAAAGTAGTATACTAATTGCATTATTTTGAAACAAGAATGAAAGGACCGACTCTATGAATGTAAAGATTGTGGCAGACTCCACCTGTGATTTGTCTGCGGATTTGATTGAAAAGTATGACATTACCATTATTCCCCTTTGTATCGTAATGGGGGAAAACAGCTACTTTGACGGCATTGAAACCACACCGGAAGAAATATACAAATGGGCGGATGCCAACAAGACCACTCCCAAAACGGCTGCCGTCACCATCGACAATGCCTCTTCTCTTTTGAAACCTTTCATGGACGAAGGCAGGGAAATTGTCTTCTTTGGCATTTCCACCCAGATGAGCACTACCTGCAACGTGGTCCGTCTGATTGGAGAAGATGCCGGTTATGACAAGCTGCATGTCATCGACTCCCAAAGTCTTTCCACCGGTATCGGTCTGCAGGTTCTTTATGCCGCCAGACTTTCCATGGCGGGAGAAAGCGCCGCCTCCATTGTGGAAAAAGTAGAAAAAAGAAGGTCTGCCGTCAGTGCCAGCTTTGTCATTGATACCCTGACCTATCTGTCCCGCGGCGGCCGCTGCAATTCCGTTACCGCCCTGCTTGCCAATACCTTAAAGCTGAAGCCGGAAATCGTGGTAAAGGACGGTGCCATGATCGTTGCAAAGAAATACCGCGGTCAGCTTGGTTCCGTGCTTTTGAAATATGTCAAAGACCAGGAAGAAGCGCTGCTTGCTGCCGATAAAAACTGCGTGTTCATCACCCATTCCGGCTGCAGCGAGGATATTGTAGCGCCCGTAAAGGAATACTTAGAGAGCCTGTCCTATTTTGAAAATATCTATGTTACCAGAGCCGGCGGTGTGGTCAGCAGCCACTGCGGTCCCGGCACCTTAGGCGTTCTGTATTATACGGACGGCGAATAAAGTGAGACCCTATTTTCTCTTCTTTAGGTCAAATTTGAAGAAAATAAAAGGTGCAGACGAAGTTAAGGTCTGCACCTTTTGTTTTCTATGTATTTTGCGAAAGGATATTATGCAAACGGATTTTCGGTCGGATATCTTACGCCTGCGGGCTGGTTGTAGTCAAGGTCTTCGATGGGAACGCCGATGTACTTGAATACTTCGTACAGAGCTTTACCGAAGTGACCGAATGCCACTGCTCCGTGGTGAGGGAAGTTCTTTTCAATCAGAACGTGACGGTAAAATCTGCCCATTTCCGGAATAGCAAATACGCCGATGCTGCCGAAGGACTTAGTGGCAACCGGAAGTACCTCGCCCTGTGCAATGTATGCGCGGAGCTTGCAGTCTGCGGTACTCTGCAGACGGTAGAAGGTAATGTCGCCGGGCATGATGTCACCTTCGAGTGTACCGTTGGTAACTTCTTCGGGCAGGCTTCTTGCCATAATCATCTGGTTCTTCATGTTGCAGAATGCCAGCTTCTTGGAGCAGGTATTGCCGCAGTGGAAGCCCATGAAGGTATCCTTGTGTGTATAAGGGAACTTGCCTTCGATAGACTCTTTGTACATATCAGCAGGAACGCTGTTGTTGATGTCAAGCAGGGTAACGGCATCCTCACTGACGCAGGCACCGATAAACTCGCTTAAGCAGCCGTAAATATCCACCTCACAGGATACGGGGATGCCCATACCGGTCAGACGGCTGTTTACATAGCAGGGAACAAAACCGAACTGTGTCTGGAAGGCAGGCCAGCACTTTCCGGCAATCGCTACATACTTTCTGTAACCTCTGTGCTGTTCTACCCAGTCAAGAAGGGTCAGTTCGTACTGTGCCAGCTTAGGCAGGATTTCCGGCTTTAAGTTGCCCTTACCCAGTTCTTCTTCCATTTCCTTAACCTTTGCGGGAATACGCTCGTCACCTGCATGCTTATTGAATGCTTCAAACAGGTCAAGTTCGGAGTTTTCTTCGATTTCCACGCCTAAATTGTAAAGCTGCTTGATGGGTGCGTTGCAGGCTAAAAAGTTAAGCGGTCTGGGACCGAAGCTGATAATCTTTAAATCGGAAAGACCGATGATGGCTCTTGCAATGGGTAAAAAGTCGTGCAGCATGTCTGCACATTCTTCTGCAGTACCAACGGGATATTCGGGAATATAAGCCTTTACGTTACGGAGCTTTAAGTTGTAGCTGGCATTTAACATACCGCAGTAAGCATCGCCTCTGCCGCCAACTAAGTTATTCTGGCTTTCTTCTGCTGCCGCGATGAACATAGCCGGTCCGTCAAAATGCTTTGCCAGTAAGGTCTCGCTGATTTCGGGACCAAAGTTTCCGAGATATACGCACAGAGCATTGCAGCCTGCTTTTTTGATGTCTTCGAGCGCCTGTACCATATGAATTTCGCTTTCTACGATACAAACCGGGCACTCATACACATTACCGGTGCCGAACTTTGCGGTATAGGCCTCCATCAGGGCCTTTCTTCTGTTGACTGATAAGCTTTCGGGGAAACAGTCACGGCTGACTGCAACCACACCTACTTTTACTTCGGGAAAATTACTCATAATATTATCCTCCTTGTTTTCTTTTACTATTCTCTCATTTTGTTATACTTACAGGCTTAAATTTTCGCCCTTAAGACCTAAGAAAGAGCCTTCGGGAAGTCCGCCTTCCGCATGGCCGATCAACCACTTGTTGACTGCCGCAAGCAGGGCATCTTCGTTGGGAGCCTTGCCGTTTTCTACCTTGGCATGGGTTGTTTTTAACTCGTAATTGGTGCCCTTCGGAAGAACAACCGCTACCTGGAAGCCACCGTCCTCTACATGGCAAGGTGCATAGTGCAGGGTGGTTGCATAGATTTCCACTGCAGTGCCTGCGGGTACCAAGAACGCCTCTACCTTAGAAGTATCATAGGTAAAATCTGCTTCCACATCCTGCAGGGAACCGAGCATCAGTACCGCATCCTCTGCAGCAATGTTAATTTCGGAATCTCTGTGATATTCCAGGGCGTTTAATTTCTTGTTATGACCGTTGCAATAACCGATCTGAATAGGCATTTCTCCGTAAATAACACTGGACAATTCTTCCTTTACAGGCAGTTTTTCCAGACTTTCCACAGAGGGTTCATAAACCACATCTGCGGGAATGGGAGTTTCTTTTAATACTGCAACAAGCTCTGCCACATCCACATGGCTGATGACGCGGCCGTATTTTTTGAATGCCGCATCCGTAACTTTTTTAATTTCCATCTTTCCACCAAATCCTTTCTTTTTGAGGTGCTGTTCTTATTCCGTCTGTGCCGGAACCTTACGCGCCGCCGTCCTTATTTCATCCGTTCCGGAACCTTACGCGCCGCCGTCCTTATTTCATGCGTTCCGGAGCCTTACGCGCCGCCGTCCTTATTTCATCCGTTCCGGAACCTTACGCGCCGCCTTATTTTATCACATCAAATACCGGTTTCAGCGCCGGATAAATCTGTTTGAACTGTGCGTATTTTTCATCGTATTTTGCGGCAATGGAAGGATCCGGCTCAATGGTATCCACTACCTTCACCATCTTCTCGGCAATTTCTTCCACGCTGCCATAAACGCCGCAGCCTACCGCTGCCAGCATAGCCGCTCCCAGTGCAGGACCCTCTTCGCTCTCGATTTTGTCCACCTTCAAATTCAAAATATTGGCAATCATCTTACACCACAGCGGACTCTTGGCACCACCGCCGCAGATTTTGGTGCGGGTAATGGGAATGCCCAGGCTCTTTGCCACTTCTAGGGAATCCCTCAGTGCAAAGGCTACGCCCTCGAGCACCGCCTGTGTCATATCTTCTCTTGTGGTATCCATGGTAATGCCGGTAAATGTACCTCTGGCATTGGGATTGTTGTGTGGAGACCGTTCTCCCATGAGATACGGCAGGAAAAATACGTGGTTTTCTCCCAGTTTGTCAATACCTTCCTGTTCCTTGGCATATTCCTTGGTTTTCAGGATTTCATCCATCCACCATTTGTTGCAGGATGCCGCGGATAACATACAGCCCATCAGATGATAGGTGCCGTCCGCATGGTCAAAGGAATGCAGGGCATTGTTTTTGTCCACGCCGAACTTCCGGGAGGAAATAAAAATTGTACCGCTGGTTCCTAAGGAAATATTGCATCTGCCGTCTCCTACGGTGCCGGTGCCCACAGCTGCCGCCGCATTGTCACCCGCTCCGGCAATCACCTTTGCCGCAGCCGGAATGCCCAATTCCTCCGCTACCTCTTTTTTCAGGGTGCCGACCACTTCATAGCTTTCGTAAACCTTCGCAAGCCACTCCGGCTTCACACTGCAGATTTCGCACATCTCTTTGGACCAGGTCCGGTTCTTTACATCAAAGAGGAGCATACCGGATGCATCGGAAACATCGGTACAGTGCACACCGGACAGCCTGTATGCCAGATAATCCTTCGGCAGCATGATTTTCTTAATTCTTGCAAAATTTTCCGGTTCTTTATTTTTTACCCACAAAATCTTGGGCGCCGTAAATCCGGTAAAGGAAATGTTTGCCGTATATTCGGAAAGCTTATCCTTACCGATTACATTGTTCAGATAATCGCATTCTTCATAGGTTCTGCCGTCATTCCACAAAAGAGCGGGACGGATAACCTCATCGTTTTCGTCCAAAAGCACCAGACCGTGCATCTGTCCGCCGAAGCTGATGCCGGCTACCTCTTCCTTTTTTTCATCCTTAAGCAATTCCTTCAGTCCGTCCATCGACTGTATGTACCAGTCCTCCGGCTTCTGCTCAGACCAGCCGGGATGCGGGAAATACAGGGGGTATTCCCGGGAAACCGTCTTCTTGATTTTACCATTTTCGTCCATCAGTAAAAGCTTTACTGCGGAGGTTCCTAAATCCACACCAATAAACAGCATATTCGTATCCTTTCCGGTTTTCATTTGTCTGCTGTATCTGTTTGCAGACTTTCACATTTAAAAAAATTATACCGTATCCGGGGGATAAAAAACAACCGACTTTTTCTATATGAAATACCTATAAAATTAGTTACAATTTTGAGAAATCATGATACACTGAACAAAGATTTAATCTTTGGAAGGAATGAAGATTTTATGATAAGTATTTCCGAATATCCCGTACCTGTCCTGACAGGCGATTTTTCCCATAAAACCATACATGTAAAGGTTCCCGGCTCCAAGAGCATCACCAACCGTGCCCTGCTGCTTGCCATGCTTTCCGACGGAAAAAGCCATCTCACCGGCGCCCAGTTCTCCGAGGATTCTTCCCATTTTTTGCAGTGTCTTTCGGATTTGTCCTTTGATGTGGCATCCAGTCCCGAAACCGGTGAAGTTTCCGTGCACGGACTTTCCGGCAGACTGCCCGTAAAGAAAGCCTCCCTGTATGTGGGAAGCGCCGGCACCGCCGCACGCTTTCTGTCTGCCGTACTTGGTGTGTCGGAAGGAGAGTTCTTTTTAGATGCTTCCGAACAGATGAAAAAACGCCCCATGGCACCGTTGCTTTCCGCCTTACAGTCCGTCGGCTGTGACATTTCCTTTGCGGAAAAAGAGGGATTTTTCCCCTTTACCCTGCATGCCCGCGGATTTCAGAACACGGACCTTACCATTGATATTGACAAAAGCAGCCAGTTTTTAAGCGCTCTTTTAATCGCCGCTCCCCTGGCAAAAGAGGATGTGAAAATCAAAGTGGCCGGTACACACGGCATGGCATATATCGAAATGACCTGCCGTATGATGGAACAGTTCGGCGTTTTGACCGAACATCCTTCCCCGGACACTTTCCTTATAAAAGCCGGGCAGACTTACCGGGCACAGGATTATGCCATTGAACCGGATGTTTCCGCCGCCTGCTATTTTTATGCCCTGGCTGCCCTGTCCGGCTGCAGTGTCATTGTGGATGGCGTACCCGAACATTCCCTGCAGGGCGATACCGAATTTTTAAACATCCTTGAAAAAACGGGCTGCCGGGTTACCCGGACAAATGAAGGCATCTGCATAACCGGACCTGCTGCCTGTGCAGAGTCTGCCGGTGTAAAGTCTGCTGATGCAGGCTCCAAAACTGCTTCCCCTGCTTCCCATGCTTCCGGCAGGCTGCACGGACTCACCGTGGACATGTCCTCCTGCTCCGACCAGGCGATTACTCTTGCCGCCATCGCTCCGTTTGCCGACAGCCCCGTTACCATTACCGGCATCGGTCATATCCGTGGACAGGAAAGTGACCGTTTAAGTGCCATCACCGAGAATCTCACTGCCATGGGTATCCGTTGTGATGAGAGAGCCGACTCCATAACCATCTATCCCGGAGTACCGAAACCTGCCCATATAAAAACCCATGACGATCATCGACTCGCCATGGGCTTTGCCGTTACCGGCTTGTTTGCAGAGGGCATTGTCATTGAAAACCCTTCCTGCTGTAAGAAGACCTTTGCGGAATTCTTTGAATGCCTGGAAGAGGCTGTGGAAAATCTGCAGAAGTAGTACGCATTTTTTGACTCATTTCTGCTTTTTTCGCTTTCAGGTCAAACCAAAATTACGGGCTCCGCGTACTTCTTTGACTCATTTTCCACTTTCCACATATAGAGTCAAATTAAATTTCTGTCCGGCACTTCTTTCTTTGACCCTGTAACACTTTTCCTCTCTCAGGGTCAAACCAGGTTTCTGTCCGGCGCTTCTTTCTTTGACTCTGTGACACTTTTCTTCTCTCAGGGTCAAACCAGGTTTCTGTCCGGCACTTCTTTCTTTGACCCTGTGGCACTTTTCTACTCTCTGAGTCAAACCAGTTTTCTGTCCGGCACTTCTTTCTTTGACCCTGTAACACTTTTCCTCTCTCTGAGTCAAACCGGGTTTCTGTCCGGCACTTCTTTCTTTGACCCTGTAACATTTTTCTTCTCTCAAGGTCAAATTCAGGGGCTTTTCTCCTATGGAGTTAACTAATGTGCAAAAAAACAGGGCTGCCGTTCAGCAAAATTGCTAATGCGGCAGCCCTTCCTTATTTCTATGATTTTTATGCCGTAATCACGGTTCCGTTCTTTCCCTTAAGGGCATCCTTTACATGCTCCATGGATGTGATAAGAACACTGCCGCCGGGTACTTTTTCCAGATAGGAAACAGCTGCTTCAATCTTCGGCAGCATGGTGCCTGCTTCAAATTCACCGGCTTCCATCATGGCCTTTGCTTCCGCTACGGTCATCTTTTCAATCGGTTCCTGATTGTCTTTACCGAAATTCCTGTAAACCTTATCCACACCGGTCAGAATAACCAGCGTATCCGCCTGTAAATCGGATGCTAACTTTCCTGCAATGCTGTCTTTTTCGATAACAGCGGACGCACCCTTTAAGATATGCTTCTGGGGAATCACGGGAATACCGCCGCCACCGCATGCAATGACAATCTGGTCGGCATCGGAAAGTGCCCTTATGGCATCAATTTCTACAATATCAATGGGAGAAGGCGCCGCTACCACACGTCTGTAGCCCTTACCCTCTTCTTCTGCTACATAGTTGCCTTTTTTGATTTCGATTTCCGCATCATCCTTGGACATATAACGGCCGATTTTCTTGGTCGGCTCATAAAAAGCTTCGTCATATGGGTCCACGGTTACCTGGGTTAAAACGGTGCTGACGGTTTTCACAATACCACGGTCCAAAAGCTCTGCACGAAGAGAATTCTGGATATCGTAGCCTACATAACCCTGGCTCATAGCGGAACATACGCACATGGGTGCGGGGGTATAATCAATGTAAACACGGCGCAGCTCGGTCATTGCTTTGTGAATCATGCTGACCTGCGGGCCGTTGCTGTGGGTAATGGTGAGCTGGTAGCCGTCCTCTACTAAATCTGCCAGTGCCTTTGCGGTCTTTTTAACGGCATCCAACTGCTCTAAGGTAGTGGAACCGAGTGCTTCGTGTCCCAGGGAAACAACTGCTTTCTTTTTACTCATGAGAAAAATCTCCTTTTCTATCGTTTTATTTTATTCTGCGGCACGCTGCTTTTCCAGCTCCGCTCTTTTCTTTCTCTCCTCGGTAATGTCATAGTATTTGTCCGTAATAATGCCGCGGGTTACCAGACTGTCATAGGTTGCCCTCTGTGCCTCCGTCATTTTCATTCCCACGGAGGAATTCAAATCCGTGATAACACAGCCGGTATAGGCAATCAGCCAGAAAAGCGGAGAATCGTCCTTGGGAATCATCTCCCAAAGCTTCGCTTCCGGTATGCCGGTTACATTCATCAGTGTATGCAAATGTCCTTCCTTCATGGGAAGATAACCCCCGTCGGGAAGAATTACGCCTTCCTTAAAATCCGCACTTTCCATGCGTCACCTCTTTCTCATAAAAACATATTCGGGCATGACCTGCCCACCCTTTCCAAAACACGGAAAAAATATGTATTTATCATAGCATATTTTTGCGTTTTCGGCAATAAAAACAGGGCATCCGTTTCCGGACACCCCGTATTATCTTAACTGCATGCAAAAATGGGTAAATCTTATTTTATTTTGTTTCCTTCTTTTCCTTTTTAGCCAGAAATACCAGAACACAGGCGCTTCCTGCTGCAAGCAGCACGTAAGGAAGTACATGGGTGGTATCGCCGGTGGAAGGGTTGCCGTTCGTAAGCATGGAAGCATCGGAGGTAACGGTAATGGTGGTGCTGACGCTGCCTTCTACGAAATCCATGACAACCGTGTGGCTGCCGTCGGACAGGGTATCCAGATAGGATGCCGGAAGACCGATGGTAGCATAATAGGTCTCTGCATTGGCTTCTGCAGGTGCTGCCAGCTTTACCAGTGCCTCAATTGCATTGCTCTGGGAAGGTAATTCTGAAACAGCACTTTTAGCTCCTGTGGAAACAATCGAACCGGATGTAGGTTCCGGTGCATAGCTGGGATTTACAGGAGACTCGCTGGGTGTAGGCGCTTCACTGGGTTCAGGCGGTGCATAGCTGGGCATAGCGGTGGTTGCTGCCGGTACTTCCGTTGTCGGGGTCTTGGTAGACGAAGGCGCCTGTGTTTCCGGAGCCGGAGTAACAACAGGTGCGGTTCCGCCGACTTCAATATCTATCTGTACAGGAGCTTTCTCTCCCATAAGATATACCCCATCCACGCGGATTGCCACAAAATGGTTCTTGGGAACGTCTACCTGAAATGTATACTCCTGGCCGGAGTTACGCAGGTAAATACCGTCCGCACCGGAGGTCAATGACACCGCTGCAGATGCCCATGTACCGCAAAGCAGGGTAAGGGCTGCTACGGATGCCACCGTCCATGAAAATAACTTGGTTTTCTTTTTCTTCATTGTTTTCCCTTTCTGAAAGTATATTTCTATACTTCCTCACACAATAAATATATTTGCATGCATGTAAGACCTTAGTTTTATCCATACATCAGACAGGAACTTATGGCAAAGCCGATGCTCCAAAGCCCGGCCAGCCGTTGTACCGCCTCCGTATGTCCATTATGAATTGCTTCCCACCGGCCGAACAGTACGGCAACCGGAACCGGCAGAAACAACATATAGCGGAAATCCATGCTGCATCCGAAAGGATACCGCAGGTAAAAAAACACCGTGCCCATCCAGAGAATTCCCGCCGCCAGAAGGCAGAAATTTCTTTCCCTGTCTTTTTCTTTCCATTTTATGTAATGCACTATGGCACAGATACACAAAAGCGCCTGTACGACGTTAAAAAACAACAGCATTGCGGGTATCCAGCCATAGCAGGTAAACTGAAATTCTCCGAACAGGGAAGACTTCAGGGCATACACGGGAAGATTGTAATCTGTCCATACATTGGCATAGGGAGTTGTAAACAGGTTCCTGATATCCCAAAGAAACAATCTCTGCCAAACCGACCGGTCCCCCGTATACAACGCACTGTCCTTGGACATTTCCAACACATACGTGAGTGGTTGTCTGAAAAGAAGATAATTCCGCAGACTGTACCAGAGTCCCAACGGCAGACTGATTGCGCCAAAGACCGCATATTTTAGTAAAAGTCCCTTCCATGTTCCGGTTTTGCATGCCATAAAGAAACTCCTCGCAAAAACCACCGCCGTAAACACTGCCAGTGTTGCCATGGATATCTTGGTCATCATGCCAAGTCCGTAGATAACCGCCAGAAGCAACGTATTTTTCCAGCTCTTTTCCTTTTCCCATTTCAGGGTAAAAAGAAATGCCAGAAGCATAAACATTCCGCAAAGAGCATCCGGTCCCAGTCTTCCTCCGCTCAGAAAATAAACCGGCAAAAAGGAGACAAGGAGCAAAGCCCGGTACAGACCCTTTCCCGAAAGTCCGCATTCCCTGAAAATGGCACAGGCAATCAGCAGACTGAAGCAGGACGCGGTACAGGAAACCGTCCTGGCCGCATCCACCAGATAATACGCTTCCGAACAGCTGAGAAGTCCGTTTTGCAGCTTTGAAAAAAAGGCTCCCGCAAAATAGTACAAGGGCTGCTGGTAAAACTGCAGATAATTATCCGGGGGAAGCATCCCCTGCATGGCAAGGAGCAGATAAGAAGCATGCCCTCCCGACGACAGGTCAATTCCCCACAAATCATGGGAACGGACGGTAAGCGGTGTATAAAGCAGGTAAACCACGCGCATGAAAATTCCCATGGAAAGAATAAGACCTGTAATCTGTTCTTCCGTGTAGGTATTCTTTTCCTTTTTCCGCAGGCAGTCCCGCAGCAGAATAACCACACCCGAAATTTGAAACAAAAGGTTGGCATACCGCACATACCGGACGGTTCCTTGTTCCAACCGTAAAACCCTGCTTATAAGATAAGAAAGCAGGACAAAAAGCAGGACACCTGTATAAAGCAAAGCTTTTTTGAAAGATGTTTTCATAGCGTCCTCCCTCCTAAGCAATATTCCAGTCAGCCAGCACTTCCAGTACCTGATTTACAAAATCCACACGGATGCTCTGCCCCGTAAGCACCGGATAATACAGAACATACAGTGCAATGCCGATGCCCGAAAGAACCAGTATGTTTCTTTTTCTGTGCCTGCTTACGGATACGGAATTTCCAATCATCGGTACTAAAATAAGCGAACTGATAAAATACTGGTAAACAAAAACCGTCCGGTGTACGAAAAGCCATGGCAGAAGCATGGACGCATAGGCAATGATTAAAAACAGCGCCCTGCGGCAGTGTTTTCTTTTCCACAGATAAAACTGGTGAAGCAGTGCGATAAGCCCGCCTACGGCAAGCAGCGGATTTAAGAAGGTCATTACCACGCTGACGGTGCCGTCCGCAAAATACACCCTGCTGTCGGCAAGCGGTTTGCTTCCGTAGAGCCACTGATACCATTCCGAGGAATACGGATGGTCAAACACGCAGCTGCTGTGATAACTAAGCATCAGCGCGGCATTGGCAATCATATGCCCGAAAAGTCCCTTGTCCGGATAAGCCTTTACAAAGGGCAGGTAGGAAAGTGTGTAAATGCCAAAAGGTATAACGATAAAACAAAGCACACACCACAGACCTGTTTTCACAAGGAAACTCCTGTGTTCCTTTATTCCCTTTATCCCTCCGATGTGTTCAAGCAGAAACCAGAAAAACAAAACAGCAATACCTGCTGCCGCATACACTCCCGTCCACTTGATGGCAACGGCAAGTCCCATGGAAATACCTCCGGAAAGAAGCCAGAGTCTCTGCTGCCACATCGGTTTGTTTTCTGAAAGCGCCTGTGTGTAGCCGTACATGCAAAAAAACATGAGCATCGAAAAGAACGCAACCAGAATATCAATGGTGGCAATCCGAGACAATGTCGTATTCATAAATGCTGTCCCTAAAAGTACCGCCGAAAGACAGGCGATGTCCGTCCTGCAAAATATTTTCCGGGCAAACAGGTACATAAGCGGGATTAACAGTGTTCCAAACAGGGCACACATAAAACGCCAGCCGAAGGGATTCATGCCAAACAGGGCAATTCCTATGGAAATAATGCTTTTTCCCAGAGGCGGGTGCGTGTTTTCATAGATGGAAAGCCCGTGCAGGAATTCATAAGCCGTCCTGCCGTGGTATACTTCATCAAACATGGTTTCATCATAATAAGTCGGTTCCCTGATAAACAATTCCTGTTCATCAAAAAGCTGCGGATAATCCGCCGCATTGGCGGGAAGAACCGGCTCTCCCGCATCATCCAGACAGACGATTTCCATAATCTGTGCCTTATCCTCCATGAGAACCATTCCCAGGGAAGATACCGTCCGGTCAATCTCTACGTTATTCCAGCAAAATGCACTCTCCACCGAGTACCGGCTCTTTACAATTTCCCAGGTATCGGTACTCCTGTCATATACCGAAAACGAAATTTCCCGCTTTCCCTTATAGCCCAGATAAACGGAAATTCCGGAAATCGGCTGTTCTCCGTCAAATTGCAGGACAATTTCATTTTCTCCCACTTCCCCCACCTTTATGGTTTCAAAGGTTTCCGGGGTATGCAGGCTGCCCAGCCGGTAAAAGATACAGATGCCGAAAATCAGGGTAAACGCCGCCATGCAGAAAAAATCCCTTGCCGTAAGGCGGCTGTTTGCAGCTGCATATGTCTGTGTAAGCACTGCCGCCGATTGTTCCCGCCCGCCGTCACTGACATCCTGGATTGCAGGTTCCACTGCTGCGGCAGGCAGTGTCACTGCCGTATCGGGTTGTTCCGCTGCCGCGGCAGCCTGCGTCGTTGCCGCAGCGGGCTGCTCCTCCGCATCCGGGGCGCCAAGCGCCCGCACCAGCGCCGTCACAACCGCCATTCCCATAAGACATACCGAAAAAATATATGCCACCGGGATATTTTCCACATTTCCCACATCCCTGCCGTGCTGCAAAAAAATCTGCGTGGCAATATTCCAGAGGAAGAGTCCGGCACCGCCGTATAGATACTCCGGCAAAAAAGCCTCCCTTCCGATGTTCTTTTTCTGAAGCAGTCTGTCCGCCATGCAAAGCACCGTCAGTACAAACATGGTCAGGTACATGGCTTTCAGATTGCCGGAAAGAATAAAGCAGGAAATTCCCGGCTGAAACAGATAAAACGCAAGCGCTCTTTTCTGTGCAGACGCTGTCCGTCTGCGGCTGATATAAAAATACAGGAGTCCTAAAATCATCCATTCCGTTGACAGACAAAGCAGGTTCCGGCTGCTTCTTGTCTGTAACATAAAAAGCGGAACTATCCGGGTAGCTATGTAAAACAGCAGAATTTCTCCCCGGGAAAATCCCACCGGTCCTTTTTTCTTGCAGGTCAGGTAAGTAACCCAGAACAGGATGCAAAATACAATTACCGCAATAAAACATGAAAGCATATTCCTACTTCCCCTCACCCTTCTTCATGGTATTCCTTCTCTGTATTGACCTGCCATATGGCCTTTCTGTCCTTCTTTTCATCGAACAGACAATCCACCGCCGTCATGGCCGTCAGCATGGAATGGTCCATATTGTTGTACCGGTGCTGTCCGTTTCTGCCGATGCAGTAAAGATTTCCGATGCCGTCCAGCCACCGGCGCAGCTTAGGCATTTCCGCATACGTGTCAAAATATGCGGGATATGCCTTTTTCACCTTTTCACAATGGAACAGACGAACCTTTGCACCGGAAGAAAGAATGCCCATCTGTATCAGTTCTTTTCTGCCGAAATTCCGCCATTCTTCCGGGGACATGTTCCACATAGCGTCCCCTTCTTCGCAGAAATACTCCAGCCCCAGAAAGACGGTGTTCTCCGCATCCTTTACCAGATAGGGCGACCAGTTGTTAAATATCTGTATGCGGCCCATTTTTACCGCCCGCTCCTGCACATAAATCCAACAGTCCGGAAGCAATGCCGTTTTCCTCTTTTTACCGAAATTCTTTTTCCCATAAGATACCTTTTTTACGGATGCCTTATCCACCAAAAGCCCGACCGTCACAAAATCCCGGTAAGGCAGTCCGGAAGCAATTTTTCCAATCCTTTCGGGCACATCGTTCATGGCTGCCACCAGATCCTTTACCGCCATACCGGAAAAAACGGTGTCCGGCTCCAGGTACTTTGTTTCCCCGTTCTGCTCATAGGAAACCCTGCTTATTCTGCCGTCTGCCTGTATGAGTCCTGTTACTTTGCAGCCGCACCAAATCTCCCCGCCAAGCGATTTGAATGTTTCCGCTGCCGCCTCCCACATCTGTCCGGGACCGTATTTCGGATAATAAAAAGTCTCAATAAGAGAGGTTTCCACATCTCTTTTTCTGCCGTGGAGAACCTTGCCGAGAGTCCCTTTACCCGCTGGGCACCCCAATCCGGTGATATCTGCGAGGGATGCCGTCCCCACAGTTTTTCCGTATATCCTTCAAAAAAAATGCTGTACAGTTTTTTCCCGAAACGGTTGATATAAAAATCCTCCAGAGAATTTTCCTTCCGTTTCCGGACGCAGGATTTCAAGTAGCTGAAGCCTGCCTGCAGCATGGTCACAAGTCCTAAATTTTTAATCGTTGTGAAATTCATTTTGACCGGATAGTCAAAGAAATGCTTCTGATAATAGATGTGGGACACCCTTTTCCGCACCAAAAAATCGGCGGGCAACATGTCCTTCCACCAGTCCATAACCCTTTTATTTTTGGTAAAAAAGCGGTGACCGCCCATATCCATACGGTTTCCGTCACAATTTACTGTTTTGGAAATACCGCCCATGAACCCGCTTTCTTCCAATATTACGACCTGATACTGAGAATTTTTCCGCAAAATTTCCACACCGGCAGTAAGACCCGCCGGTCCGGCTCCTATAATCACAATCTTTTTCATTTTTTCCTTTCACACAGTGCCAGGGTCCTTACCCCGGGTTGTTTCGGAGGTCTGTTACTCTTCCGTCAGTTTTTTCGCCACCACCACAAATCTTCCCTCATTTGTGTGGTAGCTGCAGGTGGATAACAGCAGGACCTTATCCCCAAACATAAGCTCTTCATCGGTTTTATACAGGGCTGATTTTTCAACCCCTTTCTTAAAGTCTGCAAAGGTCTGTTCATCCGTTAAACTTTTATACTGATAATAACGGAATCCCGCCTCGCCCTCTTCGTAAATCTTGCTGTAGAAGGCAGCCACGATTTCATAGGTCCCCTGCTCGTATAAGGTATCAAAATAAATGTACGGATGCTCTGCCCAGTAGTCCCTCTTCTCGTAATAAGGCAGGGTGCCGAACATGGTGCGGTTCTTCATGCGGTGCCCGTATACCACATACAGATTGCCCTCTTCCGTGCAGGAAGCATCCAAAAAGGGCGTACCGCTCCGGGCTTCCGAACCGTCGAATGCTCTCCGCAGATAATATTCCGGATCCGTGGGCGTATACATCACCGGATAATTTACTTTGGTGCCGTCTATGCAGATCCAGCCGTAAAAATCCGGATTTTCCTCATAAAAGGGCAGATACGGAACCAGCATCCCGGTGGCTGCATCCGTTTCCATGACCGTTCTCGGTTTTCCTGCCACCTTTTCTTTGGGCGCCGAAGCAGTCCCCGTGGCTGTCTCCGCTGCACTTCCGTCCCCTGCTCCGTCCTCGCCGGTGTTTCCGTTCTCTGCACCGGAAGTATTCTGCACGTCCGAACTGTCTGTTTCCTCCCCCGAAAATCCGGAGACTTCGGAAAGCTTGGCGGCTAAATCCGAGAATGCCTTATCCTCTTTATATTGTTCCGCCAGCGTCCATACAATTTTGCCTGCCGAAAACAGGAAAACTGCGGCACAGACCACCATGGCGATATGTATCCCTATCTTCTTTTTCATACCGGTTCCCTCTTTGCTAATGCTTAATTTTAAAGGCTTCCCTGTCATTTGTCAATGAAACTTACAAGCAATATTTTGCAACAAAATTTTGCTTCCATATATTGCATGCAATCTTTTGCATTTTGGGGCGTCCCGTGTTATGCTGATATTATTATAAAAAAATGTAAAAAGGAGATTTCCATGAAAAAAACAAGAAAGTACTTATCCCTTCTGCTTCTTATGTCCGTATTTTTCCTGTGTGCCTGCTCCACCTACGCCAACAAATCCTATACTTTTAATGTCAGTACGGGGGAACAGATCGAAGTGACCTTAAATGTGAAAGAAGGCTATGATTTAAGCCAGGAAAACGGACAATTCACCGTTTCCGACAAGGACGGCAACGATATTCTGACCGGCATTTTCCTTTTAGAGGGCTATACCGACTCCTACCGGGAAGTCGTGGATGCCGACCCGGATGCCACGGTTTTAGAGGATAAAAGCACCGGTGGTATTACTTATTTATATTATGAATACGACGGGGAAACCGGCATGGAGCACAACTTTATTGTGGACATTGACGGCGCCAAAACCGGAGTCCTGCTTGCCAGCCGGGCTTCCGAAGAAGCAGCTTCCAAAGCCTTCTCCATGTTAAGCTTTGAAAAGGCGGAGTAAGCTGTGCTGAAAGATGCTGCTGTAAAAGAACATACATAAAGGGCATGTGCGAAAGGAAGTTCCCGAAATTTTGGGAGTTTTCCTTTCTCACATGCCCTCTTTTTTTTACAGATTGGAGTAACCCATCAGGTATTCATCCACCTGTCTGGCAACGGCTCTGCCTTCCGCAATCGCCCATACCACTAAGGACTGTCCTCTGTGCATATCACCGGCACAGAATATCTTGTCCCGGCTGGTCATATAGGAGCCGGGTGCCGTTTTCACATTGGTCCTCTCGTTCACATCCACCTGAAAAGCCTTGGTCACATATTCTTCACTGCCTAAGAAACCGGCGGCAATCAGCACTAAATCTGCCGGGATTTCCTTTTCCGTACCCTCAATGGGCTTCATCAGCATCCTGCCCGTCTTTTTATCCTTCGTGGGCGCAAGTTCTACTGTTCTGGCTGCTTTCACATGTCCCTTTTCGTCCTTGATAAATTCCGTTACCGTGGTCTGGTACACTCTCGGGTCCTTGCCGAATACGAAAATGGCTTCTTCCTGACCGTAGTCCGTCTTGCAGACCTTCGGCCATTCGGGCCAGGGGTTGCTTTCCGCTCTGGTAAGCGGTGCCTGGGGCATCATCTCTAACTGGGTAACGCCTGCCGCCTTCAGACGGATTGCCGTTCCCACGCAGTCGTTGCCGGTGTCGCCACCACCGATAACCAGAACCTGTTTTCCCTTTGCCAGCTCGTAAGGCACCTTGGAAAAATCGCTGTCCAGTAAGGTTTTCGTTACTTTGCCTAAGAAGTCCACAGCAAAGTAAATGCCTTCCGCATCCCTGCCGGGTACGGAAATGTCACGGGGATGGGATGCACCGCAGGCTAAAATCACGCTGTCATACTGCTGCGTCAGTTCCTCCGCCGTCACATCCACGCCCACGTTTACATTACAGCAAAATTCCACACCGGCTTTAGTAAGTAAATCCACTCTCCGGTCAATGACCTTTTTGTCTAACTTCATATTGGGAATGCCGTAGCGGAGCAGTCCGCCCGGTCTGTCGCTTCTTTCAAAAACGGTTACCTTGTGGCCTCTTCTGTTTAAGAGCTGGGCAGCCGCCAATCCGGAAGGACCGCTTCCTACGATGGCTACCGTCTTGCCGGTACGCACACCCGGTTCTTTTTCTTCCACAAGACCGTTGGCATATGCATATTCAATCAGGGTTCTTTCATTGGCTTTCGTGGATACGGGAGCCGCATGCACGCCGCAGGTGCAGGCTGCTTCGCAGAGCGCCGGGCAGACCCTTCCGGTAAATTCCGGGAAGCTGTGGGTGCTTGCCAGTCTCTTGTATGCCTGATCCATTCTGCCGCTGTGGACAAGCTGGTTTACTTCCGGTATCAGATTGTGCAGGGGACAGCCGGACGCCATGCCCGCAATCATCATACCCGCCTGGCAGAAAGGAACGCCGCAGTCCATACATCTGTCTGCCTGTTTTTTTGCCTCTTCCACAGGTGCCACATCATGAAATTCCTCAAAATTCTTTATTCTTTCTTCGATGCTTTCCATTGTTCCTTCCCTCCTTATGCCTTTCCTACGCTTACATAAAAGGCCTCAATCTGTGCCTCTTCCTTGCCCATGCCCTGTTCCTCAAACTGTGCGGAGAGGTGGAGCATGCGCTTGTAATCACCAGGAATAATCTTCTTGAACTTGGGCAGGTATTCTTCAAAATGCTTTAAGATTTCCGCACCCTTTAAAGAACCGGTTGCTTTGGTGTGGTTTTCAATCATATGCAGAAGCTCTTCTTCATCTGCCTTGTTGTCCACCTTTTCCATGAGAACCATTTCCTTGTTCAGATTTTTGTATAAGCAGTTCTGGTCATCAAGTACATAGGCAATACCGCCGCTCATGCCGGCTGCAAAGTTCTTGCCGGTAGGGCCGAGCACTACCACACGTCCTCCGGTCATGTATTCGCAGCCATGCTCACCGACACCTTCGACTACCGCTACGGCACCGGAGTTACGGACGCAGAAACGTTCGCCCGCCATGCCCGCAATATACGCTTCGCCGGAGGTAGCGCCGTAAAGCGCCACGTTGCCGATGATGACGTTTTCCTCGGTTTCATAAGCGGCATCCTTGGGCGCATACACAATCAGCTTACCGCCGGATAAGCCCTTGCCGAAGTAGTCGTTGGAGTCGCCGCAGAGGTCAAGCGTAAGTCCCTTCGGAATGAAGGCGCCGAAGCTCTGTCCGCCGGCACCGGTACATTCCACGGTAATGGTATCTTCCGGCATGCCTTCCGGATATCTGCGGCACATTTCCGCGCCGAGCAGGGTACCGAAGGTACGGTCGGTATTGGTCAGTTCAATGGAAACTCTGGCGGGAGTGCCGTTTTCCAGAGCTTCCTTTACCTTCTTCTGTTTCAGAAGTACAGTTTCATCCTTTACTTTATTCAAGGCAAAATCATACACCTGCGCCGGATTGAAAGCGGCATTGCCGGACTGCTTTAAGATAGCGCTTAAGTCTAACTTTGCCTCTCTGTCCGTCAGATATTCTTTTGTCTTTAACAAATCGGTTCTGCCCACCATTTCTTCCACGGTGCGGACACCTAATTTTGCCATATATTCCCGGAGCTGTCTGGCAATGAAGAGCATAAAGTTCTCCACATATTCGGGCTTGCCGGTAAATCTGGCACGAAGCTTGGGATCCTGGGTGGCAACGCCCATGGGGCAGGTGTCGAGGTTACATACACGCATCATGACGCAGCCCATGACAACTAAGGGTGCAGTTGCAAAGCCGAATTCCTCTGCGCCAAGCAACGCGGCAATGGCTACGTCCCTGCCGCTCATCAGCTTACCGTCGGTTTCCACGATAACTCTGTGACGCAGGCCGTTGGAAATCAGGGTCTGATGTGCTTCCGCAAGACCCAGCTCCCAGGGAAGGCCGGCATTGTGGATGGAGCTTAGGGGTGCCGCACCGGTACCGCCGTCATAACCGGAAATCAGGATAACCTGCGCACCTGCCTTGGCAACACCTGCCGCAACCGTGCCGACACCTGCTTCGGAAACTAATTTTACGGAAATTCTTGCATTTTTATTGGCATTCTTTAAGTCGTAAATAAGCTGTGCCAAATCCTCAATGGAATAAATATCGTGATGAGGGGGCGGGGAAATCAGGCTCACGCCGGGTGTGGAATGTCTGGTCTTGGCAATCCAGGGGTAAACCTTTCCGGCAGGCAGGTGACCGCCTTCTCCGGGTTTTGCACCCTGCGCCATTTTAATCTGGATTTCCTTGGCGCTCAGTAAATAACGTTCGGTAACACCGAAACGGCCGCTGGCTACCTGCTTGATGGCAGAGCTTCTGTCGTGGTCGGTTCCTGCCGTTGCCAGTCTTTCGTCGCTTTCACCGCCTTCACCGCTGTTGGACTTGCCGTGCAGATGGTTCATGGCGATGGCAAGCGTGGCATGGGCTTCCTCGGAAATGGAGCCGTAGGACATCGCGCCGGTCTTGAAACGCTTTACAATGGACTCTTCGCTTTCTACTTCGGAAAGGGGAATGCCTGCCTCCGGGTAGTTAAAGTCAAGCAGACTTCTTAAATAGCCGGTATCCTCTGCATCCACCATTTTGGTATATTCGGTAAATTTGCCGTAGTCCCCTTCTCTTGTGGACTGCTGCAGCATATGGATGGTCGCGGGATTGTAACGGTGCTTTTCGCCGCCGCTTCTCATCTTGTGGCGTCCCACGCTGGCTAAGCTGTAGTCCGTCTGTAAGCCCAGAGGGTCAAATGCCCTGGAATGCTGGGCATCGGTCTGTGCGGCTAAATCTTCCAGTGTGATACCGCCGATACGGCTGACCGTACCGGTGAAATATTTCTCGGTTACTTCCCTGGAAATACCGATGGCTTCAAAAATCTGGCTGCCCTGATAGGACTGGATGGTGGAAATACCCATCTTGGACGCAATCTTTACAATGCCCTGCAGAATGGCGTTGTCGTAGTCTGCAACGGCTGCGTAATAATCCTTGTTCAAAAGTCCCTCTTCAATCAGTTCCCCGATGGTGGCATGTGCTAAATACGGGTTGACAGCGCTGGCTCCATAGCCAAGCAGGGTGGCAAAATGATGCACCTCTCTCGGTTCCGCAGACTCCAGAATAAGAGACATGGCGGTACATTTCTTGGTCTGTACCAGATGTCTGTGAACAGCTGCCACCGCTAAAAGAGAAGGCAGTGCCACATGGTTTTCGTCCACGCCTCTGTCGGAAAGGATAAGCACGTTGGCGCCCTTTCTGTAGGCCTTGTCCACTTCTACGAACAGATGGTCCAGCACTCTCTGGAACGGGGTGCTCTTGTAGAACAGGATGGAAACCTTTTCTACCTGGAAACCGGGCTTGTTCATATTTTCGATTTTCAATAAATCCAAATCTGCCAGAATGGGATTTTCAATCTTGAGTACATGGCAGTTCTCGGGTTTTTCCTCCAACAGATTACCGTTTTTACCTACATAAATGGTGGTGGATGTTACGATTTTTTCACGTACCGCATCAATGGGCGGGTTCGTTACCTGCGCAAACATCTGCTTAAAGTAACCGAATAACGGCTGGTATTCCTTGGACAGTACGGCAAGCGGCGTATCCACACCCATGGCGCCGATGTGCTCGGAACCGTTCAGTGCCATGCTGCAGATACCGTCATGGTATTCTTCGTAGGTGTAACCGAATGCCTTCTGCAGACGGGCACGCTCCTCCGGTGTGTAGGAAGGTACCATCTTGTTGGGAATCTTTAACTCCCGCAGGGAAATCAGGTTGCTGTCCAGCCATTCACCGTAAGGCTCCTTGTGCGCGTAGGTTTCCTTAATTTCTTCATCCGTGAAAATCTTGCCCTTTACGGTATCGATTAAGAGCATTTTGCCGGGATGAAGACGTTCTTTCTTTAATATATGGCTTTCTTCCAGAGGCAGTACGCCCACTTCGGAAGAAAGGATGAGTCTGCCGTCGTCCATGACATAATAACGGGAAGGACGCAGGCCGTTTCTGTCCAGTACGGCGCCCATCACATCGCCGTCGGAGTAAAGAATGGAAGCCGGGCCGTCCCAGGGCTCCATCATGGTTGCATAATATTGATAGAAATCGCGGCATTCCTTGGAAATGGTGTCGTTGTGGGACCAGGGCTCCGGAATTAAAACCATGGCTGCCAGAGGCAGGGGCATACCGCTCATTACCAGAAATTCCAGAGTGGCATCCAGCATGGCGGAGTCGGAACCGTCCTTATGAATAACCGGCAGTACCTTGCTCATATCGTCCGGGTCAAAGGTATCGGTATGCATGGTTTCTTCACGGGCAAGCATCTTGTCCACATTGCCCTTAATAGTATTGATTTCACCGTTGTGTACGATAAAGTGGTTCGGATGCGCTCTTTCCCAGCTCGGGTTGGTGTTGGTGGAGAAACGGGAATGCACCATGGCAATGGCGGTAGTATAGGACTCATCCTGTAAATCCTTAAAGAAAGTACGGAGCTGTCCTACCAGAAACATTCCTTTATATACAATCGTTCTGCAGGATAAGGAGGGAACATAGGTGTTGTCGTTGCTCTGCTCAAACACTCTTCTTACCACATACAGCTTTCTGTCGAAGTCAAGGTCACTGCCGATACCTGCGGGTCTTTTGATAAAGCCCTGGTAAATAGCGGGCATGCAGGATCTGGCTTTCTTGCCCAGCACCTCCGGTACGGTCAGCACTTCACGCCAGCCTAAGAATTCCATGCCTTCTTTTTTTACAATGATTTCAAACATCTTCTTCGCCTGGCCGCACTTTAATTCGTTCTGGGGAAAGAAGAACATGCCTACGCCGTATTCTCTTTCTTTTCCTATTGCGATGCCTGCCTCCTTGCAGACCTTCTGAAAGAAATGATGCGGCACCTGGGTCAATATACCGACGCCGTCACCGGTTTCTCCTTCTGCGTCCTTTCCGGCACGATGCTCCAGATGTTCTACAATTTTCAGAGCATCATCCACGATCATGTGGCTTTTCTTACCATGTATATTGACGATAGCGCCAATACCGCAGTTGTCATGCTCGAAATTGCTGTCATACAATCCGGCTTCTTTGTTTTCCATACTGATTTCCTCCTCGCCTTTTTATGAGAATTTTCCCCATTTTTGCAGGTATGGCTTATTGAACTTCAACGAAATTTCCTATTGAAACAAAAAAAGGCATCCCGGAACTTCCCGCTTTCGTTCTTTCTATAGAAGAAACGAAAACCCGTTCCAAGACGCCTTTGTCTTTCAAACCTGCGTGTAAAATTTTATAAAGTTGATTGTATAATAGGCTTTCTTTTTTGTAAAGTACTTTTTTTTATTTTTTTTGCAAAAAAGTTCTTGACATTTTCAGAAGCAGGGTGCATACTACGAAACATAAAAAGCAAAGGCGCTTTGGAGAACTCCTCCGAAGTGCCTTTTTTGTATTTCGAAAGGAGAAAACATTATGGCAAAGAGCATTCCCGAACTCTACGGAAGCCTGGTATTCAACGACAAGATCATGCGTGATAAGCTGCCCAAGGATATCTATAAGGCGCTCCGCAAAACAATTGAAAATGGTACACACTTGGAGTTGGATGTAGCCAACTCGGTTGCAGTAGCAATGAAAGAATGGGCCGTTGAAAACGGTGCTACTCATTTTACCCACTGGTTCCAGCCTATGACAGGATTTACCGCAGAAAAGCATGACAGCTTTATCAGCCCGACAGGGGATGGACAGGTCATTATGGACTTCTCCGGCAAGGAACTGGTTAAGGGCGAACCCGATGCTTCCAGCTTCCCTTCCGGCGGCTTACGCGCCACCTTTGAGGCAAGAGGTTATACCGCATGGGACCCTACCTCTCCCGCTTTCATTAAAGATACCACCCTTTATATTCCTACCGCTTTCTGTTCCTACAGCGGCGAGGCTCTGGACAAGAAAACGCCTCTGCTCCGTTCCATGGAAGCATTAAGCAAAGAGGCCTGCAAGGTTCTTCGCTTACTCGGTAAGTCTGATGTAACCGGTGTTTCCACCACCGTAGGTCCCGAACAGGAATACTTCTTAATTGATAAGGAAGATTACAAGAAACGTAAAGACCTGATTTTCACCGGCAGAACCCTGTTAGGTGCCCTTCCTCCCAAGGGACAGGAAATGGAAGACCACTACTTCGGTGCCCTGAAGCCCCGTGTAGCGGCTTACATGCAGGATTTGGACGAAGAACTCTGGAAATTAGGCATTCCCGCCAAGACCAAGCACAACGAGGTTGCTCCTTCCCAGCATGAATTAGCACCCGTTTTCGATACCGCAAACGTAGCGGTTGACCACAACCAGCTCACCATGGAAATGATGAAAGAGGTTGCAGACCGTCACGGTTATGTCTGCCTCTTACATGAAAAGCCCTTTGATGGCATCAACGGCAGCGGTAAGCATAACAACTGGTCCATGATTACCAACACCGGTGCAAACCTGTTGGAGCCGGGCCGTACTCCCGCTGAGAACACCCAGTTCCTTGTATTCTTAACCGCCGTTATCAAGGCTGTTGATGAGTATGCCGATCTGCTTCGTCTTTCCGTAGCAAGTGCAGGCAACGACCACAGACTCGGTGCAAACGAAGCACCGCCCGCTATCGTTTCCATATTCCTCGGTGATGAACTGACCGAAGTACTGGACGCCATCGAAAAAGGTACCTTCTTCGATTCCAAGCAGCGTATTGCCATGGATACCGGTGCTGCCGTACTTCCTCATTTCTTCAAGGATACCACCGACAGAAACCGTACTTCACCGTTTGCCTTCACCGGCAACAAATTTGAATTCCGTATGTTAGGCTCTTCTATTTCCGTAGCAGGTCCCAACATTGTATTAAATACCGCTGTAGCAGAGGCTCTTTCCCAGTTCTACGAAATCCTGAAGGATGTTCCCGCTGATGAAATGGATGCCGCTGTCCGCAAGTTAGTCAAGGATACCGTTATTGCCCACAAGAGAATTATCTTTAACGGCAACGGCTATACCGATGAATGGGTTGCTGAAGCTGAGAAGCGTGGTCTTTACAACTTAAAGTCCACTCCGGAAGCTCTTCCTGTATTCAAGGCTGAGAAGAATGTAAAGCTCTTTACTTCCCATCACATTTATACAGAAACGGAAATCAGTTCCAGATACGAAATCCTTCTTGAGAACTATGTAAAGACCATACATATTGAAGCAAAGACCCTTTACAGCATGGTTGAGCAGCAGTTCATGCCGGCACTGCTTCATTACACCGACACCTTAAGCAGCTCCATTGCAGATAAGAAAGCTGTTGCCGATTTACCCTGCACCGCTGAAACTGCTCTGTTAAAGGATATGTCCGCTGCTTACGAAAGCCTCTACACCTTATCCGAGAAGCTGGCTGCCGATACCGCAGAAGCAGAAGGTCTTACCGACAACACAAAGGCTTCCTTCTTCTACCATGACACCATCATCAAGGATATGGACGATATCCGTGCCGTAGCCGATAAGGCAGAAGTTAAACTTCCGAAAGAATTTTTACCTTACCCTTCCTACGAGGAGATGCTGTTCTATGTATAGTCTGGCGGATGACGATAAACTGCATGAAGAATGCGGTGTGTTCGGAATATTTACACCCGATAATAAAGACGCAAAACATTCCCTGTATTACGGCCTCTGTGCTCTCCAGCACAGGGGTCAGGAATCCGCCGGTATGGCTCTGTGCGATACCGACGGTCCTATGGGGAATATTTATCATCATAAGGGAATGGGACTTGTCAGTGAAGTCTTTCACAAGGAGACCCTGGATCCCCTTACAGGAAATATCGGTATCGGACATGTCCGGTACTCCACCACCGGTCAGAGCTGCATTGAAAATGCGCAGCCTCTGATCTTAAATTATCTGAAAGGTACACTTGCCCTTGTTCATAACGGCAATATCAAAAATGCCGGTGTCCTCCGGGATACTCTGCAAAAGGAAGGTGCCATCTTCCGCGGTACCACCGATTCGGAAGTCATTGCCTATCTGATTGCCAAAGAAAGAACCAAGTGCGGTACCATTGAAGAAGCGGTTACCAAAGTAGCCGGTTTTTTAAAGGGCGGTTATGCCCTGATTGTCATGAGCCCCCGGAAGATTATCGGTATCCGCGACCCTCTGGGACTCAAACCTTTGTGTTTAGGCAGGCGCGGAAAGGAATACATTCTTTCCTCGGAAAGCTGTGCCTTAAACGCCATTGATGCGGAATTTGTCCGGGACATTGAGCCGGGCGAAATCATAAGCATTACCAAAGACGGAATTTCTTCTGACAGGAGCCTTTGCCAATGCAAACACGCTCACTGCATTTTTGAATATATTTATTTTGCCAGACTGGATTCCTGTATGGACGGCATCTCCGTTTACAACTCCCGTATCAAAGCCGGCAGGCTGTTGGCGCTGTCTTACCCGGTGGATGCGGATTTAGTCGTAGGTGTCCCCGATTCCGGTCTTACCGCCGCCGCCGGTTATTCCCAGGAGTCAGGCATTCCCTTTGGGCTTGCCTTTTACAAAAACAGCTACGTGGGCAGAACCTTTATTAAGCCAACCCAAAAAGAACGGGAATCTGCCGTTCGCATGAAGCTGAGCGTTCTGCCCGAGGTTGTCCGCGGAAAACGTCTGGTACTGATTGATGACTCTATCGTCAGAGGCACCACCATTGCAGGCCTGATTACCCTACTGAAAAAGGCCGGTGCCGTTAGTGTTCATGTGCGAATCAGCTCTCCTCCCTTTTTGTATCCTTGTTATTACGGAACCGACGTTCCGAGTAATAAGGAGCTGATCGCCGCAGACAACAGTCCCGAAGAAATAGCCCGGCGCATCGGCGCCGATTCTCTGGGCTATATGAAGTTAGAGGATTTGTCTGCTATGTCCGATAATTTGCCGTTATGCAGGGCTTGTTTTGATAATCAGTACCCCATCTGATTCACTCCCCCTTTTTTCATGCTCTGCCGGCGGCATTTTATACCTCAATCTATATTTGATTACAAGAAAGCAAGGGCCGCCTGTCACATCGTGACAGACAGCCCTGCTTTCGGTTAATGGAAATGCTTTGCAGGCAACATTTTTACCTCTCATTCAGATAAAGCTGCACACGGTTCTGGAGATGCTCCGCTGCTTCCTTGGCAGAAATATCTCCTGAAAAGTAAGGCTCCAGTTCCTCATCCAAAATATCATACAGTGCCGATGCCTTCACATTTGCCGGATGGGCATTTTCTACTATATAATAGAACTGTTTTATCTGTTCCTCATCTATCGGTTCCTTTTTATGAAAGTTGCCATCTTCATCGGAAACATATAAACTCTTATCCTCTTCCTTTTTTTTCTCAACAATAACATCCAGTGCGGCCCTGTTTACAGGAAACTGGCAACGGTTTCCGGTAAATATTTGTGAAGATGTCCCGTCGGACTCTCTCTCCATTTCTGCATATCTGTCATACTCCGCATACAATACCTGCTCTTCCTCCGAAAGCAGATATCTCAAGAATTCTTTGGCCCCTTCCTTATGCACCGAACCTGCATTCAGATAAAGTTCTTTTCCTGCCAGATAATAGCCGTTCCCCTTGCTTCGCGGATAGCCTATCATAGCGGCTTTGCCATTGAAATTACGATAAGCATTGTCCCATTCGGAAAATTCTTCCATGTTTACAGCCATGGCGAATGCTGTTCCCTTTCCAAAAAGCTCTGCCTCATTATCCCCATATTCCCCCGTATCTGCATACTTCTTTGCAAAGGCAAGAAGTTCCAGAAACGGTTGTTCCGTAAGATGGCTTTCTCCCTTTTCCCAGTCAATAAAAGTAGGATTTTCCTCATCGTACAATCCATAATAATAGACAATGCCAACTCCTCCGAGCCCCGGTTGCAGAATACTTGCTCCGGAATTCTCCACTATATGCATTAATTCCTCTAAGGTAATGCTTTTCTTCCCTTTTACCATGTCCGCATTGTAGGCGGCAAATCTCAGGCTGTATTCATAAGGAATTCCGTAAATTTTTCCGTTGATGTAGCAGCTCTCAAATGCAGCCCGGGTATAGTTCTCCCCTGCAGGTACCAGATCATCCACACATTCTATATAACCGTTTTTTATATAAGGCTCTGCATCAGCAACCAGATCACTTCCCAGAATGTCCGGACCTTTTCCCGTAGATACTGCCATCTTGATCTTGTTCTGATACTCTGCATAATCACCATACAAAGGATCCTCTATGTATGTTGTTTCTATATGATATTTGCTGCTTTGTCTGTTAAATCGTGCGATGCTTTTTTCCAACGCTCTCTGCCGTAAAAGAAAAGCTATCGTAATCTCTTCTTTTTCCCGGTCTACGGGACTGTCCTGTTTTTCAAAGACAAGCAGTACTGTGCTGTTGTCCATTTCCACCAGCATACGAATATCACCGGCATCGGATATTTCCATTCCGTATATTTTATAAAAAGGATAATCGTCGCCTAACGGATAAAGTAATTGCAGCCCCTCTTCATAACGGTAAATCCCATCCTTGTCCGCTATATACAAAGTTCCGTCGGTGGCAAGCGCTGCCGCAAAGTTATTCCCATTAAGAGCAAGATCTTCCGCCAGCGCCTCCCCCGACAGTAAATCCTTCACGCAAAATTTTCCTCCCGCTCCCGTTCCATACCAGTATACCGGCGTTCCGCTTTCCGCCTGCAGGATTCCATAGATGCGCCCCGGCAGACTTATGTCTGTTTTTTCCGACATGGTGCTCTCATATTTCGTCACCTCTAAACTGCCTTCCTGGAAAAAATACACTCTGTTCTCTTTATCACATGCATTGCTGATATCCTGCAGTTTTTCTACTTCGGAACCGCTGAATTTCTTTCTGTCATAGACTTCTGCAATACTGCCGTTTTCCCATCTCGCAGCAAAACATTCTCCATCCGCTGTTTTCACAAAACCTTTTGTTTCTCCATTTTCAGTAAAAGAAAACGGTGGAACTACCACTGCATAGGTATTTCCCGCGTAACTGACATCTTCCGAGATGTCAGAGTTTTTCCAGGACAGCGGTTTCTCTGCCATATCCAGTTCCTGCAGATAATATTTTTTCCAGGTCTCCATGAACTGACCGTTCCACTGGGATTTTTCACATAGAACCGACCATAAATAAATTTTCCCATTTTTCAGGACATAATACCCACCCCGGTAATAACTGTCTTCTGCCGGATCGGGCAGTGAACTCCAGGCATCCGGGATTGCTGTTTCCTTATAGGTATAATAAACGGAAATATCCGTTGTCAGCTCAGCTGCCTTTTCCACAGAGGTTTCTTCTGCAATATTATCCTGTTCATCCGCATTTTCCGGTATTGCGGTTCCCTGTCTGCCGCACCCTGTCATCACAAGTACATATGCAAATATCATATACAGAAAAATAATTCCACCTTTTCTCATACTTCATTCTCCTACTTTTGTGGGCAAGACATATGCTTGGTTACTCCATAAACCGGATCTTTCTTAATCATGCCGCATCCACATTTGTATACCTTTTGATATTTATACAGTCTTACTTCACATTGCTTTGTCGTCATATTGCCACTGCCGTCGTTCATAAGATATGGATGCTTTCCGGCATTGTCAATCCCCCGGATACCCTCTAATTGTTATATTCTTTCGCTAAAGTATAAAAATGTTCGTCCGCCCCTTCCCCTACTATCATTTTGTTATTCCGTGTCAAACCTACTAAGACAGCATCTGACATTGTAACATCAATCTCTGCCATATTTTCAAATCCGGGAATTTCCATGCCAAGGTTGTCAACCACTTTTCCATCTTTTCGGATTCCATATATGACATCTTGATTTTTCTTGCAATCATACCCCACTGCAATAGAGACAATATCGTGCATTTGTTCTGTAGAATAATCCTCATCCAGAACAAACGCCGTATGAACCACATCTCCTTTTTCCGTCAATCCAAAAAACATATTTTTGCCGGCTGCAATGGTTCTGATATGTGGCCATGTAGTCACATCCACGCCTTGCGCATACACAGTGTCTTCCTGGTCAACAGCCACTATCTTTGTTCCCCCATACAAAAGCGCAGCTTCTCTTATATCCTTCCATTGTAAAACTGTTGTCAGTAATTCCTCTTCTATACCTGCCCCGCATAATGTTCCATCCTGCAATACACCGACCATACACTTAGGATATTGACCAGCCACAAAATAAAGATCTTTCCATGCCCCTATCTCTTCTGCATTCTCATAATCGTTCAAAAAGGGGCTCCCTAATACTGCATCTGCCGGCAGCTCCTGCATAGTATCCTGCCATGCCTTCCATAATTCTGCAGCACTTTGTCCTCCGGGAACAATTATTTTTCCATCTTCTGACATTGCAATCGGAAATTCCTCATTTTTAAGTAAACGAACAGTACCTCCCCAATCTGTGTTTTCTGTTTCTGCATAAGAGAAATAATCCGTCTTCCATGCAATGTGTACTTTATTTTTGCCATCCAGGACTGCGACATAATATGCTCCTGCAGCAATCCTTCCCATATCAGGAATTTCTGTCTCCGTTGCACTTTTCTTTTCCTTCAAATTTGTTTTTTCCCCTTCGTTGCAACCGGTCATCACAAAAACTGCTGTCCATAGCACAAGGATTATGTTTATTATCTTTTTCATAATATACCTATTTTTTATAATTATAAAATAAATTCCATCCTTTATAAGCATTCAACTCCGAAGCACTTGAAATAGTAATATATTGTTTTTTTCCTGCCACCGCAACATCTGTTAATTCCACGTCATTTTGATATATTTTGTTATTCTTATATGTAAATGAAGAACTTGCTATTATGGCATTTATTCCATACATCTGCACCTGATTGGATATTCCAACAGGTGCTGGATAAAATGACGCAATCTGTGACTTATCACTCGTGTACGTTAATATGCATGCCAGCTTAACACATTGCTTCCAAACATCAGATGTAACATCTTGTGCAGCTCGTGCATTATTTGTATCACTTAAACGTTTATATGTTGGATTAATTCCTGAGAACTGTTGGCTTTTAGTCATAACGCCTCGGAAATTTCCCTCTGAATATCCGGCATTAATTCTATTTGCAATCAGGTATGCAACAGCTGTCCTATCATCCGCTTTTCCTGCGGAAGTATTCTCTGAATAAATAAGTCTTGCACAAATTTCTGTATCATTTAAGGCATCATACCATCTATTTCCCTTATCCCACTGTGTTTTTGATACCTGACCTCTTTGACCACTAAATGTTGTTGAATTCATACATTGTGTATAAAGTGTTAGCACCTTGCTAACATCACTACAACTATAAGAATAGGGGAGAATTAACTCAACGTCATTCATAATATATTCGTTATTTGACACATTATAGTAAACACCTTCTCCTAAGTAATAGCAATTATTTTCCTTGTCATAGTACCATCCACGATACCTAATAGGATTAATATTACCAATAAACGCATCATTCGAGCACAAAACAGGCACATCATTCTCAAGTATGTATACATTCTGTGTAGGAAAATCGTATTCATATTTACATACAATATTCCCTTGTTCATCTGTAATTGATACTACACTACCTACTTCATCGTAAATGTATTTATATTCTTGATTTTTATAAATAAGGCCCAAGCATGTATGACCATCATATATAAAAGCTATACTCTCACTACCATTATCAGCATATATCAATTGTCCACACTCGCTATATGTAAATTCTACTGAGTTATCTTTACCCGTTTTAGAAATTCGAAAGTTATGATCATATGTATAGTCAATTCTCCCATATCCCTCTATATCAATTGTTTCTATAGGCTTTCTTTCTGGGAAATCCCATGTTTGTAAGTCAATTTCCTCTGCTTTCACATTACATATAAACAAATTACTTAGTAAAATGTGACTATTAATAATATTGTTATTTTTTTCATTGCCTTTTTCCTTTCATTTGTATTTTGAATTTATTGCAAGAAAATGTATGCTTTTCCATCAATTTCTATCTACAATTTTTCTTCTGTTTTTTAACTGGCGATTCACTGGCAAAATAAAAGCAGAAACAATACTGCCAATAAGCGCATAAGCAGCAGATATTTTTATCTCTCATTCAGATAAAGCTGCACCCGGTTCTGGAGATGCTCCGCTGCTTCCTTGGCGGAAATATCTCCTGAAAAGTAAGGCTCCAGTTCCTCGTATACCATTCCCCAGATATTTTCTATTTCCACCGGTACCGGCTCTGCATGGTTTATCATATAGGTAAACTGTTCCACCAAATCATCCGGGTATCCAATGCGATCTCCGTTCTTGTCTTCACCAAAATCAATAGGATATCCATCCGGTGTATAATAGATAATGCTCCGCCCTCTTTCCCTTTCTATCGCCACGAGGGTATCATAGGCTTCTAAAGAAACCGGGAACAGAATGGTATTTCCGGCCACCTGATCCTCTATCTGTTGGAATTTATATTTTACATAATTCTTCTGTTCACTCCCGGATATAAGAAAATGCAAAAATTCCATAGCTCCCTCTTTTTTCTGTGAGAGTGCATTGACATAAAGCTGCCTTGTCGTCACATAAAAGCCATTTCCCTTTTCTCTTGGATATCCCAGGAACGCAACTTTTCCGTTAAAATGTGCATAGGTTCTTGCCATATCACTAAAATCCATAAAATATGTCGGGCTTTCCGCAAAAGCTTTTCTTTCCACGTTGTCACTATCCGCATATTTTTTAGCAAATGCGAGGAAATCTAAGAACGGCTGTTCATCAAGATGACTTTCCCGTTTTTCCCAGTCGATAAAATCCTTCTGAGAATCATCAAACAGTCCATAACGCATGACCAGCCAGTACCAGCCCAGATTTTTCTCCAAAATTTCCGCATCCGAATTCTCCACCGCCTCCATAAGCTCCGAAAGGGTCCATGAAGTGCGGTTTCCCACTTCTTCCCGGTCATATGCTGCATAAGATAGGTTAAATTCAAACGGGATGGCATATAATTTATCATCGATACGGTTTGCATCCAAAGCTGCCTCCACATATTGGGAAGGATTCTCGATCACATCGTCCAGACATTCCAGATATCCACTGTCGACATAAGCTTCCATATCATTAACCAGACCATATGCCAGTATATCCGGTCCTTCTCCTGTCTCCATGGCAAGCTGTATCCGTCTCAAAAATTCCTCTTTTTCTTCTCCGTTGTCCGGCAGAAGTACCTGCATCCGGTACTTTGTGCTCTGTCGGTTAAACCTTGCGATGCTTCTTTCCAGCCCCGGGTGTTTCTCTGAACACGCTATCACTATGTCCTGTTTTTCCACCGGATTTTCCTCTCGTTTCATGGTAAGAAGTGTACATTCTCCATCCATTTTTACGAGAAAACGGAGTTCTCCTTCTTCTCCTGCCGCCATTCCGTATAATTCACTGAGCAGAAATCCTTCCGGTACAAAAGAAAATATTTTCTCTGGTGTACCATCTGTTACCATATAAACACTCTGTGTATCTGCAAGATAAAAGATATTGTCTTCGGAGACTGCTGCCTTATAGTCGGTTCCGACTCCTTCAAAATCTTCAAATAAAATATCGCCGTCCGTACTTCCTGCCACGGCTTTATTGTTCCTACTGATACCGTACCAGTAGGTAGCCGTTTCTTCCCCTCCCTGCAGCATTCCATAGAGCATTTTGGCAGCTGTTTCCACCGTACCGCTTTTGTTCAGTTTTCCATCATAACAGTAAATAAGATTGCTGCTATTCTGATATCTGAAATAGTTTCCCATTCTGTTTCGGAAAGTGACCGCCGTTTCCCATTCTTTCTTTAAATCATCCGGAATTAAGGCAGTTACTTCTGCCACTCCGCCATTTTCTATTTTAACAACAGCCTGTGCCTCATTTTCTTCATAGCCGGTTCCGTATAAAATGCCATCGGCAGACTCCATATTTTCTGTTGTAATTCTTTCGCAGGCCACATCATCTATGTCAAAACCGGTATTGTCATTCTCCACATGTTTCCACTGTTCTGTGTCATCATTCCATACCTGCGTGTAAGAACCCACATACCGGCCATCGTTATCATATTCTATACCATTTTCCACAATACTGTGAGGATATAATTGTACCTTGCTCTGCACATATTTGCTGCCATCCGGCAAAACCATACCGTTTTCCGCATCGGGAATAGTCTGTTCCTCCACCACATAGCGGACTGCACTTGTTTTGCCCTGTCCGTTCCCCTCAGCATCTGTTCCTTCCTGCAAGGGCTTCTTCTGACCGGCTCCACAGCCGGCCAGAAGAAAGGATAACAGTAATATTCCAACCATACTACTGTATAGGACTTTTTCTCCATTATGGTCTTCGCCTGAATTTCCAATCAGTTTTCTTACCAGCTTTTCCATTTTCGTTTCTCCTTTTTCTTCCGGCTCCCTGTTTTCTTCATAGCATTTTTCCATAGCACATGCAACTGTTTGGCACAAGTGACATGATTTTGGCAGAATTAGCATAACTTTATGCTTTTAGTGCAGTGCAAAATCATGTAAAATATATGGTATGACGATGTAATGCGTTGTCTGTCAAAGTACATAACAGAACCGTGGATATTACAATACCTGGTAGGAGCAAGGAAATGTATAAGATATGCATATGTGATGATGAGAGCATTTTTCTGGATAAAATAAATGAAATTGTGAAGGTCTTTTTTTCCGGTAAGTCCGATATCCATATTCTTACCTTTTCGGACTCTGTAAAGTTTGCAGACAACATTCCACATGCTGATCTTTATCTTTTGGATGTGAAAATGCCGGAAGTTTCCGGTATGGAGCTCGCACAAAAAATTTGCTCCATGGATTTGAAATGTTCTATTATATTTATCAGCAGTTTATATGAACCGGTCTTTGACTCCTTTCGCTACACCCCTCTCCGTTACATCCGAAAGGAATATTTAGAGGAGGAACTGCCGTCTGCTCTTTCCTCCTTTCTGGAAATGAAGCAGCGCACCTGCCGTACTCTCCCGGTAGTTCAGAATGGATTGGAAATTTTCATATCCCTTTCTTCCCTGCGCTTCTGTGAGTCCGATGCACACTATGTGGTGTTTCACTGCCTCCAAAAAGAATACCGGATACGTGGAAAGCTAAGTGACTATTCCGCAGAGCTCCTGCCATACGGCTTTGCCAGACCCAATAAGAGTTTTATCGTAAATCTGTTTTATATATCTGTCCTGACAAATCAAAACATTTTACTGGATAACGGCACCCTTATCTCCGTTTCCAGAGCATACAAAGAAACCTTTAAAACTTCTTTTTTAAGATACCAGAGGAATTTTCATAATGATGATATTGTATAATTTTGCAGAAGCGCTCAGTTGTATTTTATATTTTATTTTTTCGGTCTTTACCTTAGAGACCTTTTTTTCCCGCTCCTCAAAATATAAATTTGTTTATGTCCTGTTTGCGGCATTACTGTACTTTCCGCTTACATATTCACCCATTTCCATTCTTCCCAATCTATCAGGTTCTTTTTTATCCATGGCAATTCTTTATGTACTGTCACTCCTGTGCTATAACGGAAAATGGATTTACAAATTTCTTACCATACTTCTATACAATATTTTTGATATCCTTATTGGCAACATTTTCTTTTATATAGGAACTCTGAGCACCGGTAAAAATTTTTCAGAATTATCCATTCCCGGATCTATTACCCGTATTTACATCCTGCTCCTGATTTATCTTGCAGAATTTATGATCTTGTTTGCCATACATCGGAAGCGGAAGTCTTCTGCTGTTTTATCCTTTGAAAGTTATACCATTATCTCTCTGTTTTTACTTTGTTCCTTTTTAGTGGTGCTGATTAACTACTACATCCTGTTTTATCTGTCCCATGGGAATGATACTCTCGAGATTCTTGGTCTGGTTTCTACCTGTGTTATGTTGATTATCATCTTTGTTACCTTGTTTCTTTTTCACAGACTGCAGCTAAAAAACCGGCAGCTGCAGGAATATGAACTTCTGAGTCTTACTGTTGAGCAGCAGGAAAAACAGCTTCGTTATATGGAGGAAAGTGAACAGCGGATACGGGAACTCAGGCACGATATGAAAAATTATTTTCTTTCTTATGAAACCCTTTTGAAAGCTGGAAAAGTAAATGAAGTGATAGAAGATCTGGAAAAAATGATTTCTGTGCGTATGCATGCAGAAAATGCCGACTTCTGCCAAAATCGGCTGGTAAATGCCATGCTGTTGCAAAAGAATATGCTATGTCGCGAAAAAGAAATTACCTTTTCCGTTAGAGTTGCTCTTGCCAATACTTTTCATGATGTAGAAATGATAGTGGTACTATCCAACATCATAGACAACGCCATCGAGGCAGAGGAAAAACTTCCGAAAGAAATCCGGCGTATTTTCGTGGAAATCATCCCCCGTCCCAATGCAATCAGTATGTTGATTGAAAATACAATTCCGGTATCTGTTTTAGAAAACAATCCCGAACTCCATACCACAAAGCCTTCCTCGGAATCTCATGGTATCGGATTAAAAAGTGTAAAAAGACTTTTAGAAAAGAGAAATGGACTGATAGATATTTTTGAGGAAAGCGGAAAATTCTGTGTCCATATTTACTTTCCGGTATTATAAAAACAGTGCATACAAAAATGCGAATGGCCGCCGCAATATCCATTCGCACTTTTGTTTTCTCTTAGATATAGTACACATTCACGGTACCAAAATCCGTATCTCCTATGATATCCAGTGAAATGTCACTGCTGCCCTCGCAGCGTCCTTTTTCTTCCACACTGCCAAAGGAATGGTCCATTCTGACCTGTACTTTCCAGATTTTCGGAACATAAAGGCTGACTTCGCCAAAACTGTTGTCAACGTTTACGGTCGCTTTTCCGGACGGTATCATGGCATTGTCAAAATATACCGTAAGGGAACCGAAGCTATTGTCCAGGTTCGCATAACAGAAGTTTTCGGAATTGATATACTTAATGGACTCGCCGAAGGAATTTTCGCATTCCACTCTTTCACCGTTGTACTCTCCGGTAGAAGAACCGCCCACATTGATGTTGGCATGCTTCCAGATACGCTTTTTCTTCTTAGGGAAAATCATGGAAAGTCCAATGCTGCCAAGTGCTGCCGCACCCAGTACGGGCCAGGGCGTCAGTGCCGTAATGCCAAGAGGCTCCGCATACAAAATACACACAATAGCTATGGAAAACAGAATTTGCCAGAAGCTTATGTTCCGGATACCGTTCACCAAAAGCCAGATGCAGAACACGGTAAAAATCACCGTAAATACGCTGACCTTGGGAAGAATACCCAACTGGCTGACAATTACATACACTGCTGCTAACAGGAAAAAAATTCCCCAGAAAATCTTTCCGCTTTTTTTACTTATGTTCATACGTGAACCCTCTTTTCTTTGATTTTGTTTACCAACGCTTTATAATAATTTCGGGAAACATAGACCTGCTTGTGACTGCCTGCAAATGTCACAAGACTGGAAGCCGTCAGGTTTCTTGTCAGGGAATACACCCGGTCCGTATTCAGAATGGTGGATTTTGACACCCGCATAAAAAAGCCCGGCAGCATATCTTCCCATTCATAGAGCTTATACTTCGTCTGATAAATGTCGTCGACGGTATGTGCACAAATACCCTCTTCGTCCGTTTCAAAAAACAAAATGTCCCGAAGCTCCAGAAAATACTCCGTAGTTCCCTTATAAAAGGTGAACTTCTGGAAGTTATTTACCGTCTGCACAATCGTTTTCTGAATTTCCGCGATTCATCCGTAAGTCTGCTCGTCCGGATAAGCACTTCATCCTCTTTCAGTTTTTCATCCAGTTCAATCCTGATTTTCATACTGATGCTCCCTACTGTATCTGTCAGCCGGGGAACCGCTTTGCTTCTTAAGCCTTCCGGGCTTCTGCTCCCTGCTGACAGTTACAGTATAGAAAATATCTTTTCTCTTGTAAACCGTTTCCGGCTAAGAGGTAAATCCGAAGCGGTAACAGGTAAAAAAGAACATCCAAAATACTCCCTGTATATTTTCGTTGTTTGTGATACATAATTATGCTATAATTATGTTGATGAAAGGAGTAGAAATTATGCCGCTTATTTTGCCAATTAAAGATTTACGAAATACTACCGAAATTTCCAACCTTGCTCATAAAGAGCAGGAGCCTATCTTCATTACCAAAAACGGGTATAGTGACCTGGTTGTAATGAGTTGTGAATTATATGATAAATTTGCACGGATAAACCGCATTGACCAGGCTGTCTTTGAAGCCGAGCAGGAAGTTGCGAACGGTGCCGAACCACTTGATGCAGATACTGTTTTTACAGAATTGGAGAAAAAACATTTTGGATAAATACAAAATAAAGATATACCCAAGAGCCGTTCGCGAGCTGGACAGCATTTACGAATATATTGCTGTTGAAAAACTGACACCCGAATATGCCAAAGCTCAGACTGACCGTATTAAGCAGGCTATCCTAAACTTAAGTACCTTCCCCCAGTCCCATCAAGAACGTTCTGAGGGTAGATATGCCGGTAAAGGCTATCGCCAGTTGCTGATTGATAATTACCTTGCCGTCTTCCGCATTGATGAGCCTGCAAAAACAGTTTATGTGGTAACCATTCAATATCAGGGTAGAAATCTATAACAGGAGCTACCTCTGTATCTGCGAAAGCATGGCAAAAGTGCCATCTATGTCCAGCCCGCCATAGCCCCATTCCCGGTTTGGGTAAGTGTTGCTGCTGTTCCGGTTAGCACCGCGGATTAAATAGTTCTTGATTTCCTGGCTGCCGGCGGACGGACTGTTGAAACGCACCACCGCCCATTCCATAAACTGGGCAACGCCTCCCGCCGTCAGGGCTGCTGCCATGCTGCCGCCGGTCACTTTACCGACGGGCGTGGATACGTTCACCCCCGGTGCGGCAACATCCGGCTTGATAAGGCCGTTGCTTAAGAAGCCTCTGCCGGAGTTTTCATAAAAGCTGTTGTTGGCGTCATTATAAGAAGAAACCGTGACAGCACGAAAGGTCATGGACGGGTCCGTCAGGGTGGTGTAAGGGTCCGGCCGTAAAAAGTAGGTTTCCCTCCGTAAAAACTGCGTGATTGGCAGCCAGAGATGAAACTGCCTGCTCCTGTCCGGTCCTAAATTATACACACGGATATTCCACACTCCCGGTGTGGGCGCATCAAACCGGAACGTAATCAGTTCCTCTCCGGTATTCGGTTCTACCAGAATACTGTCAATGATAATTCTCGTTCTCTCGTAAATAAAGCTGAAGGTCTGGCTTCCTTCCGCCGTAAGCCGAAAGCGGGGAACCACCTCTCCTCCCGGCGTGCGGATGGACGCAAACAGCGTATCCGGCACCTTCCCCCACATTTCCATTAAGAAGCCCTGTTCTCCTTCCCCTACCCTTATTTCCACTGTTTCATAGGACTCCTCACCCTCCGGCACGTAACCGGAAAAATGATGGGCGGCATTGCCTTCGTTTCCGGTGGTCAGCACCACCGCCCGGCTTCGCTTCTGCGCCAGACTATTTAAATACTGCGCTAAATCGGAGCCCAGGCCGTGATTGCCGGAATTGGAGCCCATCCCCAGACAAATCACTACCGGCCGCTTAAAGGTCTCGGCAAAGGACTCCGCAAACTTTATTCCCAGCATGATATCTGTTTCCGCATATGCCGGGACATCCTCCGGGATATTGTAAAAATTACGCAGGGGGCGTTTTGCCTCCCGTAGTTTCACCACCACAATATCCGCGCGGGGTGCCGCCCCTCTGTATGAAGAATAAAAACTGCCGGCTGCATCTCCCACCGGCGGCACCGCATTGCCGCCTGCATCTTCCAAGGGAACTGTGCCGCCGGTCACACGCGCAGAGGTTACCACACTGCCGGCGGCTACGCCCGCCATGGCGGTTCCGTGGCCGTTGGTATCATAGGAAGGAATTTCTGCATAGGGATTTTCCGAGCGGAGCGCCGCATCAATATCCGCTTTTGTGTAGTAGGAGCCGTACTGAAAGCCCTCAGGAGGTGTCCCGCTCTGCAGGGTCTGGTCCCAGAGCCCGATAATGCGGCTCTGTCCGCTTTCGTCCCGGAATACACTGTCCGCAAAACGAATACCGGTATCGATAAATGCCAAAACCACCCCTTCCCCCGTAAGGGAAAGAGGTGGTCTCTGCGCCGCAAGAATACCGGCACTTTCTAAGCTGATGGGGTCAAATTCCTCCGCCATCAGACCATATACTTTGGGTAAATACTGGTACAGATACAGGGAGCCCTGATAACGCTCAATTTCCTGCTGCCGTACATAAAAAATATTATACCGGTCGTCCACAGGAGTAAAACAGACATTTTCCTGCTGCAGCCGCTTGGCATAGTCAGCTGTAAAATCAAAAATCAGTTCCCCGTATTCCTCCGAGAGAATTTTTTCCTGACAGGTCATGGCAAAACCCTTTTCTCTTACTATATGGGCGCCTCACCTATTGTGTCACAGTACCGGTCCCTCCGCCTCCGTATTGTTACTTTTCTCGTTTGTCTCTGTTTCATTGTCCGATACTTTGTCCGGTTCTTCACTGCCATCTGTCGTTTCTTTTTTTTCACCCACATTACCTGTGTTATCGGTGCTTATTATTTGGGTGGAAATATTCACTTCTATGTTATAATTCTACTCCCTGAAAGGCGTCCTCCCATTATCCGGAATACTATACTGTAACACCGTTTTCTTTCGTCAGTCCTTCTTCTCCTCAATCTGGGGTGCCGGTTCCACACGGATTTCATTTAAGTTGCTGCGGATTTCGATAAGGGGACCGCCTGTTCCTTCAATGTAGGCGCGGGTAATCGTTACCTTGCCGATGTTGTCGTCCTTGGGCACCTCGTACATAATATCCAGCATAAAATCTTCAATAATGGAACGAAGCGCTCTTGCGCCGGTATCCTTCTTCATCGCTTTTTCGGCAATGGCTTCGAGGGCATCATCGGCAAAATCTAATTTCACTTCATCCAGTTCCAGGAGTTTTTGGTACTGCTTCAAAATCGCATTCTTCGGCTCGGTTAAAATCTTGACAAGCATATCCTTGGTCAGACCCTGCAGAGTAAAGATAATGGGCAGACGACCGATAAATTCGGGAATCATACCGAACTTGCGGATATCCTCCACCGTAACCTTGGAAAGGAGATTTTCTTCCTTGTCAAAGGCATCCTTTAACTGCGCATTGAAGCCCATGCTACTCTGCTTCGTCAGTCTTTCCTTGATAATCTCTTCCAGATCCGGGAATGCACCGCCGCAGATAAATAAAATATTGCGGGTGTTGATGGTGGTCAGCGGTACCATGGCATTTTTGCTGTTAGCGCCCACCGGCACTTCCACATCCGCACCCTCCAGCAGCTTTAACATACCCTGCTGTACGGATTCTCCGCTTACATCACGGCTGTTGGTATTTTTCTTCTTGGCAATCTTGTCGATTTCATCGATAAAGACAATGCCCTTTTCGGCTCTTTCCGTGTCGTTGCCTGCTGCCGCCAGAAGTTTGGAAATGACGCTTTCGATATCGTCACCGATATAGCCGGCTTCGGTAAGGGAAGTGGCATCGGCAATGGCAAGAGGCACATCTAAAAGCTTTGCCAGGGTCTTTACCAGATAGGTTTTGCCGCATCCGGTAGGTCCTATCATGAGCATATTGGATTTTTCGATTTCAATATCATCCATGGTTCCGGTAGCCACACGCTTATAGTGATTGTAAACGGCTACGGAAATCACTTTTTTCGCATAATCCTGTCCGATGACATATTCATCCAGACTCTGCTTAATCTTGTGGGGAGGAGGGATATTCTTGATATCCAGCACGGGGGCATCCTTCTTTTTCTTCTTTAATTTCTGCTTGTTGGGAATGCCACCCTGTCCCTGCAGATCGGCCAGATTGATGAAACTGATATTTGGAAAACCATTGGGAATATTGCTGAAATTTCCGTTGTTTTCCTGCTCGTCATCCGGCTTCTCCTCTTCCTTGTCACCGTTGCCTGCGGAATTGTTTCCGCCGAATAAATTCTGCATGCCGGGATAGTTCATCATGCCCGGGTAATTTAACATTCCCTGATAGTCAAACTGGCTGATGGTATCCATGGTCTTGTGCAGACAGTCGCTGCAGACGGTAATATTATTGGGCAGATGGAACATTTTTCCGGCCTTGCTTTCCGGTCTGCGGCAGACAAAGCAGACATCCTCGTACTGATTGTCCTGCTTTTCCTCACTTCCCTTTGCGACGGAAGTTTTATTTTCCTCTGTACGACTTTCACCGGTGTGGGTTTCCCCTGCACCGGTGTTGTCGTTTTCCATATATATTTCTGTGTTTTCGCTATCGTGTTCTGACATAGAAATCTCCATTCGTTATAGGATTAGTTCTGCGGTCTTTCCCCCAGAGTAACCGTAACGGTACGTTCTACATATTCACCGTCGATGCTTCTCATAACAAGCACATCAATGGTTTCTCCCGCTGAATAATATTTCAGCTGTTCTCTGAGTTCATCCGCTGTGCTGACTTTCTTGTTGTCCAGCTTCTGGATAATATCGCCTCTTAACAATCCGGCTTCGGCTGCGGGAGTACCGTCCTCAACCTGGGATATATAGACACCTTCCGGCATACCGTAGAGCTCTGCGGCATCGGAGGTAACGGACTGCGGGATAATACCTAAGTAGCCTACCTGGCTGTCATCCACTTTCTCTCTGGTTTCATAGGTCATCAGGTCGCTTAAAATAGGCTCTGCTGCGGAAATAGGAATAGCATAGCCGATACCCTCCACTACCGTACCGCCAATCTTGTTGGAGTTGATACCGATAACCTCACCGTTCATATTAATCAGTGCGCCGCCGGAGTTGCCGGGGTTAATGGCTGCATCTGTCTGGATAAAGGTGCCCTTGGAACCATCCTCCAATTCCACTTCTCTGTTCAGGGCGCTGACATAACCACCGGTTACGGAAAGTCCATAGCCTAAGGCATTGCCGATGGCAATGACGGACTGACCTAATTTCAGGCTGTCGGAGTCTCCTAATTTTGCGATTTTAACAGAGTCCAGTGTGCTTTGCTCCATGTCGGCAAGCTTTACGGCAATAACGGCTAAGTCCATGTCTGGATCGCTGCCCTTTACGACTGCCTTCACATCGGCATCATCGATAAAGTGCACAAGCAGTTCCTTGGCATCCTCAATTACATGATAGTTGGTGGCAATTAAAAGCTCGGTATCGTTTTCTCCTACGATGATACCGGAACCGCTTGCCGTACCGTCCTGTTCAATGGGCTGACCGAAATAAGTAGCGGTCTGTGTGTAGTTGTTGACAATGGACACCATGGCGGGCATGACTTTTTCTACCACATCCGTAGCATCCGATGTCGTAATGCCGGTCGTGCTTGCGGTAAGTACCCCGCTGCCGCCGGAAGCCACGTTCTTGCTGAGCTGGTCATTGACCCATGCTTTCAGGTCGTCGATGCTCTGGCTTTCGTCCGTGGATGCTACCGATGCATTTTTCTGGTTAAACATGCCGGTACTCTGTCCTACGGCATAAAAACCGGCTGCGGCGCAAAGACCGAAGCAAAGACCCATGCCTGCGCAGGCAAAGAATTTACGGAAGAAACGACCTGCTCCTCCTTTTTTCTTTTTCCTTCCCTGATTGTCAACAGGCGCTGCGGGCTGGGGTGCTGCCGCCGGTGATGCCTGATAATATACATAATTGTTATTCTGATCCTCGTACATAACACAATTACCTCTCTTTCTCTTACTGATAAGCTTATCTTAAACAGTAATTGTGTTTTATTTGTGACGAAACTATGATAAAAGTTTAAAAAACGGAAATTTTTTTTATTATTCGACGGTAACGGACTTTGCTAAGTTTCTCGGCTTATCCACATCGCAGCCCTTGCCTACCGCTACATAATAGCCAAATAACTGCAGAGGAATAATCGCAAGGGAATTTGCGAAGTACGGATTGGTTTCCGGGATATAAATAATGTAGTCCGCCGCTTTTTCCATAGCCGTGTTGTCCTCTGTGGTAATCGCCATAACAAAGGCGCCTCTTGCCTTTACCTCCACGATGTTGCTTATGGTCTTCTGGTAAAGTGCGGGCTGGGTTGCCACTGCCACAACAAGGGTTCCGTCTTCAATTAAGGAAATGGTGCCGTGCTTTAACTCGCCTGCCGCATAGGCTTCGGAATGCACATAGGAAATCTCCTTTAACTTTAAGGAGCCCTCGAGGGAAATCGCGTAGTCAATACCGCGTCCGATAAAGAATATGTCCTTTGCTCCCACATAACGGTTTGCAAAACGCTGGATTTTTTCCTTCTGACCCAGCAAAAGTTCAATCTGGTAAGGCAGCTTCTTAATATCCTCAAGCAGGCTGGCAAACAGTTCATCGGAAATCGTGCCTCTGACTCTGCCTAACTTCATGGTAAGCAAATAGAGTGCTGCAAGCTGCGCGCTGTATGCCTTGGTGGTTGCCACGGCAATTTCGGGGCCTGCCCAGGTATACATAACACTGTCTGCCTCTCTGGCAATGGAGCTTCCCACCACGTTGACAATACCAAGCACCTTAAAGCCTCTTGCCTTGGCTTCGCGTAAAGCTGCCAGGGTATCGGCGGTTTCACCGGACTGGCTGATAACTACAACCATGGTGCCTTCTTCGAGGATGGGGTTGCGGTACCGGAATTCGGATGCCACATCCACTTCCACTGGAATGCGCACCAGACCTTCTAAAACATATTTGGCTGTTACGCCGGTATGATAAGCGGAACCGCAGGCAACAATATAAATCTTTTTCACTGCCTTAATTTCCTCATCCGTCATATTCAGCTCGTCAATCACAATATCTCCGTTTTTGATACGGGGAGAAATGGTATCGGTAATGGTCCTCGGCTGTTCGTAAATTTCCTTTAACATGAAATGCTCGTAGCCGCCCTTTTCCGCTGCATTGGCATCCCATTCAATGGTAACGGGCTCCTTGGTAATCTCTTCTTCGTCCACGGTGTAGAAATGCAGTTCGTCCTTTGTAAGCTTTACCACTTCCTGATTTTCCACATAATATACCGTACGGGTATACTTTAAGATAGCCGGTACATCGGATGCGATAAAGCTGCCGTCCGCACTCTTTCCCACAATCAGGGGGCTGTCTTTTCTGACCGCATAGATTTCATCCGGGAAATCCGCAAACATGATGCCCAGCGCATAGGAACCTTCCACTCTGTGAAGCACCTTGGTAATCGCTTCCAGGGGATTGCCCTTGTAGTAGTAATCTAAAAGCTGTGCCAGAACTTCGGTATCGGTTTCGGATACAAATTCATAGCCCTTGCCCAGAAGTTTTTTACGCAGGGGAATGTAGTTTTCGATAATACCGTTGTGTACTACGGCGATTGTCCTGTCCTTATTGTAATGGGGGTGTGCATTCACATCGCTCGGAGCGCCGTGGGTTGCCCATCTGGTATGACCGATGCCCACATACCCCGGCATGCTTTCGCCGCCGTGCGTTAAGTTTTCCAGCACCTTCAGACGGCCGACCGCCTTCTGCACATTGATTTTTTCACCGTCGTAAACAGCAAGACCTGCGGAGTCATAGCCTCTGTATTCCAGCTTGGCAAGACCGTCCAGTATAATGGGGGCCGCCGGTTTATTTCCGATATATCCTACAATACCACACATATTTTTCTACCCGTTCCTTTCTGTTACTTCCTATCAGTATATGCGTTATTCTTTTTTCTGATTTTTCAAAAATTTTACCACACAGCCCGGAAACTGTAAAGCATTACTGCCAATATGCCTCATTTGCCGTGCATTTCTTTATCGTCTTTGCCGGGAGCATTTTATAATGCTTTCCCAGGAAATAGCCGGCATACTTACCCATGCACTGCAGATAAAAATAAGGAATAAGAAATACCTTTCCCGTGGTAAACAGATACTCCGTGGTTTCCTTTACCATTCTGCCGCCCTCTTTTTCGGAAGGTACCTTCTTAAATACCTCAGGGTGCTCCGCCTGGGAAACGCCCAGATCGAAATTCCGGCGGAACTGCTGGCTTATGCTGTAATTATGAGAATGCAGGACTCTTGCTTCCGCCGTATACATAATTTTATACCCCGATTCCACTGCCTTTGCCGCAAAGAGCATGTCCTCGTTAAAAATCGCTTTTTGTACAAAACCGCCTAACTTTTCATAGATTTCCCTCCGGTAGGCAGCACACACATCCGAACAGAAATAGGTTTTAATCCCCAGAACCTGCAGATTTTCCTTTCCTTTAAGCAGGGATTCTTCCGGATAGTTAAACCGTCTGGTAAAACGCTCTATGGCACGGCAGTTCTTCCTGGGAAGCTGTCTGGCATAGGATACGGCTATGTCGCCCGTAAGAGGAGCTGTTAATTTTTCAATCAGCTTTCTGTCCGCCGGCAGGGCATCCTGGGTCATCATGACAAAGATATCCGCGTCGGATTTTTCCACCGCCATCCTGCGTGTCATGCCATGATCAAAATCTTCTTTTTTCACGGAGTACAGCTCTATTTTTTTATACTGCTTCTGCAGATGCAGAAGTAAGGAATTTTCTGCGGAGGTTTCTTCTTCCATGGAAGTTTTCTCTTCCTTATCCAAAGTTTCCACTAAAATAATTTTGTGTATCTCCACTGTCTGGGCATACAGCCTGTTTAAGAGCGCCACCAGATCTTCCCCCGGCCGGTACACCGGAATGATTACATCAATATCCATTGAAATACCCCTACCTTTCCACGGTTATTTTGAAAAAGGAGCCTGAGACATTTTCCCAAGCTCCTTTGCTTTAATCAATGTTTATATACTGGGATACGAAATCATGAATGATTTTGGAATATTCCTGTACTTCCTTGGAGGGTTCATAGCCCGTATCATTGAACAGGAATTCATGAAGCCATGATACGTTTTCCGTCAGGTTGATGGGAAATACACAGCTTCCCTTGGAACCCAGTCTATCTGCACCTCTCATGGTAGCTTCGGGGAAACCGCCCTCATCCACAATATTGTACTTGGCAACTTCGCCTAAAATCCCGACGATTTCATCCATGCTTAGGGATGTGTATACGTTGTTGGAAACATCGTTGGCAACCTTGGTAAGTGTTACTAAATCCATGGTTTTTACCTTATCCACAATCGCCTGGATAACTTCACGCTGGGAAGCCGCTCTGGCAAAGTCGTTACCGGTCTTGTAACGGATACGGCAGTACGCGGTTGCCTGCAGACCGTTTAAGAGCTGGTAGCCGGTGGTCGTAACCGGTGTGTAATTTACGCCCATTTCCTGTGCCATGGTTTCCTGATAACTGTTGATGTGACGAAGCTCCTCATCGTCCACGTCAAGGTAAACGCCGCCAATATCGTCAATCACCTGTGTCAGACCATCGAAACCGATGGTTACAAAATCCTTGATGTCCAGATCCAGGTTCATATTTAACATCTTCATGGCCTGTTCCGCACCGCCGTAGCTGTAGGCGGAGTTACATTTTCCGTACTTGTCGTTGCTTAAGTTTAAGTAGGTATCGCGGTAAACACTGCAGAGCTTCACGTCATTGGTCTCTAAATTAATGGAAGCAATGATGATACTGTCACTTAAGGTGCCCTTGGTCAGCGCACCCTTACGGGAATCTACGCCAAAGAGTGCAATGTTGCGGTACTCCTTCAGGTTTTCATTTTCCTTTACCTGCTCGCTAATCTGTAAATCGTCTTCTTTAATGGATACATTGAAAAGAGGTCCTCCCTTTCCGCCATCCGTACCGTTTCCTGTGTCAGACGGTCTTTCCATATACCAGAACAGTCCGAGAACTCCCAGTAAAATCACTACAACCATAAGTTCCACGACCAGAAGTGCTATCTTTCCTTTCTGTTTTGTTTTCCTTCTGGTTGCGGGCTTTCCCGCTGTTCTGCCGGAAGATTTCCTTGTAACGTACTCTTCCTGTCTTCTTTCGCCTCGTGCCATTTCTAAATCTCCTTTTCCCTTATCCCTTCTCTAATAGGCATTTTTATTAATAAATCCTGTGAAAAACGTCATGAAAATAATTTTAATGTCAAGCCACAGGGTCCAGTTTTCAATGTAGTACAAATCGTATTCGATCCTCTTTCGTATGGAAGTGTCTCCGCGGTAGCCGTGTACCTGCGCCCATCCGGTCAGTCCCGGCCGCACCTGATGCTTTACCATGTAGCGGGGAATTTCTTCTTTGAATTTTTCCACAAACAGCGGACGCTCCGGCCTGGGTCCCACCAGACTCATATCCCCTCTTAAAATGTTGAACAGCTGGGGAAGCTCGTCAATGCTGGTACGCCGCAGTATCTTGCCGACACCCGTTACTCTGGGGTCATTCTTTACCGTCCAGGCTTTTTTCTCTTCGGAAGCCTTCTGCAGCTCCATGCTGCGGAATTTATACATATAAAAAGGCTTGTTGTGAAGTCCCACCCGTTCCTGTTTGAAAATAACGGGGCCCTTGCTGCTTGCCTTTACGGCAATTGCCGCAATCAGCATGATGGGCGAGGTCAGGATAATTCCCACTATGGAACCCACAATGTCCATGGCTCTCTTTACTATCATGTTGCCGGTATTGGAAAGCGGCACATAGCGGATATTGATAACGGGCAGTCCCATTAAATCCTCGGTGTAGGGCTTACTGGGAATCAGGCTGTTGTAATCCGGAATGAATTTTGTATGCACACCGAATTTTTCGCAGGTGTTTACAATTTCTTCCAGCCGGTTATAATCCTTTAAGGACAGCGTAATGGCGATTTCATCCAGCTCGTTTGCCGGAAGCAGCTCCAATATATTGTCGATACGGCCGATGACCTTGATGCCCCGGTAAAGAGTACCTGCCGGAACAAAGTCGTCCAGGATGCCGCAGACCACATAGCCCCATTCGGGATTGCCTAAAATCCGGTCGATATATTCCTCTGCGGAGCGTGAATAACCCACCAGCAGAATGTGCTTTAAGTTGTAGCCCTTTTTCCGGAAGGAACGCAGCGTCTTTCTGACAAAAAACCTCGAAGCCGAGGTCAGAAGGATGTTCAGCACGTAAAACACACAAATCATTTTTCGGGAGTAATCCATCTGCTTCACTACATACAGCAAAGCGATATATCCCACAAGTCCAATGGTATTGGCGCAAATCAGATTGTAGATTTCCCTGCTTATCCGGGACGTCCGCTGGGGCTCATACACATGGCAGAGGTAATACAGCAGAATATAACCCGGCACAATGAAAATAAGTGCCCGCAGGTAGTGTTCCAGGGAAAGGACACCCGCTTCCGGGCCAAAATGGTTGAATACCTTAAAGTGCAGTACCCAGGCCAGCACATATGAAATTATCACAATCAGGGCGTCCATAACAAGATGTAACCTGTTAAAAACCTTCTGGTTATCCTTTATCATATTTTCCACATGCCTTTCGCATCCCACAAAGAGAGCCTGTTATCGGTAACTGGATTAAGATTAAATTTCCTTTGTATCATAATTGTATCATTCTTTTTTGCGGTCTCAATTTGCGAAACGCTTAAACAGGTTTCCCCAGAGTACAAGCTGTATTCTCATATAGTTTCCCAAATTTTCCGGCAAAACATACACTTTCTTTTTTCTTCCGTCCTCTGTAAATCCGCGCATAAATCCCTTTAAGCAGCCTGCGGCATAGATTTTTCCGTAGCCCTTGCGGACAAAAAACAAAAACTTCACAAGAAATCCCGGCAGAAGGAACGGTAGATTTACGATAATCTGCAGAAGCGGCATATTCTTTCCGATAATTGCCACACTGTTTGCCGAGGAAAGGCTGACCTTAAAGGCATTGTAACGGGAGCCGCTGGCAGCGCTTCCGGCATGGAGCACCTCCGCTTTCGGCTCATAGAAATTGCGGTATCCGTAAATCTTTGCACGCCATCCGATATCCACGTCCTCCAGATAGGCAAAATGGCTGTCATCAAAATATCCGATTTTTTCAAAAACGCTTTTCCGGTAAATGGCGGCGCCGCCGCAGGCGGAAAAGATTTCGCAAGGCTTATTGTAGTCCTCTGCCGGTCTGTCCTTTCCTCTGGCAAATGCCCAGCCTAAGGCGCAGTACAGATCGCCGGCATTGTCCATGATGCCCTCCTCCTTCATGGAAAGCATTTTCGCACTGACGGAAAAAGCATCCTTGTGCCCTGAAATCGCCTCTTCCAGTGCTTTTGTAAAACCGGGATGCACCACGGTATCGTTATTAAGAAGCAGCACAAAGGGCGTTTTTGCATGACGGATGCCGACATTTACCGCATGGGGAAATCCCGTATTTTTTTTCAGAGGTATCAGTGTGATATCGGGACATTCTTGTTTTATCCACTCCACACTGCCGTCCCCGGAACCGTTATCCACTATAATAACCGCCGCCGGATGGTTTTTCAAATCTTCCCGGAGGGACCTCACGCATTCCCTCAGGTAGGAAATTCCGTTGTAGTTCGGTATGACTATGGTTGTTTTCATCCTTTCCATCCTCCCGGCAGGTACACTATCCGGTATCCTTTCTTCTTCACTGCTTCGCAGACCTTCCGGCTGATTTCGGCATATTCCTCTTCCGTAAAGTTTTTACGGCTCTCAAAGGTACCGTTTTCCTTTATCACAAAACCGCCCACTAAAACGCCTGCCGTACCTCCGGACGTCTGTTCCTTCAATACACTTTGCACCAGTTCCCTGAGTTCTTTGCGGATTTTCATGGTACGGATATCCACGGCGTACACATCCTGCACCAGCTCCGCACGGTTCATCTCTCCCGCATAGCCTCTTTTCAGTCCCCGGTACGGATTTTTGCCGTCTTTGTCATACATACCGTATGTTATTTTATTGTTTTTATACGCCGGACTGCCGATAGCGCCCACATCCTTACGCAGAGAGAGAAAATCCGGATGATAATTTATCTCGTAAAATCCCAGATGCTTACTGTGCGCCACTCCTGCCGTCACGCCCTGTCCCTTTAGGAAATCCCGCACCGCATTTCTGCCCGCTTCGTAGGCATACTGCTTGCTCTGGGGGTTGTCCGCCGTGGAAGCGCTGTGACAGCGCCAGTGATACAGCACTCTGGCAATATGGCAGATATTTTCTGCCGGGTCCGCCTTGTCCGGGCATCCGGTGGCAAACACAGGCTGTCCGCATTTTCCGTAAATATTTCCCACTGCCCTGAGCACCAGGTCATAATCCTGCGCTCCGTCATATTCTTCCCTGAACTGCAGTTCTTTCAGAAGTGCGGTTTCCATTACCATAAAATGACAGATGTAATTATTTGACAAAATTAAATCTAAATTAAATTCTTCCTTTTTATGCGGACAGAAATAATTTTCTCCGTTCTCGTCACATTTATCTTCATCGGAATACAAAAGCTGCGGGCGTATCCCCCGGCTCCTTGCTTCCGCGATTGCCATCACATTTTCATACAGGGCATCCGGTGTCAGCAGGTCGTCATGGTCAAGCAGCCCGGTATACAGTCCCGTCGCATGCTTAAGCGCTTCGTTGGTATTACCGGAAATCCCTTTATTTTCCTCAAGCCGGATATAACGTATCCGCTTGTCCTCGTAGGTATCCACAACCTGTTTTACAGACTCATCCCCGCTGGCGTCCGCCAGTATCAGCTCAAAGCTGCCATAGGTCTGTGCCAGTACGGAGTCTATCATTTCCCGCAGGTAATTCTCAGGTGTCCGGTAAGTGGGCACTAAAATGCTGAATAACAGAGGCGCCATCCGGGAGGCCTCCTCCTTCTGTGCCCTTAAAACCGCTTCCGCGGGCGCTTCGTACCGGTAATCCTCTTTTTTCCGTAAACGTTCTAAGGCTGCGAGATAAGTATCCCGCAGCCCGTTTCTTTTTAGATAATATAAAGTTTTTTTCAAGTTACTTTTTGATAATTTGGCCATAATATTACAGAACCGCTTTTACATCTTCCGTCAACTTTTCTACTTTTGCAGCTGCATCTTCGATGCTGTTGCCCTTTACACCCATATAGAACTTAATCTTGGGCTCTGTACCGGAGGGACGTGCACAGCACCAGCAGTTATCCGGTAATTCAAAGTACAGAACATTGGAATTGGGAAGTCCGGTTGTGGTAACCGCACCGGTTTCCATATCCAAAATCTTATTTTCCTTATAATCACGGAAACGAAGAACCTTTAAGTCACCGAATGCCTTAGGCGGATTGGTGCGGAGCTTATCCATGATTTCGTTAATCTGCTTAGCACCGTCCACACCCTTTAAGGTAATGGTGTACTGGGTTTCCTTGTAGTAGCCGTATTTCTCATACATTTCTACCATCATATCCCACAGGGTCTTGCCTTCCTTCTTGCAGTAGGCAGCCACTTCGCAGAGGCACATAACGGCAACGCAGGCATCCTTATCACGGGAATGGGTTCCTGCAAGGCAGCCGTAGCTTTCTTCCAGACCGAATACATAATTGTAGGAATGGTCTCTTTCAAACCACTTAATCTGTTCGCCGATGAACTTGAAGCCAGTCAGTACTTCAATCAGCTTTACGCCGTAAGCATCGGTAATGGGTTTTGTCATGTTGGTGGTAACAATGGTGGTGACCAGCGCCGGTTTTTCAGGCATGGTGTGTGTCTTGGTTCTCTCTCTTAAAATGTATTCGGCAATCAGCATACCGGACATATTTCCTGTGAAAGGAACGTATTCACCGGTCTTTTTATCCTTTGCATATACACCTAAACGGTCTGCATCCGGGTCAGTAGCTAAAACGATGTCCGCATCCTTTTCCTTAGCCAGACGAAGCGCATAGGTAAATGCCTTGGGGTCTTCCGGGTTCGGATAATCCAGGGTGGTGAAGTTGGGGTCGGGATTTTCCTGCTCGGGTACTACATATACATGCTTGAAGCCCAATTCGGAAAGAACACGTCTTACCGGGATGTTGCCGGTTCCGCAGAGCGGGGTATATACAATCTTGATGTCCTCTGCCATTTCTGCAATGACATCGGGATGAATAATCTGCTTCTTTAACTCTGCCATGTAAGCGTCGTCGATTTCTGCGCCGATAACCTCATACAGACCCTTTTCTATGGCTTCTGCCTTGTCCATGGTCTTGCAGGTGTTGTAATCGGTAATCGCATTTACCTCTGCAATGATTTCTTTGTCCAGAGGTGCGGTAATCTGTGCGCCGTCTTCCCAGTATACCTTGTAGCCGTTGTATTCGGGCGGGTTGTGGCTTGCCGTTACCACGATACCGGCGATGCAGTGAAGCTTGCGTACGGCAAAGGAAAGCTCGGGAGTGGGACGAAGGGACTCGAATACATATGCCTTGATGCCGCTTGCTGCCAGGCAGAGTGCTGCGGTATCTGCAAATTCGGGAGACATTCTTCGGGAGTCGTATGCAATGGCAACCGCTCTGCCTGCGCCGCCCTTCTTTAAGATATAATTAGCAAGACCCTGGGATGCTTTTCTTACGGTGTAAACGTTCATACGGTTGGTACCGGCACCGATGACACCGCGGAGTCCGCCGGTACCGAACTCCAGATCCTTATAGAAGCGGTCTTCGATTTCGGAAGCGTTGTTGCGAATGGCAAGCAGCTCCTCTTTGGTCTTTTCGTCAAAATAATCGTTGTCCAGCCAGAACTGGAATTTCTTCATATAATCCATGTTACTTTCCTGTCCTTTCTTTGATTCTGTCTATGTTTTTCTTTCTAAAACCTTTTTCACGTTGGTAGTATATCATATCATCCTCAATATTTCCACAATACTTTTTAGAAAAAAGGCGCAATTTTGTATGATTTTACTGGATTTTCAGGGCAAAATCGCTTCTATCGAGGGAAAAGTTGGGATTGTAGTACGGGTCACCCTTCTCCAGAACTTCCTTCCACTTTTCGCGGAACTTCGCAGACTCCGCATTGTAGCGGGCAGCTTTCTCTCCGTCCGTATCCAGTCCTCTGGAAACCGACTCATAGTGGTAAAGCTCCGCAAACGGTGTAAAGACATTAAGAAGTCCCCTCTCTCTCAGCTTTAAGCAGAAATCCACGTCATTTAAGGACACGGCAAAGCCTTCGTCCAGGCCTTCCACCGCTTCGTACAGGCTCTTTTTTACTAAAAGGCAGGCTCCCGTCACTGCGGAAACATCCTGGGCATAGCAGAGTCTTCCCATATAGCCTAAGTTCTGTCTCGGCATGCGGTAATGGCTGTGTCCCGCCGTCCTGTGGGCTCCCAGACCGATGACCACGCCGGCATGCTGGATGGTGCGGTCCGCATAGTAAAGCTTGCAGCCTACGGCGCCCACATCCTCTCTCTGGGCATACATCAGAAGCTCTTCCATCCAGTTCACGGTAATGACCTCGGTGTCGTTGTTCAGCAAAAGCACGTAGTCGCCGTCCGCCCTGCTCACACCCAGATTATTGATGGCGGAATAGTTGAAACCGCCCTCGTAGGTCACGATTTTAATCTTTTCGTTCTTTTTCAGTTCGTCATAGTACCGGAAAATTTCTTCCGTTTCACTGTTGTTCTCCACAATGATGATTTCGTAATTGTCATAGGTGGATTTTTCCAGAATGGAAGTCACCGCCCTCCGTAAATCCGTCACATGGTCCTTATTGGGAATGATAATGGAAATTTTCGGATTTCCCAGCACGTCATAGCGGATACGGAATATGGTTTCAAACGCTCTGGTGCTTTCGATCTTGAAATTACGGAATCCGTGCTTGCGCAGATGGTCCGCCACGGCGCCCTTTGCCGCCTCGATGGCATAGGTCTTTGCCTCAATGCCCGACGCCACACTGCCCGCATGACATCTCCAGTAGTACAAAAGTCTCGGAATATGCACAATTTTTTCTGCCTTATCCGTCAGACGTAAAATCATATCGTGGTCCTGGCTGCCGTCAAACTGGGAGCGGAACAGTTCCGTACCGTCTAAAAGCTTTCTGGCAAATACGCTGAAATGGCAGATATAGTTGTTGGCACGCAGGTTGTCAATAGCATAGTCCGGCTTAAAATGCATGGTCAGCATTTTGTTGATATCACCGTTTTTAAAGGTTGTTTCATCACAGTAAATATAGTCCGCACCCTGTTCGTTAATGGCTTTCACATATTCGTACAGTGCGGAGGGATGCAGGATGTCATCGTGGTCAAACAGACCGATGTATTCTCCGGTGGACATGGCATAGCAGGCGTTGGTATTGCCGGAAATGCCTTTATTTTCCGCCAGTTTTTCATAGCGGATGCGTTTTCTGTCCCCTTCCTTTTCCACATAGGAAGCACAGATTTCTCCCACTTCCTTGTGCGCCTCATCGGAGCCGTCCGCCAGACAGAGCTCCCAGTTTTCATAGGTCTGCGCCAGCACGGAGTCAATCATAGCCGTCAAAAATTCCTTCGGTGTATTGTAAAGCGGCACCAGAATGCTGACCTTCACCGGTCTTTCAAATATGGTTTCCCGTTCTTTTTTCGCCTCTTCCGGCGTAGGAAAGCTGTCCGTACCGTAGCTTTTCATGACACTTTTTTCCTGCTTTTTCTGTTTTAACTTGCGCACGACGCCCTTCGGACCTCCGCAGCCGGCCAGACGGTTCTTCTGGCGGATGGCCCAGTGCATCACATTCCTTGCCGGTTTGGATGCCTTAAAAAGCGGATTGTTTTTAATGCGGTCCAGCTTGTAGCTTAAATCTTCCTTCTGCATTTCCAGATCTGCCACCCTGCCGGCCAGCTCCGCATTTTTCAAATGTTCTTTTTCGTAGGCTTCTTTATAGTCCATTTCTATATCCATGCCTTTCTGTTATGTCCGGGCAACGATAAACGTCCGGTTGCTGTAATTCATAAGGCTGCTGCCGGATATCTTATCCGTGGCAAGCATGCCGATGCGGTATTCTCCCTCGGGAAGAGGCTCCGCTATGTTCACATGAAAACCGCAGAGTGCCACATTTTTCTGGTCCGGCATATTTTCCTGCAGATCCTGTCGGTATTGTTCCGTAAAATCCAGTTCGTACACGGCAGGCTGTCTTCCTTTTCTTTCCAGCAAAAGCTTTCCGTTAAAGCAGGCATTGTCGCTGCCGAGCACCACGCCGTATCCCGAAATATGGGAAGCATCCGCCGCCTCAATGCGCACCAGAAGACATCTGTCCTTTCGGGCATTCTTAAGCACGTAGGCTTCGTTGCTCTCCTTTGCCACTTCCTTAGCTGCCTGCACATCCGCGATTTCCCTGCCCGACCGGTAAGCCGGCTGGATGCGGGTATCCAGACCCGTGCGGTTCAGCCAGTCATGGTAAAACGGGTCCTTTCCGTTAAGCCCCGGGTGCCTGTCGTAGAGCATGGTGCGTTCCCGGTGAAGCCGCTTTAGCTTCTCCTCGGACTCGTCCGCTCCCCTGCTCATAGACTCATGGTGCAGAAGATGTATATGGTTGCAGACCGCGTTGTAATAGCCCTTTTCTAAGAGAGTAAAACAAAAATCCACATCATTGAAGGCTACCTGCATGCTTTCACAGAAGCCGCCCGCTTCTTCAAAAACTTCTCTTCTTACCATGAGACATGCCGCTGTCACAGCGGAAACGTTCCGTATTCCCCTGTTCCGGTTATCGTAATAACACTTGTTATCTCTTAAAAACTGCAGCTTGTGAACCGGACCCATGGGAAGATTCGTAATACCGGCATGCTGGATTTTATCCGTATCCGGGTAAAGCAGCTTGCAGCCCACCGCCCCCACATGGGGACGCTCTGCCAGCTTAGCCATATCGGAAAGCCAGCCGGTATGCGTAGCTTCGATATCATCATTTAGAAACAAAAGCAGACTGCCCTCTGCTCTTTCTGCCCCCAGGTTGCACATTTTGGAAAAGTTAAATTCCATGGGTTCGTATATATAGAGAATATCCGGGGCGTCCGCCGTCATTTCTTCTATTTTCTTTTTAACCGCTTCACCGCTTCCGTTGTCCACCAGAAGCACTTCGTAAGAAATGTCCGCCGCCGTTTTTTTCAGGGTGTCCAGACATTTTTTCAAAACAACCGCATTGTCCTTGGACGGAATAATCACGGAAATATAGGGTATGCCCTGCTTCTTTGCATCCCGGCAGTCCGTTTGTCCACCCGCCGTTTTTTCCCGGGTCATGCTGCTGTTTGTTTCCCCGGTAAACCAGTCCGTTTTCCGATGAAACAGGATGCCGTTCATATGGGCGATGCTTTGGCAGCCCTTTGCAAATCCGCCTGCCGCTTTCAGCAGGCCGTCGCGGGATTTCTCCTCCGCCTTTTCATAAAAGGATTTCCGCACCGCTACTGCCTCTCCCAGATAGTCCTTCCACAGGTAGGTGTCCGGGGACCAGCAGGGCTTCAGCCATGGATTTTCGTACTGTCCCGGTGCAGTTTCCACATCCTCATCCCCGTAGACCACACAGACCTCCGGGTGTGCAGAAAGAAAAGCCTCCGCTCGTTCTTTGGCACCATCCGCCCAGGCACCATTCTCTGCATCAGATAGAAAAACGGCTTCCACACGCTCTCCTGCAGAAGAAGACTCCGCTTCTTCCATGGATGCCACCCAGTCTTTGTATAAAATTTTACGGGAGGCGCATTTTTTCTCGTACTGCTTGTCCAGACCGTATGCCATCCCCTGTTTCAGAAAGCTTTTGATACCCAAATTTATAATTCCTTCCGATTGTTAAAAAATCTTTTTGACACTTGCCGCCATATCCGCTGCCATACGCTCCGGCACAGGCACCACCTTTAATCTGGCAAAGAGCTCATTTTCCGCTTTTCTGTCCAAATCCGCCACTTTGATATAAAGGTTGGGGTCGGTTGTGGAAAAAATACAGGTTGCCGAAGGTCTTGCTACCTTGCCGTTTGTGTAAAAAATCTTCTTATCCTGTGTGGGCACGGGAACACCGTTAAATAAAAGCTCCTCCACCGTCACCACGCAGGAAGTCATGGCAGGATCAATTCGCAAAATCTGCACATTTCCGTCCACAGAAAGGGTCACTTCCACATCCTGTTCCCCTACATAGGCATCCTTTACAAAGTAAGAATTCTCTTCGGAAAAGCCCTTGCCGTCGTCTTCATAGACCTGCACCCGGCATATGCCCGCCATATCCTGCATACGGTCAATCATCTTTCCGGGTTCAAGCACCCGGTTTCCGATTAAATCCCGCATCTGCGCCATGGATTTGTGCTGGCCGGTGACAAATTCCTGAAATCCTCTTTCCTGCTCCCGGAAATTCTCCGCTTCCTCCTCGGTAATTTCCAGTTTTTCCATTATTAAATCCAAATTTAATTTATTTCTTTTCTCATTTTCCAGAAGATAACAGTACACCGCCCGGAACGCTAACTCCCTCGGGGCCACTTCCTTGCCGAAGGTCCATTCGTAATCGATGATGGACCACTTGTCGCCATCCACCATGATATTACTGAAAATCATATCAAAATCCGCCGCGGGATAGGTGGGATTGTAGCCCGTTCTTTCCACGTATTCGCAGAACAGCTTATGGAAGCCCTCACAATCGTCCTTCTCCAGACATTCGTCCAAAAGCTCGGAAAGCAGTCTGCCGGGCAGGAATTCAAAGCTGTCCCATACCTTTCCGTCCTCTTCCATAAGAGTGCAGGCGTTCACGGAAATATTGCCGCCCTCATACCTTGCAAGCAGGGACCGGTAAGCATCCTCCATACTGCGGATATGCTCCTCCGCCTCTTTGCATAACGGGTATTTTTCCACATGGGCCTTTCCCTCCGCATCCCGGCAGATATCCGTACGGATACAGTATTCCTTTGCTCTGTCGTTGGAAAAGCGGGAGTATTTCACATCGAAGCCGTCCCCGATAATCACTACATAAGAATTACTGAACACAGAAAACAGCTTGTCCTCCACAATGCCGTCAAACGCATTCTTTTCATCAAACAGAAGCATTCTGTCCCTGTCAAAATTACGCATGTTATTTGATAATTCTCCCTTGCCGGGAAGATATTCGTCCGAATACAGGGTAGTCATGAATTTGTAATCCGGGTACGGATAATAAAAATGATATTTTCCTACGCCGCAGGATGCCAGAATTTTTTCCAGACCTTTTCTTGAAAAGGTACGTACCCCGCCGCCCGCTTCGTAATTCTCAATTCCGGAAAAATAAGTGCCGAGATGGTCTTCCTTGCAGCCCGCAAAATATTTCAGTCCGTATTTGTTTTCAATGGCAATGACAATCCTGCCGCCGGGAGCCAGGTGCTTTTTAATCATATTCAAAAAATCTTCAAAGGGCGTTTTACTTCCCATGTAGCTCTGTCCGTACTCAAACACGCCGATCAGAAAAATATAATCGAAATTGTCCGGCAAATCCGGTTCAATGTCCTTGAAATTGCCCACATGGATAGTCACATTTTCACATTCCGCATGGCGGTAGGCATTTATCATGCTCCGCTTTTTGGAAAGGTCCACACAGGTCACCTCCCCCGCTTTCCGGGAAAGAGCGCCCGTAATGGCGCCGCAGCCGCTTCCCACCTCCAGCACCTTTTCCGTGTGCTTCATGGGAATCCAGTCCACAATGTTTTCCCTGAGAGGGGATAAATGATACAGAATGGGCCAGCTTTTCTTTTCTTCGATAATCTGCCGGTACTCCACCTGTGCATAATCCTTCACGATGGAAAGAAGCTCGTCCTCCACCTTGCCGTCGCAGTATAAATCCTCACCGGGATAGTGTGTTAAATCCAGTGTGATTTTTCCAATCTGTTCCGTTACGTTTTCTGCCATTACGCCTCCTGCCGGTAGGGTATCACCTTATCCTTTGCGGCATTCTTTACCTCTACCTTAGAATTCATATCATAAAAGCCCACCGTGTCCTTGTCGGAAACCACGGTTACATTCAAAACATCATACAATCTGTGGTAAACCTGGAATTCGCTGCCCTCATAGCCCGTAACACCTAAGGAAAGCAGATATTCCCCACCCTGCAGACTCATATTCTGCTTAAAAGTCACTTCCTTTACCACGCCCGCTTCCACAGGCTCCAAAAATGCCTTTTCTATCATGCTGTTGGTGCCGGTAATTTCCGTTCCCTTGATATTCTTAAAGGAAAACGCAAAAATCGGAGCAACAATCCGGTCGTGGAACGCCACCTTTACGTGGATGGTAAACTCCGTGCCCTTAATGACGGCGGTGGTCTTCACGCCCTTGTCATCGGTAATGTAAAATTCCGTCATTTCCGCCTGCTTGGTACCGTATTCCAGAAGCTCCGGATTTAACACGTTTTCGGGAATATGGATATCCATATCTTCCTTGTCGTGGATTTCGTACTGACCCACCAGCACCCGTTTGAAGGCATCAATCATTTCCTTGGAGCTGCCCTCGCCTAAAAGATTGCCCTGATTTAAGAGGTATACCCGGTCGCAGTATTTGCTGATGCTGCTTAAGTCGTGGCTGACAAACACAATGGTCTTGCCCATTTTCTTGAATTCTTCAAACTTATGGTAGCATTTTGCCTGAAAGAAAACGTCACCGACGGAAAGTGCTTCATCCACAATGAGGATTTCCGGCTCGATATTGATGGCAACCGCAAAAGCCAGACGCACGAACATACCGCTGGAGTATGTCTTGACCGGCTGGTACACATAGTCGCCGATGTCCGCAAATTTTAAAATTTCCGGCAGTTTCGCATCGATTTCCTTCTGGGAAAATCCCATCATGGTGCCGTTTAAGTACACATTTTCAATGCCGTTGTATTCCATGTTAAAGCCTGCACCAAGCTCAAGCAGCGCCGAAATTCTGCCGCTTACATTTACCTCCCCCGAAGTAGGGCTTAAGACACCGGTAATAATCTTTAAGATGGTGGATTTACCGGAGCCGTTGGTGCCGATAATACCCACAGTTTCGCCCTGAAAAATCTCAAGGGACACACCGTTTAAGGCATAATGCTCCTTTGCCTTCTTCCGGGTCAGTCCAAAGGCTTCCTTGAACCGGTCCGAGGGCTTGTCATAGAGTTTATATACTTTTTTAAGGTCTTTGACCGTAATTGCAGGCTTTCTTTCCTGATTATCCATTGCTCTTACCTTTCCGCTTTTCATTACAGCACATCCGCGAAATGCACCTTCAGCTTCTTAAACACCACGGCGCCGATACCGAATACCACAATCGTAAAAATCCAGAAATACATGGTAGAAAAGAAGTCCTCAAAGAACCAGGAATGGCCGTAAATGGCATCCCGGTATCCGTTTACAATATAAACCATGGGATTTAATTTTAAGATTTTCGCCCAGGTAGGACTGATGGCATCAAAGTTCCACATAATGGGGGTCGCCCACATGCCGATTTGCAGCATAATGCTGATAATCTGGGAAATATCGCGCATAAATACCACAAGAGAGCAGGTGGTGTAGCTTAATGCCAGCACCAGAACAAAGGTGCAGAAGCTGTAATAAAAAATCTGCAGGGTATACAAAGTGGGGGTATAACCGTAAAAAGCGGCAATCAGAAGCAGAATGCAAATAAAAAACACGTGAACAAAGGTAGCGCCGATGACCTTGATAATCGGCAGGATACTAATCTTGAACACCACTTTCTTTACTAAATAATTGTACTCCAAAAGCGCCATGGTGCCGTTTGTCCAAGCTTCGTTAAAATAAAACCACGGAACCAGGCCGGCGGTTAAAAAGAGCACGAACGGAATGTCGCTGCCGCCCCGCATTGCCATACCGGCGCTTCCCATAATCACATCAAACACCAGCCAGTACATGACAACCGTAATCACCGGCTGCACCATTGCCCAGACCGCGCCGAGATAGGAGCCCGCATACCGCTTTTTAAAGTCGTTCTTTGCCAGCTTCCAGATTAAATGCCTGTTCTGGTACAGCTCCACCGGCAGACCCGTCACTTTATCGTAAAGTGCCGTAAACAATATGCAGGAAACTAAAATTACCACAACGGAAATAATCTTTTTAAGATTTTCCTCCGCTGCCTGGGCATTCGGATTTTTATGGAACACAATCAGGCATGCCATAATAAGCGCCGCTATATAAAAAAGAAGAATGCCCGTCTTTTTTGAAATCTTTTTCTTCATAGTAAGTGCTTATGCCTTTCCCAGTTCTTTTGCATATTCCCGGAAGCTTCCCCATTTGGTGTCCTTTTCGGATAAAATAAGCTCCATGCCCTCCGGAATCGGCCACTCTACCTTAATATCCGGGTCCTTGTAGGAAATACCGCCCTCATCGCCGGGATGGTAAAAATCCGTACACTTATAACAGAACTCCGCATAATCGGAAAGCACTAAAAAACCGTGTGCAAAATTCTTCGGAATGAAAAATTGCTTTTTGTTTTCTTCGGAAAGAAGCACGCCATACCATTTGCCGAAGGTTTCCGACTCCGGACGCATATCCACCGCCACGTCGAACACTTCTCCGCGGATAACACGGACTAACTTGTCCTGCGGGAACTGCTTCTGAAAATGTAAACCGCGCAGCACGCCCTTCTTGGATGCGGACTGGTTGTCCTGTACAAAATTAAAGCCAATACCGGCTGCCTTGTAATCGTTGTAATTGTAGGTTTCCATAAAGTAGCCTCTGTTATCCCCGAATACCTGTGGGGTCAGAATTTTTAAGCCCTCGATTTCGCATGTTTCCACTGTAATCTTTCCCATATTAAAACCTTACCTTTCCTGTCTGTCTATCATTTCCTGTAACTTACATTCAAATCTACATTGCCGTTAATACCGTTGATTTTACCCTTGGAGGTATACTGCCACATCTGGTAGTAGCCCTGATACAGGGGCACACTCCGGTACTCCGCAAGCCAGATGGCGTAGGACTCCAGTGTACTGGCTGTAAGCTTATTGTTGTACCAGTTGCGGCTGGCATACACACCCGCCTCCAGACCGGCATTTTTCACGGTGGTGCAGAACGCCTCACAGACAGCGGTACGCTCTTCCACATTTAGGGAATCCGCCCTGCCGTTTCCGCCGGCGCCTTCCGTATCGATGAATACGGGGTACTGCAGTTCATAGTCCCGCACCAGACTGATGACCATACTTGCCTCTTCGACGGCTTCCACTTCATTTACCGCCTGGGTAAAGAAATACACACCCACTTTGATGCCCGCTGCCCGGGCGCCCTTGATATTCTGTTCAAAATAAGGGTCCTCCACCAGACTGCCGGTAACGGAACCTCGGTAACCGCAGCGGATAATGGCAAAATCCACGCCTTCGTTCTTCACCTTGTCCCAGTCGATTTCCTTCTGCCACTTGGAAACGTCAATTCCCAGCACGCCGGTTTTGGATACTCCGGAGGTCTGCCGGATTTCGGTATCGTCCCCATCGGTATTGGCTTCGGCACTGTCTTCCGCTTCCGCATCAATTTCCGCCTCGGTTTTGATAAGCAGGGAAATGTCGTCTATCGCCACATACTCCACCTTGTCCTTCACCCGGACATCCGTGGCACTTAAGGGTGTACGGTAGCCGCTTATGGGCTTTAACGCCACCTCATACTCTCCGGCAGGAAGGTCCCCGATGTAAATCACACCGTCCTTGTCCAGATCCTTGTATTCGTCCTTGCCGTCTAAGGTGATGTAAAAGCTTTCTCCCTCCACCGGTTTGTTGTCCCTGTCCACAATCTGCACGCGCAAATCCTTTTCCACGGAGGTCACAATCAGGGAAAGCCGGTTCGTTTCATCATATAGTCTGTCGGTCTCCTTTGTGTCCCGGTCAAAGAAATACTCATCCTGCAAAAAAGCGGACAGATTGCTTTTATCCGCTCCCTGCTGCCCGGCACCGGTATCCTGGTCCGTCTGTGTACCCGCAGACGTCACCGCGCCGCCGGCATCCGCCGTTCCCTTCCTTTGGGGAAGGTTGGTAAACAGAACCAGTAAAAGCAGCAGCAGACACATGCATGCCGAAACACAGATCGCCGTTCGTTTCCATTTAGAGTCCATTTGCAACCTCTGTTAAATATTTGCCGTAATTCGTTTTCATGAGCGGCTCCGCTAAAGTCAAAAGCTGCTCTCTTGTAATAAATCCGCGCTTGTAGGCGATTTCCTCGATACAGGAAATGTAAAGTCCCTGCCGTTTCTGGAAAGCTGCTACGAAATCCGCCGCATCAAGCAGGGCATCGTGATTGCCGGTGTCCAGCCATGCAAAGCCTCTTCCCAGTGTTTCCACACGCAGGGTTCCTCTCTGCAGATACTCGTTGTTGATGCTGGTAATTTCAATTTCACCCCTTGCGGAGGGTTTTACGTTTTTCGCAATCTCCACTACATCATTGTCATAAAAATAAAGACCCGGCACCGCATAATTACTCTTGGGATGCTCCGGCTTTTCTTCGATGGAAAGAGCCTTGCCGTTTTCATCAAACTCCACTACACCGTACTCTCTCGGATCTCTTACATAATAACCGAAAATCGTCGCGCCCTTTTCCCGGGATGCCACTTCCTTAAGCACTCTGGAAAAGCTCTGTCCGTAAAAAATATTGTCGCCCAGAATCAGCGCCACCCTGTCATTACCGATGAAATCCGCGCCGATGATAAAGGCGTCCGCCAGTCCTCTGGGCTTGTCCTGAACCGCATAGGAGAGCTGCATGCCGATCTGGCTGCCGTCGCCTAAAAGCTCCTCAAATACCGGCAAATCCCTAGGGGTGGAAATAATCAGGATTTCTTTAATCCCCGCCAGCATCAGGATGGACAGTGGATAATAAATCATCGGTTTATCGTAAACAGGCATAATCTGTTTGGAAATGGCTTTGGTGAGCGGGTACAATCTGGTACCGGATCCTCCGGCTAAAATAATTCCTTTCATGAAATATCTCCTTTCAGGTCAGTTAAATTTATTTTATCACAGAATATGGAAAATGGGAACAGCGAAAGCCGTTCCCATGTAATCGTGTTTCACGGATTATTCGTACATTTCACTGTAATACTTCTGATAATCCCCGCTGGTCACATTTTTCATCCAGTCCTCATGTTCAAAATACCAGGCAATGGTCTTTTTGATACCATCCTTAAACATGGTTTCGGGATACCAGCCGATTTCTGCCTTAATCTTATCGGGAGCGATGGCATAACGTCTGTCATGTCCCTTTCTGTCCTCCACGTAGGTAATCAGGCTTTCGTTGATCCATGCCTTTCTTTCGTCTCCGTCCGGCAGCATTTCCTGCAGGGTATCCAGAATGATATGAATAATCTCGATGTTCTGTTTTTCGTTGTGTCCGCCGATGTTGTAGGTTTCAAACAGTCTGCCCTGTTCCTGCACCATATCAATCGCTTTGGCATGGTCCTCCACATAGAGCCAGTCACGCACATTTTTGCCGTCGCCGTACACCGGAAGCTTCTTGCCCTGCAGAGCATTGTTGATAATCAGCGGAATCAGCTTTTCCGGGAACTGGTAAGGTCCGTAGTTGTTGGAGCAGTTCGTAATGTTGGCAGGGAAATGATAGGTATCCATATATGCCTTTACCAGCATATCGGAGCTTGCCTTGCTGGCGGAATACGGACTGTGGGGAGCATAGGGAGTGGTTTCATAGAAGAACTCATCGTCTTTTTCCAGGGAACCGTAAACCTCATCTGTGGAAACATGCAGGAATTTCTTGCCTTCCTTAAAGCTGCCGTCCGGAAGCTCCCATGCTTCCTTGGCGCAGTTTAACATAACAGCGGTACCGTATACATTGGTCTGCACAAATACTTCCGGGTTGCGGATGCTTCTGTCAACATGGCTTTCCGCCGCGAAATGCACCACTCTGTCGATGTCATTTTCCGTAAACACCTTGCGGATGGCTTCCTTGTCGCAGATATTGGCTTTTACAAAAGTGTAATTGTCCCTTTTCTCCACGTCCTTTAAGTTTTCCAGGTTGCCCGCATAGGTAAGTGCGTCCACATTGATGATGCGGATTTCGTCCCCGTATTTTTTGAACATGTAATGAATGTAGTTGGAACCAATGAAGCCGGCTCCTCCTGTTACCAGATAAGTTCTCATGCTTATCTCCTTTCTGTCCCTTATATAATTGCTTTCTTTACTTGTTTGGTTTTGGTTTAGTAGCCCAGATAGCTGATGTTTAAGTCCACATTACCGCTGATACCGGAAATCTTGCCGGTGGACTTGTACTGCCACATGTCATAACGTCCGGTGTAGGTCGGGGTTGCCGCATACTGTGCCAGCCAGATTTTGTATTTGCCGAGCTGTCCGGCATCAATTTTATTATTCAGCCAGCTCTTGTTGGCATAAACACCTGCAGTATAGCCCGCATTCTGTACGGTTTCACAGTAAGCCTTGATAACATCCGTTCTGGTTGCCTTATCAATCCTGTCACCGCGTCCGTTGCTGCCTTCCACGTCTAAGAAGACCGGATAGGAAATCTTGTACTTTTTAATCAGATCAATGGTCATGGAGGCCTCTTCTACCGCTTCCGCTTTGTTTATTGCCTGGGAGAAGAAGTAAACGCCCACCTTAAGGCCTGCCGCATTGGCGCCCTGGATGTTTGCTTTGAACTTGGGGTCTTCTACCAGTGCACCGGTAGAGGAGCCGCGGTAACCGCAGCGGATAATAACATAGTTGACACCGGAATTCTTTACTGCCGTCCAGTCAATGGTACCGTTCCACTTGGAAACGTCGATACCGAAGCTGCCACTGCCGGTAACCAGGGAACCGTCGCTTGCAAAATTGTACTTTGCACCCTGAATAACCTGTTCGCCGGTCACCTTGTTGCCTGCCGCATCAAAGAAATACAGCCTGCCGTCAATGGTCTGCCAGCCGGTATACTTTATCTTGCCCTCTGTTTTAATATAGAAGGTTTTGATGTTGGTATCGTAATAGTCCGCATAAGTGGCTTCGCGGTATTTGTTGTCGGATGTCAGCACGTAAAGCTGTCTGTTGCTGGTATCCGTCAGCTTGCCTTCCTTTGCCGCTACCTTAACGGTAAATGTCTTGCTCTGGGTAAAGCCGTTGTCGGTATAATTTACGGTAACGGTAGCGGAGCCGGTCTTGACGCCGGTAACCTCTACGGTAGCCGTTAAGCTGCTGCCGTCGGAGGATTTCTTTGTTTCGGAAATCTTTACGGTAGCAATATTCTTGTCGGAAGTGTCCGCGGAAAAGGTGCCGGTTGTGCTTCCTGCCGTAGCTGTCACCGTACCCTTGCTTCCGGGCATAATGCTTAAAGTGCTCTTATCCAATTTCAGGGTATTTTCCTGTACGGTAATGGTACATACCGCCGTAAGGGAGCTATCTTTTAGCTTTACGGTCAGAATGGCAACGCCCGCTTTTTTACCGGTTACGTTAATGGTTGCCGTGCCGTCCTTTAAGGCTCCCATGGAAACAGAAGCCACATCCGTCTTATCCAGTGTATATTCCAGTGTACCGTCCTTGGAGCCGGCGGCATCGTTGTTGCCGATAATCGCCTTGATTTCCGCCTTGGCATTGGGTGCCAGGGAAAGGTTGCTCTGGCTTAAGGAAAGGGTACGGCTGTCCGTCTTTTTCATAACCGTAACCGTGCACACCGCTGTAATAGCAGGATTTTCTACAGAAGCTACGGTAATTTGTGCGGTGCCTTCCTTCTTTGCCGTAACCGTACCGTTATTGTCTACCGTTGCCACGCCGGCATTGGAGGAAGTCCAGGTAACCGCCTTGTTGCCGGCATCATCCGGCGCCACGGTAGCCTTTAAGGAAGCCACACCGCCCTCCGCCAGTGTCAGGGAAGTATTGTCAAGAGAGATGCTCTTAACATCCACCTTTTTTTCTGTAACACTTATCTGGCAGTTGCCGGTGAAGGTTTCTGTCCTGCTGGCATTGTTTCCGGAAGGATCGGTTTCCTGAATCGTACCCTCCACAATAATCTTCAGATTCGTGGTACCTGCTGCAAGACCCGTTACGGTTCCGTCGGAGCCGACACTGATAATGTTGCTGTCGTAATTCGTATAGGTCGCCTGACCGAAGCTTACATTGCCGATGCTTGCAGAATATACAAGCTTTTTGCTTTCTCCTGCCTGCAGGCTGAAGCCGCTGACATTCAGCTCTGCCGTGCGGATATAGGTACCTGCCTTGGCAGAGGTCATGGGGTCCTTCACATTCTTTCTGTCAATGGCGGTGTAGGTTGCTTCAATAACCGTCTTGGTGGATTCCACCCATGCCACGGTATCCGTCAGGGTGGACTCCTGCTCGGTATCGTTAATCATGGTGTCTTCCTTCTTGGAATCTATTTCCGATTCTTTCTTGATTTCGTCGGAAACGTCTACCTTCTGGTAAGCAATTTCTTTCCGGACATCCACCTTCTTCGCTGTGGTGCTGATTTCGTAGTCCTTGTACTTTTCATCCGTGAGCGCATTCATGGCAACACTGTACTTGCCGGGTGTGATGCCGGTTTTGTAAATAATGCCGTCCATGTCATCGTCCGTCCAGGTTTCCGTCTTTTTGCCGGGTGTTTCCACCGTTACGGAGAACGGTACATTGGCAATCAGCTTGTTTGTCTTGCTGTTGACGAATTTGATCTTCAGGTCCTTTTCAATGGATGTGGTATTCATGGTTACCGTTACATCCTTGGTATATTCATTTTCGTCGTAATCCTTCTGCTCGTCCTCCTGAATGGCGTTGGCTGCATCAATTCTTGCCTTTTCCGCATCCGCCACAGCCATCAGTCCGTCCTCTCCCACGACATGGATACCGTCCATGCTGCTGCCGATAGATGCCACCGGCTGGGAAGCGGGCTTGTTTTTCTTTGTCAGATTGTCCACATAAATAGTGCCTGCCACAAGTGCCAGCACAAGCACCAGTACGCCGGAAGTGGTAATTACGCGGTCAATGGCGCTCATATGCACCAGGGAATACCATACCTTCTGGAAGAAATTGAGGTCGGTCATGGCGCTCCAGGGCAGAGGCTCATCGTCGTCATCATCATCTTCCTCGTCCTCTTCGTCCGTTTCCTCTTCGTATTCATCCCCGTAGTCCTCGCCGGCTTCGTCCAAATCCACATAGGCGCCGTCCGGTTCGTATTCTTCGCCGGGCTCATATTCCGCTGCTGCGGCATTGGTATCATAAAGCTGAACGCCATACTCGCCTTCGCCGTCGTAAGCCTCTTCGTATTCGACGCCGTCTTCGGCTCCGTCCTCATAAGCTTCTTCGTATTCGACGTCGTCTTCGGCTCCGTCCTCATAAGCTTCTTCGTAATCGACACCATCTTCGGCTCCGTCCTCGTAAGCCTCCTCGTATTCGACGCCGTCTTCGGCTCCGTCCTCATAAGCCTCCTCGTATTCGACGCCGTCTTCATACCCTTCGCCGTCGTAAGCTTCCTCATAGTCGCCCTCTTCGCCGTAGGTTTCTTCCGCATCGAAGTCTGTATCAAAATCTTCCATGTCGAAGTCATCATCTGTATATTGTTTTTTATGTCCAAACAACTTTCTCATGTATCCCATACCTTTCCATCCATAGATACTGATTAGTATAACATTATTCTGTGGGCCGTTCAAGTTTCAGGCACTCTCTTATCATTAGAAATTTCTTAATTTTTCGTAAGAAACGGTTTCGTTCCCTTTTCCTTTTCTTATTTTCCGTTAAATTGTATCGGGTTTGTATCATTTCTAAAAAAATTAGAAACTTTGCAACTTTGCTTTACAGTTTTTCCGAAGAATAGTACAATCAGTTTACATCCCGGGCTTCCGGGCAATACTGAAACAAACGACAAGGCGCATGCCCCGCAGAAAGGTTGTACGGTCATGGACAAAAAGCAAATGACAGAAAAAAAAGGATATTCCCCCGCAGAAAATTTGGATGACGGCTGGGACGATTTGGAAATAGAGGATTTGGAGATAGAAGATTTAGACGGCGACAGTGACGGGAACGAAGTCGATGTAGAAGAAGCCGGCATGGATACGGAAGAAACCGGCGACGATTACGTGGAATACGACGATGAGGACGAGGAAAAGGAAGATGAGGAGGAAAATGACAGCGACGCGGAGGATGCCCTTGGCAGAAAAGAAAAGCGTCTGCGTGTCAGCATCCACCTTGTTTTAGGCATTCTCATTCTGGGTATCCTGGGGCTTTGTTTCTATAAGTACAAGACCTTCGGCAACCGGATTACCCAGGAAGACATTGATGCCATTCCCACACCGGAAAACCCGGAAATCGAAACCTACGACTATTTTACCGCCAATCCCATGCAGGATGACGGCACATTTCCCGAGGATGACGGGATAACTACCGTTGTCTGCTTCGGCAATGCGCCCTTCGCGGATGACAAGGACAGCGACAGCAGTGTCTGCAGCCTGTTTGCCAAAGACTCCCAGGCAGTTGTTTACAATTATGCCGTGGCGGACTCCCTGCTGGCTGCCCATGAAAATCCTTTTACCACCGATTATCCCATGGATGCGTTCAGTTTTTCCTACCTGATTTCTTCTTTAGTATCCGGCGACAAAACCCGTCTGGAAGAAGCCTATGCTTCCATGGAAAATGTACCCGCAGGCTTACAATCTTCCATGGACGAACTGTTTTCTCTGGATTTTAGGACCGTGGATATGGTTTACATTATGTACGACGGCAGCGACTATCTGGAAAACAGCATGATTTACCACGACCAGATACCCGATGAGCCCCGCTACATTGCAGGCTCCCTGACCGCCGGAATCACTGCCCTCCGGAATGCTTATCCCTGGGTCGATATCGTGGTTATGTCCCCCACATTTGCCTATGCTGTTGATGAAAACGGAAAGTATGTGAGCAGTGATATGCAGAAAAACGAATGGAATGTAGGACTGTCCCTGTATTTTATGAAGGAATACGAAACTGCCTTCGACAACCGGGTGTCCTTCGTAGACAACTTCTACGGCGCCATCCATGAAGATATCGCTTCCGACTACCTCACCGACAATCTGCATCTCAATGAGGAGGGACGGAAGTTGATTGCAAAGCGGATGTACGATTCCCTTACCGCCGTACAGAGCTTACAGAAACAGTAATTTTTCAAAAAGAGCCACTGCTGCGGGCAGTATTCTGTCCGGGAATTCAAAATGCTCCGTATGTAACTGGGCGTGTTCTTCGCCGTCTCCGATGCCGAAGAATGCGCCCTTTGTGTCCTGTAAATAATAGCCGAAATCCTCCGACCAGCGCATGGGAACTGCCAGTTCTTCCGTGGCAAGTCCCAGTTCCTTTGCCGCTCTTTCTACCGCTTCCACACATTCCGTATGATTCTCCGTTGCCGGGAATCGCTCGATTTCCTTCATTTGCAGGGAAAATCCTCCGGCGCCTGCTTTTTCGTCTGCCAGCCTGCGTATTTCTTCCAGATAACGGGAAAATACACTTTCTTTCTCTCCTCTTACCGTAAGACGCAGCACCCCGTCGGATGCCGAAACACCATAGCTTTCACTTCCGATTTCCATACCGATAAGGGTCATCAGCACAAAGCTCTCCTGTTCCCGTATTTTCTTTGTCAGCGCCTCTATGGAAAGCAGCAGCTCCGCCAGGGCCGTCCCGGGATTTTTGCCGGCTTCGGGGTAAGCGGCATGGCTGGGAGTCCCAGTCATACGGATTTCCAGACCGGTGGATGCACAGGCAAATGTTCCTTTTTTGAACAGCACCGTTTTTTCGGGATAGCCCGGAATATTGTGCAGTCCGTATATTCTTTCGATATTCTTCTCCTTAATAAGCTCCCTGCAGACAGCGGCGCCCTCTCCGGTTTCCTCCGCCGGCTGAAAAATCAGGTATACATCCCGGGAAAGCTTTTCCTTTTCCTTATCCAGGATAAGCGCCAGTCCCGACAGAATACTGCTGTGCCCGTCATGCCCGCAGAAATGTCCCGGTTTCCCATCATGTGCGCACACGGCATCCATATCCGCCCGGAATGCCACCGGAGGCATTTTCGCCCCGGGAGCTTTCGCATACACGAAGAAATAACTGCCCCGATCCTCTGTCTGCAAAGAAGTATTCTCCTTAAGAAATGCCATCAGACAGGCTTTTGTTTTGATTTCCTCCCCTGATTTTTCCGGCATACTGTGCAGTGTTTTCCTTAAAGCCTTTATTTTTTGTAAATCCTCTTCCGTTATCATTCCTGTACCTCTCCTGTATAGATATTGGCGGTTACGGTTTCCGCCGCACCGTCGGTATTTTCTTTCGTATACCGTACCAGATTTTCACCGATGTATTCGGCGTCCGCCGGAAATCCCTTAGAGCTCCGGCAGCCTTCTATATCATAGAACCAGCTCTGTCTCGCGCCGTCTTCCCATTCAACCTGAACTCTTAAAAAGCCGCTTTCCGTATCGTAATCTGCAGCTTCCACCTTCTTTACGATGCTGGTTTCCAGCACCGTGCCGTCCTTTCCGAACACTCGGATCAGCTCCAGCCCTTTATTCAGTCCGAAAATGCTGTAGTATTCTTCCGGATTTTCCTCAATGGTTTTTAAGATGACATATTCCTTGTCCTGCGGGACGCGGGTGCAGCCCGCCTGGCAAAGAAGCAGGGCAATGCAGAGCAGCAACAGTACTTTCTTCATATCTTTCATATATCCTCTCTGATTTTATAATTTTTATATTTATAAATTGACATAACTTTACATAAATTTTATAATTAAAGTGATTTTTACTTTTGGAAAACCGTGCAGGGCAATTACGAACGGAGAAAGGATGAAACTCTTATGTATATTTACATCACCACATTTTCCATCATACAGGCAATCCTTACCTCCAATCTTCTTATCTGTATCTGCGCTTTCATTATGAAACGGAAAAAGCTGTTGTACCGTATGCCCTACAATTCCATTGTGGTACTGCTTCTGCTTGCCATGGTCCGGCTCTTTTTCCCCTTCTATTTCGGTTTTTCCCATGTGATTTCTTTCTCACAGAAATCCATGCAGTTTTTATTATATCCTTCCCGGTGTGTATTTCAATCCCAAGGCTATTATTTTTCAGCCTTTGATATCTTCTGTACCGTCTGGGGTATCGGCGTCATTATTATAGCATTCTGCTATCTTAGGAAGGAAGTCATTGTAACCCGTTTCATTGCCGGTTTCGGTACCGATATGTCAAAACAGGAGCCCTATGCTTCCATCCTGGCAGATCTGACCGCAGGACACAGACGCGGCAATGTTTTCCGCATTTATCGCATTCCCGGTGTTTCCGCACCCTTCATCCGCGGCGTTATCCAGCCCGCCATTCTGATTCCGGAGGACATGGAATTAAACGAACAGGAGCTTTACTATGTACTGGCTCACGAAGTCTCCCACTACCGTCATCTGGATACCCTGGTTAAGCAGCTCCTGCAGCTTACCTCCATTCTGTTCTGGTGGAATCCCGCCTGCCACATCTTAAACAGACAGGCAGACCTTATGTTTGAGTTGCGTGTGGACCATACGGTTACCAAAAACAACAGGGGAACGATTTTAGAGTATCTCCAGTGCATTTTAAATATTGCCGAGCAGGCATGCGAGCCCAGCGAAATTCCCGAATACCTGTATATTGGGTTTGCAAAAAAAGAGGATGCCGGCATGCTGACCAAGCGTGTGCATTACCTGATAGAAAAAGCCGAAAAACCCGGGAAAGCCGGTGCTTTTGTGACTTTACTGTCCGCTGCCTTCCTTTTTATTGCATCCGTGACCTTTGCGTTTCGGGTACAGGACTATGATACACAAACAATATATTTCGACCTTACTCCGCAGAATTCCTATATTATCGAAAAAGAAGACGGAACCTATGACATTTATCACTTAAATCAGTATGACGAGACCGTAACCTCTTTAATAGGTTATGATACATCCATTCCCGTATACCGGGAAAATGAATAAGAAAGGAGGAATTCACCATGAAAGCAGTTGAAATTTGCAAAAAGGGGATTCGCACGTTTGCTGCCTGCCTGGCTCTGTCCGGTGTCTTGTTCTTCGGAATGAGTGATACCGCATCCGCAGCCGAGGTTGTGCCTTCCGCAGATGTCTTAATCTCCTCCGAAGAAGTAAGCATTATCTCACAGCCGGATGTCAATCTCAAATGGTATTACAAAAAAGAAAACGGCAAGCTCTACAAAAGACTTTGGGACGTAAACGTTCAGGTCTGGCTGACTGACTGGATTTATGTACGCGACTTATAATCCTCTTTTTTTAGCCAAAGAGAACACCGCAATAGTGTTATACTGTTGCGGTGTTTCTATTTTATGCGTTTATGTCCTTTTTATTCTGTTTTATAAGATACTATTCTTTTTCCGTATCCCTGTAAATAACATATCCGTCTGTTTCTGCGTACTTTTCATAACCGTACTCTTCCAGCGTTCCGTCTATGGGCTTAGTTTCCGCAAGCACAATGTAAAGACATCCGTCCTGTCTGGCAAGCTCCGCTGCCTTTTCGGGATTTATGATGTCCTCCGTCAGCGCATGGAACAGTTCGCTTCTGTCCGCCCAGTCAAATAAAATATATTCCCTGCCGTAGGGCATCTCTATTTTCGCCGAGTACTGTCTGACATATTGGAACATTTCCCAGGGAACCGCCGTCTTTACCTTGCCCTCCTCCGGCTCCATAATGTCGCAGACATTAATAACCTCCTGCGGAATATGATAGGCATTTTCCGCCCATTCCACATGGGAGCTCTGATAAATAAGGCTGCCAGACAAAATCATGATAAGCGCTGCCAGAGATCCGGCAAAGGGCTGTATTTTCCTGTCCAGCATCTGCACCGCTTTTACGGCGGCATACGCAATCACCGGTACCACGGGAAGCAGCCACAAAAAACGCCAGTATAAATCCTCTCCGATTACCCGGTAAACCACCCACGCCCACAAGGGGCAGAAATAAATTAGCAGCGTAACCGCCGGCACATACACAAAGAGCAGGCGGTTAGCCTTATTTTTTTCCTTGAAAAACAGAAAAATCAGGGAAATCAGAAACAATCCCATCATCATGCCCGTTCCGCAGTACCGTCCGAAGCAGGCAATTATTCGTTCAAACATAGTCCGCTCCTCCTTATTTCACCACGGCATACAGTACCATATAGCACAGACCGGGAACCATACAGAAAAACAATGGCAGCAGAGGCTTCCATTTTTTCGTCATAAAAAGCAGGCACAAGCCAAATACCCCCAGCAGAAACGGGCTTAAAAAATCACCCATGGTGCTTCCGAGCCCCGCCGAAAAAACTGCCATGGAAAGCAGCAGCCAGAGGCTTTTTTCCGCCTTTTTGTCGTACAGAAGCCGCTCCGCCAGTATGTGCAGCAGCAGAAACATGGCAGGGACCACAATGGCGCACAGAAGCGCCTTTCCCTGTCTGGTACGGCTTATTAAAAACGTTTCCGCCGTATATGCCGATACATTGCCCCACAAAATAAGCACTTCCGCAAAAATCAGGAATGCCGGCAGTTTTTTCCGGTTTTTCCCAAGCAGCCGGTATCCCAGCAGACCGTAAATGCAGTAGGCAAGGGGCAAAAGGATAAGCGGCATCAGAGTATGGGAAAAAACAGCAGGATGAATGCCCGACAATTTCGAAAGAAAGGCAATCCAGATAGGAAACGGCGCCAGACAATGCCGGAAATCCAGTGAGGTGCTGCCGAAGTTATACGGAAGCAGACGGTACATACTGTCCCAGGTAACCGATAAATTTGAGGTCGTGACATAAAAAGCATCGTCGCCGTCCTCAAATGCCATCACCACCGCCAGTACAAGCTGTATTAGAATGCCCGCCAGAGCAATCGCCCACAGGCGTTTTTCTCCTTTGCTGAACGGCTCCCGCACCACCTTGAGAGCAGGCGTTTTCTTTCTGTCCGCTGCCTTTACCGCACTGCCTGCTATAAAGCACAGAACAAGCAGTATACCGTAAACTACGGAAAGTCCGGTCAGTGTCGCCCCCATTACAATCGCCGGTACGGCAATCAGCTGGAACAGCGCCCACTCTGCCAGAAAACCCGCCAGAAAGTGAAATGCCACGTTTCTCTTGTATTCTTTTATATAGTTACAAATTCCTGCTCCGATTCCCGGCGTAATGACCGCCAGGAAAAGAAGCAGGAGTACAATTCGCACAACCGGCATATTTTTATTCCTTTACCAACCGCAGCGGCATCACCGCCGCATTCTTTTTACTGCTCTTTTACTGCATAAAATTCTTTCACCTTGTCGCAGATGTAGGTCACCTGGTCCTCGGTCAGGGCATAGAACATAGGCAGTCGAAGCAGACGTTCGCTCTCCTTCGTGGTATATTCATCCTCTCCATGGAAACGGCCGAACCGCATGCCCGCGGGAGCCGTATGCAGCGGAATATAGTGGAACACTGCCATAATGCCGTTTTCTTTCAGGAATGCAATCAGGGCGCTGCGTTCGTCAATGTCCGCCGTCTTGATGTAGAACATATGAGCATTGTGGACACATCCGTCCGGTACTACGGGAAGAGAAATTCTTCCGGTATCCGCAAGGGGTTTTAAGCTCTCGTAATAATGGTCCCAGCTGGCACGGCGCCTGTTGTTGATTTCATCCGCCAGCTCCAGCTGCGCATACAGGTAAGCGGCATTCATATCGCTGGGCAGATAGGAAGAACCGTAATTGACCCAGGTATATTTGTCAATCTGGCCGCGGAAATACTTGGAGCGGTTGGTACCCTTTTCCCGGATAATCTCCGCATCCTCCACATATTTTTCGTCGCGGATTAGAAGGGCGCCGCCTTCTCCCATGCTGTAGTTCTTCGTTTCATGGAAGGAATAGCAGCCGAAGTCGCCGATGGTGCCCAGCGCCCTTCCTTTGTAATATGCCATGACTCCTTGCGCAGCATCCTCAATGACCATCAGGTTATGTCTCTTTGCAATGTCCATAATGGTGTCCATTTCACATGCCACACCGGCATAGTGCACGGGCACAATGGCTCTTGTCCTGTCCGTAATGGCATCCTCTATTTTCTTTTCATCGATGTTCATGGTATCGGGACGGATGTCCACAAACACGGGAACCGCACCTCTGAGTACAAACGCATCCGCCGTGGATACAAAGGTGTATGCCGGCATGATGACCTCATCGCCCGGTTTTATGTCCGCCAGCAGGGCGGCAAGCTCTGTGGCATGGGTACAGGAAGTGGTAAGCAGGCATTTCCTTGTGCCCGTTTTTTCCTCTATCCAGGCATTGCACTTTTTGGTAAATTCCCCATCGCCGCATATTTTCTGGTTTTCCACCGCAATTTTAATATAGTCAAGTTCCTTACCCGTATAGGGAGGTACATTAAAATTAATCATAGTTTTGTCCACCTTTCCTTGCACTATTGTACCAAATTACTGCCGGATTGTATACTAAATGTATCATAAACCCCAAATTTCTCATTTTCAAAAATAAGACTGCAACCGTTATTTTCAAGAAATTCCTCAATGAGCTTAAATTTCTCATCCCGTGCCACATAGGAAATATCACTCTCGGCATAGCCGGCGTTTTGAAGTCCTTCTTCCCCATCTTTCAGGTAAATGGCATACCGTTTTTCCAGAATTACCACCGGAAGAATTTCCTTCGCCTGTGTTTTTTCCATATCCTTACGCATGACCTCTATGCCGTAGGATGCCAGGTCGCTCCAGGGATTGAACGCAGAAGGCATACCCAGGTAAAAGCTCACGGCGGGAATATCCCCGTAGAGAATGACCTCCCTGCCGCTAAGTCCCTTCTCCGTTACAAAATCGGAGAGTTCCTGCATCCAGACCGCCTTGTCATGCTCCATGGTAATACCTGCAAGCGCCCGGCAGCCGGTTATTTTCGTATCGGCATTTTCTATTCCGTGGGACTCCGCAAAGACAAACGCCGTGCCGAAGCCCACACCCTGAAACAGGAAAATACCGGTAATAAGCCCTGCAAACACCTTTACGGGAAATGCCGAAAGAGAAATCCGTCCATTTCCCACCGGAACTTCCTTCTCCCATGTCTGTCTGCCAGACAGATACAGTCTGGTAAACACATAGGGCGCCGCCAGGAACAAATCGTTGATGGCGGGATACAGCTTATTGTTGCTGCCGATGGGCGTAATGAAAATGTTAAGCAGCACAAATCCGCCCAGAAGCTTCCATTTCTTTTGTGTTTTGGGACAGAAAACATCTGTCAGACACACTGCCATGGTCAGCATCAGAAACAGAATGGAGGGACGCAGCATCGCCACATACTCCGTAAAGCATAAGGACGCAAACTGACGTCTGTATAAAAACAACAGGCACAGCACAGCAAACGCCACACTTCCCACCTGCTTTATCCGCTTCCATTTTGCAGGCAGAATTACCCACAGAAGGCAAGCTGCCGCCAGAAAAACACCGATTCGGATTACCCAGTACAGATTTTCTATGTACCAGTCAAAAGCTCCCAGAACCATAGCGGAGGCTTTGTAATCCGAGGCCGTATCCGTCATGGAAAACAGCCTTTTTATGGCTTCCGGGTATGCCGTCATGCCGTAACGCAGACTGATATAGCCCAAAAAGAGCAGGAGCGAACCCACATAGCCTGCCAGGCAGTACAGAGTTTCCTGCACCACTTTTCCTATTTTTTTCCGGCAGATAATACCGTATGCCCACACGCCCACAATGAGGACCGCCTCGGGCAGATTGGAAAAACGGACAAATACATTTGCGCCCAGGACCAGTCCCGCTGCAATCAGAAAGCCTTTTTTCTCCTCCGTAAGTCCCACATACAAAAATAGAATGCACAATAGCAGAAACAGATAGGTCAGGTAATTATACAGCACCGCCGTAGGGCACCAGCAGAGGCTGACTGCCGCAAACTCTCCCGCAAATACCGTCCAGAACGGAAGACCGCATTTTTTTACCAGAAAAAAATATGCAATAAGCGCCGTAACACTGACCACAAGTGCGGTATAGATATTCATGAAAAGCAGGGTATCGCCGCCCGGCAGAAGGCTGAAGAAATGCCCCACCACGTTGGCAAGATAGGTGGAAAACACCCACATGGAATCCATATGGGCAAGTCCCATATACCGGAAATTGGCATAGTTATACCCCGTATCCCTTAAGTCAATTCCCATCCACACATGGCGAAGGGGATAAATCGCCAGAATAAGCGGCAGAAGGGCATTTTCCGTCCATACCAGCCATTTATTTTTCTTCGTTCCCATCTTTATCACCTCTCAAGGCCGCGGATTTACGTTGTCCGCCTCTTATACCGGAAAAAGCTCTCTCCAGTCCCCAAAACAGCCATGCTCTTACCATGTCAGCGCAGATACCGGCAGTAAACACGAAAAGTACCGCCAGTAAAATCCCCAGAAGCAGGCTGCCCGCACTGTCCGGTCTGCCCGTGATGGCAAAAATCCACTGCTGCCAGCGTTCATCCAGCGCCGTATGGCAGTGCAGCAGATACACGCCCAGCGTACAAGGGGCAATCCGGCATACAAACCGGCTGAAGGCACCCTCTTTCAGGGTTATGTGGGAAAATGCCAAAAAGAGTCCCACCGAGGCAATCAGCACGAAAATGTGGTTATAGTTGTAGCAGACGGAAAGCATATCCGACAGCTTTCCTGTCTTTAAGTAAATCATCCGAAGTCCCATGCTCGCCGCAAAAATAACGGCGGTGGAAAGGAAATAGACCGCAAAGCCTCTTTTTTTGTTCTTAAAAAAAGGTATCCCGTAAAGCCGGATATAAGCTGCCACCAGAAAGACACACAGATACCAGATGACATCATATCCCCGGTTGTCCGTTTCCAGTTTCATGGGCAGCACGGATTTTATCAGGCTGAATGCCGTAAGCAGAGCTATGATAATTCCCTGAAGCTGTTTCTTTGAAAGTATTTTCACACCCGCCGCCAGAATGGGCGCAAACAGTATCATATACAGATACGCTGTCATAAACCAGTAATGGTTTTTGGAAATGGGGAATAAAAGCCTTGCCAGATAATACAGGTTAAAGCCCCCTTCCGGCCGGTAGCCGCAAAGGTATGTCACCACACCGATTCCCACACTGTAAAACCATACCTGGAGCCACAGCTGCAGTACCTTTTTGAAAGAAAAATGGCTTTCTGTCAGAAAATAACCGCTAATCAGCATATACACGTTGACCGCTACAATGCACAGGCTCTCCACACCCCATGCCAGATATTCATAGCCTGCCAGGGATGCCTGGGAAAGAGGTGCCAGAATTCCGCTTTTTCCCAGGAAGTGCAGCACTACCACCATCATCATGGCAATGCAGCGGAGCAGTTCAAAATTTGCCAGCCGTTTTGTTTTCCCACCTGCCTTGCAGTTTTCTTGTATTTGTTCCATCTGTCTCATGCATTCTCTCCGTTATCCGGCGCCGGTTCATGGTCCGATATCTGTTCATTACCAGCCGCCGGCTCATGATTAAGCACCGCCATCAGTACAATATCCCGGTACTCGCCGTTAATACACACATCGTCCTTTAAATAGGCTTCCCTTACGAAGCCCGCTTTTTCATAGCTGCGGATGGCACGCACGTTGTCGGCAAACACCCGTAAAAACAGTCTGTGAAGGGAAAGCTCCCGGAATGCATAGGCGGTCATCAGTTTTGCTGCTCTCGTACCGATTCCCTTTCCCCGGGCTTCGGCTTCTCCGATAAAAATACCGTATTCTCCCTTGTGATGGGTGGTGTCAATATCCCGGATATACACACTGCCCACGGGAACATCACCGTCTTTTAAGCAGATAATCATCTGCACCACTTTCCCGGTATTCACCATGGTTTCTATCCATTTCTCATGGGACTGTCTGGTAAACAGCGCCTGATAGATAAAGCGGGAACGGACCTCTTCGGAATTGCGCCATTTAACAATCAGGTCCGTATCGTCCTTTGTCATGTTCCGCAGATAAATCACATCGTCTTCGTATACTGCCGCCATAGCTTCTCCTTTTATCCCGCAGACCCCTGCAACATGTCTGCACTCCTTAAAAATACCTGCGCTCTCTAAAAAATACGCATTCTCATAAATACAACATAAGCACTCCTAAGAGTGCTTATTGTGTCGTTTATTCCTCATCCAGATGTGTCAGCAGATCCCTGATCTGTTCCACAGTCAGCCATTCGCTGTTGTTGCCGGAGCTGTAAGAAAATCCCTCGGGAACCTTCTTGCCGGTAGGAACGGCTTTCTTCTTTTCGCTCCATACCATCTGGGGATAGATGATAAAGTGCTTGTCGTATTCGTAAGTATACGGTGCATCCTCCACCGTAACCATGATTTCGTGCAGCTTTTCGCCCTCACGGATGCCCACTTCCTTCGTCGGCATGCCGGGTGCCATCGCCTCGGCCAGGTCGGTAATCTTAAAGGAAGGAATCTTGGAAATAAAGGTTTCGCCGCCCTTTGCTTCCTCCAATGCCTTGATAACCAGCTCCACACCCTGATGCAGGCTGATCCAGAAACGGGTCATGCGGTAATCGGTAACCGGCAGCTCCGTGCCGCCGTTTTTCAGGATACCGTCAAAGAAAGGAATGACGGAGCCTCTGCTGCCTGCCACGTTGCCGTAACGGACAATGGAGAAGCTGATATCCTTTGCGCCCGCATAAGCATTGGCTGCAATAAACAGTTTATCGGAAACAAGCTTGGTGCCGCCGTACAGGTTGACAGGGTTTACCGCCTTGTCAGTGGAGAGCGCTACCACCTTTTTCACATTCATGTCCAGGCAGGCGTCAATTACGTTCTGCGCACCGTTAATATTGGTCTTAATTGCTTCTGCGGGGTTGTATTCACATGCCGGAACCTGCTTTAAGGCTGCCGCATGCACCACATAATCCACACCTTCCAAAGCTCTCTTTAATCTTTCCTTATCTCTTACATCACCAATAAAGAAACGGAGCTTGTCCTTGTATTCCTTGAATTCGTTCTGCATGATAAACTGTTTGAACTCGTCGCGGGAATAAATAATAATCTTCTTCGGCTCATAATGTGTCAGAACATATTTTGTAAATGCTTTACCAAAGGAACCGGTTCCTCCGGTAATCAATATTGCTTTATCGTTTAACATAAAGACCTCCTGGGGCAATCGTTTGCATTTGGCATAACCCACCTAAGTTACACCATATAAAGTGTATTATACCATTCCCCATGGAAAAAGTCACCTTTTTAGCAAATTTTTTTCACTAAAAGGTCACAGGTCGTTTTTCAGCCACATTTCTTTGAAAGCCGAACCCTTATCCATATCTATGGTATAAAAACTGACCCTTTTTTCCTTGGCTCCGATGCCGGTATAAATATCCAGAAGGCAGACCGCTCCCACTATTTCCGCACCGGCGGCCCGGGCTCTTCTGGTGATGGCATTCTGCTGGCAGGTCATGCGGATAACGTCCCGCACAATAATGTATTTTGCCTCCGCATGCAGGTTCTTTTCCTCATCCGCCACCTCCATATGCAGAAATGCCGCAAGTTCCATGGCAACGGGAACCGCATCCCCGCAAAGCGGCAGCAGAAAATAATTCCGGTTTTCCTCATAGGTGGCATGGCACATACCGCTTTCCACCATGCGGACAGCCATCCTGTAAAAAAAATAAATCAGGCAGTTTTCTTCCTGTGCCAGCAATCGTACCACGGGAATTTTCTTTCCTGACGGAGTTTCTTCTCGAAGAAGCATGATATTTTCTTTGTGAATATGATGTACTGTGTTTTTTATCCAGTTTACATTCCGTTCTTCCGGCAGTGTCCCGGTGAACCGAATGATTATTTTATTGTACGCATCCTTCTTCACCGTCAGATGCCCTGCTGCCCGCAGGCACTCCAGCTCCGGTTTCAGCCCTTCGTAGAGCTCCGGCTCCGTTTTAATCAGATAAACCTCACAATTACAAGAAATCCATTTTTGCATGGCATTTATCAAAAGCTCTGCCACGCCTTCCTCCATAACCTGCAGATAGGATAAATCCAGAAAAAGCTTTTCGTCCGAAAACTCCTGGTCTACCGTTTCCTCGGTCGTTTCCCGGAATAAAATCCGGTTCTGTAAGCATTGTTCTGCGAATCCTTCCCCTTTCAGCCGCAAATACATGGCTGTCTCCGCATGCATACAGATATAGTGAGACTCCCCCTCACTAATAAATGAATACCGCATATTCCTCTCCTAAACACATTTTTATTTCCGAAATTTTCAATTCCATGTCCATTTTATCATTGTTTGTATTGCAATGCAATATTGAAGGAGCGTTTTATGCGAATTTTAACGTTTTTTATACATGTTTCATCCGGATATACGTAATGTCTTAGCTTTATTCTGCAGATTTTGTACAATAACCGCCAGAATAAGCGTCCCCGGAACGGCTATCAGACAGTACACCCATGGCTTCCGGATGTCCGTACAGTTCGTAAGCCCATATAAAATCATGCCCTGCATGGTGTAAATATATAAGGAATATTTGCCTATGAAAGCCGTCACCCGGCATCTGACCGGTATTTTCATACACAGCCACATCAGAAAGATCACAAAGCATACCGCCGACACGGCTCTGACTGTCATATAGCATGCTTCCGGCAGCCGGAAGGTATGGGCAAGCACATAGGTTACGGCAAATAAAATTCCCGAAACCGTTAGCCCCGTCCACCAGTGTCCAATGTTTTTGGCATAAGTATCTATCTTCTCTTTCCGCATCTGCCAGATAATTCCTGCCGGAAATGCCCATACCGATATGTAAATCCAGTAACTCCATTTGAGGAAAATACCCGCAGCACAATACAGCGCCGTTCCTGCCAGAATACCCACTGTCTGCATCCGGGGCGTTTTCGCCAGACGGTAAACAATGTAAAAAATGAGATACATAAGAAGAATGGAAAAGAAAAACCAGCCGTTTGTGACAAAGGTTGGATACAGAACCGCAGAGCGGAAAATCTCCGTTGCCGTAAACCGCCTGCCGATACATAGGAAAAACAACAGGTACAGAAGCATGATAAAAAGATATTTCCCATACAGGGACAGTACCCGGTGCCTTAAGAAATGTTTCAAATAATCCTTATTTTTACGGTATTGCAGAGAAAGTCCGTAGCCTGAAAAAAAGAAAAACACGGACACGGACAGATACCCCATACTCTGCACCAGGATGTGCACATAATACGGCAGTTCCACCGGGTTAAACTGTGCAATGTGGTGCAATAGTATGGAAACCGCGAATATCCCCTTTACGCAATCTGTATTTTCTTTCGACAGGTAATCCTTTGTCCGTTCCATGTTTCTATACGCCTCTTACAATAATTCCTCTTTTATTCCCCTGAACTCCCCTACTCTATTCCGAGATAGTACAATAAAATTTCCGCCGCAATATGGTCCCCTAAAATCTGGTAACCGGTATCATTCGGATGCAGGCTGTCTGACATCAGGTTTGCCACTACCTGCGGGTCGTTGCCGTCCATAAAGCCGATATTATACAGTTCAATCAGGTGGAATCCGTTTCTCTCTGCCACTATTCTTTGCTGCTCCAGATAATCATTCAGGGTAGGAGTTCCTCCCGCAAAGCCGACCACTTCCGTTGAAGTGTCCACTGCTGCCGTAGGATATGCCGTCACCACAAAGAAATCGGTGGAAGGATAATACTCACCCAGATAATTCATCAGTATCTGGAGCTGTCCGCAGTAACCGGATGTGGAACCCGAATCCAGCGTACCGAAATCTTTTTTCTCCAGAGTTGTCAGGTAGTCATTCAGCCCCGCGTACATGACAATAATCTGGCTGTTGATGTTAAAAAGCTGATCCTTATCCATAGCAATGGAATACGTGGAATCACCGGTATAGTCGGCAATCATTCTGCCTCCCTTTCCGTTATTTAACACGGTTCCGAAATGCAGGGCATCCTGCACATAATTCACGTAGCTGATGTACCTGCCGGCGCCGTCCACATTGCCGCCGATACCCTCCGTTACACTGTCACCAACAAAGGTGATCTGGATATTCGGGAAGCTACAGTCGGCAGCGCCCAAAATCAGCTTATCCAGCTCGTTGATTTTTAAGGTTTTTTCGTAGGAACTGCTCCAGCCGTACACTTCCTTCCGCTCTGCCACATATCCTCTTATGGCATCCACTTCCTCCTGTGTCAGGGAATCTGCCTGCCATAAAACATTACCGCTCACATCCGTTATGGCATGTGATCCTGCCAGTACCTCTCCGGGTACCATAGGTGCCGGTGTAACAGCCGGTTCTGTTTCTGCCGGCGTTGTTTCCTGCGGAGTCGTTTCCGGCGGTATAGTGCCGGTCTCCGGTGTTTCGCTGTTTCCGTTATCCTGCTGTTCCTTCTGTGCCATATACTCTTGAAAATCCTTGTAATTCCGACGGTAATCAATGTAATCGCCGCTAAGCACCACAACGCCTAAAAACAAAAGTACTACAACCAAAAAGGATGCTATATATTTAAAGTCTACTTTCATACATGCTCTCTCTTTCTTTTCTCCCTGTCTGCTTTTGCATCCCACTCATAGTAACACTTTTTCATAAAAAATACATCTTAATTTTTTATTGCGATTTCCGCAAAATCACCTTTTTTTTGCCATAATATGCCGCAATATTCTCATTAATCCAATAATTGGGCTCTCCCTCTTCCACAATATCCGTAAAATAAAGTACATGGGGCTTCACAGAAAAAGGCTCCACCTCCACCACGGTGACATCGGGATTTTTGTAATCCGTAAGTCGCTCCTGTGCTTCCGCATAATAGGTCTTTGCCTCCCCGTTTGCCAAAGAACGCAGCGCAGATACGGAAGAAAACGTATTTTTATCCGATGTTCCGGCAAAGACAAGCAGCACAAGCGCAAAAAAGATTCCCTGCAACACAGCCGTATACTTGCCAAGGACAGAAATCACGGTATGCATATCGCGGTAAACTTCCTTTTCTCCTTCCCCGGTTTTCCGTGCCAGCCAGCCGAGTCCGTAAAAAATATCAAAGAAAATCAGAAGATAGAACAGACTCTGGAGCTGATTTTTAATACGTCCCGAATCCACATTACCTACCCCATAGAGAGAGGGCGCAAAGCCGGCGGCAAACAGGCAGAAGGAGAAGAACCAGACAATGAGCGGATGCGCATATCTGTATTTCTTTTTGCTCTCCCTGATCATTTTTCCCATAATGGGAAGTAAAAAGAGTACAATCACAACAAAGAACGGTGTTATCCATTCTTTTGTGTATTGTACTGCCTGTACAAATGACAGCAGAATTGCTTTTACCGGCGCCATTCCCGTTGTTCCGGACTGTCGCATGCTGTTTCCCGGGGAACACATACTGATGCCAAATCCTATCATCAGAAAAACACCCGGAATAATCTGCTGCCATTTTATTTTTCTGTTTACAAAGGCAAATAAAAATACGGTTCCGATTACCGCAAGCAGTCCTGTAGTATACTGGCTGCCCCCAACTATAAGCGCCAGCAGGGAAGCTCCTATTGCATAAGCCGCTTTATTCCCGGTTTTTGCAAGCTTTCCGCTCCATATCTGCAAAGCGGTAAACACAAACAGCAGATAATGCAGCATTGTGTAGGCAATGGACCCCGCATACCAGAAAAATGCTTCCGACGGAGAGGGCATGGTTTCTATCATGAGAAAACTGAGTACCGCCCAGATCAGAATCCTTTCCTTCCTGCAGCTTCCTTTCCCGTCTCTCTCATAGAAAAAGCCAATCAGACAGCGAATTGTCACATACAAAAAAAGCAGGATGCTTCCCAGCATGAGCACCGGTGTGAGAAAGGTAAATCGTTCTCCGAACACACCCGGATTAAATACATCCAGAAAGCTTACCGAATAACAACCGATCCAGGTCTGATAGGATTTGACCACATAGGAAAAAGCATAGGAAACGATATCCCCGATTCCGCCGCCTTCTGCAATCACCTGGTGCATTTCCTTGCACATGGAATAATCATCCGCCGCCAAAACATTGTACCTGCCAATATAGAGAAGTGGAAGTACACTTCCCAGAAGAAGTAAAAAAGGAATGCTGTCTGCTATTCTTTTACTGCTTTTCTCTTTTTTCATCCGCTTTCTCCCATCCGCCTAATATATGGCTATATATAAAGTATCCCCATCAAATATCATTTGTTCTTCCGCATCAAAAGAGTCCCAGTCTTTCTGTGCAAAGTACTGCTCGTAAATTTCTTCGGGCACTTTGATTTTTTCGTAGATTCTGTTTGTAAAGCGTTTCCACACCATATCAAAAGACCAGTCTTCCGCCGTACATCTTTCGTTAATGTTATAATTGTAAAAATCTATATATTCCGTCCAGTAATGACGTACCTTTTCATCCGTACAGATGCCTACCTTTTGCACTAAGATCCCTGTTTCTCTCTCGTATTTTTCCACTTGTGCTTCCACGTTCATCACGTAATTCTGATCCAGACGGTTGCTTGTGTACAAATCCGTCACCAGAACATTGGCATTTAACGTCTCCAGGAAAAGCATTGCCGCCACAGCGCCCGTCAATATCCTGTAACCGCTGCCCTGACCGGTAAGATACAGTGCTACATACAATACCAGACTGATAAAGCTAAAGTAGCTGACCAGAACTCTTGGCGTCATATACAGATATCCCCCAAAGGTCACCGCGAATGTACAGAGATTGGATACCAGCAGCAATAAAAGCAGATAAATCCATTCATTCAATTCTGCTTTCCGGGCAATCATGCCTCGCAATATGAGGATTCCGCTTACCACCAGCAATACAAACGGAAGAAAACGCAGGAAAGAAAGGCTGTATTCATTTTTCAGAATATCAATCTGTGTAATCAGAATGGTACGCAATGTCTGACCGATTCCGGCTGTGTGTATGCTCTTTTTGGCGCTGACTATAAGATGCATTGCTCCGAGCACCTTGGTACTTACGATATCTACCGCACATAAAAGACAGGGAACAATAACCGTCAATGCACTCTTCCAGAAAGTGTTTCGGTTCAGTTTCCCTTTTTCCTGCAGATAAAGTGACAATAGGGCAAACACCATAAACATGCCCACATATGCCTGATAGTTCAAAATTGCAGCAGTCAGCCACAGACCGCACCGGATGTTGCGTTTACGGCTGTAATCCTGAACAGCCAGTGCCACAAACAGACAGGGAATGCCGGATGTCAGTGCATATGCCGAAAAAAACAGCAGTTCCGAACTGAGCAGATTTAAAAAAGCCAGTAAAACAACGCCATCATACAAAAAGAAGTCTGCCGCTCCCTTTTCCGTCTTATTCTGGCAGCAGTACAAGGCATTGGCAATGATCGTTGCCGCTGCTGCCATCATTAACAGGGCCAGGAGCACATTAATTCCCGATGTATGCCCCATGTCCCATCCCAGTCTGTATGTAATTTCCCATAACAGGGCAAACAGATACCTGCCAGCCTGCAGATAAGGACCCGTCTGCGGTAGCACTTCCGCTATCAGCGTATCCCCATTAAAGGTTCCTCTGTACATGCCTCCGTATGCCAGCAGAAGCAATACGGCATTCAGCAGAAACAGCCGCATCGTCCTTTTCGTATCCGGATTATTTCCATTCTTTTTTAAATATCTGATCATAACATTCTGTCCTCTATCGACTGCCGTCCGATGGCTTTTCCTTTCCATCCGCTTTTTTCCGTGTTTCTGTCCGGTCACTGATAATATAGCGGGGACGTTTTTTTACTTCCATATATATTTTTCCGATATATTCTCCAAGCACACCGGTACAGATCAGCTGAATTCCACCGATAAAGCAGACTACGCAGACCATACTGGCCCAGCCCACTACCGTATGTCCGGTTATATGGGCAATAATTGCCCAGATTACGCCCCCGAATCCGAACATGGAAACGATAATTCCCAGGGTTGAAATTAACCGGATGGGTTTGTTGCTCAGACTGGTGATTCCGTCAAAAGCAAGAGCCACCATTTTTCGCAACGGATAATGACTTTTTCCCGCCAGTCTTTCATGCCGTTCATAGTAAACAGAGGTACTCTTGAATCCGACCAGCGGAAACATTCCCCGCAGAAAAAGATTCACTTCTTCAAAATGGGAAAATTCCTGAAGCACCCTGCTGGATACCAGGCGGTAGTCTGCATGATTGTATACTACATTGCCACCCATGGCATTTAGAAGTTTATAGTAACTCTGGGCGGTAAAACGCTTAAAAAAGGTATCGGTATCACGGTTGCTCCTGACGCCGTACACAATTTCGCATCCGTCCTGATAGGCTTTTACCATTTCTTCCATTGCCCCGATATCATCCTGTCCGTCACAGTCTATGGAAATAGTAATGTCACACCTGTCTTTTGCCTCCATCAGTCCTGCCAGAACAGTGTTCTGATGTCCGCGGTTTCTGCTCTGACGTATTCCGGCAAAGCATTCATCCTTTTGTGCCAGATCTTCGATGATATCCCAGGTCTTATCCCGGCTTCCATCGTCCACAAAAAGTATCCTGCTGTTTGGGGATATCAGTCCCTCTTCCTGCAGGCTCCTTATTTCATCCCGAAATTGCGGCGCCGTAATGGGAATCACCTCTTCCTCGTTATAGCACGGAATAACAATCCATAAGCAACAATCTTTCATTTTTTAATTCCCTTTTCGTACATAAATTTCTGTATCTTCCCCAAATGTGCCCATTCCTCCCTAAGTTCCTCTCTGTTTGTCTGCTCCGTCAGCTCAAGCTTTCCTTCTGCAGAAAAAACAGGATTTTTCGTAGTCGGAAGAGATTCACACAATCCATGCTTCTTCAGGAACTCTTCAAAGTTTCTGAAATTAGTTTCAAATGTACGATTAAATGTCGAATAGTCTGACTCTGTATATAACTGATACAGGGTTTCTCTCTTTTTCATGTCTTTCACAACCGGCACCGCAAAAAAATCCGCCAGTTCTTTTACTCTTAAATCCGTGTTACCCTTTCTGAGATATACACACGCCGGTTTGCCGGCCAGCAGGGTAATCAGATTTCCATGAATCCGGGTTCCAAAGGAGAAGTCCACATGGCTGCTGATGTACTGCTGCCATACCCGCAGATCCGGGAAATATTTCACCCGGTCATTTATAAAAATTTCAGTTCCTATATAACCGTATTGGGAAATCAGTTCCCGAAGGGACATCTTTTTTCCATAGAATGCTTTTCCGTACTGATCCTGACATATGTACACTGCCTTTTTATCTTCAAATGCCTTCCGGTATACTCTGTCTGTAAAATCCTGTACTCTGCCGTTCAGTGCCACCCGAAAGCTTTCCTCCGGCACACGGTCTTCAGAAATATGAAGAATACCGTTTTGATACAGGGAAGGACACCCCGTAGCCGTAACCAGTTCCCCTGCCCCGGCTTTGTCCAGAAGCTCCTTGGTCATATAGCCGCGGCACCCTATGGCACCGCCGCTTTTTCCCACAATGTCCAGGAATTCCTGCACTGGTTGCTGTATATCCTGAAACAGTTCGTGTACGGTAACTCCCTCATCAAGGGTAATGCCGATGCCCAATACAAAAACCGGGATAGTGATTCCTTTGATCAGTCTGATCACATTCTGCAGATACTGGGTATTGCCCTGCAGTACATTTGCCATGGGATACAGCACACAGTCATAATTTTCGTTTATCTCTTTTTTATAAGCATCCGCATCCCCGTTCATTTTGTACCAGTCGTAAAATTCATAGGAGTTTCCGGGAAGTCCGGCTATAAATCTTGCGGCATTCATGAACATCAGGTTGCCGGTATTTCCGATGTAATTGTCAATCCATGCAGAAATATCCTGTGCATTTTTCATAGCTTCGGTATCCGTCCAGTTGCTTGTGAGCATAATCAAACATTTCAAAGCTTACATCCTCCCCTCCATTGCTCGTATTTCCGGAAGCAGTACAGATTAACGGCTGCTCTCATACTGTTTTCCTCCGCCAGTCTTAAAATTCTTTTGGTGCGTGAAGAAGTACGCTCCTGCCGGCAGTAACTTACGGTTTCCTTACCCACCGGTGTTTCTGCGAAATGCTGCAGCTGTTTTTTCAGTTTTCCCGTAACGAAAAGCTCCTTTAAGGATATGTGCGGTGTAATCATATTGTCCAGCATATAGCATAAATAACGGTACAGCTGCGGCATCAGTACTTCTTTTTCCTCCGGGAAATCCGCAAACTCCTGTGAAAGCAGTCTTCCCAGTGTCAGAATTTCATCCGTATAATAGGTTTTAATGATGGCATGGGAAATGGAACTCTCCCGCATCCGGTAAAAATAAAAAAATCCTGCTTTCAGGTAATAAATACTCTCCGCCTCCAGAACACAGGCATAACTGCAGGCGGCATCTTCTCCCAGACGGATGGAATTGTCCACCCGCATCTGGTGCTTCCGCAAAAGCTCCCTGCGGAACAACCGGCTGCAGAGGGACGGCTGGAAACCAAAGGAAAAATATTCTCCCCTGCTTAACATTTCCGGGTATACTTTCTTTTTTAAGGCTTCTTTGTCATAATACCCGCCATCCATATTCTGGGACAGTGGCTTCTCTGTTTTTCCTGCTGCCACAAAATCGGAAATAACTATATCGGCGCCGGTATCAGTAGCCTGTCCGCACAACTTTTCCATCATGCATTCCGCAATCCAGTCGTCCCCGTCCACATATGCCACATAGGTGCCCAGAGCTTCGGAAAGTCCTGCTTTCCGTGCGCTGACAAGTCCTCCGTTTTCCTTATGGATGACACGGATGCGCCGGTCTTTTCCGGCATATTCGTCGCACAGCCTTCCGGTGCTGTCCTTGGAACCGTCGTCTACCAAAAGCAGTTCAAAATCGGTAAAGGTCTGCCTTAAAATACTGTCCACACACTGCGGCAGATACTCTTCCACATTGTAAGCCGGTACCACAATGCTTAAAAAAGGAGTTCCGTTATTCATCCGCCACCTCTTTCACCCGGGTTTCTTTTTCCAGGAAGGTATATTCATACCCCATTTTAGCAAGCCATCCCAAAGCTGTCTCCAGTTTATCCGCATTCTCCTGAAAACACCATGCATGGGTAAACACCACCACCAGGCGGTCGCGTTTATGTGCGTCCAGAGCTTTGAAAATGTCATCTGTTTTTTCCAGCCGGATATCCGTTACATAGTAACTCAGTTCTCCCGGACGGATACCGTCCCTTGACTTTAAAAGAGTCTCCGCCTGTTCCTTATTCAGATTGTAGCAGGAGTTGCTTTCATTTCCGCAAAGCAGACCTTCCACGCCTTCTTTTTTCAGCACCTGCACCATCTCATCTGTGGCATACCAGTAGTGAAGGCGCAAAACATGGGCAAGGGATTCTTCGCCTGCAAAATCAAGAATTTCCTGATTAACCTTCTCTATGCCCTCTGCAAATTCCTTGGTTGTCACCCCTTCGTCTTTGGGATCTACCTCTGTCATGCTGTGAAAGCCTATTTTCAGCCAGTCTGCGTTGTCCTCAAATTCCGTCTTGTAGGTATCCGGAAAATCCGCCAGATCATAGGTATCCAGTTTTCCAAAAACATATAAGGTCGCTTTCAGACCGTATTCCTCATGAAAATCCCTTAGCTTTCCCAGTACCTCATTTTCAAAGATGCTCTCATACTCATGAAACGCAATATCCTGAAAAATCTGGGTGGCATCATCTATGCTGAAATGCGTGTATTTGGGAATGGTTCTTACCCTGTTTAAGGGTTCCTCCGGGGTCTTTTCCGCCTGCAGGGCATAGACGATATAGGTTCCCAGTGCAATTCCCAGAAACAGCAGGAGCACAAGGATAACTATCTTTATTCTGTTTCGATTTTTATTTCTCCTAACGCTACGTGTCCCCAATATCTGTGACTCCATTCCATTTTGTGGGCAAAATCCTCGCCCGCTTTAATTTCAAAACAGTAGGCATCCTTAACTCCGTCACAATTCCGGAAAGTGCCAAACTGGTTTACTTCATATAAAATAAGGCTCAGGGTATACTTACCCGGCACAATATACTGCGTATCCAGGCTGAACGTAACTTTCCTGTCTTCTCCGCATTTTGCCTCAAATGCTTCTTTTGAGGTAATCATGGTAACCGGCGTGCCGTCCGCATAATGAATAATGGCACGGATATACATGTGCAGATCCTGCTGATTGGCAGTAAGTGTCAGCTTAAAACGCATTTTGCTGTTCTGGACAAAAACACTGCTGTCCGAATCCAGCACCTCTAATTTTTTCATGAACGCCACATGGCTCTTATGCTCTTCCGCTCTGGGGAAGTCCTCCAGATTAAGCTTCAGGGGCGACTCCTTCACCGTACCCATGTAAATCCGGATGGCTTCCTCCACATTGCCGTCATAAATGATGCGGCCCTTGTCCAGTACCACGCAGCGGCTGCAAAGCTGCTGGATGGTGTTCATATTGTGGCTGACATACAAAACGGTACGTCCTTCTTTATCTGCCACATCTCCCATTTTCCCCAGACACTTTTCCTGAAATTTCATATCGCCTACCGCCAATACCTCATCCATTACAAGGATTTCGGAATCTAAGTGTGCTGCCACGGAAAACGCCAGCTTTACATACATACCGGAGGAATAACGTTTAACCGGGGTATCAATGAATTTCCGGCACTCGGAAAACTCGATGATGTCTTCCATTTTTTTATCCACTTCACTTCGGCTCATGCCTAAGATAGCGCCGTTTAAGTAAATATTTTCACGTCCCGTCAGTTCACCGTGAAAGCCGGTACCCACTTCCAGCATACTGGAAATACGGCCCTTGATTTTCACTTCCCCTTCCGTGGGCGCCGTAACGCGGGAAAGAATTTTTAACAGAGTGGATTTGCCGGCGCCGTTGGAGCCGATAATACCCAGGGTTTCCCCCGCCTTAACCTCTAAGTTCACGCCGTTTAACGCCCAGAACTCCGTACCGCTCTCTCTTTTTTCCCCGATTTTCAGATTGGGGTCGTCTTTTCCCGTTTTCTTCGCCCACCAGCTCTGTAAATCGGCGCTTAAGGTCCCGCCGCCGATGCTGCCGAGCTTATATCTTTTCTTTAAGTTTTCTATCTTAATAACCGTATCCTGCATACTGTTTCCATGCCTTTCCGTAATTCTTAGCGGGTCTTATGCTGTAGCCGCCCATACCGGGGTCTACACGGTATCCATGAAGGTTTTCTCAATCTTGCTGAACAAAAGAACGCCGATAACCATAACCACTATCGTGGTAATCCAGCTGATGCCCCAGGAGGCAAACGGAATGTAACCGGTTCCTAAGAAAGCATAGCGGAAAATTGTCACAATGGGAGACACCGGATTTAAAAGATAAATAAACCGGTACCGCTCCGGTATCTGGCTTACGGAATATACAATGGGGCTGGCATACATCCAGAGCTGCACACCGAAAGCAACTAAAATGGTTAAATCCCGGTACTTGGTGGTGAGGGAGGAAACGATAATTCCCACTCCCATGCCGAGCATAGCAAGCTGGATAACCAAAATTGGGGTTAAAAGCGCCCAGGGAGTAATACCGACAGGTGTACCTGTCAGTGCATAAATCAGTAAAATCACCGCAAACAGGCCAAACTGGATGCCTAAGTCCAAAAGTCCCGTCAGTACCGTGGAAATGGGGGCTACCAGTCTTGGGAAATACACCTTGCCGAATACCCCCGCATTGGACACAAAGGTATTGGAGGTCTGATTGACGCAGTAGGCAAAATACGTCCAGATGATATTGCCGGACATATAGAATGCCATCTGCGGCGTTCCGTCCGTGGACAGTCCCGCAATATTACCGAATACCAGCACATACATTAGGGTCGTCAGTATCGGGCTGATAATCAGCCACAACGGTCCCAATATGGTCTGCTTGTATTTGGTAACGAAATTTCTTTTTACAAACAGAAAGATTAAATCCTTATAGGAAAATAATTCTTTCAGGTTGATATCCCATAAATTATGCTTCGGTTTTAATACTGTTGTCCATTTTTCTTCCATGATTGTTCTTCCAATTTTATTTTTTGTGATTAATCAGCCATTTTTTCCAGGCAGGGTACTCTTTGTTGGATTCATTCAGCTTGCAGGAAAGAAATTCTTTTACTTCAGGCTTTAGCCAATTATTACCATCTTTATCTGTTCGTTGCCGCAATTCCGCATAAGACGGTGTATCAAGTTCCGGTATATCTCCCAAAGCCAGAAAAGAATGTCCATTGTAGCAATGATACGTCGGGCAATGACATCCCGTTGCTTCGAAGTGCAATGGTCTGTCAATGTGTTCATATATGTTATCCAACGGTTTTCCTGCGTAGCATTTTGTCATGTTCCCGGTTCCCAGATGCACATAAACGCTCCAGTCTCCTGCATAACAAAACTGCTGCTGCGGTTTTCCAAAAATACTTTTCTTGAAATCAAAAAGTGCGGAATCAAATACACCCCATTGTTTATAAAATTCCTCATCTGATAAATTCGACAAAATAGGTATGGAAGGCTGTGTATCGTTGCGGGCAATCGTTACATGGCACAGCGCTCCCAAATAATGCAATACTTCTTCTTTTAACTGAGGTATATAAGGAATTAATTCATCATGGGGAGTAACCTCTAAAGTAAAAGAACAACCGGCTTTATCCATCATCTTTATATTACTAAAAAACAGCTCTGTAAGATTCATTCTGTGATGTTCCAGATAATGATAGGAAAACTTAAAAATCAATCTTTTTAATAATTCCTGTGGAAATTCTGTGATCTTTTTAAGCACATTGGTTACGCTTCCGTTCGTAACCACCATGACAAAATGCCCCTCTTCCAATAATGCTCTGATTACTTTTTCGATATCCGGACACAGAAGAGTTTCTCCCCCTCCGCATAAGTTTATCAGGCATGTTCCTCCTAAACGTTTTTTAGAAAGTGCCTGTGCAATTTCTTCTGCCGAATGTCCAATAGGTTTTAATTCACTTTTCCATTTATTGGTTTGTGTAATATAGCAATAGCTGCACCTGAAATTACACGTTGTAACCGGCACATAGCATTCAATATACCTCTTTAATTTAGCCATTCTTAATCTCCTGCATCAATTTTTGGTATAGACCCGATATTTCTTCATTTTCATAAGAGTATTTTTTTTGCGATTTTAGCTCATTCACCATATCTTCCAAGAGTGAAATGTCCGTAAGATATTTTATATATGGCAGATGTGAAATCCACCGGTAGGTTTCTCTTACTTTATGGTTATAGTTATCCAGAACAATACACGGCGTCTCCGTAATAGCTGAAAAAACCATCCCGTGAAGTCTATCCGTAATCACTACTTCCGCCTTGCCTATCTGTGCAAGTTTATTCTTGAGACAGCCATCTTTATTCTTAAGGAACTCCGAACTGGAAATTTCGGTATCCGTTCTTTCTATATCCGTATAATATTTTTTCAGGATACTCTCAATCTTCTTTTCCTGTTCTTCCGTATATTTCCTTTCTATGTCATTTCTAAGCAGGATAACCGCCCCTTTTCTTTCCTTCCCGCTGTCCATCTTCATGGTCAGTACAACATCCGGCATCAACTGAATGGGTACACGAAACATTGCTTTCATTTCCGCAAATGACTGCCTGTCTCTTGCCATAATAAAAAGATGCCGGTGTTTATTATATATTACTTCTGTTTTCTTCTTTTCCTCATTTCCTCCCGCATCTTTTGTAAAATAGCAGGTCTGCGGAAATATATATATTCTGTTTTGGGGAAATAACCGGATGGTTTCCCTTCTGACATTCTCATCATCCATATATTGATTTCCCAAATTTCCTCCGCCCGTCAATACTAAAATATCCTTACAGGACAGAATTTTACTAAGAGCATATATCTCTTTTGGGAAATCGGTAAGATCTACTTCAAAAATATTCCAGTCAGGGAATGTATCTGCAAATAACTCTCTTTCTGCCACATTGATGGCATAATCCCCCAGATTGCCATGGTTGGGTGTTCCTAAAATTACTATATTGTTTCTGTTTTTTATAATTTTATACTTATTCTTTACTGTATAAACTTTTTTCCAAAAACCTATGGTATTATTATAGGCTGGCTGGAAGACTTTATAATATATAATACTTTTTACTCGATTTATAAAATTCACTGAAGGCTCCTTCTAAAACTACTGCACTTCTTTTCAATATAGCAAATTCACTCTTTTTAGTCAAATCCCCAGAATGCTCTTTAATCCCTTCTTTATCCGTTCTTTTATTGTGCTATATACTTTATTTTTTTTCACGTAGGCATAGTATCGTGACGGAGATTGATAAAACAAACCATATTCCTTCTTCAACTCTGCCGTCAGAGCTTCTTGAACTTCTTTTTGCTGATACAACTCTGCAAACTTATCCCCCATATATGCCAGTAATTCATTTGCATCATCCCTTTTTTTTATCAGTTTATAATATTTAGTAATCTGATGCATTAACTGCAGCTTCGTGTCTGTAATAATTCTCCCATATTTTTTTTCTTCCAGAAATGAAATCCTGTCTTCATAAGCAAGGTAAATATCCTGTATTTTCTTAGGACTGATATTTCCCATAATACTATCGCCGCGTTTTCTGTAATAATACAGTTTTTCTTCCGTATAAACCGTCCGGGCACACAGATGCAATAACTTATGAATAACAAACTCATCCTCATGGATATATCCCTTGGGATAACGTATGTTTTCAAAAAGCCGTGCCTTATATATCTTATTCCACGCTACAACCGTCAAAAGATTTCTTGACTGCAACTGGTTCATGATATTTTCTTTTTCAAAGCAATACTCTTTGCCCTGTGCATCATATTCTGCATAAAGCGGCATCTCATTCTCCTCTATATCCTGAAAAGAACAGATTGCCATGTCTGTCTGATACTTCATCAGCAGATTATATAGCCGTTCTATCATCTGCGGATGTATACAGTCGTCACTGTCCACAAAAACAATATAATCCCCTCTGCATACATCCAGACCTGCATTTCTGGCATCGGATAATCCACCATTTTCTTTGTGAATGACCTTGACCCTTTTATCCTTCTGTGCATATTCTTCACAAATAGCACCACACCCATCCGGCGAGCCGTCATCCACCAGTATAATCTCCAAATCCTGATATGTCTGGTATAAAACAGACTCCACACATTCTTCCAGATACTTTTCCACGTTATAAATCGGAATAATTACGCTGACCATTATTTACCTCATTTTAGATAGAATTTCTCATACCAATCATACAGCCACACAAATCTGCTTCGCATGGCGTAGTAGCCCGCTCTGCCCATGCTTCCCTTTTTCCGTTTCAGGCTTTCCTGAAAGAAGGCATCGCACAAAATCTTCTTTTTTTCCTTCTGTATTTCCGCATGGGAAAGCCCGTCTCCCGCAAGCTTCAGGTTGACAAGGGCTGACTGCATGTACTCCCAGTACCGTTTATAAAAAAGGTCGTAATCCTCTCCGGGCACCCTCCATTTTTCCGCATAGCGGTACTGCTCTGTCAGAATACGTTTATGAATATCGTAGTAGCCCGCCCGGTAACAGTTGTCCAGGGATTCCTGTCCGGTTCTCACATAGCGGTACTGCACCGTATTGCAGATGACAACAGGAACATCCCCGCAGGCATCCAGATACTGCATATTGAACTGTAAATCCTCGGCAATGTTTAAGCCCTCTTCCATGCGCAGGTGATTTCTTTCTATAATATCCCTGTGAAACAGCTTGTTCCAGGGACTGTTTAAGAGATACCTGCCGGAAAAACGGAACAAATCCTTCCGGCTGCATTCCGCCGTTTCCGCTTCGTTGTAACGGATAATTTCCGTCATGGTTTCATCCGTCCCGTCCACCACGCCGAAGCCGCTCCACACAAAGGCATCCTCCCCGTACTTTTTCTGAGTCTGCATCAGCCTTTCCAGGTAATCCTCCGGCAGGTAATCGTCACTATCCACAAACTGAAGGTAAATGCCCTGCGCCATGTCCATTCCCGAATTCCGGGCAGCGGATACCCCGGCGTTTTTTTTGTGAAGCACCCGTATCCGGGCATCCTCTCCGGCAAAGCTGTCGCACAGAGCCCCGGAAGCATCCTTTGCCCCGTCTTCGATAAGGAGAATTTCCACATCGGAAAAGGTCTGCCGTCTTATGCTGTCCACGCATCTTTTTATGGTTTTTTCCGCATTGTACACAGGTACAATCACACTGATTAACGGCATGTTTTATCCCTTTCTCTTAAAAATCCCGGCAATCGCCTTCAGTCGCTTCCGGATGGCGATTTTACTTTTCAGGCGGCCCAGATACAGCTTCACTCTTCCGAAAAAACTGCCTGCCTTTACGGCTTCCACATCAAAATATTTACTCTTGTCCCGGATTAACATAACCGGCTCGTAAGGCAAATCCCAGCCTTCCGGATATCCGTAACAGGGGGGCAGGATTTTCACGTCATCCCTGCCGATAATGTAACGGTTTAACTGGGATTCATCATGCCACAGAGCAATGATACCATCCTTTTTGTCCGCGTCCACTCTGTCCCGCAGGGTGTGAATCATGTCCAGATAAGCGCCCGTCTTTCCACCGTTTAAGCCGCCCATCACATAGACGCTGCCCTCGTCCCAGTCCACAAACGCCCGGCACTTTGGATTCCTGTCATAGGTCATATCTTTCGGATTCTTACCATGGGCGCTGGCATGCTCCGCCACTAAAAGATTTTCCTTTACCGGCAGAAACTCCTCCGCCGTTACGGTCTTCACACAAAGGAAATTGGCGTTGATAAAGAAAGTATAATCATAATCCTTAAACCGTTCCTCTTCTCTGGAAAACAGGGCAAACCGCATCAGGGTGTTGTCCGGCCAGCCTAAATTCTTCTGTGGGATAAGGCACACATTTTTCTTATCGCTGTAAGGCAGTTTTTTCCTGTCCGTATATACAAAATATGTTTTTTCAATGTCCGGCAGAAAATTTTTTTCAAAGGATTCATAAAACTCCTTGAAAAAAACGGTATATTTACCGGTACAGATATAAAGTATCGCTACCCGCATGTGGGTCTCCTTTTCGGCTTATTCGCCCTGCACACTGCCATTGGCATCGATAAGGCAGTTACAGAGTCCTGCGTAAATATCTTTTCCTTCCGATATGTTCAGCCACTTTGCCGGGGCAATCACGGTTTTGTCCGGATTTTCATCCAGCCATGCCCCCCACCAGCTGAAACTGCTGTTGGCAATGATATGGTGCCTGCAGCAGCTCATAAGCGCCATATCCACATAGGCGCCCGCACCTTCCGATGCATCCACATACACCGTATCTTCGCTTTCCTGCTGTCTTCCCCATTCGGCATCGTCCGTAAACAGGTAAAAACGGCAGTCTCCGAAATGTTCTTTCATGTACCGGCGTGCTGCTTCATAGTAAGCATCCGTACAGATGTTTCCATATATACTTGCGAACTTGCCGTTCATGTAATCTCCTCTGCGGATATGCAGACTCACGGAAGATTCCGCCTGCATCTGCTCCCGGAACTTCTTCGCCTTTTCCGGAAACGTATTCCAGGCAAAAGTAAAATCCTTTCTTAAATCAAAAACGGCTTTTTCAAAATAACGCCCGCTTTGGAAATACCCGATCATATAGACATCATCCGTCTGAAAAACTTCCGGTTCAAAAATAATGGCGTCCTTTTCCTGATAGATTTTTTCTTTTCTGCCGGTAAGCTTTCGTTTCACCTTGTGTAAAAAATCCGGTTCGGAATCCGTAAGTCTCTGGTATGCTTCCCTATCCGCTTTCCGGTAATCCAGATGAAACACGGTCTGTAAGCAGTTCTTTTCCGGCGTATCGTAATGGGTAAAATCCTCAATGCAGACCTCTTTTCCCTTTTGTCGTAAGGACCGGTACAAGGCATAGGTAAACATCTGGTTTCCCATACCGCCGGTCATCTGCAGCATAATCATTTTTTTCCTCCTGTCCCGAGTTTCCGGGGTAAAATCCACTTCTCATTCACCCACATGACCGCATGGAACAAAAACGGAGAGGCTGAGAAGATTTTCAGTTTCAAAATATCAGATTTTTTTGCTATGGAAACACCAAAAACATCCGGAAAAGTATTTTTTCTCTCCCGGAGTAGTTGTTTTAATTCTTTCTGATGCTTTTTTAAGGGCCTATTTTCCTTTTTCCACAGTTCTTCGTAAAAAATAAGCAGTCTTTTATAAAAATAATAACGATGCAGGGAAACCGCCTCTTTGTCAGGCAACGTCTCCAAAAATGCTTCTTTTTTTAAGTAAGCGGGAATACGGTCCGTAAATACGCGCTCCGTCAGGCCGGCATTCATGATACTGCCTTCTCTTTCACAGACATAGTTGTAAAATGCCGTGTCCACATAAACACCGGTATGCACCCTGCTTAATATGCGGGCGGAAAATACCACGTCCTCATACCATTCTCCTTCCGGAAACCGTTCCTCTCCCAGAAGCTCCCTTTTGTAAAGCTTGTTCCATGCCGCATGCTGGATTAAATATGCTTCATCCTCTTTTAAATACTGCAAAAGCATCTCATAGGGCCTGGTATACACTGTCACCTTACCGGTGGAGCCGTCCTTTACACTGTCCCTGTAAATGCATTTATAGCGGCATGCCACCAGGTCTGCGTTGTATTTACCGGCAAGCTCCGCCATGGTTTCATACATGGTTTCTTCCACCCAGTCATCCCCGTCCACAAAGGTGATGTACTCTCCGGTGGCTTTTTCGATACCTGTATTTCTGGCGGCGCTTAAGCCTCCGTTTTCCCGGTAGACAACCTGTATGCGGTCATCCTTCTTAGCATATTCTTCGCAGATTTTACCGGAGGAATCGGTGGAGCCGTCCACCACAAGAATAATTTCCAGATTCCTGTAGGTCTGGCTGCATAAGGACTCTATGCAGTGTGCGATATATGCTTCTATGTTATAAACTGCCACAATAATCGAAATCCGCATTATCCCATTACCTTTCCGAAATACTCTTCCCATTTACGGTTTACACTGTCCGGCGCCATACTCTCCTGAATACGGGCCGCCTCTCTTCCCACTTCTTCTGTTTCCTCCGGATGGGACAGACAGTAAACCAGTTGCTCCTTTAGTGCCTCCGTATCCCTCACGGGCACGAGATAGCCGTTTTTCCCCGGTGTAATTAACTCCTTCGGACCGCCGCAGGGACAATCCGTGGAAATCACGCACAGTCCTAAGGACATCGCCTCTATGAGAGCATTGGGCATTCCCTCCGTATCGGAGGTCATGACAAACAGACTGCTTTTGTAAATTTTCTCTTCTATTTTATCCGTTCTGCCGGGCAGGCTCACCCTTCCGTCCAGATTCCGCTTTGCAACAAGCTTCTCTAATTTGGACCGGTCCTCGCCCTCGCCGTAAATCACCACCCGGTAGTCCGGGAAGTCTTCCTTTATTTCAGCGAAAGCTTCAAGCAGCATGGCGTGGTTTTTGTTGTCATCCAGTCTTCCCACCGCCACGATTTTTTTCTCCCTTTCCCCTTCAAACCGCTCCCGGATAAACTGGGGGTTTAAGGAGTTTGGCAGGATTACGCCTTTTTTTCGGACAGCCTTCGGGAAAAAGTCCATGGCTTCCTTTGTCTGGAACACAATCCCGTCCGCAAACCGGAACAGCACTTTCGCCAGCAGGCGCATCAGCCCGGTGGGATACTCCATTTTCGGGTCCGCCACCACGGAAACCACGGTTTTGCAGTGCAGTCCCATGCTTGTACACTGCGCCATAAAATTGTTTTTTCCGTTGCAGGAAAACACAATATCCGGCTTTATTTTCTTAAAAATGTTCCGTAGCTTGAAAAACCTGGCAAAGAAATTGCCGATTCTTCCGTTCTTTTCTTCCCCGGGCGTAATATCGGACAGGATACGGGTAATTCCCGGCTTTAAGCAGTACTCATCCTCCTGCTTATACTGGGTCACCATATAAACGGTGTATCCTTTTTCCGTAAAATATTCCGCCAGATTGGCAAATACTCTCTCCGCCCCGCCCTTGGTCAAGGAGCTGCAGTAAAAAGCAATGGTTTTCTTTTCCGCCATGTTCGTTTACTCCATGTAATACTGATACCACTGCTGGAACACGAAATAGGACCACATGAGCTTGGAGTAGTTGGCACCGGTTGCCGGGCCGCCGTCCCCGTGTTCCATATAGGTGTGTAACATCTTCTGTAAAAATGCGGTATCAAAAATATCCTGTCTGTTCAGGAAATCCGTATCTGCCAGGGAAAGAAGCTGCTCCTTTAAGGGGCCTCTGAGCCATTTGTCTAAAGGTACGCCGAAGCCTACCTTCGGTCTGTCCAGCAGTTCCCTCGGGATATAATCATAGGCAATGTCTTTTAAAATTCTCTTCTTTATATGGTTGCCGTACTTGAAGGAATGGGGCAGTCTGTAAGAATACTCCATCACATCCTTATCCATAATGGGGCATCTGGCTTCCAGGGAATACTTCATGGTTGCCCTGTCCACCTTGCAGAGAATATCTCCCGGCAGATAGGTATCCATGTCCAAAAGCATTCTCCGCTCCTGCCAGTTCTTCTCCCCATATGCCTGCTCAATAGGGTACAGAATGGAAATGCCGTCCCCCTTTACCATATTGGTAGCTGTAATCAGGTAATTATCCGCACCGAACTGGGTCTTGGTTTCCTTGTCCCGGTTCTTGGCAATAATACGCACCTTAAAGGGAAGCTTATCCAAAAGTCCCGTGTTCCGGATGCCCGGCAGATTGCAGAAACCGTATGTCATGCCGCCCAGCACATCTAACTTCTGTGCCTGTCCCACTTTATCATAAGCATTGTAGCCGCAGAAAAATTCATCGCCGCCGTCCCCGGAAAGTACCACCGTTACGTCCTTTCTTGCCAGCTCTGCCACCAGCATGGAAGGTATCTGGGAGCTGTCCGCAAAGGGCTCGTCATAGTACTTGGGAATGCTCGCCACCAAATCAAACATTTCCTTTTCGCTGATATAAACTTCCGTATGATTGGTGCCCAAGTGCTTTGCCACTTCCTTGGCAAACTTCGCTTCGTTATATTTTTCTTCGTTAAAGCCGATAGAAAAGGTCTTTACCGGCTCACTCTTCAAATCCTGTGCGACCGCCGTTACTAAGGAGGAATCGTAGCCGCCGCTTAAGAAAGTACCCAGAGGTACATCCGCAATCATTCGCAGGGAAACAGAGCGCTTTAACAGGTTCTTTAACTCTTCCTTGGCTTCCGCATAATCGGTTACCGGCTGCGCCTTCTTTTCCTGATAAACCGTCTTAACATCCCAGTATTTCCAGGTGGACTTTCTGCCCGCCTGAAACTGCAGAACCGCTCCCGGCTCTAATTTGTATACATCCTCAAAGATGGTGTCCGGCGCATTGATGTACTGATGATACAGGTAGCGGGAAATCACCTCGGTACGGATGTGTTTTTCAAATCCCGGGCACTTCATAATGGGCTTTAATTCGGAGCCGAATACAATGCCCTCCCCGGTCAGCCAGTAATACAGCGGCTTTTTGCCGATTCTGTCCCTTACTAAGTAGAAGGAGTCATCCTCCCTGTCGTAAAGGGCAATGGCAAACATGCCGTTGAATTTCTCCACGCAGGAAATGCCCCATTTTAAGTAGGCGGCAATAATAACCTCCGTATCGCAGTTGGAACGAAACTCATATTCCTTTAACTCTTCCCGGATTTCCTGAAAGTTATAGATTTCGCCGTTAAACACCACGGACACCCTTTTGTCGGGAGAATGCATGGGCTGGTGTCCCAGCGCCGATAAGTCCAGAATGGACAATCTTCTCTGGGCAAGTCCTACGGTGTAGCCGTCCTTCGCCGGGTAAATCTCTTCTCCACTGTCATTGGGACCTCTGTGATACATGGTATCGTTCATTGCCTTAAGCTGTTCGGTTGTAATGGTCTTTTTGCTGAAAAATCCGCATATGCCGCACATGGGTTGTACCTCCGCTGTCTTTACAATACTGCCTTTTCCATAAAGTAGTCCTTATACTCTACGAAATCCTTGCATTCCGCATCAATGCTTTCAATCAGTTCCTTTTCCTTTTCCGTAACCAGTGTCTTATAATTGTTGAAATTGTCATAGCCGTTTTTCGTCCAGGCAAACGGATGTGTTAAAATCTGTACCTTGTCGTGGGACAGAATGTTCTTTTCATCCGGATAGCCGTAGCGCCAGATGTGGTTGGCATCCGACATGTATTTTACCGCTACGGGAGTATCCTCGGTTACATTTTCCGCAAACGTAAAGAAATCATCCTGGTACGCATTTAAGATACCGGGAAGCTTGATGTTCTCCCTGAGGATGTCCTTGGAAGGCCTGTGTACGGAGAAGATATCCACCTTGAAACCGAACATTTCGCTTAACATGCTCATTTCCTTCACAATCTGCTTTCTCACCAGCTCCATATCCGTCATGCCGTTTAAGGCATAGTGCAGACCGATGACATGTCCTCTTTCATGCATGTCCTTTACCATGTCCATATTGCGCTTGGACAAAATATTGTAGGAGTTGTTGGTCCACTGGAAGAAATAGGTGGAAGAAAAATCCATACTCTCTTCTACTTTGGATAAATGGTACGCTCTCTCCACACTGTACTCCACATCATGCCGCATGAGGATAAATTTGTCCCTGTTAATGGCTTCCTTATAGCCTGCCTGCAGACCCGTGGATTTGATAATCTCAATTATTTTCCGGTAATCTTCGTATGAAAACATAGCTCTCTCCTTTATTTTTTACACAGTTCTTCGATATAGTCCCTCCATTGCCGCACCACGGCTTCCGTGTTGGCAATGTCCTTGATTTTACGGGCTTCCCTGCCAAGTTTTTCCGCGAAATCCCTGTCCTCAATCAGCCGATTCATGCCTGCAGCCAGGGCATCCGCATCCTTAATAGGCACCAGCAGTCCGTTTTTCTCATTTTCAATAAGTGTCGCCGGTCCGCCGCAGGGGCAGTCCGTTGCCACAACGGGAAGTCCCAGCGCCATGGCTTCCATCAGTGCATTGGGAAGTCCCTCCCAGTCGGAAGAAAAAGCAAACAACGCCGCATCGTTTAATTTCTTTTCCAGCTCGTCGCTGGCTCCCATCAGATACACATACTCTTCTGCATGATTTCTTGCAATGCTCTTTTCCAGAAGCTCCTTCGTGCCGTCATGAGAATCCCCGCCGTAAATTTCCAGTGTATAATCGGGATGCTTTTCATGCACCTTTACAAAAGCATCAATCAGAAGAAGCTGGTTTTTAAAGTCCACCAGTCTGCCGGACTGTACCACCGTTTTCCGTCTTTCTGTCGGTTCCGGTACTCCGATATACTTGTCATTGATGGGATTCAGGATGATTTTAGATTTTTTTTGTATCTTTTTTGTAAAGAATTCCTTCGCTCCCACTGTCTGGAACACATTGCCTGCTGCCGTGGGATACAAAAGAGGAATTAAAATCTTATCCCGCTTTCCCACATAGTGCAGATAGGGATTGGTTCGTACGGAAACAATCACCGGAAGCCGCATAAAGTAGGTCGCCATCAGCGCCCGGTAGTTGGCTTTCTGGGCAAAGGCAATCAGGATATCCGGCTTTTCCTTTTTCAAAAACTTTTTCAGATTGGAAATCCGCATGAAAAACTGTCGCTTTGTGGAAGCCTTTTCCTGCTTTTCCGTCAGACCCACATGCACCCTGTGAATTCTTTCGTCTATGGCAAATTCATTTTCTGCCACCCATTCCGTGGCGATATAAACATCATACCCTTCCTGTACCAGACGGTTTGCCAGCGTGGTTACCACCCGTTCCGCTCCGCCCTGTTCCAGACAGTTCAAGTGAAATACTATTTTACGCATGTGCTCTCCTTTTAGTTATCCCCCGGCTCATGAAAAAGCATTGATGCTTTCAATTACATACTCCTGCTCTTCTTCCGTCATACCGTTGTACAATGGAAGCGAAAGCACTGTTTCCGCATATTTTTCGGTAATTGGCAGAGAACCCTTTTTAATATTTAAATACCGGTAGGCCTCCGACAAATGTGGTGGTATAGGATAATGGATGATGGTTCCGATCTCTTTGCCTGCCAAATAATCAATCAGCTTTTCCCGGCACCCGGATTGCACGACAAACTGATGCCAGATATGTGTAGCGCCTTCCCTGATTTCAGGCAGTCGGAGAAAGGGATTTTTCAATTCCCTTAAATATCTGCAGCAGATATTTTCCCTTTCTCTCTGGAGTTCATCCAGATGTGACAGTTTCACCCGCAAAAAGCCTGCCTGTATTTCATCTAACCGCGAATTGGTTCCTACCACCCGGTTATAATATCTTTTTTCACTTCCGTAATTCCGAAACACCCTTACTTCATCGGCTATCCCGGAATCATTTGTTATAATGCCTCCCGCATCCCCAAATGCTCCGAGATTTTTGGACGGATAAAATGAAAAACAGCCTATATCTCCGAATGTCCCCGTCATTTTACCATTGAATTTCGCCCCATGGGACTGTGCGCAATCCTCTATCACCCTTAAATGATACTTCCGGGCAATCTCCATAATCGGCGCCATATTGGACGCCTGTCCATACAAGTGAACGACCAGTATTGCCCTGGTTCTTTCCGTGATTTTTTCTTCTATCTTGGATGCATCCATATTAAAGAATTCATCCGGTTCCACAAAAACCGGTGTCGCACCGTTTATGGTGATACCCATAACACTTGCGATATATGTGTTTCCCTGTACTAAGACCTCGTCCCCCTTTCCTATTCCCAGTACCCGGAACGCAATCCATAAAGCATCTAAACCGCTTGCCAGGCCTACGCAATATTTTGCTCCGGTGTAAGCGGCAAATTCCTCCTCAAAACTCCTCACTTCTTCCCCCAAAACATACCAGCCGCTTCTTAATACTTTTAATGCCTTTTCTTCAAATTCCTGCTGATACATATAAAAGCCTTTATCAAGTCTGTTAGGCATAATCTTCATACTGCTTCTCCCTTTGGATTCCCTGCCGTTAACAAGTTCCACAAATTTATCGTAATCCCTGATATACTCTTCCGCGTCGTAATACTCATTGGATAGGCAGAGCAATACAGAATCCTCACTAAAATCATACATTTCCTTCCAGACCATGCTTGGGAGATATATTCCCGTATGAGGCCTGTTTAACGAAAAAACGACTTCGTTTCCCTTGCCGTCGCACACCTTCACCTTACTTGAACCGGTAACGTTTATTAAAACAAATTCACTTTTTTTATTGGCATGCTGCCCTCGTATTACATTCTGTTCAGATCCGTATATATAAAAAATACGCTTGATTTCAAACGGAACATCTTTCAGGGATTCAACAATCACCAGATGTCCTCTTTCGTCCCCATGCTGTGGAAACTCTATCATCTGTACTCCTTTAGATTTCTCCATATACTTCTCCTTCCGGTTAAATTCGTTTTATTAATCGTTTATCACGCCATACCACTTCAGCGACCTGTATTTTCCTTCTGTAAACAGGCAGTCCTTAAATTCACCCTCATACGTAAATCCTGCCTTTTCGTAAAAACGGACGGCTCTTTCATTGTCACTTAAAACATTCAGATAAATCCTGTGCAGTCCAAATTCGGCAAAGCCCTTTTTTATGATCAGCCTTGTGGCTTCCATAGCCACCCCTTTTCCCTGTACGCACTTCCGCACACTAATGGCATACTCAGCATTTCTGTTTAATAAATCTATCCTCTTCAGGCTGACCGTACCGTAATATTCATCCCTTTCATCGACTATTGCATAATGCATATCCCCGCCTTCTGTCAATGTATCATTTTTATTGGCTTCTTTACAGAACCTTATCGTGTCTGCCAGCGTCATGCCTGCCATATTCTTTTTAAATGCTTTCTGAATTTCCTCATCATGCATCCATTCCAGCATCAGAACAGCATCCTTTTCCTTCAGTGGTCTAAGATAAGTCATCCTCTTTCCTCTCCTGTTGTATATCTTCCTCAATAATGTAGGGAGGCCTGTTTCTTGAAGCATCAAAGGTTCTCCACAAATACTCTCCCAGAATACCGAGGGTCATCATGATAATTCCAAAACTGAACAGATTGAAGATGAACAGGGTAGTCCATCCCGAAACATTGATGTAGCCCGTTATTTTGGCAATCAGAACTATCATTGCCCATATGATGGCTATCGCCATGGAGAATACTCCAACACCTAATACGATTGTTATCGGAAGAGAAGAAAAGCTGAACAGGGTGTCCATTACCAGCCTGATCTTTTTTCTCAGTGTCCACCTGCTTGTTCCGACCTCTCGTGCCAGACGGGTATAATACACAATGTCGGTCTTAAACCCACTCCACAAAATCTGACCGGTCAACGCTGAATTTCTCTCATCTAAATTCGTCAGAACAGTAATTACCTTCCTGTCCAGCAAATACACATCAAATCCGCCTTGCGGCATATTGTTCAGAGCACATTTCCTGACAATCTTATAATATAATCCGGAAAAAAAGGTCTGCTTCAGCGGTTCATTCCTTGCCTTGCGTACAGCCAATACCACTCTGTTTCCCTCTTTCCAGCGCTCCACCATCTGCAGGATCAGCTCAGTAGGCTCCTGCAGATCAGCAGCCTTTACGGCGGCAAGGTCTCCCGTACAATGCGACAATCCACATAAAATAGCTGCATGGGATCCGAAATTTCTCGACAGGCTGATAAGATGAATGTTGGAATCCATACCCCGAAGTTCCTGCATGACCTGCCAGCTATTATCTCCGGAGCCGTCATTTACCATAACAATCTCATACTCATAATCTATTTTGTCAATAAATTTTTCCTTAATATCCTGATATAAGGGTCGTAAATTTTTTTCATTATAGTACACCGGAATCACTATGGATACCTTCATATCTCTTCTCCTGTTATTTCCTTTACATAATTTCTGTTATCACATATCCATTACCTGTCCATTCAGGCATCGAGATATTATACTATTTCAGCTTTTTGTACAGACGGTAATTGTATTTACTGCCCTCATCATAATAAATATCTGCAATACAGGTATATTCTTTCATAAAAACTTCCTCTTTCCATGTATTATCCCTAAAATAGTAAGAAAGTGTATTCAGCGAATCATCATTCACAAAAATGCAGTCTGCAGTTTCTATGAGTTCAAATATATAATCCACACATACCTCATTCGAGTATATGATATCCGGCAGATCCATTCCGAAATAATTGGCATTCCAGCCTAAATAACTGTATATCTCGTCGACACCCTCTCCGAATCCAATGGTATCCGGAGGTACCACATCCTTTACCTTTTGGGCAAGCTGTTCTACCTTTTCCATATTTCTTTGCGGTCTGTAAGCCCTCTGCTGTATGACAAGCCTGACCGGAAACGCTATTGACATCATAATGAGAACTGTAGTAATCCAGGCAAACAGAGTCCTATGCACCGCACCTTCGGATATCCTGTTTTCTTCAGCAAGCCATCCCATTAGAAGTCCCATAACCGGCATAATAATATACAGACACAAATAGGAGGCACGGTTCACATAATAGGCCATCTGCACAGCCCCCAGAACCGCTGCGGCACACAAAACCACTGTCTTCCCGTCAACGGCATTCCGGAAGAAACACTGTCTCATAACAAAAACCGCACAGACCAGAATAAACGCAAGGCACCCCATCCAGGGACTGACTTGAACCGGCAGTTCAATATACAGCGTATCTAAGAAATTCTGTTCCGCCCCCACTAACGGAAACAAGAAAACCTTAAGCGGCAGAAATGCTCCTCCTGTCAGAATATTATATACTCCGACTGTTGCATAAGCCCCTAAAAAGGCAATCGGCAGAATAAGAAGTGTCCTGATGCTGCAGAACCACCATTTCGTCTGCGCAACCTGAAACTCCTTACAAAGTTCCACAATACAGCTTGCCATAAAGGCCAGAGTTACTGCAAGACCGGTTTCCAGATTCCAGACAATGGCAAGCATGCTTATGACAATTCCCATAATCTGATAACATGCCTTGTTTTTTTTATGTTTTATTCCCCATGAAATATAGGCTAAAATAATTCCACCAAACAAAATCCGGTGAGGAAACATCTGACAGTACAGTCCGGTTCTCTCCCATACGGCAAAGGATGATAAGCTCACGGCGGCAACAATCTTCATCCATGAAGAGGAAAGAAGATTTTCCAGAACATAGAAAAAGCATGCCAGGGTTATGCCATTCAGAATTGCCATTATAACGATTATCGTATCATAGGAAATGCCGGCTATTCTTGTAAGCGGAAGCAAAAGGATACCGTAAAATCCATAGATGCCGCTATTCACTTCACTGTAAGCCTGCAATTGATAAGCCTTATAAACAGAGTGATAATATGCATCAAAATGATGTAGGTCACCTTCAAAAACATTAGTCCGGCACAACGACCATACAGTTGCCCCGGCCAATACCATATATAGCCCAAGCCGGAACCATTTGTTTATTTCCGGTATTTTTATTTTCGGACAGGCAAAGAACAAAAGAGCCACGGCAGCTGTCCCGATGAAGAAAAGCATTTCCAGTATAAGGGGCATATCACCTTGTGAAAAAAAACCGGAAAAGGTTCCGCATATATAGGGCTTCACAAATATCACGGCTGTCAGCAGACCCAGCAGAAGGAAAAGAACACACGAAAAAAGCTTTTCACATTTTCCGGATATTCTCCACTTATCAGGGATTGTCAGTTCAAAAGCAATATAACTGATACAACAAAGTAAAATAGCTGCAGCAAAATAAAAAATATTTTTTGTTGATTTGTGCAGCAAACCGGTTTTTAATGCCATGCACCCCCAGATTACCTCTATGACAAACAACATAATATAGAAAAATATATATCTTATACTTCTGTCTTTCCCGTTTTTCACTTTTTTTCTCTCTCCTTCATAAAGCACTTTTTTATTTCCGTGATAGGTACATTTCCCGAAGCATCAGGTACATGGCAATATAAACAAAGGGCATATTGTAAATCATGTACCGGGTCTGGGCAAAAATCAGCACGCCCACCACCACTACATTGATAAGGGTGGAAAGCAGCACTAAGAAGGCAAACCAGAATGCCGTCTGCTTTTTCTGTTTTCCCATTACAACTACAAGCCCTATATAAACCGCACCGAATAAAATATTATACCATACAAGCAGCGGATGTGCCTTAGAAACCGTATTGCACAATCCCACCAGCATATTGTCCCCCGCCACCTGCAGTACCTTGAACAATCTATGGGACATAAGGGCGGAAATCATGGCGCTGTTTATATCGTCAAAAGCCAGTTCCCTCTCTTCTTTTTCATAAGAAAAGTTCTCATCAATATACGCATAAAACGAAGGATTTACAATGCCGAACGCCAGTAAATCGTAGTGGTCGGAATAATGGTTGTAACGGGACAGCCAGTTGCCTTCGGCGGCTTTGTAGGTATAACCCTTCTCCTCCGCCTCCGTCATAATATCGGTAAAGAGCTGCCTTAAGCCCTCATCTTCCAGATATTCCGCATCCTCCCTGCCGGAGCTGTAAAAGAGCGTAATAACCATGGCGGAGGAATCCGAAGTATGGCGCATGGCGGTACCCCTCAGGCTGAAATTATACAGTACATCCAGTCCAAATGCCAGGAAAACAGCAAGAATCACACTGCCCCATGCCAGAAGCATTTTCTTTACCGGTATCTTCCGCGCCGTCCACAGAAAGAAATAAAGGGCGCCCATAATAAGCACAACAATATACATCTGCTTTCTGGTGCTGATAAGCAGCGCGCCGATAAGCATGCTTGTGATAAGTCTGCTGTTTTTATAATCTGTACTGTAAGCAGACAATTCGGTCAGAAGCAGGGTAAACAGCGGAATGGCAATCCCTTCCGAACAGATTTCATTGCAGTAAGTGGCATGTCTTGCCGCCACCACACGACATAGGAATACCACTGCCGCCTGAAAGAACACCAGGACACATGCCGAAAATACACCGCCCTGTACTTTTTCGCATACCGTTTTTGTCAGTGCATACATAGACACCGCCCACAAAAGGCACTGTACAAAAACCACTGCCTTGAAATAAAATCCCGCTCCGAAAAGCAGGCGGAAAAAGGCCAGAAACAGCGGATAAAACGGCTCTCTTCCGTAAGTAAAATCAATATAGCTCTGGGAATCCGCCGATAGGTTCACGCCGTCTAAAAAAAACAAAAAAAGATAAAACAGAAGGCAGAAGGCGGGGAGCAATATCTCGGGTAATACTGTCTTTTTCTTTGTCATACTCTGTTTTCCTTTTTTTGTCTGTGTACCTGATTTAACTGAAACTCAAAGTCCCTCCGGTTTTTCTTGGCAAGATCGGAAAGAATCATGCCCGAGAAAAATGCCTGTACCGCCGCCAGTTCAATAAAGCAGGATACAAACAGAGTGGGGAAATGATTGACCAGACCGATGCGTAAAAACTCAACAAAAACCGGAATAAACATGGCCACCGCCACTACGGTAAGAATTGCCGCAAGCAGGGTAAAAAAGCCAAACGGCTTGTAGTTTTTGTATAACTGCACAATGGTTTTCAATACCTTAAAGCCGTCGGAATAGGTGCTCAATTTGGACACGCTTCCCTCCGGTCTGTCACGGTAGTCCACCACGATATTTTCCAACTGCATGTTGTTATACACCGCATGGATGGTCATTTCCGTTTCGATTTCAAAGCCCTTTGACAAGACCGGAAATGTCTTTACAAATTCATAGCTGAATGCCCGGTAGCCGGTCATAATATCCCGGATATTGCAGGCAAAAAGCCGGTTGATAACCCCTCTCACCAGAGAGTTCCCCAGATTGTGAAAGGGTCTTTTGTTCTCCTGAAAATAAGTGGAAGAAAGCCTGTCCCCCACTACCATGTCCGCATTTTTCTTTAAAACGGCATCCACCATTTCCCTGGCATTGTTCAGAGGATAGGTATCGTCCCCATCCACCATGATATAGCATTCTGCCTCGATTTCCCTAAACATCCTTCGGATGACATTTCCTTTTCCCTGCTGGTATTCATAGCGCACCACAGCACCGGCTTCCCTTGCAATTTCGTCCGTACCGTCCGCGGAATTGTTGTCATATACATAAACAACTGCTTCCGGGAGTGCCGCTTTCGCGTCTTCCACTACCTTTTTAATTGTCTGTGCTTCATTATAACAGGGAATCAGTACCGCTATTTTATCCATTATAATCTCCCAATCTGTCTTTATTTTCTGAGCACCCATTTCAGCCATATACCGTAGGCGGCGGAGCGGCCTTTCCTGAGTACCTTGGACAGAAACTGTCCCACCTTTCCGATGGAAAGCCTGTCTGCATTTTTACGGAGCAGATATACATGCTCCTCAAAGTATGCCTTTTTCTCTTTTGACATGACCTTTCCGGTGTTGGAATCTTCCCGGAGCATAAAATAATTCAGTTTCTCCTTTAAGACGTCTACTTTGCCAAAGTGCGCCATGGACATCCAGAGATCAAAATCCAGAATGTAGCGGTATGCCGGATCGAAACCACCCGCCTTTTCAAAAACACTCTTGCGGAACATGACCGCACAGGGCATTCCGAAATAGTTGTTGTAAATCATGGACCTCCGCGCCAGTTTTTTTCCGTCCTGTATGCCTTTTTTCGGATACCTTCCGAAAATACCCAGCTTTTTTCCCTCCCGGTTAATCATGATGCTGTCATTGATTGTCATCACTATGTCCGGATCTTTCTGCATAGCTTTGCTTTCCGTTTCAATGCTTTCCGGCACCAGTCTGTCGTCTGCACAGATTAACTTGATATATTCGCCTTTTGCCAGTTCCACACAACGGTTCCAGTTGCCCGCCATACCAAGATTTTTTTCATTCCGGTAAAGGTGTATTCTGTCGTCCTTTATACTCTCCACAATCGCCGCCGTGCTGTCCGTGGATGCATCGTCCACCACAACAATCTCTATATTTTTATAAGTCTGCTCTAACAGACTTTCCAGTGTTCCTTTAATATCCTTTTCGTTGTTATAAGCCGGAATACAGATACTTACCAGGTCAGTCATGTTTGCTCCCTTTCTTCTGCTTATATTCCATTAAAATATAGCATAATCCCTACCTACCGTCAAATCATGCGAAGCAGGCTGTCCGTATAGGCCTGCACGGAAAAATCCTCCGCTCTTTTTAAGGATGCTGCTTTTCTTTCCGCAAGCTTCTCCGGTTCTGTAAGCACTTTTACCATCTGTTCCGCCATAATTTCCTCTTCTTTTTCAATGACAGAGGCATCTAAATTTTTTCCCGGACAAATGACCGGCAGAAGCACGCCGTATTCACCCTCAATAACGGTATGCCCATCCCCGCCTTTCCGGTAATCGTCTAAGAATATCTCCGCGGGACCGGTTTTGCAGTTTACCGACATAGCAGGAATCCCTACCGCCATGGCCTCTATCAGGGAATTGGGAAAGCCCTCGCTGACGGATGTCATCACAAAAAGAGATGCCTGCTTTAAGTAGGCAAACGGATTTTTCTGCATGCCGGTAAACCAGACGTCCTGCTCCACCTGCAAATCCTCTGCCAGCTTCCGGTACTCCGCAAAGGTGCCCTCGCCCACAATCATGAGCTTCAGCGCCGGAATTTTCTTTTTTGCCAGAGCAAATGCCTTGATCAGGTGCCAGAATCCCTTGACATCGTGTTCTCGTCCCATGGCTGCCACAACCGGTGCGCCTTCGTCAAAAAACTTCTGAATGTCCGCCGGCAGAGGCTCTTTTGCCAGCCTCCGGATGCTTTCCACGTCGCAGGGATTGTATACACAGACCACGTCCTTTGCCCCAAACTGTGTCTTCACATCATCCGCCATGACCTTGGAGCAGCAGATGACCCGGTCCGCTCTCCTGCACAGCCGCTTCATGCTGTTTTTGTCCTGCAGGGCACCGTAGCCGCGGATACCCACCCAGATTTTATCCTTTACTCCCGTAAGGACATTCGCCAGATTGGCGGTGGGTCCGAAGCTGTATGTGATTTCTATGTTCCGTTCTCTTTTTATTTTTTTAATGGCACGGATACGTTTGCACAGATTTACGGCTTTTCCGACTTTTCCCGGCACGCTTCCCAGATTCAGGTCAATCATGTCCACGCCTTCCACGTCATAAATCATGCCCTTTGTGCTGAATACCACAAGTGTCAGGTGACAGTGGGGCGTAAGCAGCTTTGCCGTCATGGCGCAGATTCGTTCCAGCCCGCCCTGGTCTAAAAGCGGTACCATAAGCATCACATTTCTTTCCACTTCTATGCCTTGCCCTTTCTTTTCTTCAAAACACCGATTGCCAGCTTTCCGATAAGGGAAATGCCCTCGTATACATTGTAATAAGTCAGCATCTCTCCGCCGAATTTGAATTTAAAGGCATCTATGCCGTTGGGATTTTCCAGACTGGAAACGCCTCCCCAGTCGTACTTTTCCTTTCCCTGTGCTTTCCATAAAAGCATGTCGTCCCAGTGAAGTCTTTTATTGGCTCTTGCCACAAAATTGGCATCCGTATTTTCGTCCCGGAAAGCGGATACGGAGTGAAGAAGTCTTACCTCATTTTCTCCCACAATGTACGAATGGAACACCACGGGCTTGCCATCCTTATAAATGCCGGTCAAAGCAAACGCATCCGCTTTCAGATACGCAGCAAGCTGGGGACGGTTAAAAACTGCCTTCATTCCTTTTTCCTCATACATCAGCTCATACATATGGGCAAATTCTTCCTGTACCCGGATGTTCTCCTGCAGTTCTTTGGATGTAAAATGCCGAAACTCCACCTCTTCCTTGTTATTGCGGCGGATTTCATAGCGCACGTTCTTGTTAATCCGGCTCTGCAGTTCTTCCTCCGGCAGCAAGAGGTCGCTCATGAGCGTATGGAACATGGTTGCCATTCTGTTTTTTCCGTTATCTTCCTTATCCACCGCATGGTAAAAAACAAGGTCGGTTCCCGTAAACTTATGGTTTTCCCCGTCCGGATACCAGACCTGGGTAATGCGTATTCCTTTTTTTCTGTAGGTTGCCTGTATCATACCTGTCCTAATTCCTTTCGTAACCTGCCTGTTTCGGCCAAGGTACAAATCTTCGTATAATCTGCCTGTCTGTACGGTTTTCCCTGTTATTTACAACCATACAGTTCTTCATATCGTTTTGCCTGTTCCCTGATGGAAAAGCCCGCTGCGTTCACTTCCTCTAAATGGGATTTTCTCTCATAGGGAAGCATCTGCATGGCGGCTATGGTCCATTCTTCCGCCGTGTCGGCAAGGGACATTCTGTGTACCAATTCCGTAATGTCCACTTCTTTTGTAATGGTATCGGCTATCAGACACTTCAGTCCCGAAACCTGCGCCTCTACCACCGTACCGGGCAGGCCCTCGTAAAGGGACGGGAAAATCAGGATATCAAAAGTCTGATAATAGTCGCTTACTTTGGACTGATTGCCGGTAAAAAGAACCACCTCGGAAAGTCCGAGCTGTTTTGCTTTTTCTTTGATTTCCGGCATCAGCGGGCCTTCCCCGACCAGAATAAGGCGTGCCGCCGGATTTCTCTTATAAATTTCCGCAAACACATCCAGCAGAAAAACATGGTTTTTCGGGGTGCGGAAGCTTCCCACATGCCCGATAACAAGCTTGCCGGCAAGTCCTAAGCTTTCCCGCATATCTTCCCGTGCCTTAATGTCATACACGTATTTTTCTGTTTCAATGGCATTGGGAATGACCTGTACTTTTCCCTGCTCCACCCATTTTTTTCCAAATACCGCTTCCCCGGCTTCTTTCGAGCAGGCAAGGCAGTAATCGGCTTTGTGCTTTAAGGAGCGGCGAAGTATTTTCGTTACCACACCCTTTATGCCGCCGTCCACACCGGCGCTGCGGGAATGGGCAATGGTAATGGGTATGCCTGCTTTTTTTGCAATGGGCAGGTAAATAGAAGCCGTGCTGGTCATATGACCGTGTACGGCACGAAATTCCTTATGATGTGAAAAAAACTGCTTCAGCGCTTTTTCATAGCTGAACCAGTTGTATACCTTAAAACGAGGGACCCGGTAAATCTTCCCTCCAAGTTTTGTGACTTCTTCTTCAAAATGCTGTTTTTCCGTTGTATGAATCAGAAAGTCAAATTGAATTTTTTTCCTGTCCATATTGCGGTATAAATCCATGATGCGGCTTTCCGCACCGCCTATAGAAAGTCCTCCCAGTACGTGGAGCACCCGAATCGGTTCCGTCATAGAGTACGCCTTTCTGTCCCGGTTTTCTTACCTGACCTTGCCTCAGCCCTTCATTTTCACGGCATAGTGCTTGAAGGATGCCATAATATATTCTTTGATATGTCCGAAAACATTCCGCTTTACCGGCGTTTCCTTCATAAACTCTTCATAAGAAAGAAGCTGTTCCTTGTGTTCTTCAAACAGTTCTTCGTAGTGTTTCATTTCTTCGTCACTGGTTTCATTGATATGCACCACCATAGTCGTGGTTCCCTCTGACGGCTCTAAACTTTTCTGCATAAGAAAAGAAATCGGATAAAAAGTCATGCCCCTCCAGAGATAAGGGCCCTTGCCGAAACCATCCGTGATTTTCGTAAAGCCGTTTTCCTTTAAGGCTTTCAAGGTCTTTCCGTCATAGGAATGCGCCGGTGCCATGAAAATATCGGTTTCAATGCCGTTTTCGTTTAATATCTGCTTTCCCAGTGCAATCATTTTTTTCTGTTTTTCATAGGAAAAACCCGCGAATTCGGAAAAATGGTTCAGCGGAAAAAGTCCGCCGTGCTTTGTCCCGTACAGATGACGGTATCCGTGCATGGCAAGAACGCAGCCTTCCTCTTTTAATTTTTTCATTCTGTCGAAAAAATCCGGAACATCTTCCGTTTTATGCAGATGAGCATCCCTGCAGTCCGGAACAATGCCAAGCAGGGGCTTTATGTTGTATTTATCCAGAATGGTCTTGAAAGCTTCAAACTTTTCCCAGTCCATATCGGGTGTGATGTCATCCATACGCACTGCAATTTTCATTCTAACCACCATGCCTTTCCGTAACCTGCGTCCTATGCCTTAAGCAAGTACATCTCCCGCCTGCAGTTCCTTTGCCGACTCATATTTCTTTATGAGCAGGGAACCGTCCACCGTCCGGACAATGGGATGTCCGTCAAATACATCAATAACTTCTCCGGGCGCATAGGCGGAAAAATCTATCATTTCATCAAAGGGCTGTGCTTCCCACACCGTAACCTTTTCTTCTCCTACGTAAGCAAATGCTCCCGGGAAAGGCGCTGCCACGCCGCGGATGAGGTTATAAATCTCTCTGGTTCTGCCGTGGAAATCGATTTTTCCGTCCGCCGCCGTACGCTTGTTGTACCAGGAGTCAAAATCCTTAGAGTCCGTCCTTACGGATATATTTCCCTCTTTATAAGCCGCAAGCAACTTCTTTATCAGATTTTTGGAGCAAATCATGTTCTTGTACTGCGCCGTGCGGATATCGTCCTGAGGGGTTATGGAAAACATCTCCGTGGCAAATACATTGGGGCTGTCCGCCTTTTCGTCGTAGCAAAACAGGTTTAAGTTAAACCGGGTATCCCCTAAAATAATGGACCAATTTAGCGGAGATCGTCCCCTGCCGAAGGGCAGATAACCGGCATTGCCGTGAAAGCCGTAAATGCCGTAAGCAAATCTGTCTAACACCGACTTCGGAATAAGGCGCTGCCAGCCCATGGAAATGCCGATGTCAAATTCGTTCTCTGCGAAGAATTTCTGCGTTTTTTCATCCGTCAGAAAATAGCTGTCCGCTTCGTGCACCGGGATGCCGTATTTTTCAGTAAGCCCCGACAATCCCTTGTAGCCGGACACCTGGTTTTTCTTCGTCACCTCCGGGCTGATGGTCACCACCAGATCCACCGGACAGATGTGCTCCTGTATGAAGCTTACGATATTTTCGGAGGTATCCTTAACCCCGAAAACGACTACTCTATATTGCATAGTATCTCCCACTTTGCTATTACGCAGCATTCTGCATACTCAGTCTGCGTTCCTGATACCATCCACGCAGACGCGCTTGCGCTTAGAAATCACCGTAGCGGTACATAAGATGCCACAGAACGGCATCTAAGTACCGACGGTGATTAAAAGTCTGCTTTGGATGGTATGCAGAATGCAGAGTTACTTCCTATAGATTCTCTTTGTACCAGTCAATGGCAAGGTTAATGCCCTTCGCGAAGTCGTATTCCGGGTCATAACCCAGAAGTTCGCGTGCCTTGGTGATGTCCGCATTGGAGTCGCGGATATCGCCTGCACGGTTGGGACCGAAGTTCGGCTCCACATCCTTGCCCAGTGCCTTGCACAAATCATGGTAAACGTCAATTAAATATTCTCTGCCGCCGGCACCGATATTAAAGGCCTCGCCTGCCGCATCGGAGGATGCCAGACATGCCTTTAAGTTGGCTTCGATGACATTGTCTACGTAAGTAAAATCACGGGACTGTTTGCCGTCGCCGTTGATGGTAGGCACTTCCCCGTTCATAAGCTGCTTGATAAACTTAGGGATTACCGCTGCATACATGCCGTTGGGGTCCTGACGTCTGCCGAATACGTTGAAATAACGCATACCGTAGGTGTCCAGTCCGTACAGTACTTTATACAGTCTGCCGTACTCTTCGTCCACGCGCTTGGTCAGCGCATAAGGAGAAAGCAGATGTCCTTCGTGTCCTTCCTTCTTGGGCAGTACCGGGTGGTCGCCGTATACAGAGGAGGAAGAAGCATAAACAAACTTCTTTACTCCGTTCTGACGGGAAGCTTCCATCATGTTCAAGGTGCCGCGGATATTGATTTCCTCATATAAAAGAGGCATTTCAATACTTCTGGGAACACTGCCCCATGCAGCCTGGTTCAGCACATAGGTAACACCCTTTGTGGCTTCCATACAGGTGTCCAGATTCCGGATGTCTCCCTTGATAAAGGTGAATTTGGGGTTCTTGGTGAGAGGTTCGATGTTCTCATATTTACCGGTGGAAAGGTTGTCCAGACATCTTACAGTATAGCCTAACTCTAAAACGGCTTCACAGATATTGGAGCCGATAAAGCCCGCACCGCCGGTTACTAAAAATACGCTGTCTTCATCAAATTTTAAATTACGAAATCCCATGGTTTTGTACTCCTTTTATAATCTCCAGTAAATGAAATCGCCGGCTTCATATTCTTTTCTGTCGAAAATACCCTTGATATCCAGAAATACCTTCTGCTTGTGCTCCGGCTTGTAGAAGCCTGCAATATCCTCTTTCTTTAAGGATAAGAACTGAGTATGGGAAACGGCAATCAGCACGGCATCCATATCCCTTACTTCCTCCATGGTTCCGAAGGTAATGCCGTAAAGGCGCTTTGCTTCGTCTGCATCGGCAGCCGGGTCTACCACAAGAGGAGTAATGCCGTACTCTGCCAGCTCGTTGTAGATATCGATAACCTTGGTGTTTCTGGTATCCGGACAGTTTTCCTTGAAGGTAAAGCCTAAGATTGCCACTCTGGCGTTCTTTACCGGGATGTCCGCCTTAATCAGGTTTTTCACCAGACTTTCTGCCACATACTTGCCCATATCATCGTTAATACGGCGTCCGGAAAGAATAATCTGGGAATGATAACCGAGCTGTTCTGCCTTGTAGGTCAGGTAATAAGGGTCAACACCGATGCAATGTCCGCCTACCAGACCGGGATAGAATTTAAGGAAGTTCCACTTGGTTCCCGCTGCCTTTAATACGGACTGGGTATCAATGCCCATTTTATTGAAAATAATGGATAATTCGTTCATGAAAGCGATATTGATATCTCTCTGGCTGTTTTCGATAACCTTGGCAGCTTCCGCAACCTTGATGGAGTCTGCACGGTAAACGCCGGCTTCCACAACCAGTTCATATACGTTGGCAATTTCTTCCAGAGTTTCGGCATCCATACCGGATACAATCTTGGTAATGGTTTCCAGACGGTGTACCTTGTCGCCCGGGTTAATTCTTTCGGGAGAATAACCAATCTTAAAGTCCACGCCGCACTTTAAGCCGGATTCCTTCTCTAAGATAGGAACGCAGATATCTTCGGTAACGCCGGGATATACGGTGGATTCAAATACGACAATGGAGCCCTTGGTCAGGTTCTGTCCTAAAATCCGGCTGGCGCCTTCTACCGGAGTAAGGTCCGGGGTATGGTCGGGATTTACCGGTGTGGGTACTGCCACAATATGGAATTTGGCTTCTTTTAACTTGGAAGGATCTGCTGTAAAATCCACCTTGGTTTCCTTGATGACATCGTTGCCGACTTCGTTGGTCGGGTCCACACCGCTCTTATACAGTTCGATTTTCTTTGCATTCAGGTCGAAGCCCACTACCTGGATTTTTCTGGCAAAGGCAACCGCAATCGGCATGCCTACATAGCCAAGGCCTACTAATGATAATTTTTCTTCACCGCTTAAAAGTTTTTCGTACAAGCTCATATTCGTTTCCTTCCTGTTCTTTATCTTAATTTATTTTATTGCTTTTTCTATCTCTTTTATATATACATCCGTTATGAGGTTTCTGTCAAATTCCCGTTCCATTTTTTTCCTGCCGCGAAGCCCCATCCGGGCGCGTTCTTCCGTGGGCAGTGCCAGGAACTTTTTAAGAGCTTCCTGTAAACCTGCGGCATCCTTTGGCTCACATAAGAAACCGGTAACACCGTCTTCCACAATTTCCTTACAACCGCTTATATTGGTGGCAATGACCGGACGCGCTGTGGCAGCCGCCTCCATAAGTACATTGGACATTCCCTCATGGTATGTGGGAAGAACTATGGCGGAGGCATCCTTCAGGTAATCTTCCACATTGGTATGGAACCCGTGCTGTGTTACCATTCCCTGCTTTTCGTAAGTATCCAGCAGTTCTCCGTAATCCTCATCGCAGTAGCCCAGCGTTTCAAAGGTTACGTTTTCCCCATGCAGGGCTTTTGCTGCCTCTAAAAATTCTTCAATTCCCTTTTCCCGCATAATCCGCCCGATAAATAAAAACCGGGTTCTTTCCTGCTCCGGATAGGGCGCCGGGGTGTGTTTTGCAAGGTTTACGCCGGAGCCGTGCACCAAAAGGCTCTTTTTTCCCTTTATCCCGCACTCCTCAAAAATACGGCGATTCTGTTCATTCTGAAAGAATATGCATTCCGCCTTTTTTAAGCCCTTCCGGTACATGCAGACTATCAGTTTCCTTAAAAAATTGTCCTTCTGGAAGGTACTGCCCAGTCCCGTAATGGTAGCCATGTACGGAACCTTTCCCACCCTGCAGGCAAGACCGCCGTACACATCCGGCTTTATGGTGTAAAGAAGCACCATATCCGGCTTCACTTCCTTTAAGAGCTTTTTGTAGGAACGGTACAGCCGGATATCCTGCAAAGGATTCATGCCCCTGCGGTTTATTTCCGTATGCCGGACTTCGCAGCCCTCCTCGGCAAGCTCCTTTGTCTTCACCTCATCGGGAAGGCTGACCACCACTCTATGCTTTTGTAAGAGTTTCAACAGCAATTCGTTCCGGAAATCATACAGACCGCCCGAAGAATTGCCCAACACCAAAATTGTGCCCATTTATCTGATTATCTCCACATTCTCCATATCCCGGATGGCAATTTCATTGTACTTCATCATGCAGATGCCCTCTTTGTAGGCACCGATTGCCTTCTCACCGGTCTCGCCACCTAAATTGGCAAGCACTCTTGCCGGGAAATTCACACCGCATTCATATGCATGAGGATAACCGCCGCCGAACCGGGGATTGACCTCCGAGATATAATACATTCCGTCAATCTTAAAAATATCGATGTCAATCATGCCGGTAAATCCGCAGTCTTCCGCAAACTTCTCAATCATATCAAACAAAACCGGATCCTTTACCGACACGGATTTGTCCGTTTCCCCGGCACGCATTTTGATTTTTTCCTTTACAAAAATCGAGGTGCACTTGTGGGAACACATATCCACGTAAACATCTGCTCCGTATTCGGTGCCGTTCATAAACTCCTGAATCATCAGGTTGTCATAGCAGGAAAACAGCACTTCGACTTCTTCCCGGCTGCTTACCTTATTGATGTTGATACTGGCGCTTCCCTTTACCGGCTTTACAAAAACGGGATAGGAAATTTCTCCCTGCTCCACAGCTTTGTAGAAAGTTTCCTTGTCTACATAACACTTTCCGGTAGGAATGTTCATTTTTTGGAGAAGTTCATACATTCTGTATTTGTCAAAGCAGGTTTCCACCATCTCATAAGGAGATACAATGGGGGTGGTGCCTACCGCCAGAAAGTGTTCTCTTTCCTTGGCAAGAAGACTTAATTCCGGATCTATCAAGGAAAACACACCGTCTATTTTTTCTTTTTTGCAGATGGCGAGAATTCTGTCCAGGTAATCCGGCGCCATAATCCGCGGAACCAGATAAAAGGCATCCGCCTCGTAAACCGCCGGTGCCAGATTGGAGCAGTCCGTTGCAATGACGCGTCCGCTGTTCCCTACGGCTTTCTTAAAATACTGTACGATTTTATTCCTCGTTCCTGCACTGAGTATTAAGATATTCATGCTGTTTTTCGTACTCCTCCATCCTTTTTTGCTTTTCACTTACCTTACTTCCAGACTTCCTGTTTCCTGTAACCGCCTCTTTCGTATTTCTGCAAAGTTACCCTCTACGGCATTGGTATCTTCCGCCACCTCGTCAGAATGTCCCAATACTGTCTTTATGGTCAGGAAGATTACCTTTATGTCCATCCCAAAGCTAAGATTTTCCACATATTCGATATCCTTCTGCAGCCTGTGGTCCCAGTCAATAAAATTGCGCCCGCTTACCTGAGCCAGTCCGGTAAGTCCCGGTCTTACGGTATGCCGCAGTTTTTCCCGGTCGGAATAGTAAGGAAGGTAACTGACCAGAAGCGGTCTCGGCCCTATTAAACTCATATCTCCCTTTAGGATATTGAACAGCTCCGGCAGTTCGTCTAAGCTGGTGGTGCGCAGTATCTTTCCGAAATGCGTGAGTCTCTTTTCATCCGGGAGCAAATTCCCGTCTGCATCTCTTTCATCCGTCATGGAACGGAATTTATAAAGCCGGAATACCTTTTCGTTCTTCCCCGGTCTGTCCTGGGTAAAGATAGCCGGTTTTCCCAGCTTGCAACGAATCAGAATCCACAAAATCACATACAGTGGGGAAAGCACCACTATCCCCGTGAGCGACAACAGAATATCCAAAAGGCGTTTGATACACTTTTTATACATCCGATAAACCATGCCTTTCTTTGCACTACCATTATGCTTATGCAAATAATCCGCAGATAATTTCTATCACGGCATCCTGTTCCTCAACCGTCATTTTAATATCGGAGGGAAGACATAAGCCTCTGTTAAAAATATCTTCGTCCGCACATACGCCGTCCGCCGCCGTTATAAAATCATGGTCTGCATAAATGGGCTGCAGGTGCATGGGTTTCCAGATGGGGCGGGTTTCAATATTGTAAGAAGCTAAGGCTTCCCGGATTTCATCGGGGCAGCTTTTACCGGACTCTTTGGTGTAACGGCTGTCATGGTCGCTTCTTATCTGCTCCGTCATGGCATCCCTATCCACCAGTAAACAACTCAGCCAGAAATTGGGGTCGGTATCGGTCAGATACGGATTCATCTGCACCGGCAGTCCCGCAAGCCCTTTTCTGTAACGCTCATAAATTTCCTTTTTCCGCACCTTGTGCTCTTCCAGATGCAGCATCTGACCTCTTCCGATACCGGCCAGAATATTGCTCATGCGGTAATTATAACCAAGCTCCGTATGCTGATACCAGGGAGCGGCATCTCTTGCCTGGGTGGACCACTTTCTTGCCTTTTCCGCCGCTTCTTCATCATCCGTAAGCAGCATGCCGCCGCCCGATGTGGTAATAATCTTGTTTCCGTTAAAGCTCACAACATTAAACTTACCGAAGCTTCCGGTCTGCTTTCCTTTATAGGTGGCACTTAAAGACTCTGCCGCATCTTCAATCAGAATGGCATTGTGAGCTTTGCAGATATCCAGTATTTCATCCATTTTGGAAGGAGTTCCGTACAGATGTGCCAGCACGACAACCTTCACGTCCGGGTACTTCCGGAAAGCCCTTTCCAGTGCCTTCGGGTCCATATTCCAGGTATCGTATTCCGAATCAATAAAAACCTGTTCTCCGCCTTCATAGGTAACAGGATTGACGGTCGCATCAAAAGTCATATCGGTACAGAATACCTTGTCTCCCGGCTTCACGCCTGCCAGCTTTACTGCCAGATGAAGCGCTGCGGTTCCGGCGGAAAGCGCCACGGAAGCCTTACAACCCACATAATCCCGCACACTTTTTTCCAGCTGCTCCAGATTGGCGCCCACCGTTGATACCCAGTTGGTGTCAAATGCCTCTTTTACATATTCCTGCTCTTCTCCATGCATGGTAGGAGATGCCAGCCAGATTTTCTTTTCAAATGGTTTCATGCCGTTACTCCTGTTCTCCCTTAGGGTTATAGGTCGGTACAATTTCTTTAATCAGGCCCTTGATGTCATTGCTTTCGTCCCGGGATGCCACTTCCAAATTGCGAAGCTGTCTGAAAAACAGGGACTCGTCCATCTCGATGGGTTTGCCGATATGAATCAGCTCGTTGTCCGTATTCTGCAGGCCTTCCTCATCCATCAGCAGTTCTTCGTATAATTTTTCACCGGGGCGGAGCCCTGTAAACTCAATTTTTATATCTTCATCCACTTTGTAGCCGGAAAGACGGATTAAATTCCTGGCAAGGTCTAAAATCTTTACCGGTTTGCCCATGTCCAGCACGAAAATCTCGCCGCCCTTGGCATAGGCTCCCGCCTGCAGCACCAGAGAAACCGCCTCCGGAATGGTCATAAAGTAACGGATAATATCCGGGTGGGTAACCGTTACCGGTCCGCCTGCCGCAATCTGCTTCTTGAACAGGGGAATGACACTGCCGTTGCTGCCTAAAACATTGCCGAACCGCACTGCCACAAATTCCGTATCGTAATGCCGGTTGAATACCTGCACAATCATTTCGCAGATACGCTTGGACGCTCCCATGATGTTGGTAGGATTGACGGCTTTGTCCGTGGAGATCAGCACAAATTTCCTGGTGCCGAAAAAGGCTGCCGCCTGCGCAGTCTTAAACGTACCCATAACATTGTTCTTAACCGCCTCGTTGGGGCTGTCCTCCATGAGCGGCACATGCTTATGGGCTGCCGCATGGTACACAATATCCGGTCTGTATTTTTCAAAAATGGTATACATTCTCCTGGTGTTGCGCACGGAACCGATTAACACCACTAAGTTTAATTCCGGATGGTTTCGCAACAGCTCCTGCTGGATGTCGTAGGCATTGTTTTCGTAAATATCCACGATAATCAGACAGGAGGGCTTGTGCCCGGCAATCTGTCTGCAAAGCTCGCTGCCGATGGAGCCGCCGCCGCCCGTTACCAGCACGCATCTTCCCTGCACATAGCCTAAGATGGAATCGATGTCCACCACAATGGGGTCCCTTCCCAAAAGGTCCTCCACGTCCACATCCTTTAACTTGCTTACATTGACCTCTCCGTTTACCAGCTGGTACATGCCGGGCAGGGTACGGAGCTTACAGGTCGTATCCTTGCAGATTTCAATAATCTTGCTGATTTCCGAACGGGAAACGGAAGGCATGGCTATAAAGATTTCATCAATGGCGTAGGTATCCACCGCTTCCTTGATTTTGTCCCTGCCGCCTATGATTTTAATGCCCTGAATAAATTTGCCATGCTTGTTCACATCATCATCAATCAGACATTTAATCTGCATATGGGTGTATCTGCTGTTAATAATATCCTTGATAATCAGGTTTGCCGCTTCACCGGCACCGATAATCATGATATTGGTCATTCTCTCTTTTTTTCTGCCCTTCTGCCGCAGGCTTCGTAAGAAACGGTAGCTGAAACGGCTGGCAAAGGTAAACGCAATCTGTAAAAATACAAACATAAAGTAATAACTGCGGGGAACCGGTTTGCCGGCAATCATCAGCCCCAGGCCGTTAAGCGCCGCCGTCACGCCGCATGCCGCCACAATATTCTGCAGCTCGTTTACACTGGCAAATGCCCAGAGGCTGTTATACAGACGCAGTATTTCAAATACCACCACGGTAATCAGCATGGTGATGGGCATAAACGAATAAACGGAATCCAAAAAAACAGGGTCAATATCCTTGTATACAAACTCGTAACGCATCCAGAGTGCCATAACGGAGGAAGCGAATACGGCTGCGATATCATAAATCAGCAAAAATATTCTTCTGTATAAAAGTGCTGTATTGATTGTTTTTTTCATATTTTATAAATCCTTCGTATCCTTTATTTTAGGCATAAGCAGTACCAGTACAAAAAACAGAGCAAAGCCCGTGGGAATATAGGGGAGCATCACCCATTCCACCAGACCGCAGATACCGAATACCCCGATAACCGCCACCGGCACAATTCCGGCTTTTTCCCCTTTGTGTCTGCTGTAATAATGAATGCTTCTGATTCCGAATACCACGCAGAACAGAAGAAAATAAATGCCCGCTCCGATTCCGAAGTCATATGCCACCTGAATATAGGCATTGTGGGCATGGGCAATCATCTTGCCGTTGTCCCCCTGTACCGCTACATCCCTGTGCCCTTTCCAGTCAAGAAGTGACAGATACTTTTTATAAATATCCATACGGCCGTTGGTATAATCGGCATTGCCGCCGATACCTTCCTTTTCCTCGGTCAGTTCCGGGGATGAAAATCCGGTTACGCCCTCCTGTGTTTCGGAGACTGCATCCTCCTGCACCGTATGCTCTTTATCATAATAGGTCAGCTTGGCATCAAATACTGCAAGAAACTTCCGCACGGTAATATAGCGGAAGGAATTCCAGTCCTCTCCTTCTTTGATGGAATCCTGGAACCATTCGATTTCAAAGGTCTGCGGCTTGTTGTAAACCGCGGGAATAATACGGCAGGCAGTAAAGGTACCCACAAAAAAGCCCGCCAGTGTCAGAAGCAACAGCCCGGTACGAAACAGCGCCTTTAAGATGCCGTCCTTAAATTCCGTAAAAGAGGTAACTACGATAAGCAGTCCTACCAGGACAGCCGCCGCATAAAGTCCCGTCCGGGAAGCGGTCAGCAGCATATAGCCGCCTGCAAGTCCGAATACCCAGAGTTCCTTTAAGCAGAGCGAAATTTTCTTCGTCCTTGCATATTTAACCAAAAAAACAGCCAGCGCCAGCACCAGCACAAAGCAGTCATAGACCGCAGAAGAGGTCACCGTATGGAACACGCCGGGATAACGGGTATGGGTGTAAAAATGGAACGGTCTGTGCAGCCATGCATAAATGCAGATGCCTGTAAAATGTAAAAACACACCGTTTACGAAATTACTAAGATACCGTTCTCTGTCTCCTCTGTCCAAAAGCCGTAGGGCAAACAAAAGCCACAGTATAAACCAGGTAACCGGCCACTGCTTTCCGTTCCGGCTCCGGATAAATTCCGCCAGAAGAAGGAGAAGCATAATGCTGTATACCGGTGAAATATCCTTAAAAATATTTCTTTTTCTTCTGATATTCAGGAACAGATGGTACAGTACATTTACCGCAACCATGCCCCAGAGTGTGAAAGCAACCGCCGTTCCTCTGGCAAGGATAAGACTTTCTTCATCCGCTCCCTGCTGCATGCAGTACCGGATGCCGGCTCCCGCTGCCAGTACTATATAAACCGGCTGATATACATTAAAAAGTTCTTCCTTTGCGAAGCCGCAGAGAATTGCCAGGGCAAAGCAGGCTATGGTAATGTTGCCAGCGCTTTTCTGGTCAAAGGTGGACAGGGCATTCAGGTATCTGACACAGCCCAGCATCACGCCCGCAAAGGAAACCGTCTGCAGAATGTCCGGCAGCCTGCCAAGGCAGTCATTTAAGCAAATCTTCTTTTCCGCCACCGGTTCTTTTTTATGAAACAGACAATACCATGTAAAAAGCAGGAACAACAGAATACCGGTTTCATAGAAAATAATATCCACGGTTTCCGTTGCCAGTCTCTTTGCCGGAAATACGTTGTATGCGGCAAAAAGCGCTCCCGCTGCCGCCAGCACACCTGCCGGCATACGCCACAGCATGCCGATGCTCACTTTCTTCGCATCTTTTTTACGGAACACAAGCTCCGCCGCCAGAAGAAGCAGCACACCGGCAAGCAGAATGCAGCCTCCGATGAGAAGATACTGCTTCGCCGTAAAATAAACCCGGTAGCCGTAGAGAATGTCCACATTTAAGCCGTCTTCCATGGAAAGCAGAAGCTCCGCTCCCGGACATTCTATGGAAAAATAGTACACCTCCCCTGCTTTCCATTCCCCGCGCATGGGAATGGTAAACAGTCCCGGAATATTTTCTTCCGATAAGGTAAACACACTGTATTCCAGCTTGTTCAGGTTTGCGTCAAACAGGCGGAAATACAGAGTTTTTCCATCTATATCCGCTGTGTCTTCGTTGTATACATAAAAACTTAACGAGCGCAGGCAGTCATTCACCGGAATGAACTGCTGCAATACCGTTCCTTCGTTTGCGGTAATGGCTTTGGATTCTTTGTCCACGCTGCCCATATACTGCCAGGGTCTTATGAGTTTCATCGGCCAGACCGAGAATACGGCAAGGAACACAAGTATACATATGGTCGCCTGTACGGCTCTTTTCATGGATATTGTATTTTTCAAGCCTCTTCTCTCCTGCCTATACGATGCTAAAGTATCAAATTAGTATACCATATTTTCCGTTTCTTTACAATCAAGAAACTCGTCCTACCGGTCGCCGCCGGTGAGATTTAAGTTGACGCCGTTCATATAGCCCATGCTGTCCGATAACAGAAAGCGGATAGCTTCCACCGTTTCCTCCACCTTCACATTCCGTTTTAAGGTGCAGGACTCCCGGTTCATTTCCACAATCCGTTCGTCGATTTCGCTTAAAAAAGGGGTTTCCATCATATTGGGAGAAATGCCGTTGACGCATATTCCCTTATCGGCATATTCCATTGCCATGCTCTTCATCAGCCCCAGCAGTGCATACTTGGTCACCACATACTGGCTCATGAACTTCGGCGGCATACCGAGCGTTACGGCAGAAAGCATGACAACAACTTTGCCGCTGCCCCGTTTTGCCATACCCGGCAGAATATTCTGTCCCAGTGTCAGAAGGGAATGCACCTGCAGCTCCATGTCTTTGCTTACCGCGGACCAGTCCGCCTTTTTCAGTTTGTTGTAAGTAAGCTTTGCTGCCGGCAGATGTATGAAATAATCTGGACAGTCCCCCGCTTCTTTTAAGGCGGCTGTTATTTTCAAGGTTTCCTCTTCCTTCGATAAATCCGCCTGAACAGGGATGATTTCCGCCCTTCTTTCCTCCGCCTGCAGCTTTTGCAGGGCTTCTCCGTGGGCGGAGTATCCCGCATATATCTTTATATTTTTTTCGTTGTCGCTGTTTTCCTCACAGATACGGTTTATGAGTGTTTTCCCTACCTCCGATGAGGCGCCTGTAATCAGATATACCCTATTTTCCATCTTGAAGCACTCCAATCTGCATACTGCCCCGCAGTACTTTTTCCTTCTTCTGGTTGGTAATGACAACCTTCAGTTTGATTACCGGGAAATGTTCGTTCTTTTCCGCCACTTCCCCTGAAACAAGGAGCGTGTCCCCTACAAAGACCGGCTTCACGAATTTGGTTTCCACACTGTGTATCAGGCTATTTTCTCCCGGCAGGTAAACGCCGGCCAGCGTGGACAAAAACGATGCCGTCAGCATACCATATGCCACCCTACCGGGATACCCTTTCTTTTTTGCAAATTCCGCATCGTTATGCAGGGGATTGCAGTCCCCGGTGATAGCTAAAAAATGCGCCAGCATGTCTTCCGTTACCGTTACGGAATAGCTTTCCGTCTGCCCTACCGTCAGTTCTTCAAATGTGTATCGGTTCATTATTCCCCCGCTTCTCCGTCATAATTTCCGGTTTCGATTTTTTCTGCGATTACCTTTTTTGCCTGTCCTGCTTTTTCCTGCCATTCTGCGTAAGCCTTGTCCCAGGACGCATAGGCACTCTGTCCTCTTTTATCCGGCAGGTCAAAGGTTTCTATAAGATATTCCTCTAAAAATGCCGTGCACTTATCCGCTCCCAATGCATTGGTATGTCCGCCGCCGTCATAAAAATCGGTGGAAAAATCAATGCCGATTTCTTCCCGATAAGCATTCATATCTAAGAAATGGTAGCCGTAGGACTCCACATAATCCTTCATATAATTGCACATTTTCTGTTCATCATAGGTAAAATCCGTAGGAGTTACCAAAAAAAGCGCCTGTATTTCATGTGCCGACAGATACTCCAAAAGCTCTTTTAACACTTCCTCCTGCTCCGCTGGTATCGGCATTTTCTCCGTAATACTACCTATATCAGCAGCAGTACTACAAACGACATTGTCATTCACCCAATATCCTTTCATACTGTTAGGTTTCTCATAAGCATACGATTGATACTGGTCCGGCAGCACAATGGTTTTCCAGTTTTCATGGTACTTGATAATATCAAAATAATAGGTGTAACGCTCCGTCACGTCCGGCACCAGGTCGTTAATGGTGCGGATACGGTTTAAGGAGTACTTCATGTTGTCCGTAACCCCTCTGGTGTACGCCATGTTTTCCATCATATGCTCGTCCGTGTAGGTAAACATGCGCATTTCAAAAATAAACAGTTCCGGGGACTGGGTCTTTAATGCCTCCTCCACCAGATGAATGGCTGCTTTCGGGCGCTGCACATTGCTTGCCAGAGGATATGCCGTAAAACCGCTCTCCCCCCACATCTGGGGGCCCGAAAGACAGGGATACACGGGGCTGGAGCCTATCATCACCACATCTATTGTGTCATCCGGCTCCGCATAAAAGCCGGTAAAAATATCCTTGATTACACCGTTTGTACGCATCATATACGTGAGCGGTACCAGCATGCACACAAACAGAAGACAAAACAATATGGATTTGAATGCCTGTTTTTTTGTCATTGCCCTGCCTCCTTAAAAGCCTCTGTAAATAAATTCCGCAGCATTATAGCCGGGACCGTAATATCCCAAGAAAATCACACCAAACAGTGCGATATACAAAAGTACCCACCGGATACCAAGGGGCATAGCCGAAAGTCTGTCCCGGATGGATTTTTTCTCCTGCAGCATGGACACTGCCAATAAAACAAGGAGGACAATTACGGTAATCACAAGTTCAATACCGTTTAACCCCAAAGACAGCAGGGAACCGTTCCAGAAGATTTCCGGATTGAAGTCCGCAAACATCTGCCGATAGCTGTGCAGGCCGTCCGTAAAGCTGCTTGCCCTGAAAAAAACAAAGCTGGCGCTGACCAGTAAAAAGGTCCGAATCTGCTGCCAAAGAGCAAACCACTTTGTATTGTCCGTCACCCGGCACCATGCCTTCAGCTTTTTCCACAGCGGCTCTCCCGCTTCGCCCAGCACAATGTATGCCCAGTGAATAAGACCCGAACCCATGATGAACTTCCAGGCTCCTCCGTGCCACATGCCTACCGCAAACCAGAGAATAAACATGGCGGCAAAGGTGGCAAGCTTCTTTCCCCATTTTTTTCCGAACTTCTTTTTGCAGTCCGTCTGCAGCTTTGTAAACGCTTTGCTGCGGAGCAGCGGGTAAAACAGATAATCCTTCAGCCATGCCCCCAGAGTAATGTGCCAGCGGCGCCAGAACTCTTGAATGGATTTGGAGAAAAAGGGCCGGTCAAAATTCTCGGCAAGAGGAATCCCCAGCGCTTCCGACAGACCGATGACAATATCCATGCCGCCGGAAAAATCCGCATAAAGCTGGAAGGCAAAGCCTATGGCGGCTATTACGATGTAAAAGCCCCGGTAGGTATCCGTATCCACGTAAATCGTATTCACCACCACCGCCAGACGCTCCGCAATGACTAATTTCTTGAAGAAGCCCCAGAGCATGCGCTGCAGCCCGTAGGTGAATTTATGATAGTCAAATTTATGGGGCGCATACAGCTCCTGTTCCACATCCCGGTAACGCAGGATGGGACCGGAAATAATCACCGGGAAATAAAAACCGAACAGCGCAAATTTAAGGAAGTTCTTCTGCGGCTTTCCGATTTCGTAATACACATCAAAAAGATACCCTAAAAGAGACAGGGTATAAAAAGAAATCCCCAGAGGTGCCGCTGCCTGCACGGTTTTTAAAAGACTGCTTCCCGGAAACAGGCGCATGGCAATGGCATTGTAGGTATAAATGCCGAAATTGCAGTATTTTAGTGCCGTAAGTTCAAGCAGGCAGAAAACGACAACAAGTGAAAGGACAGTTTTTCGTTTTTTCTGTTCTTTCACTCTATCAATATACAATGCCGCACCGTATATAATTGTAATGGTCACTGCCGGATAAAGAATCAGGTACGCACTTCCGGCAGTCAGAAAATATCCTATGCTTGCAAGCAGCAGAAACGGTCCCTGCAGTTTCCCCGGCAGCAGGTAATACACCGCAAACAGAACCGCCGCAAAGCACAGGAAATAAAATGATGTAATCGCCATTGGCTGCTCCTGTTATTTCTGTAAAATAATGTCTACCATTTCGCCCACGTTCTTCATGGTAACCACCTGGCCCATGGTAAACTTCATGCCGAATTCCTGCTCCACTGCGGCAACCAGGTTGATATGCTCCAAAGAATCCCAGTCGTCGATGTCCGCAGAGGTTGTGGTTTCCGTTACGGTGATGTCGTCATCGTCAAAAACATCCCGGAACACTTTATTTAATCTTTCAAATACTTCTTCTCTTGTCATAATGCTTTCCATGCCTTTCTATTCTGTAATCTCTATATACCGGTTCTTATTTTCGTAAGCAGCCGGAATTTCATATTCCCATTCCGCATTGCCCTCATTGTCCCTGTTCTTCAGGGTAAAGCCCTGCAGTCCGTAAAAATTCTCCACCATTTTGTTCTTGGCGGTGGGATAATAATAGCCGTAAATACGGGCAATTCCCCGCTTTTTGCACTCCTCCGTAAGCCTGTCCATCATGGCAAATTCCATATCCCGCTTCAGTACCCGGCAGCTCATGAGCCACAGTTCTATGTGCAGGGCATCCTCTTTTATTTTGCCGATGACCACGGATACCACGCCGTTGTCGCCGAACTTGTCCGCGAGTTTGCCGTACAGGGTAATATAGGAGGAGTCTTCCGCCATATGCTCGATATCCGCCTGGGAAAGGCGCTTTGTGGTCAGATTGAACTGGTTGCTTTTATTGGTAAGCTGGGCAATCCGCGCCATGTAAAGGGGAACAAACGCCCCGATTTCCGCTTTCATATCCAGGGATTTTAAGTACTCCCCGTAATCGGCGAAATTGTCCTGCATCTTCTTTCTTTCCTGATTTGCCTTATACATTTCGTTGCGCTTCGTATCGTCTTCGGAAAGTCCCGTCACCTCAAAGAACCCGGAACGGTCCAGTGTTTTTAGGTATTCCTCCGGCTTGTCCATTTCAGGTACTGCCACACCCGGCAGATTCTGCCTGATGATTTCCCTCTCGGCCGGATTGTCGTCCACAAATACCAGGCTGTCCGTACCGATGTTTAATTCCGCGGCAATCTCCGCCACGTTTTTGCTCTTCGGCTCCCAGTTGGCTTTGATGATCATAAAGTCATCCGGCTTTAGGACACTGTCCGGACGGCTTAAACCCGCCAGCGCATTTTCCTCTTCGTTCTTGGAGCTTACATTCAGCATGATGCCTATCTGCTTCTGCTCCTTTAAGTAGCTCTGGAACTCGGCATACACCTGTCCCATGGACGTTTCCTGACCGATTTCTATGTTTTCCGGGCCGTCGTCTCCGACCACTCCGCCCCAGAGGGTGTTGTCCAGATCCAGCACATATGCTTTTTTGTTTTTTCCGTAAACGGATTTTATAATATTTGCCAGATTGTAGGAAAGTGTGGGGATGGCAGGTACGCATAACGCATATTTGTACATATGCCAGTAAAAAGAATCACCCCATTTATCCAGTCCGTAGCATGCCGACAGGTACTGGATATCCTGCAGATAAAAGTTTTCGTTTGCGGCGGCATACTCTGCAAACAGGGCGTTCAGCCGGTTTACAAAGGCTACCCTTCCGTTGGGATTTACCGCATCCATATTTCCCAAAAGGCGGTAATACGGAAATTCAAAATTGTTCTGGATAATGACGCAGCCGTAGGTTTCCTTTAATTTTTCCCACATAATGTGGAAATGCTCATAGGTATCCTTTAAGAGCTGTTCGGTTTTTTCCCTGCTGTCGCCCACCGCCGGATATTCGGCAATGTTGCGGTTCGTGGTGTGAATGTAAATCAGATCCGGGGCAAATTCCGCAAGCTCCGGGTTGTCAAACATGGCATCCTGCCAGTACTGCCCGTATTCGGACTCATAAAAGGAAGGCTCAATGCCGTAATGCAGCAGAAACAGTTCCAGTATCTTTATGACATCATGGGTGGTGCTTCCGCCTAAAACCGCAATCTTCTTTTTTATCCGGGTTGCCCCGTCCGAAAGAAGTGTTTTCTTTATGCTTTTTGCCTTTTTCAAAATCCATTCGCTGTCAAAAGGATATTCTAATTCCCGCATAATCACTTACAAGCCTTTCTGCAGTCAAAAGACTGCGTGCTCTTTATCATACCATAACCGCTCTTCTCTATCAACCGTCCGCTTTCCGGCACTGTTTTCCGCCCCGCACCGTTCTCTGCCCGGTACTGTCTTTATTTCTCTCCGTCCTCTGCGCTGTCTTTTCCCACCTTTTCCTTTATCACATACTGGGGGGAATTGTTCATGCAGACGTAGATTCTGCCGATGTATTCGCCAATCATGCCCATCATAAGCATCAGCATACCGCCGATAAACATAATGGCTGACATAAGGGAGCTGAAGCCTACCGGAACGGCAGGGTTTACAAATTTCTTAATCACCGTGTAAATGGCATATAAAAATCCCAGTCCGGCACAGATGGTTCCCGCCATGGTTGCCAGACGCAAAGGTTTTACAGAGAAAGAGGTAAAACCGTTAATCCAGAGAGCTAAAAGCTTGCCCAGCGTATAGCCGGAGGTACCGATTTCCCGTTCCCTGTGGGTTACGTCCACATTGACAATGCTCTTGGTGCTGCGAAGCACCAGACCGATGACATAGGGATAGGCATTTTTATACCGGAGCACCTCGTCCACCACAAAACGCTTTGCCGCAAAATAGCTGGACACATACAAATCCTTAGGTTTTCCAAGCATCACTCTCGTCATCAGTTCGTTGACCTTACTGCCGAAATTGCGGAACCAGGAGTGTTTTTTGTGGGCATATCTGGCGTACACCACATCCGCTCCGTTTTCAATGCCGGCAAGCAGCTTGCCCACTTCATTGGCGGGCGTCTGTCCGTCATCGTCCAGGCAGACCACGATGTCGCCCTTTGCCTGTGCAAAGCCTGCCATCAGAGCTGCATGCTGTCCGAAATTTTTGGCAAGATTGATACCTTTTACTTTATCGTTTGTTTCACAAATGCCCCGGATAACCTCAAAGGTATTGTCCGGCGAGCAGTCATTCACCAGCACAATCTCATATTCATATGCCGGAAGTGCCGCCATGGCATCTGTAATTTCGGCAATGACACCGCCTATGGTAAGCGCCGATTTATAACAGGGAATAACAAAACTGACTAACTGTGACATCTTTTTCCTCTTTTCTATAAAATGGGATAAATCCGGTAAATGCCGAATACTTCCCGGTCTTTCGTATAGACACTGTCTGCTTTTTTGACGCCTACCTTTATGCCCTTTTCTGCATAATACGCCGTAATCCACTCAGAAAGCGTGGGAAGTCCCGCTACCTCCGGCTCCTTTACCACCGCAAATACATTGTCCATAGTAAGGATTGCCTCTTCCATGGAAGTAAAACCAAACTGCCCGTATTTCTTTTCCGTAAGCGGGCTCTTATTTGCCCAGCCTCCCATAATATCCAGATTGGACAGCGTGTTTTTCTGCCCCGAAAAGAACTTTTCGGAATAAGCCACACTGGAATACACATCCCAGAAATAAAACCGTTCCGGGTGCTCCTTCGTATAGGAAAGCAGACTTTCGTAGGCGGTATTTACTTCCTCTCTCCGGCTGTATTCCTCCTGCACCGCCCGGACGCTTTTACCCGTGTGGCTTACACAGCAGGCGCAGAGTGCCAGCAAAATAAGGGCGGTGGAAAGCTGGCTGATTTTCTGTGTTTTAAAAGCTGCCGCTTCCATAAAAAGAAGAGCCGTCAGCACGATAATTTCCATCAGATACAGGGAGTGGGTGATTCTCTCCGGACTTCTTCCCCGGTATAAAATAAACAGCCACAGGCAGGAGCGTACAAATCCTAAAAACGGCAGTTCCCAGAGAATGTGGAAATACCGGTTATACAGGGCTGCTGCCAGCACAAAAATATACAGCACCATAACCACCTGATTGTAAGGTCTGTCCGTTTCATATAAAAGGCGGTACTTTAATTCCCATGCCGCTTTTTTTAACTGTGCGGAAAAAGAGGGTTCCGTTTCCTTTTTTAAGGACGCCGCATACTCCGCTATCTTTCCCATAATATCCGCATCTATTTTTTCATCCATGCCGAAATCGTAATTGACAAGCAACGTATACTCGCTTTCCGTAAGCCCGATGCTTTCATAGAATGCCGTATTTTCCGCATAGGACGGAATGGTCTGGAAATCATACAGCTCCGTCCGGTTGTCGAAAAAGCGGTTGAATTCCGGCCAGGCTCCCTGTCCGTAGGCTATCATATGAATCCCCTGACTAAGCGCCATACCGGCTAAAATAAGCCCAATCATGGAAAGGTACTTCTGAAAATTACGTTTTGTGAAAACAGGACATTCCTTCGCCCACCGGCATACGCCCGTTACGCAGATAAAAGGCAGCATAAGAAGAAGCATTTCCGTCCGCATCTGGTATGCCAGTACCGCAAACACGATGCTTACGGCATTTTTCTTAAGGAAATCCTTCACAGACCCCGCTGCGGGCGCCGTATAGAAAAGGAATGCCGCCGTACCGGCAAGCAATGCCGCCGTTACCGTGTACTGCACAAAAACAAGCTCGGAAAGAAGCAGGGTCACAAGCAATGCCGCTTCTGCCAGAAGGGCAATCCCTTTTGTCCATCTTTTCCTGAAAAAAGTCAGAATTCTTTCCGTGATAAGATAAATACAGCCAAACTGGCAGAACAGAAAAAACAGACTGTACCAGGGCACCGCTCTGACCAGCCGGTAAAGCAGGCTTATCGCCCAGCTTAGCGGATAAAGCATCTGGATATTGTACCCGGTGGGTGTACCGGTATAAATGCCCGCCACAATGTCTTTCATCAGCATGTCATCATTTAGGGCAAAATAGTAGTCAAAAAACAGACCTGTTATCACAGCCAGAAGAACGGAAAACACCAGTGCCGCTATGCAGTTTTCTTTTCTTTTCAAGGTTTCCTTTAGGTTCATTTTCCGCGCTCTTTTATTTCCGATAATTTTCTACAATTTTGGTTACCGCATGAATGACATCATCCACATCTTCGTCCGTCAGGGAATAATACAAAGGCAGGCTCATGATTTCCTCATACAGCTTTTCCGCTTTGGGGCACAGACCCTTTTCATAGCCCAACTCTTCGTAGTAAGGATGTCTGTAAACCGGGATATAGTGTACGTTGCAGCAGATGTTTTCCGCCGCCATGGCTGCAAAGAACTGCTTTCTGTCAATGGTAAGCATTTCCGGCTTGATACGCAGGATATACAGATGCCTTGTGGTATCGGACTCCGGGATTTCCTCCTGTACGGTAATTTCCGGAATTCTTAAAAATGCCTCGTTGTATTTTTCTACAATTTCTTTCCTTCTCTTCTGAAACAGGGAAAGCTTGTCCAGCTGGCTGATGATCAGCGCCGCCTGGATATCCGTCATACGGTAGTTCATGCCTAAATCCACCTGTTCGTAGTACCAGGGACCTTCGCTTTCTCTCTTCATAAATGCAGGATTTCTGGTAATGCCGTGGGCACGATATAAAACCAGTCTGTCATAGTATTCCTTGCTGTTGGTAAGAACCGCTCCGCCTTCCCCGCCGGTAACCGTTTTCACCGGGTGGAAGCTGAAGGTTGTCATATCCGCAATGGAGCCCACGCTTCTGCCGTTGTATCTGGTACCGATGGAATGGGCGCCGTCTTCAATAAGCACCAGTCCTTTATCCTTGCAAAGGGCAGTCAGTCTGTCCAGTTCCACTGCCTGTCCGGTAAAATCTACCGCCACTACCGCTTTGGTATGCTCTGTCACATGTTCTTCCACGGATGCCGGATCGATATTGTAGGTGCGTTCATTGATATCCGCAAATACCGGTCTGGCACCACAGTACAGGGCACAGTTAGCCGATGCCGCAAAGGTAATGGGTGTGGTGATCACCTCATCGCCTTCTGTAATCCCTGCTGCCTGACATGCCATATGCAGGGCTGCCGTGCCGTTGCTGCAGACCACCGCATATGCGGCGCCCGTCAGCTCGCACAGTCTCTTTTCCAGCTCCTCAATCTTGGGACCGCAGGTTAAGAAATCGCTGCGAAGCACTTCTTCCACTGCTTTTATATCCGCATCATCTATATACTGATGTCCGTAAAACAACTTTTTTTCCCTGACCGGAGTTCCTCCGTCAATCGCAAGTTTTTCCATATATTAGTCCTTTCTTCCTGCCTACATGATAGCTATTGCATTCTCATATGCAGGCCGTATTGTAAAATCTATCATTTCCTTACCCCATAGAGAAATTTCTGTCGGAGATAACCTGCATGCCTTCTCTCCGTCAATTATATCGACGTGTAGAAATATTCGCAAGAATTTCTTTCTTATTGTTCAGACAGCAATGCTTCCGCAATCCGCTCTGCTCCTTTTCCGTCCACAAGGGTGCGGGCTTTTTTCCGATACTCCGACCGGAGGTTTTTATCTTCTAAAAGTGTTTCAAGTCCGGCAATCGTATTCTGTATCATTTTGTTTCCGTCCGTGCGGTAATTACCGCCGTACTGTGCAATGCCTCTTTTTACAAAGGTCTGCACCAGTCGCTCCTGATTTTCCGCAAAGGAAAAGGCTATCACGGGCACGCCCATGGCACAGAGCTCATACAGGGTGGAGCCTCCTGCACTGAGGGCGACTTCACTCTCCGCCATCAGCTCTGCCATATTGGTTACATTACAGTGAATGTGAATATTTTCGTGTTTTTGCGCCAGAGCCTGCAGCTCCCCGATGTGGGGATTTAAGCTGCCGCTGACCACATGATACTCCTTTTCCTTAAGGGCATCGTACTTCATGGCTTCCATAAAAAGCTGTCCCGCCAGATTGAAGCTGTCGCTGCCGCCGGTGGTAATGAGGATGCCGCCCTCTTCTGCCGGAGTCACATTTTCAGTTTCCGCCGAAAGTTCCTTCCGTGACTGCACATAGCCTGCTCCCGCCGAAAACTCCTCCCTGAGGGGCACATATTCTATACCTAAGAGGAGCTTCGTGTCCGCGAAGGCGGCGTCCTTTTCGTAGCCCATTTCTTCTCCGTATATGTTGTAGTTAATGAGCATGTCCACCGGGTAGGAAAAGGCATAAATATCATCCATATAAATGGTGGTTATTCTTTTTTTTAATGCCGCCAGATATTTTTCCGTCACGTAATAGCTGTCCACCAGAATAGAGGTATTCCTCTGCGGCAAAGCTGCCTCCGGTACCCCCGGTCCCTGTGGCAATTCACTCAAGGCATTCCACAATTTGGGCAGTTCCGCCTCCATATCCGCATAGTCCGTATGCAGGACGCAGTAGGGTATGCCTTTCTTTGTAAGAAGCGGCACCGGCGTGTCATCCGCAGTCACAAAGAGCACCTCTTCCCTGCGTTTTAACAGGGCATCCGCAACGGAAAGGCACCGCATCACATGTCCCATTCCTATTTTACTGTTGGCATCCGCCCGAATGACTACCATAAAATGCTCCTATTCCATAAGTTTACTGTAGATGTAAAATTCTTCTGTTTCCGTTTCCTCATACCCAAGGGCTACAAACAGGTGGCGGGAAGCTTCGTTTCCCTTTTTCACCTTTGCCGTAAGCTTTACGGCATCGGGATGTTTTTCCCGTAAAAGAGCTTCTCCTGCGGAAAGCATGGCTTTTCCGTAGCCGCGCTCCCTATACTCCTGCGCAATACTGTAGCTGATTTCAAAAGCACCCTCTTCCTCCCGGTCCAAACGGTACATTCCCACCGGCGTTTCTCCATGGTAGCAGATATACAGGTGCCTATCCGGGTTCCGCAGACTTTCCGCAAACCATTCTCTGTGGTTTTCCCAGGGAATGGGCTCCGTATGGAAGGACTGCTTTCTGGTTTCCTCTTCGTTCGCCCAGTCAAATATAAGCTTTTCGTCCCCTGCGGTGGCTTCCCGGAAGGTCAGGTAATTTTCCACCGCATCCGCAGTAAGGGGCATACCCCTGTCCATATCCTTTGTGCAGGTTTTTCCCAGCACATAGTTAAATTCCCGGGGATGTAAGCCGTAGCCCGGGCGGATAATGCGGATATTTTCTTCGCTTATGGTTTCTCCCTTTTTAATATCCTGCACCACAAATACCGAACGGCGGAATACGAGGCTGTTTTTCTCCTGCTCGCTGGGACCGTACATGGGTCTGCCGAGCGCGCTTTCCGTCTGCCGTACATGGGTCACCATTTCCTTAAATTCCTCCGGTGTCATGGAGAAGGACGCATCCGGATTTTCAATTTCCCGGCTTAAGCAGAAATGCTTTTCCAGAATATTGGCGCCCAGCGCTACCGCCGTGGTAGCGGACAGGGAACCCATGGAATGGTCGGAAAGTCCGATGGGAATTCCGAATTCCTTTTTCATGTCGCTGATGGTGCGAAGGTGCATATCCGCCGGATCCGCCGGATAAACACTGGAGCATTTAAGCAGGGCAAGCCGACGGTTGCCCGTGGCAAAAATGGTTTCCACCGCTTCCTTCATTTCCCGAAGGGTTGCCATACCGGTTGACATGATGATGGGTTTTCCCTTGGATGCCACATAGGAAAGCAGCGGCAGATCCACCATTTCAAAAGAAGCAATCTTATAAAAGGCAAGTCCCATATCCTCTAAGAAATCCACTGCCGTGTTGTCGAAAGGCGTGGAAAGGAAATCCAGTCCCACCTTTTCCGCTTCTTCCTTTAATTCCTTCTGCCATTCCCAGGGGGTGTAGGCCTTGCCGTACAGACAGTATAAGTTTTCGCCCTCCCATGTGCCGTTATCGATATGAAAATAATGGTTGTTGCAGTCGATTGTCAGGGTGTCCGGCGTATAGGTCTGTATTTTAATACAGTCCGCTCCGCTTTCCTTTGCCGCATGAATAATCTCCTTTGCGCGCTCTAAGCTGCCTGCATGGTTGGCAGACATCTCTGCAATGATATAAGCCGGCTGGCCATCACCGATAAACCGGTTTCCAATCCGAAGCTGTTCCATAAATCCCATCCCTTCCGAATTTCTGTTTCTTTCCCGTACGGTTTCTCATTATTTCTTTCCCGTACGGTTCTCACTGTTTTTCTGCCGTTTCACGCTTCTCCATGACACGGTACTTTACTTCCGCAATCTCCCAGTCGTCCATGGTATCGATGTCCTGTACCTCAAGCTCCGGCAGGGGGAACGGTACGGTTTTATCCATAATCAGTTTTTTCTGTCTGTAAAAATCCGCCACCCGGATAAAGTAAAACTGTCCGGCATCATGGTAAAACGGCTCTAAGTCCTGGGAGCGGGTAAACATATGCTCCGGCCACTTAAAGCTTAAGAAATCACCGTTCAGCACCACGCTTCTCTGGGGCGGGAAGCTGAATTTCACCACGGGAAGCAGTGCCTCCGCCTGTTTTTCCTGCATGGCGGCATAGGCTTTTTTCAGCTTGTCCGCCGTAACAAAGGGCGCCGTAGGGTAAATGCAGCATGCCACATCAAATTCCCTGCCCTGCTCCTTATAGGCATTTAAGACCTCCGACATCACATCCGTGGTGTTGGCATAGTCATTGGCGGTATCCGCACTCCGGAAAAAAGGGACCTTTGCCCCTGCTTTTTTCGCAATCTCCGCAATCTCCGCATCGTCCGTGGAAACCATGACCTCGTCAAAAATCCCCGCCGACAGGGCTGCTTTAATGGAATAGGTAATAATGGGTTTTCCACAGAACTCTTTGATGTTCTTTCTGGGAATGCGTTTACTGCCGCCTCTGGCGGTAATGACTGCTATGGTGTTCATGCTCCTGCCTCCTGTTTGTGCTGCTTTAACCTCCGGTAACCGTTCAGTAACCGGTAATAACTATAAAACAATGCCGGTGATTTCATTAAAAATCCAATGAGCTTCTGCTCCTCGGCTCCGGTTCGTTCCCGGTAATAGGGATTGTCCGCAAACTCCGGCAAATCCTTTTTTACCAGGCTTCGCAGCTCCTTCACAAAGCGGTACTTGCCCTTCATTTTGCCGCCCATACAACTGAAAAGGGTGTTCACAAAGGCAAGCTCCGTATATTTATAGTCAAATTCCTCCCGGAATTCTCCGTAAAAACCGTATTCTTTGCTTTTTTCCAGCAAAAGTTCCATGGCAGTCACCCGGTCCAGGCACTTCTGTCTTGAAATGTAATGCACCGTGGAAGCCTCGTGCTGGTAATAATAATACAACGGTTCGTCCACTCGTTCAAACTGCTTTCCGTGTAAAAGCCAGAGGGAGGACATGCAGTTATCCTCGTAAAAAATATCCTCCGGGAACCAGAGCGCGTGCTCCGTAATCATGTTCCGGCGGTAGATTTTCACCACCATGCTGCCGGGCTGTAAAATGAGCAGCTTCCTTTTTTCCGCAGTCAGTATGCCGGTCTGCTCCGGGGTATTGTTCTGCACCCGTTTTCCCGGTGCAAAGGAATGCTCTCCCACAAGCTGGTAATCGCATCCCACGATATCGGCCTTCGTTTCTTCAGCTTTGATAAGCAGCTTTTCAAACATATCCGGTGCTGCCCAGTCGTCGCTGTCCATCATACCGATAAATTCCCCGCTGGCTGCCTTTATGCCCCGGTTTCTGGCTCCGCCCTGATGGTGGTTTTCGGGGGACGCAATGACTTTCAGCCTGCTGTCTTCTTTAGAAAGCTTCTTAAGCACCTGCAGCGAATTGTCCGTGGACGCATCGTCCACCGCAATCACTTCGTAGGGAATATTCTTTTGTGTAAGAGTCTGTCCCAGTAAGGAGCGGATGCAGAATTCCAGCTTGCCGTCCGCCGCCATGTTGTAGACCGGCACCACAATACTAAGCTTCATTCACCTTTTCTCCCTTTTCCTGCACAATACCGCCGTTTTCCACCCGGTATACGATTTCACAGTTGGCAATGGTCTGCAGTCTGTGGGCAATAATGACTAACGTCTTTTTGCCGTGCAGTCTGTTGATGGCGTCCATAATGGCGGCTTCCGTGTCGTTATCCAGTGCGGAAGTTGCCTCGTCCAGAATTAAAATTTCCGGGTCCTCGTACAATGCTCTGGCAATACCGATACGCTGTCTCTGACCGCCGGAAAGACGGATGCCTCTCTCGCCGATGCCGGTGTCCAGACCTTCCGGCAGGCTTCTTACAAATTCATCCAGCTGGGCTTCCTTTAAGACCTCCCAGACTCTTTCTTCGTCAATTTTATCCTCCGCCACACCAAATGCCACATTCCGGCGGATGGTATCGTCCAGCATGAAAATCATCTGGGGAATATAACCAATATTTTTAAGCCATGCCCGGTATTCGTCCTGAATATCCGTTTTGTCCGCATATACATGGCCTTCGGAGGGCTGCAGAAGTCCCAGTAAAATATCCACCACCGTGGTTTTTCCGGCACCGGAAGTACCTACGATACCCACTGCCGCACCAATGGGAATTTTCATAAACGCATCCTTAAAAATATATTTCTCCGTGTTCGGGTATGCGTAGGTGATGTGGGACAGGGTAATGGCCTCCTTCACGGGAAGCTTCTCGGAGGCTTCATCGGCAAAGGACATGTCCGTCTTCTCACTGGCGATTTCGTCCTGCAGATTGTCACTGACACCCATAAAGAAGGGCTCAAAATATGCCATGGAGTTAATCTGGTTGTTGATGCGGTTCACACAGGGTAAAAGTACCAGGGCTGCTGCCGCAAAGGTGGTCAGGGTCTGCATCATATCACCGGAGGGCACGCCGCGCAGCATCATGGCTAAGATATAACCGATCATGCACATGACGCAGACGGTTTCAATTACCAGCTTGGGGATGTTGTTGTACAGGCTGTATTTCTGCACCGCATCCACATAGCCCTGTCCGCACTTCACATACTCGGAAACAAAATACTGCTCCTTGCCCGCAATCTTCACTTCCTTAATGCCCTGCACCGTCTGTAAAATCCACTTGAACAGACCGCTGTAGTAGTTCTGGTTGTCCTCGCCCGCCTTGTGCATCACGGGCTTTAATATTTTCTTGATAATCCAGAGCAGTACCAAAAGCACGCCGGCAATGAGGAACGTCATGACAGCATCCTGCGCCAGACAGTAAATAACCAGGAATACAAAGATAATGCCGTCTGACAAAAGCTGCAGCAGCGCCAAAATCAGCGCATACATGTTGTTGACATCGGAAGTAATGCTTCTCTGCACCACGGAAGTATCGGCATTTAAGTAAAACTCATAGTTCCTCCGCAGATAATTCTTCATCATGCGCTCAGAGGTACGAAACTGATTCTTGTATACAAAAGCATATGTGCATTTTAACTGGAAATATAAAAATACATTTTTTATCACAAAAATGCCAATCAGGGAGCACATGACAATCACCGAAAACCGCATGGTATCGCCCCCGCCCAAGGCATGGTACAACGAGCTTACCAAGGCGTTATTCTCTATGGAATTCCGGTCCATGACGATGCTTACCACCGGCACAATCATACCCACGCCGGCTACCTGCAGCCCCGCGCCGATCACCATCATGATGACTAAAAAGAACATGGTAACCTTCTGCTTTTTGTCCAATAAAATGTTCAGCTTCTTTAATATCCTAATCATGTCTGTCTTATGCTCCGTCCTTAAATCTGTTCCTTCTGTCTGCAAATGAACAGGTTCTTAAATTTGTTCGTTCTGTCTGTGAATGAGCGGGTCCTCGTATTTATCCATGAAATCCGGCCCCAGCCGCACCATTTCGTCGGCAAACCGGATGGCCTTGATTTCCGTCAGCACCGCCACCACCTTCTTAAACCTGAGGTTCGGGAAGAAATTTAAGATTTCCATGGGCAGTGCGGCATCAAACTGGGGGTATTCGGAAAACAGGGTCCGGTAATCCAGCGTGTCCCTCGGATGCGGTTTGATAAATATGGTTCCCTCTTTTTTATACTGTTCGATAATGTCTTCAAAAATCTGCCTTCTTATCTCCAGAGAGCAGAGCGGATCTGTCAAAATCAGGATTTTGTCGCCTTTTTCGTTGGCTTCTTTTATCTGCTCTTTCAGGCGGGCTTCATCCCGTACAAAGGCTTTGATGAGGATTTCCTTATCCTCCGCCGTAAGTTTATCCGTAAGCGCCTGCCTGGACACCTCGATATATTTAGGGCAGGGATGGGCAATGGCGGAAATGTCGTTGACTTCCATATCCAGACAGTATTTGCCGTAGCCGTTCTGCACAAAGATAAGGTTCAGACGGTTGGACATGAATGCCTTCAGTCCAAACATTCCTCTGTTGTCGAACCTCGCCGCATCGAAGTTTTTCAGGCAGTTTAATCCATCCTCCATGGCGTGGTAGGGAATTTTATTCTGATTTAAATAATAACCGATGGGGTCGGAATCGCAGTACACATAAATGTCCTCATACTGCCGCAAGTCCACCGGAACAAACGGAGCCTCCAGCCGGGCGTACTCCTTCGTAAATCGGATGCGGGAAAGCATGTTAAAGAAAATATTGCCCTTATCCACCCTGTATTTTGCAAGCTCCGGGAAAAAGTCCTCTCTTTTTTCCTCAAACATAATGACTTCCCGGAACATGCCGGTACTCTCCACCCGCTCCTTTAAGGACTCGAAATTGTTGGACATGGTGGAAAGCATCAGGGTTGCCTTCCCTTTTTCCTCTGCGGGCTTCCGTAATTCTTTTAAAAATGTCACATATACGTGATAATAGGTATGACAGATATAAATCCGTCCGTTCTTTTTCATCCGCGATTTCCTTTCCACAGAATTGGGGCTAATCCATATGCTTTAACTTCCGGTGCAGCCTGCGTACCCCCCTTGGACAGGTGCCAAGCAAAAGCAGGTACAGCTTGTTTTTACCCGTAAGGTACGGGGAGCTTATCACATCCCCCATATGGTGTCTTATAAACGAAACGCACTTTCGGTACGACAGGTTGTCCTTTGTCATCTGTCCCACCGGAATGTGAAGCAGATATTCCAGCCTCTGGAACAGCCCGAAACGGACTGCCACCTTTTGTAAAGCCGGATAATATTCCTCCACCAGTGCCGTCACCCTGTCCGCATTGTCCACGCAGTCCCCGTAAACCCTCGGGAACACATCCGGGTCTTTTTTCCGGGTGTTGCTGCCAATCCGGTAATACACATGATACCCGTATCCGGGCAGACTGTAAATCCCCTCCGTGCGGGTCAGCATTCTGGTCAGCAGATAAAAGTCTTCATTGAGCATCCCTTCCGGGAAGCCTTCCTCTGTAAAAAGCTCTCTTTTTAAGAGCTTGGTGCAAAAAGAGCAGTCACCCTTATGCAGGAGAAGCTCTCTTAAAAAATCTTCGCTTTTAATAAATTCTTCCTCTTTCGGCGGAACACAGATGTCCGGCAGCCTGCTGCCCTCCGCATCCACTTCGTCCCTGCCTATCTGGGCAATGCCGCAGCCGCTTTTTTGTATGGCGGAAAGCAGCCTTTCGTACATATCCGGCTCTATGAAATCATCGCTGTCCACAAAGCCCAGATATTCGCCCCTTGCCTCTCTGATCCCCAGATTCCGGGCAGAGGAGGAACCGCCGTTTTCTTTATGGAATACCCGGATGCGGGCATCCTTTTTTGCCAGTTCGTCACAGAGCGCCCCCGTGCCGTCCGTGGAGCCGTCATCCACCAGAAGAATCTCCATAGCGGAATAGGTTTGTCTGCATACGGAGTCCACACATTTCGGCAGGCAGTCCATAATATTGTAAATAGGAATAATCACACTGATGAGGGCATCCATTCTGCTTACAAATCCATCCTTTCTATTTTGTAGCCTCTTCGCACATTCTCCGGTACATATGGTAAGGAGCTATGGGCTCCGCTTCGCTTAAAATGCCGCTTTCTGCCGCGACTGCCCTGCCTTCCGTGAGGCCCTTCAGGAAAGAAAGCAGCTTCCTTGCGGCATTTTCCGCATTCCATTCCGAAGAAACAGTATCATAAGCAGCCCTTCCCAGCTTTTCCATTATGTTTTCGTTTTGTATCAAGGTTGTAAGGTTTTTATAAAAAATTGCAAAATTGCCGTCCGGGTAAACCATGCCGTTTTTGCCGGGCTTAAGAAGAAACGGTGCTGCGCCGATGCCGCAGTCCGCTACCACTGCCATACAGCTGTTCATGGCTTCGTTTAAAACCGCGCCCCAGCCTTCTCCGTAATCGCTGGTAAACAGGAAAATATCCGCATTTTCCATATATTCCCTCACCTGTTCGGGCTTCTTGAAACCGGCGAAGGTCACGTATTCCGACAGATGTTTTTCCTCCGTCATCTGCATAAGCATCTCTTCCATTTCGCCGCCGCCCACCATGGTCAGGGAAAAATCATAGCCTTCCTGCACTAATTTTTCCGCTGCCAGAATTGCCATTTCCGGGTGTTTCCAGTCAATAAAGCGGCCCGCCCAGAGTAAGGACGGCTTTTTTTCTCTTTCCCGTCGTCTTCTTTTTGTTTCCATCAGGCTATCCACATCCTGGGGCTTAAATGCGGGGAAATATCCCCATTTATACATTTTTCCGGGGTATGCTTTCACAATATGAAAGTCGCTCGCCACGTAGCCGCCGCAGCAGAGCAGGTACACCGGCGCCTTGCGGTAACGGGTATGGTCCTTGTATTTCTGCACCAGTCCCCTGGGGGATATGGCTTTCCACTGACCGGTTTTATACAGACGTTCGCTGAGCCGGACCACAATTTTGCCTTCCCGCAGTCTGTCCGCGATGTAGCTTTCATCGTCCACGCCCCCGAACAGTACGATGTCGCTCTCCGCAATCAGTTTCCGGCAGAAAAATTCCTCTTCGTAAAACAGATGCAGATAGGGAAGCCCAGAGAAATCCTGCCCCCAGCCCATTTTTATCCGTTCCTCCGCCATAGGCTCCGTCTGCACAAAGAAAAAATCCTCGGAAAGCTGTTCCCGCATGGCATTGCAGAACGGAATCTGATGATGATTGATGTAATTGGACACAAATACGACTTTCATACGCCCCTCCTTTTGCTGTACGCCTCCCACATGCATACAGCCGGTAAATCTTTCATACTAACCCTTGCTAACTCTCTATCTTCCGGTAAATCTCCAGCAGCTGCCGGTAATTTTTCTCTGCGTCATGGGTCACAAACGCTCTCGCTCTCGCTGCAGCCCCCAGTTCTTCCGCCAGCCGGCAGTCCCCGAACAGCCGGCAGATTTCTTCCGCCAGCGCCGCGGTGTCACCCTTCTTAAATAAAAGACCTTCCTTTTCGTGAGTCAGCAGGCTTTCCACGCCTCCGACCGCCGAGCTTACCACCGGCATGCCGAGCAGCATGGCTTCTCCCACGGAATTAGGAGAATTTTCCAGTGCCGAAGCCGATACGAAAAGTTCGCTTTTCAAGTAGGCATCGCACATGTCTTCCGCCTGCAGTCTGCCTAAGAAATGCACTTTTTCCTCCAGCCCGTATTTTACGATTTCATCCCGCAGATATTTTCCGTAAGAACCTATTTTCAGCTTTTCCTTTACGGACGCGTACCGGGTCACATTGTCACCCGCCACGTAAATTTCCGTATCCGGGTACTTTTTTAAGATGTCCGGCATCGCCCAGAGCAGGTAATGCAGCCCCTTTAAGGGATAATTGCCCTGGCTGAAAAAAATCCGGTGCGGCATGCAGGCTTCCCGCTGCCAGCGTTTTTCATAAAACACCCGTCGCAGTGTTTCGTTCAGTATATGGTATTCGGCATCCGGGTTTATGGAGTGCGATACCGCTCTGTCCCATGCCGTTCTGCCCGCCAGATGACCGGCTCCTTTTATGGCTTCCGTTTCATGTTCGCCCCGCAGCACATATTTTTTCTGCTGGAGCCGGATATTGTCGTGGCGCAGCACATCCCGCAGCAGAAAACGCTTCTGTATGTGTTCCGGCAAATCCGCCGGATAGGCTTTGGCTATCTCCGTACAGAGTCCCTGCAGGCCAATCAGGATTTTTTCCTTCGGCACCACCTTTGTCATGGCAAGGGTATGGGCATACTCCGCGCCGAAGCAGTGCACGATGTCGGGCTTAAAATCCTCTACAATCCATGCAAGCCTGTCCTTTAGGGCATTTTCGTACCGCTCCGGGTTCCGTAAATCCTCCGAAAAGCCGTATGCCTCCATGCCCTCTATGTGCCCCAGTTTCCGCACACCGGGTACGCTTCCTGCGTCCTCCGGCAAAGCACCCGTGCCGGTTTCTGCAGAAGCTTCTGTGGAACACTCTGCGATATTTTCCACGGGAAAACAGATGCCAGGCTCCACTCCATTTTCTTCTTTATTCTGTTGTAAGGACTCCATAAGCCCCGTGAGCCAGCCCTCGTTACAGCTTGCCGGAAGTCCCAGCTTCCCTGCTATCATGGGGAGCATGATATTGCACAGCCAGAGTACTCTCATTTTCGGATTCCCGCCTTTATTTTTTCATATGCCGCAGCAAATTTTTTATTTTCCGCCAGATACCGGCGTAACGGCACAAGCGTTACCACAAGGTATGCCCGGCAGAAAAAAAGCTGCGTGCCCGTTAAATATTTCTTCGTTATCAGCCGGTGCTCTTCTTTGTCCCTTTTGCGGTTTTCCTTACTCTCCGAATAGCCGCCGCCTTCATAGGCTGCCACTGTAAACGGAAGGTAAACCGCCTCTTCCTTCTGCTTAAGCACGCACCGGAGAAAATGCTCGTAGTCCGCCCGGATGCGATATTCCGGCAGATACTTCCTGTCCGCAAACAGCCGCCTTGCATAAAAGCAGGACTGGTGGCAGGGGATGTTTCGGAAGCACTGAAACGGTGTCATGCGCCCCGGCGCCGTCTGCAGACTGTCCGTTTTTCTGCAATAGGTATCGCCGTAGTAAATGCCCTTTCCGGGATTTTTTTCCATGGCCTCCGCGGTTCTTGTAAGGACCTGTCCGTCATAGAACAGATCGCCGCAGTTTAAGAACAGCACGTATTCCCCTGCGGCTTCCGAAACCGCCTGGTTCATGGCATCGTAGATGCCGGTATCTTTTTTCTCTATCAGACGGATTTTTTCATCAGCAGGAAGAAGCCCCGCAGAGCCGTCCTTACTGCCTCCGTCCTTTACGATAATTTCATAGTCCCGATATTCCTGTTTACGGATGCTCTCCACCGTTTCCGCCAGCTTGGCGCCCGGATTTAAGCAGACCACCAGAATGGAAAATTTCACTGCCACAAAGCCCTCCCTTATTCCAGAATCCAGCTATGGTAGGGCAGAAGCCGGATATTGATGTCATAAGATTTCTGCAGAAACACAATAAAATATATGAAAAACGCCACACCCACGCATGCCTTGAAAAACAGCCGCATCCGTTTTCCCGGTATTTCCGAAAGCACTGCCGGAAGCAGGAAAATATTGCTGATACTGAAATAATAGGCAACACGGGACACCTCCGGGATGAAGGAACCGAAGCAGTAAGTGAGCAGCGCCCCCACATTCAGGATAAAATAAAATTTATTGGCACGGTTTTTCCGGATGACCTTTTTGTAAAAAAGCAGGCTGAATACCACCACTGCACCGCATTTGGCAATGTTTACATAGGATATCTGCGCTCTGTCAAACGCCGAATTTTCATAAAAGGGATAAATGGCAAAAATAATCCTGCGGTAAAAGCCCGGAAACACTACCAGACTGGCACAGAATACCCCTGCCAGCGCCACCATCCATTTTTTCCACGGCAGTGTCGCCAGAAAATAAGCGGGAATTACCAGAAGCACGCTTTTATGGAACAATGCCGCAAAGACAATACAGCCCACAAAGGGCATCCATTTTTTTTCAATGGCATATTTCATGGCATACAGGGCAACCGAAAGTGCAAAATAGTACCGCACTGTGTTCAGGCTGTTAAAATAAAAGCCCTGGGTCATCAGTAAAAACAATGCTGCGGGAAAATCCACGCTCTGATCGTAAATGGCTTTTAGGAAAAACCAGACTGTACCGAGGGAAAACAACGCCAGTATCACCCTGCCGCACCAGACATTGTTGCCCAGAAGATACTGTAACACCGCCACCAGCGCATTGAAGCCGATTTCGGAAGAAATATGCTGCCGTAAGGAAATCCGTTCAAACAGCTTCAGGTATTCCCCGTAGTCGTTTCCCACCGAAACCCGGCACGCGGAAACGCCGAAAAGAAGCAGAAATACCGCAGCAAACAGCACCTGGCTCTGCGCTTTCCGGCGGGTCACGCCGTACCGGCTGTCAGGTTCCTGTGTTTCGATACCGTATGCAATTAGGACGGCAAGCGCCGTAAGCCCAATGTACCACTTCATTCCCCTTGTTCCTTTCTTCCCTGCTTCATGCCCTGCCGCATCAGCGCAAAGGCTTCTTTTACCGTTTTCTGCGTACACAAAGTACTCTTATGCACCAGCAGAAAACGAAGCGCCATCAAAGGCGCCAGATTTCCGTACAAAAAATGATACAGAACTCCTCTGTCAAAGAAAAATTTATCATGATAGCCGGAAAACCAGGTGGACTCGCTTTCCGTCTCCCTGCCGATAACCTCCGGTGATGTATAGACCTGTATACCCTTGTCCATCAGTTCCTTGATAAACAAACTGTCCTCACCGTTGCTGTATTTGGCGCCTCCGCCGAACAGGGTAGAAAAACGGACACCCGATTTTTTCAGGGCATCTGTCCGGATGGCAAAGCTCACCGCTCCGTACCTGCCGCAGTTGTAAAAATGAACCTTTTTTTCTTCCGTGATGAGGTAGGTCCGTCTGTCCTCCGCCACATCCACGTTAAACACAATCATATCCGCCTTGGGATTTTTTTCAAAGGCACCGGCAATCTTTTCCGCATAACCGTCCCGGTATACAATATCTTCATCTGAAAATAAGCAGATATCTCTATCTGCTTTTTCAATGGCATGATTTCTGCTTTTTCCCACGCCTCTTTCCGCATAGTGAAAACAGCGTATCCTGTGATTGTGATAGGTAAATTCCTCTTCACCGTCCCTCTCGCACTGGTCGATAATAATGGCATCGGAGGAAAGATTCATCCTGCCGGCAAGCTCCTTCGGCTCTGCATGCATGGCAGCTACAAGTACCTGTACTTCCCTGTTCATGTTCAACCCTTTCCGGCTCGGTCCTTATGACCGTAATATAACTTCAGAAGCTTTTCGTCCGTACCGTACAATACGGCTGCCTCCGGCGGTGTTCCCTTCTTTATCAGAAGATGCACCATTTTTTCTATCTGTTTGCCGTTACGGATGCGTGCCTTTACCAAAAGGAGAACCGCCTCTTTTTCTTTCGGCATATCCGGGTCCGTAATATCCGCTATTCTGACCTGATGACCGGTATATTCGGCAATCTGTTTTTTAACCTCATTCAGACCGGAGCTTTCCTTTTCTGCCGGGTACAGCGCCAGGTCTTTTTCTCCTGTCAAAAACCGGTAGTACGCCTTAAACTCTTCCGGCTGCCCCATATCCAGAACGGGAAGCTCGTACCGGCATTCAAACAGCTCCGGTACATATGTGGAATCATCCGATATGAGAATATACAGAAGAACAAGGAAAGAAACCAGAAAACCGATGACGGCCCCCAGTATGGTCATGTTCATCGTCCGGTCGTCCACTAATTTTAAGGCAGCTTCCTTCGGGATCGTCAGCGGCTTTGTCCACAAAATCCGTTCCTGCGTCGCCGCGAAATCATCCACTGCCCCGATGAGTGCCTCCGCTATCTGCACGGATTTGTCCGGGTCATTCGTGGATATTACAATCGTCAGCACGCGGCCATCCGGCAGAAGTACGGAGGAAATGCTGTCCTTATAGGTTTCCGCCGATACCTTTCCGTCCAGTCTGTTTACCACATCTTCCACAAAATCATCCGATACGACAAACTCCTTCCAGGCATCCTGGGTAAAGCATACCCAGCCCAAAGGCTCTTCCTCCCCCCGGTAATATTCCAGATAAACAGCCAGCTTAGCTTCGTATTCCTTTTCCTCCGGCACCAGGCGCATGGCCGCAAAATACCCTCCGCCAAACAAAACTGCACCCGCAACCGTGGAAAGAATGACAATCCAGAGTCTTTGAAGCAGGCGCACGCAGAGCAATCTGCCGTCCACTATATCCCTCGCATATTCAAACAAAACGCCGTTGCGGTTTTCCATTCCCCTTATTCTTCTCCTTTATCCTTCCTCAGTGCGGTAATCTGGTTGCTGTCCACGCCCTCCGTGCTGTCCGGCCACAAAAGTACCTTGACCGTAAGCAGCATCAGCTTTAAATCCAGCCATACGGAATAATTTTCAATGTAGGTCAGATCCAGCTTCAGCTTGTCGTAGGGTGTGGTATTGTATTTGCCGTATACCTGGGCATAGCCTGCCAGTCCTGCCTTCACTTTCATGCGGAACGCAAACTCCGGCATTACCTCTAAGTACCGGGCAATAATTTCCGGTCTTTCGGGACGGGGACCGATAAAGGACATGTCCCCCTTGATGATATTGATTAGCTGGGGCAGCTCATCCAGTCTTACCTTGCGGATGAATTTACCCACCGGCGTAATACGGGAATCCTTCTTGGACGCCAGTCTTGCCACGCCGTCCTTTTCCGCGTCCACACGCATGCTGCGGAATTTCAGAATTTTAAACTCCCTGCCGCCCGTAGTGCATCTTATCTGTTTGTATAGCACCGGTCCACCGTCATAGAGCTTTACGGCAATCGCAGTCAGCAGCATAAACGGAGAGGTAATGACAAATAAAATCAGGGCGCAGATTAAGTCGATGGCTCTCTTGATAAAACGCTGCTCAATGGTCAGGGCATACTCCCTGGTAAGCAGTATCGGCGTATCAAACAGGTGTAGTTCCTCCGCTCCCTTTAAGATGACATCGGGAATTTTGGGCATGGAATAGGTTCTTAAATTTTGTCCGTAGCAGAACTTTAAGAGAGTATTCCTCTCCTCCATGGGAATATCCCACAGTACCACGCCGTCATACCTTTCCAGCGCTTCTTTTTCAATTTCCTTCATGCCGCTGTTGATATGCATGCATTTGCACACATCGAATTTGTCTTTCCGCTTTTCAAACTTTGCCAGAATGTCCTTAATGGGTCTGTCCCCGTGAACCAACAGTAATTTCCGCGGCGGGAACATATTTTTATAAAGAAAGCTGGCAAAAAGCGTCCAGCCAATGATAAACACAATCTGCAGTCCCATCATGCAGGCATACTTTTCCAGAGGAAACAGATGCCTTATTAACAGGGAAAGCTGTCCGTAAGTGACGGCATTTACAATAAAGAGCGCCAGTATCTGGGAAAAAATGACTTCCGCATTTTTCAGATACCCGATGCGCATGCCGCCGTACATATGAAAAAAGAAAAACAGTAAAATTCCGTAAATGGCAAGCAGCAGGGCATGTCCCTTTCCCCACCATTCCAAGTATACTTTAACCAGTCTGTAATAATCATGAAACCAGAAATAAGCATAAAGTCCAATCAGTCCCGCCAGACAGATTCCGCCAAGGAGCAGAACCATCAGGCGCTTAAAAGATTCCATCTTCCGCACTTTTAATACCCATGCCTTTCCAAACAATTTTTATCTGCAATTTTACAGTAAATACGCAAACAGTATAACACGCAAAAACACAAGCCGCAACACTATACGCGGCGTTTCACGGCACGAAGCGCCCAAAAGCAGAAATTGTATACACTGCAGGGAACCGACAGTTTCTCCGCCTTCCGGTACAAATTCCAGATTCTCCGGCAGGCTTCTATTTTATTGGAAGAAAGGGTGCCGCTGCTTCTGCGGTACTTCACCAGATTTTCATTCAGTCCGTATGCCGTATACCCGGACCTTAAAATGCGGAACCACAGCGCCGTATCCTCGCTTTTTATCTGCGGCATGGTGATTTCTTCCTTAGAAAGCTTGTCCGTGTCAAACATCACCGTGGAGGTAAAAATGGTGGTATTCTGCAGCGCCTGTTTATACACAAGAGTTTCCGGCACATGCACGATTTTACCGAGTCCTTTTCCGTTTTCGTCCGCAAATTCATAGCCGGTAAAACAGAATGCCGCATCCTTTTTTTTCACGAACGCAAGCTGATGCTCCAGTTTTTCCGGCTCCCACAAATCATCGGCATCCAGATAGGTAATAAACCTTCCCTTTGCCAGTGTGAGTCCGTAGTTTCTCGCTGCCGCCGCCCCGGTATTGGCAATGGGGTAGACAGCTATTCTTTCATCGGGTTTTTTTCTTAAATATTCCGCCAGAAATTCTCCCGTACCGTCCGTGGAACCGTCTTCAATGAGAAGCAGCTCCCAGTCGGAGAAGGTCTGGGCAAGCACACACTGTATGGTTTCTTCTATAAATGCTTTCACATTGTAGACCGGCACAATAATACTGACTGCCGGATTTTTCTTATCTGCCATCACGCATCCTGCCTTTCTGCCAGACGGTACACCACATACCGGTCTGTTTCTCCCGCATGCCGGTAACTGTCCTGTTTATCCAGGGCCTCCGCAAGTCCGTCCGTGGTCAGTCTTTCTTTTTCAAAAACCAGAACGGTTATCTCCTTAGAAGAGCACATGCTCAGGTAATTTTCGGATATTTCCACCTCATCCATACCGGTAAGCGTACCGTTTACCCAGCCGTGCAGCTCCTCCGTATCCGCTGCGTAGCTGTCGTAGGTATAGGCAGAAAGCTCCTTTTCCCACAAAAATCTGCCGTAGGGAAGGCATATCCTGCCGTCATAGGTCCTGGCATACGCCATGATATCATCCGGTGCCAGGAGCCATACCTTCTCTCCCTCCGGGATGCCGTCGCACACATACTCTTCCAGAATTTCTTCTGTTTCTTTTGGAAGCACATGTCCCATGGAAGCCACCTGCGTCTTCACAGGCATGACGGACAGAGTACCGCAGAGAAACAGGAGTACTGCCATGGCCGCTATGCATACAGCTTCTCTCCGCACAGGATATTTCCTTAAAAACGGCAGCTCCGGCGCCCACTCAAAAGTAAAACCGGTAAGCATAAAACCGGTAACCAGTGTAATCGGCAGCAGCACCCAGAGCTCCGCATATCCGTAAAAGGCGGTTGCATAAAGCATGAGCCCTTTGGCGGTCAGGGGAAAGAGCAGGAAAAGCAGCATGACCGTCGCATACCGTTTCAGCTCTTTGATTTCATTTTTCTTAAAAAACCACAGGATATACAGGGCAAGCAGAAAAAAGACCAGAAACTGTCCTTCACCCGTCAGCAGCCCGTAGCCGTCCTTCATAGCCTGAAGAAGATTTCTCATACGCCACCCTCCTTCTTAAAATTCTGCCTGAGGAGCATATGTCTTCTGTTGTTGATATAACGTATCACTTCCACGATAACCGTCATAAGCAGCACCAGTCCTGCTCCGTAAAGAGTCCAGACCATGCAGGCTTCCGCCAGAATACACAGAAGCACGCCTTTTTTCCGTTTCTTCATAAGGCATAGAAGCGCATAGGGCAGAAGAATCAGCGCTCTTATGGTTTCTCCCCGCCAGCCGGCGGCAAAAAGCCTGGCTCCGTCCGATACGGTGCCGTAACAGCCGAACTGGAACAGAAGGGCAATCACCAAAAGAAAAGTTATCTGTTTTTTATAATCCTTGGGAAACAAAAAACGCGCCCAGAGTCCGTACACCACGTATGCCAGAAGGAATGTCACAAGCGGCATGATACGGTAAACCGTATACACCGCCGGGCAGCCCGTAAGCCGGCAGAACAGTGCGTAAAAAGTAGGCAGTCCCAAAATTTTAAGTCTTGCGGGCATTCCCTGCGTAAAGGCGCTGCCCGTCATGGGACTTACGGTATAAACAGCATTTTCGGCAAGAAAGGTCTGTACTGTTTCTCCGGTAATATCCCCGGAAATTTCCGGTATCTGCAGCATCAGAAACCATACCGCCTGCAGCACCGCTATAAGATAGAAAAGCAGGGTCCGGTAAGGAAACTTTTGAAAGTTTTTCCAGCTTCCCGGTTCCGTCTCTGCTCCCTGCTGCTTCTTCTTTTTCTTCTTATCAAGCATATCCTTTACGGCAAAGAGAACAACCGCCGCAAGCCATGCGGGAAGGGCAACGCCTGCAAGGGAAGATACGGGAACATGCTTAAAAAGCCCTGCCAGATGCAGTGCTTCTGCGATACCAAATATATATATACTTCTTTCTATCAGCTTTTCGCCTGCCAGTTCCTGCGCCATGCCCACTGCTCCCATTTTTTCATTATCTTAAATTTTACCATAATCCCCCCGGCAGTACAACCGCAAAAAATCCCAGTGTTCTTTGGAAACACTGGGATTTCTGTATCATTTTTACATTGCTTTGATATCCATTCGTACCTTATCCGCTATCCTCGCAATATATTCGCTGTTGGTCGGACGGTTTTTTCCTTCCTGTAAGGAATAACCGAACAGCTTGGCGAAGGTATTGGCGTTTCCTCTCTGCCAGGAAACCTCTATGGCATTCCTGATAGCACGTTCCACCTTCTGGTCGGTGGTCTTGAACCGTCTGGCTATCACCGGATACATAAGCTTGGTCACACTGGATACCACATCCATGTCTCTCCCCGTCATCATGATGGCATCCCGTAAATAATAATATCCCTTCAAATGAGCCGGCACGCCGATGTCAAGCATAACCTCCGTAATGTAGGTTTCCAGCTCAATGTCGTCTATTGTACTAATGTCCACAATTTTCTCCCCCTTATTATCGATTTTGGGACTTTTTCGTTGATAACAGTGCTATGCTATCATATATTTGTACATTTGAAAAGGAAAAACTGACATTTTTTAATGTTTCTTAACGAAATCTTAACATTGCCCTTCTGCCTTTCGTCCAAAAAATTTTACAATTCTTCTTTCAAAAGGTAAATCGGACGTTTTTTTACTTCCATATATGTCTTTGCAAGGTACTGCCCCACAATCCCCAGGCAGAACAGCTGTACCCCGCTGATTAAGGAAATAATGCATACCAGAGACGGCCAGCCGGATACCGGATCTCCGAATATCAGTGTCCTGATGACAATAAAAATAATCAGGACAAACGCCAGCACGCAGAACAATACGCCCATAAAGGACGCAATGGACAGCGGCATGGTGGAAAAAGCGGTAATACCGTCTATGGAATATAAAAGCAGCTTCCAGAAATTCCACTTGGTTTCGCCCTTCAGACGCTCCACATTTTCAAACTCTATCCATTTGGTGTTAAAACCCACCCAGCCGTATATTCCTTTGGTGAACCGGTTGTACTCCTTCATTTCCAGTATGGCATCCACCATGGGGCGCTTCATCAGGCGGTAATCCCTCGCCCCATCCATCATTTCTGCCTGGGAAATGTGCTTCATCAGGCGGTAAAAGCATCTGGCAAAAAAGGAACGGATGGGCGGTTCGCCTTTTCTCGTAACCCTTCTGGTGGCCACGGAGTCGTAGCCCTGTTCCAGATAGGAAAACATCTCCGGCAGAAGTGCCGGCGGGTCCTGCAGATCCGCATCCATAATAACCACATAGTCGCCTTTTGCCTTTTCCAGTCCGGCATACATGGCCGCTTCCTTTCCGAAGTTGCGGGAAAACGAAAGCAGTCTGACACGGCCGTCCTTTTCATGCAGCTTGCGGACCTCCTCAACGGTTCCGTCCTTAGAACCGTCATCCACATAAAGGATTTCAAAATCTATCTGTTTCTCCTGCAGAAAACCCGCGTTTTTGCAGAATTCCTCATAGAAATAAGGGACATTTTCTTCTTCGTTATAGCACGGTACAATCACACTTAACAATTCCATAGGCTCTTCCTGCCTTTCTTATTCATAACTTTTATCATAACAGATTCCCTTTTTTCTGTCCACCTTGTCTGGTGGATTCCTTTTTTCATTTTCTTATTTTCAAACGTTATATCCTATTGTATAATGGTTACGGAAATCTTCATTTTTTATTAAGAATTTAAAGAGCTTCCCACACCGCCGTTCACTTGAATAAAGAGCGGATAGGTGATATAATTGATAGGTTGAAAGAGGTATAGCATGAACTTTTTTACGGATCTGGTACAGAATAAGGTGTTGCTCAGCGCCGTGTCCGGCTGGCTTATAGCACAGATTTTAAAGACACTGATTCATCTGTTTTTTACAAAGAAATTTGTAGCCGAGAGACTGGTGGGAAGCGGTGGTATGCCAAGTTCCCATTCCGCAACCGTCTGTGCGCTTGCCACATCCACCTGTATATATTACGGTGCGCAGAGCTTTGAATTTGCCATTGCCACCATTTTGGCCATTATCGTCATGTACGATGCCATGGGCGTGCGCAGGGAAACCGGCATTCAGGCGAAGGTTCTCAACGAAATGATACAGCTCTTTACCGATATGGGCAGTGAAATGACCGCCCAGGAAAAGTTAAAAGAATTTGTAGGCCATACACCTCTGCAGGTCCTGGCGGGCGCTATTTTAGGTATTGCCGTAGCCCTTGTTTACTGCCTGAGTGTATAGTCTTTCCTTTTTCACATCATTACCTTCAGAAACGAAAGAGAGGATTTTTTATGAAAAAGAGGAGTTTACTCTTATTATTATCCCTGACTGCACTGCTTGCCTTGGGCGGATGCGGCAAGGACGAAAACGAGCCACCCTTAAAGCCCAGCGATATTGCTGAAACCATTGAAACCCCTGCCACTGATGCAGATCCTTCCGCTACGGACACCACTGATGTTCCGCAGGAAACCGACTCTGAAGAGCCCCCTGCAGAAGGCATGGTAAGAAGTGACGTTACCAACGAATGGGAGGATGAAGAAATTGCCGCATCCCGTCCCATCGCTGTTATGTTCCCTACAGACCGCAACTCCCAGCCACAGTATGGCATCGGTTCTGCCGGTGTTCTGTACGAATGCATGGAGGAAGGTGAAATGTCCCGACAGATGGGTATCATCGAGGACTGGAAAAACTTAGAGCTGATCGGCAACATCCGAAGCTGCCGTGACTATTACGCATACTGGAGCATGGAATGGGATTCTTTCCTGATTCATTGGGGCGGTCCTTTCTATCTGGTTGATGTGGTAAAACGTGCCGATGTCCAGAACTTATCCGCATGTACCATCGGTGCCGGAGACACCGTGGCTCCCGCAACCGGAAGCGAAGCTTTCTACCGTTATCCCAAAGGATCTGCACCTTCCATTCACAATGGTTTTACCGATGGTACCAAGTTATATGCCACCATCGAAAAGTTAGGTTATCCGTTTGAACACAGAAGCCAGTACTATGATTCCGATCACTTTAATTTTGCTCCTGTGGCTGCACCTAATACTCTGGAAAATGCCAGTGGTTCCTTCGATGCTACCGAAATTGATTTATCCAAGATTTTCACCACTACCAAGAGTTCCTTCTCCTATGACGAGGAAACCGGTACCTACAAGAAATACCTGTACGGTTCTCCGCAGATTGACGAGTTAACCGGCGAACAGCTTACCTTTGAAAATGTAATTATCCAGGATACCTACTGGGAATACCGTCCCGACCACAAATACCTGGTATTCCAGGTACATGACAGCGGACGTTCCGGTTACTACTTCACCAAGGGCCTCGGTATTAAGATTACCTGGAGCAAATCCGATGATTATTCACCGACCAAGTACTACGACATGGACGGCAACGAAATCGAAATCAATACCGGTCATACCTATATCGGTATTGCACAGTCCGGACGCGAACCGATTTATAAGTAAGCAACGGAAACTGCAGTAAACAAAACCTCAGATTCGTCATATGACGGACCTGAGGTTTCTTTTTATCCCAGCCTGGTTATTCCGGCTGATATGTTCAAAAGAAGCTGCCCGATAACGAGCAGCTTCTTTTATGTACTGTTTTGTTTTATTCACCTAACCCACTTTCAATGGCTGCGACAAGGTCACTTAATGCCTCTGCTTCATCCGGACCTTCACAGTTAATTTCTATTTCATCTCCGCATTTTACGCACGCCCCAAGTACGCTTAATACACTCTTTGCATTTGCGGTGTTGTCTCTGAATGAAAAAGTAATTAAAGATTTGAATTTCATCGCCTCTTTACACAGGATTCCGGCCGGACGCAGGTGCAGACCCGTCGGGTTTTTAATAACAACCTTCTGGCTAACCATACCCACAATACCTCCTTATTAAAGTATATTCAGTATATCATTTTTTGAAAGAAATCACAAGTTTAATCTAAAACATAATATCCTGTATCAGGTTTGCCAGATGCTCGGCCTCTGTCTGAATTTGTTCCTTGTCCTTGCCTTCAATCATAACTCTTACCAGCGGCTCTGTACCGGACGGACGGATGAGTACTCTGCCCTCTCCCGCAAATTTATCCTCCAGTTCTTTGATTGCCTGCGCAATTTCAGGATATTCCAGATAATGTTCTTTTTTGTGATTAGCGACCTTGGCATTTACCAGTGCCTGCGGCAGCTCTTCCATAATAGTGGAAAGTTCGGAAAGCGGCCTGCCGGTTTCCACCATAACCTGCAAAAGATGCAGAGCGCTCAAAAGACCGTCGCCGGTGGTATTTTCATCTAAGAAAATTACATGGCCGGACTGTTCGCCGCCTAAGCTGGCACCAATTTCCTTCATGCGTTCCAGAACGTAACGGTCGCCTACCTTGGTCTGCTCCGTCTTGATGTCGTGGTCCTTTGCCATCAGGAAAAATCCCAGATTGCTCATAACGGTTACTACAATGGTATCCTGCTTCAGAGTACCTTTTTCTTTCATAAAGTTGCCGACGATAGCCATAATCTTGTCGCCGTCCACGATTTTACCATTTTCGTCCACCGCCAGCAATCTGTCCGCATCACCGTCAAATGCCAGACCCACCTGGGCTTTTTCTACGAGGACACGGCCCTGCAGCTCTTCCATATGGGTGGAACCGCAGTTGGCATTGATATTGGTGCCGTCCGGATTGTTATGGATAGCTACCACCTGTGCTCCCAGCTCCTTTAACGCTTCTACGGATGTATAGAAGGAAGCGCCTTCCGCACAGTCCACAACCACTTTTAAGCTGCTTAAATCCACGGGTACGGCGCGGATGGCATGATTGATGTATTCCTCTCTGGCATCAGTGCGGTACTTGATTTTGCCGACACCGGAGCCGGTGGGGAACTTCACGCCCTGCATATTGCTCTTGATCAGGCTTTCGATTTCGTCTTCCAGTTCATCTGGAAGCTTATAACCGTTGCCGTCAAAGAATTTAATGCCGTTAAACTCCACCGGATTGTGGGAAGCGGAAATCACAACGCCGGCATCCACTTTGTATTTTCTTGTCAGATACGCAATGGCAGGGGTTGGAATCACTCCTACATAAATGCAGTTGGCTCCCACGGAGCACGCTCCCGCCATCAGGGCATTTGCCAGCATATCGCCGGAAATTCTGGTGTCACAGCCTATCATGATAGTCGGCTTATGCGCCTTCTCCTTTGTCAGTACACTGGCTCCCGCCTGTCCTAACTGCATGGCAAGTAACGGCGTCAGTTCTTCATTTGCCACACCTCTTACTCCGTCTGTTCCAAATAAACGACTCATTCTTCTTCACCATATCCTTCCTCTGGAATATCATTCTTCTGTTATTGCGGTAATCTTTACCTGTACCTTAATGGGCTGCACAATTGTAATGCTGCCTGTCACGGATACAAAGACCTCCGCATCATAAGTGCCTTCCCGCAGCTCCGTCATCTGGTGTTTATCCATCAGCTGTTTGATGCTGATGTAACCTGCTATGTCGCTGTCCTTCCAGCTGTCAATATCCGCTTTTAAGCCGGTTACCTGTAGGTTGTAGTGGTCTTTCAAATCCACAATTTCGGCGGTATAGCCTTCCGGCAGACTGGAAAACTGTATTTTATCCCCCTTAATCTGCAGTTCGGACTCATATTCCTTTTCAATGCCCACGGTAACCGTCAGTCGGCCTGATGCGCTCCGGTTTGCCAGACTCACATTCTCCGGCAGATAATCCTTGATGTTCAGGGAGAATACCGCATCCTCCGTACAGTCTGTAACATCCAGCACCTCTTCCGGAATTGTAATCTCATGAATGCCTGTCAGGCTTTCCGTAGATCCCGCAATGGTAACGTTTTCCATGGTGCTGGTAACAGTGCCGTTAAGCAGGTATCCCTGAGCCGGTGTACCGGAGGCCGTAATCTTAACGGGAACGGTCTTGGTGTCTAAGATTTCTACCTTAACTCTTACCTTGGATGTATTGATTTCCAGATTTTCCTTGTCAATTTCCTTATCGGATGCATCATAAAGCTTTACTTCCGCATAGGTGGAAATATTGCCTGCCGCATCTGTAACATCCACCGTTACCCTGGCGGTTGCAATGCCTGTCACCACGGATTCGGGACCGGAAATTTCAATCCGGTTCTGGTCGGGTGTCGTATCGCTGATAATGTAACCTTTTGCCACTTCACCGCTGACTTCCGTCTGCAGCTCCAGCCGCTTGGTCTTCTTCTTTTCAATGTTCAGCTTAAGTATCTGGTTGCTGCCGGAAATACTGGTAATCTGTTCGTTGTAACGGAGGGAATAAAACCGGATTTCCACCGTATTGGCAACCGTCAGATTGCTGAAATCCGCTTCCGCCACAATATCGCTGGTGCTGAGTTCATCCCGGATGGACTTCTTTGCCATAACGGACACTCTCGAAACCGTGTCGGTTTTGTCCAGAATTTCATATACCATGTTTTCATCCGTTAAAACTTCCGTATTTACCAGTTTTACGGGAATATTATAAAAGACCTTCTGATCTTCCGGGTTTTCAATGGTCATAACAAGCAGCCACAGAAAGAATGCTGCTGCAAGGGAAAAAAGTTTCAAAGCCCAGTTGTTCAGAAACAAACCTGCAATTTTATTTTTCTTTTTCAACTTTCTCCTGTTTACTCCTTCCCTTAAAGAATTTATATCCTCTGCGGTTGTCCTCTTCACTTTCCGGCTGCAGCTTCTGCAGACGGACTTTCAGACTCTCCGCATCCAGGTTGCGTTCCAGACCGCCCTTGTAGGCAACGCTGATTTTACCGGTTTCTTCAGATACAATAACAGTAACCGCATCCGTCACTTCGGAAATACCTACACCTGCTCTGTGTCTGGTGCCTAAGTTTTTATCAAGGCTCATATTATCGGACAGAGGCAGGTAGCAGGTTGCGGAAGTAATCCGGTTGCCGCGTACAATCACGGCACCGTCATGCAGCGGTGTATTGTGTTCAAAAATATTGATGAGAAGCTGGCTTGTCACGATACCATCCACTTCAATACCGGTACGTTCAAAGTCACCCAGCGGCTGTTTGCCTTCGATTACAATCAAAGCGCCCGTGCGTACCTTTCCCATTTCCACACAGGCTTTTACGATTTCATTGATGGTTTTAGTACTGAAGGAAGACTCCACCCCCTTGCTGCCGGTAAAAGGCAGTACATTGGTGATAATCTCCTTGTTGCCCAGTTCTTCCAGGGCTTTTCTGAGCTCCGGCTGTAATACCACAATCAGTGCCGTTACTGCGAAGCCTATAATATTCCTGCCCAGCCACAGGATGGTTGTCATGTGGAAATATGCCGCAATCAGCCAGAAACCCAGTATGAAAGCAAGCCCCTTTAGCAGCGACCAGGCTCTTGTATTTTTTATCCAGATAAGGATATGGTAGAAAAGAAATGATATAATCAGAATTTCCACCAGGCTGGAAAAATCCATATCCGGCATACGTCTTATGATGTTTTCCGTAAGATTCTGAAATTGCAAATGCATACTTACCTTTTACCCTCAAATTTCTTCAAAATCGTCGTCATTCTCCTGCGGTCCGTGCTGTGTGCCAATCGTCATGGATGCAGCCTGACGGCTCACATTCCTGTGTTCCGGGGAATGTGCGGTATTTCTTACAGCTCCCTGTCTTATCGTACCGCCTGCGGAAGCTCTCCTCTGCTGCGGGTACTCACTTCCGGTTCTGACCGGCTGGGTTGCCACATTGCCGGTATGACCGGTGTGTGCCGCACGCCCCATCTGGGAGTTGATTTTTTTCACGGTTTTTTCGGGTGCCGCCACTGTCATCTTGGGCACCGCCTTCACATAGTAATAATATTCGTCATCTTCAAACTGTACTTTTTCCGTTCGGCTGTAATCCACACCCAGTACAAAAAACTGGATAATCAGGGCAATGCCGAGGGATACAATGGAGCCGAGCAGGATACCGATGACGGAAACATTGGTATCGTACATTAAATCACCTAAAAGCAAAATCATCACATCGGCAATGGTGCCCGCAATGCTGGCTATCGTCCAGGAATGGTCCACGGAAAGTCTTTTGATAATATAAACCAGTTCCAGGGTAAAGACAAATGCCACAACCGTAATCAGCATTTCCTTGTTGCCCAAAATGCCGTCAATCACCATACGCAGTCTTGCCATGGCTTCGCCGGCATCGGTAGCGCCTAATGCCGTGGAATTCTGGGAAATGAAATGCAGCATGTAGTATACAATCGTACCGCATCCTACGGAAATGGCGGATGCCGGAGTACCGATGAGACCCATGGCAAGCGGCACCACATACGGAATCCGGAGTCCGAAGCAGATAGGCGTCAGTATCACGCACAGCGCGTCCTTCGGTGTAAAACGGAAGAACAGTAAAAACATCAGAAGAAACAGACAGAACACCACAACGGCTGCCTCCAGCGCCAGTGCATAACAGTGCAGCAGGATAAAGACCGCCGCAAAAAAAATCATAAAGCCCACCGGCAAAAAGGAGCATACCAGCGCCGCAATCAGTAAGATTGCCACATTGTTTATCCGGGGCATGAAGCCAAGCTGGTTTTTGATGCATATAAAGGCAATGAACGCAATCAGAAATTTAAAAACCGGTGCTATATAGGTATCGTATTTACTGTATATTCTTTTGATAACTTCTTTGATTTCCAATAAACTACTCATATTTCAGCCTTTCATGAATATTTATTTTTCTCGTACAGAGAAGCAAGCTTCTTTAAGTTTGCATAATAATTTTTCAAGCTTTTCCTTGCCTTGTTGTACCGGTATGTGCAGATAAAGAAGGTTACCAGCGCATAACCGATTACCACCACACCGTACCAGGTCAGTACGTTTTTGGCAAACACAAACAAATCCATTTTATAGATATTGAGCATAAAGTTTTCCAAATCATATAAAACATACATGCCGAATACCACTGCAAACGCCACCGTAGCGCTGAGAACGGATTTTGCCGTCTGGATGCCGATATAGTCGCTGCGGAAATAATTTCCGATGGCAACGTTTTTCCTGCCCTCGCCATTTTCGTAAGAAGCAAGCTTTGTCATCAGAATAATTCTGTCTTCATTTAACATAAAGGATGCCTTTCTTCTATTTGTTTAAGTAACGCATTCTGCCGCTCTCCCTGTTGTTAAGCGGAGAATTTTTTTCCTGCGCGGATGCCGGTGTGGTCTTTATGGCTCCGGACAGACCGTACGCCAGTTCTCTTTTGCACTTTTCACAGTATTTGCCGGTCTTAATCGGAGCGCCGCAGGACTCACACTGCAGGACGATTGCGGAGCCTTCCGCAATTTCCAGTCTTTCTTCCCGGAGCCACTGATGAATCTGTGCCGGCTCCACATCGCACTCCTCCGCCACTTCCGTAATCGTGGCACCCGCATGGGCGCGGATGTATTCCTTTACGCGCTGGAAGTCCGCCTCCAGTGCCTCCCGGCAGGACGGGCACAAGCAGGGTCCTGCTATATAGTTGAATATCCTGCCGCATTTTCTGCAGTTTTTTACGTTCATGTTTTCCGTTCCTTTCGACTTTCCGGGACTACAACGGACTTCCTGCAGACAGTGTCAGAAAATATATTTTCTCTGCGCCTGCCTCCGTCAGCGTCTCTGCCAGAGCATCCAGCGTACACCCGGTGGTATATATATCATCGATAAGTATAATCGTTTTTAATTTTACATCATTTGCAACAATTTTGAAAGCCTTTTTCAAATTATTTTGCCGTTCCACACGGTTTAGTGTCTTTTGCGGCACGGTATTTTTCCCCCGTACCACTAATTCATCATACACCGGTATGTGAAGCGCCTTTCCGATTTCTTCCGCCAGAAGGGCTGACTGGTTGTACCCCCGCGCAGCCAGTCTTTTTTCATGCAGAGGAACCGGTATCAGGGCATCCGGGGAAATCCACCGCACATAGTCTGCAAATGCCTCCGCCATGGCTTTTCCCAGCCATGCGGCGTATTCCTGCCTGCCCCGGTACTTAAAGCGGTAAATACATCCCGCCACATCACCGTATGCAAACAGGCTTCTGCCCTGTATAAACCGGTGTTCCAGGCTTTTACAGTCGCTGCACAACTCTTCCTCCGTAAGCATTGGTTTTCCGCATTTTAAGCAGAAGGGACTCTGTATCCGTTTAAGCCCGCTTTCACATCCCGGGCAGATACCCCTTCCCATGCGCCCAAAGGGCGCATTGAGTCCAAAGGGCGCATTGAGTCCAAAGGGCGCATTGGGTACCGGTCTGTCACAGACCGGACACCGCAGGGGAAACAGCAATTGTTTTATGATTTCTTTCAAATTTCCTTCTTTCCGCACACATCCTTCTTCCTGTGCCGGCAGCACCTATGAAAGCTCCTTAATTCTTTCCGTAAGTGCCGTATATCTGCGGTTTACCTCGGCATTGTTTATCATCTGCCGCACGGTTTCGCTGCTTCCCAGAATGGTCACGCAGTTTTTCGCCCGGGTCACGCCGGTGTAAAGCAGATTACGGTTAAACAGCATCTTAGGCCCCGAAAGCAGGGGCATAACCACCGCCGCATATTCGCTTCCCTGGGACTTATGAATGGTAATGGCATATGCCAGCTCCAGCTCCTCCGCCTGCACAAACGCATAGGTGACACGCCTGTGTTCATCATATTCCACGGTCAAGGTGGACGCATATTCATTGATTTCTGTTATTCTTCCCATATCCCCGTTAAAAATTCCCAGTCCTTTGTCAATGGGGATACCGTACCGGCTCACAATCTCCCATTCCAGATCATAATTGTTTTTAATCTGCATGACCTTGTCTCCTTCCCGGAAAGTCACACTGCCGAAGGTATGCTCTCTTTTATTCGGAGCAGGCGGGTTCATGTATTTCTGCAGGGTGGGATTTAAGGTTTCCACGCCGAGGCTGCCCTTCCGCATAGGCGTCAGCACCTGTATATCATAGGGTTCCCCGTTTACATACCGGGGCAGCTTATCCGTTATGAGCTGCACCATATGCTTGTAAATTACATTGACATCGTTTCTTTCCAGGAAGAAAAAATCCCTGCTCTTATTGTTTAAGGAAATCTGCTCTCCCTTGTTTATTTTGTGAGCGTTTACCACAATGTCGCTGCTTTCCGCCTGCCGGAAAATCTTGGACAGCACCACGCAGGGAAATGCCCTGGATGCCATCAAATCCCGCAGCACCTGCCCCGGTCCCACGGAAGGAAGCTGGTCCACGTCCCCCACAAGAATCAGACGTGTGCCCGGCACGATTGCCCGAAGCAGCGCCTGGAACAGATAAATATCCACCATGGACATTTCATCGATAATGACCACGTCTGCTTCCAGCGGGTTATCTTCGTTCCGTTCAAATCCCGCCTTCCGGTCTCCCCCCGAAAGGGCGCCGGAAAGCTCCAGCATCCGGTGAATGGTCCTTGCTTCATACCCGGTTGCCTCCGTCATACGCTTGGCTGCACGTCCTGTGGGCGCCGCCAGAAAGATATCCAGTTTTTCCTGTTCAAAATATTTGATAATGGTGTTAATCGTGGTGGTTTTCCCTGTACCGGGACCTCCGGACAGAATGAATACGCCGTTTTTCACGCACTGGAACACCGCTTCTTCCTGTAAAGAGTCCAGTTCCAGATGCTCCTCTCTCGTAATGGTTTCTATCTGTCCTTTTATTTTCGTTTCCACCGCCGGCAGCATGCCCTCCTCCCCGTAAAGAGAAAGATTCAAATCATGGAGCATGCCCGCGCAGCTTAATTCCGCATAGTAGGCGCTTGCCGCAAATACCTGCAGTTCTTCCTCATCCGGCATTTTTTTCAGTACCAGTTTTTTGTCCATGCCTAAATTCTGCAGGTGGGGACGTATATTGTCTTCGTCAACTAAAAGCAGCTCCTGCGTTCTTTTGATGAGCAGCTCCTGTGGCAGGTACATATGCCCCTCCGCCATTGCCTGGCTCAGGACATATAAAATACCGCTGCGGATACGGTAATCGGAGTCCGTGTGAATGCCGATTCGGGAAGCGATTTCATCCGCAATCTTAAAGCCCACGCCCTCAATATCTTCCGTCATTTTGTACGGATTTTCCTGCAGCACGCGGTACAGATTATCACCATAGGTATTATAAATTTTGACCGCTAATGTGTTGGATATTCCGTACTGCTGTAAAAATAGGAACGCTTCCCGCAAATCCCGTTTTTCCTCCATCTGCGCCGCTATCTCCCTGGCTATCCTGTCGCTTATGCCTTTTACCTCCACAAGGCGGATAGGTTCTTCCTCAATAATGCGGAAGGTGTCGGTGCCGAAGGCTTTTACAATTCTTGCTGCCAGAGCTGCGCCCACGCCTTTTATGGCGCCGCTTGCCAGATACCTCTCCATGCCCGCCGCATCCTTCGGCGTCACAGCCCTGTAACTGTTTACCTTAAACTGCCTGCCGTAAACGGGATGCTCGATATAGTCGCCCTCCGCGTCAATGCTTTCTCCCTGGGTAATGCCCTTCATCATACCCACTAATATGATTTCTCCTTCTTCCCCGGATAATTCCAGCACCGTATAGCCGTTGTCCGTATTCTGAAACACAATGTGTTCCACAAAGCCGGTTATTTTTTCCATGGTTCTCCTCTCCGCGCTCTTTTTATCAACCAACAAAAAGGACTGCCATTGGCAGTCCCTATAAGTTATAATTCCGTTTCATTTGTTCGTAAAGCATCTGCGCCAGCCCCAGGCTGCCCTGCTCCGAAGTCTCGCCTGCGATTTCCTGAATCATATTGTCCTTGTAGTAATCCACAAGATTGGACGTATAAGACGAAGCACTGTCAGACTCAGGAATGGTCTTTACCATTTCCTTAAACATCTGTTCTACAAAATAAGCTTCAAATTCCTTGCAGGCGCTCATCAGCTCGTCATCTGTTGCCTTGCTGTAATCCTTTTTAGATGTCTGCTGCAGCTTAGATGCCGTCTGGGAACTGTTCGTCTTCAGCATATCCATATAACTGTTTGTCAAACTACCGATATCCATATGTACTACCTTATCTTTCTATTAACGGCGCAGATTGTTTGCCTGCTGAAGCATTTCATCCGATGCAGTAATCGCCTTGGAATTCATTTCGTAAGCTCTCTGTGCCACAATCATGTTGACCATTTCGTCTACGACCTGTACGTTGGAAGCCTCTAAGAAGCCCTGCCATACGGAGCTCTTTCTTACGGCTCTGCTGGTTGCCTCGTTGATGGGAGCGCCGCTGGCTGCAGTCTGCTGGAACAGGGTGCTTCCCTTCTTTTCCAGTCCGCCCGGATTGGAGAACTGGTAAAGACCGATGCGGATGCCGAGGGATTTCGGGTTGTTGTTGGCATCGGGATAACAGATTTCGCCGTTGCTTGTCACACTGATTTTGCTGGTCTCGTACTTATTGCTTAAAATAATGGATTTGCCGGCAGAATCCTGTACCGGCCTGCCGTCCGTATCCGCCAGCATAATGCCACCGTTGGAGGCTCTCGTCCATAAAAAGTTACCGTTTCTGGTATAGTAGGTATTGGCGTCCTCACCCTTTACTGCAAAGAAGCCGCTTCCGGTAATGGCAAAAGCCGTATCGCTTTCACTTGCCGTCATGTTGCCATCCTTGAAGATGGTGGAAATGGAGGCATTCCGCACGCCTAAGCCTACCTGTGCTCCGGTGGGCTTCTGCTCGCCGTTGGCGGAAGTGGTCCTTGTCTGTAAGGTCTGGTATAACAGGGATTTGAATTCGTTTACCTGCGTCTTGTAACCTACCGTATTGACATTGGAAAGGTTATTTGCAATATTATCTACGTTGGTCTGCTGGGCAATCATACCGGTTGCCGCCGTCCATAAGCTTCGTACCATTTTTATTCCTCCTGTACCTGGGCAGTCTTTCTACTGCATCAGGTCACTACCGTATCCATCCAGTCTGCCTTATACCTTGCCGAGTTCTTTTACGGCAATCTCTAAGGAGCTGTCGTAGGTCTGCAGAATTTTCTGATTGCTCTCATACTGTCTCGTAATGCTGATCATATTGACCATCTCGGAAACTACCTGAACATTTGCCATTTCCAGATAACCCGACTGGATTTCTGCCCGGGAAGCCACGCTTTTTGCCCCTTCCACCGGTTCAAAATAGGTCTCACCGTAGCGGGTAAGATAATCATAATTTTCAAAGTCCGCAATCTGGATTTTCGCCACATGCGTGCCGTCCTGGGTAATGGTACCGTCCGTCAGGACCGCCGATTCCTTCAGGGGATCCAGTTTGATTCTGCGGTTAGCCGTATCCAGTACATAGTCACCGTCGCCGGTCACCAGATAACCGTCCTTATTCAGGGTAAAATTACCTGCACGGGTGTACTTTGTGGAGGTTTCCCCTGCTTTGTTGGTAAACTCCACGGCAAAGAAACCGCTGTCGGTCAGTGCCAGGTCAAAGGTATTGCCTGTTACACGGAAGGAACCCTGTGTGTAATCCGTGTAGTTTTCGCCGATTTTGACGCCGGGTGTGTTGGTACCTATATTTTCGCTTCTGCCAAGACCTACGGAGCTGTCCTTCAGCTTGTATGCCAGAATAGAGTTAAAAGACTGGCTGGTGGAGCCTTCTTTTTTGAATCCGACTGTGGATGCATTTGCCAGATTGTTGGTCATGATATCCATGCGGTTCTGTTCGTTCAGCATACCCGTATAGGCAGTGTATAAACCTTTTAACATACTTTTCCTCCCTTGCACCCGGTCTCAGGAGATGCTGAAGCCGGTTTAGTCTTCTTTGTAGCCGGCTAAGAACTCTACATATTTGCCGGTGCCGATAGCAACGGCTGTCATAGGGTCTTCGGCTGTCATGGTGTTGATGCCGGTCTTGGCGGAAATGAGTTCTTCCAGACCGCGCAGCAGGCTTCCGCCGCCGGTTAACACAATGCCTCTGTCTGCAATATCGGCAGCCAGTTCGGGCGGAGTCTTTTCCAGTACGCTGTGGATGGTTTCCACAATCTGCGCCGTGGTTTCTTTTAAGGCTTCTTCGGTTTCTTCGGAAGAAACTCTCACGGTCTTGGGGAGACCGGTTACTAAGTTACGGCCGCGTACATCCATGTAATCCGGCTCCGGTCTGTGGTATGCGGAACCGATTTTTATCTTCATATGCTCTGCTGTTCTTTCACCGATCAGCAGATTGTGTTTCTTACGCATGTAACGGACAATGGCCTCGTCGAAGTCATCGCCAGCTATCTTGATGGATGCGCTGACAACCGTGCCGCCTAAGGAAATAACGGCAATGTCTGAGGTACCGCCGCCGATGTCGACAATCATGTTGCCGCAGGGCTTGGAAATATCAATGCCTGCGCCGATAGCCGCCGCAATGGGCTCCTCGATAATGAATACTTCTCTGGCGCCTGCCTGATAGGTTGCGTCTTCTACCGCTTTCTTTTCTACTTCGGTAACACCGCTGGGAACACAGACCGCGATACGGGGCTTACGGAATGTCCTTCTACCCAGTGCTTTCTGGATGAAATACTTCATCATTTTCTCGGTAACAGTGTAATCGGAAATAACACCCTGGCGGAGAGGTCTTACGGCAATGATGTTGCCCGGAGTTCTGCCGAGCATCAGTCTCGCATCCTCACCGATTGCCTTAATCTTGTTGGTATCTCTATCAAAAGCTACTACGGACGGCTCCTTCAATACGACGCCTTTTCCTCTGATGTAAACCAAAATACTTGCTGTTCCTAAATCAATTCCGATATCTGTGTACTGCATACATCTGTACCCCTTTCATGGTCCTTATCAACAAAAAAGCCGGTTGGCTCATATTCTTCATTCTAAAAAACATATGAAGTTATTATAACCCAATTTGTGCCATTTTCATAGGGGGTAAATAAAAAATTAAAAAATTAGACGCAGAAAATAAAGCAAGTGGTTCCTTCCTTTACTCCTGCGTCCGTGCATTTATATATTTATCGTCATTTTTCCCGGATACTTTACAGCATTTTCTTAATATATTTTCCGGTATAGGATGCGGGATTTGCCGCAACCTCTTCGGGCGTGCCCTTCGCAATGACCGTACCGCCGCCGTCTCCGCCTTCGGGACCGATGTCGATGATGTAGTCCGCCGTTTTGATCACATCCAGATTGTGCTCAATTACCACCACGGTATTGCCGCCCTCCGTCAGCTTCTGCAGAATTTCCACAAGCTTCTGCACGTCGGCGAAATGGAGCCCCGTGGTTGGCTCGTCTAAGATGTATATGGTCTTGCCGGTGCTGCGCCGGCTTAATTCCGTCGCCAGCTTGATACGCTGTGCCTCACCGCCGGAAAGCTCCGTGGAGGGCTGTCCTAATTTCACATAGGAAAGTCCCACATCGTTGAGGGTTTCAATCTTTCTGCGGATGGAAGGCACATTCTCAAAGAAAGGCAGTGCCTCCTCCACCGTCATATCCAGTACATCGTAGATGCTCTTTCCCTTGTACTTCACATCCAGTGTTTCCCGGTTGTAACGTTTGCCGCCGCAGACCTCGCAGGGCACATACACATCCGGTAAAAAGTGCATTTCGATTTTGATAATGCCGTCACCGCTGCAGGCTTCGCAGCGTCCGCCCTTTACGTTGAAGCTGAAACGTCCCTTGCTGTAGCCCTTTGCCTTGGCATCCGCCGTTGCCGCAAACAGGTCGCGTATCTGGTCGAATACGCCGGTATAGGTGGCCGGGTTGGAACGGGGTGTCCTGCCGATGGGGGACTGGTCAATGGCAATGACCTTGTCCAGCTGCTCCACGCCCTTGATACCCTTGTGTTTGCCTGGAATGGTGCGCGCCCGGTTCAGCTTCTTTGCCAGATGCTTATAGAGGATTTCGTTTACCAGCGAGCTCTTGCCGGAGCCGGAAACACCGGTCACCACCGTCATGACTCCCAACGGGAAATCCACATCTATGTTTTTCAGGTTGTTTTCCTGTGCGCCCTGCACGGTAATCCAGCCGGTGGGCTTCTTTCTTACCGCCGGGACCGGTATCTTTAAGGCTCCGCTTAAATACTGGCCGGTGATGGACTCCGGTATCTTCATGATTTCTTCCGCGGTGCCGCATGCCACCACTTCTCCGCCGTGGGAGCCTGCTCCCGGTCCGATATCCACGATGTAATCGGCTTCCCGCATGGTATCTTCGTCATGCTCCACCACAATCAGGGTATTGCCCAGGTCACGCAGGTTCTTCAGGGCTGCCAGCAGCCTGTCGTTGTCCCGCTGGTGCAAGCCGATACTGGGCTCATCCAAGATGTAACATACGCCCACCAGTCCGGAGCCAATCTGGGTTGCCAGACGGATACGCTGGGCTTCGCCGCCGGACAGTGTCCCTGTGGCGCGGGATAGGGACAGATAGCCCAGTCCCACATTCACTAAAAAGCCGACTCTGGCTCTGATCTCCTTCAGAATCTGGCCGCCGATAAGTTCTTCGTTCTTTGTCAGGCTGAGATTGTTCAGAAACTCCTGCAGTCCGGTGATGGACAGGGAGGTGATTTCGTAAATGTTCTTGTCTGCCACGGTAACCGCCAGTGCCTCCCTTTTCAGTCTCATGCCGCCGCAGAGCTTACAGGGTGTAAACTGCATAAAGCTTTCGTATTCCTGCTTCATGGTTTCGGAGCCGGTCTCCCGGTATCTTCTTTCCACGTTTTTAATCAGACCCTCAAAGGCAACGGGGTATACGCCCTTGCCCCTCTGTCCCTCATAATAAACATCCACCGTCTTACCGTCCGTGCCGTGAAGAATGATATTTTTCACAGACTCCGGGTACTCTTCAAAGGGTGTGTCCAGAGAGAAATTGTATGACTTGCAGAGCGCCTGCAGAATGGCATTGGTAAAGCTGCCCTTATCGGTACAGGACTGCCAGCCGGTCACCACAATGGCTCCCTGATTGATGGACAGCTCCTTGTCGGGAATCATCAGATCCACATCAAATTCCATTTTGTAGCCCAGACCAAAGCAGTCCGGACACGCCCCGAACGGGTTGTTGAAGGAAAAGCTCCGGGGCTCTATTTCACTGACGCTGATGCCGCAGTCCGGGCAGGAAAAGCTCTGACTGAACGTCATGGGCTCTCCGCCGATGACATCCACGATAAGAAGCCCCTCCGCCAGGGCAAGGGTATTCTCCACGGAGTCCGTCAGACGCGCAGTGATGCCGTCCTTGACCACCAGTCGGTCCACCACAATTTCTATGTTATGCTTGATATTTTTCTCCAATTTGATTTCTTCGGAAAGGTCGTACAGATTGCCGTCAATCCGCACTCTGACGTAACCGCTCCTCTTGGCCCTCTCCAGAACCTTGGCGTGCTCGCCCTTTCTGCCCCGGACTACCGGTGCCAGAAGCTGGATTTTCGTGCCTTCCGGCAGGGCAAGTATCTGGTCCACCATCTGGTCCACCGTCTGCCTGGCAATCGGTCTGCCGCAGTTCGGGCAGTGGGGGATACCGATGCGGGCATACAGAAGGCGGAAATAATCGTAGATTTCCGTTACGGTGCCCACAGTGGAACGGGGATTACGGTTGGTGGATTTCTGGTCAATGGAAATGGCGGGGGAAAGCCCTTCTATCTTCTCCACATCCGGTTTCTCCATCTGTCCCAAGAACATACGGGCATAGGAGGAAAGCGACTCCATATACCTTCTCTGTCCCTCAGCGTAAATGGTATCGAATGCCAGGGAGGACTTGCCGGAGCCGGAAAGTCCCGTCAGCACCACCAGTTCGTTCCGCGGGATATCCACATCAATATTTTTCAGATTGTGCTCTTTGGCGCCTCTGATTTTTATCCATTCTTTTTTATTTTTCTCTGCCATTTTATTTACAAACCTTCCATACTTAGTCCATGTTCTGCAGCATGGTCTTTAATTCAATCATCTTGTCACGCAGCTCTGCTGCCGCCTCGAAGTTCAAATCGGCAGCCGCCTTCTGCATCTTTTTCTGGACATCGGCAATCAGCTTTTCCAGTTCCTTGCGGCTCATGGACTCCGGGTCCTTTTCGAAGGTTACCTCTTCCTTTGCCACTGCCTTGGATATGCTGATCAGATCCCGGACTGCCTTTTTGATGGTCTGTGGGGTGATGCCGTGTTCTTCGTTGTATTTTTGCTGGATGCTGCGGCGTCGGTTCGTTTCCTCTATGGCGGCGCGCATGGAGTCCGTCATATTGTCCGCATACATCACAACATGTCCTTCCGCATTACGGGCGGCACGGCCCACCGTCTGTATGAGGGAGGTCTCGGAACGCAGGAAGCCTTCCTTGTCCGCATCCAGAATGGCAACGAGGGAAATCTCCGGGATGTCCAGGCCCTCCCGCAACAGGTTGATGCCCACCAGGACATCGAAAACATCCAGACGCATATCGCGGATAATCTCCGCACGCTCCAGGGTGTCAATGTCCGCATGTAAATACCGTACCCGGATGCCAACCTCTTTCATGTAATCGGTCAAATCCTCCGCCATTCGCTTGGTAAGGGTCGTCACAAGTATCTTGTTGTGCTTTGCCGTTTCCTTTTTAATCTCGCCGATTAAATCATCAATCTGTCCCTCCACCGGACGCACGGATATTTCCGGATCCAGAAGCCCGGTCGGGCGGATAATCTGCTCAGCACGCAGAAGCTCATGCTCCGCCTCATAATCGCCAGGCGTAGCCGATACAAACATCATCTGGTCGATATGGGACTCAAATTCCTCAAAGTTAAGCGGACGGTTGTCCAGTGCCGACGGCAGACGGAAACCGTAGTCCACCAGTGTCATTTTCCGGGAACGGTCCCCCGCATACATCCCCCTTATCTGGGGCAGGGTAATATGGGACTCATCTATGATGATCAGATAATCATCCTTGAAGAAGTCCATCAGGCAATGGGGCGGTTCGCCCTCCTTGGAGCCCGTCAGATGCCGGGAATAGTTTTCAATGCCGGAGCAGAATCCGGTTTCCCGAAGCATTTCCACATCAAAATTGGTACGCTCGGAGATACGCTGTGCCTCTAAGAGCTTATCCTCGGACTTGAAGAACTTCACTCTGTCCTCCAGTTCCTGCTCGATACGGTTGCAGGCTTCCTTTATTTTATTTTCCCCTACCACGTAATGGGATGCCGGGAAAATGGAAATATGGTTCAGTGTGGCATGCACCTGACCGGTGAGTGGGTCCGTTTCGCAAATCCTGTCGATTTCGTCCCCGAAAAACTCCACCCGTATCAGCACATCCTTGCCCTGTGCCGGGAAAATCTCCAGTACGTCCCCATGCACCCGGAAGCAGCCGCGCTTTAAGTCCATGTCGTTTCTGTCGTACTGCATGGCAATCAGTTCCCGGATAACCTGGTCCCTGTCCTTTTCCATGCCGGGACGCAGGGATACGATCATACCCTGGTAATCGTCCGGGCTGCCCAGACCGTAGATGCAGGACACACTCGCCACTACAATCACATCCCGCCGCTCTGTCAGGGATGCCGTGGCAGAAAGACGCAGACGGTCTATCTCTTCGTTGATCGCCGAGTCTTTGGCAATATAGGTATCGGTGGACGGTACGTATGCCTCCGGCTGATAATAATCGTAATAACTGACAAAATATTCCACCGCGTTCTCCGGGAAGAACTCCTTGAACTCCCCGTAAAGCTGGCCCGCCAGTGTCTTGTTGTGGGCTATGATCAGGGTCGGTTTGTTCAGTGCCGCTATAACATTTGCCATGGTAAATGTCTTGCCGGAGCCGGTGACCCCCAGCAATGTTTCAAACTGATTTCCTTCCCGGAAGCCCTTCACCAGTTCCGCTATCGCCTGCGGCTGGTCGCCCGTCGGTTTATATTCGCTATGCAGCTTAAACTCCATTTTTCATTCCTCTTAAAACTGTCCATGAAACTCTCCATAGAACCGGTACTTCGCTTTTACTCTGAGGCTCATTATAGCACAGAACCTTTTAAATGTACAGAGAAAAGCGAACTTATGTTCTGATTCCGTTAAAAAAAGATATTGTACGTTTTCCGCATACAATATCTTTTCCTTTTTTCTTAAAAGCTATTATTTTGTTATTTTTCCCAGAATTTCTTCTTTTTGCCACCCTCAGGATTGGTGCCGTCGCCGGGCTTCTCCACATTCTTTGCGGCATTCAGGGTATCGCCGGTAATCGCATCAAACTGCTTTAAGAGATCTTTCGCCTCTGCCTTCAGTTTGTCGGGAACCTGCACCACTAAGGTGACATAGTGATCGCCACGCACATTCTTATCGCGCAGGGTAGGTACGCCTTTGCCCTTCAGTCTGATCTTTGTATCCGTCTGGGTACCGGGCTTTACATCGTAAATTACTTTGCCGTCCACGGTATCAATCACAATTTCACCGCCGAGAGCCGCAACTGCAAAGGACATGGGAACGGTGGAGTAAATATTATAATCCTGTCTCTGGAAAATCGGATGGCGTCCTACGATAACTTCTACTAAAACATCGCCTCTGGGGCCGCCGTTTACGCCGGGCTCGCCGAGACCGGGCAGACGCTTGCACTGACCGTTATCGATACCTGCGGGAATATCCACGGCATAACGCTTTCTCATGGATACAAAGCCGGTACCGCGGCAGTCCGCACATTTCTCCTTGATAATCTTACCGGTACCGCCGCAGTCGGGACATGCCTGCACGTTTCTGACCGTGCCGAAGAAGGACTGCTGGGTAAATACCACCTGACCCTTGCCGCCGCACTTGCTACAGGTTTCGGGGCTGGTGCCGGGCTTTGCACCGGTACCGTTACAGGTATTACATTTTTCTTTTACGTTTAACTCGATTTCCTTTTCACATCCGAACACCGCTTCCTCAAACGTAATCCGGATACTGGTACGGAGATTGGCTCCCTTCATGGGGCCCGTGCCCCTGCCGGTGCTGCTTCTTCTTCCGCCGAAGAAATCGCCGAATATATCACCGAAAATATCACTGAAGTCTGCACTGTTGAAGTCAAAGCCTCCGGCTCCGCCTGCACCTCCGTCAAAAGCTGCATGGCCGAACTGGTCGTATTGACGACGTTTTTCGGGGTCGCTCAGAACGGCATATGCCTCCGATGCCTCCTTGAACTTCGCCTCTGCGTCTTTGTCCCCGGGATTCATATCGGGATGGTATTTTTTCGCTAAAACACGGTATGCCTTTTTAATGGCGGCATCGTCTGCGTTTTTGTCCACCCCCAGTACTTCATAATAATCTCGTTTCTGTTCTGCCATAATTTTTCTCCAATCCGCTTACCTTTTTGGAACAGAATATGTCCTGTCCATACAAAGAGAGATAGAGGCACCAAGGCGGTGCCTCTTTTTCCTGTATCTCTTATACAGTATCTATAGATTATACCTCGCGGAAGTCTCCATCAATAACATCATCTTCGGGAGCACTGTTGTCTGCCTGTGCAGCTCCCATATCCGGGCCTGCTGCGCCTGCGGCACCCTGAGCGCCCTGTGCACCCTGCATGGATTCATACATCTTGGTGAATACGCCCTGTGCACTGGTCATCATCTTTTCCTGTGCTGCCTTTAAGTCAGCCACATCGCTGTCGCTCATTTCCTGGTCCTTGGTTCTTTCCAGAATAGCTTTTACAGCATCGATTTCGGTCTGAACGGATGCTTTTTCGCTTTCGCTTACCTTGTCTCCGACATCCTTTAATGCCTTTTCTGTCTGGAATACCATGGAGTCTGCATCGTTTCTGGCATCGATAGCTTCCTTACGCTTCTTATCCTGTGCTTCGTATTCGGCAGCTTCCTTAACAGCCTTGTCGATATCGGCATCGGACATGTTGGAGCCTGCGGTAATGGTGATGTGCTGTTCCTTGCCGGTACCAAGATCCTTTGCGGATACGTTTACAATACCGTTGGCATCGATATCGAAGGTAACTTCAATCTGAGGAATTCCTCTGGGAGCGGGTGCAATGCCATCCAGTCTGAACTGGCCCAGAGTCTTGTTATCCTTAGCGAACTGTCTTTCACCCTGTAATACATGGATATCTACGGCAGACTGGTTGTCGGCTGCGGTAGAGAATACCTGGCTCTTCTTGGTAGGAATGGTAGTATTTCTTTCAATCAGTCTGGTTGCTACACCGCCCATAGTCTCGATGGAAAGGGACAGAGGAGTAACATCCAGAAGAAGGATATCGCCGGCGCCTGCATCGCCTGCTAATTTACCGCCCTGGATGGAAGCACCGATTGCTACACATTCGTCAGGGTTCAGGCTCTTGTTGGGTTCATGTCCGGTAAGCTGTCTTACCTTTTCCTGTACGGCAGGAATACGTGTGGAGCCACCGACCAGAAGAACCTTGGATAAATCTGCGGAAGTAAGTCCCGCATCCTTCAGAGCGTTCTGAACGGGGATTGCGGTTCTTTCTACCAGGTCATGTGTCAGTTCATCGAATTTTGCTCTTGTTAAGTCCATATCAAAGTGCTTAGGTCCGTCAGCGGTTGCGGTGATGAAGGGCAGGTTGATATTGGTTGTGGTAGCGGAAGAAAGCTCTTTCTTTGCTTTTTCTGCTGCTTCCTTTAATCTCTGCATTGCCATCTTGTCGCCGGAAAGGTCAACGCCTTCCTTTGCCTTGAACTCAGCTAACATCCAGTTGATAATCTTGTTATCGAAGTCATCGCCGCCAAGGTGTGTATCACCGTTGGTTGCCAGCACCTCGATGACGCCGTCGCCGATTTCGATAATGGAAACATCGAAGGTACCGCCGCCGAGGTCATATACCATAATCTTCTGCTCTTTTTCGTTGTCAAGACCGTAAGCCAGCGCTGCTGCGGTAGGCTCGTTGATGATACGTTTTACTTCCAGACCTGCAATCTTACCTGCATCCTTGGTTGCCTGACGCTGTGCATCGTTGAAGTATGCGGGAACGGTAATAACGGCCTCCGTTACCTTTTCGCCCAGGTAGCTTTCCGCATCTGCTTTCAGTTTCTGAAGAATCATTGCGGAAATCTGCTGAGGAGAATATTTCTTGCCGTCAATGGTACGTCCGTTGTCCGTACCCATATCTCTCTTAATGGAAGAGATGGTCTTTTCTGCATTGGTGACTGCCTGACGCTTTGCAGGTTCACCGACCAGTCTTTCGCCGGTCTTGGTAAATGCTACAACAGAGGGGGTTGTTCTTGCGCCTTCTGTGTTTGCGATAACGGTGGGTTTACCACCTTCCATAACTGCTACGCAGCTGTTTGTTGTTCCTAAGTCGATACCGATAATTTTACTCATTGTTATTCCCTCCTGAAAATTAATTTTCATTTCACATTTTATTCTACAACTGCTACCATACTGTGGCGGATAACCATATCATGGTAGGTATAACCTTTTAGTAACTCCTGTGCGACATAACCGGATTCCAGCTCCTCACTGGTGGTCTGCATCACCGCATTGTGCAAGTTGGGATCAAATTCCTTTCCCACTGCCTCAATGGGCTTGACACCGAGCTTATCAAGCTCTCCGATTAACTGTTTATATATCATGTTCATTCCGTCTGCAAAAGCACCTGCTTTTTCATCTTCGGGAACAGTCGCCAGTCCTCTTTCAAAATTGTCCACAACCGGAAGTATTTTTTCAATGACACTCTTGGCTCCCACATCAAACATGGCGTTCTTTTCTTTTTCCGTACGTTTGCGGAAGTTTTCGAATTCTGCCATCTGACGCTTTACCCTGTCTTCCAGTTCGTCTATTTTTTCCTTATAGGCTTCTTCCTTTTTGTCTTCTTTTCTGTTTTTCTTCTTTCTGTCCAAAGCCTCTTCCTGCCCTTCTCCCTTTTCTGCTTTGCTGGCAGAGTCCGGGGCGGAGACATCGCCGTCTGCGTTCTTTTCTACCGCTTCTTCGGCAATTTTCTTTTCCTGTTCTTCCTTTTCTAAATTCTTATCCTGTTCTGCCATACACGATTTCCTTTCTTATCCGCATGCCGGGCATGCTATTTTTTGTAAAGCTCCTCCAACTGATGCATCAGATTTTTCAGGGTGTCCACCACATGGTCGTAATCCATACGTTTCGGACCGATGATACCGATGGTTCCCTTCACTCCCTCATCCAGCTCGTAGGTGGCTGTCACCACGCTGCAATCCTTCATGTTTTTCATGGGAGCTTCTTCTCCGATGTATACCTGGATGCCGGTGTTGCTATCATCCGACAGGGTTTCCTGCACCAGGGTGCTGAGTCCCTGTTTTTCCTCAAAAGCACTGATTAACTCGCTTGCTTTCTCGTGATCCGCCAGCTCCGGGTATTTGAAAATATTGTTGGCGCCGCTGGTATAAATCTCTAAATCTTCCTCTTCTTTAATGACCTCTGCCACGGCATCCAGTACCTCGCCCACTATCCGGCTGTGAATACCCGCCTGCTGCTTCAGTGCAGCTATCAGTCCCAGATTGATTTCCTCAATGGGAAGACCGTTCAAGTGTGTGTTCAGAAGCATATTCAGCTTCAGGAGTGTTTCGTCATCCAGACCCTCAGGCACCTGCAGCATATGATTTTTAATCATGTTGCCTTCAACCACAATCACCGCTAAAATCTGTCCCCTGTCCACCCGGGACAGCTGGATGAATTTCAGCTTGTTGCGGTGTATCTGCGGAGCCGATATCATGGTGGCGTAGTTGGTATTCTGTGCCAGGACCCTGACTACCTGTTTTAAGAGGGACTCGATTTTGTCCTCCTTCTCCACCAGTAAGTCCTTCCTATCCTCGACTTCTTTCTGCTTATCCTCCATCATGGCATCCACATAAAAGCGGTAACCCTTGTCGGAAGGAATACGTCCTGCCGAAGTATGCGGCTGGATGATATATCCGAGTTCTTCCAGATCCGCCATTTCATTGCGGATGGTAGCGGAACTCAGATTCAGATCCGTGTACTTGGAAATGGTCCTGCTGCCGACCGGCTCTCCGGTCTCTAAGTAGTTTCGGATGATGGCCTGTAAGATTTTCTTTTTTCTATCGTCTAACTGCATCCTCCGTCCCTCCTTTTGGATTATTAGCACTCTCATTTAATGAGTGCTAACATCTTCATAAAATAAAATAGCACTTGCGCATGTATATGTCAACTGCTATTTTATAAAGAAATTATAAATAAAAAGTTATAAAATCCTGTTTAAAAGATTGCCGTCCAGATATGGGTAAATTGCCCGGTATGTGGGAACCGCACAGAAGAATACGGTATGCACTAAAAACAGTATACCGCAGGCAACGGCTGCATATACCGCCACATTCGCAAGTACGGTCAGATATTTTTTTGTCTTCCCCCATTTTGCGGGTATCCAGCTTAGGGAAGCCAGCTTCTGCAGGCCACCCACCGCATAATACATAATGGGAATCAGCGCCGGCATGATATAGCGCCCCTGGTTCTGGTAATCATAAGTATATGCGTAATCAATCAGAAGAATGACGGGAATTATCATCCACAGTACCATATTTATATGGAAGAAAACCGTTCTTGCCTTTGCCTGCCCGTCCGCTATTTTTTTACGGATAAGGATAAAGGAAAGAAATCCCACGGCAAATACCACCTTATAAAAACGGTACATCCAGATGTTGCCGTAAATGGACATGGAGCCGAGCGCCGCCACAAAGCTGATAAAAAGCCCGGCAAAAAAATTCCGCTCCTTTAACATGGTGAGCACGGGAATGCCCCTTGCCGCATAGCATTTTCCATAGGGCTGCACCGCCGGGTCACCGTACATTTCGGCACAGAGCCTCAGGCTCTTCAGGCCGATAAAATCCCCGTCATACAGGATGGCATTGCGGATAAAGAACCAGCCGATACCTAAAAGCACCACGGCTGCCACCAGGCCGCCCCGCTTCCACATATTTTTCCAGTCGCATTTTAATCTGCCGCTCTGTCCGTCCCGGTACACGTAAAAGCCCACAAACAGAAAGATGCTGCTGAGAATACAGCCGTACGCATTGTAATAGGAAAGAGCGCAGATGATAATTCCCACAGATAAAATCAGGCAGTTCCTGATGCTGAAATCGCTCCGGTATGCCCGCACCAGCGCATAAAAGATAATGGCGGTAGACATCATGCACATGGAGTCCGTATTCACATAGGTGTGCAGAAACAGGCTCTGGGGCAGGAACATGGTCAGCACACAGAACAGCCACTTGAAGCGTCTGTCTTTAAACAGGCGGTTGCCGATGCCGTAAACCACCGCCGCCATGACGGCGCCGCATGCCACATCCACAAAACGCGCCGCATATAAAAGCGCCACCTCCGATGTGGTAAACAGACTTACAAACCGCATGAAAAGGCCCTGCACAATATAGGGCAGCATGGTATAGAAGCCATAGGAAACCCCATAGCCCGCAATCCGGATTTCCGGGTCAAAGCCGTTGGGCAGCCTGCCGTACTTGCAGATAAACTGTGCTACCTTGAAACGGCTGGGTTCATCGGGGGGATTGCCGTACCAGGGAGGTGTGTCCGCAAAGGGCTGCATCAGCGCCAGCGTCACCGCCGCTCCCAGAAACAGCAGCATGTATAGAATAAAGATATGCTTGTCCTGCAATTCAAATTTCTTTTTCGTTTTTTCCATAGAAACCTATATACTTTCCAAAGCCTGCCGGTGCCGCAGGCATATTCCTTATTATTTACAAAAAAACTACCGGCAACACTTTGCCTGCTGCCGGTAGAAATCTTTTCATATCCGAAACTGTCTCTTAGATGTAGAAACCGCCTGCTTCTTTGCCGTTTACCACATAGTAAGCCATTCCTTCTTCCGGCTTTACATATAAGTCAACGGACTTGAAGTCTGCTGCTTTCTGCTTTAAGTCATATTTCCAAACGTCCTTTGCAATCTTAACCAGGTCGTCGGTGGTGTAGCTCTTGCCGTCGAACTGTACGCTTAAGCTGACCTTAACATCGGTTTTCTTTTCTGCAGCTTTCTTTGCGGGAGCTGCTTTCTTTGCTGTTTCCTTCTTTTCAGCAGCTTTCTTAACTTCTGCTTTCTTCTCAACAGCCTTTTCAGCCTTAGCTTCTACTTTAGCTTCTACCTTTGCTACAGCAGCCTTAACTTCTTCCTTAGCAGCCTTAACTTCTGCTTTTACTTCAGCCTTTACAGGAGCTTCAGCCTTGGCAGGATTTACTTTAACTGCTGCCTTGGGAGCTGCTTTTACTTCTTCCGCCTTAACAGGTGCTGCCTTAACCTCTGCTGCCTTGTTTACTTTCTTGTTTGATACCATACGAATGTCTCCTTCCGTATAAAACCGGGTTTCCAATCCGGCTTTCCAATTCCCTTGTTTCCAATGTTTTCTATGTATCCGCAACAACTTATATATCAGTCTGCCCCTTCAATATAGAATATTCTTTGTTATTTGTCAACAACTTGATTTGAAAAGCAGTTGCATATAAATGTTTTAGTCCATTAACGTAATAAAAAGAACAGGATAACCAGTATGCCCAGTACAATCCGGTACCATCCGAAAACTTTGAAGTCGTGCTTTTTAATATAAGTAAGCAGGAAACGGATAACCACTACGGACACTAAAAAGGCTGCCACCATGGCTACTAAAAGCACCGCTAACTCCGTGCCGGTAAATGCCAGGCCGAACTTTACTATCTTAAGCAGGCTGGCGCCGAACATAACCGGAATGGCCAAAAAGAAGGTGAACTCTGCCGCTACGGGTCTGGCAATACCGATAAGCAGGGCGCCCACAATGGTTGCACCGGAGCGGGACGTGCCCGGAAATACCGCTGCAATCACCTGGAAAATACCGATGATAAGCGCTGCCTTGTAGGTCAGACCGGAAAGTGCCGTTACCTTCGGTGTCCTTCCCTTGTTCCAGTTTTCTACCACAATAAAAGCGATACCGAATACAATCAGGGCGGCTGCCACCACATACCAGTGATAGAACAGCTCGTTCAGCACATCATCGAACAGAACACCGATAACGGCTGCCGGTACGCAGGCTACCAGAATCTTGAACCACAATGTCATGATGTCCATGTTGACATAGGCAAGAGGGCCCGACTGCTTATAGCCGTGGCCTTTTCTGCAGAAGGGCCATATCTGCTTGATAAACAGAACCACTACCGCTAAAATTGCGCCAAGCTGGATGACCACATCAAACATTTCCGAAAAGTTTTCGGAAACATTTTCAAACTTTACAAATTCTTCCAGCAAAATCAGGTGTCCCGTGCTGCTGATGGGCAGCCATTCCGTGACGCCTTCCACAATGCCGAATAAAAGGGCTTTCAAAATATCTAACATAATTTCCTCCGGTTCCTTAAGACTCTAAATAGTTAAGCAGCGGCTCATAGAGGGCCTCGGCATCTGCATAGCCCTGTTTATAAAGGGCTTTCAGCTTATCCTCATCTTTTTCTATCCGGCCCACGTTGCTCTTTTCTGCCGGGCGGATGACGAATGCCTGGCCGTTCTTCTGCTGATCGTATAAGTAATCCATGGTGTTGTTGTAAGTAATATGGCGTTCTGCCATAAGCTCTGCTACCTTGGGATAACGGAAATACCGTATCTTCAGCAGCGGAAGCTGGGTAGTCGGCTGACGCACAAAGCCCTCTTCCTTGGTCAGTACCACCACATTTTTGCTGTTGCCGTCCAATATGGACTTACGGATGGGGATGGCATCGGAAATGCCGCCGTCTAAATACAGGTGGTTGCCAATCCGCACATTCCTGGATACCAGTGGAAGGGAAGCGGATGCCCGGATGGCATCCATATCCTTTTTCACATCCCGTATCCGGAAATAAACAGGTGTCCCCGCCTCAATATCGGTAGCCACCGCATATGCCCTGCCTTCGTATTTTTTGAATGCTTCGTAATCAAACGGATTTAGATAATCCGGTACCAGATGATAGGCTGTCTGCACATTGAACAAATCACCGGTGGTAAGCAGGCTCTCCACGCTGCAGTATTTTCTGCTCTTCAGATAATCAATACTGATGTCCAGCGCCCTGCCTCTCTGTTTGGACAGATAGCTTGTCATATGGCAGGCACCCGCCGAAACACCGTAAACACTGGAAAATTCCAGTCCTTTGTCTAAGAAGAAGTCCAGTACCCCTGCGGTATAGACGCCTTTCATTCCCCCACCTTCCAAAACAAGTCCGGCCTGATACATGATATTACCCCTTTCTTATTTTTATGTTCCTTTTCTGTTTCTCCCGTTTAATTTGCCCGGTCGGGATATTCCGTTTCCACAAATTTCTCCAGTGCTGTCAGGGAACGTTTTACTTTTTCCGTATCAATGCAGTAAGCCATACGGAAGTAGCCGGGACATCCGAAGCTGTCGGAAGGAACCAGAATCAAATCGTATTTCAGCGCTTTCTGGCAGAATACCTTGGCATCCTCTTCCAGCGCCTTCGGGAAAATATAGAACGTACCGCCCGGTTTTACACAGGTAAATCCAAGGGAGGTAAGCTTGTCATACAGTAATCCGGCGTTGGTTTCGTAAACGGAAATATCGGAGGTCATGTCCAGCACCTCTGCCACCGCAAGCTGGATGATGGAAGCCGGGCAGTTGTGACCGATGCCGCGGGAAATCTGCGCACACATGGGAACCATGAATTCCGCACCCTCACAGGCAGGATTGATTGCTACATAGCCGATTCTTTCACCGGGAAGGGAAAGGGATTTGGAGAAGCTGTAGCAGACAATGGTGTTGTCGTAGAATTTGGAAACGCAGGGTGCATCCACACCGGCGAATACCAGCTCTCTGTAAGGTTCATCGGAAATGATATAAATAGGATGTCCGAATTCTTCTGCTTTTTTCGTAAGAACCGCCGCTAATTTCTGAATGGTTCCGGTGGAATATACAATACCGGAGGGATTGTTGGGCGTATTGATTAAAATCGCCATGGTCTTTTCGTTTACCATTTCCTCAAAGGCGGTAAAGTTAATCTGGAAATCCGCAGTATTGGCAGGCACTACCTTCAGTACCGCACCGGTTAAATCCACATAGGGATGATATTCCGGGAAGAAAGGCGCAAAGGTTAAAATTTCATCTCCGGGCTGGGTAACCAGACGGAAGGCATGCGCCAGCGCACCTGCGGCGCCGGATGCCATGAAAATATGGTCCTTTGTGTAGGGAATGCCGAAACGCTTCTGTAAGGATGCCGCTACCTTTTCCCTTACTTCGGTAATACCGAGACTGGGGCTGTAGCCGTGCAGCGCCACGGGAGATTTCTCCTGCAGCATCTTTATCATCACTTCGGTAAATTTCTCGGGAACCGGTACGGAAGGATTGCCTAAGCTGTAGTCAAATACATTCTCATAACCGATTTCTTTTCCTCTTTCCGTTGCAAATTCGGACAACTGTCTGATAACGGATTTGCCGGAAAGCATTTTTTTATACTGTTCTGTCAACATACTGTTTCCACTCCATTCTTTCTGTTCTTATTCTTTATTTCTATATAGTTTTAACAAATACTAACAATTTGCCCCCGGAAAGTCAAGATTTTATTCCTCTGCCCAGAGCAGGGCGCACTTCACGGCTTTCTTCCATCCTGCAAGCAGCTCGTTTCTCTTTTCCTCTTCCATGACCGGCATAAAGTTCTTGCCGGGTTTGCGGTTTTTCCTGATTTCCTCCAGATCCCGGTAAAATCCGGTGGCAAGTCCCGCCAGATAAGCGGCACCCAGAGCCGTGGTTTCAATGCAGCCGCCCCGGCATACCCTGGTATGTAAAATATCCGCCTGGAACTGCATGAGGAAATCGTTGGCGCTGGCGCCGCCGTCCACCAGTAAGCTTCTTCCCTCAAAGCCCGCATCCTGTTCCATGGCTTTCAGAACATCATGTGCCTGATAGGCAATGGACTCCAGTGTGGCTCTCACAAAATGCTCCTTTGTGCAGCCTCTGGTGAGTCCTACCATCATGCCTCTGGCATAAGGATTCCAGTAAGGGGCTCCCATGCCTGCAAATGCCGGTACCAGATACACGCCGCCGGTATCTCCCACTTCCCTTGCCAGGCTTTCCGACTGGGGCGCACTTTCTATCATTTTTAAGCCGTCCCTAAGCCACTGGATGGCGGCGCCCGCCACAAAGACGCTGCCTTCCAGCGCATAGTCCACATTCTCATCCCTGCCCGCCGCAATGGTAGTAAGCAGACCGTGTTCGGAGCGGATGGCTTTTTTTCCCGTGTTCATCAGAAGGAAGCAGCCGGTTCCGTAAGTATTCTTCGCTTCTCCCGGTTCAAAGCAGCACTGCCCGAACAATGCCGCCTGCTGGTCTCCCGCCGCTCCGGCAATGGGGATTTCCCCACCCAGCACGGTCAGGTCCGTGTAGCCGTAAATGCAGCTGGATGGCATTACCTGGGGAAGCATGCTCGCCGGTATACCGAAATAGGATAAAATTTCCTTATCCCACACAAGCCTGTGAATATCAAACAGCATGGTGCGGGAGGCATTGGTATAGTCCGTCACGTGCACCCTGCCCTTCGTCAGATTGTAAATCAGCCAGGTGTCCACGGTGCCGAAAAGAAGTTCTCCCTTTGCGGCTCTCTCTCCCGCACCTTCTACATTCTGTAAAATCCAGGCAATCTTGGAAGCACTGAAATAGGCATCCGGTATGAGTCCGGTCCGCTCCCTTATTACTTTGTCAAAGCCCTCCTCCACCAGTGCGTCTATCATGGGCGCCGTCCGGCGGCACTGCCATACAATAGCGGGATATACGGGCTGACCGGTCTTTTTATCCCAGACAATGGTGGTTTCTCTCTGGTTCGTAATGCCGATGCCGCTGATTTCATCCGGCTTTGCGCCCACCATTGCCATGGCCTCGATTGCCACTGCAAGCTGGGAAGACCAGATTTCCATGGGGTTATGCTCCACCCAGCCGGGCTTCGGATAGCTCTGTTCAAATTCCTTCTGCGCCATGGAGCATATCTGCCCTTCCCTGTCAAACAGGATGCAGCGGGAACTGGTGGTTCCCTGGTCCAGTGCCATTACATATTTCTTCATAAAATGCCCTTGCCTTTCCGTAACCTGTAAAATAATCCGGAGCATTCCGGTTCTTTTTTACTGCATTACTTTATCATACCACATTCTTTTGTGTCATCGTGCAAAATTAAGGAAATATTTAATATTTTTTCCGTCCGGCTCTCCGTCCCTCGAAAAACCCAGTTTCTCTAACAGCCGGCAGGAGGCGGCATTGCCTTTTTGGGTGACCGCCGTAAGGCAGGGCAGGGAAAGCACCGAGCCGGCGTAATCTATGATGGCGCCGCAGACCTCCTCCGCAATGCCCCTGTTCCGATAGTCCTTTTCTATGACATAACCGAGCTGGGGGCCTTCGCCCTCCACCGGGTCAATGCCCGCCCTGCCGATAACCTGTCCGTTTTCCTTATACACCACCGTCCAGATGCCGTATTCGTAAAATGCATACACATTTTCCCGGTACTGCCGCAGATACTCTTCCTCCCGCGGCGTTTCGTACAAAGGCTCCATATATGTTTTTACCGCCTTGTCCTCATAGATGCGGCAGAAATCCCCGGCATCCTCCGGGACGCTCTCCCGTAAAATGCACCGTTTCGTTTCCAATACGGTAACAGGCAGCCCCTTCATCCGGCAGAGTACCTGATCCAGGTACTCTTTGTCCCGCAGGGTGTCTTTTCCTATGAGATAACATACTCCGCGGAAGGGTTCCGTTTCGTTTCCGTCCGTTAAAATCCCCAGTACGTTTTCCCCCGCTGCCGCCAGTTTTTCCGCAAGAAGACTGTCCTCCGTGGCATACAGCGTGCCGTGGGGCAGCTCTATGGTATGCAAATTTTCCGTTCTCTCCGCCATGCTTGTTTTTTCCTCTGAAATGCGCTACTATTGTGTCATATGTATTTTAAATCATTTTAAGTAGGAAAGGAAGTAAATTATGGTCAAGAATCCTATCGTAACCATAACTATGGAAAACGGAGATGTCATGAAGCTGGAGCTTTACCCCGATGTAGCTCCCATTTCCGTAAACAATTTTATCAGTCTTATCAACAAACATTTTTATGACGGACTTATTTTCCACCGCGTCATCAACGGCTTTATGCTGCAAGGCGGCGACCCGGAAGGCACCGGATGCGGCGGCCCCGGCTACAGCATCAAGGGTGAATTTTCTTCCAACGGTGTGGAAAACAACTTAAAGCATACAGAGGGCGTCCTGTCCATGGCAAGAAGCATGCATCCCGACTCCGCAGGCTCCCAGTTCTTTATCATGCACAGGAATGCACCCCACTTAGACGGCTCCTATGCCGCTTTCGGAAAAATTATCGAAGGCATGGATGTGGTAAACAAGATTGCCGAAGTACCTACCGACTACAGCGACAGACCTCTGAAAAAGCAGATGATGAAGACTGTTACCGTAGAAACCTTCGGTGTGGACTATCCCGAACCGGAAAAGATGTAAGAAAATACGGGAGGAGTTTGATGTTCATATTTTGTTTACAATTCATTCAAGGTTTCTTTACCTCGTAAACATTCTTTAGACACTTTCTTTTTTTATACTAAGTTCATAAGATACAGAGATACAAATTCCAAATTGCTTACAAGTTTATTGATATATCAAACTTTTTCATAATAAATGCCAAGTAAATAACCTTTACTTGGCATCCTCCCTTTTTAAGAGTTTTTGTTCTCCTTTTCATATTTCCCTTTTGTTTCTATTTCTTCCTTTGCATTACCAAAAAATCCTGCCCCTTCCGGGACAGGATTTTTGGTTTGGAAAAATTTAAAAACTTTAGTAGTTTGTAATTAGTCGTTTGCTTTGCCAACGGAACCGAATAATTCCATTTTTTCCTTAACGGTAGCCTTGATTGCTTCATAGCCGGGAGCTAAGAGCTTACGAGGGTCAAATCCCTTGCCTTCTAAGTCCTTACCTGCTTCGATGTACTTACGGGTAGCATCTGCAAATGCAAGCTGGCACTCGGTGTTTACGTTAATCTTGGAAACACCAAGGGAGATTGCTTTCTTGATCATGTCTGCGGGAATGCCTGTACCACCGTGAAGAACTAAGGGAAGAGTACCGGTCTTTTCCTGAACTGCTGCAAGGGTTTCAAAAGAAAGTCCCTTCCAGTTTGCGGGATATTTGCCGTGGATGTTGCCGATACCTGCTGCTAAGAAGTCTACGCCAAGGTCTGCAATCTGCTTGCATTCGTTGGGGTCTGCGCATTCGCCCATACCGATAACGCCGTCTTCTTCACCGCCGATGGAACCAACTTCTGCTTCGATAGAAAGACCTGCTGCATGAGCATCTGCTACTAACTTCTTGGTCTTTTCGATATTTTCTTCGATGGAGTAGTGGGAACCGTCGAACATGATGGAAGAGAAGCCTGCTTCGATACACTTATAGCAACCTTCAAATGAACCATGGTCTAAGTGAAGTGCTACGGGAACGGTAATGTTCATATCCTGAAGGAGTCCGTTTACCATGCCAACGATTGCATGATATCCGCCCATGTACTTACCTGCGCCTTCGGACACACCTAAAATAACCGGGGAATTTAATTCCTGAGCGGTGCTTAAAATTGCCTTTGTCCATTCCAGGTTATTGATATTGAAATGGCCTACTGCATAATGACCTGCTTTTGCTTTGTTAAGCATTTCTGTTGCTGTTACTAACATTTAAGTTTCCTCCTTGTTTTTCTTTTGGACTTATTTTACCCTATTTTTCTGAAAAAGGGAATAGTCTTTCTTCTTTTTATCAAATTAAGGAACAATCATGGAAATGGCTTCCCGTCTGTCCTCAATTTTCACCTCTTTGTGGTTTCCTCCGAACTCCCCGTCCAGTGTCCAGGCGATTTCTTCCTTTGCGATAATGGTGATGTGGGAGGTCTTGAACCAGTAAATAAATTCGTTGTTGGGATTTCTTTCCACCAGCGCCGTGACTATCCGGTTCATATCCTGCAGATTTTCCGGCTGGCGTACCAGTGTCACTTCTAATTTTCCGTCGTTCAACTCCACGTTTTTGCCGGTCAGCTTCCTAAAACCGCCCACGGAAACGGAATTCGTAATCATGCCGTAGATAAATTTACCTTCTATAATCTGGTCGTCACATTCAAAGCGCATGTCGTATGCCTTTACAGAGGTGAGGCTCTGCACGCCCTTCAGCACATATGCCATGTGTCCCAGTGCGTTTTTAAGGCTCTGGTCGGTAGCATAGGAAACCTCCGTAAACATGCCGAACGCCGCCACGTACACAAACACCGAGTTATTGAACACACCTATGTCGCAGGGAAATACCTTGCCCTTTACCGCCACTTCCGCAGAGCGCTTCATGGACTTTGGCAGGCACAGACTGTTGGCAAAATCGTTGGTACTGCCTGCGGGAATATAGCCGATTTCAATTCGTCTGTCGCTCTGCACCACACCGGTTACCACTTCGTCCAGCGTGCCGTCCCCACCGCTGCATACAATCCTGTCATAGGAGTCGTCCCGCTCCCTTGCCTTGTTCAGGGCATCGCCCCTCTTCTGTGTCACATGCACCGTCACTTCGTATCCGTTCTTAATAAAGATGTCCAGAATGCCCAGCAGGCGTTCCTTAACCTTTCCTTTGCCGGAAAGGGGATTGACAATAAAAAGCATCTTCTTTTTCGACATAGGCTTCTCCTTTTACGAGGTAAAATCTATCGGCTGTTTGCCGGCACGGTATGCCGCAATCAGTCGGCACTGTCAAGAGCTGCGGAATTGTACTGGATGGAAGTAACGGCATCGTTCTCCACCAGTATGGACAGGTGCATACCGTCTTTGGTATACACACACATATTGCCGTTCGTTTCATAACCGGTACCGTAGGCATTTTCCATATCCGCCTTTGTCATGCCGATGGAAAGTCCCTCCGGTGTAGCAATCAGGTCATCCTTTAAGATAATGGAGGAAATCCTGTCATCATCGCCATCCGGATAGGTGTCAATTTCATAATGATTGTAGGTATACACTTTGTCAAGTCCCTGGAAGGCGCAGCTTGCCGCTTCAAAATAGCTGACCGGCTCACCCAGCTTTGCAAGAACATCTTCCATTTCCATATCCATCGCCATATCCATGCCGTCCGCCGTAAAGACATAACCTTTTAATTCGTCCGCATCATCGGAGTCCCTGCCGGCATCTGTGCCATCTTCTGCATCCGCATCTTCTGCATCGCCGTTCTCTTCTTTTTCGTTTTCCGCACCGGTTTCCACGCCGTCTTTCGTAATCACCTTGACGTCATCGTTTCCACAGGCACAAAGTCCCAGTGCCAGCATAAGTCCCAGCATCGCCATTGCTAATCTTTTCTTCATAACTATTCCTCATTTCTTTCCCATTTGCATATCATGCGTTCTCTACGGCTGTCCGTCTGTTTCCTCATCATGCCGTCTCTACGGCTGCCCGTCTGTTTCCGCAAGTGCGGCATACTGGGCATCCCGGTCCGCCTCGTAGGTCTGACGTTTCTCATCCCACTGTGCCTCTAAGGCGGCATCTCCCCGGCGGCTTTCTATGCCGCACTCTTCGGAAAGAATTCTGCCGAAGTACCGGGACAGCTTTTCCGCACCGGATAAATTCAAGTGCAGTCCAGCATCATAGGTATCCTCTGTGAAATCCAGTCCGATTTCATCGGTCGCCTTTAGGAAATTATAATACTTCAAATCATTTTCTTTTGCAAATACTTCTACCTGTTCTTCCCATTCGTCGTACCAGTACGGGTACAGGCTGGGCGCTTTCACCAGAATCAGCTCCACACCGTTTTCCTTGCAGAGCTCATTCATTTTTACCAGATAGGACATGGCATTCTCCCCGAAGGTATAATCGCCCAGGGGCTTTCCTTCCGGCACATTTTCCGCCGGACGCACATCCACGCGCATATAGTAGCCGTTGTGGGTGACCGCATCCTTTTTGACAAGATAGGTAAGGTCGTCCTCCGTCAGGGAAGAATATCTCGAATGATACCGCAGGATGGGAAAAACATATTCGATAAAGTTCTCCTCCGGCAACATGGAAGCTTCGATGGAATGCACCTTGGACATTGACCAGCGCATGCCGTCCAGCGTCATGCGGTTGTACGCCTCCTTCTGGGGCTCGTTGTACTTTAAGGAAAGCACGTTGAATACAATCGCCTTGGGCTTTTCGTAGCGCAGGGTTTCTTCCATTAAATAATAGGACTGCCAGATAAGCTGCTGGGCGCTTCCGCGGATGTAGCTGTTGATGCCGTATTCGTCCCAGAGCACCTGCGGACTGATGTTTTCATAGAGCTCGCAGTCCCCAACGAAAATCACATCATGGTCCTTTTCTTCCTGATAGTATTCCGCAATCATGGCGCCCTCTACAATGTCATGCATGTATTTGGGCATGAAAAGCTGCTGCAGAAACCACAGGCTTCCGATAATAAGCACCGCGCAAAGGAGGATGCAGCCGACCCGCTTCGCAGCGGATTTCTTTTTCTTCTTTTCTTGTATTTCTGTCATGGTTCTCCTCATTCCCCACCTTAAAACTGGTTATAGATAAACTGGCTGGCGCTGTAGCCGATACCGTAGGCACCGAATACAAGCACCGTAAGGAAAAGTCCGTACCAGATAAGAAACCGTACCGGAAAGGCAAATCCCGCAATTTTTTCCCGCACGCTTCCACTTCTGCCAAGCATGCTGACAGTAAACAAAAGCAGGGCGCCCACAAGCAGAATGGCGTAATCCCAGACAGTAAGACCCAGTCCTAAAAATGCTGCGCCCGTAAGGCTCTTTACGGAGAATTTCGTAAACATGCTGCCGAACATTTTAAAAGTAAGGGGCACATCCCGGTAACAGTCAAACATACGCAGGCAGCTCATAATGAGAACCGTACGCACAACCTGAAAGATCTTAAACCAGGTTTTACCCTGCACCCGGAACCGGGAATGAAAACGGTAGTACAGAGGCTCCAGTTCCTGGGAAATCATAATCACCACGAAGTTGCCGATACCCCAGACGATGAAATTCCAGTTGGCGCCGTGCCAGATACCGGTGGTAAACCATACAATAAACGAGGCGAGGTAAACCGGAATCCGTTTGCCAATCTGCTCCCCGAAATGCTTTCTGGAAAATTTGGAGAGCTTCTGCATGGATTTGCAGATGGACAGGGGATAGAAAATATAGTCCGTAAACCACGTACCCATGGTAATGTGCCAGCGTTTCCAGTATTCCTTGATGCTCTTGGAAAAATAAGGACGGTTGAAGTTTTCGGTCACGGTAATGCCCAACGTCTGCGCCGTACCGATGGTAATGTCAATGCCGCCGGTGAAATCCGCATACAGCTCCAGTGCATAGAAAAGCATGCCCACAAAGGCAAATGCGCCGTTATAGGTTTCCGTATCCTTGATAATGGCATTCACCGCCACAAGCATCCGGTCCGCAATCACAAGCTTCTTAAAAAAGCCCCACAGAATACGCTCAAGTCCCAGGGTAATGGTACGATAATCCGCTTTGTGTTCGGTATACAAAGACTCCGCCAGATCGCTGTAACGGCTGATGGGACCCTGCACCAGCTGGGGGAAAAAAGACACAAAGAGCGCAAACTTTCCCAGGCTGCGTTCCGCTTTTATCTTGCCCTGGTACACATCAATAAGATATCCCATGGACTGGAATGTATAAAAGGAAATGCCCATGGGAATCACCAGATTCACAAAGGACAACGTCTTTTCACTGCCAAAGGCATGCAGGATGCCGTTTATATTGGATATGGTAAAGTTGGTGTACTTTATCACCGCCAGAATGCCTAGATTAAAGAGAAGGCAGACAAGCATCAGGCGGAACTGATGCTTTTTCTCGGCTTCCTTCTTCTGTTTCTTTTCTTCTCTTGTCAGTCCCTGCTTTACCGCATCAAAGGATGCTTTGAACGAATCCTTCCTGTCCTGTATTTTCTTTGCCGCAAGGTAAGTGGTGACGGTGGTGGCGCCTATGTAGAGAAGGTAAGTCTTCCCCGCTGTAAAATAAAACACATAGCTTGCCAGAAGTAAAAATTTCCACTGCCATTTTTTCGGTATCAGATAGTACAGGGTAAATACGATCAGCAGAAACAGCAGGAATTCATAGGATGAAAAAAGCATGATCAGTCCTCAGCATCCATTTTACTTACAATCAGTTCGTACAATGCTTCCGCACTGTTGAAGTTTTCCGGCACGATTTCGTTGGCGCTGATGGCGACATCGAAGGTATCGTTGATTTCGGTAATCAGTGTTACGATGTCGAAGGAGTCCAGAATACCTCCGTCCACCAGGTCATCACAGTGTTCAAAATCCACATCCGGGTGTAAATCTCTCAAAATTTCCAATAATTCGTCCATAATATTACCTCTTTCTTTTTTATCTATATAAAATTCATTCTGTAAAAACAGTTACTCCCCTCTTTACATTCCTTCCAGCACCCACTGTTTCAACAGCTTCCGGTTGATTTTGCCGTTGGCGGTAAAGGGCATGCTCTCTAACTTCTTTATTTTATTGGGAAGCATGTAACGGGGCAGCTTATCGCGCAGGGTCTTTGTCAGCTCAGCCGCTTCCATATCCCCAACAAAATATAACACTATCTTCTGGTTGGCATCATCATATACACAGCCGGAAAGCTTAATGCCGGGAAGCAGGTTCACATTAGCTTCAATTTCGCCCAGTTCAATGCGGTGTCCCATATGCTTAATCTGGTAATCCTTCCGGGACACAAACATAAGCTCTCCGTATTGATTCTTTCTGCCGATATCGCCGGTGCGGTAAATAATTTCCGGATATGCCTTGTTTAACGGGTTCTGCACATAGCATTCCTTCGTCTTTTCCCAGTTGTTGTAGTAGCCTAAGGTCACGGATGTGCCTCGGATACAGATTTCACCCTCTTCCCCGTCCGCTGCCGGTTCGTCCTTTTCGTTCAGTAACAGGATTTCCGTATTCTTGAAGGGTCTGCCGATGGGAATGGCTTCATCCAGGGCAAATTCCCGGGTTACCGGATAATAGCAGCACATGCCGGTGCCCTCCGTGGGGCCGTAAAGGTTAAAAAACTTCGCTGCCGGCAGCACTTCCCGCCACATTTTGAACTGCTTTATGGGAAATACCTCGCTGCCGAACGCCACGGTATGTAAATACTTCGGGGTCACGGTGTCAAAGGTCTTAAAGGCGGAAATCATGGTCAGCGCCGATACTACCCAGCATATGGTGTTAATTTTCTTTTCGTTCATGTATTCCACTAACTTCACAGGGAACATGAAATACTTGTGGGGAATCAGATAGGTCGTGGCACCGAATTTCAGGGTCGGGTACAGTTCCTTTAAGCAGGCATCGAAGTACAGCGGCGTCTGGTTGCCGAATACGGTATCCTCATTAAAAGAAAGGACTTCGGAAAGCTGCTCAATGTAATCCAGCACGGAACGGTGGCAGGCGCAGACGCCCTTGGGCACGCCCGTGGAACCGGAAGTAAACACAATGTAAAGTGGGTCGGTATCAATGGCTTTGCCCCGGATTTCCGCCAGCTTTTCCAAATCCTGAGAATGTTCCTTAATGTCCTCAAAACTTAAGATTTCACCGGTAAAGGTAAGCTTTTCCGCTGCCTCCCTCATGGCATCATCGCAAATCAGCACCCTCGGCTTGCAGTTTTCCAGTATCAGGTTAATTCTTGCCGCCGGCATTTCCTCGTCAATAGGCACATAAAAGCAGCCCGCATCAATGATGGAGAAAAAGGTTGCTATGGTGCGGGGACTCTTTTTCATAAAAACAATCACCGGCTCCTTGTAATAGCCCTTTTCCGCCAGGCAGGATGCCGTGTTTTTAATAATTGTATCCAGTTCCCGGAAGGTGTACTGCACTTCCTCATCGGCAAACGCCAGCTTATCCGGCACTCTCTTTACCGTGGCATCCAGATAGTCCAACACATGATTTTGCATGGTTCTTCCTCGTTTTCCGGGCAGGGTGCTCATCCCACCGCTCGCGGCTGCACCTGTTCTGCCCTTTTCTTCTATCGGGTAATCAGTTCTTTGTATTCTTCTTTTAAAACAGCGCAGGACTCCACACTGCATTTGGCAAGTACTTCCATGACATCTAAGAAGCCTGCCTGCAAGGGATAGTCCCGTTTAATCAGGGACAATTCCGTGCATCCCAGCAGGATGACCTCCGCCCCTTTCCGGTGCAGTTCATCCGCTACCGCCTGAAATTTTTCCATGTCCACAGGTTTTCCCGCTTTCACGTTCCGGTAAATCAAATCCATCACATACGCCTGGCCCGTCTCATCCGGATAAACCGCCGTCATGTTTTTCTTTCGCAGCTCCTCCGTAAAAAGTCCGGTGCGCACCGTGCCGTCCGTTGCCATAATGCCGGCGCTCCTGTATCCTCTTTCGGAAAGATACTGCACCGTTTCCGCTATGCCGTGGATAATGGGCACCCGGATGGCATTTTCTAATTCGTCATGAAAATAGTGAGCGGTAATGCAGGGAATGGCAATCCTTGTGGCATGCTGCTCCACCAGCGTCTTTCCCACCTCTATCATGGCAGGCAGCGGGCTCTCCTTGCTTTCCCCCAGAATGTATTTTGTCCGGTCGGGAATGGAGGGTCTGCTGTAGATAATCATATCTATATGCTCCTGGTCCGTGTCAGCCTGTGTCATTTTCGTGACAAGTTCCATAAAATATGCAGTTGCCATGGGGCCGAGTCCCCCGATAATACCCAGTCTGTTCATCGTATCTGCCAGTCTTTCTTTTACTGAATGTCCGTATAAATCGTTCTGTCGTAGTTGTGGCTGCGGTAATGGGCATTGGAATATTCCATCAGTGTCGCGTCATCCACATAACAGAAACGGGGATGGTCGGTGCGGGGACAGGTATCAAAATGGTACCAGCCTTCGCCGATATCTACCAGGTTCCAGTAATGATGTGACCGGGTGGGTATTTTTTCAATATCACGGTTAGCAATGCCGGCTCTTGTGAGAAGCTCCTTTGAGGTGGCAAAATACACATAGCAGTCACCCTGATGCAGCGCCAGTCCTTCATAAGCTCCCCGTATCCAGTCACCTTTTTCCGAATAGTTGATATAGGAAACATGGGTGCGTACCCAGTCATAAATTGCCACTAATTTATCATAGTCCGACATTTCGGGCGTAATGATATCCGCCAGCACCTTGTCCGCCAGCACATCCACCTCTTCCTGTGTGTAGGCATGCTTGCGCACCGTCAGGGTAATCGTCTGGCTGGTTTCGTTGCCCGCCCTGTCCTTTGCGGAATAGGTCACATGATAGTTTCCCTCTGTATTTAGATCCACACCGCTGCTGTCCACCTGCAGTTCAATGTCCTCATCGCAGTTGTCCGTTACCGTAACGCCCGCTTTGTAGCTGATGCCGTCTCCGATGTAAACCGTCCGGTTGGCAACGCCCTTCATCACCGGCGCCTCGGTATCAGCCTTTAAGGTAAGGGAAGCCACTGCTTCCGTGGTATTGCCGCCCTCATCCTTTGCTACAATCACGACCTCCTGTGTGCCCTCCGCAAGTACCGGATCTTTTTGAAAATAAAAGGTCAGCGCCGTGGCATCCTCCGCTTCCGTCACAAACTGCTCTGCCGTAAGCAGACTGGTGGTATACGCCGATACTTCATGCACCGAAAAAACAGGGGGAATGGTATCCACAATACGAAGCATGCTTTCAAAAACATGCCCTTCCGCCCTGATATACACCGTCTTTTCTCCCAGTGCGAGCATATCCGCTTCGGATACATCCGACAAAAGGACTGCCTTTCCGTCCGCCGCTTCGCCGGCGGGAAGCAGTACCTTTATTGCTTCCTCCTGTAGAAAATCCGAAACCGTTGGCACTTCGCTTCCGATTTCCAGCTCTGTTTCCTCTTTTACCGGGCTGATAAGCAGACTGCTTTCATAAGATGTTACGTTGCCCCCCAGATCCTCAAGAAGAACCGTCACCTTCTGTTCGCCGTACCTGCAAAAATCAGGCTCCTCCTTAAAACGCACCGTCACTGCCGTGGCATCCGTGATATTACCGGTAAAAGCATCCGCCGAAACAGCCGTGCCGTACGCCGTCTCCACTTCCGTCACATCCGCTTTGGGCGCAATGGTATCCTGTACCGTCAGTATGCAATGATAATTAAAAAGCCCGGAACGGAGGGAAATTTCATAATCTCCCGGAATAGACACATCCGCCTGTACCTGCTTTGTTACAAATACTGCTTCCTTGGATGGGTCTTTCAGAAAATCCTGCGCCGTCACCGGAGTACCGGCCTCTATGACGCAATGTTTATAGACACGCGTGGAGTAGGAATAGTACAAATATCCTATTCCTGCTGCCACACAAAGTAGAATTCCCAGAATGATTGCTTTGGTAACTTTCCTGCATTTCATAAATAAGCTCCTCCTGAAAGGATTATTTCACAGGATCTTTTCCGCTTAAGTACTGTGCAATGCCTTCCACAGCGGCATTCTCGTCGTTACCTTCGGCTGTTACAACCACATTTTCACCGGCAAGGAGTCCCATGCTCATCATGCCCATGATGCTCTTGGCATTGACCTTTACCGTACCGTCTTCGGACTGCAGGTAAATCTTGGAATCATAGGTGCTTGCAACCTGTACCAGCATGGCAGCCGGAGTGGCTTCGAGACCGTTCTTCAGTTCGACCTTAATAATCTCCTTTTTCATAACTTCCTCCTCTACGACCGCAGTTTTTCTGCGAGTTCGCTTAACTTCCGTAATCTATGATTGACTCCGGATTTGCCCACGGGAGGGGATAAATATTCTCCTAATTCCTTCAGGGCCGCTTCCGGATACGCAAGCCTTACCTCCGCCATTTCCCTGAGATTGTCGGGAAGACGGGAAAAACCGTAGTAATCTCTTAAGTAAATAATATCCTCCACCTGTCTTGTGGAAGCCTGCACCGTTTTCTGGATGTTGGCTGCCTCACAGTTGACCCGGCGGTTAATGGAATTTCTCATTTCCTTTAAGATACGAAGATTTTCCAGATTCATCAGTGCCACATGCGCTTCCATGATGTTTAAAAGCTCCACGATGCCGGCACCTTCTTTCACATATACCACAAAATACTTCTTTCGGCAAACTATTTTTGCTTCAATGTCAAACTGCCCGATAATTTCCTGCAGCTGCTCCGCCTGTGTTCTGTTGTTGCACACAAACTCCAGATGATACCCCTTTGTGGGATCACTGATGGAGCCGCAGCTTAAAAAGGCACCACGTATAAATGCCCTTCTGCAACACGCCTGTTTTAACAGACTCGTATCGGCAGGTCCGGACAAATCACCCATAATAGCCAGTAAATCCGCCTTTTTCTGCCCTTTTACGCCAATAACAGTATCTATATTATATGCTTTCTTCAATAATGTAAAGCCTTTTCTTAAGACTGCTTCATTTTCCGACTGAAATCCGATGGTCAGAGTACCGTCCTCCATCAGACCGTATTGCCCCGCATAATGCAGCATGGCGGACAGCTCCGCCATCTGGCAGTGCCTTGCCGGACTGATATGCTTCGCAAGTTCTTCTTTTACTTCTGCTGAGAAAGACATCGTTCCCTCCACATTTACTCCTGCAGCCTTTTCCCGTAAAACTCCCTATTCCCTGAGCTCTCTGTGGAAAAGCTTGATGCCGTAGTTGCCCTTGTCCTTCATTCTTTCGTAAAGCGCATTGGCAAGGGTGACGCTTCTGTGCTGACCGCCCGTACAGCCGATGGCTATCACAAGCTGGTACTTTCCCTCCTTGACATAGTTGGGAATTAAAAATTTCAGCATATCTTCCAGCTTGTCTAAGAATTCCTTCGACTCGGGGAACTGCATGACAAAATCCTGCACCTCTTTGTCGTTGCCTGTCTTTTTTTTCAGTTCATCCACATAAAAGGGATTGGGCAGGAAACGCACATCAAACACTAAATCCGCATCTGTGGGAATGCCATATTTAAATCCGAATGACAACAGTGTTATCATAAGGCTATTATATTCTTTGTTCTGCACAAAAATTCTATCCAGCTCTTCTTTTAATTCCCTGGTCAGAAGATTGGACGTATCAATCACATAATCGGCGCTGTTGCGGATGCCGCGGGTCATTTCCCGCTCTAAGCGGATGCCGTCCTCCACCCTGCCTTCCGGCGCCAGCGGATGCACACGTCTTGTTTCCTTGTACCGCTTCACCAGTGCATTGTCCGAAGCGTCCATAAACAGGATTTCCAGCTCCTTGCCGGCATCCTTCTGCTTCTGCAAAATGCTGGTTGCCTCGGTGAAGGACTGTCCCGCACGCACATCCAGGCCCAATGCCACACGGGTGATTTCGCTGCCCGGTGTGGCAATCAGTTCAATGAATTTATCAAGCAGTGAGATGGGCAGATTGTCAACACAGTAAAAACCGGCATCCTCTAACATTTTAAGGGCAGTACTTTTTCCGCCGCCGCTCATACCCGTTACCACTACAAATCGCATTCCGCTCACCTTTCCTTTCCGCATTTTCTTTCTGTATCGGCAGCACTGCTGCCACCTGCCGTTATCCGGTTAAAATTTTCCGAGCATGATGACTTCCGGCTCCAGATGCACGGAGAACCGCTCGTAAACCGTTTCCCGGATGTAATCAATCAAATCCTTAATGTCCTTTGCCGTGGCACCCCCGGTATTTACCACAAAACCGCAGTGCTTGGGGGATACCTGTGCGCCGCCTATCTGATAACCGGAAAGTCCCGCGTCCATAATCAGCTTGCCGGCAAAATGTCCTTCCGGTCTTTTGAATGTGCTGCCTGCGGAAGGAAATTCCAGAGGCTGCTTTTCCCTTCTGCGCTGCTGGAAATCTGCCATTTTCGCACGGATTTCCTCCTGATTGCCGGGTTTACAGCAAAGAGTACAGGAGGCCACGATAAAGGGATGGTTTTTCAGGGCGCTGGTGCGGTAGCCGAATTCCATGGTTTCGTTGTCCAGCTCTAATTTATCCCCTTCGTCGTTCCATACGGTCACCGTTTCCACGACCTGCTTCATCTCGCCGTCGTAGGCTCCCGCATTCATCATAACGGCTCCGCCGACAGTGCCGGGAATTCCTGCGGCAAATTCAAGCCCGGTAAGACCCTGGTCCGCCGCCGCGGCAGCCACTCTGGCAAGGCTTGCGCCCGCCGCCGCATAGATATGGTCTCCGCTGATGCGGATTTCATCCATTTTTCTGCCGAAGTGTAAAATCACTCCGTTATAACCCTTATCGGAAACTAAAAGATTGCTTCCGTTTCCCATAATAAAATAGGGAATTTCCACTCTTTTCAGGTACAGCAGCAGCTTTTCCGTCTGCACTCCCGGTGAAATTTCTATAAAACACGCCGCATTTCCGCCCACCTTGAAGGTAGTATGGTTTTTCATGGGCTCTTCCATGTGCAGATCTTCTGCGGGCACAAAGCGCTGCAATGCTTCCCTTACTGTCTGACTTATCATTTATTTCCCCCCGGTTTATAATTTTATGTAATATTTATTCTGTCTTTCCTTCCTCATCCAGTACGAGCTTGGCAGCGCCGAAAATACCGGCGTCGTTGCCTAACTTTGCCAGCGCAAATTCCACATCGCGGCAGCCGCGGAACGCATACTGCATGTAATAAGGCTTTACATATTCAAAAATAACTTCGCCCGCTTTGGAAACACCGCCGCCGATAACGAATGCCTTGGGATTTACCACGCAGGCAACGGCTGCCAGTCCTTTGCCAAGGTACTGTCCGAACTGCTCTGCAATTTCAACGGCTACTTTATCACCGAATTTCACGGCATCCCATACTGCCTTGGCGGAAAGCTCTCTGTCACGGAGCACGCTTGCTTCTTCGTCCTTTGCCAGCCTCTTCTTTGCAAGTCTCACGATACCGGTTGCGGAAGCATACTGCTCTAAACAGCCGATGTTATGACAGCCGCATTCTTCGGTTTCCGCATCCTCTACGTGGATGTGTCCGATTTCACCGCCGGCTCCCAGTGCGCCGGTTACCATCTGACCGTTGCTGATAATACCGCCACCGACACCGGTGCCCAGTGTTACGACAACCAGATCCTTAAAGCCTTTGCCGCCGCCCTGCCACATTTCGCCGAGAGCTGCCACATTAGCGTCGTTTCCTGCCATAACGGGTACATCTAAGTGCTTCCGGAAGGCTTCCGGAATATTGAATACGGTATCCCAGCCTAAGTTTGCGGTCTTGTATACGGTGCCTTCCGCATCTACGGGACCCGGTACGCCGATGCCGACACCGGCTACTTCATCCTGTTCTATCTCATACTTTCCCATTTTTTCTTCAATGCTTGCGGCAATGTCCGGAAGCACTCTTTCGCCGCCGTTTGCGGTCACGCTGGGGATTTCCCATTTTTCCAGCACATTGGCATTCATATCAAAAAGTCCCATCTTTACGGTGGTGCCGCCTACATCTACTCCAAATACATATTTCTTCATAACCGTTACCATACCTTTCTTTTTATATTATTTATTCGTCCTCATCCTCTTCACGTCTTCTGGCGAGGGAATTCTGCACTCTGGTATAAAGCTCCTGTGCCGCATTGTAACCCATCTTTTTCTGTCTGTGGTTTACGGCTGCCGTCTCGCAGATGACCGCTAAGTTACGGCCGGGACGGATGGGCAGGGTGTAGCATACCACTTTGTTGCCGAGATATTCGGTGTATTCTTCTTCCAGACCAAGTCTGTCATATTCCTTGTCCTTATCCCAGTCTTCCAGACGGATAACCATATCGATGGACTGGGTATCCTTTACACTTGCGGCACCGAACAATGCCTTCACATCCACGATACCAATACCGCGCAGTTCGATTAAATGCTTGGTGACATCCGGTGCGGAGCCTACCAGGGTTTCGTCGCTTACCTTGCGGATTTCCACGGCATCGTCCGTTACCAGACGGTGTCCGCGCTTTACCAGCTCAAGCGCCGCTTCGGATTTACCGATACCACTTTCACCTGTAATCAGCACGCCTTCGCCGTATACATCCACCAGTACGCCGTGTACGGAAATACATGGCGCCAGTTTGACATTCAGCCAGCGGATAGCTTCCGCCATGAATACGGATGTGTTCTTTTTGGTGGAGAAAACCGGTCTGTTATATTTATGGGCTATTTCAAGGAAAATCGGATCAGGCTGCAGCTCGCGGCAGAATACCACACAGGGAATATCATAGGACATCAGTTTGTCGTATACCACCCTCTTCTGTTCTTCGCTGATACCTTCCATATAAGTATATTCCACAAAACCGATAACCTGCAGACGGGAAGAGTCGAAATGCTCGAAATAACCTGCCATCTGCAATGCCGGTCTGTTTACATCCGGCATGCTGATCTTGATGCTCTTGATGTCAATGTCCGGAGTCAGATTTTCCAGCTTAAACTTTTCCACAACCTTTTCCATTTTTACGCTTGCCATACCCATACCTCGCTTTTTATCATTCCGTCCTTTTATGACGTTTGCTGTTCATAGACGGTTTTATTTTAGCACAAGCGGCTTCTTTTGCATAGCCGCAAAAATGCCGCACAGTGCCGTTACCTTTTCTTTTCCATGGCGGCAAAAAAGCCCGCTATCTGCTCCGCCACATTCACCGGAATTTCCGGCACCCGGCAAAGCTCTTCCACGGTGGCGTTCTTCACATCCTCTATGGACTTGAAATGCCGCATCAGAGCCTTTCTTCTGGCGGGTCCAACGCCCGGAATTTCATCCAATACCGACTTTACCTGACTCTTGGAACGCAAAGACCGGTGATATTCGATGGCAAACCGGTGGGCTTCGTCCTGAATACGGGTAATCAGCTTAAAGCCCTCGGAACGAGAGTCAATGGGCAGCTCCACATTGTTGTAGTAAAGCCCTCTGGTGCGGTGGTTGTCATCCTTAACCATGCCGCAGACCGGAATATGGATGTTCAGCTCCTCAAGCACCGACAGGGCAATGTTGACCTGACCCCTGCCGCCGTCCATCATCAGTACATCCGGGAACCGGGTAAAGCTTCCCAGTGAATTGTCCAGATCCTGCTCCTTTAGCTTGCTCTGTTCTTCCATACCGTGGCGGAACCGTCTTGTCAGCACCTCCCGCATGCAGGCATAATCATCCGGTCCCGCTACGGACTGGATTCGGAACTTCCGGTAATCGCTGCGCTTGGGCTTTCCTTTTTCAAACACCACCATGGAACCTACATTGGCAAAGCCGCTGATGTTACTGATATCGAAGGCCTCCATACGCACGATACCGGGCAGTCCCAGCAGATCCGCAATTTCTTTCACGGCACCGGTGGTGCGGCTTTCCTCTCTGGCAATCCTTTCCTTGTCCTTGGAAAGAACCAGGGAGGCGTTCTGTGCTGCCAGCTCCACTAATTTTTCACGGGTACCGATTTTCGGCACAATGAGCTTTACCCTGCCTTCTTTTTTCTCCGTCAGCCACTGTTCTATGAGTGTCTGCTCCTCCACTTCATACTGCAGCATGATTTCCCGGGGAATGAACGGGGTGCCCGCATAAAACTGCTTCACAAATTCCTGCAAAATCCGGGGCTTTTTCTGTCCCTCAATGTGGGTCATGTAAAAATGCTCCCTACCGATAAGCCTGCCGTCACGTACAAAAAACACCTGCACCACGGCATCCCTGTCGTCCTCTGCCAGAGCAATGATGTCCCTGTCCTCACCCACGCTGTCGGAAATCTTCTGCTTCTGGGACACGGATTTTACACTGTTAAACAAATCCCTGTACTTAGCCGCTTCTTCAAATTCCATTTTTTCGGCGGCATCCTGCATTTTCCCCTGCAGCTCCTTCAGAATCGGCTGGTAGTTTCCGTTCAGGAAATTCAGGGCCTTTTCCACCTGCTCCCGGTACTCCTCCCGGCACACTAAATTCTGGCAGGGGGCGGAGCACTGCCCAATGTGGTAATTTAAGCAGGGACGTCCTTCCCCGATGTCCTTCGGAAGGCTCCTGTTGCAGGTCCGCAGCTTATACAGCTTATTCAAAAGCTCTATGGTGTCCTTTACCGCACCGGCACTGGTGTAAGGTCCGAAATATCTTGCCTTGTCCTTTTTCATTTCCCGTACAAACAAAATCCGGGGGTATGCTTCTCCCACCGTCACCTTGATATACGGATAGGTTTTGTCGTCCTTTAACAGCGTGTTGTACTTGGGCAGATGCTCTTTAATCAGGTTGTTTTCTAAGATAAGAGCCTCTAACTCCGAGTCGGTGACAATATATTCAAACCGGGCAATCAGCGACACCATTTTGTCAATCTGAGGACCTCTGCCGATGTTTTCCCTGAAATAGGAGCGGACTCTGTTGCGCAGATTGACTGCTTTTCCTACATATAATATAGTGTCCTGCTCATCATGCATGATATACACTCCCGGCTTGGCGGGAAGTTTTTTCAATTCCTCATCGATGCAAAAAGCCATGTCTGCTCCTTTCTTTTCTGTGCATTCATACACAAAAGCCGTACCTGTCTGATACGGCTTTCGAATTTTATAAATCCATGTTGGAGAAAATACCCTTATTTTCCGGCTCTTCCGGCTTCGGCTCTTCCTCGGATTCTTCCTTCTTCGGTTCTTCCTGCTTCGGTTCTTCCGTCATCTGAACTTCCTTGGGAAACTTGATTTCCGGTACTGTCTGCCCGGGCTCAGCATCCTTCTTCTTTTCTTCCGGCTCCGGCAGTCCTTTTTCCCTGCGGAAAATTTCCATGAATTCTTTGCCGGTAATAGTTTCCTTCTCAATTAAGAAGGCTGCCAGCTTATCCATCAGCTCGCGGTTTTCGGAAAGCATCTGCTTTGCCTGCTCGTAGCTTTCTTTTAAGATGGCTACCACTTCCTTATCCACCTCGGCTGCCGTCTGGTCGCTGCAGTTCATGACATCCCTGCCCTCCAGATATTTGCTTTCCACAGTGGAAAGCCCCACCAGACCGAAGTGCTTACTCATACCGTACTGGGTAACCATGGCACGGGCAATATCAGTGGCTTTTTCAATATCGTTGGCTGCGCCCGTGGTCACGGAATGGAACACCACTTCCTCTGCGGCACGTCCGCCCACCAGACTGACTAACATATTACGCAGTTCTTCTTCGGAATTTAAGTACTTCTCTTCCTCCGGCACATGCATAACATAACCGAGGGCTCCCATGGTACGGGGCACAATGGTAATTTTCTGCACAGGTTCGGAGTTTTTCTGCAGGGCGCTGATTAAGGCATGTCCCACTTCGTGATAGGAAACAATCTTTCTTTCTTCCTTGCTCATGATGCGGTCCTTCTTTTCCTTGCCCACAAGCACCTGCTCCACGGCATCAAAAAGGTCTTTCTGGCTGACATATTCCCTGCCGCTCTTTACGGCATTGATAGCCGCTTCGTTAATCATATTGGCAAGATCGGCTCCAACAGCGCCGCTGGTTGCCAGCGCAATGGCGTCAAAGTCCACGGTTTCGTCCATTTTCACGTCCTTGGCATGTACTTTTAAGATATCCACACGTCCCTTTAAGTCCGGCTTATCCACGATAACCCGTCTGTCAAAACGACCGGGACGTAAGAGCGCCTTGTCTAAGATTTCCGGACGGTTGGTAGCGCCTAAAATCAGAATACCCTTGGAGGTATCGAAACCATCCATTTCGGAAAGAAGCTGGTTTAAGGTCTGCTCTCTTTCTTCGTTGCCGCCGTACTTGGAATCACGGCTGCGGCCGATGGCATCAATTTCATCGATAAAGATAATGCAGGGAGCGTTCTTGGTCGCTTCCTTAAATAAGTCACGGACACGGGATGCGCCCACGCCCACATACAGCTCAATAAAATCGGAACCCGCTAAGGAGAAGAACGGCACGCCCGCTTCCCCCGCCACCGCCTTGGCAAGCAGGGTTTTACCGGTTCCGGGAGGGCCTACCAAAAGGGCTCCCTTCGGAAGCTTGGCGCCAATCTTTGCGTATTTTGCCGGGTTGTGAAGGAAATCCACTACTTCCTGCAGGGACTCCTTTGCTTCGTCTTCACCTGCCACGTCCTTAAAGGTAATGCCGGTTTCCTTCTGCACATACACCTTGGCGTTGGATTTGCCGACGCTTAAGGGGCCGCCTCCCTTGCTCATCTTCTTGAACAGGAAGCTTAACAGCACCCAGAATAAAATCAGGGGCACTACATAATAAAGCAGAATCTCCATAATCAGACCGGAGTTGTCGGGAATGTATCCCCATACCTCAACGCCTGCTTCCCGCAGTCTCTCGGGCAGGGTATCATCGGATACCATTGCCGTATAGTAAGTGGTCTTCTGACCCATTCCGTAATAGGAAAACAGCGGATTTCTGTTAGTTTCCTTTTCGTCCACCAGTTCAATGTAAATCCTGTCGGATGCATACCGGACACACTTGACCTTGGTATTGGCTTCTCCTTCTTTGGTGCCTTCGTCCACCCATTCCATAAATTCGGAGTAGCTCTTTTCTTCCGTCGTGCTTCCTGATACCGTTTTCATGAAAACACTGGTCAGAATCAGCGTACAGAGAGCGGCTAACAGCAATAGGAAGAAATTCACTTTCCGGGGACTCTGATTGCCGGAACCTCCCTGATTAGACCCCCTCTGTCCATTTCCGTTTTGGTTCATCTGATCATCCATATTCGTTTCTCTTTCTTTTACTTTTTGTTTACAGTTTCATATACCGGATCGCAGGTCACTTCGCAGTCCAGCTTCTGGAACATCTTTTTGTCCACAGAAGAAAGCATGACACTGGAATGTACCTGACAGCCCTTTAACGCCGCCAGCATGGAAAGTGCCTTTGCCGCATCTTTATTTTCGGCTGCCGTAGTGGACAGGGCAATCAGTACCTCGTCCGTATGCAGTCTCGGATTTTTGCTTCCTAAATATTTGGTCTTTAAGGTCTGGATAGGCTCAATCGCCGTAGGAGAGATAATGTGTTTCTCGTGGGGAATGCCTGCCAGTTCCTTTAGGGCATTTAAGAGCACGGCTGCGCTTGGTCCCAGTAAATCGCTGGTCTTGCCGGTAATAATCCGTCCGTCGGAAAGCTCCACCGCTACTGCCGGATGTCCGGTTTCTTCCGCTCTCTTTTCTGCTTCCCTCACAACCGCCCTGTCAGAGGTCGTAAGGTGCTCCTGGTTCATCAGCATCTGGATTTTAATGACCTCTTCCTCAGAACGGGTGCCGTCTGCCACTCCCATCACTGCCTGATAATAGCGGCGGATAATCTCCTGACGGGAGGCTTCCCTGCACACTTCGTCATCCACAATACAGTTGCCCGCCATGTTGACGCCCATATCAGTGGGAGACTTGTACGGGCTTTCGCCGTATATCTTTTCAAAAATGGTACGCAGTACCGGAAAAATCTCCACGTCACGATTGTAGTTTACCGTGGTTTCCCCGTAAGCTTCCAGATGGAAGGGGTCAATCATGTTGATATCATTTAAGTCTGCGGTGGCCGCTTCGTATGCCAGGTTGACCGGATGCTTGAGAGGCAGGTTCCAGATAGGGAATGTCTCATATTTTGCATAACCGGCACGGATACCTCTTTTATGTTCATGATAAAGCTGGGAAAGACAGGTACTCATCTTACCGCTGCCCGGTCCCGGTGCCGTAACCACAACCAGAGGTCTGGTCGTTTCGATGTAATCGTTCTTGCCATAGCCTTCATCGCTGACGATGAGGGGCACGTTGGAAGGATATCCGGGAATAAGGTAGTGCTTGTACACCTTGAGCCCTAAGCTTTCCAGTCTCTTTTCATATAATACGGCGCTGTGCTGTCCTGTATATTTGGTAAGCACCACGCTGCCCACATAAAGACCCCTGGAACGGAATTCGTCAATCAGCCGGATTACGTCATTATCATAGGTAATTCCCAGATCGCCGCGCACCTTGTTTTTCTCAATATCAGCAGCGCTGACAACCATCACGATTTCTGCTTTGTGGGCTAATTTCATAAGCATCTGCAGCTTACTGTCCGCTGCAAATCCGGGAAGAACCCTTGAGGCATGAAAATCATCAAATAACTTGCCGCCAAACTCCAGATAGAGCTTATTGTCAAAATGACCTATCCTTTCTATAATTCGTTCAGACTGCATCTTTAAATATTTGTCATTATCAAAACCTATTTTCATCGCCTGTTCCATCCTTTCTGCATGGTAGTATACCACAAATAAGAGTATGTGGCAAAGAGGGAAACCGGAATTTCCGATATGTTTCACACTTTTTTCGTATTTTCTTTTTAATATCGCATGTTATTATATATTTTCGGTTTTTTCTGTCTCTTAAGACAGCCGTTTTTTCCTTTTTTTCCGTACTTTCTTATCTGTTTGTCCTGTTTTTGTCCAAAAATGCAAAATGCAGGACTTTAGATACAATCCTGCATTTTTTTGCTTTTTTTATTCTTTTTGCAAGTTTTCCGTCATATACGTCTGATAACTGTTCCGGCGGGTTGACTGCTGTTTTTTTCGATAACGCATGTTTTTATAACAGGCTGTCACACACGGAAGCAAAATCTCCGCTGCTCATGGCTCCCACTCTGGAGAGCACCACCTCGCCGTTTTTAATGCCGACGAAAGCAGGGATGCTGGTGATGCGGTACTTCTGCGCCAGCTCCGGATTGTCATCCACATTTACCTTGCCCACTTTAAGCTTTCCTTCATAGGTCTCGGCTGCCTTTTCCACTACGGGTCCCATCATCTTGCAGGGTCCGCACCAGTCTGCGTAAAAATCAATAAGTACCGGCAGGTCAGCCTGCAATACTTCTTCGTTAAAATTCTGTTCTGTAAATTTATATTCCATCGTTTTTCATCCTTTCTACGGTATAGTATGTCCTATCTGTAAATAATATATTTGCAGATGGGATTGCCGGCGGCTGAAAATTTTTCTTCGTATTCCGTCATAATATTGCCTTCCATGAGCTTTTCATCCGCATGTAAATCGTAGGTCAGCACCTCTGCACAAAATCCGGCTTCCGGCAGCTCCTCTACGGCAAAGTCAAATAAATCCCGGTTGTCCGTTTTGAACTCAATCCTGCCGTCCTTTTTTAAGATTTCATCATACCTTTTTAAGAACTGTCTGGAAGGAAGTCTCCTCTTGGCATGTCTGTCCTTGGGCCATGGGTCGGAAAAGTTCAGGTAAATCCGGTCCACTTCTCCCGTTGCAAACACATCGGTGATTTCCTCCGCATCCATTCGGATGAATTTCAGATTGGCTAACTCGTCCTCCTCCATTTTCTGGATCGCACGCAGCAGCACACTGGAGTATTTCTCAATGCCGATATAGTTGATATCCGGATTTTCCTTTGCCAGGGTATGTAAAAACTTTCCTTTTCCCATGCCGATTTCGATTTGTACGGGGCGATCGTTGCCGAATACTTCTTTCCACCGGCCTTTCTTTTCCTGCGGTTCCTGCACCACATAGATGCTGTCCGCAATCACTTCTCTGGAACCGGTAATATTTCTAAGACGCATATTATTTTACCAAACTCTTTCTGTCCATCTCTGTAAACGGAAATAAAAGCGCTTTTACAGCCGCTTTTGTTTTTATTATACCTTATTTTACAGGGAAAAGAAAGTACGAAAAGAAATACAAAAAACTCTTTGGTTTTTTCTGCCGATAGTGTATCATAGAGAGGTGCCCTCTGAGGAAAAGAAAGGATGTCTGATTTTGCTTCGTATACATAAATTAGTAAAAAAATACGTTACGGCGTTATTTGCCGTTTCTGTTGCGGCAGTGTGGACCTTTAACAGCCTTCCGGCGTATGCGCTGCCCGTCATTACGGATGCGGATACCCGTACCGCCATACCCATTGAGTCCAACAGCATACCGAACTGGCCGCAGGGCCCCGTTATTTCTGCCCAGTCCGCCATTCTGATAGATGCCGACACCGGTGCGGTTTTATATTCCAAAAATGCCCATGAACAGCTGTATCCCGCCAGTACCACAAAAATACTGACCTGTCTCATCGCCACGGAGCGATGCTCCCTGACCGATACCGTGACATTTTCCCACGATGCGGTCTTCGATACACCGAGAGACTCCAGCAACATTGCCATGGATGTGGGCTATGAGCTTACCCTCGAGCAGTGCCTGCAGGCAATCTTAATTGCTTCCGCCAACGAGGCCTCCTATGCGGTTGCCGAACACGTCAGCGGCACCACGGACTGGAGCGTCTTTGCCGGCATTATGAACGAACGTGCCAAAGAACTGGGCTGTGTAGACTCCCATTTTGCCAACCCCAACGGTCTGCCCGATGAGAACCACTACACTTCATCCTACGACCTTGCCCGGATCGGCATGGCATTTTTCAAAAACGACCTGCTCTGTAAGATTTCCTCCACGCCCCGTCTGGAACTGGAGCCCACGGATAAACAGCCCAAGCATGTCATCGAAAACTCCAAAAACCAGCTTTTTACAGGAAAAGCCTATGCTTACGAATACTTAGTGGGCAGCAAGACCGGTTACACGGTTGCCGCCAAAAGCACGCTGGTTTCCTGTGCGGAAAAGGATGGGCTCAAGCTGATTGCCGTTGTCATGGTGGAGGACTCCCCGGCGCAGTTTGCGGATACGGTATCTTTGTTCCAGTATGGATTTGAAAACTTTGAAAAAGTAAATATTTCCCAGAAGGAAACCCGTTACCGGATGGAAAACAGCAATGCCTTTTACGGCGGAAGCGATATTTTCGGAAGCAGCCGGCCGATTTTATCCATCAATACCCAGGATACCATTATCCTGCCGAAAACCGTTCCTTTTGAGGATCTGACATCCGAAATCACCTATGATACCGACTCTCCTGATGAAGCGGCGCTCATTACCTACACCTATCAGGGTGAATTTTTAGGCTCGGTTGCCGTGAATTTTACCGGCGGCACGGAAAAGGGCTACGATTTTAACGCTGCCGTGGAGCCGGAAAAGAAAACCAGCCTGCCCAAGGTTATTTTTATCAATGTGGTAAAGGTTATTCTCTGGATTGTGGGTGTTGCCGGCGGCATCATCCTGTTGCTTATCCTGTATGCCTTTATCCGCAACTATCATTTTGAGCTGCGGAAGCGGGGCGGCAGAAAGAGCTGGCTCAAAACCCGGAAGCGGAAGCTCACCAGGTATCAGAAAAACAGAATTGCCGCTGCAAAAAGGAATATCCGGCAGCAGAAAAAAAGACAGAGAAAAGAGAAGAAACGCAGTTGGGAGGATGACGAATAAGTCATCCTCCCTTTTTTAATTTCGCCCGTTTTTCCCGCAGGGTTTCCATTTCTTCCTCCGTAATAAAACGCATTGTTTTTACCACAAACACCTTGTCGTCCTGTGTTTTACGGATACGGATTTTGCCCTTCAGGTAACCGTGTTTTTCACAGTAAGCCGCACAGTAATAATGCCTGCCGTTTACGGTAAACCAGCGGATTTTCTTTTTTAAGTTCCGGCGGCAGAGATAACATTTGCTGCTGATGACCTCCCAGTCCGCCAGTGCTTCGCTCTTGCTGTCGAATACCCGGGAGATGTACTTGGCATAGGTATCAAATACAATTCTTACCTCATCCTCCCTTTTTGCGGGCGGATGGAACAAATCAAAGGACACTCTCCTGCAGATTTTTTCCGGTATTTTTGCGAATACCTTTCCGGTGTAATAGGCATCGCTGAATGCACGGTGGAAAGGAATGTCCTTTTCAATCTGTAGAAAGTCCACCGCATATTCCAGTGCCTTCCGGCTTCTGCCGTCTTCAAATGCCAGGCTGAACAGCTTCTGTACATCTAAGAAGGGCAGCGGCTTATCGGTCAGCGGCTCCATGCCGTAATACTGCATGTTGTTCTGCAGCTCCGACAAATCCTGCGGTCCCCAGGTACAGAATACCGGATTTTCCCCGCACCAGGCACGGAACTCTTCCATAACCTCGGGGAACGGTCTGCCCTGCCGGAGCTGGCTCATCTTCATATGGATAAGGCGACTGGTAATTTTATTCAGTTCATGGTAAATCTGTGGCTTGATAAGCTGGGAAAATTCTCCGGTCATCCTTCGGTTTTCGTCCATGCGGACAGCACCGATTTCTATGATTTCAAACTGCAGCTTTTTGTCCGCCGCTTCCGGGTCACAGCTCTGGTTCCATTCCAGATCCAGTATTATGAAATTCTTTTCCGTCACGTCTGCCTCCTGGTTCTTATTTCTGTCTTACTCCCGCTCCGCTCCGTACAGTTCCACGATTTTCTGCTGGGCAGCCGTTTTTTCCTTAGCCGCTTCCAGATCAAACGCATAAACCTTGTCATAGCCTAAACTCTTTACCTTGGACTGCATGGTGCTCTGCAGGCTGTAAAATTCTTCTTCATCCCCGGCGAATACCATTTTCCAGGAATAATCCACAATAATATTCCGGCACTGGCTGCGCATGGTGGTGATTTCCGGATCCTCGGAAGGGTAATTGAAATTGCATCCCGGCGAAACCACTATCATATTATGCCCATTCAGGTATTCCATTGTGGATTCAGCTTCCATATGCATCTTCCAGTTTTCGTCCAACACCGTATTTTCCATGGCAGTTACGGAGTCCCAGAGCTGATAGGCATAGGGGAAGCCGTCCTTCGTCAGATCGGACTGCACAATGGGCTTGTAATTCAATTCGGAAATACCGTCGCTCCACAGACCGCCACCCCACTCTTCGGGCAGCTCCACATCGCCGTTCATCAGCGCCTGCATGCCAAAATCCGTCAGCACCGGTCCGTTTTCCGTGCGCTCCCATGTCAGCCCCTCCGGTCCCGCCGTGCCACCTGCAACCTGGGCGCTGTTGTTGAAAACGCCCTCCTCGGAATACAGCCAGTCTATAAAATCCGCCAGCCTTTCGGGGTCCTTGGCATTGCTGCCGATACAGATAATCTCCTTGTCGTTGCCCATGGGACGGCAGCCGTAGGAATAAATCTGCATATCGTCGATGGGTGCCAGCATAAAGCCCTTTCCTGCTTCCTTGTTGGAAAGTGTATTATAAGCTGACTGGGACAGCCACGGCCATACGCAGAAGAAGATGTCGCCCTGCTGGTATTTTAAAAACAGGCTGTCGTAATTCTGGGAGGGGGACTCGGGGTCCACCAGTCCAAGCTGATTGGCTTCGTAGTAAAATTTTAAGGTACGCATGTACATGGAGTCGGAATCCACAATGCTCTGGTAATCGCTTCCGTCTGCCTTTGCCAGCACAAAGCCGCTTTCATCATAGCCATAAAGACAGGCTGGCTGCTTGGCATAGTTCATCATATTGCCGTCCCAGTCCTTAAAAAAGGAAAACGCATAGGTCGGATTTCCCGCATCGCTATAGGGCATCAGCTCCTGCATGCCCTTCAGCACCGGCAGCAAATCCTCCAGTGTCTTAATTTCCGGATAACCAAGCTTCCCGTACAAATCCCAGCGCAGGTAGGGACCGTAGGTAGGCTCCATGGTCTCGCTGGAGGTCAGCGGGGAATTCTGGGAAAGTTCGGAAGGAATGGCATAAATGCCCGTGGTAGAAACCCGGTTGTTCAAATCCCGGATAGCAGTTTCATACTGCATGATGTCCTTCCCCTTAAGATAGCCGCTCATATCCAGGATAAGACCTGCCGTCACCATGCTTTCTAAATTTCCTTTTTCACCGTTTACAATGACCAGATCTCCCAGATTACCCGCTGCAGAGCGGATGCCGTAGAGGGTGTCGCCGCCGCCAGCCACATTGGGGGCAATGATGTTGAGCTCCATATTGAAGCGGTCCTTTACCACCTTGGCAAACCAGCCGGACTGGATGCCCTGGAAGTTTGCCGGGGCATCAAAGACATCCACGGTAATGAACTCTTTATAAGGGCATTTTTCTTTCTCTTTTTTCTGTTTGATAAAAAGGATGCTCCCCACCGTTATCACACATAAAAATGTGCAGGCAAGCAGAATCATCCCCGTTTTCTTCTTAATTTTTTTCACGTCCGTACCTGCCTTTATCTTACTTCTTTTGTCCGTACAATTAACGTATATTATATTATACCATGAAGTGGCATATACGAAAATACTCTTTTTTCATTGCGTTTTCGCTCCGTTTCTTCTATAATTTAGGTATTATAGTAGCATTGCTCATAGAGTGGGAGATTTTATGTACACAGTATTTATTGTTGACGATGAAGCCCTTATCCGGGACGGTCTGAAACAGATAATCGATTGGGAAGCGCTCGGATTTACCGTTTGCGGAGAAGCCTCCAACGGGGAGGATGCCGAAAAGGAAATTCTCGAGAAGCAGCCAGACCTTACCCTGATGGATATCCGAATGCCCCGGAAGCTGGGGCTTGATGTGGTTGCCTCCGTGCGTGAAAAGGATTTCAAAGGCAGGTTCATCATCTTAAGCGGCTATTCCGATTTCAAATATGCGCAGGAAGCCATCCGCTACGGAGTGGAGTTTTACCTGACAAAGCCCATTGACGAGGACGAACTTCTCTCCTCCGTCACCACCATCAAGGCAGCCCTTGACAGTAAGAACCGCGACCAGGATACTTACGACCTCTTAAAGAAAAAAGCCCGCAATGTCATCCTGCACGATTTAGTTACCGTAGGACTGGAAACGGACTCGGACACCATTGCCGATCTGGAGCTGGAAGCGGGTATCTTCCAGGTAGTTATTTACGAAAACTTCAACAGCCAGCCCGGCAGCACCTTTTACAGCTTTGCGGATTTATTAAAGGTTTCCAACAAGCAGGAGCATACCTTCTACCATTTTACGGAGGACTCCAAGGATGTTATCCTTTTAAAGGGTACCTATGCACTGAACCGTTTTCAGGATTTCTTAAACCATTACGAGGACGTGAACCCACCCCAGAAGGGCAGTCCCATGGACTCCCTGTTTATCAGCTACGGTCGTCCGGTAAAGCAGCTTTCCGAGTTGCCGCTCTCCTATAAAGATGCGGCCTTCCTGATTTCCAGACGCTTCTTCTGTATGCCGGGTCAGCACACCTTAGGCTATGCGGAGCTTCCTCATTTTAACACGGCGTCCACCCTGCAGCCGGAAAAACTGCAGCATTATGCCGATTACCTTGTGGGTTACTTACAGACCTTCAACCGCAAAAATGTGGTTACGACCCTTACGGAGATGGAGAACTACCTTTACAACGTGGAAAACAGCATTTCCGAAGTAAAGCTGTTTCTGACGGATATGTATCTGCGTATCAAGGAAAAGATTAACTTAATCTACAATACGCTGACGATACCTTTTCCAACCAACTCCAATGTCATTGATTATATAGAGAAAAAGCCTTACCTGTATGAAATCATCCAGTTCTTCTCCGAACAGTTTGAGATGATTATGAATGCGACGGGCAACCCTTCCCGTAACAACGTGCTGGACGATATTCTCTATTACATCGACCACAATTACTACAACAATATCAAACTGGAATCCATTGCTCCCCTGTTTGGTTACAACAGCGCCTATCTTGGCAAGATATTCAACAAGACCGTGGGTGAAAGTTTCAACTCCTATGTGGACCATGTACGGATTGAGCATTCCAAGGAAATGCTGCTGGCAGGCAACTTAAAGGTTTATGAAGTGGCGGAGCGTGTGGGCTACCGCAACGTAGATTATTTCCATAAAAAATTCCGGAAATATGTGGGAGAGAGTCCCGCCGAATTCCGGAAACAGAACGGAAGCACAGCCGAGGATGAATAATCCCCGGCTGTTTTATTTTGCTAATATTGACTTGTACCTGCTTATATCGCTGATATCCTACTTGTAATCGCAGATATTGTCCAGCCAGGTGTGCGCCATGCCGAGCCAGGTCTGACAGGCAGGAATGACTTCACACTCATAGGATGTCTCTGTCAGCTTATTGGCAAGTCCGATACCGTGGCCGCCTTCCGGGTACATATGGAACTCGGTCGGAATACCCGCCTCTTTCATGGCACTGACAAGCAAAAGCGAATTTTCCACCGGTACGCAGCCGTCCGTGAACGTATGCCAGATAAAAGCAGGCGGTGTGTCTGTATTCACCCGGTTTTCCAGGGACATTTTCTCCACCAGTTCGTCGTATCTGTCCCCAAGTAAATTCTTAAAGGAGTCCCTGTGGGCAAATTTGCCGGAAGTAATGACCGGGTAATTCAGAATCATACCCTGGGGTCTCAACAGCTCCTTCTGTGCTTCGGTAAGTCCCATTCCTTCCCAGAGCCAGTCCTCGCTCCAGAACATGCCATAGGAGGCTGCCAGGTGGCCGCCTGCGGAAGAACCGATCACTACAATGTGATCCGCATCAATATGCCATTTTTCTGCATTTTCCCGCAGGGTAAGCACGGTTCTTGCTACTTCTGTCAGGGCTGCCGGGTATACGGCTGGCGCAATGGAATATTTCAAAACCACTGTCTGATAGCCCATGGCAAAGTACTGCATCGCCATGATTTCGCCCTCTCTTGTGGAAAGATAGCAGTAACCACCGCCGGGACATATGATGACCGCCGGTCTTTTTTTAATTTTATATTCTTCGGACTCTTCAATAAAATACGTTTCAAAGCAGGCACCCGGTAAGGAGCCTGCTTCGTGTAAGGGAATTATTTCGTGTATCATACATTATCATCCGGGTTTGTAATGGCACCCGGTTCCTTTTCAATCTGTCTGAAATAATACATGGCAAAGCCGCTGACCGTTAGCATGAAGCATGCCGGTCCAATCAGGATACCAAACAGCAGAGTGGTCTGGTTCCAGATAAAAATCATCACTTCTATCGCCAGTATGGCAATAAGGAAGATGGTCCGTACAAAGAACTTTGTGGCAATCCTTATGCCGTTCTTCATAGTTTCCAGCAGGGTATTTTCGTACCTTGCGCTCAGCGGAAATGCATAGAGGAAAATCATCACGATAAAAAAGATTGTGATGATACCGGCAATCAGGAAAATAACCGGATTATCCGGTAATTTGTTGAAAAACTCAAAGTCCAGATAGGCCGCATATACGGCAGCTAAGAAAATCAGCCCCAGAGGTATCCCCTGTTTCCAGTTCTCCTTAAAAGCCTTGATAAACTGTCTCCCTACATATCCCTCACGCTCATCCACCATTTTCAGTGTTACGCTGTAGGCTGCCACCGTGGCAGCCCCCATCGTAACAACCGGCAGAGAAAAAATCAACCATAAGAAGTTCAATTTTATCATATCCCACAATCTTGTAAGAAACCGATAAAGCGGACTATCCGTACTAAAGAATTTCATTTTATTCCCTTCTGCAAAATTATTTTTTACACTGTTATCTGAGAGGTGCCTGCAGAGCATTTCTTCTGGCTGCTTCTTCGATACACCAGTCAATACACTTGTCATAGCCGTAAGACTTTGCTTTACCGCGCATCTCAGCTACCAGCTTGTCATATTCTTCGTCGCTTTCTGCATAGATGGCTCTCCAGCTGTAGTCCTTTAAGCAGGTTGCTACCTGGTTCCAGGATGCCTCCAGAGCAGCATCTTTTTCAGACTCGGAGTAGGTGGTCGGGATGTCTACCGCATAGTTACCCTTATCCATGTATTCCTGAGCCGTAAAGCATCCGGTCAGATCTCTCCAGTCTCTTTCTGCATCGCAGCGTCCGTCTTCTACCTGGGTGCTTGCCCAGTACTGCTGGTCATATCTTTCGCCGGATTCCGGATTGGTGTCTGCAGCAGTCCATGTGGTGTTGTTTACCTGGAATGCACCGTCGTTAAAGGTTGCTCCGCCCCATTCTTCGGGCATCAGGGTCGTTCTGTCTTCAAAACAGGTCTTACCGAAATCGGTGAAGTATGTCTTGCCGTTTTCATCGTAATCCCAGCAGAGTTCCTTCGGACCGTAGTCCATGGTCAGACGTCCTTCGGGAGTACACAGCCAGTTGATGATTTCCATGCAGAGTTCGGGATACTGGGTCTTGGCGCCGATGCTCCAGATACGGTTGCCGCCCACGGAGCTTAAGCCGTTAACAATAGGACATGCCTCTGTGGGCTCTAAGCTCTCCATAATCTTGTTCTGGCTGTAATGCTCTTCTTTGTTGTATGCAAGAGAGCCTGCATAGTTGAAGATGGAGAAGAATACATTACCGTTCTGTACCTTTGCAATCATATCGTCGTACTTCTGGGTCATGGAATCGGGGTCCAGAAGTCCGTTGCGGTATAACTGGTTGAACCACTTTAACATGGTCAGATAAGGGCTGCCGTCGGAAAGTGCATCATAGAATTCACCGTTGGTTACATTGTAGTGACCAAAGCCGAATTCATCGTATCCGTAATAAGCGGTCGCCATAGCTTTTACATACATTACATAGTTGCCGTCCCAGTCAGGCCATAAGGACATTGCGTAGGTCGGCTTTCCATCGTCACCGGTGGGGCAGATTTCCTTCATCTGCTTTAATACTTCCATTAAATCGTCCAGGTTATTTACAGCGGGATGTCCCAGCTGCTCATATAAATCCCAACGGATATCCCAGGTATAGAAGAATGCATCATGACTGTCGGAGCTTGCTGCCACGTTATGACCGAATCCGTATACCTTGCCGGTACCGGAAATTTCACGGTTCTTCTCCAGTGCAGTCTGCATATGCTCGTTAATATAGGGACCGTAGTCTGCCAACAGGTCATCTTCTTCCCAGTCGAAAAGAAGTCCGGCATTAACTGCCTGCATGTAGTCTTTACCGTCGGAACCCCATACAACGATATCGCCTAAGTTTCCGGCTTCCATACGGGTGTCATACACGCCGTCGCCATCGGGGATCAGGTTTACTTTCACACCGAATTTGTCTTCCAGAATTTTAGCAAACCAGCCCTTCATTTCGCCGGAATAGTTTGCAAGCTGGCTGTACACGGTCAGTGTAACCAGGTCTTTTTTGCCGTTGCTGCTTCCGCTGCTTTTGCCACATCCGGAGAAAAGTCCCAGAACCATGACAGCGGTCAGCACAAGTGCAACTACTCGCTTCATCTTTCTCATTTTTTAATCCTCCTTTATTATATAGTAAAATGCTTTTGCTTAGCCCTTAACGGCTCCCAGCATAATACCCTTTACAAAATATCTCTGCATGAACGGATATACCATCAGAATAGGTATGATGGATACCATGGAGATTGTGTACTTAATTACTTTAGCATTTAAAGCGCTCTGCATCAAGGTTTCTCCGACAGATGAACTTACACCGCTGTTCATCAGGGCGCCGATGTTGGAGCTGGTATTCAGATACAGGTATAATCTGTGCTGTAAGGTAAACAGATTGGAAGCATCCTGCATCAGGATCAGGGAATCCGTAAAGGAGTTCCAGTGACCTACCGCACCGAAAATGGCAATGGTCGCTAAAATCGGCGTACACAGGGGCCAGATAATCTTACGGAAAATCGTCCAGTAGCTTGCACCGTCCATGAATGCACTCTCTTCCAGTTCCGCCGGAATGGACTCAATATAGGTCTTTACAAGGATGATGTTGTACGGAGCCACGATACCGGGGATAATGTATGCCATGAAGTTGTTGGTCAGACCCAGCATGGACATATTTAAGTACCAGGGAATGGTTCCGGCATTGAAATACATGGTAACGACTAAGAAGCGGTACCAGAATTTTCTTTTCCACATCTGCTGCTTGGTTACCAGGTAACCTACGAAAGCGGATGCCGCTACCATTAAAACGGTACCAAGTATCGTTCTGCTGATGGTAACCAAGAATGCCTGACCGATTTCGTTTGCCTTAATCAGGTTAATGTAGTTGTTGATGTTAAGCCCTCTCGGGATAAAGTTAATCAGACCTTTACTTACCAGTTCATTATTGGAAATGGTGTTGATGAACAGGTAATAGAACGGGAAGATACAGATAATGGTGAAAGTAATAAAGAAGGTGTAGTTCAACACGTCAAATATTACGTCACCCGCAGTACGCGTATAACCAACCTTGTGAGTCTTATAATACTGCTTTTCCGCTTTTTCCTCGGACTTTTCTCTTGCTTTTCTTGCTTTCCAGTCGCCTAAAGCGATTTTCTTCATTTCAGCCATGTTTCCACCTCCCTACACAATGCTTTCGCCACGCAGCAGCTTGGAAACACCGTTTGCTGCAAACAGCAGTACAACGCTGACTACGGATTTCACCATACCGACCATGGTTGCGAACGGTATATTACCGTCCATAATACCTAACTTATATACATAGTAGTCAAGTACCATGTTGACATTGGTGTTGTTCGGGTTATCGAATACCATGTACTGATCCATACCATTGCTCAGGATACCGGCAATCGCCATCAGGAGCATTACCATGAAGGTAGGAAGCAGTCCGGGCACGGTAATGTGCCACATCTTCTGAAAACGGCCTGCGCCGTCCACGGTAGCGGCTTCGTAAAGCTGCTGGTCAATACCGGCTATACCGGCTATGTAGATAATGGCGCTCCAGCCGATGCCCTTCCACATACCCCAGGCTAACATCTTGAACCAGTGGCCGGAACTGCTCATCAGCAGGTTCTTGCCCTCTGCCCAGACGCCGGTGTTTACCATCATACTGCTGACGAAACCGTCGGTAGCAAAGATAGCGAATGCAATCGCATATACTAAAACCCAGCTTATGAAGTTAGGAATGGTTGTGAAGGTCTGTACAAATTTTCTGACCCACGGAGTCTTGATCTCGGACAGGAAAATAGCGAATGCCATTGCGCACCAGCTTGTTGCCAGTCCCAGTCCACTCATGGCTAAGGTGTTGCGCAGAACGCGGATAATATCGTTTCTGGTCGCTTCACTTTCAAATAACATGGTGAACCATTTGAATCCTACAAAGTTATCGGCGGAAAGGGTGCCGCCGGAGGTATAATCATAGAATGCGTATCTCCAGCCATACAGAGGGAGATATGAGAATACGAAGCAGAGTGCCGCAAACGGAAGGAACATTAAGAACAGCTTGTACTGGGATTCCATCTCGTACTTTTCTTCTTTCGCAGGCTTCGGAAGCAGACACTGGGTAATCACACTGACTGCCATGACAACGATTGCCATAACAAGGAACAGAAGCCAGTTTCCTAAGGGGAAATTGGGAATAACCTTGTCGGGCTTTGTGGTCTGTGCGATCTGGCTGTATGCCAGAAAAATTCCGCCGAGACCTACAAACTGCAGGGCTGCCCCGCCGATGCCGAACCAGTTGCCCAGTCTCTTTAATTTATTGTTGCCGAGGGACATACATCCCATAGCTGCCGCACCTAAAATACCGATACAGGCAATTAAGCTTCCGATAAATAAAATAACGAAAGAAGATTCCTGTACCCAGCCTCTGTCAAAGGCACGTACGCAGAGTTTTGTCAGATCTCCGTATGCCACACCCGAAGTAAACAGAGACATGTTTTTGTTTACATAATCGCAGATTTTAGCCGGATTGCATGCCGGCAGGAAAATCAGAACTACTGATAAAAGTGCTGCGACTCTGGATAAATAGTAGATATATCCAGCCACTTTTTCCTTTCCTGTTTTGCTGTCTTTCATGTTTCTTTTTGACTCCTTTCCCAAACATTTCACAGATTGTTCAGATTAATTTTATTATACCTTCCGAGGTTTTCAAAAGATACCGCAATTACTGGACAGAAAATACAGTAACTTTTTGGTCGCATCCGCCGTACTGCGCCGTTTCCGGGCACAAAAAAGGAGCATCCTTTCGGACGCCCCTTCTGTTACTTATTTTATCTGTTCAGCAGATTAGTTTGCTTTTTTCTTCTTGGAAACTACAACACCTGCTACAACACCGCCGATTACAACTACTGCTGCAACTACGATACCAACGATAAGGCCGGTATTGCTGCTTGTTTCTTCTGCTGCAGGAGTGGTTTCTGCAGGAGTGCTTTCTGCAACAGTTTCCGTAGTCTCTGCGGAAGCTTCGTTGTCATAAGCGAAACCGCTTACGGTAAAGGTAATGCTGATGTCTGTCATAGGAACTGCATAGTAGCCGATTTCCTTGCAGTCATTGTTCCAGATATTCTGAAGAAGAAGCTTGGTTACTTCCTTGGAATCCGGATCTAAGATTGCGCCGTTGGGAAGGTCTACATTCTTGCCGTCAATAGTCAGCTTCACATCGGAGAAAGTAATTTCGCCGGAGTTCGGAATATCGGTAGAGATAAAGATTAAGTTTAAGAATTCCTGGGTGGAGAATTCACCGTCCGGGAAGCTTAATCCGTCGATGGATACTGTATAAGTACCGTTACCGGAAATTACAGTGTCATGGATGTTGCCGGGAATGGTAATGGCATTGTTGTCAGCATCCCAGCCTGTAATCTGATTAAAGAAATCAGTTCCAAGACCGTAGGTTGCATCATCATATGCGTTACGGAAGGACCAGTTAGGTGTCTGGATTCCGATATATGCATTGTATGTACCATTTAAATCTACGGGAGCTACCGTTACAGTTTCTTCTGCAGCTGCTGCTACGTAAATCTCAGGAGTAATCTCGAAAGTAATCTTCTTGTAGCCCTTGGGAGACTCTGCTAAATACTTGTCACCCCATTCATTATAACCGCCGCCGATACGGATACATTTGGTTTCGTCGTACGCACCGGTGCCTTCAGCCCAGCAAACCTTGCCTGCGGAAAGGTCGGTAGTTACTTCTTCGTCATCTAAGTATACCTTAACATCAAAGGTAGACTGGTCAGAAATAGCGGATGCATCGTCTACGACCATGCAGGGTGCAACATACCATGTGTAGAAAACAGGGCTGTCGAATTCCAGGGAAAGAGTAGTGGTTTCGCCGCTCTTTAAGGTTCCTGTGGTAGCGGTGATGCCTTCTGCATCTTCGCCTGCGTAATTGTAACCCCAGTCATTTTCTGCTTCCTTGTCAGCACCGATAGCGATGAATGCATCATAGCTTTCTTCACTTAAGGTAGCTTCACCTGCTGCAGCGCCTTCCTCTACTGCATTTAAGGTAATGGTATAAGTAATTTCCTTGAAGCCCTTGGGAGACTCGGCCATGTACTTATCGCCCCATTCGTTGTAGCCGCCTGCAAGACGTACAGCCTGAGTTTCGCTGTAATCACCGGTACCTTCATACCAGAATGCTTTACCTGCGGAGAGATCAATCTTGTCGGTTACATCTTCACCGTCAATCTTTACGCTGTCGATGGTATAATCTACGTTACCTGCGTTTTCTGCTACTAAAACAGGAGCCATAAACCAGGTATAAACAACTTCTGTGGGGAAGCTTACACCGATGGTTACGGTATCGCCAACCTTTGCGGTTGCGTCGGTTGCGGTTACATCACCTGCATTGCTGGACGCACCGTTTCCATAGTACTGATATCCCCAGTCACCGTCTGCTTCAGCATCAGCGCCGATGGCAAGAAACATCTGATACTCATCTTCTGCTGCGGCAGATGTGAATGTCAGTGTAGAAAACATCATTGCAAATGCCAGAACAGAAGCGAAGAATCTCTTCATTTTCTTTTTCATTATATTATCCTCCTATAAGAATCCGTGACTTCTGCCACTTATTGATACTCTTAAGTTTATAGGAATACGGGGTATAAAAAAACCATCCCTTTTTGACATTTTATACGGGCAAAATTGCACATCATTTTCGTCCGCTGTGCCGCGCACTGTTTTTGCTGTGGACCCCGCGCACTGCTTTCCGTCATTCCGGGCTGACGATGGGCAGTGTTACCGTGATGGCGGTTCCCTTTCCCAGCGTGCTGTCGATTTTCATGCCGTATTCCTCCCCGTGGCACAGACGGATACGCTGGTTAATATTGCACAGACCGATGCTGTTCTTGCGGTTTAAGGTCTTCTGAGAAATCTTAATCTGCAGTGCTTCCAGCTCCTCTTCCGTCATGCCGCAGCCGTTGTCCGAAATGCATATTTTCAGCCTGCCGTCGGCTTCCGGCGCATCAGCTGTTCCCCGGGATGTCTTATCCGCAGACATCCTCTCTGCGGGTATGGCTTCCATGGATACCGAAATCAGACCGTTTTCCTCTACCTGCTCCATGCCGTGCAGAATCGCGTTTTCCACAATGGGCTGCAGAAGAATCGGCAGAATCATATAGTGATTGGGATCAAATCCCTCCTGCATATGGATTTCATAATTAAACCGGCTGCCGAAGCGGATTCTCTGAATCTGCAGATAGGTTTCCATATAATCCAGTTCTTTTTTCAGTGTTACCATGGCCGTTCCGGTGTTTTCCAGTACATACCGCATGGACTTTCCCAACAGCTTAATGGAATTTGCCACTTCCCTGTTGCCGGCCGTCAATGCCTGCATACGGATGCTCTCCAGTGTATTATATAAGAAGTGCGGATTGATCTGGCTGGCAAGCATCTTCATCTCCATCACCTGTTGCTCGTTTAACAGCTGCTGCTCGGAAAGCCTTGCCTCATACATTTTGGCATCTTTTTCCTTAATCTTGTGTACCATCACCTGCAGATCCGCATAAATTTCCGATAGTTCATCTTCACCGCCAAAGGACTGTGCCAGAATTTCCTCCTCGTTGCTTGCTTTTTTCATTTCATTCCGAAGGACGGTCACACGGTTGGTAAAATAGCGTGTGAAATAATGAATCAGTATCCAGGGCATCATCACCGCTGCCATAATGATCAGCAGGCAGGTCATAAGAATGGACAAAATATCCCTGTACGCCGATGCATGCATGGTAACTACATAAACCCTGCTGTTGGTCTGGTATAGATTCAAAGTAGCCAGCTTCGTAAAATAAGATTTTACCCCATACCAGACAGGACCTAAATATTCGTAATAATTATCCTGATAATTGATATCTATCCTCTGTTTTTCGCCGTAATGCTTGCGGGTAGAATCATATACAATGGTACCGTCCTCCGTAGAAGCGCTGATTTCATATTCATTGCTGCCGATACGCGTCTGCAGGTAGTTGTCACTGATGGTAATCACAAGCACCGCCTCATGCCCGCCGCTCATCACCGTAATTCGGCGTACCAGTGCCAGATTCCAGTAGGAATTACCGTATTTGTCGTATCTTTCCATGGGTATCCAGAATGCGCCCGCCTGCAGCATAGCCCTCTGATACCAGGCAGTACTTTTGATTTCTTCTCCCGCCAGGGCAAAATGCATGCACTCCGCCGCAAAGGGATTGTCCGTGTAGACCGTAATATTGTCAATTTCCGCATGGGTGGAAACATAGTTGTCTATGGTAGTGTAGACATAGGCATTCTGTGCCGGCGGACTGCCGGCATCTGCCGCCAGGATGTCCTGCAGGGAGTCTTCAAAGGAAATGTTCTCCGACATATTGTATACCTGGGTGGTGATTTCAAACAGAATGGTTTTTACACGCAGGTTGTCGGACTCCAGCAGGTTTTTATAATAATTGGTGAGCAGATGCCCCGTGTTGCCCAGCAAAAAAGAACCGATTATGGTAATGGGCAGTACGACGGCAACAATGTATATCACAGATAGCTGCTGCCTGATCTTTCGTTTGCTCATAAAGTCCAGTAAACGGTTCTTTTTTATATTCATAGTGTTCTATTCTCCCTCATTGCGCTTTTACATTACAGCGTAACAACAGCTTTTCCCGCAATCTTTGTAAGAACAGTATCCTTGTCCGTAACCTGCATTTCGGCATTTTCCACCGCCTTCGCCTTACGGTTTACCAGGCGCACGCTGACTGTCTTGCCGGTATCCACGGAAACGGAAATTCTTCCTTCTTCTGTGGTAACGGAAATCTTAATTTCCTCGCTGCCGTCCATGCCGTAAACGGTTTCGGTGACGGTCGTGTCTGCCGCAGGCTCGTAGATACGCAGCTCTGTGTCTTCTCCGTAATCATAATCCGGCTTGTCGTCGTGAGCGCCGATAGCAACGATGGAATTTTCCCTCACTAAGAGAGGTACGCTTAAATAGCCGTGTTTCTCCTGTATCCATCTGCCGCCTTCCTTTACCTCTCCGGTAAAGAAATCAGTCCAGCGTCCGGCAGGCAGATAGTAATCCGCCAGGCTCTCTTCATTGAAGATGGGCGCTACCAGCAGGGAATCTCCCAGCATGTACTGTTTGTCCACATAATGGCAGGTTCTGTCTTCTGTGAATTCCAGCACCATGCTTCTCATGGTAGGAACACCGGTCTTGTTTGCCTGGATTGCGGTTTTATACAGATAGGGCATCAGTCTTGCCTTTAATCTGGTGAAAAATCTTACAACATCCACCGCTTCCTCATCATATGCCCAGGGCACTCTGTAGGAAGTACTGCCATGCAGACGGCTATGGGAGGAAAGAAGTCCGAATGCTACCCATCTCTTGTATACATCCGGTGTGGAGGTACTTTCAAAACCGCCGATGTCATGCGCCCAGAAGCCGAAACCGGACATCAGTAAGGACAGACCGCCACGTAAGCTTTCTTCCATGGATTCATAATCGGACCAGCAGTCACCGCCCCAGTGTACCGGGAACTTCTGACCGCCGACTGTTGCGGAACGTGCAAAAAGTACTGCTTCGCCTTTGCCACGCTTCTTTTCCAGTATATCATATACAGTCTTATTATACAGGTAAGTGTAGTAATTGTGCATCTTTTTTGCATCGGAATGATCAAAATATTCGATTCCGTCCACGGGAATTCTTTCACCGAAGTCCGTTTTGAAGCAGTCCACACCCATATCCAGAAGTCCTGCTAATTTTTCCTGATACCATGTGCAGGCATCCGGATTGGTAAAGTCAACCAGCGCCATGCCCGGCTGCCACATATCCCACTGCCATACGTCGCCGTTGGTGCGTTTTACAAAATAGCCCTTTTCCATGCCTTCCGCAAACAGACAGCTTTCCTGTGCGATATAGGGATTAATCCATACGCAGATATTTAAGCCCTTTGCCTTGATACGGGACAGCATACCCTTCGGATCGGGGAATACGCGGGAATCCCACACAAAATCCGTCCAGTGGAACTCCTTCATCCAGAAGCAGTCGAAGTGGAAGGTTCTTAAAGGAATGCCTCTGTCCAGCATGCCGTCCACAAAGCTCATAACCGTTTCTTCGTCGTAATTTGTAGTAAAAGATGTGGACAGCCATAAACCGAAGGTCCAGGGTGCCGGCAGGGAGGGCTTGCCGGTCAGGTCGGTATAGCGCTCCAGTACTTCCTTCATGGAAGGTCCGTTGAACAAATAGTAGTCTAAGCAGCCGCCCTCTACGGAAAATGCGGTCTTGGTTACCTGCTCGGTGCCGATTTCAAATTCTACTTTTTCGGGATGGTTTACAAAGACACCATAGCCCTTATTGCTGATATAAAAAGGAATGTTCTTGTAGGACTGGTAGGTGCTTGTGCCGCCGTCCTCATTCCAGATTGCCACACTCTGTCCGTTCTTGGTGAAAGCGGTAAATCTTTCGCCGAGACCGTAAATCAGTTCTCCTACGCCCATGGTAAGCTGCTGGCGCATGTAGGTTTCGGTGCCGTCTCCTTTGTCGTACGCATCGCCCTTCCAGTCCGTCTTCATGCAGGCTAAGTCCTTGGCTGCGGAACGGGTAATGACTTCATTTCCTCTTCTGTATGCCATGTACCAGTTTTTCTTGCCGATTTCAAGGGTCAGTCCACCGGAAGTAACGGTCAGTTTTTCCTCGTCACTTGTAACCGTCAGAGGCTGTTCTTCCTTCTGGTATAATTCAAATTCCGGCTCTCTTTTCTTTACGCCCAGGTGATGATAAGTCTGGACCCGCAGTACATCCGGTGCGGGAGAAGTAATCACCATGGTAAGGTTGATGCCTCCCAGTGTGCAGCCGCGGTTTACAATTCTGGAAGTGGGAAGGCATAAGGTCACTTTCGTGGCTTCCGTGTTTTCAAAATATACTTCCTGAGGGGTAAAGCAGGCGCAGCCTTCTTTCTGCAGCCAGCATCCGTTTCCAAATAACATCTTTTTTTCCTCCGTTTTTTCATTCTTTGTGCAGACCGTTTTTGTCTGCCGCACATAATCTGATAGTTTGATTATAAAAAAAAGACGGTTAAAAATATACCGTCTTTTTTCTATCAGTATTACCAAATTTATTTTACAGATATCCTTAATAAGCTCTGCCCCAGTATACCATCTTCTTTGCAGGCTTTCCGCAGCATACGCAGGTGTCTGCGATGTGCTCCTGCTCAAAGGGCATACATCTGCTGGTTACGCTTAACTTCTCTTTAATCTGGTCCTCACATGCACGGTCACCGCACCACATAGCCTTTACAAAGCCGGATTTCTCGGTGAAGAGCTGCTCGAATTCCGCCATGTTCTTTGCCACATATGTATGGGAATCCCTGTGAGCCTTTGCTCTCTCATACATATCATGATGAATGGTTTCCAGAAGACTGCCGATTTTATCCTCTACTTCATCGAGAGATACCTCAATCTTTTCTCTGGTATCTCTTCTGCAAAGAACGCACTTTCCTGCCTCTAAATCCTTGGGACCGATTTCAATACGAACCGGATAACCTCTCATTTCGGCTTCCGCAAACTTGTAGCCCGGACTCTTGTCTGTATCATCCACTTTTACGCGGAAGTTGGATTTTAATCTGTCGCGAAGCTCGTATGCCTTGTCCAGTACGCCTTCCTTCTTCTGCTGAATGGGGATGATGGCCACCTGGATGGGCGCTACCTTGGGAGGCAGCACCAGACCGGAATTGTCGCCGTGAACCATGATAATGGCTCCGATCATACGGGTTGTCATACCCCAGGATGTCTGGTATACATGCTTTAATGTGTTGTCCTTGTCTGTAAACTGGATGCCGAATGCCTTGGCAAATCCGTCGCCGAAGTTGTGGCTGGTGCCGGACTGCAGGGCTTTTCCGTCATGCATTAAGGACTCTATGGTATAGGTTGCTTCCGCACCCGCAAATTTTTCTTTTTCAGTCTTCTGTCCCTTGATTACGGGAATAGCCAGTACATCCCTGCAGAAGTCGGCATACAAGTTCAGCATCTGAATGGTTCTTGCCTCTGCTTCTTCAAAGGTAGCATGCGCCGTATGGCCTTCCTGCCATAAGAACTCCCTGGAACGAAGAAACGGTCTTGTTTCCTTCTCCCATCTTACTACGGAGCACCACTGGTTATATACTTTGGGTAAGTCTCTGTAGGACTGGATCTCGTTCTTGTAAAAATCGCAGAACAGGGTCTCGGATGTAGGTCTGACACAGAGTCTTTCCTGTAACGGCTGCAATCCGCCGTGTGTTACCCAGGCAACTTCGGGGGCAAAGCCTTCCACATGATCCTTTTCTTTTTCCAAAAGACTTTCGGGAATAAACATGGGCAGATATACATTTTCTACGCCATTTGCCTTAAAGCGGTCATCCAACTGTCTCTGTAAAAGTTCCCAGATTGCATAGCCGGCGGGCTTGATTACCATACATCCTTTTACACTGGTATAGTCACACAGCTCTGCCTTTTTTACTACGTCCGTATACCACTGGGCAAAGTCTTCTTCCATGGAAGTGATTGCTTCCACTAATTTCTTGTCAGCCATTTGTTTCCTCTCACTCTCTTTTATTTTAGATGGTATAAGCCATAATATCCATCCGGTTTCATCGGATCCGGATACACTCTGTCAAAGTTAGAGCCGTCACCGATTTCAATGGTTTCAATTTCCACATCACTGACGGTTACCCGCCACACGAGATTCCTGTTTCTTTGTACTACCGGCCAGTAATCCACATCCTGGAGGATGGTGCATGAGCTTCCGCCCACACCGGTGTAACTTCCCGCCGAAAGCCGACCTTCCGCAAGCTCCGTACGCAGAGCGCTCGCAAGCTCTTCCGCATTGGTCAGATCGGCGGATACCTTGGAATTATTTACATACTTTAAGTATGTAGGCAGCAAAACACCTACAAGTACTGCCATGATTGCCATCACAATAATAAGCTCCGGCAAAGAAAAACCCCTATTGTTTATTTTCCTCTTCATTTCCCTCTTCCCTCACTGTAACAAATGAACAAGTTCTCCCAAAGCCGGCAGGCAGGCGTACAATTTTTTCTGCAGCACCTCATCCGGCTGCGTCTGGTCCGGAATCATGACCGTGGGAATTCCTGCTGCCGTTGCAGACTCCACACCGTTCGGTGAATCCTCCACCGCAAGACATTCCTCCGGGTCAGCTCCCAGTACCTCAAGTGTCTTAATGTAGACATCCGGCGCCGGTTTACCGAGCTTTACCTCTGTTGCACTGACGATTTCATCAAAATACGGAAGCAGCCCCGTCTCCTTCAGCTGTTCCTCCGCACGGTCCCTCGGTGTTGCAGTTGCAAGCGCTATCCGGTAACCGTTTTCGGAAAGCCATTTAAGAGTCTCAAGAGTCTCCGGTCTCCGTTCCAGCCCCACCTTTGCAAGGTGCTCCTGCATCAGCCTTCTGCGGCAATCCCTCACTGCCGTATAATCGAAAGCTTCGCCGAACCACTCTTTCAAAAGGGCAGGCGCAAAGGGTCTTCCCAGACTGCGAAGCGAAAGTGCCTGCTCCTCCGTCATGTGAAATCCGAACTCCTCTGCCGCCTGTCGCCAGAATACCTTAAAATATTTCTCTGTATCAATCAGTGTACCATCTAAGTCAAATATTATAGTAGAAATATTCATGATTGCAATACCTGATTTACTTTAATACCTGAATACGGGCAATGGCACGCATCAGTGCGGTCTCCGCTCTCGCCATATCCGTTTCCGGAGTGTGACTCTTAATACGCTCTTCCGCACGTCTTTTTGCCGCTTCCGCTCTTTCCAGGTCAATTTCTCCGGGCCATTCCACCACTTCTGCCAGAATGGTCATTCTGTCGGGCAGAATTTCCACAAATCCGGAATGCAGAGCAGCTTCCTTTACCTCGTCCTTTTCCGTAATGGTCAGGACACCCGGTTTGATAATTACCGTCATGGGAATATGTCCCGGAAGCACACCGATTTCTCCCTCGGTGGTGTTAAACTCTATCATATCAGCCGTACCTTCGTAAAACACTCTGTCCGGTGTGATAATTCTTAATTTATAATCTTCCATAAACTCACCCGTTATGCTTTCTTTGCTGCTCGTTCCACAACATCGTCAATGCTTCCGGCATTTAAGAAGCAGCTTTCCGGTATATCATCATGCTTGCCTTCCAGAATCTCCCTGAAGCCTCTGATGGTTTCGGATACCGGCACATATTTTCCTTCCAGACCGGTAAACTGTCCTGCTACGAAGAAAGGCTGGGATAAAAATCTCTGTACCTTTCTGGCTCTGGAAACTACCAGCTTATCCGCTTCGGAAAGTTCGTCCATACCGAGGATGGCAATGATATCCTGTAATTCCTTGTAACGCTGCAGAATTTCCTGTACACCTCTGGCGGTCTTGTAATGCTCTTCGCCCACAATTCTCGGGTCCAGAATACGGGAAGTGGACTCCAGGGGGTCTACTGCCGGGTAAATACCTAATTCCACGATGGAACGGGAAAGTACGGTAGTTGCGTCCAGATGGGCGAACGTGGTTGCGGGAGCCGGGTCGGTTAAGTCATCCGCAGGCACATAAACCGCCTGAACGGAAGTAATGGAACCGTCCTTTGTGGAAGTAATACGCTCCTGCAGAGCGCCCATTTCCGTCTGCAGTGTGGGCTGGTAACCTACTGCGGAGGGCATACGTCCGAGCAGTGCGGAAACCTCACTACCTGCCTGTGTGAAACGGAAAATATTATCAATGAACAAAAGCACATCCTTGCCGCCTTTATCACGGAAATATTCTGCCATGGTAAGACCGGTAAGACCTACTCTCATACGGGCTCCGGGGGGCTCGTTCATCTGTCCGAATACCATGGTGGTCTTGTCGATAACGCCGGATTCGGTCATTTCATGATAAAGGTCGTTTCCTTCACGGGTTCTTTCTCCTACGCCGGTAAATACGGAGTATCCGCCGTGCTCAGTGGCGATGTTACGGATAAGCTCCTGAATCAATACGGTTTTACCTACGCCGGCACCGCCGAACAGACCGATTTTACCACCCTTCTGGTAAGGGCAGAGAAGGTCAACGACTTTAATACCGGTTTCCAATATCTCTGTATTGGTGGACTGCTCTGCAAATGCAGGGGCAGGTCTGTGGATGGGTTCGTAAGAAACGCCTTCCGGTGCCGGTTTATTGTCAATAGGGTCACCTAAAACGTTAAAGATACGTCCCAGTGTTTTTTCACCTACGGGAACAGAGATGGGGGCACCTGTTGCATCTGCCTCCATGCCACGTACCAGACCGTCCGTGGTTCCCATGGCAATACATCTTACAATATCATCACCCAGATGCTGGGCTACTTCCACTGTCAAGATCCCTCCGTCTTTAAGAGGCACCTTAACAGCTTCATTGATTTCGGGAAGATGTCCCGCATCAAAGCGGATATCCAGAACCGCGCCGATGACCTGGGTAATCTTTCCTTTATTCACCTCTGCCATTTTATCTTCCTTTCTGTTTTACGATATCGCTTCCGCACCTGCAATGATTTCGGTAAGCTCCTGGGTAATGGAACCCTGTCTTGCACGGTTGTAAAGGAGGGTTAAATCTCCTATCATTTCTTCCGCATTGCTGGTCGCAGAATCCATTGCCTGCATTCTGGCTCCGTTTTCACTGGCTACGGACTCCACCAGACCGCCATAGATTAAGCTGGTCACATACTTGGGAATCAGTAAATCCAATGCTGTTTCCTCATCCATTTCAAAATTCATCAGAGTGTGGTCTGACTCCTGTGCGGCTTCTTCTCTGATTTCCACCGGAAGAAGCTTAAGCATGGTAGGAATGTGGCTCACCGTATTCTTGAATTTGGTGTAGGCAAGATAAATCTCACAGACTTTACCTTCCGCAAAATCCTTTAACAGCCTGTCGGATAATGCCATGGCATCCGGGTATACCGGCTCTTCGGCGCTTTCCGAAGCATCCGCCTCAATAGTATAGCCCTTGTGAGCCAGCGCATCGCGGCCCTTCCTGCCCACCGCATAGATTACGGTGTCCTCTTTGTCAAATTGCTCTGTCACAAGCCGGATGATATTGGAGTTGTAGCCTCCCGCCAGACCTCTGTTGGAGGTCATGACTATCACGGCTTTTTTCCCGGAGGTGCCTCCGTTTAAGTACGGATGCTGCATTCCGGTGGTTCTTTTCAAGATGGAAGAAACGGTTTCATACATGCAGGTAAAATAATCTGCAGAATCTTCTGCATTTTGTCTGGCACGCTGCAGCTTTACGGTGGAGACCAGCTTCATGGCCTTGGTAATCTGCTGCGTGCTCTGAATACTGCTTTTCCTTCGCTTTATATCACGCATGGATGCCATAATCAATCACCTGTTTTCTTTCCAAACCTTTGATTAGTTTTTGAATTCCGCCTTAAATTCCGTAATTGCCTTTTTCAGAAGCTCGTCCGTTGCATCGGAAATTACCTTTTCTTCCGCAATGGCCTTCGGAATTTCGGGATACCTGGTATCCAGATATTCAAACAGTTCTTTTTCAAATCTGGTAATGTCCTCTACGGGAATATCCAGTAAATACTTTCCGGTAACGGCGTAAATGATGATTACCTGATATTCTACCGGCATAGGAGCATACTGAGGCTGCTTTAATACCTCTTTGATTCTTTCGCCCTGCGCCAGCTTCTCCTTGGTATCGGCATCCAGTTCGGAACCGAACTGTGCAAAGGCTGCCAGTTCACGGTACTGTGCCAGTTCCACACGGATAGGTGCGGCAATCTTCTTCATTGCCTTAATCTGTGCGGCACCGCCTACACGGGATACGGAAAGACCTGCGTTTACCGCCGGTCTGAAACCGGAGTTGAACATTTCTGTTTCCAGATAAATCTGACCGTCCGTGATGGAGATAACGTTGGTAGGAATATAAGCAGATACGTCGCCTGCCTGTGTTTCGATAATGGGAAGGGCTGTCAGGGAACCTCCGCCGTACTCATCGCTCATTCTGACCGCACGTTCCAGAAGTCTGGAATGCAGGTAGAATACGTCGCCGGGGTATGCTTCACGTCCGGGCGGACGCTTTAAGAGCAGGGAGAGTGTACGGTATGCAGCCGCATGCTTGCTTAAGTCATCATATACCACTAAGACATCTTCGCCCTTTTCCATCCATTCCTCGCCGATAGCGCATCCGGAGTAAGGAGCAATGTACTGAAGAGGCGCCAGTTCGCTGGCGGTAGCTGCCACGACGGTGGTGTAACTCATGGCACCGTACTCTTCCAGAGTCTTTACGATGGTAGCAACGGTAGAAGCTTTCTGTCCGATTGCCACATAAATACATTTTACATTCTGACCCTTCTGGTTGATGATGGTATCAATGGCGATAGCCGTCTTACCTGTCTGACGGTCGCCGATAATCAGCTCACGCTGACCTCTTCCGATAGGTACCATGGAGTCAATTGCCTTAATACCTGTCTGAAGCGGGGTATCTACGGACTTTCTGGTGATAACACCGGAAGCCACTCTTTCAATTTTACGATAATTTTCCGTCTGGATGGGTCCTTTACCGTCAATGGGCTGCCCCAATGCATTGACAACACGTCCGATCATGGCATCCCCGACAGGGACTTCCACCACGCGTCCGGTTGTCTTTACAATATCACCTTCGCTGATATTGTGCTGGCTGCCCAGAAGTACGGCACCTACGTTGTCCTCTTCAAGGTTAAGCACCATGCCGTATACCTCGCCGGGGAATTCAAGCAGTTCACCCTGCATGGCATTTTCCAGTCCATGCACACGGGCAATACCATCTGCTACCTGAATGACCGTTCCCACTTCCGATACTTCCATATCGGCAGCGTATCTTTTAATCTGATCCTTGATTACGGAACTTATCTCTTCTGGTTTCAAATTCATAGATCCGTTCGCACCTTTCTAAATTTTCTTACTGCAGCTTAATCTGATATAACTGTCTGCTTAAATGCTCTAATTTGGTTTTGACGCTGTTGTCCAGAACATGGTCTCCTATACGGATAACCATTCCGCCAATCAGGGAAGCATCTTCTTCAAAGTGCATTTCAAAGGAACGATAGGATGTGGTTTCTATCAGTTTCTTTTCCACTGCAGTTTTCTGCTCCTGCGAAAGCGGCATCGGCGTCCTTACATATGCAATACCGATTTCTTCCTGTTCCATGACGCGCGTCACAAAAAAATCCAGAACGCCGGAGAGTTTGTTGTAATGCTTTTTCTGCAACATTAAAAGCATCAGTCCCAGCATTTCCCTGCTGACACGTCCTTCCCAGACATTGGTAAGTATTTTTTCTTTTTCTTCCACCGGGATACCGGGATGCTGCATCAGCTTTTCAAAATCGGGATTTTCGGAAAGCACCTGTTCGATGACTCTGATTTCTTTCCGGAATTCATCCATGCGTTTCTCTTCCACAGCTAATTCAAATAAAGCTTCGCCATATACTTTTTCTATCAGCTTAGCCATGTACTTTCACCCATTTCCTTCAAAGTCTCTTCCACAAGCTCGTTCTGAACCGTGGTGTCAATCGCTCCGGAAACCACTTTGCCTGCCATCATGGCTGCTACCGCAATCATTTCCCGTTTGACATCATCAGCGGCTTTCTGCTTTTCGAGTTCTGCTTCCGTACGTGCTCTTTCTATGATACGGGAAGCTTCCTCTTTGGCTTCGCTGACAATCTTATCTTCGCTGATTTTGGCCTTTTTTCTGGCCTGTTCCATGATGTCGTCGGCTTCTTTCTGAATATTTTTCAGTTTTGCGTCATACTCTTCCTTGAGTGCCCTGGCGTCCGCCATATCCGCAGCGGCCTGGTCAAGCTCACCCTTGATTTTCTCTGTACGTCCGGTAAGCATTTTTCTTACGGGGTTAAACAGGAAAAAGGAAAGTGCTCCGAACAGGAACAGAACGGCAATCAGGGTCAGACAGGAGTCTGCCAGAAGCTGCCAGTCCAGATTGAACAGTCTTTCCATGGACTCACCGGTTGTTAGCAAAATATTCAACCTTTATACCTCCTTTCTCTTTCTTAGCTGCTTTTGCAGTTTCTAAGAATGCCTTTACGGTAATAAAGGTTTTACGAACATCAGAATAAGACCGGTAACCAGACCGTACAGACCGGTTGTTTCGGCAACTGCCTGTCCTAAAAGCATGGTAGAAGTGATTTCGGACTTGGCGCCCGGGTTACGTCCTACTGCTGCAGCTGCATGACCTGCCGCAATACCCTGGCCTACACCGGGTCCGATACCTGCGATAAGTGCAAGGCCTGCACCGATTGCTGAACATCCTCTGATAAAATTCTCGTTAAATTCCATTGTTGTTTCCTCCTTAAGATAATAGATAATTGGTAATAAATTAATCTGCATCGCCGATTGCGTTTGACAGATATGTCATGGTAAGCATACAGAATACATATGTCTGGATGGCTCCTGAGAAGATATCCAGATACACATGCAGAAATGCCGGCCAGATTAACGCAAACTTGCCAATCAGTCCGTACACCAGCGCCATCATAACCACGCCGGAAAGTACGTTGGCAAACAGACGAAGGGATAAGGAAATAGGCACCGCAATATCACCTATGATGTTAATGGGCATCCAGAGCGGAAGCCACGGCGGCATGGGAGAACACTTATCCACCCAGATTTCCTTCGGTGTATGGTACTTAATCGTGTTGTAATGAATCAAAAAGAACGATACAAGCGCCAGCGGTAATGTCACACCGTAGTCTGCTGTGGGAGGACGCAGTCCCAGAAGTCCCGACAGATTGCTGAACAGGATAAAGATAAACACCGTTCCAATGTAATTTCTAAACTTATTGGCGTGCTTACCCATGGTTCCCGATACCATACCATCGAGCTTCTCCACAATCAGTTCCACCACATTCTGAAATCCGGTAGGAATTTCCTGTGCCTTCTTCATGGCAATATTGGCTGCAATCGCAAAACCGACCAAAACCAGAATCACGATTAAAACGCAGACATGTGAGGTTGTAATCCAGACTTCATGGCCAAAAAACGAATATTTGAAAAGGCCGTGAATCATAAAGTCCACATCATTTCCCGAAGATAAGACTATCCCATAGTTCATTTACTCACCTCCCTGCTTTTTATATATTTTTTCCAAAATTTTATGTGAAAAGGGCTGTAAATACGCCCCGGTTTTCATACCCATAAGTCCTAAAAAAGCCGCCAAAATGTAGCCTTTTCCCACATAATACACCGCCAGCAGAAACACCGCTGCCAGAAGATATCGGACCACGTAGCCCGTAGCCAGCATCCTGGACGCCTGGCTCTCTTCACATCCAAATGCCTTGTTTAACGACCTCCACATATGAACCGAAAAGCCTCCTGCCACCAAAATTCCCAGCCACATGGAAACGAGGTACTTTCCCAGGGAAAGCTCCTTAAAAAAAAGGAGAAAGAGCCCCGCCAGGGAAAAGAGTATTCCCGACAGGAAAATGCCCGTCAGAAGCTCCAAAAGCGCCGCATCCGTTTTTTTAATTTTTTCCATCATCTTTTCCTTTATCCTTATAAACCTTTCGGGCCATCAGGTAAATGTTCCGAAAGCCCGCTAACGCCCCCACAAAGAAAAGAATAATCATAATATAGGAGGTACCGCATTTTTTATCGAGCCAGATGCCGATAAATGTACAGATGAAAATCGGTACCAGCATGTTGATTCCAAACTGGGTAACCATGGCAAGCGCCTGGAATACCGTTTTGTCATACTTCTTTTTCTTAGCCATCAGTAGAAAATATGTCCTCCGATTGCAATGCCCGTCAGTCCGTCGATAGGTGTCCTAAAGTACAGGCAGCTGCCTACGTTGGTGACGCCCGACATGGCTTCCTCCGCCGCCTTGTAGCAGTCGGCATTTGCCTTGTCCACCGCAAGTGCCAGTTCGTATCTGCCGCTTGCCACCGGTGAAAACTGGGATTTCTGATAGATAACCCCTACCACGGTATCCGGATATTTAGAGCTTAACACACGGTTGATTACCACCGCGCCTACCGCCAGCTTGCCCGCATAGGGCTCCGCACCCGCTTCACAATATATGATATTTGCCAGCAGCTTTTTATCTCCGTCGGCAAAGGTCACCTCGGAAATATCCCTCCAGGTAGCCTTGGCCGCTGCTGCCGACAATGCTTTTTCCTGCTCAATAATCTTCTTTAAAGTTGCAATGTCCTCTTCTTTTTTCTTAAGCTCCGCCTCATAGGCACGGGCTTCCTCTTCCGCCGTGGCAATTTTATCTCCATATTTCTGGATATTGCTGTTGGTCTGGCTGATAAGACCCGATACCTTGCTTTTCTCTGTTTCCGCTGCCAGGTACAAATCATCCAGATCCGCTTTTTCCTGAAGAAGTTTTGCCTCCTCTTCTTCAATCCGCTGTCTTGTCGCCTCGTACTCTGCCATCATGTTTTCGTCATAATCGGCAATGGCGGAAAAATAATCGCTGTAATTCAAAAAATCGCTGAAGCTCTGGGCAGAAAACAGCAATTCCAGATAGTCGGTTTCTCCCGACTCGTACATGTACTGTATCCGCTTTACCATGCAGTCATACTGCCATGCTTCCGTTTTCTTCGCTTCTTCGATTTCCTCACCCGTGATTCGGATAGCCTCTTCCTTATCGGCTATTTGTCCCTCCAGCTCCTCTAATTTCGAACTGACCGCCGTCATCTGGGCATTCAAATCCTTTAAGTCGGCCTGCAATCCCGCTTCCGTATCCTTTAAATCATCGATATGGTCGTTCTTGGAGTCCAGCCTGTCCTTAATTTCATCTTTATCTTTCAGGGCTTCGTTTAACCGGTCCTGTGTGGTAACGGCATAGGAAAAAGAGGGAACACTGCACGCGAGCAAAACCACTGCCATCCATAATGCAATTTTTGTTTTTCGTAAGGCTGCCTTTTTCATGTAACCTTCCCTCTGCTTTCCTGTCCTTTCCGTGATTATTACTACTGCTGCTTTTGCGGTGTTATCCGCTATGTTCATACATGCAGGGTGATTTCCCTGCCGGTATGTTTGTATGCCTCAAAGCTCACACCCGCCGCCGTAAGCATGCGTTTGGAGGCTAAGGTGGAGTCGCTACAGGCATATTTATCGCTGTCATATACTATTTTTTTGATGCCTGCCTGAATGATTGCTTTCGCACATTCATTGCAGGGGAAAAGAGAGACATAAAGCTTTGTCCCCTCTAAGGAACCGCCCCGGTAGTTCAGGATGGCATTCATCTCCCCATGGGTCACATAGGGGTACTTGGTGTCTGCAAATTCGCCTTCCCTGTCCCAGGGAAACTCATCGTCCGAGCAGCCGATGGGAAAACCGTTATAGCCCATGGAAAGAATTTTGTTGTCCGGGCTGACAATACATGCTCCCACCTGCGTATGGGGGTCCTTGGAACGCATACCCGAAAGCTGGGCAATGCCCATAAAGTATTCGTCCCAGTTGATATAATCATCTCTCTTCCGCATTTTTATCATGATTTCTTCCTCTTATTTGGTACCGAAGATTCTGTCTCCCGCATCACCTAAGCCAGGTACAATGTAACCGTGGTCGTTTAACTTCTCATCCAGCGCACCGATATACATATCTACATCGGGGTGTACTTCCTTCATCTTTTCCACGCCTTCGGGTGCTGCGATAATACACATAAAGTGGATTTTCTTGCAGCCCTTGTCTTTTAACATCTGGATAGCCGCTACGGAAGAACCGCCGGTTGCCAGCATGGGGTCTACTACAAACACTTCTCTTTCTGCGCAGTCTGCGGGAAGCTTGCAGTAATATTCTACAGGATTTAAGGTTTCCGGATCCCTGTAAAGACCGATATGTCCGACTTTTGCTGCGGGAATAAGCTGCAGAACACCGTCAACCATGCCGAGACCCGCTCTTAAGATGGGCACAATTGCCATTTTCTTTCCCTTTAATTCCTTTACGGTTGTCTCGCAGATAGGAGTTTCAATCTTTACATCGGAAAGCTGCAGGTCACGGGTTGCTTCATAACAGATTAACATTGCGATTTCGCTGATGGTCTGTCTGAAATCCTTGGTGCCGGTTTCCTTTCTTCTGATATAACCGATTTTATGCTGAATCAGGGGATGATCCATTACTACAACTTTTGCCATTTTTCTGCCTCCGTTTTCTCTCATGTGAGCTTTGAATATATATTATAGGGTTGTTAAGCTTTCTTTATGGGAGTATATCACAATTTTTCGATTAAAGCAATTCTGCGATTATGCCTTTCTTCGTCGGAAAACGGCGTATTTAAGAAGATATCCACTACTTCTCTAGCAAGGTTGGGTCCGATTACACCGGCGCCCATTGCCAGCATATTGGCGTTATTATGAAGTCTTGTTGCCTTTGCGGAAAAACAGTCATGGCAAAGTGCGCAGCGGATGCCTTTTACCTTGTTTGCCACAATGGAAATACCGATGCCGGTGGTACAGATGACAATGCCTTTTTCACACTCGCCGGAAGCTACTGCTTCCGCAGCCGCCCTGCCGAATACCGGATAATCGCAGGAGCTTTTGTCCATGCATCCGAAATCCTTGTAGGGAATGCCCTTCTCCTCTAAATAAGCAATTACCACCTGCTTTAAATCGTAACCGCCGTGGTCACATCCTAATGCTATCATTTTTCTTCCTCCTTATGGTTTTCACCTTTATATTAGTATATCCTTTTATATCGTATCCTTTTGTAATTTGACGCTTTATACCTGAACCACATGGTGTCCCGCCGCCTTTAACAGACGGTTCATGACAGCCTGTCCGATGCCGGCATAATCAAAGCTTTCGGAAAACATTTTTTCCGTTCCCTCTTCGTCAAAATCCCTGAGAATGCCGTAAAGATGCTTTGCTACAGACAGTTCGTCCGTCCTGCTTCCGGCACACTTCACCACATCCGCATGATACAGATTTTTTGTTTCCTCCGTGGCAATGACTCCGGTTTTCACACCCTGTGCCTGCAGCCTGTCCGTTTCTACGTTGATGTACGCCGCCACCTTTTCCTTTGTACCCGCCACTATGGTAAGCTGTCCCTTGGGGGCGTAGTGCCGGTATTTCATCCCCGGCGCCTTGGGAGCCTGTCCGCTTTTATCACTTAAAATCGTCACATCCGTATCCACCTCGCCGAGCACCCGGGATAACATTTCCTGCGTCACATACCCGGGACGCAAAATCTGGGGCGGTTCCACCGTCAGATCCACAATAGTGGACTCAATACCGATTTCCACCTCGCCGCCATCAATAATCATGTCGATTTTACCGTTCAAATCCTCCTGCACATGCCTGGCAAGAGAAGGGCTGGGACGTCCCGAAGTGTTGGCGCTGGGAGCCGCCACATAACCGCCGCCGTAAGCAATCAGCGCCTGCGCCGTTTTGTGGGAAGGAAAACGGATGGCAACCGTATTTAATCCTCCCGTCGTTTCAAACGGCACTTCCTCCGACTTCAGTAAAATCATGGTCAGCGGACCGGGCCAGAACGCATCGGAAAGTTTCTTGGCATTTGCCAGCATTTTCCTGCTTTCCTCCGTATCCGCCACAATCCGGTAAATATCTTCAAACCGGCATATATGCACAATAAGCGGATTGTCGGACGGTCTGCCCTTTGCTGCGTATATTTTGCGGGAAGAATCGGGATTTAAGGCATCTCCGCCCAGACCGTAAACGGTTTCCGTCGGAAATGCCACCAGTCCGCCGGCTTTTAAGATTTCACCGGCTTCCTTTAAGCATTCCTTGTCATCCTCTTCCATACATGTAATCCACTTTGTTTCCATTTGTATTCTTGTGTTCCTTTCTCACTGTGCATTCAGATATTGCAGGATGCCCAGCGTAATTTCCCATGCGATACAATCCTGGTATTCGTCCGAGCAGAGAGCCTCCGCCTCCGTCCGGTTCGACAGAAAACCGCATTCCACAATCACAATGGGAATTTTAGTTTTCTTCAGCAGATAATAGCTGCTGTTTGCCTTAATCTGTCGTTTATTTCCGGGATCCGCCCCTTCAATCAGGCGCTTCTGGATTTTGTCCGCCAGCTCCTGCCCTTCCACACTGCCTTCGTAGTAGAAAACCTGTGCACCGTGCACATATTCCTCCGGGTAGCTGTTCTGGTGGATGCTGACCGTAAGGTCGGGTGCCGTCTCTTCAATAATGGCAATGCGCCGTTTCATATCCTGCACCTTTTTATGGGAAGCGTCCGCGTCGTACAGGCCGTCTTCCGTTTCCCTTGTCATAATAACCCGGATGTCCTCTTTTTCCAGATAAGCCTTAACCCGTCTGGCAATACTTAAATTGACGTCCTTTTCCTTCGCTCCGTTAATACCGATTTTACCGGGGTCATCCCCGCCATGACCGGCGTCAATTACCACACATGGGCCTTCCGGCTCCTGCTGCAAGGCATTTCCAACTGTTTCCCTAACCGGCTGTGTGAAAAAGACAATTCCCATAACCAACAGAATAAACACGCCTGCTGCCGCAAAGCTCTGCTTACTGTCCCGTTCCATATACCCTCCGCTGTCCTGTATTCTATCTTAATTTATGTAGGAAGCGAAGTCTTTATGCGGGGCAGCTTACCTCTCCAGATAGACCCTGATCAGATCCCAGGCGCCCGCAGGTTCAAATCCCAGCCTCCAGGCTGCCACACCGCCCAGCTCGTAGTTCTGCATGACGGTAAGCTTGACGTTAAAAGACTGTAAGTCCTCAATCCACATCTGGTACAGAGTTGTGCCGTCCGTTGCCTCCGCATAATTCTGTCCGGTGGCGTCATCCCAATCATAAGTCATATTGTATTTCTGAAGCAAAGCATCCACACCTGTCATGGGGTATGCTTCACTGGTAAGCGAAGTTCCTTCGGTAATCCAGAGTCTTGTGTAGAACGGAAGTGCCACTACAATCTTGTCTCCCGGCACATATTCCCCGGTCTTTTCAATGGCATAGCGGACATAATCAACAGAAGAAACAGAACCGGCTTCCTCGCTGCCTGCCCAGTGCTCATCGTACGCCATAATAATCACATAATCGGCAATCACACCCTGTTCCGCCAAATTGTAACGGGTATTGAAGTGATACGGTACGGAATCATCCACGGAAAATACCAGTCCAGCCTGTCTGCAGCGGATGGAAAGCTCTCTTAGGAATTCCACAAAATCTTCTCCTGCCGCTTCATCCATAACTTTTTCAAAGTCCACGTTCACGCCGTCCATGCCGCAGGCTGCCGCCGCATTCATGATGTTGTCAATCAGTGCTGTTCTTGTAGTGGTAGAAGCCAGTACGGCTGCCACATCCGTGCGGTTGCCCTGGTCATCCAGGTAGTTAAAGTCATCAACCACGCCCCATACCTGCAGACCTTTTTCATGCGCCTTTTCCACATAGGAGGCTTCTGCGAAGCTGCGCAGGGAGCCGTTTGTATCCGATACGCTGAACCAGGTGGGTGCGATTACGGTAAGCCCGGAAGCATTTGCCGTCACATCGTTTAATGTGCCGTTGCCTGTGGTGCTGTACACACCGTGCCAGCCCAGACAGATTTTTTTATCCTGCTTTAAGGTAGTGTATTCCGGCTCCGTGTAATCGGTTACCGGTGTCGGGGTCTCCGTTCTTTCATTTGTCAGTTTCTTATTTTCTACATAGCCGACAAAGCCATCCGCCGTCTTTACCTGGCTCCAGGTTTCCATTTTATCGAGAACAACCACTCTGTCGCCCTCTTTTACATGACAGAGGATGGGGCTCTTTACACCGCCGCGCAGACGCACATCGGTATCGGATTTTATATCCGCTGCCTGCTCCTCCTCCCAGCTGGTGTAAATCTGCACACGGCTGGGATCCGTAAATACTTCATAGGAAAAGTTGGTGTATTTCTTTACATAGTCCAGCGCAATGTAGTACTTTGTTTCCTCATTGCCCTCCACTGCGTAAAAAATACAGTAATCCACCGGGTTCTCCACACCGTTTACCGTATAGGAAGAAGCATCGAGGGATGCCCGGATGATCTCCGTTGGTGTGGTATACAAAAGCAGTCCTTCGTTTTTATCAATGTAAAAACGGCTGTTTAAAATATCCTGTACATCTCTGTATTCCAGATAGCAGATGCCGTCCTTCAGCACGGCGTCCTGCTCGGTCACCTCATTCTGTAAAATAATGGGTACGTCGCTTTCCTTGGTAATGTGAAAATATTCATATAAATCCGCCTGCTCATGGGAGTAGGTATACCGATCTATCGCCTGGCCTCCGAATGCCACACCACCGATAATCAGAATTAAAACCACCGCTATCAAAACCGGGATTGTTTTTTTCATACTAAATAACCATGCCTTTCCGCAACAGCCTGCATTTCATTTACACTGTCCCTCTAATCATGCTTCCCATTATAGCAAACTCTTTTCCCTGCGTCATTATATAAATTGACAAATTTGTCTAAAATTCCCTCTTTGTAAAAAAAGAGACGGTGCAGTCAAGAGGCATTCCCGTTTTGTCACCGTCTCTTTCCGAGGCACAGCGTGCCACAGCATTCATTCAATTAAATAAAGAGTCCCGACAATCAGTCAATGGATCCTCGCCTTTCTGCAATCAAGGTTTTCTCACCTTCCTGCAATCAAAGGTTCCTGACCCTGTCGTAGCGGAGTTCCTTCAGATGACCTGCGTCATCCAGAATGTAGTCCGCCATATAAGTTTCCGATTCCCGGACACAGCGTTTCGCTATGGTTGCCGGATCGGACGGATGCCCCTCCAGAAACAGGGATACTCCTTCCTTTTCTACCCGGTTAAGTGTGTCAGTGAGTGCCTGCACATTATCCTGATGCAAAATCCTCCCTCCTTTACCTTTAAAATACTCTGAACCTGTCTGCCATAAGAAGTGCCGTGATACACTATACGGTTTTCAGAGCCGATGCCCCCGAACGTACAAAAATACCTGTTAAAAATTTGAATTAAAACGAGAAAACTGGAAATTAAAAAATGGAAATTATTAAATCAGAAACAGGCACATAAGCCTGTAAGACATCCGCATACTATAGAAGAGTACTGCGGACAAGAATCCAAAGAAACGTAGCTGCATACTTCCGCAGCCGTCCTAAGAAAATCCTATAAATAATTAATGTACGAACATGCCTCCTCTCCGTACTTCACTTCCGGAGACATCTTAATGGCATTATATTCGATATTCTGATATTTGGCAAGCAAAAAATTAAAAAAATAAAATAAAATGCAACATTTCGTAATCATTAAAAAAAATTAAACTCTTTCCTGTTCTATTGACTTAGATTGCCGAAAAGTATAATATACTTGTAATCAGATTTGATGGGAGTTTCAGTCACCCGCAGGTATGAGTGCATATCTTAAAGTAAGGATGTGATAGCATGAAAATTGAAAAAGTGAATGAAAACCAGATTCGCTGCACCCTGACCAGGGAAGACCTGGCGGACCGCGAATTAAAAATCAGTGAATTAGCTTATGGAACGGAAAAAGCAAAAAATCTTTTCCGCGACATGATGCAGCAGGCTTCTTTTGAATGTGGCTTTGAAGCGGAGGACATTCCGCTTATGATAGAAGCAATCCCTCTTAATGCGGATTGTATCGTCCTAATCATCACCAAGGTGGAGGACCCCGAGGAACTGGATACCCGTTTTGCCAAGTTCGCCCCCTCCGTCCATGACGAAAACGACAGTGATGCCGATGACGCCGACGATGCTGCGGACGACACCGACGATATGCTGGATTTGTTTAAGAAATTGCATGCAAACCGCAAGGCAGCCGGAGATATGCTTTCCTCCGCAGCCGGTTTGATGAAGAAAGAAAAAGAAGACGTAAAAGAAGATGATAAACCTGCACCCATTACCCAGCTTGCCCGGCTGTTTATTTTCAATTCCCTGCACGATGTCATTGCCAGTGCAAAAATAGTCGGCTACTGTTACGCAGGCAGCAACTCCTTATATAAAGATGAATCTGAGAATGTTTACCTTTTACTGGTAAAGGGTTCTTCCAACTTCCCAAAGGATTTCAACCGTGTATGCAATATCCTTTCCGAATACGGCAGTCCCCGCAAGTGCCAGCCGGCGAGTCTTTCCTATCTTGCCGAGCATTACACCTGTATTATTCCCAGTGCAGCTTTGCAGAAGCTTGCAGGGATAAAATAAAAACCCGTCGGTCTGAAAAGACCGGCGGATTTTATCGTCTGCACATAATTCCGATTACAGTGCGGCAATCTGCTCCATAAGAGCGTCAATATCCATACCGTGCACCATGGCTGCTTCTTCCAGGCTCTCTCCCTGTGCGGAAGGACATCCCAGACAATGCATGCCTGCTTCCATAAGAACAGGTGCTACTTCGGGGGCTTTTCTTAAAATTTCACCGATTGTCATATCTTTGGTTATGTTTTCCATTGTTTCTTACCTCCTTTGCTGCGTATTAGTATAATACTTTCCCTAAAAGTTGACAAGTCATTCCTGCTTTTCGGTTTTATTTAAAAAATCATTTTTCTGTATCTGAAGAAGAACATAAAACCCCTTGTATTTATAGCAGATTTATATTAAAATATGCATGATGATGGTTCTTAATATATTATTAAAAGGAGGATATTTATTATGGCATTCGCAATTAACGATACTTGTGTAGCATGCGGCGCATGTGAATCTCAGTGCCCCGTTGGTGCAATCAGCATGGGAGACGGAAAGATGGAAATCAATCCCGATACCTGCATTAGCTGTGGTTCCTGCGCAGGATGTTGTCCTGTAGGTGCTATCGCAGAAGCATAAAAAGAATAAGATGTGCGCACAGACGCACTAGGATAGTGAAAAAGGCAGCTTCAGGCTGCCTTTTTCACTATCCGCATTTATTTCTTTCCGCTTCCTTTACCCGTTAATTTATTACTGCTATGAAAGGTATGGTATTTGCATGGAAAATAACTATTTAATCGTAGTCGATATGCAGAAGGATTTTGTAACCGGTTCGCTGGGCAGTCCCGAAGCCGCAGCCGTTGTCCCTGCCGTTGTCAAAAAAATAAGCACCTTCTCCGGTACCGTCCTGTTTACCAAGGACACACACGGAGCAGACTATTCCGAAACCCAGGAAGGACAAAATCTTCCGGTGCCCCACTGCATTAAGGGAACGGACGGCTGGGAACTCATCCCGGAGCTTGCCTCTTTTGCCGTATCCAAAGAGGACCCCCCTGTTTTTGAAAAAGGAAGCTTTGGCAGTCCCGAGCTTGCCCTCTGGCTGCTTGCCGCCCATAAGCAGAATCCGATTTCTTCCATCACCCTGATTGGTGTATGCACCGATATCTGCGTCGTTTCCAATGCTTTGTTAATCAAGGCTTTTCTGCCGGAAGTTCCCATTCGTGTGGACGCTTCCTGCTGTGCCGGTGTCACAAAAGAAAAGCACGAAGCCGCACTTGAAACCATGCGCAGCTGCCAGATAGACATTATGTAAGAGGATGTGACCCATGAGCCAGTTTGATAAACGAAATATTTCCATGATGATGGATTTGTACGAAATGACTATGGCAGACTGCTACTTTGCCGAAAAAGACGAAGAAACCCAGGTGGTATTTGATGTATTTTACCGCAAAAATCCCGACCAGGGCGGCTTTGCCATATTTGCGGGTCTGGAGCAGATTGTCGAATACATCGAGGACCTGCACTTTGACGAGGACGATATTTCCTATTTTTCATCCCTGCATCTGTTCAGTGAAGAATTTTTACAGTACCTGAAAAATTTCCGTTTCAAGGGCGACATCTATGCCTTCCCCGAAGGCACGGTTATGTACCCCAATGAGCCGGTGCTTACCGTCATTGCTCCTTTAATCGACGCCCAGCTCATCGAAACCGCAGTGCTGGCGCAGATTAACCACCAGAGCCTTATCGCCACCAAGACCCAGCGTATCGTAAAAGCTGCCGATGGACGTCCCGTGTCCGATTTCGGTGCCCGCCGCGCCCACAACATGGACGCAGCCGTATACGGTGCCAGGGCAGCTTACATCGGCGGTGCAGCCGGTACGGCAACCGTTCTTGCCGGCAAACAGTTCGGCATTCCCGTCGGCGGCACCATGGCGCACAGCTATGTCATGTACTATCAGGATGAACTGACTGCGTTCCGCAAGTATGCCGCCATTTATCCCGACAACTGCATTTTGCTGGTGGACACCATTGATGTCTTAAAGTCCGGCGTTCCCCATGCCATTGAGGTATTCCGGGAAATGCAGGCAGCCGGTATTCCCCTTACCGTCTACGGCATCCGTTTAGACAGCGGCGACCTTGCGTATCTGTCCAAAAAATCCCGGAAAATGCTGGATGAAGCCGGTTTTCCCGATGCCCGTATCGTGGTTTCCAACAGTCTGGACGAATATACCATTACCTCCATTCTGGACCAGGGCGGCTGCATCAACAGCTTCGGTGTCGGAGAACGTCTGATTACCGCAAAGTCTGACCCGGTTTTCGGCGCCGTTTACAAAATTGCCGCCGTCAACAGGGACGGAAAATTTGAGCCCCGCATTAAGATTTCCGAATCTGTGGAGAAAATTACCAATCCCGGCTTAAAGGAAGTGTACCGCGTTTACGACGAAGAAGGCCATGCCGTTGCAGATTTGCTCGCCAATTACGATGAAAAAATTTCCACCGGCAGACCCTTCCGCTATGTGGATCCGGAACAGCCCTGGAAAAACCGTTCCTTTGAAAATTTCACGGTAAAGAAACTGAAACAGCCTGTGATTAAAGCCGGAAAGCGCGTGATGCCCACGGTTTCCCTTACCGAAGTCCGCGACTATGTAAAACGCCAGCTTGCCACGGAAATCTGGCAGGAAGAGCAGCGTTTTGAAAATCCCCACAGACATTACTTAGACATGACACCGGACTATTACGAGTTAAAAATGAGTCTGCTTCACAACCTGAAAGAAATTTAAGTCCTGCGTCTTTGCAAAAAGGAGGAAACACATTTATGGAACAACTTGCCGTCATCACCGGTACTTTCAATCCTTTGACAAAAGCGCATATCTCCATGGGACTTTTAGCCGGAAAAAAACTGGGAGGGGACAGCCGTATCGTATATGTCCCCTCCCGGCACGACTTTCTCACCGGCTGGAAAGAAATGCCGGACAATGATATTTTATCCGATAAAACCAGAATTTCCCTTTTGGAAACTGTCCTCCCGCATTACGGCTTCACTTTGGAAACCTGTGAAACCGACGGCACAGTCACGGGCTATACCTATGACACCCTGTGCTACCTGTGTGAAAAATATCGTATTTCCCGTAAAAACTGCTTTTATGTATGCGGCTCTGACAAACTGCCCGAGCTCTACCGCTGGAAATACGCAGAGGCTTTCCTGTCCGGATTTTCATTCCTTGTGTTCAGCCGGAACGAAGATGATTTACAGGCTCTGCTTGCTTCATCACCTCTAGTATCGGACTACACTTCCCATTTTATCTCTCTGGGCGCCATCCCCCACATGGAGGAAGTCAGTGCCACCCGCATACGGGCCGCTATTCCCGACCTTGCCGGTTACGACTGGAATTCCTATGCCGAAACTCTTCTGCAACTGCCCCACTGACATCTGTCTGCCTGAACGCCGCGCCGGAGTCCGTGCAATCAAAGCTGCAGAAGCTTCGGCTTTTCTTTTGCGCTTTCTTTGGTGGCATTCTTCTTGCCTTCCTGTTTTCTTTCTGTTTCTTTTCCTTCTTTTTTCTGTCTCTCTTCCACACTCTCCATTTTGTTTTGTTCCGCTTTCTTTCTCTCTGTCTTTCTGTCGTCTTTTTTCCAGAGAAGTCCTCTCTTTTTCCGCAAGAGCTCGTCCACTCGGCGGAAATGCTCCTCGTCCCTTTTTATCTGGGCGGCTTCTCTCTCATCCTCCCGTTCCTCCTGCATGCGGAACTGGTAGTCCATTTCCTTTAAGATGCTTTCTCTTACTTCCCGGCACATCACCTCATTGTTTTCCTGCAAAACTTCTTTGAAAAGCTGCTTTAAGAGCCACTGCAGACGTGCCGCCTTTTCCTCCCTCGACTCTTCTCCCACCACCGACGTTGTCTTTATGGGCTCCACTTCTCCGGTCACTTTCTCGGCCATTTTCAACACTTCCACGTTCTTTTTGCCATGCTGTGCGTCAGCCGGCATCTTTTCCGCAGTTTTCGCCGCACTGCTTGTCTTTTCTGCGATTTTCGCCGCTTCGGCTGCTTTCTCTGCCTGCGTATTTTCCCCGTCCGCCAGCCTGTCCAGCTTGCCGTTTTTCAAAATAAGTCTGATTGCTTTCAACTGCAGTCCCCTCTCTTTCAACTCCCTGATTTCCAGAAAACGTTTTACATCCTCTTCCGTGTAGTAGCGGTGTCCCAGCTCGTTTCTCTTGATGGGAAGCTCCAGCTCCTCCTCCCAGTACCTCAGCACATGTGCCTCCACGTGTACCTTTTTCGCTGCATCTGAAATAAAAAGTGTCTGTTCCATAAAAATTCCCCTTTCCTTTCTGTAACATGACATTAAAAAAGAGAACAGGGATTTCCTTGTTCTCTTTCGTGTGGGTTCTGTATGTATGCCTTTCTGTTAAATACCTGTTTTCCGGTATTTATTTTTCCATATTGGCAAATTTTGTGTAATTCGGCAGCCATGCCAGTTCGATGGTGCCGATAGGGCCGTTTCTTTGTTTGGCAATGATGATTTCCGCCACATCCTTTTTGTCGGTATCGTGGTTGTAGTAGTCGTCTCTGTAGATGAACATAACCACGTCGGCATCCTGCTCGATAGCTCCCGATTCACGAAGGTCGGAAAGCATGGGTCTGTGGTCGGGGCGCTGCTCCACCGCACGGGAAAGCTGTGACAGAGCGAGCACCGGAACGGAAAGCTCTCTGGCAACCGCCTTTAAGGAACGGGAAATATCGGAAATTTCCTGCTGACGGCTGTCGCTGCCTCTGCCGCTTCCTGACATCAACTGTAAGTAGTCGATGATAATCATGGAAAGATTATGCTCCATTTTGTATTTACGGCATTTGCTTCGCAACTCTGCGATGCTGATACCGGGTGTGTCATCTATAATCAGATTGGAATTACCAATCACATTACCGCTTTCAATCAGTTTCTCCCATTCCTGATCGGTCAGATTACCGGTTCGGATATGCTGGGAATCCACATGGGACTCTAAGGACAGCAGACGGTTTACCAGCTGTTCCTTTGACATTTCCAGACTGAATATGGCTACGGTTTTATTTTGCCGGAATGCCACATGCTCCGCAATATTAAGTACAAACGCCGTCTTACCCATGGAAGGACGGGCGGCTATCAGAACCAGATCAGAAGGCTGCATACCGGCGGTTCGGTAGTCCAAATCAATAAACCCTGTAGGAATACCGGTAACCGTTCCTTTTAAGTGGGCTGCCTTTTCAATACGGTCCATGGCATTTACCACGACCTGACGGATGGGTACATATTCGCCGGTGTTGCGCTTCTGCACCACATTGAATACTTTTTTCTCCGTCTCCTCCAGTATCACATCTGTAGGCTCCTTGCCTGCGTAACAGATATTGGCAATCTCTTCATTGATGCTGATAAGTCTCCGCAGTGTCGCTTTGTCCGCCACAATCTGCGCATAATATTTTACGTTGGCGGAAGTCACCACCATGTCCAGCAGCGCCTTTACATATTCCAGGCTGCTGATTTCCGGGGGCACATCCTTTTCCTTCAACCGGTTCTGCAGTGTCACGATATCCACGGGCTGGCCTTCGTTGTTCAGCTCCACCATGGTATCAAAAAGAACACCATACTGTTTGTTGTAAAAGTCATCTCCCGTAACGACATCGGATGCTACCACAATCGCTTCCCTGTCCATAATCATGGAACCAATGACCGACTGCTCGGCTTCCACACTATGAGGCATTACCCTTTTTATGACGGTTTCATCCACCTGCGGCATAGCTTACTCCTTACTCTTAAATCTCAGAAACATGCACCTTCAGTACAGCGGTTACCTGGGGATGCAGCTTCACATTCACCTCGTACATGCCGAAATTCTTGAGTGCTTCCGGCAGGACAATTTTCTTCTTGTCGATTTCAATGCCGTGCTGTACTTTGCATTCTGCCGCGATTTCCTTGGAGGAAACAGAGCCGAAGGCCCTTCCGCCTTCTCCTGCTTTCATCTTTACTTCTACGGTTTTTTCCGCCAGTACGGCAGCCAGTGCCTTGGCGTCGTTAAGCTGCTCCAAAGCTACCTTGTCCGCATTTGCTCTCTGCAGCTTTAAGTCGTTTAAGTTCTTGGAAGTAGCTTCCACACCGATTTTTTTCGGCAGCACATAATTTCTTGCATATCCTTCACTGACCTCAACCACGTCGCCTTTTTTACCTAATTTCTTTTCATCCTGTAATAAAATAACTTTCATAACTAAATGGCTCCCTCTTCTATCATTGTATCTATGGTGGACTTTAAGCTGCCGATGGCTTCTGCCATGCTGATGCCTTCAAGCTGCGTCGCCGCAATGCTCATATGTCCGCCGCCGCCCATACGTTCCATGATAATCTGCACATTGACCTCGTCAATGGAACGGGCGGAAACATAAATTTTACCCTGATAATCGGTCAGTACAAAGCTTGCCTTAACTCCCTTGATGTTGAGCAGCTCGTTTGCCGCCTGCGCACCGATAATGGTCGGGCTCTGTACATCCTCACTTAAGCAGACGGAAATGGCAAAGGACTGCCTGTAAATTTCTGCCTGACTTACCGCATCCGCTTTTGCCTTGTATTCTGCGGCATCTTCCCTGAACATCTTGCGGACACGGGTTACATCCGCACCGCTTCTTCGTAAGAATGCCGCCGCTTCAAACGTACGGACACCGGTTTTACTCATAAAGTTGTTGGTATCAATCATGATACCGGAATACATGCAATCCGCCTCTTCGGTACGGATTTTAATATTGTCCGCCGTGTACTGCAAAATTTCGGAAACCATTTCGCAGGCGGAGGATGCATACGGCTCCACATAGGAAAGTGTTGCATTTTCAATGGTATCGGTGCCCTGTCTGTGATGGTCCAGCACCACAATGGACTTACATACGCGGAGTAAATCCGGACACTCGGTAATGGACGGACGGTTTACATCCACCACAACCAGAACCGCATTGTTGCCTGCAATTTCCATTGCCTGGCTGCTTCCCACAATCATATCAGAATCGTATTCCGGATTATTTTTGAACAGATCCACCAGCGGCTGCAACGTATTGGACACATCATTCAGAACGATATGCGCCTTTCTGTCAAGCGCCTGTGCAATCCGGTAAATACCGACTGCGGAGCCGAAGCTGTCCACGTCAGCCATGCGGTGTCCCATAATGAGCACCTTGTCCTTGCCGGCAATGATTTCCTTTAAGGCATGCGCCTTGACTCTCGCCTTGACACGGGTATTCTTTTCCACCTGCTGGCTCTTGCCGCCGTAATAGATAATGCTTTCCGGTGTTTTTAATACCGCCTGGTCGCCGCCACGGCCCAGAGCCAAATCAATGGCATTTCTGGCAAACTCATAGTTCTGTGCATAGGTAAGACCGTCCAGACCCACACCGATACTCAACGTAACCGCCATTTCGTTTCCGATATTAACGGTCTTTACATCCTCCAGAATATCAAACCGGGCAGACTGAAGCTGCGCCACGGACTTTTTCCGCATAACCACCAGATACTTGTCCTTTTCCAGCTTTTTCACAATGCCGTCCAGCGCCGCAATATACTTGTTTATCTTTCGGTCGATCAGGGCAATCAGAAGTGACCGTCTGACTTCTTCCACACTTTCCAGCGCTTCTTCGTAATTGTCTAAATAAAACAGACCTACGGAGAGACTCTGGTCATCCACCTCCTGCAGGGCAATATGTAAAGCGGTTTCATCAAACAAATAAACGGCTATCAGATAACCTTCATAGCCTTCTGCTTCTATCATGGCGCTGTTTTCTGCCATTTCCTTCAGGGAAATCCGCTTGAATTTGGCAATGTATTCCTTGGAATCATAGGTCAGCTCATACTGCGCTTCCTCTACGCCCTCATTGTCCGGAAGCTTGTCCCTTGTAATGGACGGAAACAGTGCAGTGATGGTTTTGTTGTATCCCTTCGGCTGATGAATAATATCTTCAAAAGCCACATTGGTCCATATTACCTTGCCCGTATCATCGAGCAGTGCATGCGGAAGCTCCAGCTCCCTTAAAAGCCTTTTCTGAATTTGTCCGTACTGGGTGGCAAAGCTCACCAGCTCGTTCATAATAACGGGCTTGTTATAAAAATAGAGTGATAATGTTACGGCAAAATAAAAGAGCGTAAAAAAACCTAAAAGAAGCCCTGCACGGTAATCTATTGCCACTATACCGGCATTGACCACCAGAAGCAGTCCTCCAAGATAAATGGAAAACTGCAGATATGTCTTAATTCTGCCTTTTAATTTAATTCTTTTCTTCATGTACGTTGTAACCCCCGGAAATACCCAGTGAACGAGTATCTATACTCATGTAGTATAGCATTTTTTATTTCATCTTTCCACCATAATTATTTGTCATTTTATAACGAAAAAAGCAGGAAAATGTCAGTCCCTGCTTTTTTCTGTCCAAATATGTTATTTACCATCCGCTCCGGCCATTATTCGTTTAGTAGAACAGACTGCCGACAGACGAAAGAAGCTCCTCCCACCAGGTCAGTTCACGGGAAACAATCTTAAAGGTAACCTTCTTTTCTCCTCCATAGCTTCCCATTCCCCGGATTATCACCGTTGCCGTACCGGTATTGACATTATTTACATACTGCAGCGTATAGTCAACATCCTCCGTAAGTAAAGTCCTGTCTTTGCCGTATGTCACGGTCATCTTGGGACAGATAGGTCTGCCCGTATAGATTTCATTACCGTTTTTTCCCACTGCCGCAGTTTTTATATCGGCGGAATAAATCCGGTATCGGAAGGTATAGCTGCCGGTATAATTTCCCGTACCCACAATAACCGCCTCCATAAGAAGCTCTGTTTTCGTCCCCATGGATACCCTGTCACCGGAAACTATGCTCCCTGTGCTGACCAGCTTATATTGCACATTTTTGTCGTAATCCTTTCCGGCCGTCAGTTTTTTTCCGTACGCATCCGTTACCGTAATCTTCGGTATATAATTATTTTTGACATCCCTGTAGAGAATATCCGGCGCCGATACCGTAATTCTCGGATTTCCTTTGTTATCCGTACCGGAAATATCCGCCTGCATAATACTGAAATACAGACAAAGCTTTCCGGTATAGTTTCCCTTACCGTTTATAATCACGGCAGGAGCCTTCGCCTCATTGGTTCCCGCAACATAGGTAAAAGCATTTTTGTTGTTTTTGTAGGATAATGTATAATCCACTCCCTTTACCAGCCGGTATCCGCCAATATCCTGCAGGACAATGTCCTCCGGTCTGATATCTTTTCCGGTAAATTTATAGCTTCCCGGAGCGGAAACCACCTTCAGATAACTGTTCAGTACCTGTGTGCCGTCCGGTTTCCGTGCAGCAAGTGATGCCGGTTTAATCCGGAAGGTCTGCCTGACGGTTCCGCTGTAAGCACCCAGACCGTCTATATACACTATCGCCGTACCGGGATACAGATTATTCTCAAACCTGAGCCGGTAGTCCTTATTGTATGTAAGCGTTACTCCGCTTACTTTATCCCTGACCACTACTGCTGCCGGATTGTCATAGGGTGCATTGCAGAATTCCCGCTCCGTGATTTTTTCTATCGTAAACTGCCGTACACTGTATGCAGTCATTCTATATGTAAGAACGCATGTACCAGTGAAATTACCCTTTCCTTTTACAGTAACCTGCATTTGGACATAATCCTTTCCTGCAGGCAGTTCTACTCTGTCCGCAGTGATATTCTCCCATGTTGCCGTATTCTCATTGTAAACCTTGTATTCCACCAGTTCATAATCCTTACCCGGTACAAGTTTCCCGCCATTAATATCCTTTATGACCGGCTTCGTCACATAATTGTTCTTCGTGTTCCTGTAAAGCACGGACGGTGCATCCGCATCCTTCGAAAAACCGGAAATATCTGCCGGCAGGATATTAAAAGTAAACTCCATAGTGCCCTTATAGTTGCCTTTTCCCTTGATTACTACAACCGGCGCCTTTTTATCCGCTGTCTTTCCAACGGTTTTGTTGTTTTTGTATGCTACCGTATAATCCACGCCTTCCCTGAGATTAATCGTTCCGTATCGCAGCATAAAATCCTTCGGGCAGACCGTCTTACCTGTATAGAACCAGTCCCTGTCCTGAGGACTGTTTACCACACTGATGTTTTCTGTGTCCATGGAGGCGGGTGTAATAGTAAAAGTCTTTTTTACCACACCGGTATAGTTTCCCTGTCCGGTAATGATCATGGTGGCCTTCCCCGCCTTCACATTATTTTCATAAGTAATCTTATAATCTCCTGCACCAAGCTTTGTTTTTTTATCCTGTGCATATACCGTATAGGTATCACCCAGCAGAACAATCCGGTCTCCCGTATAGGAACGGACAAAACTATCCTTTTCAAAAACCACGGTAATTTTTTCCAGATTATACTGTTTTACCGTAAGCTTACCCGTAAAATTATTACCCTTACCGGTAACCGTGATGTTGTATTCTCCCGGCTTGGCAAAGTTGTTCATATTGTCTTTTCCTTCATAGGTAAGAGTGTATTCCGATGCCGGTACAATCTTCCCGTTATACCTGATAACCGGTTTTCCGAATACCTGTTTTCCGGAAGCCTTTACATACAGGGGCTCTGCCGTGATTCCCGATGCACTTCCTAAGTCTGCAGGCAGGATTGAAAATACAGCAGTAACCTTTCCCTTATAATTTTTCCTGCCCGTAACCGTCACGGTCGGTGCGTTTTTCGCCGTTTTGTCTGCTGCCTTTATGTTATTTTTATACGAAACGGTATAATCCGTCCCCTCCTTCAGACGTACACCGCCGCAATACACAGCCGGAGACGGTCTGAGGGCGGTTCCCATATAAATCTGATCCTCTACCGGGCGAATATAAATTCCCTCCGGTGTCAGACATCCGAAATCAAACAGTAACATGGCTTTATTGCTGCAACAGACAATGGCCGCAGGTTTTTTATCCGCCATTGCTGCCTCTACATTTTCCGGTGCAAAATATTTGCCCTCTTCTAAGTCTATCACCACCGCAAGCCCATAATGCAATCCGTACTGCCCCTTTTCAGGAACCGTATCATCTACACCTTCGAGTTCATTAAAATTCTCTATGCTCAGATTATCGTAATCCACATAATCCGGCAGCAAAACCCAATTGCCCATTATAGTTTTCACGGCACTTTCTTCAGCACTTATACCTGTTACATCTGGGAGTTTTACATCCACCTGCGGCATTTTAACATCCGAAAGTGTCAGTGTGTCCACAAGCTGGTCTGCCGTGGTATACACCGGAGAAATACTGATATTTTGCTCCGTCATATTGAATCTTATAAATTCCGTATTCCCCTTCCGATAGATTTCAGCCCCTGCTTCCGATTTAAAATGCTCTATCGGCCATTCCTCTTTTTCTTCGTTACCTCTCGCCCCGCTCACACTCCAGAAAGAAAAGCTCCTTCCGTCCTTTATTGCCGGCGCGCTTACAAGGATTGAACTTCCCTTCTGTGCGCGGGTCAGCCCTCCTTCTACTATCGCTCCATTATCTACTGCAATCCGGTATCCGGGTTTCCCCACATAACATCTGACTCCGGCATAAACCACTCCATCCTGTACTGTCCTCCAGCTATCGACAATAGGATAGCCGTTCACGGTACCGACAAGAGTTCTGGCACGGGAGTCCTCCGTTTTTTCCTTTGCATTGAAAAAAGACTTTCCGACAACATTTGCGGACAGTAGCAGAGTTACGGCATATTCCCGGTCTGCCTCCAGTGTTGTCGACACCTTCTTCTGTGTCCCATCTTCCCGGATTTCCCACAGAATAGCTTGGGTAATGCGATAATCGGAGGAGGCTGCGGCAAAGGCATCCGCAACCTGGTACCCGTCATAAAAGCCATCTCCCTTTATTTCCACCCGCGAAATATATTTTTCCTCTGCATCCTGGAAAACCGCCTCGGCATTTATGTCCCCCTTAGGCATATAAATCCTGGGGTGTGCCAACAAAGATGCAAACGTCATGTTGTCCGGATAGGTTGTAAAGTTTCCCGCTGACAAAACATCATCCAGACCGTTCCAGCTCAAAAATACTTCATTCGTATCTTTTTGGGCCGTCAGGTACACCAGCTCTCCTTCTAATGCAGAATTGATCTTTCTTCCGTAGCGGTCCATTGCACATCCGTTTGTAATAGAAATATCATATCTTTCCACAGCTTTTATTCCGATAATTATCTGTATACTCCGGTTCGAAACCCGCTGTATCTCCACACTGACAGGTTCCCAGGCTTTCTGCCCGCTATTGATATTGGCAGAAAGCTCCTGCTCCGGGGCAAAAATCTTTTCCTGCTCTGCCAGGCTGACCGGAACTGTCAGATAATATATCTTATCAAGACATGCTGCCTGATCCGGATTGATAAAAAAGGCATTCCCAAATTCCGCCACATCATACAACCCCGATGTGTCCTTTACCACAGGATTCATTGTTGTATTATATTCCGGCGGCTGAACTGTCAGGGAAATTTCCTTCACCTTATTCGGAGAATCATAATTATAGCAGATGTATAGCTTTCCACGGCTTACATAATAATAGTCTTTTCCTTCCTTTCCTATTTCTACCCCATTCACCTTTACCTTCCGTTCCACATCCTGGGGAAAGAATTTACTGTCAGAGGAAAGACATACTGTAACCCTGTAATCATATATTTTTCTGAAGCTTGAATTACCTGAAATAATCCCCTTGCTTTGACCCAGCAAAAACCCTTCCCATATTACGGAGCTGACATTTACATTTTCTGTGCCGGTACTGACAGTTGTCTCTGATACCGTTTTTCCGTATATAGTATTGGGAACCGTTACCTCCACATCTGTAATTTGGTACTGCGGCTCATTGCGTTGATCCGTCAGTACGCAGACAGAATTTTCCTTTTTCGATGATAATACAATATTATCTTTCAGACTGTCTTTGTTCACTGTTATCCCGTCAATTTCAATTGAAGTAGAAACCGGTATAATATCGGTAATCGTCTTTACATTTAAAGTGGAACTGTTTGTGATTACGATGAATCTGCCATTATTACTGCTCTTTATCGTTGCGGCATAAATCTTCATTTCATCCGCACAGTAAGAATTCTGGGTCATTCCCAAATCCAGAACCGGGCTTCCGCTGCTGCCGGAGCTTTCAAAGCTACCGCCCCATATTTCGCTCTCTCCTACACCTGATGTCCGCAGCACAGAACCATTTTCAGAGTAAAAATCCGCATGGTCATATATAACGGAAGCATCCACTGCATATACAACTTCACTGCCTGAGCCGGCTTTTTCCTTATAAGTATTCCTGTAGCTTCCTCCTTCTATCGTCACCGGATAACTTCCCTCAAGCTGCAGTGTTCTATAACCGGAGCTCTCCATCACACAGTTCTTCAGGAAAGCTTTACCTTCTTTACTGTTTTCTCCCTTGAATTTCACACAGACTGCCGCAGACTCCACCCTACAGTCCGTCATGGTAAGCGTACAGTTATAAGTTGACACCGCCTGAGCATATTTTGCAGTCACCTTAAGTGTCACCTTTTCTATGGTAATGGTTGCCTTTGAACCGCTGAGCAACCCCGATTCTGTAGTACCGGCCTCAGAAGCATCCATACACAACATCCCCCTGCTTCCGCTGCTGTCCGTAATGGTAAGACTTGCGGAATTTGTTACCCAGATTGCTTTTCCACCTATCGTCGTTTCCCCATTTTGTACACTGATAGTCAGTGTTTTACCATTCATGTCTATGGTATGATTTCCTGCCTTAATATCAATTGCATCGACCCATCCGCCCGTCTGACAAGTATAATTAATATTTTCTGTGAGGACAATCCTGTTTGTCGCATCTGTTTCCAGTGCCTTTTTCAAAGTCTCGTAATCGGACACCGGAATTTCTCCGGCATAATTCATCTCCGGAATCTCCCACTCTGCATTTCCATCCGTCACATCACATTCCAATGCATCACCTGCTGTCATATCCCCCGCTGTCACATCACCTTCCGATACATCACCTTCCGATATATCTTCCGCCGATACATCACTTTCCGATACATCTCCCGCCGACTCTGTTCCACCTGATAAATCCGCTGCAAATGACACAGTAGGTGCTTCACAAAGCAGAAGTAATACCGCCATTAAAAAACTCAGCAATCGTTTTCCTGTTTTGTTTTTCATGACATTCTCCTTTACATGTTTTTATTTTTCTGTTTTTTTTACACATAGAAAACATTACTCTTATATATTATCTTACACTAAAAAAAACCTTTCCACATCATTCTTTCGGGTGATATTTTGAAAAGGTTTCAAATATAAAAAAACCGATTATCCTTCCGGATAATCGGTCTCTCTTACAATTTAGTCCTGAACATAAGGCATCAGTGCTACGTGACGTGCACGCTTGATAGCAACGGTAAGTGCTCTCTGATGCTTTGCACAGTTACCGGTGATTCTTCTGGGAAGAATCTTGCCTCTCTCTGATACGTATCTCTTTAACTTATTTACATCTTTGTAGTCAATTACATTGTCCTTGCCACAAAATACACAAACTTTTTTTCTTCTGCGCATGCCACCTTTTTTTCTCATAGGTGCATCTGCTTTGTCTGCTTTATTGAATGCCATGTCAGTGTGCCTCCATTCTTAGAATTATTAGTTAAACGGCAGTTCCTCATCAATGCCGTCCGGGATGTTCATGAAACCGTCACCGACACCTGAAGGTTCAGGCTTGAAGTGATTGTTGTTTCCTCCCGCAAAACCGCTATTATCCCCAGAAGCATTTTTGCTCTCGGCAAATTCCTGGTCCTCGACAACTACTTCGGTGGTGTAAACTTTTACACCGTCCTTGTTGGTGTAGCTGCCGGTCTGGATACGTCCGCTTACTACAAGCTTGGTTCCCTTGTGGAAATACTTTTCCGCAAATTCACCGCTTTTTCCAAAAGCAACACAATTGATAAAGTCAGCAGTCTGCTCATCATTACTGTTGTTTCTGAAATTTCTGCGGTCAACTGCCAGTGTGTATCTCGCAATTGCCAGTGCATTTTCGCCCTGAGAATATCTTACTTCAGGATCTCTGGTTAATCTTCCCATAAGAATTACTTTATTCATATAAGTCCCTCTTTCCGGTATACCAGGAATCCTCGGAATACCCGGTATGCCTATTAAGCTTCCTGTTTAACGATTAAATATCTGATTACGTTGTCCATAATACGAACACGGCTCTCGATTTCAGCGGGAGCGGTTGTTTCTGCATCGAACTGGATGAAGTAGTAGAAAGCTTCTTTCATCTTCTGAACTTCGTAAGCTAATTTCTTCTTACCCCATTCATCAACGTTGGTGATAGTACCGCCAAATCTCTCAACCAGTGCCTTGCACTTGTCGATTACGGCTGCTCTTTCATCATCTTCGATTTTCGCACTTACAACAACTGTTAATTCATATTTGCTCATGCTTTTTACCTCCTTATGGTCTCTGGCCCCCTTCTGTGGGAGCAAGGAATAATGTATCACGAGTTAAAATGATACCATAGAAATGCCTGTTTTTCAAGCCTTTTTCTTAATTTCCCTGACATTTTTTTCAACCAGTTTTCGTGCAATCATAATCTGGTGCCCACATCCCAGGCATTTTAAGCGGAAATCCGCGCCGATACGCAATACCTCCCATTCTTTACTTCCGCAGGGATGCTCTTTTTTCAGGGTAACAATGTCTCCCACCTGAATATCCATACTGTTCCTCACCTTTTCAACTGATTTTTCACATGCTCCGCTGTTACTTAAGCTGTCCGAATACTTCCCCTATGCTTGCAGAAAGAAGCAGATCCGCTTCGCTGTCCCTGTCCGTAGCTGACTTGTTGACCAGCACCAGATGCTTTCCACGGAAATAATTGATCAGCCCTGCCGCTGGATATACCACCAGGGATGTACCACCTATAATAAGAAGGTCTGCATTACTGATAGCCCGGATAGCCTTTTGCACCGTATCCTCGTTCAGTCCTTCTTCATATAATACCACATCCGGTTTTATCATGCCTCCGCATTTTTCGCAGTGTGGAACGCCTTCCGCTTTTTTTATATAATCCACGTCATAAAAGGCTCCGCAATCCTCACAATAATTACGCAATACACTGCCATGCAGTTCCAGCACATTTTTACTCCCCGCCGCCTGATGCAATCCGTCGATATTCTGGGTAATGACCGCCTTCAGTTTGCCTTCTGCTTCCCACTGCGCCAGCTTTTTGTGTGCCATATTGGGCTTTGCATCCAGAAACAACATCTTATTTTTATAAAAACGGTAAAATTCTTCCGGGTTTCTTCTATAAAAAGTATGGCTCAGAATCGTCTCCGGCGGATAATCATACTGTTGATGATACAAACCGTCCACACTCCTGAAATCCGGTATGCCGCTTTCTGTGGAAACACCTGCACCGCCAAAGAAAACGATGTAATGGCTCTCATCCAGCATCTGCTGAAATGCTGCTATCTTTTCCTTTAAATCATTCATTTAGGTTTTCTCCTCCCATCCTGCCTTTAGATAAACATTTCCGTTCATTGCCGGCAGTACCTTTCCCCGGCTCTTAAAAATGTCCCATCAGGAAATCTTTCACTACACCGAAGAATTCGCGGAGCATATTGTTCGGCAGATAGAAAGCGGTTGCCGGAGCGACAATTCCAACTACATTCCTGTAGCCTGCCGCCTTTGCCAGTTTCACGGCACGGAATACATGAAAGTTATTGGATACAATGCCCACCTTGTCCGTATCTGCCTGCAAAAAATCTTTGCTGAAACGGATATTCTGCTCCGTATTGACTGACCTGTCTTCCAATATTATTCTGTCCGGCTCTATACCTCTCTTTACCAGATAATCATACATCCCCTGTGCCTCGGACGCAGGTTCATTACTGCCCTGTCCGCCCGATACAATCACCTTCGTATCAGGATGTGCCGTTAGATATTCATATGCCGTATCCAGTCTATACTGCAGCACCCGGCTCGGTCCGGTTGTTTTCAATTGCGCTCCCAGCACCACAATATAATCCAGTTCTTTGTCGGTATTTTTAGAAAATCCGCTGATAATGCATCCTTCCGTAAACAAAAATACCGCCAGCATCAGCAGAAACAAAGTGCCTGCCGTAATATTCAGCCAATGCGGCATGGCGTGCCATATACGTCCCCGGAATATGCCCCATAGTGTAAAAGCAACTCCCATTATTCCCCATATGAGAAAAAACCAGGTACCCGTGCCTCCTGTAATTGCCAATGCCAGACAATACAGCGCACAGAGTATCCCTACTATCATCCAAATCATATGCAAAGTTATGCCCCTTTCCTGTCTATAGCTAATGTTCCTGTTGTGTTTCCTTCCTCTCTTCACCATAACAAAAAAAATCTCTGAAATCAATCAGAGATTTTTAGAGGCGACAACCAGATTTGAACTGGTGATCAGGGTGTTGCAGACCCACGCCTTACCACTTGGCTATGTCGCCATACTCCCCGAGTAGGGTTCGAACCTACGACCCTTCGGTTAACAGCCGAATGCTCTACCGCTGAGCTATCGAGGATGACTCCGACGGGAATCGAACCCGTGTTACCGCCGTGAAAGGGCGATGTCTTGACCGCTTGACCACGGAGCCACATGCTAATAATAATTTATGCAGTACCAATCAGATTGATACTGCTGAATTCACAAAATGTATTGTGCCTTCAAAACCGAACATTGAACTTCTTATCTCTCTTTTCAGACTTCCGTCTCCTGCCTTCTGGATAAGCCCTCGACCGATTAGTAAAAGTCAGCTGAACACATTACTGTGCTTACACCTCTTTCCTATCTACCTCATACTCTCTAAGGGGTCTTACAACATTTGTTGGGATATCTCATCTTGAGGGGGGCTTCACGCTTAGATGCCTTCAGCGTTTATCCCTGCCGGACTTGGCTACTCTGCCATAGGTCTGATACCTAACAGATACACCAGTGGTCCGTCCATCCCGGTCCTCTCGTACTAAGGACAGCTCCTCTCAAATATCCTCCGCCTGCGCCGGATAGGGACCGAACTGTCTCACGACGTTCTGAACCCAGCTCGCGTACCGCTTTAATGGGCGAACAGCCCAACCCTTGGGACCTGCTACAGCCCCAGGATGCGATGAGCCGACATCGAGGTGCCAAACCACTCCGTCGATGTGAACTCTTGGGAGTGATCAGCCTGTTATCCCCAGGGTAGCTTTTATC